>Ga0070731_10000039_pt1 | contig 250147 bp, 209 predicted proteins | sample Coa_R1_2_FD_66448 | JGI IMG/M metagenome (GOLD analysis project Ga0070731, IMG submission 66448) | Surface soil microbial communities from Centralia Pennsylvania, which are recovering from an underground coalmine fire - Coalmine... | ecosystem: Environmental > Terrestrial > Soil >... | reverse complement strand
ACCATAATTGACAGTTATCGGCGCACGAAATCGCGCGGCATCAAACTAGCAGTTGCAGGAACGGAGAATTAAACGCGCTTTGATAAGCCATGGGCTGGGAACAAGGGGGCTTCGATGTCGAAGGTGCCGAACCAAATAGCCTCATACCTAAAGAATTGCCGAGAAGTGCGACGTCTGTCGCCCCACACTTTGGCTGCATACGAGAATGACCTAGGGCAGTTTGCGGCGATTGTGACCGCTCGCCGTGCGTTAACGCCCGCTGTCGTCAAGGACTGCCTCACAAGAATAGCAGAAGACAGACGGTTGGCTCCCCGGACCATCAAGCGTCGGATTGCGTCCATAAGGGCTTTTCTTCGGGCCACGAGCCCGACGATTGCAATCAGGACATTCGGAATGTGGAAGCTATCGATTCGAGCTCCGATTCAATTGCCCAAAGCACTTGCCAGGCAAGAACTTCGAACCCTCTTCGATAAGTTGGAGGGAGCGCGCGTTGGCTCCGATCGAGATACGACTCTGCTGTGTCTCCAGCTGCTCGCCGCCACTGGTCTACGAGTATCTGAGCTGTGTTCTCTGAAGTCGGGAAGCGTTCGCCTTGAAACCGGAGAAATTATCGTCTCCGGAAAAGGCTCGCGCGAACGGGTGGTGATACTCACAAATCCGGTTGTCAGAAAAGCGCTGACGGCTCACGTGCGATCTCTGGTGCACGACGATAAGCCAAATATGTCCCTATTTAGGAACAGCCGCGGCCGAGCCCTCTCGCCGCAGTGTCTTCGCCTCCGCCTTCACACTTTGACGCGCCGGTCTCAGATTAGCAGAAGAGTGACCCCTCATATGCTCCGACATACAGCCGCGACGCTCCTTCTGGAGGAAGGTGTGGATATGCGATTCGTCCAGCGGCTCCTGGGCCACGCCAGCATCGCCACAACCCAGATATACACCCATGTGACCGATATTGCGTTGCGGAATGCTCTAGAACGCGCAGACGTTATGCGCTCGTTCGTCTAAGAGACGCCACCGCAGGTCGCCCTGCCCCATCAGACCCCACTGGCGCGCCCCTCAACCACGGGTTACACTGGGGACGATATCTAGCGATAACTTGGAATTATCATACTTGCGGACGCTCAATCAGCTCACTGCGCACAAACGATGCGCGATATACAATGAGCTGAGTCATATGACGCCCTACTACCTCACTCCTGATTTCAATCGACCGCTGGACCTTCAGAGCGAACTCTTGTTTCACAAACGAAACATCTATCTTCTTGCGTTAACCTTCGATCATGTTCTCATCTGTACCGACAATATAGCTGCCTTTACGCGGTTCGCTTCGGCAGATGTTGTTTCCAAGGTCATTGCAGAAGACTGGTTTCAAAAGCTTTCGAACGCTGGTGTCATCGTGTTGTGTGGCTGGGGCTCCGACCACGGGTTAGATTTGATGGAAAATCAAATTGACTACTCCATGAGATATCGCCCCGAACTCAAATCGCCGCAACTTCTAGCTGGGCTTCGCGGTTTGGCGCGGCATAGTGAGATCATCGTGCGTGAATCCGCGTTCGGGGAGCGGGATCACGTGCTCTTTTTGCGCAACAAGGTTCGATATCTTGAGGGACAGTACACTCTCGACGAAGTTGCAATGGTTTCAGACCTAGTCGAGGAAACACAGACGATGCACGGTTTCGTCGGCACCATGGAGATATTCCCCATAATCGATGATTTTTTCCTGGCCGACCCCAAAAAAGCAGATGGCTTCTACAAGGCATATTTCCAAAGCTGGCAGGAGTATTGCTCCGCTTATTATGCGCCAGCAGTCACGGTCGATTCGTTTCGGATCAGGTTGCCGGGACGCAAAACCGGATTTCTTAAAGCAGCATCGGAACCCGTGATTTCAACGCTCTACTCACCAGATTTTTTCGGTTCGTTTCTCAAAGCACGGCTTGGAGCAAAGCTGGCGGTCAAGTTGCTAGACGCGAAGGCAGAGCGAATAATTGGGATTAGAAACGGCGATTGGAAGGTATTCGTGAATCGATATCACGACTGTCTCGCTTCCGCATCCCAGGTTGCCTGGATAGTGTCCGAAGCGGGCAGCCTAAATTTACTCCTTGATGAAAAACGTGTGACTGAAATTCTCGATTACATCTTTGATGTTCTTGATCCGAATACTGATTTGGCGTCGATTGGAAACCTGCTCGATATCGTTTTGAAGATGACTATCGGAGCCTCGTTTCTGGGGCCAATTTTCAGCATGTTCCGGACGAAAATAAATTCGCGACTGCTGCGGGTCGTGAACAAAGCCAAAAATCGCGAATTTGAGCCCTTCTTTCGAAAGCTCGAGACGCTACTGCTGCAGCGCTTGCCTCAAACACAGCTCGCTACACCGTGAGGACTGCCAGATACTCGTTCTCGATAAACAGGCTCCCCTCGGTCTTGAAGAATGGCTTCTCGTCTCGACAGAATAAATTTTCGAAATAACTTAGCGTTGCTCGGTCGCAGTTCGCTCTTGCTTGCAAGACTAAGGCCTCGATATTGCGCCAAATATATTCAACCTCAAACGGGTTAAACGGATAAGACAAGCACTGGGCCCATATATCATAGTGATGCGATGCGAAGTCATGGGTGTTGTGAAGGAATGGCACCCTTCGGCCGAGGAAATTGTCAAACTTTAGCGGGTTGTTTGAGTCATTCGCGATCTTAGCAGCGGCGACCAATTTGGCGAATTGTTCAAGATCCAGCGGAGACAGGAATACACTGCCCAAATCGAAGTCCTTTACGACGATTCTAGTGCCAGGTTTTGCGTGTGCCGCAATCTTCTTAACTGCGGACTCGGGCGATTCAAGATAGCCGATACAATTCATCAACAACACGACGTCGTAGCCACCAACGCGCGATGTACTGCTTTCCAGATCAGCATGAACCAGGTCCCAATTCTTAAACGGAAACGGCGTTAGATATCGTTGCGCAAAGTCGAGAGAGACGGGGTCATGATCTAACCCGGTAACATGTCCATCTGGCCCCACCATGTCAGCGGCATACCTCACAAACAGGCCTGGACCGCAGCACATGTCTAAAACGCGCTCACCCGAGAATATCGGCAGAGCGCCAAATTGCCTAAATCGTTGTGAGGATTTAGCGAAGAAGTGCGTCGCTAGCCACTCAACGGATGCCATATCCTGCTTGTGATAGTTGCGCATAATTCCAAGTTATCGCTTATTGATGGAATCGAGTGCCGGTGAGTGTCGCCGGCTACACTGAGCCGCCTCTTTGCTCCCTTCGATCGCGTTGGCAGAACGGATATGCTTGAGCGCGCGATTGGCTCGATGCGGCGCAAGTGCCTTGACCACCTTACCGTGCGCAACCAGGCGCGTCGGCGGCATGTCCTGCAGCGCTGCACTTCCTTTTTGTAATGCAACGCGCACGCACCTTGGCCTGCAAAAGGATTTGTTCGACCTCACTCCGTTGAACGCCACATGCGAGTCGCGCGTGATATCCTAGACGGACGGCACCATCACTGCCGGATACCGACCGCTTGCCATGAGCCCTATGGCCACGAATCCACCAGAGCGAAACGGCCAATAGCCGATGGCCCCCCAACGCGCGGATCGACACAGGCGCCCTTGAAAGCCTCAACTCAATCGACAACACCCACCATATAGGTCGGACGGAGTGGAGCCATCTGTTAGGCGTTATTGGGAATGCTTTGAATCGTTGCCGGGAATGACACTATCGCTCGTTCCGTCGAGCGAAGCCGCATTGCGGCCGCAACCTCTTCTCCGGCTTTCGCCCCGAACCCTTGTAAATCCTGAAAAAGAGGATCAACCTTCAGCTGTAGAGCGCCGGGAGTATCGTCATGCAACGATCTGGCCTTGCTCACAGCCAGCCCGCGCGGGTGGGCATCACGCTAATTAAACGTGTTACGGCGCTTTGTGCATCTCTCTTCGCAATTGCGCTTCCATCTGGCGTCGCCCTCGCAGCCTCGCCGCCGGCGATGATCATGCCCGGCCAGTATAGCGTTAGCCCGAGCGGCGCTTTGGTTTATACGGTCCCGATAGCCGTGCCGCCCGGCACGGGAGGCATGGCGCCTGCTCTGTCGCTCGACTATTCCAGCCAGAGCGGCGACGGGCTTGAGGGTTTTGGATGGACGCTGAGCGGACTGCCGTCAGTCGGCCGTTGCGGCCAAACCTTCGCACAGGATGGCAAGCGCGTCGGCGTGACCTACAACGACAGCTCGAACACGTCCGTTCCTATAAGCGACCGGCTGTGCATGAACGGGCAACGTCTCGTTGCCATCAAGGGCGTGTATGGTAGGGACGGTTCGGAATATCGAACGGAAATCGAAGGCTTCAGTAAGATACTTGTTCACGGGATATCCGGCATCAATGGGCCTGGTTGGATCGAAATCCACACCAAGGCCGGCCAGATCATGGAGTTCGGAAACACCACCGACTCGCGCATATCGCCTGTCCAAGCAGGAGGGAGCCCACTCACCACGGTCGTGCGCAGCTGGGCTGTCGACAAAATCAGCGATTCCGTCGGCAACTATCTCACAGTCACGTACAGCACAAATTCCGTGGGCGAAACCAGACCCGATCGCATCGACTACACGGGGCATACGGCCAGTCCTATCACATCACCATTCAACTCCGTGAGATTTACGTATGGTCCGCGGCCGGACAGCGCGCCGCAATATCAAGCGGGAATGGTTCAGCAAGTCACCGATCTTCTGACCGACATCACGACCTATTCGGGACCGACGACTGCCATATCCCACTATGTGCTTGTCTACGGGAACGGCACGACGACCACCCATAGCCGCCTGACAAGCGTTACGCTTTGCGGCGGAAGCGGCACATGCACCGCCCCATGTGACAAGACCGCGAACTGCCTCGCGTCAACGGCCTTCGGCTGGCAAGGCGGATTGCAAACGCTTTCCATCAATCAAGTTTCGAGCACGGTCGGCCAGGGCGGCTACATCCACTATGGCAACGGAAAGTTCTTCACGCCGAACGGCAATTCAAGTTCGGATTTCAACGGCGACGGCCTGACCGACGTGATCGTCCTTCAACCCGGAAATGGATTCATCTGCGGCAGCCCGTTCAAGAACACGATCTTTCTCGGTCAGTTGGACGGGTCCTTCGTGCCTGCCAACATGCAGTCGCATTTCTCCGGCGATAACGGTAGTGGACCAAGCAACCCTTTTTATTATCCGGACGGGGATTCATGCTTCTATGACACAACGAGCGGGATACAATTCACTTACCCGGCGGACCTGGACGGCGACGGCTTCACCGATGTCACCGCTTACAACGAATCCGCCATCACCCCGCATTGGATGTTGTTGAACAACGACCGCGTGGGAAACTTCAACAGGTACTACAATCCGCCGGGAGCATTCGTTCAGCTTGCCGACTACAATGGCGACGGGCTGGTCGATGCCGTTTCCAACACCGGCTACGAATTGAATCAAACGGCGTTGCCGGGCTCGTTCGCAGCGCAGCCGGAAACGTTCCCCTCGTGGACGGATTTCACTCTGACCGACGCCACGCTGGTCGGTGATTTCGACGGCGATGGTTGCGGGGATTTTCTCTATCAAATCCACCTTGGGCCAAAGGAAATCTTCTACAATCCGGTTTGCTCAACGACGGCCGCTTGGTCTGTGCCGGATTGGCTATACGACTCGAAGCAGGTCACGCTTGGCGATTTCAATGGCGACGGTAAAACCGATATTCTCGTCACTTCGACGAATGCCCCGGCAGTGCTCTACCTCTCCACCGGCACATCCCTCACGGCAATTACGCTTGATTCGACGACGAATGACTGGGGCAAGTACGTCATCGTCGCGGGCGACTGGAACGGCGACGGCAAGACGGATATCGCGCTCATAGCCGCAGGCGCGGGCGGATATGCTGCTCCTAAGCCGCATCTCGTCATGCTGTCGACCGGCACCAGCTTCGTCCTTGGCGCCCAAATCGCCAACGCGGCAACCTCTCCAGTTTCCGTGTCCGTCGGCGATTGGAACAGCGACGGTACGCAAGACATTTGGCTGCAGCAGGCGCCCGGAGATTTCGAGGAGCTCATGTCCGCTCAGGCGGGCGTGAACTACGCGCCGGAAGCGATTGCCACCATCGACAACGGCATAGGCTCCGTGACCACCGTCACCTACGACCGTATCAACAATCCCGCCCTATATACCAAGGCAACGGACGGAGCATACCCCACCCAAAACGTCGTCGGGCCGATCTACGTCGTCTCCCGCATCGACGCGAGCAATGGACGCGGCGTATGCACGCCTCCGTCCATGACGAACTGCTACAGCTCCACCTACACTTACGGCGGAGGCAAAGCCGATCTTAGCGGCCGTGGGTTCCTGGGCTTCCAGACGATGACGATCTCGGATCTTCAGACCAACATCGTGCAAAGCACGACCTATTTCACAGACTTCCCCGAAGCTGGTCTGATCCACTCACAAACCAAGACATGCCCCGACACGAAAACGGGCTGTCCGGTGGGCGGAGTTATCCTGACGTCGCTGCAAGAAACTTATGACATCGTGAGCTTGGGAACCGGGACCGATGGCGTGAAGCGCTCTTTTGTTGCTCTGCAAAAGGCAGTCGTGTCTTCCAACGATCTCGATCAAACCGCGATGCCGACCTCGACCACGACGTACACATATGACTGTGACACGCTGAGTGGCGGCACGAGCATTTGCGCCGGAACATCTGCCACAGGCTTTGGCAACGCGCTGACCGTTTCGACGGCGCTTTCGGATGGCTCGTTCAAGACGACCACCAATACCTACAACAATTTCGTCGCCAACTGGTTTTTAGGGCGCCTGCTGACGGCCAATGTTGAAAGCAAGGTTGGCACATCCGACCTTATTCGGCAGACGTCGTACTTTTACCCAATTGCTACCGGTTTGCTGACAAGAGAAACCATCGAGCCTGAAACGTCGAGCGACAAGACGCTACAGCTTACAACTGGCTACGGCTATGATCCCTATGGCAATAAGTCCTCCTCGGCGAGCAAGGGCTGTGTTTGGCTTTCGGCAACGAACTGCTCGAACGCGACCGCGACGGCAACACGCGAAACCGATATGCAGTACGACGACACGGTACTGCATGGCCAATTCCTCACCAAGACCACCAATGCCTTGGGTCAGAATGAAACCTGGGCATACGCTGCTGACATCAATACCGGCTTCGGTCTGCCGTCGGGTCATACCGGGCCAAATGGCTTAACGACGTCCTTTCAATATGACGCGTTCGGCCGCAAGACCCTTCAGGTCCAGCCGACGTCAACGTCGTCTCCCGGCGGCAATCAGGAGGCAGTGGCCTACTACTATTGCAGCGCCATTCCCTGCGCCGGTTTGCCGTCGACAATCTCGTCCATTCCGGCTTTCACGCAATTTATCGTCGTCATGACACCCGAAAGCAGCGTCGCCACTGGCAGCCTACAAAATGGGCCGATCTCGATAGCGTATTACGACTCGCTATCACGCCAGATAGGAACCGACGTTGAGGGGTTCGACGGCACCGGCAGCGGCTGCACGGCCGCGTCTCCCTGCTGGATACGGGTGCAAACGCAATACGATTCCAATGGTCGGCCCTATCGCACGAGCCGGCCCTATTTCGTGTCCGGCGGTACGCTGAAATGGACGACAAACAGCTATGACGCGATCGGCCGGGTCTATTCCGTGCTGCAGCCGGGAAGCGTCATGACTTCCTACGGCTTTGACGGCCTGACGACAACGATCGTTAACGACAAGGGCCAAACGACCACGACCAACAAGAACGCGCAGGGCCTCGTTGCAAGTGTTCGGGATAATGAAGGCAACACGACGAGCTACGTCTACGACGCGTTCGGCGATCTCCTGACCGTCACCGATCCGATGACCAACACCACGACATACGGCTACGATATCCGCGGGCGCAAGTTGACGGCATCCGATCCCGATATGGGGTCGTGGACGTATATCTATGACGGCTTCGGCGAGCTCTACAGCCAAGTTGACGCCAAGACGAACCTAACAACGCTGAAATACGACATCCTTGGCCGGATTGTGGAGCGAGACGAGCCCGATCTCGTGAGCAATTGGACCTTCGATACAGCTTCGGGCGCCGGCATAGGGCAACTTGCATCCGCCACGACCAATGGCGGCTATGTCCGAACGTTCTCCTACGACGCACTTGGCCGGCCGGCCGGCATCGCGCTTACGGTCGACGGCGGAGCGTACAACTATAGCGAGAGCTATGACTTGAACGGCCACCTTATAACGGTAGGCTATCCGTCCGGATTCTCGGCTACCTACAACTACACGGCTCTTGGCTATTCCGCCAATGTCAGTCAAACGGGAAGCCCCGGCACGGTATTCTGGACGGCCAACACGCGAGATGCGGAATTGCATCTACTGACCCAGACCGCGGGCAACGGAATCGTCACGACCCAGACCTTCGATCCCAACAACGGCCGAGTGCAATCGATCCTGGCGGGCGCAGGAAACACAGTATCGAACCAGACTTTCAATTTCGATACGTTGGGCAACCTGACCCGGCGCACTTGGCTGGACAACACCGGCACGAGCCAGCGGGAGAATGCTTGCTACGATGACCTCAACCGGCTGACCAGCACAAGGCTTACGAACACCAACTTGTGCACCGGCGGAGGCACAACGATCACGATCGCATACGACGCGCTGGGCGATATCACGGAAAAGACGGATGTCTGTGCCGCCGCCAATTGCATGGCCTATGGCTCCGGCGCTGGACCTCACGCGCTAACGTCGATCTCCGGCACCTACAATGGCGTGAGCAATCCGACCTTCAGCTACGATGCCAACGGAAACATGGTCGCCGGAGGGGGCCGCACAGTGACCAGCACCTCCTTCAACATGGCGGCTTTGATTACCGACGGCGCGAACTCCGTCGCATTGACCTACGACAGCGAGCACAAACGCATCAAGCAATCGGCGACCGGTTCGGGCGTGACGGTCGCCACTCTCTACCTCAATGATCCGATGTCGGGCGCCTTGGAAGAAAAGGTCGGGCCGAGCACGCGTAATGATTACATCATGGCAGACGGTCACATGGTGGCGGAGCGAATCGCTACCATCAATACGGTAGTGGAGTATTTCACGCTCGATCACCTGGGCTCGATCTCGGTCGTCACCGACGCGACCGGCAATGTCCTGCAGCGGCTTTCCTATGATGCATGGGGCCGGCGCCGGAACAGCGACGGCACATCCGACACCTCGTGCTCGATTACATCGACGACGACACGCGGATTTACCGGTCAGGAAATGATGCCGAGCCTCTGTCTGATCAATTTCAACGCGCGTGTCTACGACCCCACGCTCGGCCGATTTATGTCCGCCGATCCGGTTACGCAAAGTGTCTATAATCTTCAGTTGCTCAATCACTATTCCTATGTCGGCAACAATCCCCTGTCGCTGACCGACCCGACGGGTCTGTGCTTCCTCGGCTGCTTCTGGAATTCCACTATCTTCAAGGACATCGTTGCCATCTTCATCGCGATCGTCTTGCCCGAGGCCTTGGAAGCGCTCGATGGCGCGGCCTTCGAGGGAGTTCTCGACGATGCCAGCGTCACGACGCTCAACGTCGGCATAGCCGGCGGAGTTGCGGGATACATAACCACGGGGAGCGCCACCGGGGCGTTCTTCGGCGCCATCCAGGCGGACGCGTTTCTTGGGACCGGAGATTTCCTGCAATCCAATCCGACGTATTTCTTCGGGTCGGCGACGGCGACCACCTTCATCGCGCACGGGATGGTCGGCGGGCTGTTCAGCGTCAACTCCAAGGGGGGCTTCCTGAGCGGCTTCCTCTCCGCTGGCGTCAGCAGCCTCGCCGACAGCCCGGCGCTGGATACGGGAGATCGCTACTTCAACACCGCCGAGCACGCTATCCTCGGTGGCGCCGGCTCGGTCCTCGGGGGCGGCAAATTCCAGAATGGGGCTGTGACGGCAAGTTTCGGTTATCTCTACAATTCCGCCATGCATGCGGGTGGAAGCAGTGGAAGCGGTTCGAGCCCCGATATGAGTGGTGCGCTCGATGCTCTTGGTGCCGTATGGGCGCTCCCAACGACGACGATTGGGTTGACACTCGGTTTGGTCGACAGCTTGGTATCCTTGGGCATCAGTGGAGAGCTACCACAAATCACCTTCGGCAATGACGCGATTCAAATTTCGAATCTTCAGATCGGGAAAGGGGGGCTGACATTTGGTAACGTTCAACTCTACTCGGGTTACCAAAATGGAGTGCCGGTAGGGCCTGGTACTATAATAGACTATTCTACTTATACCCATCTTTCTGAATTTCTGGCTGGTACTCACGAGGAGGCTCACACGCTACAGACCTATATTCTTGGCCCATTTTTTGTCCCCGTTTGGATTGTCACCGGGGGTGTCTGGGGGCCAAGTCCGCTGGAAACTCAAGCTGACTTGCATGCAGCCGGGGGAAGTGCATGGCCATGGTGATCGCACCAGTCGTCCGCAAGGCCAGTCGGTATTTCCTCTTGGTCCCGGCAATCTTCTTGTCTGCGTGCCAGACCCGGGACATTCAATTGTCATCGCCGCTGCATGTTCGAATAGTCGATGCGGAGACGGGCAATCCGATTCAAGGCGCGTCCGTTCGTATGTGGTCGTCGGACATCGCGGGATCATACGAAACCGGCGTGTCGGACCAGAATGGGCTTGTAGACTTGCCGCCACTAAGGGGCCGTGCAACGGCGACATTTCCCTTTGTCATGGACCCGATCATTGGTCCCGCGATGGTTCGATTTGAAGCAAAAGGCTATGTCTCCCGAGAAATTAGCGAAGCAGGAGACCGTGACCTATTTGACGGCTCAGACGTCGTGCAGCTCTCTCATGAAAGCCAAAAATAGGAGCGGAGAGTTCCTCATATCATACCGGGCAATACGAGTTCTCGTGCGGAGAGCACGAGGGCGGGAATACAATTTTAATCTGACGTGCTGGGTCCGCTCTTCTTTCCGCTTTATGGATTAGATGCCCTCACGCACGGTTGAATGTTAAATCCGTTTGAGATTAATGCCGACAATCACGCAGCTAACGGTAAGAGTGCGGTCCCATGGCAAGAAGATTGATAATCCTATTGTCTGGCCTCGCCTTAGCGGGATGCGAGGGCCCGCATGCCTTGATATATAATATGACGGCGTGCCCGATAGTGGTCACCTACTCGGCGGCTAATATACGAAATTCCACCGTCACACTTCCTCCGGGGGAATCGGCCGGAAGCGTTGGAGTGGTTGCTCCAAATTTGGATGAAGCGACGGTAGTTGATGGATCAGGCGTGGAGCATGTTTATTCTGCAAGCACGCTCTCTAAATTGAGGTCGTCAGGATCGGGTGACGACCGCTGGACATACTTCCCGGACGGACTTCGTTTTGTTAAGGGGCATTCCCCATTAGCATCGTCTGACAAGGCTGCTGGTCATTGTTAACCTGCAGGCTTCGCTCGTTGTCTGCGGCCTTTCTCCGCTCGCATAGAGTCTGCGCGGATGCGGCGAGATGACGGGCTCAGCCTATGGCATGTCGCTAGCGCTGCCAGGCATGATAATACGCACCGGGCGGCCGCGATCGTCGTAGGTCAGATGGATCTTGGTGCTGATGCAGTCCCTCATGCTGAGCTTGTCGAAGCATGAGGGTAGCGCCGCTCTCACCGATGCGACCAGAGCGAGAGGCTACCCCCCCCTGCTCGGCCACGGTGTTCTGCCCGGCGGGCGCGACATAGGCGCCGAGTTGCACGGACCAGCGGTCGGTGAGGCAGCGTACCTCAATCCTCCTCGAGAACGCCCAAAGTCTGCGCGTGCGCGCCTTTTTTTGCTGCCTACCGGTGGGGCGCCGATATCCGGCGCCAGCTCCGGAGGTCGCGCACGGGAGATCTCGACTGTACAGAGGCAAGAATTTGCCCACGCGCTCAGACGGCTAACAGACATGACCAGCAGAATATCCTCCCACGACACGAGGTCCGACGCCATATTTGCCCGTTCGGCATATTCGGTTCACCAAATGAAGCCGGGGCGGATCGCAGAAGACGAGCCTGCTCAGGCTAAACGCGGAGACGGTCTAGCAGCACGACTTGCGCATTGGTCATCCGCGCCGGCTGCTTTGGCGGCCTGCGTGGTACTCTTGCGGGTTGTCGTCAAATCACGAGGCCATGTGGTATGACACATCAAACTTGGGGAGCGCATAGACGGCGGTGATGCGAGGATGTCCAGCGAAAAAGACTCGGCTGAGCATGCAGACGACTTTTTTGTCCGGCTATTCGGGCGTGGCAAAACTCAATCGTTCAAGTTTTCCAGACCGGACAATGACCCGATGGTTCACATTTTTTCGACACTCGCCGGAAGTATCCTCAAGCAGGCTAAATCCGCGACCAATCCCGAATGGGTGGCGCGAGCACAATTCGACCGCGTGTTGATACGTGCGGTCCCACCGGCGGGAATCGAGGCTCTGACGATCTGGATAGCGCCTCGTCACGGCCGCCTATGCTAAGATAGTTGTTCGCAGCTTGTCTGCAACCCTACCCGAAGAGACTTTATGCGGGGAACTGACGGCTCAGGATGGCGCCACGACTGTCCCGAAAATTCAGGGCGAGCCTGATGAACGGCGACTCGCCACTCGGAAACTTATTTCCTTGGTGTTCGTCGCTTCGTGCCAATCTCACGTCGCTGAATGATCGCCCGCCGATGCGCCGTAACGAAGGTTCGAAAAGTGCTTTGATAACTCCGAGTTATCGCTAGTGGGACATCGCTCCGTGCGCTGGCCACGCCAATGTGCGCTTTAGCGAGGCGGAGCCAATCTTCACCATAGGCAGCAAGGTTGCCGCCGCTGGTAGCGATCACAGGTGAACAGAATGCTGTATTCTGTTCACTCCTCTTTTGCCGGGTCAATCGGATTGCATCGATTTTTCCGACGTTCAACGGAAGGATCGCCCCCATGACACCGGCTCTTTTCGATCAATGCGGGAACCGTAAATATCTCGTCGCGAGGGAGAGGTTGGCGTTCGTTTGGCCAACTCAGACAACCCGGTTGACCGCTCATGTGGAAATCAGGTTCCGACGATCCTTGCTCAATGGGGTCAATCGCGCATGGAGCTACGCGTTCACTAAACCTAATTTGCTTCGCCCTCCCCCGAGAGGCCCCCAAGAGGGGGAGATCGCGGGCTAGAAGCCCGCGATCCCAGAGGCCCGGCGCAGGCTGGACGGCGTCAGGCCCGTCAGCCGCACAATCGCGCGGGTCATGTGCGCCTGGTCGGCGAAACCGCAGTCGTGGGCGATGGCCGCCAGTGTAGTTGGGCCCTCGGTGATCGCCTCCACCGCGCGATGCGCACGCTGAGCTAAGCGGAATGCGGCCGGGGTGACGGCGAACACCTGGCGGAACCCGCGGCTCAGGCTGCCGAGATGCAGGCCGGCCGCGTCCGCCCAGTCGGCCAGCGTCAACGAGGGGTCGGCCCGTAGCGCGGAGGCCAAGGCGTCGGGCCAGTCGCCAAAGTCGGACGGTGATGGCGTCAGACGGTCGAGCAACAGAGACGCCGCTTCGAGCGGATCGCGTTCGGCGGCGCGAGCGACGGCGTCGGGATCAGCGGCACGGCCTCGAATAGGTCCTTCCCATCGGGACGACAGCGGCAACACGAGCACCTCGGCGCCCCGCACGTCGCAAAGGTCGAGGTGACTTTCAAAGGCGCGGTGGACGACGACGTCGCCGATCTTCACCCGGTGCCGGCCGGTGTCGCCGGCCTCGACGTAGGCGCCGTGCAGCAGGAGCGCGACAAAGCCGTGCTCGTGGCGATGCCGGGGCAGATAGTCCCACGGCGAATGCCGTGTCCGCCACGAAGGCGAGACCCGTGGACACGCAGGACAGCGAGGAGAGGCGAATTTCACGGGTGAATTCAGTTCAAGACGCTCCTCAGTCCCTCTGGCTAGACAGGCAAGGTCGAGAGAGCAGAGGAATAGGCGGTGTCGAGACGGACTTCAATCACGGAGGGATGCGTGTTCGCGTTGGCGGCGCTCATCGCCGAAGCGGCCGGCCTGAAGAAAGGCGATGTGATCATCGCGGTCGACGGCAAGCCTGCGAACGCGGACCTGCGGGCCTTGCTGCGCGACCGGCCGGCGGGCTCGACGGTCGAGCTGACGGTCCGGAGCGGAATCGAGACGCGCAAAGGCGCGCTCATGCTGCGCGACCAGATCTAAGAAATCCAAACAAAAGCAAAGGTCCGATATCGGGACCGAGGGGAGTAGCGTCCATGACTGCCAGCACGGTCGATCATCCGCCAGCGAGAGGCTTCTTCAACTCCACGCCTGTGCGGTTCTTCATCTTCTCGGTGTCGCTCATCGCCCTCGACATCGGCGCACAGTTCGCCTTGGCCCTCGCGAGCCGCCGGCTGCCTCGCCTCGACCCCGGTCTAGTGACCGCGTCGGTCATTTTGCCCGCCTGCGTCCTGCTGCTTCTGCTTTATGCTGGCTTGGTGCGAGTCCTCGAGCGCCGTAAGCCCTCCGAGCTGGCGCTCGACCCCGGTGCGGGGCTGGCGGTTGCGGGCACGGCCGGCGGCGTTCTGCTGTTTAGCTTGGTGATGGCGGCGTTCTTCGCGCTGGGGGTGGCCCGCCTGGCCGGCGGCGGCGACAGCTCTGAGATCGTGGTCATGGCCCTGATGGCCGTCTTGGCCGCCTTTGCCGAGGAGCTCGCCATACGCGGCGGCGTGTTCCGAATCCTCGAAGAGGGCCTGGGCTCGCTTGCAGCGCTCGCCCTTTCCGCCTTGCTGTTCGGCTGTATGCACCTCGCAAATCCTGGCGCGACCCTAGTTTCCGCCGCCTCCATCGCCGTCTTGGGGGGATTGCTCCTAGCCGCCGCCTATATGGCGACACGGAGCCTGTGGCTCCCGATCGGCATTCATTTCGGCTTCAATTTCGCCGAAAGCGGCATCTTTGGCGCCACGCTCTCGGGCGTCCAGTCGCACGGCGGCATCTGGCCGGTTTCGATCCACGGCCCTCAGCTCCTGAGCGGCGGCGCCTTCGGGCCCGAGGCCTCGGTCGTAACTGTGACCATCAACGGCCTGGCCACCGTCGCGCTGCTCATTGTCGCCGTCCGCCGCGGCGAATGGAGGCCGCTGCGCCTGCGCCTGTGGGCCGCCTGAAAGCCGACTAAGCCAGTTCGAGAAATCCGACCATATATCTGAAAGGCGACTTCGATCCCGACAAAGCGCAGTGAATTGGGGTCTTGGCGACGAATTAAGTCCTCCAAATCGTCGTGGCGGTCTACGAGTGGTTTCGGACGCGACGCCTGGTCCTTAGCAGCTCCGTACGCGGCCAAGTGGAAAACCGACATAAATTTCTCCTCCAACGGGCCGCGGATCGCTTGCGGATGGCGAGACACTGACCGAGGACGGCGAACTGCTGATCCTGTCGCTGCCTGTCCGCGCCCGCTTCCGAGGTGGGCGCACCGAATTTTCCGCCCCTTCCGACTCAACCTCCGCGCGGCCTGACATGGCGCTGTTGAAAGCTGAGTCCGACTATCAAGCGTGCGATCGTCCGGGGCGAGCAGCCGCCGGGCCTGCGGCTTACTGACCTGTTGAACGCGGATATTCCGCTGTCTTGGAACGCGCAAAAAGCGATGCTTCAGGAGCTAGTCGCAGGTTCGTCTCAACGTCCCTGATACGCCCAAAATATTCCCTGTTATCGGGCAGAAATTCCCTGATACCGCATTTGAAATTCCCTGTTATTTTCGACTTTTCGAAATCGGTAGATGACGCTCAAATTCAATGTTGTAGGGCTTAAATCTCATTTCTGCCCGTGGAAATTGACCCTTTTGAGCGCGAAAATTCCCTGTTAATTCCCTGATAAGCAGGGAAGCGGAAGTTCGACCCGCGAGCGGGGCGGGCTGGACGCGAAACTTCGACCTCCACTTCGAGCCCGAACTGGAGGTTTCCGATCTGGAGGTAGAGACTGGCGGCCCGAGGGCGCGAAAATTCCCTGAAACGGGAGTCTCTGCGCCGCCGTAGGAGACGCAGAGCGCGCAGAATGTCCGCATACCGCGCGGAATTCCGCGAGGTGCTCTGGAGGTCGCCGTTCGAGGGATTTCGACTGGTACAGTTGGGTGGGTTCGAACCACCGACCTCCGGATCCACAATCCGGCGCTCTAACCAACTGAGCTACAACTGCACGCCAGTGGAGCGGCGGAACCTAGTGGCGGCTTCCAGCAAAATCAAGGCTTTCGCGGCATTGCGCGCGGGAGCGTGGGGCGCTGTATCATCGCGGACATGAACCCCAGGCTCCGCTATGGTTTGGCAGGGGCGGCCGCGGTCGCGGCGGCTTTGCTCGCCGCGCCGTTTCTGCTCCCGACAGGCCTCTACAAGGCCCAGATCGAGCAAGGTGTCGCCCGCGCGACCGGGCGGACTTTCGCAATCGCGGGGCCGGTGCGCTTCACGCTCTTTCCCGTGCTCGGCATCGACGCCTCGGACGTCACCTTGTCGAACCCGCCCGGCTGGCAGGGGCTGCCGCTCGCCTCCACCAGGACCCTGCACATCGGCGTGCGGCTGCTGCCGCTGTTTTCGCGCCGCCTCGACATCACCGAGGTTGTGCTCGAAGAGCCCCGGATCAGCCTCGAGGTTGACGAGAACGGTCACGCCAACTGGACGTTCTTTCACGGCGGCGCAAAGCCCGCGACGAAGCAGGCGAACGGCCCGGCTTTCACGCCGAGCTTTTCGGGAGTGCGCATCGAAGGCGGACGCCTGATCTATTCCAACGCGCGCTCGAAAACTGCGTTCGCCGTGGGCACGCTCGATGCGACGGTCGATATCCGCGAACTCGACAAGCCCGTCGCGCTGCACGGCTCCCTTGTCTTCCGCGGACAGAAAGTGAAATTCGAGGCGACCACGCCGGCGCCGCGCGCGCCGCTGGCGGACCAGCCCGCGAAGATCACGCTCGCTTTGACCTCTGCGCTGATCGCCACAGCCTTCGACGGCGCGGCCTCGCCGGACGGGACGCTGGCGGGCGCGCTCAAGATGGACGCGGCGAACCTGCGCGCGGCCGGCGCTTGGCTGGGCGTGAAACTGCCCTCTACCGGCGGCTTCGGCGCGTTTTCGTTTTCCGGCGCGGTCCAGGGCGACAACCGCGTCGTGCAGCTGTCGAACATGAAGCTCAAGCTGGACGGCGCCACGATCACCGGCGGCCTCCGACTGGACAAGCGTGGGGCCGTGCCCACGTTCAGCGGCGCGGTCACCATCGACAAGCTCGACGTCGATCCCTACATCGCCGCGCCGCACAGGAACGGCCCGCCCCGCCCCCACAACAAGGAGGAATGGAGCCGCGACGAGATCAAGCTCGACGCCCTGCGCGAGTTCGATGCCGACCTCGTCATCGACGCAGGCGCGCTCAAGATCAAAAACCTGACGCTTGGCCGCACGCGTATCGCGCTTTCGCTCCGCGACGCGAACCTGCATGCGCGATTGGGGCCGATGGCGCTGTACGGCGGCAGCGGAAAGGCCGAGCTGGAGGTCGATGCACGCGGGAAGGAGCCGCGGTTCCGCGACACGGCCGAGTTCCGCAACGTGGAACTGGCGCCGTTCCTCGCCGACACGATCGGCGTCAAGCAGATCGAGGGGACCGGCACGATCACCCTCGACACGTCGTCGCACGGAACCGACGCGGACGCGATCATGCGCGCGCTTTCGGGCAAGGGCTCGATCGATCTGCACGACGGGCGTCTGCGCGGCGTCGATCTGGGCACGGTGGCACGCACGATCCAGGCCGTCCTCAACGGCGCGGAGGGGCCCGGTTCCTTCACCGACTATTCGAGCATGACGGCAAGCTTCACCGTGACGGACGGCGTGCTCGCAAGCAACGATTTCCGGCTCACCGGCCCGCTCATCCAGATGAACGGCGGGGGCGTCGTGGACCTGGGCAACCGTGCGATCGATTTCAAGGTCGTGCCCAAGATCGCAAAGCTCGGCGTGCCGTTCCACATCAAGGGGCCGTGGACCCATGTCCGCTACACGCCGGATCTGACGGGGCTTGTCGGCGGCGTATTGAACAATCTGGCGTCCGGCAAGGCGCCTTTCAAAGGGCTGTTCGGCTCCTCTTCCAAACCGCCGGGCAATGCGCCAAAGAAGAAGCACAAGAGCGTCGGCGACGCGCTCAAGAACATGCTGGGCATCCATTGAGGACGACATGAAGATCAGCCGCAAAGTCTGGATCAGCGCGCTCGTGGTCGCCGTCGTCCTCGCGGCGGGCGCCTATTTCCTGTTGCGCAAGGCGCCGCAGCTGAGCGTCGTGACATGGTCGGGGCCTTACGGACGCGCGCAGGCGAGCGCGCTGTTCATTCCCTATCAGCAGCGCTCCGGCGTCGACGTGCATATCGGACAATACGACGGCGGCCTCGACGAATTGCGGCGCCGGGTGAAAAGCAAATCCTACGGCTGGGACGTGATCGATTTCGAGCTGCCCGACGCCGTAGCCGCCTGCCGCGAGGGGCTGCTGGAGCCGATCGATGCGGCGAGCCTGACGGATCCGCGCGATTTCGTGCCCCACGCGCTCGGCCGTTGCTGGGTGGGGAGCGTGGTCTACAGCCAGGCGATCGCCTACGCGCCGCAGCGCTTCGGCGCCGCGCGGCCCGCGACGCTTGCCGATTTCTTCGACACGGCGAAATTCCCAGGGCCGCGCGCGCTGCGCGGCGCCAGCCCCAAATTCAACCTCGAGCTCGCCCTGCTCGCCGACGGCGTCGCTCCCGGCGACATATATAAGGTGTTGTCGACGCCGAAGGGCATCGCCCGGGCGCTCGCCAAGCTCGAGACACTCGGGCCCATCGTGTGGTGGACGCAATCGAGCGAACCCGCCCAGATGCTCAAGGACGGGCGCGCGACCTTCGCCACCATCCTCAACGGCGACATCTACGACGCGGCGGCGCACAAGAACCCGCTCGGCGTGATCTGGGACCGCCAGCTCTACGAGCTCGACGTCTTCGGCATTCCCAGGGGCGATCCCAGGCGCGACATGGGGATGGATTTCATCCGCTTCGCCACGGCGCCGGAAAGCCTGGCACGCGTCGCCGACTGGGTACCTTACGGCCCGGCGCGGCGCTCGGCGGTGGCGCTGGTCACCCGCAATCCTGAGCTCGGCACGCCGATGCGGCCGTTCCTTCCCACGGCGCCTGAGAATTTCCGCACGCCCTTCGCCGTCGACGATGGCTGGTGGCAGGTGCACGGCGCCGAGGCGCAGCTGCGCTGGCAGGGGTGGCAGTCGCTACGAAATCGTTAATTCCGGCTTTCGGCTCTTTACCCGATTTTACGAAGTTCTGCCGCTATCATCCGCGTCTCGAATCAGCGTTGGTCAGGGAAGAGAGACCGATGGCCTCCTATGCGTTGCGCCGGGTTCTGGGCGCCATCCCGACGCTGTTCATCATCATCACGCTCGCCTTCTTCATGATGCGGCTCGCGCCCGGCGGACCGTTCGACAGCCAGCGCCACCTGCCGCCCGAGATCGAGCGCAACGTCGCGGCCGCCTACGACCTCGATAAGCCGCTCTACGAGCAGTACTTCCTCTATCTCGACCATCTCGCGCATGGCGATCTCGGCCCGTCCTACAAGATCAAGGATTTCACCGTCGGCCAGCTCATCGCCGCGGGCTTTCCGGTCAGCGCCAAGCTCGGCCTGTCGGCGATCTTCCTCGCCCTCGTCTTCGGCATCGGGCTCGGCGTCACCGCGGCGCTCTACCAGAACCGCATGTCCGACCACGCGATCATGAGCGTGGCGATGTTCGGCATCACGATCCCCAATTTCGTCACCGCGCCGCTCTTGACGCTGCTGTTCGGCGTCTATGGGCTGCATTTCTTCGGCCTGGACCTCTCGCTGCCCGTCGCCGGTTGGAACGGCGGCGCGTTGCGCAACATGATCCTGCCGGTGACGGTGCTCGCCTTGCCGCAGATCGCGATCATCGCGCGGCTCGTGCGCGGCAGCATGGTCGAGGTCCTGCATTCGAACTACGTGCGCACCGCGCGCGCCAAGGGCATGCCGAGCCACGTCATCGTCACGCGTCACGCGCTGCGCGTGGCGCTGCTGCCGCTGGTGAGCTATCTCGGGCCGGCCGTGGCGCAGCTCGTCACCGGCTCGCTCATCATCGAGCAGATATTCCAGCTTCCCGGCATCGGGCGCTATTTCGTCATCGCCGCCATCGACCGCGACTATACGCTGGTGATGGGCGCGATGATCTTCTATGCGGCGCTCATCATCCTGTTCAACCTGATGGCCGACATCCTCTACGGCGTGCTCGACCCGCGCGTGAGCTACAACACATGATCGCGACCGGCATCAGCGGTGAAGGCGCGGCCTTGATGGTCAAGGCCAAGGACGTCCGGGGGCGCAGCCTCTGGGTCGATGCCTGGCACCGGCTGCTGCGCAACCGCGCCGCGGTGGTGAGCATCGTCATCCTGGGCGTGATCGCGCTGATGGCCGTCTTCGCGCCATTCCTGTCGCAATACGGCTACAGCGACACCGACTATGGCGCGATCTCCTGCGCCCCCAGCTGGTGGAACGATCCGGGCGTATGCAACGCCGGCGGCACGCACTGGTTCGGCACCGACAATGTCGGGCGCGATCTCTTCGTGCGCATCCTCTACGGCGCGCGCGTGTCGCTGAGCGTGGGGCTGGCCGCGACGCTGGTGAGCCTGATGATCGGCGTCGCCTACGGCGCGACGGCGGGCTATGTCGGCGGCCGCATCGACGCGGTGATGATGCGTTTCGTCGACGTGCTCTATTCGCTGCCCTTCATCTTCTTCGTCATCATCCTGATGGTGGCGTTCCACCGCAACTTCTACCTGCTCTTCGTCGCCATCGGCGCGGTGGAGTGGCTGACCATGGCGCGCATCGTCCGCGGCCAGGCGCTGTCGATCAAGGAGCGCGAATACATCGAGGCCGCGCGCGCGGCGGGCGTCGGCACCTGGGGCATCATCCGCCGTCACGTCATCCCCAACCTGCTCGGGCCCGTGATCGTCTACGTCACGCTCACCATCCCCGCCGTGATCCTGGCCGAAAGCTTCCTGTCGTTCCTGGGGCTCGGCATCCAGGAGCCGCTGACCTCCTGGGGCGTGCTCATCGCCGACGGCAAAGAGCAGATGGAGAGTTATCCCTGGATGCTGATCTTCCCCTGCGCGTTCATGGCGGTGACCTTGTTCTGCTTCAACTTCATCGGCGATGGGCTGCGCGATGCCCTCGATCCCAAGGATCGCTGAGATGGCGGCGCCAATCTTCGAGATCAAGGACCTCGACGTCCACTTCGCCACGCCGGACGGCGACGTGCACGCGGTCAAATCGCTGAACCTGACCGTGGGCGAGGCGGAGTGCCTGGGCGTGGTCGGCGAATCCGGCTCGGGCAAGAGCCAGCTCTTCCTCGCGACCATGGGGCTGCTCGCCACGAACGGCCGCGCCACGGGCAGCGTGAGATACCGCGGCGAGGAGATGCTCGGCCAGCCGCAGCGTGCGCTCAATCGGCTCCGCGGTTCCAAGATCACGATGATCTTCCAGGACCCGCTCACCTCACTCACGCCGCACATGACCGTCGGCGCGCAGATCATGGAGAGCCTGCGCGTCCACCAGCGCCTGCCGCGCGACGAGGCCGAGAAGCGCGTGCTCGAGGTGCTCGACCTGGTGCGCATTCCCGAAGGGCGCCGGCGCATGCATCAATATCCACACGAGCTTTCGGGAGGCATGCGCCAGCGCGTGATGATCGCGATGGGTATGGTGTGCGGGCCGGACCTCTTGATCGCCGACGAGCCGACGACCGCGCTGGACGTGACGGTCCAGGCCGAGATCCTCGACATCATGCGCGACCTCAAGGCAGAGCTGAAGACCTCGATCGTCCTGGTGAGCCACGACATGGGCGTCATCGCGGGCATGGCCGACCGCGTGGCCGTCATGCGCGGCGGCGAGATCGTGGAGCACGGTCCGGTCGAGGACATCTATTACAGCCCCAGGCACGACTACACGCGCATGCTGCTCGACGCGATGCCGCGGCTCGACCGCCCCGACGCGGATGGCGATGCGGTGGCGCCGCTCGATCCCGCCGCGGCCACGATCCTCGACGTCGAGGACCTGCATGTCGGCTTCCCCGTGACGGAGGGCTGGAGCACGAAGACGCTTCGGGCCGTCGACGGCGTGAGCTTCACTTTGCGCGAAGGCGAGACGCTGGGCATCGTGGGCGAGTCCGGCTGCGGCAAGTCCTCGCTGGCGCGCGCCGTGCTCAAGCTGATCCCCAACACCGAGGGCGCGGTCGTCTGGCTCGGCCGCGACCTCGGCCAGGTCGCGAGCGCCGAGCTGCGCAAGCTGCGCAAGGATTTCCAGATCGTCTTCCAGGATCCGCTGGCGAGCCTCGACCCGCGCATGACGGTGGGCGAATCCATCGCCGAGCCCCTGCGCTCGCTCAAGCCCCATCTGACCCGCGCCGAGGTGACGGCGCAGGTGCGCAAGATGATGGACCTCGTGGGACTGGAACCCGTCTGGATCAACCGCTATCCGCACGAATTCTCCGGCGGGCAGAACCAGCGCGTCGGCATCGCGCGCGCCATGATCGTCGAGCCCAAGCTCGTGATCTGCGACGAGGCGGTGAGCGCGCTCGACGCCTCGATCCAGGCGCAGATCGTGGACCTGATCCGCGAGCTGCAGAGCGAGTTCAACATGTCGCTGATCTTCATCAGCCACGACCTCTCGGTCGTCCGCCGCATCGCCCATCGCGTGATGGTGCTCTATCTCGGCCGCGTCGTTGAGCTCGCCGACCGCGACACGATCTACGCCGACCCGCGCCATCCCTATACCAAGGCGCTGATCTCGGCCGTGCCGATCCCCGATCCCAGGCTTGAGCGCGCCAAGAGGCGCGTGCGGCCGACGGGCGAGCTGCCCTCGCCGCTCGACACGCGCGCCTCGCTGATCTTCCTCAAATCGAAAGCGGTCGACGATCCCGACGCCGAGCAATACCGCCCGAAGCTGATCGAGGTCGCGCCCGGCCACCTCGTGGCCGAGCACGACGCGGCGTGAGCGCCGTCACTTCACGCGCTTGACCTTGTAGGTCTTCGACGAGTCGCCGATTGCGAGCGAATAGCTCCCCAGCGCCGCGCGGGAGATGGTCACAGCGATGCCGCTGCCGTGGAAATCGGCCTTGTCGGAGTCGCCCTCCACTTGGCGCCAGATCTGGCCGTTGTCCAGGAAGATGATGAACTTGCCGAACGGCGTGTAGGAGTACTCGGTCACCTTGGCGGTGATGCTGTCCAGCGCTTCGGGCGGCGGCGGCTCGCCTGCGGCGGGCGGCGGCGCCGAGCCCTGCAGAGCCTCGGAACCGAACTTGTCCGGCGTCGTCTGCTGCGCGGGCGAGCTGCCGAACAGGCTGCCGAGGTCGAAGCCGAACCAGTTCTTCTGTTCCTGCGCTGTCGGCGGCCCGGCATGGGCGCCCATGCGCATCAGGGCCGCCTTTACCTGCGGCCCCTGGCCATCGAAACAGGAAAGGCGCTGATGCTCGTCGACGATCGAAGCGCATTGGTCGAGCGCACGCAGCGTATCGGCGGTCGTCTGCGCCATCGCGGGCGTCGCCAGGAAGAGGAGAGCACAGGTTACCGCGGCAATCTGGTGTTTCACGACCTGTTCACCCCTTCGATGTTTAATGCGTACGCAGGAACGTATCCGCCACATTAAGGATTGCGTAATGTTTTGCCGCTCGGCTGCGGCGTCCAGATTGGAGCATAGCGCATGAGCGAATCCAATCGAAACAAATTCACCCGCCGCGCCGCACTCGCGAGCGGCGCAGTGGTGCTTGCCGGTATCGGCACCTATGCCTTCCATGGCCGTTCGGCGCGGGGTTTCACGCTGTCGACCGCCGACGACAAGACGTTGAATCGCGGCAACGGCGCGGAGCCCGACTCGCTCGACCCCCACAAGGCCCAGGGCCAGTGGGAGAACAACATCATCGGCGACATGTTCATCGGTCTGATGACCGAGGACGCGGCCGGCAACGCCGTCCACGGCGCCTGCGAGAGCTACTCGGTCAGCGAGGACGGCCTCACCTATCGCTTCACGATTCGCGACCACGCGTGGTCCGACGGCGTGAAGGTGACGGCGCACGACTATGTCTATTCATTCCGGCGCATGGCCGATCCGAAATTCGCCGCCCAATACGTCTCGCTCCTCTACCCGATCAGGAACATGCAGGCGGTGAGCACCGGCGAGATGCCGCTCGACGCGCTCGGCGTCCGCGCGCTGAACGACAGGACGCTCGAGCTCCAGTTCCACTTCCAGGTCCCCTATATCGAGCAGCTCCTCACCCATTTCACGACCTTCGCGGTGCCCAAGCACGTCGTCGAGAAGCACGGCAGCCAGTGGCTCCAGCCCGAGAACGTCGTGGTCAACGGCCCCTACACGCTCGAGCGGTGGATCCCCAACGACCACGTCCGGCTTCAGAAGAACCCGCGCTTCTACGACGCGCACAAGGTCAAGATCGAGACGGTGACGTTCTATCCGACGCAGGATTCCGAAGCCGCGCTGAAACGGGTTCGGGGCGGCGATTTCGACATCCTCACCGACAGCCTGCCGCCGCAGAAGATCGACTGGCTGCGCCAGAACATGGCCAACGAGCTGAGGCTGTGGCCGTTCATCCTGAGCCAGTACGTCCAGTTCAACTTCAAGCGCAAGCCGTTCGACGACATCCGCGTGCGCACCGCGCTCTCGCTCGCCATCGACCGCGACGTGATCTGCGGCCGCGTCGAGCGCGCCGGCGAGCAGCCCGCCTACTGCCTCGTGCCGCCCGGCATGCCCGGCTATCCCGGCAATGCGCGCGCGGGCTTCCGCGCGATGCCGATGCAGGCGCGCCTGGCAAAGGCCAAGGCCCTGCTCGCGGAGGCGGGCTTCGGACCGAGCAACCCGCTCAGCTTCGACTATGCCATGGCGATGACGACCGAGATCAAGCTGATCTCGGTGGCGCTGCAGGACATGTGGCGCCAGGTCGGCGTCACCGCGCGGCTGACGCCTTCGGAGACCCAGGTGCACTACGCGGTGCTGCGCAAGCACGATTTCGACGTCGCCTGGGCGGGGTGGGCGGCGGACTATCGCGATCCCAAGAACTACCTGTTCCTGTTCGAATCCTCGACCACGGACATGAACTACGGCGGCTATGCCAATCCGAAGTTCGACAGCCTCGTCGCCCAGTCCGACGACCTGCGCGACGCCGGCCGGCGCGCGCAGGTGCTGCAGCAGGCCGAGCAGACCCTGCTCGACGATGTCGTGATCGCGCCCGTCTATTTCGGCGTCACCCGCGATCTGGTGTCGCCGCAGGTCAAGGGCTGGATCAGCAACAACATCAACACCAACCGCACGCGCTATCTCTCCCTCGACCGCAGCGTCACCAGCGTCTGAGTGCTATAAAGCCGCATGATTCTGCGGCCGGTTCTTGCGTGCATTGCTGCGTGTCTGCTTGCGGCGTCGGCTCAGGCGCTGAGCGTTCTCAACCGCGGCAATGGCGGCGAGCCGCGAAGCCTCGATCCCGCCTTCGCCGGCACCGTCGCCGAGTCCAACATCCTGGGCGATCTCCTGACCGGACTGACCACGCTGGACGCCGCCGCGCGGCCGGTCCCGGGCATGGCGGAACGCTGGGACATCTCGCCGGACGGCAGGACCTGGACGTTTCATCTGCGCCAGGCGTCGTGGTCGGATGGGCGTCCGGTGAGGGCGGACGATTTCGTCTTCGCCTGGCAGCGCATGCTCGATCCCAGGACCGGCGCGCCTTACGCCTATAACCTCTGGGTGCTCAAGAACGCGCGCGCGATCAGCAAGGGCGCGATGCCACCCACGGCGCTCGGCGTGCGCGCCGCCGATGACCGCACGCTGGTCGTGACGCTCGAGCATCCCGCGCCCTATCTGCCGGAGCTTCTCACGCACGACACTGCTTATCCGGTGCCGCGCCACGTCGTGCTCGCCAAGGGCGGCGCCTGGGCATGGGTCGAGAATTTCGTCGGCAACGGCGCCTATGTGCCCAAGGCCTGGGTCGTCAACGACCATGTGACGCTGGTCAAGAACCCGCGCTTCTACGACGCCGCGCATGTGCGCATCGACGAGGTCGATTATTGGCCGACCGAGGATTCGCAGACCGCCCTCAAGCGCTTCCGCGCGGGCGAGCTCGACACGCAAAGCCCGATCCCCGCCACCCAGATCGACTGGCTGCGCGCCAACATGCCGGCCTCGCTGCGCATGCGCCCATTCCTGGCGATCTCCTACATGCCGATGAACATCGCGCGCCCGCCGCTCAATGACGCACGCATCCGCAAGGCGCTGAACCTCGCCTTCGACCGCGAGATCGTGACCACGAAAGTGCTCAAGCTCGGCGACCCGCCCGCCTACGGCATCGTGCCACCGGGGATCGCGAACTATCCCGGCGGCGCGGCGATGGATTTCGCGCGCATGCCGGCGCCCGCGCGCCTGGCACTCGCGCAGCAATTGATGCACCAGGCGGGTTACGGCCCCGACCGTCCGCTGCATCTGACGCTGGAGACGACGCACGACCCCGACAACAAGCGCGTCGCCACGGTGCTTCAGGCGATGGTGAAGCCGCTCGGCATCGACCTCGAGATCCGCAGCGTCGAGCAGCAGGTCCACTACCGCAACATGCAGATCGGCGAGTTCGAGATCGCGACCGCGGTGTGGGTCGCCGATTTCAACGACGCCAGCAATTTCCTCGACCTGCTGCAATCCGGCAGCGGCAACAACTACGCGCGCTACCGCAATCCCGCCTATGACGCGGCGCTGGCGCAGGCCCAGCAGGAAAGCGACGCCGCGCGCCGCGGCCGGTTGCTGCTCGGCGCCGAGACGCTCGCGCTCAAGGATTATCCGTGGCTCCCCTGGCGCTTCCGCGTAAGCCAGGATTTGGTCCAGCCCTGGGTCAAAGGCTGGGTGCAGAACGTGCGCGACTACAACCGCTCGCGCTGGCTCTGGATCGAGGGCAGGCGATGAGCTATCTCTGCCCCGGCGCGGCCCCGTAGCTCAGCAGGATAGAGCAGCGGTTTCCTAAACCGCAGGCCGGTGGTTCGAGTCCTCCCGGGGTCGCCAAGTCGCCGATATTATGGCGCAAACCCCGGAAGCAATTCCGGGGCGGCGATCCTAAGTGATCGCCATGGGTAAGCCCCTACAAAACCAGTGGATTCGCAACCCTGCCGGGACTCACGGTAGGAATCCAAGGTGCGCAACTTCCCCAGCTATTGGTGGCTTGTCGTGACCCGCGCGTGGTCGCGCGCCTGGGCGGTTACAATTCAATCGTCCTGGAAAGCGTTATTGCGGGACGCCCTCCTAACCGGAGCGGCAGTTTACGCGCTCCACCTCTTAACTGGCGCGCTCGAAAGACTTCACTACCTTCCGCAAAACGATACGAGTGTGCCGGACATCATTGTCTGGGCGGTGATTTTTGCAATCTCCGTCGTCGCACTCTTTGGCGCGCTTTTCGTCATCGAAACACTGTTCATCACACCGTATATATTGTGGAAGGAAGCGCGGGTTGAAGGCGCGGCTTCTGCGGCATCCGATGCAGCGCGTATAGCTGCGGACGAAGATCTAATCTTGAGGAAGCGGGCAGTTGTAGCACAAGAGATGCACACGGCGGCAATACAGTCACAGACGGATGCGCAGCGCAGACTCAATGACCCTATAATTCAATCATGGTACGATGCACAACGGCGAGCAATTAATGCCGTCAATGCCGAGTTTTTCCTTGTGTGGCGGCAAAACATGTTGTGCCTAGAGATTCACAACAAAGGACCATCGGCGGAATTCGACGTTAGAGTGGATTTGTCTTTGCTTCCAGTCGCCGCCCGCTATCATGGTCCGCATCCGGCAAAATGGTTCAACGATAGAAGTTCTGGGGCCAGGAAAATCCCGGAGGGCCTCTCAGATTTTGTTTTGATCTATGAGTACGGGCAAGGTCCGGGATATTTTTTCTATGCTGAGCCGGAATATAATGGCGTGGCTATACCGAACGCGGACGGTGCAAACCGAGTAAAAGTGATCGTGACATCGGAGCCGAGTCTCAAGGGCGGTCCAAAATCCATTGAATTCTCTGTAAATCGATTGGCCGTAACCGTCATCTCAGGTGAAGCTCAGGTGCGTTGATCGCGTCTAGGCACTGGATCAAAAAGGCCGCCGTAAACCCGCCCCGGCTGATCTTGTTGGCAAGGTTGCGCTCCGTCTCTTGCACGCCTAACGCCCCTAGCTTCTCCACCAGCCCGGCATAGGTGACACCCCGGCGCTTAAGTTCCCCCTTGAGCAGATTCTTCGCCTTTTCCTCGTATTGGGCCGTTAAGGGGTTGGCTTTATAGGAATTTTTCGGCACCTGTCCGCTCCATTAAGATCACCGGATGCGATGATATTATTCCTTGCATCCAGCGGTGTCTATCGCTATATCCAGTGCGTTACATCACTGGATGCGATGACAAATGGCCCAGCACTTCCTCCTCTCCTCTGCCGCGAAGACCCTCACCCTCATGAACGTCATGCGGATGACTGAGGCCGAGGCCGAAACGGCGTTCCGCAAGGTCCGCTGGTCCTCGGCGGAAGGCGCGGCGGTCTGCCCGAAGTGCGGCAGCTTGGAGCCTTACGAGATGCGCCGCCATACCGGCGCGCTGCGCTTCGAGTGCAAGGCTTGCCGGAAGGAATTCAGCATCACCAGCGGAACGCTGTTCGCGTCTCATAAGCTGCCGCTGCGCACGTATCTCGCAGCGATTGCCGTGTTCTGCAATGAGGTAAAGGGCAAGTCCATGCTCGCCATGTCGCGCGATCTAGGGCTCTCCTATAAGGCCGCGTTTGTTCTCTGCCACAAGCTGCGCGAGGCGATGGCGGAAGAATTTCGCGGTCGCAAGGTTGGCGGCAAGGACAAAGTCGCGGAAGTTGATGGCGCATATTTTGGCGGATACGTTCGCCCCGCCAATCTGGCGGAGAAGCGCGTTGACCGTCGCAAGGCGGCAAATCAATCCGGCAAGCGCAAGTCGGTCGTGGTCGTTCGCGAACGCAACGGTAACTCTGTCCCCGCCGTGTTCGCTTCCGAAGGCGCTGCGCTCGCATGGATCAAGAGCCGCGTTGAGATTGGCACGGTCGTGCAGGCTGACGATGCGAGCGGCTGGAACGATCTGGCGAGCAAGTACGAAATGAAGCGCATCAATCACCAGGAAGCCTATTCGCTGGACGGCGCTTGCACCAATCAAGCGGAGTCGTATTTCAGCCGTCTGCGCCGCGCGGAAATGGGCCATCACCATCACGTCAGCGGTCCCTATCTGCTTCGCTACGCTCAGGAAAGCGCGTGGCGCGAGGATGCCCGCCGCGTCGATAACGGCGCCCAAGTGCGCCGCGTGGCGCAACTCGCGCTCAATTCCAAGCCGTCAGTGGATTTCAGCGGGTACTATCAGCGGCATGTCAAAGCGGACGCGGCGTGATGCAATCCATCTTGACGAAAACGCGAATCATATGGCTTTATCGCGCCGCCGGTCGCGGATTTCGGCAAGAAATATCCGCTGAACGAATACTCTAGAACCAAAAAACAAAAGAACCGCTGCGCGCGCGGCGCGTAGCGTTGGGTTCAACTGGAGTGATTCTTGTGCGCGCATATCTTCTGCTCGTAAAGCTACCGTACGCTGCTGAGAATTTGGAGAACGAGATTGGGGCGCTTGTTGCCAAACTGCCTAGCGGCAGCAGGCGCGTTATCTACACTGACCGTGAGATCGCGTTCCTTTTACCGCACGAATCGATTGCGGAAATTGTATCGGTTCGTTTGGGGCCAGTAATGAGTGCCTTTTCAGATTGGTGGCTAATCGGATTGGATGGACAGCTCGCCTGCAAGAATGGGTCAATGGACCCGTTCTGGCACTGGATGCACGAACGGGGCGGCGGAGGCATCAAGCCCATTCCCAAGCTTCGCCAAGCCCAAAACGTGACGCTTCCTGAGAGGCGGAAGCCACGGTTCTAGCTTCCTGTCTGCGACCTCATATACCGCGCATCGCGTGAGGTGCTGTTGCAGCCGCGCGCCGGGCAGCATTGGGCGCAAAATCTTGATGAGAGTGAGCGGTTCAAGGTGGACAAGCCGCCGCATTTCGATTCTCCTCGCTTGGGACGAGGCGAACCGATTCGTTGCGGCGGCAGGCGGCAACGGGTTGACACGGACGGGCTCTCACCCCCGACCGAATCAGTTCCGAGCCTAGTCGAAATCCCGTTGAAAAGATTCAAAAATTCCCCTTAAGGGGCCGCTTCAATGCGGCTACCATAGCCTTGTGGGATCGTCGCGCCTGCATCTAGCGCCGCCTTCCCGTCTCGCAATCCAGTCCCCGCACAATCGGGGCAGGCGGTTGGCTGTGGCTTTTTTGCGCCGGAAATCGACTGGCATTTTCCATCAGGCAAAAGCCCGTCTCCGCCACAGCGCGGGCACTTATGTTTGAGCGAAAACGTGGTCATCGTTCGTCTCCTATGAACGCTAACCCCTCATGCTTCTTATACGGGAGCACAGATATCTAAACGCAAGAATATTGCGCAAACGGTAAATGACCTTGCCGTCAATCCTGATCCGCTGCCATTTGCTCTTTTGCGGTCCAGCGCACGCCGCGCCCATGGCCGATCTTGTCGACCATGCCAGCCTTCCGCAAATCGTGCAGGCTCACGAGAATTCGCCGTATGAAGTCCGCGCGGGTCTTGCGGTCAGCTTCCGGGTCCATGCCTTTGTCCCGCATGGCCTGCACGGCAACGTCGTCAGCCCGAATTGAGCCCTTCTCCCGCAACGCATCCCGGCAACGGCGGCTCAGCTCGTTACGGCCAAAGTAGGCCGACCGGACGGGCATACGGCCCTTGTTCGGTATCTCCGCCGGTTCCAGCCCGTAGAGCTTTAGAACGCCGTCTATGTGGACTAGGTCAGCCTGGAGCTTGTCGATCTCCCGGCGCAGATCGACGATACGCCCCGCCATGGCGGACCGCTTCTCCCGCAGACCAGAGATTAGGAATGTGTCGCCCATGCCCTAAACGTAGGGAGACTGGCGCGCGGACCAAGTGAATTGTTCCGGCGTTTGCGCCATAATACCGCAAGTCGCGAAAAAAGCGCGAGTTTCCCATGTCCTCAAGTGGATTTGGGACGAAGTTCGGGACATTGAGCGCCACTTAGGCCGTCGAGATCGCCAAAGCCGTCTTCCACCGCTGCGCCGCTCCCCTTCCTGATCGAAGCACGCTCGCAGATGTGCCTTCGCGGATTACCCTTCCGGGGGCAGATTGTCGTTTATTTCCTGGATGGCATTGAGCACCGTTTCATGGTCGGGCATGCCCGACATCTCCATGGCTTCCAAGTCTATCCTGTCTTTGACGTTGGGGCTGTCGCGCCTGAATTCTTCCATCAGGTCGATGAGTTTGGAGGCTTTCTGCGTGTTCAGCAGCACCGTTTCCAGTGTCATCTGTTCGCGAAGATTTGCCAGACGATCCGCCCTTCGCTGGCTCGCCAGAATTAGAATTGCGATGAAGAGCGCGGCGCAGGAGACGCAGAGCGCCAGCAGCGGAAACGGCAATGCGTCGAAAGCCCCCAGACCGGCCCGCTGCGACAGTGTGTTGGCGAGCACCCATAGTACGAGCACTGCAGCGACGCAGAACAGGAAACTCGCTTTTGCGACCGCGGCAGTGATCCTGTCAATCAATCGATCGAGCCACGATGCTTCCTCCCGATGTGCCGCGTGCATCGCAGCTATGGCCTGGATCGCTTCTTCCACATGCGTGGGGAGTGGCACCCCGTCCGCCGCCGCGTGCCGGCCGGCCGCGATACTGTGTTCTTGCGGTTCCTTGGTCATTTCTCGCTCTTGTAGCCGGGCGACACGTTCGTGATTTCCGGCCCACGGCAGAAGCGTTGCGCCCTGGCCAGCCGCCGCAAGACAAAAATGGGGGCGGCCGCGAGGACCGCCCCCAATACAACCGATCTAAGCGGGGCGCGCAAAAACCGGGAGGCAACCGGCGGAGTTGATAGAACTCCGCCTCAGAGAGGCCAATCTGGCATTGGGGCGTTCCGCATGCTGAGCAAAATTGCTCATGAAGGGAAAACGGTCCAGGCAGATCGATACGTCCCGCATTTCGCGGCCCAATTGCGCTTTCCATTTGTGAATACAAATTAGCCAACATCGTAGGTGAATTCCGAACCTGTCGAATGCCTTTTTCCGGAGTTATCGTGAGTCGAACGACATCCGTCAGCTTTGCGGATCGTGCGCGGCGACCTCATCCATTCCTTGCGTCCCCGGATCACACAGCCAGAGCGTGGAGAGCAAAGATGGCCGAGGTGAATATTCTTCTCGTCGAGGACGACGAGGTCGACGTCATGGCGGTCAAACGCGCGCTCAAGGAACTGAAGATCGCCAACCCCATTCATCGCGCGGCCGACGGCATCGACGCGCTGGAGATGCTGCGCGGCGAGAACGGGAAGAAAAAGCTCCCCCGCCCCTATATCGTTCTTCTCGACCTCAACATGCCGCGCATGAGCGGCTTGGAGTTTCTCGACGAACTGCGCAAGGATCGCGCGCTGCAGCGCTCGATCGTGTTCGTGATGACGACCTCGGCGGCGGAGGAGGATCGCGTCCGTGCCTATGACAAATGCATCTCCGGCTATGTGCTGAAGCACAGTGCCGCCCACTCGTTTCTCGATGCGGTGACGATGCTGGAGCACTATTGGCGCGTCATCGAATTCCCGGAGCGGTGAACATGACGGCACTGAAGCTGCTCGTCATCGACGACGATGCGCTCGACAGGATGGCGGTTTCCCGCGCGCTGAAAGCGCTGGGCACGGGCCACGAATTGCTGGAAGCCCGCGACGGCCGGCGCGGCATGGAACTCGCCGCCGCCCAGAAGTTCGATTGCATCCTGGTGGACTACAATCTCCCCGACATGACCGGGCTCGATCTTCTGATCGCATTGCGGGAGCATCTTGGCGTCGCCGCGCCGATCGTCATGCTCACCGGAAGCGGCAATGAATCGATCGCCGTCGAGGCAATGAAGCGCGGCGCCCAGGACTACCTGCCCAAGGCGCAATTCGAGACGGAAAGGCTCTCCGGCGTCATCGCCGGCGCCATCGAGAAATGCAGGCTGCAAAGGAATTCCGCGGAGTCGCGGGTGGAGCTGGAACGTCTGGCTCTCTATGACGCGCTGACGGGCTTGGGCAACCGCAACCTGTTCCAAATCGAACTCGAGCGCGCGGTCGCGATTTCCAGGCGCAAAGGCACGTCGTTCGTCCTGCTGATGATGGACCTCGACAAGTTCAAGACGGCCAACGACACGTTCGGCCACGAGGCGGGCGATGTCGTCCTTGCCGCGGTCGGACGGCGCATGCGCGACATGGCCCGCGCTGCGGACGCCTATTTCCGGGTCGGCGGCGACGAATTCACCGCGATCCTCGATGCCGGCTCGCACGGCGGCGCGGCGGCGCAGCGCGTCATGGCGGCGGTCGCCCAACCGGTCGCTTTTGGTCCTCATGTCCTTGCGGTCGAAGTGAGCATCGGGCTGGCGACGTTTCCTGCCGACGCGGGAAATGCTCAGGACCTGATCCGAGCGGCGGATGCGGCCATGTACGACGCGAAGCGATCGGATTCGGGACGAGCGCAGGCGAAAATCGCGGTGGCCGGATGACGGCGACCCGCCCTCAAGCGACGGAACGCGTCGCCGACGCCTCCATGCGCAAGCGCATCTGGCAACTGGCGATTTTCGCCTGCGCAACGCTGGGGGTGCTCGGCGTGCTGCTGGCTTGGAGCGCGGAACGCAGCCGCGAGGCCAATGGCTGGGTGGACCATACCCACACGGTGCTGGGCATGGTGGCCGCCTATACGGGCGAACTGGTGAATGCCGAAACCGCGCAGCGCGGCTACCTGCTCACCCGCGACGAGTCCTACCTGATCCCGTACGACAAAGCGCTTGCCGGCAACCGGGCGCGGCTTCAAGAGCTGACGCCGGTAATCACGAACGACGACGAGCCGCGCAAGCTTCGGCGGCTCTCGAACCTTTTCCATGACAAGATGGACGAGCTTGGGCTCACCATCACGCTCGCCAGGAGCGGGAACATGACGGGCGCGCTGAGCGTGGTCCGTGAAGGTCGCGGCCACCGCGACATGGTCGAGTTCCGGCGCCTGGGCGCGGAAATCGCCGCCGGCGAATACATCCTTCTGGTGAAGCGGCAGGCAAACGTCGCCTTCGAGAACAAAATCATCCAGATCGTCATCGCGACGGGCGGCGCATTGGCCATCCTGCTGATCGTCTTGGCGGCCAAGCGGACCGTTTCGCGGATCGAGGAGCGGGCGCGTCTCCTCATGCGGGGGATAAACGCGATCGCCGACGGGCATCTGGATCGCCGCGTGGATACCGAGTCGCCGGACGGGGTCGGAAAAATCGCGTCCGCGTTCAACGACATGGCCGAGCGCCTGTTGGCGGCCAAAGACGCCCGCGAACGCGCCGAGGACGACCTCGCCCTGTCCAATCAGAGCCTGCTTTCGGAGGTGAAAGAGCGCACGGCCGCGCAAGGCCGGCTGTTCCGGTCCGTGACGGAGTTGCGGCGGAGCAACCAGGAGCTGGACAATTTCGCCTATGGCGCCTCGCACGATCTCAAGGCGCCGCTACGCGGAATCCGCAACCTCACGCAATGGATCGCCGAGGACGTCAAGGATACGGCGAGCGCGGAAACCGTCAACAATCTCGCGCTGCTGCGAAATCGCGCCGAGAGGCTCGACATGCTGCTCGACAGCCTGCTGCAATATTCTCGCGTCGGCCGCGCCGGTGGCACGCCGGAAGATGTCGACATCGCGCAGCTTGTCCAGGAAATCGCCGACTACATCGCCCCCGGTTCCGGCTTCAAGGTGATCTGGCGCGGGAAAAATCCCCTCATCCACACCAACAAGGCCCCGCTCGAACAGGTTCTGCGCAACCTCATCGGCAACGCGCTGAAACACCACGACAAGAGAATCGGCACCGTCGTCGTCAGCGCCCGCGAGGTCGACAACATGGTGGAAATCCATGTGGAGGATGACGGACCCGGGATCGCCCCCGAATTCCACGAACGCATCTTCCAGATGTTCCAGACCCTCAAATCCCGCGACGAGATCGAGGGCAGCGGCATGGGCCTCGCCATCGTCAAGAAATCGGTCGAGGGCCACGGCGGGACCGTCAGGGTCGAAGATCCCCCGGCGCATCGCGGAACGGCATTCATCTTCACCTGGGAAAACGGCCGGCACGCGCTGGCGGCATGACGATTCCGCTCAGCGGGGATTTTCCGCCGGCGGGTTGCGTGCTGCGAGGTCCACCAGCAGCGAAGTCGTTGCCATACCCAAAGTGTCCGAAGGATGGGTGGCGCAATAATTGTCCAGAGAAACAGCGATGCCGGCGCTATCGGTATGCGATGTTATATCGCCCGACGGCCAGTACAGGAAATTGTAAGCCGACACGTAGCCATGAACCCAGCTCATCATGATGTACGAGTCGGGTGAAATCCGGCTGCGCGCCGTCCATTGGCTGCAGGCCAGCGTCCCGGCGCCGAGGACCATCGAATTTTCGCGCGTTCCCGCAAGACTTTCGTCCGCGAGATACGGTGACATGGCGACCGCGGCGGCGGCGGCCCAAGATGCAATCCGCATGGAATTCGATCTCCTTGAATTTTCATATCGAAAAAAGCCGCCCCACGGCGCGGGCTTCAGTGCGGTCTGAACGTCCCCAGCACTCTATCCCAGAAGAAATCGAGAACCGCGAAATTGCTGTCGGCATGACGGTGATGCACGAAGTGAAGTTCCTGCTTGCGCCTGAACCAGGCGAACCGGCGAAGCCTCGATCTTTCCATGTGATATTCCTTGTCGAAGAAGACATGCGCGTAGAACGACACGCCGCAGGAAGCGGCCTGCACGACGAAGAAGTCGAACGGCAGGATGAAGTAGGAGCATGCTCCGGCGACAAGGACGGGGATCAGAAAGAAGGGGGTGAGGTTCCCTTTCTCATACAGATAGGTCTTCGATACGAGGTGGTCCTTGGCATAGTAGGTGTGGTGAAAGTTCATGTGATCGCGAAAGAATTTCCTGCCCAAAGGACGATGGGCAAGTCGGTAGTGCAAAAACGTCTGTGAAAACGACACGGCCAAGTGCGTGCCGATCGCGGTGACGACAAGAAGCGGAATCTCCAGGAGAAGGCTCGTCGCCGTGTGTTGCATTCGACCTTCCATCTGTCGCGGCCGATGATCGAAATCGCGGCGGCGTCCGCGCGATGTCTATAGGGGTTGCGGGCGGCGGTTACGAGGATTTCCTTGGCACTGCGTTCAGCCGCTCCGCCTCGTGCATGCACAGCGCATCGGCGTCACTCACGCAGCTTCGTAGCCCAGGCGCGCGGCCCAAGGCTCCAGGATCGGCAGGACGTCGCGCATCTGCGCGGCATAGCGGCGCCACTTGCCCGCTCCCTCCCGATAGAGCCCGCGCGCCAACTGAGCGGCGCTGGGGGTGGCCACGGCCTTCGCGCGGCCGGAAAACGCTTCCATGGCCGGGTCCCAGTCCACGCCCAGGAAGGCGCAAAGCGCGCGGGTCTGGCCCTCGAAATCGGCGGTCAGCGCCTCGTAGGACTGGTCGTGGATATCGAGGGGCAGCCGGGCGCGATAAACGTCCGCCAGGGTCATGACCGCGTCATAGAACCGGGCCGCCCCGGCGAGAGTGGCGAAGTCCGCGGTGGACGGATCGGCCACGAAACGCTGGCGGAAGCTCGACAAGACCACGTCGCGCGGATCGCGCCGCATGAAGATCACCTTGGCCTGCGGAAACAGGCGCCCGATCAGCGGCAGACCCAGCGTGTTGAGCGGCAGCTTGTCGACGAACACCTTGCCGGCAAGGTCGGGCGCGCCCTGCGCCACCCGGCGCCAGTATGTGGCGCGCAGGTGGTTGATCTGCGCTGAGGGCGCCTCGACCAGGCGGGCCAAACCATCGGGCGGTTCCAAGAAGGCTTGGGCGGCCTCGGCGAGATTCTCGCGCTCGTCCAGGGTCGTGACGACGGGATGAGCGTCCAGCGCCTGGCCCAGGAGGGTGGTGCCGCTTCTCGGGAAGCCCAGCAGGAACACGTGGCCGGTCACGGGCGGGCGGTGCGGGTCCGGCGACCGCTCCGGCGCCGGCGGCTCTCGGAGCGCTGCGAAGGCGTCAGCCAGTCGCCGGGCCTTGGCCGATCCGCTCTCGCGCTCGCCTTGCGGATAGAGCGCGGCCAAGCGCCGGTTGGCCTCGGCAAAAGCCGCGAACGCTTCCGCCGGCCGTCCAAGCTTGTCCAGGGCATCGCCCCGCTGGCCTTCAGCAACCGCGGCCTGGTGTGGGTCGAGGTCCGGGCGGGACAGCAGCCGCTCGAACCGGTCCAGGCCATCCAGCGCGTCGCCTTCGCCGAGCACCGCCATGGCCATGGCCACCTCCGCCGCGGCATGTCCCGGCTGTCTGGCGAGAACCGAGGCAGCCCGCGCCCGCGCCATTCCCCAATCACCTGCCCGCGCATCGAGCAGGGCCAAGCCCGCACCCGCGCGGGGATCGGCCGGATCCAGGGCTTCGGCCGCGAGATAAGCCGCACGCGCGGCACCGACCTCGCCCATCAGCTCCAGCGCCCAGGCCTTGTTTATCAGCGCCGGCGCGTAGTCCGGCTTCAGCGCCAGGGCGCGGTCGGACGCCTGGATCGCCGGGCCGGGTCGGCCGGCCCGCGCCTCGCACATGCCCAGCATGTTCCAGGCCGAGAAATCCTGCGGCCAAGCGGCGAGCGCCACGCGCAGATCGTCGGCGGCCTCGACCCATCGGCCCGCGCGATGGCGGGCGAGAGCGCGCAGCTTGTTGAGCAGAGGCCCCCGATCTCCGGCCGCCAATGCCGCCTCGGCAAGAGCCGCGGCCCCCATCCAGTCGGACGCCTGCAGGCGGGCGGTGATGGCCCGCATTCGTGCGTCGGATCCGGCAGAGGGTGTGGTCATCGGGAAAGCTTAGGCGGGCCGCGGAGCACCCGCCACTGCTTCGACCTCAATCCAAACTTGCACGAAGTCGGCTTCGCCCAACGATTGACCGCGCGGCGCCACGCTCCATACTCGCGAATCGCGGGCGCCATGGAGGGCGGTATGGGGACGGGATCGCGTATCTGTACGGCGGTGCTGGTTTTGGCGGTCGGAGCGGCCAAGGCCTATGCCTCGGCGACGTGTCCGGAAGAGCAGGCGACGCAGCAGCTTCCCACCGATCTTGCGCGTTGCGCGATGCTCGAGAAGGACGTGCGCCGGCCGGGCGCGTTTGCGCTCAACGTCTATGAGGAGAAGCTCAACGAGTTTCTCGGCCACATGTGTCACCGTAACGAGAAGGCGGGCTGGGTGCACGACAAGGGCGTGCGCGACACCGGGCCGTGGGTCGGCACCTATGCCGGCGGTCAATGGAGCGGGCGCTATTTCGGCACGCATGCGCCCGTGGTCATCTGGTATTCGCCGGACATGCTCGCGTGGCTGCACGCGAACCGGCCCGAAGGAAAGCCCGCGCCGAAGAACCCCGCGCCGGTCCCCGACGGCGCGATGATGGTCAAGGAGATGTACCAGCCGCCGGGCGCCGCATGCGCCGCGATCGATCCGCTGCGCCTGAAGCCGGTCAAGAACGGCGCGGCGGTGATGATACGCGATCATCAGGCGTCGAATGACGGCTGGTTCTGGGGCTGGTACGGCTTCGGCAAGGACTCGGGCTGGGCGCCGGACTGGCCCGCGGCGACGACGAGCCCCTATCCCAATATGGGCTTCGGCCAGTACTGCACCAACTGCCACGCCTCGGCGAGCGACCATCAGACCTTCGCCGACCTCAAGAACATCAAGGGCGAGCCGGGCATTCCGCTCGTCTTCCTGAGCCAGAACTTCTTCCTCGATCCGTCGTGGGAGGTGCAGAGCAAGCAGATCGCCCAAGCGGCGGAGCCGAACATGAACGTTCCGGCTTACGACAAGCTCTTCCTCGCCACCTTCCGCATGCCGGGCGGCATGCCCGATCCGAAGGCGATCACGCTGCCGCCATCGACCTACGACAATGTCTGGGTCAAGTCCGGTAAACCCGATGCGTCGAGCGAGTACGTTACCTCGGACCAATGCGTCGGCTGCCACAGCGCCGGCGGCACCGGGCTGCAATTCGACATGACGGAACCGGGCCCCAACGGCCTTCTCATCAACGTCTCGCCCTACGGCCTGTGGCGCGGCTCGCCGATGGGATTGGCGGGGCGCGATCCGGTGTTCTATGCGCAGCTCGCCAGCGAGACCGACACGTTCCATCCCGGCTCCAAGCCGATGGTGCAGGACACTTGCCTGGGCTGTCACGGCATCCTCGGCCAGCGTCAATACGGCATCGATACCCGGCCTACGAGCGACGGCAAGTGCAGCCAGTTCTCGCGCGAGGCCGTGGACGCGGAGCCCTACAAGCCTGGCAATCCGCTCGAGCATCTGGCGCGCTACGGCGCGCTGGCGCGCGACGGCATCTCGTGCGCGGCCTGTCACCGCATGGTGATGGGCAAGGCCGACACTGCCAAGTTCGAGCACGCGCCGCAGAACAAATGCGTGCTCCAGCGCCAGCAAGCGCTCAATCCGGGCCTCAAGGATTTCGGCAAGACCTTCACCGGAAGCTTCCTGGTCGGCGCGCCGGACAAGCTCTATGGGCCGTTCACCGATCCCAAGACGGTGCCGATGGACCATGCGCTCGGCAACATCCCCGAGCACAACGCCACCATCCTGCAATCGGAGACCTGCGGAAGCTGCCACACCGTGCACCTGCCGATCATGCATCCCGACCAGACGATCGGACACGTCTACGAGCAGACGACCTATCCCGAATGGGCGTTCAGCGACTACCGCACGGGCACCTCGCCCGACGGCAACCTGCCGCACGGCAAGGGGCCGCGCGCGCAGTCGTGCCAGGGCTGCCACATGCCCAACACCGACGCGGCGAAGAAGCCCTATCGCAGCAAGATCGCCTCGATCCAGGAATACACGAACTTCCCGCAGGCCGAGCACACCGCGGCTCCGAAGGATCTGGACCTGCCTGCGCGCGACGGCTTCGCCAAGCACACGCTGGTGGGACTCAACGTCTTCCTGCTGGAGATGGCGCAGCAATTCTTCGAGACGCTGGGCATCCGCGAGGCCGATCCGATGCTGACGCAGAAAGGCGTCAACCCGCTGCCCACGACGGAGGACGCGATGCTCGACCAGGCGCTCAACCGTACCGCCAAGATCTCGGTCGCGGACGTGCACAGCGCGGGCGGCAGCCTGAGCGCGCGCGTGACGGTCGAGAACCTGTCGGGGCACAAATTCCCGTCGGGCGTCGGCTTCCGCCGCGCCTTCGTGGAGTTCGACGTGCTCGACGGATCGGGCACTGTCCTGTGGTCGTCGGGACGCACCAACAGCGCAGGCCTGATCGTGGGCGGCGGTGGAAAGCCGATCGCAGGCGAACTGTGGTGGAAGGACGATTGCTCTGCGCGCATCGATCCCGACAAGCGCATCCATCAGCCGCACTATCAGGAGATCGCGAGCCAGGATCAGGCGCAGATCTATCAGGAGCTCGTCTCGACGCCGCCCGACGGTCCGGGCGCGAAATGCGGCGCGAACGCGGCGCCCGCGGGACAGCTCACCACGAGCTTCCTGTCGATCTGCGCGAAAGTGAAGGACAACCGCCTTCTGCCGCACGGCTTCCTGGACCTGAAAGCGCGCGAGGACATCTCCGCGGCGCTGGGCGCCGACAAGGACATGGCCGAGGAAGCGGGTCCCGACGGCGTCGGCAACGATCCCGACTATGTCCATGGCGGCGGCGACAGGCTCACCTATCGCGTGCCGCTCGCCGAGATCCACGGCAAGCCGGCCTCGGTCCAGGCGACGCTCTACTATCAGGCGACTCCGCCCTTCTTCCTCCAGGACCGCTTCTGCACGTCCAAGAGCGTCGACACCAAGCGGCTGTTCTATGTGGCGGGGAACCTGAAGCTCACCAAGCCGCAGATCCAGGGCTGGAAGCTCAAACTCGTGGAAAGCGCTCCGGCGCGCGTGCCCTGATGGTCTAGGATCGCCCCGGCCCCACGGGAGATGCCTTGTGATCCTTTTGCGCGCATTTCTGGCGATGGCGATCGTCGCGTCGCCCGTTTGCGCGCGTGCGAACGCCGTCGTCCCGCCCTGCGGCGCGGCGGAAAAGCCGGCCTTCCCCGAACCCGGACCGATGGTGGAAACAACCATCCTTGACGCTGCCGAAAGCAGCCGCTGGACACCGCCCGCCTGCACCGGTTGGCCGCCCGCGTCGCATTCAAAGCTGGTTCTGGGCGTCGCGGGCAGCTTTCGTTTCGCGGGAACCAGCGAGGACCTGTTGACGCGTCTTGGCGCGATCTCGCAGCTGCCGAAAATCCGCTACTGGTCGAAGAGCGCCGGCAGCTGGCGCGCGGTCGCGACGGCCGCCTCGGCTCTTTCGAACCCGAGCCCGAGCAGCCACCGCGCGGATTTCGCTCAGGCCGAGCTTCAGCCCCGCAGCGAACACTATTTTTGGGAGAACGACAGCCGCGCGGGCGAGATCGTGTACAAGATCGCCGTGCGGGAGCGCGCAGCCGACCGCGCGGTCGTCACGCGGGAGAACGTCACGCCGATGGGGCAATTTCCGATCCTCACCTTCGATCCGGGATCGTCGCAAGCGGCGATATTCCTCGTCCGCCGCGGGCCAGACCTCTGGGGCGTCTACATCCTGGAGCGGGTGACCGACGGCGAAAGGTCGCTGATCGGGATCCCGAGCGAGTCGATTGTCAATCGCGACGCCGCACTCTTCCGCTACATAGCCGGCATGCCGACCGACAAGGCCCCTGCTCCGTTTCATTAAACCGGGGCGGCTTGACCGGATTCCCCCAAAACACCATATGATCGCTCGGCTTTAGGGATTTTCGCATGCTGTCTCAGAAGGCGCGCTACGCCTTGCACGCGCTGATCGTCCTCGCCGAACATGGCGGGCGCGAGCCGATGATGATCGCCGACATCGCGGAAGAGGCCGGCGTGCCGCGCAAATTCCTCGAGCAGATCCTGCTGGGCTTGAAGAAGCGCGGCATCGTGCAGAGCATGCGCGGCCGCGCCGGCGGCTATCGGCTGGGGCGCCCGGCGAAGGAGATCTCCTTCGCCGACATCATCCGCGAGACCGACGGCCCGCTCGCGCTCAGCCCCTGCGTCAGCGTGACCGCCTATCACCGCTGCCCCGACTGCGTGGACGAGGCGACCTGCGCGATCCGCAGGGTGCTGCTCGCCGCGCGCGACGCGACCGCGCAGGTGCTGGAATCGCGCACCCTGGCGCAAGCGATCGCCGGCGCGAAACGTTCCCGCGCATGACGCGTTACCGCTCCATGAAGACGATCCTCGCAGCAGCCCTGCTGTTCTCGACCGCCGCTCTCGCGCAGACCGACAACCGCCCCACGACCGGCGCCGCCGACGCTCCCAAGACCACGACCAGCGCGACGGAGAGGAAGACCACCGACGCAGCCGGGTTGGGCGTGCCCGTCCCCGGCACGACGGACGCCGCGCATGCGCCGGCGAAGGCGGGGGTGCATCATCGTCGTCACCATCCGCCTGCGACCACGCCCGGCGCGCCGCACTGAGAATCTACTTCGCCAGCTTCTTTCTCGCCTTCTTCGACCATTCGAAGACGACCTTGCGGTCGGGGCGCGTGAGCTTCTTGTCCTTGTCCTTGTAGTCGAAGCTGTCGAGCAGGTCGCGCAACAGCTCCAGACGCGCGACCTTCTTCTCGTCGGTTTTCACGATGCGCCAGGGCGCACGTTCGTGGCCGGTGCGCGCGAACATGTCGTCGCGCGCCTTGGAATAGTCGTGCCACTTCTTCTGCGCCGCCTCGTCGACGGGCGAGATCTTCCATTGCTTGAGCGGATCGTCGCGCCGCGCTTCCAGGCGCCTGGCCTGCTCGTCCTTGGAGATATCGAGATAGTATTTGCGCAAGCCGATGCCGTTGCGCATCAGGAGGTATTCGAACGGGCCGACCGAATCGAAGAACACCTCCACCTCCTCCTCGGTGCAGAAGCCCATCACGCGCTCGACGCCGACGCGGTTGTACCAGGAGCGGTTGAAGACGACGAACTCCTCGCCCGCCGGCAGGAACGGGACGAAGCGCTGGAAGTACCATTGCGTGTCCTCGCGGCTGGAAGGCTTTCCCGGTGCATGCACGCGCGTCTCGCGCGGGCTCATATGCTCGGTCAGCCGCTTGATCGCGCCGTCCTTGCCCGCGCCGTCGCGGCCTTCCAGGATGATCAGCACCCGCGCGCCGTCCGCGATCAGCTTGCGCTGCAGCTTGACGAGCTCGATCTGCAGATCGCGCAGCTTGCGCCTGTAGTGATGATCGTCCTCGTTGTCGTCGTCATCGTGTTTCTTGGACATCAGACCAACCTCCAGGGCACCAGCGCGCCGTCCGCGCGCAGGACGGCGATGCCGAACACTCTTGCCAACGTCTCATCGGACAGATCGGTTGCAGCGAGCCGGCCCTCATGTAGCACCAGAACCTCGTCGCAATGCCGCGAGGCGAGCGCGAGGTCGTGCAATGTGACCGCGACCGTGGTGCCGCGCGCAGCCTCGCCGCGCAACAGGTCCATCAGGCGAAGCTGATGCGCGGGGTCGAGGAACGCGGCCGGCTCGTCGGCGAGCAGCACCGGCGCCTGCGTCGCAAGCGCCCGGGCCAGCAGCACGCGTGCGCGCTCGCCCGCGGAAAGCTCGTCGATGCGGCGTTCGGCGAAGGCTCCCGCGTCGGCACGCGCCAGCGCATCGGCCACCGCGCGCGCGTCGCGGTCGCGATGCGGCAGGCGGCCGAGCGTCACCAGATCGCGCGCCGGCACCGGCCAATGCGCATCGCCGCCCTGCGGCAGATAGGCGATCGTTCGCGCTAAGGCCTCGCGCGACCATTCCTCCACGGCGCGGTCCTGCACCGTCACCTTGCCCGTATGCGGCAGAAGGCCGAGCGCCGCGCGCAACAGGCTCGTCTTGCCCGCGCCGTTGGGGCCGACGATGCCGGTGACCTTGCCGGGCACCAGCCGCGCGCTCACCTCGCGCAACGCGGCACGGCCCGCATATCCGGCGCCTACGCGGTCGAAGACGATCATGCCTCGCGCCTCAGCTTCAGGATCAGAGTGAAGAAGAACGGCGCACCCAGCATCGCGGTGACGACGCCCAGCCGAAGCTGCTCGCTCGGATCGATGCTGCGCACCAGCACGTCGGACGCCGCAACCAGCAATGCGCCGCCGAACGCCGACGGCAGGATGAGCTGCGCCGGGCGGTAGCCGAAGAGCGGCCGCAACAGATGCGGCACGACGAGGCCGACGAAGCTGACCGCGCCGGCCGCCGCCGTCGCAGCTCCCGTCGCCAGCGCCACGCCGAGCACGACGCGCATGCGCACGCTTGTGACGTCGATGCCGAGGCTCCGCGCCGCCTCCTCGCCCAGGGTCAGCGCGTCCAGCCCGCGCGCGGCGCTGAGCAGGAGCGCGATGCCGATGACGATGAGCGGCGCCGCGAAGGCGAGGTCGGTCAGGGTGCGGTCCTTGAGCGAGCCCATCATCCACAGCACCATCTCGGCCATCGCGTAAGGGTTGGCGGCGAAGGTGAGCGCGAGCGCGGTCAGCGCCACCGCGAGGCTCGAGATCGCCACGCCCGCGAGCACCAGCGCCATCACGCCCGCGCCCTTGCGCGCTAGAACAAAGAGGATGCTTGCGGACGCGAGCGCGCCCAGGATCGCGAACGCGGGAAGCAGCGCCGGGCTCAGCGCCGCGAAGCCGAAATAGAGCGCGACCACCGCGCCCAATCCCGCGCAGGACGTCACGCCCGTGACGTCGGGCGAGGCGAGCGGATTGCGGAACAGGCCCTGCAGCGCGGCGCCGCTCGCGCCCAACGCAGCGCCGACGAACAGCGCCAGTCCCGCGCGCGGCAGGCGTATCTCGCGCGCCACGATCGCCGCGATACCGTGGCCGCCGAAGAGCCCATCGAGGAGTTCCTTCGGCGCGATGTGCGTGGGGCCGAGGAAGAACGACATCGCCGCCGCGAGGATCGCGGCCGATGCGAGCAGATACGACGCAGACTTGCCGGGAAGTAGCGTACTCATCGCGTGCGGCTTCTCGCTTGCTCGCCAAGGGCGGTGAAGGTCGCGGCGGCGTCCAGCGACCACGGGCCCGGGCAGAGAAGCGGCGTGAGCTTCGTCCATGCGACATGGCTCTTCACCGCGGCAAGAGCGGGATGGTGCTGCACCAGATCGGCGCGCGAATTGGGCGTGGCGCGCTCGCCGCTCAGGATCAGCAGCTCCGGGGCGTGCGCGATCACGCTTTCCACCGGGAGTGTGTCGGTGCGCGTCGGCTTGAGCTCGGGGGCGACGTCTTCCAACCCCGAAAGCGTCATGATCTCGTCGGTCACGCCGCCCGCGGTCGCATAGCCGTTCGGCTCGTAGATCAAGGTGCGCACCGAAGGCTTCGGCGCCGCCGCGCGCGCCTGTGCGATGGCGCGATCCATCTCCAGAAGCATCGCCGCCGCCCGCTCTCGCGCGCCGAGCTTGTCGCCGAGCATCGTGGTGATGCGCCGCACATCGGCGAGCGACATCGCCCATGGCACGTCGAGCACCGGCACGCCTGCCCGCGCGAGCTGGGCATGCAGCGACGGCATCGTGCCGGAATACATCACCACCAGATCGGGATCGAAGCGCAGCACCGTCTCCGCCGAAGGCCGGATCGCGGGGATGCCGAGCGCGGCATCGGCGATGGTCGAGACGACCGGGCGGCGGTCCGTCGCCTCGAAGGAAAGCGCCGCGATGTGCTCGCGCGGCAACAGGCGGAAGACATATTCGTCGGTGCAGAGGAAGGTCGAGACCACCCGGCGGGGGGCCGCAGCTGCTTGATTCCCAAGGAAGATCAAGCCCAAGACCGCGGCGGCAAGCCAGCCATGCGCCACACGCATATTGCGGGGATAGAATCTGCCTACCACCTGTCGCCTGCCAAACCGGGAGAATCCATGCGCACCAATTTCGTCACATTCGCGCTCGCCGCAAGCGTCGCGACCGCGCCCGCTTATGCCACAACCGCCGCCGACGTTCTCGCGGCCAACAAGGCCGCTTCGGGCGCAGCCGCCTGGGACGGCAAGGGAGCCCTCAGAATCGAATTCGCCTATGTTGGCCAGGGCATGACCGGCACCGTCGTCTCGGTCGACGACGTGCAGGCCGGGCGCTGGATCGACGACGCCAAGATCGGCCCGGCCACGCAGACGCAAGGTTTCGACGGCGCCCATACCTGGGTGCGCGACCAGTCCGGCACGGTCACGCAACAGGACGGCGGCGACGCGCGGCAGCTCGCATTCAACGAAGGCTATCGCCGCGCCAATCTGTGGTGGCGGGCCGACCGCGGCGGCGCCAATGTCGTCTCCGACGGCACGAAGTCCGACGGCGGCGCGAGCTACGACGTGCTGACCGTGACGCCCAAGGACGGCAAGCCGTTCGACGCCTGGTTCGACGCCAAGACGCATCTGCTCGCGCGCACCGTCGAGCAGCAGGGCCCGCAGGTCGCCACCACGACGCTTTCCGACTACCGCGTCTATGACGGCGTCGAGCTGCCCGCCAAGACCGTCGTCAGCATGGGCGACGCGAAATACGACCAGGCCGAGACGATCGCCTCGGCCGCCTTCGAGCCGATGCCCGCGGACGCGGTGTTCGCGATGCCGGCGAGCGACGTCGCGGACTTCTCCATCGCCGGCGGCGCGGCCGAGACCACGCTGCCCTTCCAGCTCGTCAACAACCACATCTATGCGCCGGTCGCGGTGAACGGAAAGCCATACACCTTCATCTTCGACAGCGGCGGCGTGAACGTGGTGACGCCGCCGACCGCCAAGGAGCTGGGTCTCGAAACCACCGGCCACATCCAAGGCAATGGCAGCGGTTCGGGCCACATGGATTTCGGCCTGACCAGGGTCCAGACGCTGCGCATCGGCAATGCCACGATCTCCGACCAGGTGCTTCCGGTGGCGCCGCTGAACGAGCTGGCCCCGGCCGAAGGCTTGGTGGACGACGGCATGATCGGCTTCGAGACCTTCCGGCGTTTCGTCACCGTCGTCGACTACGGCGCGAACAAGCTCACCTTCATCGATCCCAAGAAGTTCGATGCGAGGGATTCGGGCACGCCGGTCCCGTTCCAGTTCTACGGCAACACGCTCGTCGTGGAGGCGAGCTATGCCGGCCATCGCGGCCAGTTCATCGTGGACACCGGCGCGCGCATGTCGCTCACCTTGAATACGCCCTTCGTCAAGGCCAGCGGGCTCAGCGTCGGATCGGCCAAGTCGGTCGCGGGCGTGACCGGCTGGGGCATCGGAGGGCCGACCCGCTCGCAGGTCATGCGGGGCGCGCCGCTCGCGCTTGGGTCGTTCACCGTCGATCATCCGGTCGCCGAGCTCTCGACCGACACCGCCGGCTCGAACAGCGACGCGGCGCTGGCAGGCAATATCGGCGCGGGCATCCTCAAGCGCTATGTCGTCACGCTCGACTACGGCCATCAGCTCATCTACCTGAAGCCGATCGGCGGCAAGATCGCCGATCTCGACACCTTCGACCGCGCCGGGCTCTGGCTGAACCAGGATCCGGCCGGCTTCACCGTCATCGATGCGATGAGCGGCGCCCCGTCCTTCGAAGCGGGACTGCGCGCCGGCGATCTGATCACCGCCGTCGACGGCAAGCCCACGTCGGGGATCAAGCTCTACGAGCTGCGCAAGAGGCTGCGCAACGAGGCGCCCGGCACGGTCGTGACCTTCGCCGTCAAGGGCAAGGGCGACGTGAAGGTGACGCTCAGGGATCTGATATAAGAGAAGGGCCGCGGAGGGGCGCCCATGCACAATTTCTTCGACAACCGTGTCGTGCGGTTCCTGGTGCTGTTCGTGCTGACGCTCGTGGCGTATGCGGGCGCGGAGATCTATCCCGCGCTCGTCCTGCCCAGGATCGCCGTCGAGCAACGCGAGGCCTTCGCCATCGGCACGACGGTCGTCTCGGCCGCGGCCCTTCTTCTCATCTACGGGCTCTTCGTGCGGGTGATGGAGCATCGCCGGCCGGGCGAGCTTAAAGCCTCCCGCGCGCCCGCGAACCTGATCGCGGGCGCCGCGATCGGCATCGGGCTTTTCAGCAGCGTGATCGCGGCGCTGTCGCTGATGGGCGTGGCGCATGTCGGCGCGTTCAACGCTCATCAAAACCTGCTCTACGCCGCGAACATGGCGGTGCTGTCCGGCATCGGCGAGGAGCTGATCTTCCGCGGCGTCGTCTATCGCATCTTCGAGGAGATGTTCGGAAGCCTCACGGCCCTCTTCGTGTCGGCCGCGTTCTTCGGGCTCACGCATCTGGACAATCACGGCGCCACGCTCACCAGCGCCGCGGCGATCGCGCTCGAGGCGGGCGTCCTCCTCGGCGTGTGCTACATGGCGGTGCGCAATCTCTGGCTTCCGATCGGGCTGCATTTCGGCTGGAACTTCGCCGAGAGCGGCATCTTCGGCAGCATCGTCTCGGGCAACGCGTTCAAGGGCATGTTCGCGACGACGATGACGGGGCCGGAGCTGCTCACCGGCGGCGCGTTCGGGCCGGAGGCATCCGTTGTCGCGGTCGCGATCTGCGGAACCGCGGCGCTGGTGATCCTTAGCGTCGCGCTTCGCCGCGGAGAATGGAAAGCGCTGCGCCTGACGATCAACGATCGCGCAAGCGCGCCCGCCGCCGCTTAGCCTATCGTTCCCATTACGTTCCGCGTACGGCACGCTTGTCGCGCGCGGGTACGAAGAACCACGCCGACAAAGTTTGCGACAGGCTCCGGTTAATGAAGCGGAAGTATCATATCTCGTATTCTCACGCGTTGAATTCATTGCGAAAAATCGCTCGAAAAATCCGCATATCGCTAAAATTCTCTCGAACTTGGCTACGAGCATTTCATTTCTGGATGCGAAGATTTCCTGGTCAGGGACCTTTTTTCTTTCTGCTGGGAGACTTCCTATGAAAACGATTGCTCGCTTCCTCGCCAACGAAGACGGCGCCACCGCCATTGAATACGGCCTGATCGCCGCCCTCATTGCCGTCGTCGTCATCGGCGCGGTAACCGCAGTGGGCACCAACCTGTCGTCGACGTTCACCAACGTCTCGACGTCGGTGAAGTAAGACGTAAGTTGAGACAGGACCGGGCGACCTCCGCCGCCCGGTCCTCTCACTCCAGGCGCATCTGCTTGAGCCGGCGCACGATGTCGGCGAACTGCTTCCTGCGCTTGGCGAGCTGATCGAGATGGGCGGCGACGAGCCTGCCCAGAAGCGCGCGGCCCTCTGCCGACAGCGAGACGTGCACGTTGCGCCGGTTCGCATCCGACCGCTCGCGCTCCACGAGCCCCATCGCGCTCAGCCTGTCGACGAGCTGCACCGTCGCATTGGGCTTGAGCAGCATCTCCTGCGCCAGGTCGCCGAGCGCGACGCCGCCCTCTTCCGCGGCCCCGATCGCGAGCAGCGTCTGATATTGCTGCGAGGTGACGCCCGTGCCGCTGGTCGCTTCCTCGCTGTAGGTGAGGAATTTGCGTAGCGCGCTGCGGAATCCGGCCAACGCCCGGATCGTGTCCTGGTCTATATTCATCCGTCCTCGGCCTTGGCGCTGCACACCGGCCCGAACCCAACGCGCGACGCTCCCCAGCGTTGCACGTCTCGGCCACGGCGAAACCGCGTTGTTCCCGACTCGAATCTAACGCTCCCCGCCGCGCTTGGCGAGACGGTTCAAGCGCTGGAGGAACAACCGCGCCGAACCCCAACCGCTTGATCGTTGAATTCGCGTTCGCAGCGCGTTTCGCCTCCAAACCGTCCGCCTGCCCAATCGAACCTCGACTTTCGAGGAGACACTCCTCTCATTGCTTGAACCTCCGTTCTCGATCGCCGCTCTTCTGTACAGAAGAGATGCCGAAATCGACGCGTGCCGCGCACGCGTTCGAATGACACTTCCCGCGGAAGATGGGGCGCGCCGGCGGCATTTCAAGTGCTAGTTGTGAAATTTAATCTTGCAGTTTTTACGTTCAGCGGCTCGCCGGCGAAATTCCCGCACGCGGCGGCAGCACGTCCGGCGTCTGGATGTCCCATGCCAGCCCCAGCCGCTCCAGCAGCCTGATGAAGCCGAAGCCGATGTCGATCTGTCCGGGATAGAGCCCATGCCGCGCGGATGCCGGGAAGGCGTGATGATTGTTGTGCCAGCTCTCGCCCATCGAGGGCAGCGCCGCCCAAGGCACGTTGTGCGCCTGCACCGCACCCTCGTCGACGATCCAGTTCTGCGGCCCGATCGAGAACCGCTCTATGCTCTCTCGCGAAGCGGGGAGGAAGCGATGCCGAAGCCGACCAAGTGGATTTTACCGTTTGCCGTCGTCGCCGCCGCGATCCTGGGCTGGATCCTCGCCGGCAACGGCGTGAATCCGGCGAAGCAGGGCGCGGCGGCGGAGCCTGCAGCACAAATTATCTGGTCGCGCGGTCACGATGGCGCGAGCGCGAACGCGCAGGAGCATTGGGAGAAGCACGGCGCAGACTTTCCCGAAATCCATAGCGCGCAGGACTACGAACGTGCCGCGCAAAGGTTCGTTACCGCGCCACCATCCGGCACGTTGATCAAGCACCGCACCAACGGCGACACGTTGTTCTACGATCCCGCGACCAATACCTTCGCCGTCGTTGATCGCGCCGGCGAGCCGCGCACCTTCTTCCGGCCGAACAGCGGCCGCGCCTATTGGGATCGTCAATGACGGTAGAGCATCCCCTGCCCTGTCCCTGTTGCGGATCGAAGGTCTTGCGCGAATGCGGCGCGTTCGAGATCTGTCCGGTCTGCGGTTGGGAAGACGATCCGGCGCAGTCCGCCGATCCCGGCTTCGCCGGCGGCGCGAACGAACTGAGCCTCGATGCGGCACGCAAGGCGTGGCAAGCGCGCCCTACTCCACCGTGACGCTCTTCGCCAGGTTGCGCGGCTGGTCGACGTCGGTGCCTTTGGCGATCGCCGCGTAGTAGGCCAGGAGCTGCGCCGGGATCGCATAGAGGATCGGCGCGATGAAGGCGTCGGCGTCGGGCACCTCGATCTTCGCCCACGCATCGGTGCCGGCACGATCAAGCCCCGCGCGCTCCGAGATCAACAGCACCTTGCCGCCGCGCGCCATGACCTCCTGCATGTTGGAGACGGTCTTCTCGAAGAAGCCGTCATGCGGCGCCATAACGATCACCGGCACGTTCTCGTCGATCAGCGCGATCGGGCCGTGCTTCATCTCGCCCGCCGCGTAGCCTTCGGCGTGGACGTAGGAAATCTCCTTGAGCTTCAGCGCGCCTTCGAGCGCCAGCGGGAAGCTCGGGCCGCGGCCGAGATAGAGCACGTCGCGCGCCTTGGCGACCTCCTGCCCCAGCGCCTCGATCTTCGCTTCCGATTTGAGGAACTCGACGATGTGCCGCGGGATCTCGAGCAGCGCGGTGCACAGCCGCTTCTCGTCTTCCGCGCTCAGCTTGCCGCGTCCGCGTCCCGCGGCGATCGCGAGCGCGGCAAGGGCCGCGAGCTGACAGGTGAACGCCTTGGTCGAGGCAACGCCGATCTCGGGCCCGGCGAAGATCGGCAGCACGATGTCGGCCTCGCGCGCGATCGAGCTTTCCACGACGTTGACGAGCGCCAGCGTCGTCTGACCGTTGGCCTTGGCGTCGCGCAAGGCCGCGAGCGTGTCCGCCGTCTCGCCCGATTGCGAGATGAAGAGCGCGGCGCCGCCTTCGGGATACACCGGATCGCGGTAGCGCAGTTCCGACGCGAAATCGATCTCCACCGGCAGGCGCGCCAGCTTCTCGAACCAGTACTTGCCGACGAGGCCCGCATAATACGCCGTGCCGCAGGCCGAGATCGTCAGGCGGGTCGCGCTCGCGAGAACCTTCGAAAGCTTGTCGTTATCGAGGGCGACGTTCGGACCCGCGGCGTCGAGATAATGCGCGAGCGTGTGGCCGATGACCTCGGGTTGCTCGTGGATCTCTTTCGCCATGAAATGGCGGTGGCCCGCCTTGTCGACCAGCGCCGACGACGCGTTGGTGATCACGACCTCGCGGTTCGCGGGCCGTCCCTTGGCATCGAAGATCGAAACCTGGTTGCCGCGCACGATCGCGACGTCGCCATCCTCCAGATACGCCACGCGGTTGGTGAAGGGCGCCAAGGCAAAAGCATCCGAGCCCAGATACGCCTCGTGCTCGCCATAGCCGACCGCGAGCGGGCTTCCCTTGCGCGCGCCGATCAGAAGCGACTCCTCGCCGCGGAAGATCATCGCCAGCGAATAGGCGCCGGTCAGTCGGCGCACCGCCTCCTGCGCGGCGTCCTCGGGCGCAAGACCCTGATCGAGGTAGTCCGAGATCAGATGGACGGCGACCTCGCTGTCGGTCTCGGATTCGAATTTGTGTCCTTTGGCCAGGAGCTCCGAGCGCAAGTCGCGGAAGTTCTCGATGATGCCGTTGTGGACGATGGCGACGCGCGCATTGGCGTGCGGATGCGCGTTGATCACCGTCGGCGCGCCATGCGTCGCCCAGCGCGTGTGGCCGATGCCGGTGCGGCCGGGAAGCGGCTCATCGCGCAGCACCGCGTCGAGGCGGCTGAGCTTGCCCGGCGAGCGGCGGCGCTCGATGCGGCCGTCGACCAGGGTCGCGATGCCGGCGGAATCGTAGCCGCGATATTCCAGCCGCTTGAGCGCCTCCAGGATGACCGGCGCCACCTCCTGCGTGCCCGCGATGCCGACGATGCCGCACATGCCTTTCCATCCCTTTCGTCATGGTCGCCCCTGAGGCGGCCATCCAGTTCATCAGCGCGCTCCACTCTGGGTGGCCGGGTCAAGCCCGGCCATGACGAGGGAGAACTACTTCTTCGCCTTCCCGGCTTTCTTCCGTGTACGGAACTTCTCAGCCCAGCCCGCGACTTCCTTCTGCTCGGCGCGGGTCACCGCGAGCGCGTCCGCAGGGACGGGCTTGGTGATGACCGAGCCCGCGCCGACATAGGCGCCGTCGCCCACCGTCACCGGCGCCACCAGCGCGGTGTCCGAGCCGATGAACGCGCCGGCGCCGATCGTCGTCCTGTGCTTGTCGAAGCCGTCATAGTTGCAGGTGATGGTGCCCGCGCCGATATTGGCGCCGTCACCGACCTCGGCATCGCCCAGATAGGCCAGGTGATTGGCCTTCGTGCCGTTGCCGATCCTGGAGTTCTTCACCTCGACGAAATTGCCGATATGCGCGCCCTCGCCGATCACCGTGCCGGGACGCAGCCGCGCGTGCGGCCCCACGACGGCATCGCGCATCACTTCCGCGCCTTCCAGATGCGAGAACGCCTTGATCTCCGCCCCGCTGCGCACGTGGACTGCGGAACCGAACACGACATAGGGCCCGATCTGCGCGTCCGCCTCGAGCACGGTGTCGTGGCTCAGATACACCGTCTCCGGCGCCGTCATGCCCACGCCGCCGGCAAGCGCCGCGGCGCGAAGGCGCTTCTGCATCTCGCGCTCCGCCTCGGCGAGCTCGGCGCGCGAGTTCACGCCCATCATGTCGCTCTCCTGCGCGAGCACCACGCAGCAGCGCACGCCTTCCTCCTTCGCGAGCGCCGGGATGTCGGTCAGATAGAATTCCTTCTGCGCATTGCCGTCCTTCAGCCCGGCGGCCCAGCGGAAGAAACTCTTCGCGTCCGCCGCCATGATCCCCGCATTGCAGAGATCGACCCTGCGCTCGGCCTCGTTCGCATCGCGATACTCCACGATGCGGTCGAGGAACGGCTCGTGCGCGACGATCACCCGTCCATAGGCCGTGCTCGCGGAACGGAACGCGACGATCGCCATTCCGGACGTCTCCTGCGCCGCGAACGAGGCTTCCAACGTGCCGGGCAGGACCAGCGGCATGTCGCCGTACATCACCACGACCTGGCCGTCGAACGTGCCGAGCACCGTATGGGCGCAGCGCGCGGCATGGCCGGTGCCGAGCTGCCTGTCCTGGATCGCGGTCTCGGCGCCCTGCGCCTGGGCATAGGCGCGCACCTCGTCGCCGTCCGGCGCCGTCACCACGACGATGACGGAGCATCCCGCGCCCCGCGCAGCCGCGATCACATGGCCCAGGATCGGGAGCCCCGCCACCATGTGCATCACTTTCGGCCGCGCGGATTTCATCCGCGTGCCCATGCCCGCCGCCAGGATCACCGCTGCCCGTGCCATGATTTGCCGTAACCTACCGTAGAAAAAGGATGAAATGACGATTTGCGACGCTATGTTGCGCGCCCCAGAATCTGTTACTCCCCACCCATGAGTCCAGCCCTGATCTTCGACCTCGACGGGACGCTCGTCGATACCGCGCCCGACCTTCTGGGCGCGCTCAATGCCATCCTCATCGCCGAGGGCCGGCCGCCGGTCGACCACGCCGATCTGCGCCACCTGGTGGGCTTCGGCGCGCGCACGATGATGGCCGAAGCCTTCAAGATGACCGGCGCCGAGATGGATCCCGCGAGGCTCCCTGCGCTGATCGACGCCTATATCGCCCACTATCGAAAGCACATCGCGGTCGCGAGCCGCCCCTTCGCGCATGTCGAGGAGACGCTCGCGCTGCTCCAGGCACAGGGCGCGCGGCTCGGCGTGCTGACCAACAAGCCGCAGGAGCTGACCGACCTGCTGCTGCCCACGCTGCGGCTCGACAAATACTTCACCGCGATCCACGGCGCGGGACGCTACGGCTACAACAAGCCCGACGCGCGCGTCTTCCATCACGTCGTCGAAGAGCTCGGCGGCGGGAAGGCTGTGATGATCGGCGACAGCGCGACCGACGTCGCCACCGCGCGCGCGGCCGGCGTGCCGGTGATCCTCGTCTCGTTCGGCTACACGCCCGAGCCCGCCCGCACGCTCGGCGCCGACGCGGTCGTCGACGACTTCGCGCAGATTCCTGCGACGGCGGCGCGTTTGCTGAAGAACTAACCGGCGCAATCAGAAAGGCGCGGTATCGGCGCTCGGGCTCGAGGGGCCTATTTCCGCACGAACACACACTGCAACAGGTCGTCGTCCCTTTGGATGTGATTGTTGTCGAGCAGCCTGAACGTGGTTGGCCGTCCCGAATTGCCGTAGACCGCGATGAGATTTCCGCCGCCGCTGACATATTTGACGTCCGTATGCACGAGGGCGCCGTTCATCGCGCCGCCGACGAGACGCACGGTTTCGACAGTGGACGTGAACACATATTGGGAGACCCCGCACGGGGTCCCGGGCATATTCGGATTCGGCGTGGATCCGGCAAACGCCCATGTGCCGAAAATCTTGTTGAAATCGGCGGCCGACGCTGTTTGGGCCGTGCCGAAAACCGCCGGAAAAAGAAGCATTGCCAGCAACAGGGTTGAGTTTTTCAATTGCGCTCCGGATTTGATGCCACCTACTCATAGGGAGGCGAAGGGACCCGGTCAAACTGCGGCGAAGCCGGTAGGGCGGTTTCATCCCGCGCGGCGGCGATCCCGGTCTCGATGTTGCAGTTGATTTGAGCGCTCCGACGATCCTCCCCGTAAGTGCGAGGGATGATCATTTGTTTTCGTCCGGTGAAACTTTCGACATGAACGACGGAACGGCGCGGCGGTTCGGTTCCACACGGAGCCGAACCTCGCGGGGACCGCGCCGTCATGCCCACGCCCAAGATCGCTTTCCTGATCGCAGCCCATGAGGAGCCGCTTCTGCTGCGCCGCCTGGTGCTGTCGCTCGCGGCGCCCTGGGCGCGCTTCTTCGTGCATATCGACAGGCGCGTGCCGGCGCGGCCCTTCGCCGAGGCGCTGTCGGGCATCGCCCATGTCGCCTTCATCCAGCCGCGCGTGAGCGTGCATTGGGGCGGCTGGAGCCAGATCGAGGCGACGCTGCTGTTGATGCGCCGCGCTTTGGCGCAGGACGAGACGCTCGCGCGCTTCGCGCTTCTGAGCGGCGCCTGCTATCCGCTCAGGAGCAATGAGGCGCTGCGCGATTTCCTGCTCTCGGGCGACGGCGAATATCTCAGCGCCGCGCCGATGCCCGACCTCGAGCACGACAAGCCGCTGACGCGCCTGACGCGGTGGCACATCGAGGGAGGCTTAAGGGCCAGCGGCGCGAAGGCGAAGGCCATCCGTATACTGAACGACACCCTGCGCGCGCTGCCCGCGCGCGATCTCAGGGCCGGGCTGGACGGGCTCGCGCCTTATGCGGGGGGCAGTTGGTGGGTGCTCACGCGCGACGCCGTCGAGACGGTGCTCGACTGGACCGACAGGCGCCCGCGGCTCGCCGCGTTCCTGCGTCACACCCATTGCCCCGACGAGTGCTTCTTCCAGACCGTGCTCGCCAACGGCGCGCTTCGCGAGCGCCTCGCGCCCAGCCTCACCTTCACCGACTGGTCCGATCCGAACGAGCAGCCGCGGCTGATCCGCGACGGGCATCTGTCGCAGCTTCTCGGGCGCACCGGCGCGCCGTTCTTCGCGCGGAAATTCTCCTCCGCCAACGCGCATCTCCTCGACCGCATCGACGCGGTGCGCGGCATCGCGACCGCCTTGCCGGGACGCCGCATGAGCGAGCCCGAGCCGCTGATGGGATTTCAGCCGGGCTACGCCGCCACGCCCTGAGGGGTGCGAAACAGGAACATTCGTACTATCGTTGCGTTACTGTCGCAGCGATATTTCGAGAGCAGATGTTCCATGCGCCGCATTGCCCTCCTTCTTTCCACCGCCGTCCTGCTCGCCGCCTGCGGCGAGCGCGCCAAGCTTCCGGAGAAAGCCGGCTGGGGACCGCATCCCACCCTGCCCGCGCCGAACCCCACGCCGATCCCGACCGTCAATGTCGCGCCCGCGACGCATTGGGCGGCGGGCGAGAAGCCCACGCCAGCGCCCGGCCTTGCGGTCGCGGCGTTCGCTGAGAATCTCGAGCATCCGCGCTGGCTCCTTGTGCTGCCGAACGGCGACGTACTCGTTGCGGAGACCAACGCGCCCTACAAGCCCGACGATTCGCGCGGCGTCACCGGCTTCATCGAGCAGGCGATCATGAAGACCGCGGGCGCGGAATCGACGAAATCGCCCAATCGCATCACGCTGCTGCGCCACACCGACGGCGACGGCATAGCCGACCGGCGCAGCGTGTTCCTTTCCGGACTCAACTCGCCCTTCGGCATGGCACTGGTGGGCGACACGCTCTACGTCGCCGACACCGACGCGGTGCTGCGCTTCCCGTACCACAGCGGCGAGACGAGCATCGCGGAGAAAGGCGAGAAGGTCGTCGATCTCCCCGCGGGCGCGATCAACCATCATTGGACCAAGAACGTCATCGCCAATGCCGACGGCTCGAAGCTCTACGTCACCATCGGCTCCAACAGCAATGTCGGCGAGAACGGCATCGCGGCGGAGGACGGCCGCGCCGACATCTGGGAGGTCGATCCCAAGACCGGCGCCCATCGCGTCTTTGCCTCGGGCCTGCGCAATCCGAACGGCATGGGCTGGAGGGGCGGCGTGCTGTGGACCTCCGTCAACGAGCGCGACGAGATCGGCAGCGACCTCGTGCCCGACTACATGACGTCGGTGAAGGACGGCGCGTTCTACGGCTGGCCCTATTCCTATTACGGCCAGCACGTCGACGACCGCATGAAGCCGCAGCGCCCCGACCTCGTGGCGAAGGCGATCGCGCCCGACTACGCGCTCGGCACGCATACCGCATCGCTGGGGCTCGCGTTCTCCGACCGTGCCCAGCTCGGCGCGGCTTACGAAAGCGGCGTCTTCATCGGCCAGCACGGCTCGTGGAACCGCGATCCGCGCGCGGGATATAAAGTGGTGTTCATCCCGTTCGTGGGCGCCCAGCCCTCAGGCAACGCGGTCGACGTGCTCACCGGCTTCCTCAACGACAAGGGCGAAGCCCGCGGCCGCCCCGTGGGCGTCGCCATCGACAGAAACGGCGCGCTGCTCGTCGCCGACGATGTCGGCGGCAAGGTGTGGCGGGTGACGAAGCGATAGGCGCAAACGGCACGTCGTGCTTCGAGGCTCGCTGCGCTCGCACTCAGCATGACGTGCCTACTTATGGAAACGATCTCGTCATCCTGAGGTGCGAGCCCGTGGGGCGAGCCTCGAAGGATGGCCCCGCCATTTTCACTCAAACCGTTTTCCTCTAACCTCCCCCCGGTGTCGAAGCGGATCCTCAACCCGGAGCTCATCGTCAAGACGGTGGCGCAGCTGCGCGACCGCATCGCGGAGCGTTTTCCGGAGTCCGGCCTCGCGGGCGTCTGCGCCGATCTGACCGAAACCGCGCGCGCGACGGCCGCGCGGGTGGAAAATCTGGCGCGGCCGAACATCGCGCTGCGTTTCCTCGCGGTCGCCGTCGTGGCGGCGGGCATCGCGGCGCAGGTCTATGTCGCGCACCTGATCGATTGGGCGGGCGTGCTCAGCCGTTCCGATCCGGTCGGCCTCACCCAGGGCCTCGACGCGGTGGTCAATCTCCTCATCCTCGCCTTCGGCGCCATCTGGTTCGTGCTCACGCTCGAGCAGCGGCTGAAGCGCCGCGAGGTGCAGAGGCGCCTCTACGAGCTGCGCGCCTTCGCCCACGTCATCGACATGCATCAGCTTACCAAGGACCCGACCGTGCTGCTCGGCGCACCCGAGCCCACCTCGTCCTCGCCGGTGCGGCGCATGAGCGAGTTCCAGCTTTCGCGCTATCTCGACTATTGCTCGGAGATGCTGGCGCTGATCGCCAAGCTCGCCGCGCTCTATGCCGGACGCAGCCGCGACCGCGAGGTGATCATGGCGGCGGGCGAGGTCGAGGAGCTGACCTCGAGCCTGGGGCGCAAGATCTGGCAGAAGATCATGATCCTCAACCAGCTCGACGAGCGCAGACCGTGCCCATGAGGACCGTTCGCGCCGCTCTCGCCGCGGCTCTGCTTCTCGCCGCAGCGCCTGCGCTCGCGAGCACGTCGTATCAGGAGTTGCTCGCACGCCCACAGCCCACCCCCGACGCGCACATCGCCTACGGCAAGGACGCGCTGCAATACGGCGATCTCTACCTGCCCCGGACGGACGGCGCGCACCCCGTGGTCGTGCTCATCCATGGCGGCTGCTGGCTGGGCGAGCTTCCCGGACCCGAGCTGATGGCGCCGATGGTCGAGCCGTTGCGCGCGAAGGGCTTTGCGGTGTGGAACATCGAGTACCGCAGGCTGGGCCAGCCGGGCGGCGGCTATCCCGGCACGTTCCTCGACGCCGGCGCCGCGGTCGACGAATTGCGCGTGATCGCGCAACGCTACCGCCTCGACCTCGGCCACGTCGTTGTGGTGGGACATTCGGCGGGCGGACATCTGGCGGCATGGGTCGCCGCGCGCGGACGCATCGCGGCCGCGAGCCCGCTCCACACGGCCAACCCGCTTGGCGTTCGCGGCGTGGTGAGCCTGTCGGGCATCCTCGATCTCGAAGCCTATCGCGCGAAGGGGCCAAGCGCCTGCGGCGGGCCTGCGACGATCGACGGCCTGGTCGGCAAGCACGCCGACCCATACGCCGACACCTCGCCCTCGGCGCTTCTGCCCGCGGGCGAGCCCGAGGCGATCCTCTCCGGCGGCAGCGACAGCATCGTCCCGCCCGCCTTCGCCCACGACTATGCCCGGCGCGCCAAGCAGGCGGGCGCCGCCATCAGCGACATCGAGATCCCCGCCGCCGGCCATTTCGACATGATCGACCCTAAGGCGCCGGCCTGGGCCCCGATCGAGGCGGCTATCGAGGCGGCCGCCCGCTAGGACCACGCTTGACGCACCGCCGCCCCGCCCCCTATTACGCGGGTCCTTCCTTCGGCCCATCGGCCGGGCGCGTAGCTCAGCGGGAGAGCACTCCCTTCACACGGGAGGGGTCACAGGTTCAATCCCTGTCGCGCCCACCATTTTTTCCAGGAAGTCCGTGGGTTTTTCGAAACGCGATTTTGTTCTATTCGGCACCGAACGGCGTACAAAAGCAGACTTCGGCACCGAAATCCGTGGAAAATCCGTGAAAAATCCGAAGGGGGAAATCCCCTTTTGTTCTGCCATTTCACGGCAGCGCTGCACGTCCAATCGCGCTCTGGTTAGAGGCTATTTCCAAGCTCGGCATGCTCGCTCACACGTACCCACGCTGTTGCAGCCTTCTGGTGCTATCGAATTCAACTTGCCCTGATCGTGGGAACTCATCTGCAACCGACGTACGATGCGACTCACATCGCAAGTAGACGGGAAAACGGGTGTCGAAACCATCCATGGGTAGTCGTGGCGGCAAACTTGAGCATCGCAACGAAACCAGCGAAGCAGGAAGACGCCGTCAGGCGGAACGAGTGCAAGCAATGCGTCTGGCGCGCCGTGCGTCGGAAGCCTCGTTGCGCCTGACGCGCCCTGGCATATCGACACCGTCACCCATGAGGTACGCCTCCACCGGGTCACCATCCGATTGGGTCCGAGCCGATCGCGGTCGCGGGATCATTGATGGCATCTTGGACGCTATTGAAGACGGCGCTGACAGAGTTATTTTGGCTTGGTCCAATAGACCGGGCGGCGGTTTCGCCGCGGCTGCTGTGGCAATGCGCGAGGCTCGATCGTCCGGTCGGCTTGCTCATGCAGCGATAGGTCTGTGGCCTTGGCGGAATGGTGCAACGTGGGCCGCGAGATCGGTGCTCGTGAATCCCGAAGACGTCTTACAAGCAGCAAGACGAGCTATCGACGAAATTCAGCACGGTGCGAATTGGGCGAAGACCACTTGGGCGCAAGAGTCACTCTGCCTGCTTGAAATGCGCCTCCGCGATTTGCTACCTCCCGACGGGCAGGTTAGCGACGAAATCCGATCGAAGGTCGTCGTGCGGAACCCGACATTGCTGGAAACGACGGCTGTATTCCCTCCTGTCACAACGCCTCGTTCGCCAGTTTATGTCCGTGATGCAAGTCAAGTTTTGCGCAGGGTCCGCGACCACACGCACATGCGCGACAAAGATGCGGGCCTTGAGACTCACGTGGCTGCCATTGGCGATCCGACACGAACCCCTTTTGGGATATTCGGCCTTCCGAACGCCTCCAAAGCCGACGCTCTGCTCAATTGCTTGGACTTTTCCCGCTTCAAGACCGACCCGCTCGACGCAGTTGTGGTGGATCTCACGAAAAATGGAAGGTCTGAGTTGCCAGACGACTGGGAGCCTCGCCTGTCTCTCCTTATGCAGTCTTTGGCCGCTTCTACCGGCCGCCGCCCGCCCGTCGTGGTCCTCACGGAGGACGCTTTCGCTTGGCGTCGGGCCGTACGAACGCTCCGATCGGCGGGCGCTTCGGCCAAACCAGCTAGAAAGGCGCCTCTAGAGATCGGTGCATACCTTCCCGAGCCCGGTCTATTCGGATCGTCAATCGAACTTGCTACCAAACTTTCCCCAATTCGGTTCGATGCCGATATCAAGGATGCATCGCTGGCTTCGCTTCGCAACGAACTTGTCGCGCTTGGCAGAACATTTCGACAAGGAAGTCAGCCCATCGCTGCAGATGGCGTTTCAAAGGCGCTCGCGTTCTTGCGCAGGGCGGCGTCGTTGCCGATCGGTCTGAGTGAGGCTCGCAGTGTTGTTGATATCCTTTATGACGGTGACGACGAGGTCGATGCGGCCGCGCGCGCCCTATTCCGACCCAAGATGGAGCTTGATCAGTTGGCCGCTGCGGCCACTGTAACCTCCGCAGACGGCGAGAAAGTGCGGCGGCTGGTAACCGCGATCCAAGCCAAAGCGGCCATGTGGGAAGATGAAACGCCTGTCTCAGCAAAACTCATCCATGTGCTAGGCGATCCCGAATGGGATAGCCGACGGACGCTACTGGCGATTCCTGACCGCCGAACCGCGGACGTGTATTTGGGTTCCGAACGCGCCTTGAGACAATGTTGTGTCGTGGTCGATCATCGCGGCCTAGCGGAGCGGCTGCTGTCAACGCCACCTCTGCGGATCATCGTCGTCGGCCCCACTCCCATCGCCATCCGAACACTGTTGACGACCACGGGATCACCGGAGCGCGTTCTGCTTCTCGGCGATGCTGCTGGCAGTGCGTTGCTCGCTGCAGAAATTGGACCGCTTTCCCGAATATCCGCATTTGCGCCCATCGCGGGACGGGTACAAGCACTGGCAGCCGCACTACAACGCGGCGGTGCCGATGAAAAACTTGATCTAGCCGAAGCGGAATTTCGTATCGCAGCAGCGCTACCGGAGGGTGATATCGACTTCACCCAGGCCGGCGAACCATATCGCGGTGACATCGTTCATCTGACTACGAGCCGAAATCATCGGATCGCATATCGGCCAGCCAGTGATGTGCTGGAATTCTCGCCCGGTGAGACACGGCCATTCGAACGGAAGCCAGCACGCGGCGTCGAGTGCGGTGACCGAATTCTAGTCCTCAAGGATTCAGTGCGCGAGCAGTTGCGTCGTGCGCTCGCAGGATCACGGGAAAGCCTCAAACAGCTGTCGACCTACCATGAGCGTATACGCGCACTTCGCGAAGCAACCCCCGGAGCAAGCGATCAAGACAAGGCGCGCCATATTCTTGCAAAGATGCGTGAATTGGATCCAGCCTTATCGCCACAAGAACTACCAAATGTCGTACGTTGGATGACAGCCGATAAGGCGACAGCCGGATCCGATGGAAACAGGCAGCCCCGTGCTGCACGGGATGAGCTGCGCTTTCGACTATTCATGCAGGCGGCCGGGATAGTATCTGGGGCTGCAGAATTGTTCTGGCGCGGCGCAATCGTCCCTGCTCGATCATACCGAATTCAGGAGGGTTATAACTTCAATCAACGCGTGGTGCGGTTTGTACTTGATCCAGAAGGCGCCGTGGTAGGCTCCGCTGCGTGGAAATCGATGCTGCAGCTTTGGCAGCAGGTCCTCGACGCCGTTGATGAAGTGTCATCCGTTAGCATAGTCCCAGCCGACGGGGGGAGCCCACATGCCTGAACCGACTTCACTAAATGGCATGTCATGGGATGAACGACAAGAACTCAAGGAAGCGGTGTGCGACGCCGTCCTAGAACGGACTCGTCGAGTCGTATCCGGAGAAGGCCTTTATGGCTCGACAATTCTTGGCGATCGTCCGTCCCGAACACTGTCGAGTGGCTTCATCCTTCCCAGGCTAAATGAGGACGGCGACGATGAATCCAGCGACATAAAAATCCCGGCGCATGGGATCGACCTTCGCATCCGCCCAACAACTGGTTCATTGATCATTTCCGCGACTTTCGCGGTCTATGTGCGTGTGCTGCCAAGCGCGGAGGAACTGTTCGCTCGCGACGGCCGCCTCATTCCCCGCGCTGACTTTAATGATGCGGCTCGACAGCAAGTAAACGCCGCAATCCAACAACGTGCTACCTTAGAAATCCCGCCGGGCACTTCCCGAAATCAGCGTGCCGAGCGCCGCGCTGCAATCTCGCGCGAGATTTATGCTTCGATGGGTGTGGGAGTGCCGCCCGCAGCGCAATTGGCGGGTGGCGATGATCGCGATACAGAGGCCGTCGAGGATGGAATCCCACCTCCGCAAATACTTGGCGGACGGCTGAGAATTCCGGATTCTCTTTCAAGGCGTTACGACATTCCACAGAAGTGCCTCCGCCTTGCGGTTGACGTTCCCGACGTGGTTCTCCCGCTACCTTGCGATCCCGCGCGCTGGTCCGTTTTGGCGGCTGAGTACAAAACCCGGCTCTTGGATGCTATTCGAGCAACCTACCTAAATTGGATAGATTCGGCCACGGGCCGGATGGATGCCTGGCGCGATCTTCACCCGCCGTCAGAAGCGTTCTGGGATGCAGATTCCTGGAATCGGTTTCTCGAAAACGCCCGGATCATCCCAACGCAGCAGTCTGACCTGATGCCGAATTTCGACGCGCAATTACTTATTCAGCCGCTGGCGGACCCGCTCGAGGACGGCGTGTATTCCGTGCGCATCGCGCTGGAAAACTTGCGTGACGGCGACGCAAAGATGGAATGCGGGTTGTTCAGCGTCAGCCTTTCTGTCGCGATGCCCGACAATGCACTTGGACCAATGCGGCTCGAACGTGTACGTCGAAGCTATCATTTGGCGGGTTTCATGACGATGCCTGCGATCGGCGTCAACGGCGGCGTGACCGATTTAGGCTCAAGCAACGGAACACATCGACTTCGAACGACCTGGATGCCGCGATACGTCTTACCTAGGGCGCGGGCGACCGAAATTCAGTCCGTGCCAACGGCATATCGCGTGTTGGCCGCAGAAGCGACCGAAGTGAGGGAGCTATCCGCGCTTTCCGATGCCATGCGCCACTGGATCAGCGTGATCGCAGAGGAAACACAACTGTTCGCGCCAGGTGAAGAAGGGAGCGCAGCAGACGAAGCCTCCCAGCAGCGCCAATTTGAGGACGATCTGCGTGCGTGGCGGCTGGAGGCCGACCGGATAGCGAAAGGGATAAGCCTCTTATCAACTTCACAAACCGCCTGGCGCCAAGCGCCAAACTCCATGGCAGCCGCTCCGTATCGCGCGTGGTTGCTTCTCAATCGCTCGTTTGAAAACGCGAATCCACCAGCCGAGAACACACCCCCTCCCGGATGGCGGTTATTCCAACTGGCCTTCATTTTGGCTCACGTACCCACGTTTGCCTCTCGCATCCCTGAGTTTGCAGACTCTTTTGAAGCTTCGTTCGACGAAGATGCCGGAAGCCTGCTCTACATGGCGACCGGTGGCGGCAAGACCGAAGCGTTCTTTGGCACGCTAGTCTATGCACTCTTTTTGGACCGGCTACGAGGAAAGCAGCGCGGCGTAACCGCGATGATGCACTATCCACTACGCTTGCTGACCGTCCAACAGGCACAGCGTTTAGCACGCCTTCTTGCCCGAGCCGAAATGGTCCGGCGCTCAGAACATTTAGGAGGCAATCCCTTCGAAATAGGTTTTTGGGTCGGCGGTACGAACACGCCGAACTCGACGGAGAGTCGCGCGGGTGTTGTGTCGGATGCCCTGCGATGCATCCCGATTTGGAATCACGCTCGCGGTTCAGATGAAGACGCATTGATGGCGAGCCACGACGGGTTGGATCGCGAGTATGCCGCCGCAAAAGCAGCTTGGAATAAACTTCCCACTTGCCCCTTCTGCAGTAACGAAGAAGGGACAGGTTTGCGGCTTTTCCCCGAACGTCATCACCGGCTTGGGATTGTCTGTTTCAATGCCGGATGCTCTTGGAATCGGGCGCATCGCGACGTGCCGTGCGAACCGCTGCCATTCCTGCTCGCCGACACTGATATCTACCGCCGCGCGCCTTCGGTGCTCCTGGGCACGATAGACAAGCTGGCGTTGCTAGGACAAAAGCACAACGACGATCGACCGTATTGCCGGAATGTTTGGCCTCGCTCGCTACGTCGAAGGTGGACCGCTGGGATTGCTGGAAGGATCTAGCGGTGTGGATGCGGGTGAGCCGCTTCGCTCTGGATTGCAGCCTGTCGCTCCGGCATTCGCGGAAGGCACCGAAGTATTCTTCGATCCGTTCCCAAGTTTGATTGTTCAAGACGAGATGCATCTCTTAGAGGAAAGTCTTGGAACGTTTGGCGGAATATTCGAGACGGGCTTGTTCGCATGGTTGTCGCGGCTTTCGCGCTTGCTTGGACCAAGAGCTAACCGGACGGGCAGTAGATTACGCCTTCCTCACGTTATCGGTGCCACAGCAACAGCTGCAGATGCTGCCAAACACACCCGAGCTTTGTATCAGAAGCGAGTCGTCCAGTTTCCACACCCCGGGCCTTCTTTGCATGGCGGATTCTACAGCCGGATGGCGAGCTTCACGCAGGATGGCGAAGAGGAAATCGCGCGGCGGAGTACCTCCGCGGGCGAACGCGGAAGAGAGACCGGAGCGCCATGGGGCCGGCTGTACGCGAGCCTAATGACTAACGGCCGATTGCATACGGTAACAACGCTTTCTGTGCTGGCATCACATGCAGCGACAATAACGCGATGGCAAACGGATTTATCGTCGCCTGACCTTACCCGTAGGGCGCGCGCAGCCGGGGAGATCGAGGATAACATTTCCGAAGCCGCCTGGAGCGAACGACGCCGCGCGGCCGTCAGACGTGCTGCCGCCGCTGACCGACACGACCGGCTAGCGGCGTTGGTCGATCTGCATCGTATAGAGCTGACATACGTTACGAACAAAAAGGGCGGCGACCAGATTCTTTCCGCCTTGGAGGGCGAGGTGCGCGAGGCGCACGCCGCGATGGGGCCAGAGTATGCGCTTTCCGCCTATCAAATGGATCTGATATCAGGCGGCGTCGATATCGGCGGTATTCAGTCAGTTATTCGTCGTGCCGAAATGCCATTCGACCCAATGAGCCAGGATATCGGCGGCACCTTGCGAACTATCGTGGCAACTTCGGCCATCTCCCACGGCGTCGATGTGGAATCGTTCAACGCTATGGCGTTTGCGGGAATGCCATCAGACATCGCTGAATATATTCAGGCATCTTCGCGCGTAGGGCGCGCGCACGTTGGGTTCTCTCTTCTTATTCCGACGCCTCAAACCAGGCGGGATCGGTTCGTCGTGGAAGTTCACGAGTCCTTCCATCGTCTGCTTGAGCGTATGATATCGCCACCGGCAGTCGAACGTTGGGCTGATCGAGCAATCGAGCGAACTATCCCCTCGCTCGTACAAATGTGGCTTGCTGGAATTTGGCATCAGGAGCGCTTCGTAGCCGCCCCCGCAGAGCGAAAGAATCAGCTCGTGCCGCCCGCTACTGTCGAGCAGGTTGACCGCATCCTCCGCAACTCGGCGTCGTTCGACGATTGCGTGGCTTTTGCGATTGAGGCTATCGGCGTGGGGGCGGCAACCGGCGCGCCAACAAACCCGGCATATTATGCGGGCCTTGTTCGAACGGCGGTGGACCGCATTCGCGCGCAGATATCGAGCGGCCAGTTTGTCGGAAGCCTTCGTGACTTCTGGAGCAACCAACTGACTGGGCTCCAGCGCCCGATGCTCAGTTTGAGGGATGTGGACGCGGCTGGTCACATCCTTGCTTCAAATCGCACTCGGCGAAATGTTCGTCTGTCGCGCGACGAAGTCGGCAGCGCGATGCTGATGATCCGTAACCGCGGTGTCTCGCATAACCGAAGGTCTGCGGGTAGCGAATTGGATGAGGACAGCTGACGTGACGCAACCACCCCCGATGCAGCGGTCTCGCAGCCAGCTTGCAACTGCCTATGCGCCGAATAGCCTGTTCACGTTCGAAGGCGGGTTGGGCGCATGTATGGCGTTATCCGCCTCCGGCAATCGCACCGCCGATTTACATACTGTTACACGGGAACTGATAGGCGAACAGATCCGTGAATATTTTGAGGCATGGGCGCGTCGGGCTATGCGCGGTTTAAACTTGCGCCACCCAGTACCGCCGGCGCTTGCGGTCGATAGCCGCGTGTTAAGCGAAGGCACCGTTCGTGTGCCAATAGGCGATCTTGCTTTTCAAGTTCCGGATACCGTCGGGTACGTTCCGTTTCCTCTCGCCTTTACTTGTGCGCGTTGCGGACTGCATCGCGAATGTCGGCGACTGGAGCGGGCGGCGGAAGAAGTCGCGCGATTTCGTCAAGCTTGCCCTTCCGGCATCGTCAGTTGCGCCGATGATTGGCAGCAGATCGATGTCGTGTTGGCGCATTGGTCCGGAGAAGTCGAATCGCTAAGTCCTTCATATCGCTATTGGTCAACCCAAAACGGAGAAGTGCGCGACATTTCACGGTGCAGTTCTTGCGACTCAGAGCGGTTTTACCTCAGACGCCCACCAGGACCACTTGCCGGCTGGCATTTCGAATGCGCCTCTCCCTCATGCCGCAGCATTCGATCAATTCTACAACGTGATTTGCGCACGCTCGAACTGTTAGGACCACTCACAGATCAAAATCAGGCCATCTTCGCCGAAATAAACATGGAACCGGTATCCTACCGCGCGTCAGCGGCCTATTACGTCCATGGCGATCGGCTTCTGGTGTTCAATCAAGACCAATATCTAGCGTTGCTGGGCGGCGGGCAAACGACTCGACTAGAGGGATTCCTCGGAAGCCAATACGGCTATCCCGTTTTGCAAATGACCGATGCCGAAAAGGAGGCCCTGCTCCGCGCCGCCAGCAGAGGAGCCGAATGGGACGACTATATAGGTATGCGTGACCTCCTAGGAATGCTTACCAACGGAGGCACGGCAGCATCTGAACCGATGATTACTTCTGCACGCGCGTCGTTGGCACGGTCGGAGGAGGAGTGGAATAGAACCGTATTTGCTGGACGACAGCAGAGTTCTCCCGGCATTGCCGCGGCTTGCCATGCACGGCCGCTTTTTGTTCGACGATTTGATCCCATCCGCATGGCCGTCGAGCACGAGACTCTTGCGCAAGAAAAGCTACATGGCGGACAGCTCAGCGACGGCAAGGACGTATCTGTTGATGTGACAATTCTAGATGCATTCACGCTGCCGGACGGGCTGACGGAAGCGGAGACCTCGCTGCTTAGGGATCAAGTGCGGCAACGGCGAGATCTCTTGGGCGTGGCAGAAATGCGGCTCGTCCGAGATGTGCAACTTTGCGAATATACTTTCGCCTATACCAGAACCTCTTCGTCTCCCACGGTCATGCGAGAAAAAGCAGGTGATGCTGAGATGCCAGTCCGACTTCGGCTGTTTGACCGCGTCGAGGTGGGTGATTCATCGCGGCATCCTGTCCTCTGCCTGCTCCAATCGAACGAGGGTCTCTATGTGCGCTTGGACGAGGAGACGGTATTGGAGTGGCTGAACGCAAATGCCGTTCCGTTGGCACCGGCCGCGGCAGGCGTGCGCCTAGGAGGTCGCCTCATCGAAGAGTTTACAGAACTTGAGAGCGATCCCACAGCCCGTTTCTCTCGATTTCTTGACGAGTACCGCCGCGAGCATGGAACTGCGCGCAGAGCGTACCCGTTCGTTTACACGCTCCTGCACACAATGGCGCATCATCTGATAGGCGTCTCAGCGTCGATGTCAGGGCTCGATCTTGGATCATTCGGCGAGCATATCTTCGCTCCGGATCTCGCGTTCCTAATTTATCGGCGCGGAATGACCATGGATCTTGGAAATCTCTCGTCGATGTGGCGAGATCGAGGGAGCCCGGACTTCGGAAATGAGGTCCTCAATCGCATGGTCGATCCGGTGAGCCTACGATGCGGCTCTGAAAGCGTATGCAATCACCGCGGAGGAGCCTGTCCTGACTGCGTGTTAATCCCTGAGACTGCATGCCTTACCCGCAACGAATTGCTCTCGCGGTCGGTTCTCGTCGGTCGTGGTGCGCCGCGCTGGGACGACAGGGATACACGTCTTGTCGGCTATTATGAGGTTGCTCAACGACGCGTGCGTGGCGCAGCAGGTCGCACGAGTTCTGCAGCATGACACATTCAACACGGAACGAAGTTGTACTCAAATTGGCCCCAAGGGAAAGGACGGCGCCCGACGCTCTAACGCACAATTCCCCGTCGGACGGATTCAAAGTTGCCGCGCCGATTCTCGAAGCCATACTGGCAAATTATCGCACTGGCCGCGCGGCGTCGGACCGTTTGAAACGCTGTCTACGTTTGATCGACGGTGCGGGCCCAGCCCACGTCATACGCCTCTTGGACGCACTGCCGCCGGCATGGGCAGATCATGCCATCGCGAGCATCTATGCTCTACTCATGCCGAAGAAGCGAAGAAAGCGTTTGGGAGCTTACTTCACACCCCCCCATTTGGTGGACCATCTAATAACCCAACTCCAGGCGAATGGAGTTGATATTTGTGAGCATCGGCTTCGAGACCCCGCGGCCGGCGGTGCAGCGTTTTTGGTGCCGCTCGCCCGTCTGAAAGTCGCAGCATGGAGAGCCTTAGGCTTTGATGACCATGTGATAGCAAAGCGGTTACAGCTTGACCTTATTGGACGAGAACTTGATCCAGAGCTCGCGACTATCGCTAACGCTCTCGTGCGCAGAATGCTGAATAAGGAATTTGGCTTTTCACAGAAAGCCCTCGCTGGGCTCAAACTTGTACGGACCGGTGATAGTCTGAACCCAAGGGCATCGAGGAATGACAAAATAGATCATGAAGTGGGTAATCCGCCGTTTCTACGCTTGACGGGTAGTGACACTAGACTTGGTCGTGCGATCTTTTCCGAAATGAGCGTCGGACGCCTGAATCTATACGCAATTTTTGTTCGACGCGCACTAAAGGAAGTGCCTTCGGGAGGCCTCGTTGGATACGTGATACCAGCTTCCTTCCTGGGTGGTCCGGAATTTCAACTCTTCCGCCAACGGGTATTTCAACTCGCCGAAGTTTTGGTAATAGACCAGATCGAAAAACGCAGCGACGTCTTTCTTGATGCAATCCAAGATGCATGTTTCATCATCTTGCGACGCAGAACTTCGGAGATTTCGTCGCCACCACCAGCACATGCGACTGGTGGCATCCTGCATTGTGATGGACAATACACGCAGTTGGGAAGCGCTAGCATTCAGCCGGACGGCGCAGTCTGGCAATTGCCAGGCGTTGTGCAGCTAGACACGGTGGCTTTAAAAGATTGGGGCTATCGCGCCACCATAGGTTATCTGGTGGCCAACCGACAACCAGACCGCATTCATAAGAGATTTGCTAAGGGCCGTTATCCACTCATATGGGCCAAGGCAATCACTACGACGGGCCGGTTGGATTTTGATCGCGGTGCGGCATTCAAGGGACGAGGCTGGGCCAATGCTCCAGCCAACGCTCCTTATATAATTCGCAAGCCCTGCGTGGTCGTGCAGCGGACGTCATCGCGCGGTCAGAAGCGTCGGCTCAATGCCGCAGCAATTTTCAAATCGTTTCTTGCCAAGCATAACGGAATCATAGGCGAAAACCACGTCATCCTTTTGGTCCCAATCCACTCCCGAGCAGCGTCACCCCGAGCCCTCGCAGCAGCATTGAACCAGCCAACAGCAAGCGCACAACTTGATCGAATTTGCGGTTCTGCATCTATTTCAGCCCGTTTGCTGGAGAAGCTTCCATTATGTAAACCGCCTACGACGCGGCGGAACAGTGGCTAAACTTCAATAATACTCATCTCAAGGTCTGAGGCGCTGGGTTAGATTTGCGAGTTGTTCGCCAAACTTTTTTGGATTGGACTTCTGAAGTTGATCGAGGTTGTGAAGTTTCCAGCGGATGCCCGGCAATTCTCGAAGATGTCCTATTTTCATCAGCTCCCAGTCTGGCTTGTTGGCAACCAACGACAGTAGAAACTCCCGCTCATCGCCATCCAAGCCCTGTTGAAGCTCGATCAGCATTCGATCGCGCGCAATAAGGAGATCGCCTATTGCAACGGGCACGGCTGTCATGCCTACAAAATTTTGCGCATAGTCATGAGTGATGTCGCGCAGGTTAGGAAAGAGAACTTCGTGAATCGGACGCGTATGGCTTGCCAGGTACACAACAAACGCGTGGCGGATGCCGGCCGTTATTCCCTCATGCTCGAATAACTGCATCACGTCGAATAGGTCTCGCGGATGCTGGCGGTCGAGAGCGGCAACGAGTTTGCCGCCGTACATGTCTTCAAGTGACACAAGCGGTAATTCTAGATCAGCCAGCAGCGCGTCCCGCGCCCGTGGCGTGAGAGATGCCGTCCGGATTGGTCGCACCGTACCACGCAGTACGAAGTTGACTTCGATTTTGACTTCGGTTCGATCTCGTCGCACTAGCAGCTTGGTCTCGCCCGCGTCGGCTGCGGTCACCGCATGCGTTTGAAATCCGAGCTTCTTGAGACGTTCGGAGGTTTTTCGGATTGCCTCGTTGATACGCCGTAGCGCTTCTGCGCGGGGAACAGTGTAATCGGTGAAGACCAGGTCCAAGTCCACTGACAGGCGCGGCATATCTCGCGTGAAGAGATTGATCGCCGTTCCGCCTTTCAGAGCCAGAGCGTCATCCGTGAATACGAGCGGTGCCACCTGCACCAGCATCCGGGCGGTATCGAGATAAACCTGGTTCACGGCTTGAGCACCAGCAGGCCGTCAGCGGAGCGAGAGACCCAGCGGCGATTGCTGCCTGTCGGCAGTTTGTCCGGTTTGAGCTTTGCCGCCCAGGGAAGCGAGCTCTCCTTTCCGAGTTGCAGGCAGAGCCTGACCGTCTTCACGCTCGTGCAGCGTTGCAGAAGGTCGCGCAACACATCGGCGCGCATGCTGTAGGTGCTTTCAGCCAGCTCGCGCGCTTCTTGCATCGGCTGACGGACACCAACCTCGCTCAGTACTTCAAGAAGGGCCCGCTCCGGAGCGGACACGAGAGGGCCACCGCTGCGCCGCTCGAAGGGGGCGACATGAAGTAGTGTGCCGGGCTCTTCGTCGAACAGACGCTTTCGGTGATATTCAGCCGGAAAGCGCTCTGTGAACCAGCGCGGAAGCGTCGCCGCCGCCCATCCGTAGAGATGCAGGATCGGCTGCTGCGACACATATTGGCGGACGCCATACCAATCGAGAGCGGATTTGCCTCCGACGTGCAGACCTTCCAGCTTGCGCTGCAAGACCAGCAGGCTTGGATTAAGCGCCAAGGTATCGTTCGGCCTGCTGTACACGCCGCGTGCAAGCCGCGTCAGCCAGCCCGAGCGTACATAGTGGACTGCGAGGTCGGCCGATATGCCGAGACCGGCAAGATCTTCAGGTGTCAGCGGGGCTCCGGGCGCGAGCTTGGCATAGAGGGTGTTTAGTTTGTTTCTCTCTGTCGTAGCCATGCTACGATTATATGCACTTTTCCAAACGGAAGACAAGATTAGATTTATCGGAATTATCGTAGTTATACTACGATAATTCATACTTTCTCAAACATCACCCACGCTTCCGCCGCCGAGAGGACCCACTAGTTCCGTCGAAGTGCGAAAAGGTCGAACACTCCCGGTCACCGGCGCGCAGTGGATGGCGTTCGCCTAGTGGCATTCCTTGGGCGGTGGCGCGCTTTGGACCTTTCGCGGATCATTGATGAATCGATCCAGGATCGGACGATACAACTGCGCGAGCAGTGGATTGGCTCCAGTCTGCGGCCGCTGGTACCAGAGTACAGCACCATAAACTGCCGGCAGATCGGGCTGCCAGCCGCCTGATACAATCCCCGCCTCAATGCGCTTTTTCACATCCTCCATCACATCTAGGTTAGTCGACGTCCACTCGCTGTCGCAATAATGCGCGAGATAAGCACCTATGTATGATCCATAACTGTAAGGCCGCGTCCGCCCGAAGAATCCGGCCGCGTCTTGTGGCTGCCCTGCGGCATAGACGGTGCCTTTCGTCCGCAGCAGCAGGATGATCAGATTGAGATCGTCGCTTGTATCGTCCCTGCTTGCCGAGGCGGCGTTGTTACGATCACCAACGCCAGTCCCGAGCGTCACTTCGCCGACAACAACAGGCGGGTCCGTTTCGGGCGTCGGGAGTTCCAAGTTGAGACGATATGCATCCGTTCCCATAGCCGCGCGAAACAGGTTCACAACCGGCGGCGTGACGATGTCGCCGCTGAACACGTTCTGGAGTGTGCACGCCAAGTCGAGCGCTTCCTTGGTCGCCTTGCACTTGGTAACTAGCGGGAATTTCGTCGCCTCACAGATTGCTTCATTGGTAGCTGCAACCGGATGACTTGTAATGCACCGCGTCACCTGTATTGTCGCTAGCTTACTTGCGGAGCAAAAGCTTTCGTCGATTTGAGCAGTTGCTGTGCATTGTGCTTGGTCGTCGGCTATCTTGTGCAGCGCCAGATCGTAGTTCGCCTGACAGGCGAGACAGCGCGGCGAGATGCAGGCTTGGCTGTGTAGCGCGGGCCCAACCACCATGCAGGGAATCGAAAGATGCTTCTTGCATGCCACCGGCGGACCAGGGACCATACCATCGACATCCGGACCCCTAACGCAGGGTCCAGGCGCGCAAATACCGTGAGCGCAAGGCGGACATATCTGTGGTCCCGGCACCTTGCCCTTGATGTCGGGCCCCGGGCACATCGCGTCCACCTCTGGTCCCGGACAAAAACTCCAGATTTTGCTCGGAATCGTGACGGTATCCAGCGCACATGCGGCCGGAACCGTAGGGGTTGGACAGGAGATCGGCAGAGCTGAGCATGGCTCCAGTGCCTGTCCCACGCCGCAGCTTGTCGTGCCCAGAGCTTTGTCGCAGGACGGTAGCGGATCGCAATTGACGTCCTGTATCGCAGAGCAGTTCCGAGCAGGAAGCTTGGGTCCAGGCGTCAAAAACTTTCTGCACTTGTCCGCGTCTAGCCCAGATTGGTTGAAATCTTTGGGAAGGGCGCTGCAGATATCTGTAATACTCACCCAACTGCCATTGAATGTATGTTTTCCCAATCTGTCTTGAGGCAGCTTGTTCCACAGACGCAGGATCGCATCGTGTTTTCCCCACGCACCCATCGCCGCGACAAGCGGAATCAGCTGATCGCGGGTGAAACCTAAATCATGGCTCCAGGGATTGTTCCAGTGCGGAAGCGTGGGATGGCGATAAAACACGCCGTCATGATTGGGCTCAAGCTTCGCCAGCACAGCGTCGAATGTCAGCTTGCGTGTCGGCATCCGGCAGTGGAGGTCCGGGTGATCGAGACAGATCTTCTTGGCGAGCCAGTACCACCCTTCCCGCTGGGCCGTATCGCCGCCGTCCTGACAATTCGTGTTGCCTATCATGTCCGCCGTGCATGGGACCTTGTTGATTGGCGCATCTGCATAGTTCTGGGTAGCCAGGTGGATAATGAGCCCCTGTGCGTCGTAGAATATGTCGCGATCAAAATCCGCAGAGATTGGCGGAACTGGTGTCTCTGCGGCCTGCAGGACTTTTGATCGCGACGTGGAAAGCTGGGCCGCTGTGGCATTCACGTTCCCCGCTCCGTGAACAGCGGTACGGGTTGGAGCACCGGTTTGTGCTAAGAAGACCCATACAGCGACCGCAAGTCCAATCAGTGCTACGGCGCCGATTCGGATCATGCTGATTTGCAAATATTGTCGAAGGCGGGAAATTGTCCTTTTGAGAGCCGATGATAACGAAGATCGCATAGATACTCCGAAATAGCGTCAATGCCTGAAATCGACTGTGGTTAGAGATTAGCCTACCTGGCTGAGTTAGTTGATAAGTATTCCAACGTTGACCTAAGCCCCGTTTTTCATCCAGTTGAAAGTAGAGCCTGATCTTCATTTGCGCCTTGCTGGCTCCGCGCGCGCAATCCTGCTTTAGGACGCACGCGAGTCGGCATAAACTTTGCGCTCACCCTCCTTCGGCGCAGCACTCGGCCGGACGCCAAAAAATTGCGCGGCCGGGAACTGAGAAAAATCAACTGAAATGACCCACTCCCATCGACAACTACAGGTGGTCGTGATAAGATTTTCACTCAATGAAGTCAGATTGCCTGCTACCATGCGGGCCGAGCCGGACGTTTGCAGGCACGGCCGCTAGAGGGGTATGTGTGTCTGGCCGCATAACAACCCAGGATTAGGATGCAAAGCGTCTTCTGCGGCCGTGACTCCGAATTGCGCCTTCTGAAGGCGGCGTTCGATAAGGCCGGTGGTCAAGATCGCACAGCACCTAAGCCACAGCTAATTGTGCTTTTGGGCGAGTCCGGCCTGGGCAAGACTAGAATTGTTCAGGAATTTTACGGATTGCTTTCCAGGACCGTGGGGAAACCCAAAAAACAAAAATACTGGCCACACGATCTGGGCCAAGTCGATGACAATCTGAGGATCAACCCCGATCCCGCTCGTTGTAACAACGAATTCCCCATTCCCTATTTGTGGTGGGGAATGCGTTTGTCCGATCCAGGTAAGCGCAATGATCTCGTTGCTGGCGCAATTTATCCGCACCTTGCGTATCTCGCGCCGCATTTGGAACCGATGTATAACGCCCAAAAGAGAGCGGACCGGATTACCCAAGGCAGCAAGACAATTCTTGGCGCGCTGGTTGACTTCGTTTTGGGTCTCATTCCAGGTGCAGGCCCGGTGGCCGCTGTCAAGACTGGTGCCACAGCTGCATTCGAAACTTTGAAATTGATCCGCGATGATCTCAAAGATCACATTCATCAGAGCACAGGAGAATTGGCAGCGAAGGCTGAAAAGGCCATCGTCGAGCGGGTGCTTGCCGATTTCGATTTGCTGCACAAATCAAAGCTCTCTCTTCCCATAGTTCTCTTCATTGACGACGCGCAGTTTTCCAAGACAGATCACGCACTTTGTGATTTCCTCGAAAAATTGATGGCGCGGGCCTGGAAGAATCGTTGGCCCATATTGATCCTCATTACATGTTGGGAATATGTCTGGCACGAAGACCGTGCACTCAATGGCCCAAGTATGGCGCGCATCGTTGTAGACGCGATGCCTCTCTTAGGAGCCGACTGGAAGCCGACAGTTCTCCAACCGGCCGACAACCTGGAGCCAATGTTGAGAACGGCGCTAGAGGGCATCACGGTGACTCAGCGTAGCGAAATCTTGAGTCGCGCTGGCGGAAATCCAGGGCATCTCGGTGAGATGATCAACCTCTGCAAACTGCGTCGGGGCTATTTCGAAAAGCGCGAACCTTCCAAAGCGCTCACGGATGACGGCCTAAAGAAATTGCTGGCGGAATCGACCAGCGTCTCCAGGCTGATTGAAGCCCGCTTGATGGATCCCGCGACGCCCGCGTCCGTCCGTCAAGCGGTCACGCTGTCGAGCCTTCAAGGCATGCAATTCGTTTGCAGGCTTACGCGCGAAATCGCTCTAGATCTTGCAATGGACGCGGCTGAGCAAGGTCTATTGCTGGCCGAAGAGCCGCACGGCTTCGTACAGGGCGTCGCCAAGGGGGTCGCTGACTTCAAGCAACGAGTTGTCCATGACGTGGCTCGTGAAGCGCTGCAAAATGTAACCGACGAAGCGCGCGCTGAGAATGCAATTCGAGCACGGCTGCGTGATAGAATCGAGGATCGTCAGCAGCTCCTGGTGCTCGCCTTGGAAGAGCGCGAAGTTTTGACGTTGGTATGTGCGAACTTGCTGGAACGGTCTCTGAATCCGATCGAGCGTGCTCTTGCTCGGAAGGCGCTCGGAGAATTGGCACAGCTCTATTTGTCTCGTTACAGATTTGAAGACGCCGCATCAGTTTACGAACGCCTGCTCGCCACGGCACCCTCATCCAAAGGCGGCACCGAGTGGCAAGGTCGCGTCCAAACGCTTGACTTCCTTGCAGCATTGTACAGCAGATTAAATTGGCCATCTAAGCAATCGAGCGCACTCAAAAGAGTGATTTTGCAAGCTTATGGCCCGATCGGAGACATCGGGCGTATACTGGCTTTTACACGCGACCAAGATGACGTGAAACGATACTTCGAAAATTGGAAGCAGGAGAGAATTAGCGCTTGGGCCAAGGAAACCCCGGATGTCGAAAATCGAAAGATGGAGTCAGTTGCGACAGAGATTTACGTCCAATCCGTTGTCGTCATTGTCGGGGGATTGTTGGAACTGAGTGAACTGGCTCGACACTGGCCGAATCTGTCGTTTGCGGAAGGCGATGGTCCTATCGATGATGCCCCGTTCATGATAACGACATATGATAACGATCAGGATGGAAATGCCGACCTCGGGAAACGGGTCGGCATTGACTCGGCGGAGGTGGCCGCATTCTGGCAAAAGCGTGCCTACAACCTAGGCTCTCTCGTTGGAGAGTCTTATTCTCAACGTCGACACTTCGAACTTCTAGTGGATGATGTTGCGCGTAAGAACAGCAACGAAGCGAATATCACCGGCGCCCTTGATGCGCTGGAGCGAGCTTTGAGAATTGCGGAAGAGTTGGATGATCATCTGCTTCAGATCCAGGCTCTTAGCAATCTCGGCAGCGTTTATGGGCAGTTTGGAGACCGTGCGAAGTCCGAACGCGCGCTTTTCCGGGCGGGACAAATCAACAATGCAAATTATACCGGGAACGCGTTTCCGGTCGTCGCGCTTTTGATAGGCGAGAATATCGAGTACCGTAAAGCTAATTCTGTCGGAGCCTCGGATGAATCGCAAATAGTCGACCGTTTCAGCATTCCTGTTCGATTGGAACCGCTTTTTGATCGGAACCCCGAGGAAGCGGTTCGCCAGTTCCGGATGCTGAAGCGTATGGTCGGGAACATCGAGGGAAACCTGGGCGACAATGCGCTCAAAGCGGGCGAGTTCGACAATGCAAACGATCGATTCAAGTACGCGCTGGAATCCTTCACGGATCTCAATGATGGTCCCAATATCGCACTGACGTTCGGAAACCTAGCGGCCGTCGCCAAAAGTCGTGGCGATATTGCGCTGGCGTGCAGTTATTGGCGTCAGGGTCTCTCCGTTTATGAAAAACTCAAAGTCATAGATTCGGGCAAGGCCATTGAAGGTCGTTGGAGCGAGGCCATTGCTGAGCTTCATCAAGCAATTGAGGAGACTGGCTCCCGTAAGGAGCCGGAGCAGAAAACCATTCGAGTCAATGCCTGACTCCACGTCGTTCTATCCCCTGCGCCGCGCAATACTCCCGCCGATTCAAGTCAGGCTGCCACGCCTCATGATGCGCCCGCCAGAACGCCTCCCCATCCAGGAAACGGTGGCCGTGGCGATGATCATGTGCGGACTGAAGTAACTGAATCAGGACATCGTGACGGATCCAGCAGCGGTGAGCATATTTATGAAGATATGCTTGAGACGGATTGTGTGATGACTTCCTTGTTGCAAAGCTCCGTCTAGTACAGCCAGCGAGTTGGGGTGCGGAGCTTGTGCAACGAGCGCCGAATTTGGGCCATAGACTTTCTTGAGCCGGGTATCGATATAGTCGACGATGCTTTCCACGGGCAACGATAGAACATACCCAAGCATGAATCCCCATTCATGACCGGCTGCGTATTGACCCGTCGCAAAGCGGTCAACACCTTTGCTGACATGGCTTCCATTTAGTGACGCGTCTCCAGCACGCACACGCTTATATTCGACGCCAACATAAGCGTCCTCTTGTCCAAACTGGTGAAGGAATTGAAGAGTAATGTCGATACGTCCGAGTATCGATGGATCAGCGGCAGCCATATTTTTCAGTTCATGCTCGCCCCGAAGCTGAAGATTCGTCAGGCCTAGCGTCCTCTTTAAGCGACGTATCGCCTTGCGGACGACAACCGTCACGGGAACCTCCAACATGCCCTGCGACACGTCGGCTCGTGCATCGTACGCGCCTCGGCAGACAAGATCGAGGACCGTTGCGACTTGGTCATCCGACAAAGCAAAGGCTGGGCTGCCATACGGGACATCAGGCGCTAACAGAGACATCCCGCCTCCGCAGCCAATGATCCGAGAGAATAATATCAGCATCGTTCAAGCCTGCGGTTCTTGTCCAGTATCGGATCTCGGCAGGCTTTAGAATAAACAGATCACCATCGCCATAAAGTCGAAGCTGACGCCGCTCGTTGAGATAAGGCGGGACGTCAGTTTCAAACTGGCCTCGCAACACTGCCGCAAGCGTTTCGAGTTCGTTATCGTCGCCGTCGCGAATAACTGATTTGGCGGTAGCTTTACCACTGGCCACAACAAATCTAACGGCAGATATCCCAGGTATTCCTGCCGAGAGGTCCGCCGTCTTCACGCGTCTATTGTAAACAATCGCCTCAATATGCCGCTCTCCGCGCGCTCGAAGGTAGGCATTGACGGTTTGAGCGACTTGAGCGGCGTACTCTCGGATTGCTTTGATCCCGGGCGGGGCTACCAGCTTGGCCCTTTCTCCACGATTCTCGAAGATTAGAAAGCCTGCGCGGTCCACGCTGTCGCTTGCCAACACCCGCTCCTCCGGCTCCAACTCATAAAGATCGAACACCGCATCATCCAGAGCGGCCAATTTATCGGGGTCGGTGGGTTCTGCGGCAGCAAGACGCTCCGCCTTAACGACGGCATCAATTAGAGCTCTATCTGTCTCCAAAAGCGGAGGAACTCGCACTGAAAGAAGGTCATGTGGCTCTACGGTGGGACGCTCTAATCCCCAGGTCGGTCCACCAAAGGCAAATTGAAACGCGGTGAGGCTGGAGTTCATTATGCCCGAAAGCACGAATGCAAATTTCGGGTCTGCATTTCGGAAAGAGACTCCGTAGAAATTTTGCGTGTAAAGAACATCGCTTGCGTGAACCGCAACGCTGTACCGTCCCCGCTCAGCACCAGAGTTATTGCCGACCTTCGAGCATATCAGCAATGGTCCTCGAAAGATGGATTCACGGCGAGGGCGGTGCAGCGTTGCGTGAGAGAAAGGCGCAAGCTGCCCCTCAGCCAAACGAAACGCGGTGAAGGTGTCGGGTGTGACGACTTTCAGGCGCTTATAGCTCTTCGGGGGGACGTTCTTTTCGCCCTGAACCTGAAACCCCTGGCCGCGATATTCGCTTTCGTCTCTCCCCAGTTCGTTCAAAACGGTTTCCAGCTTTGGGAAGCTGCGCTCAAGCTTGTCGATCAGCCAGCCATCTCGCACGGTCCCAAACGTCGCCGCCTTGAGAAAAGGAGGCACAGCCAATACGCGGTCAAGTGGAACGGATCGAATCTCGCCGGGACCAACTTGAAATACTCCGGTGCGTCGGAAGTCAGGGGTCCACGGTATAGACCCGACCAGTAGGCGCTTTGGGTCTGCCGCGAGGGCGCACCGGGAAAAAAATAGAAGCGCAGGACCGAGAGCATCGGGAAAAAGCCCCTCTCGCCGTAGATAGGAAAGATTAATCAGTGCAGCCGGCGTGAGGCGCTTGAGAATGGCGTTACGCGCCTCTACAGCATGGACGTCTTTCGAGAAGAATGGTGTAGCCTTCATCACCATTCCAATTCGACCGGTGTCGCCAGCCAATCGAGCGGCGAGCCCCAAGAATGCTTGATCCGGGCTCCTACGAGGTCGAAGGGTGTTGTCGTCGTTCCTTGCGCGTCTCGGCGCAGGGCCCTGCTGACGAACGAATGTCCATGGCGGATTCCCCACGACGGCTTGGAAGCTCTTCGTCGTTAAAGCTTTCGGCAGCGCCTGGCCGAGGGAATCCGCCTCAAACAATGTGCTGTCGATCAACTTATCAAATTTGAGATCGGCGATATCCGAAACCGGTTCATGGTCAAGCTCCAGGGCGGCGAGATAGAGGCTGAAGGCCGCGATGCCAAGCGCAGAGCGATTGATGTCAATGCCGAATAGTTGCTTATAAAGTATGCGCCGCACCAGGCGGCGCGAGGCTGGTTTGCCGCACGCGGCCTTCCACACCAAACGACGAAACGATTCGACAAGGAACGCACCGGAACCGCAAGCTGGATCGATTACACGGGCAGTTGGTTCCAATCCTTCGAAAACAGGATCAAGCGTCAGGTGCACCAATTCGACCGGCGTGTAGTGAAGGCCTTGTGCCTCAGCTTCCTCCGCCGCGCTGGACCGCGCGAACTGCTGGTAGATCGAGCTGACCAAGTCTATCGGGATTGCATTGAAGCGAAATCGGAACAGCCGGCCTTGCCCGCCCCGATCCGGAACGAGGCTTCTCCCTTCAATAAAATCGCGAATGCATTCTAGGTGCTGGGCCGAGAGATGCTTTCGTTCAGCGCCCGGATCATCCATAGGAAATAGGTCGCCATTAAATGTTGACCGGAGCCAATCGAATAGAGCGAAAGCGCTTCTTGGTGTTGCAAACATCGCGCCAAGATCGGCCGGCATATCGCTCGGAAGAAAGGGCTGGGCCAGTCCACGATCGAGCAGATACCAGGTGAAGATGCATCGCCCAATGAAGCGTTGCGCCAAGTCGCGCGAAAGTGCCCGAGCGTGATGTGCGGCATTGATGGGCGTTAGTTCGATTGGGCGCTGCTCTAATGCGCTGATCTCGGCTAGAAGCTCGCGATCAACGCGATGGCGTCGGTCAATCTTCTTGCCAATTGGGCTAGACCAGAAGGCTCCCGTTTCCGTCGCCAATCGGCCACATGCATCATCAAGTGCGCGCAGTTGATCTTCCGAGTCAACAACATATCGGTCCAGTGGCGGCAGCGCCTGTTGGTCCCCAGGTCGCGGATGAGGTGGCGATGCGAAGCAATCATAAAGTCGGACGTCAGTGGTCGTGACAATCCAAAGCAGCGGAGCAACACCGATATTCCAGGCAGCCTCGTGCCAGGTGCGGATTTCATCATCTGTAGGTACAGATGCGGTTGCATCTTTGAAAATGCTTGTTGGGATGCTCTGGGCCGAGAACACTGCGTCAGCATTCAGGCCGACCCTATCGCCGCTGAATACCGTTCTTAGCCTGGCGGCCGCTGGAGCATTTGCGAGAGTAAGCCCAGGGGCGGCCCGACCAGAGCTTGCAAGATAACCTGTTGCTTGAAGCACCTTTTCAAAGACTGGGCTTTTCATGCCCATCTCCGCCGTTTCTCCGTCGCGTTTTGGTTAGCCGAATTCGAGCACGATGCACTCTCGTCGCTTGCTACCGCTGTCGCAGGAAAGAAATCAAGTTGCCCGACAGCTCCGACTGGATTCGGTAGTGCGAACCCTTCCGCAAGCACCGCAAGATGGGGATTCAGTCGAATTACGAGGGCATCGTCACGAAGCAACGAGATATCTGCTTCGTCCGTAACCGACCAATCGACGGTCCCATATAGGAGCAGTCTTGTATCCCGGAGGGCAAGGAAGGATTTTCCACGCAGAGCGACGCGCAAACTCAAAAAGAGAGTCTGATGTGCTTGCAATTCAAGGTGAAAACGATTGCGAAGCGTCGCCGCGACTCGCAGCAGCAGAATCGTCTGCCAACTATACTGCGCGGGTGAGCCTTGGCTCTTCGGAAGCACATCGGCTGGTATGAGTGCGCGCCGACTCGTCCACTCGCGGAGCTTCGCCGTCGAGAGGCCGGTGAGTCGCGTGGCTTGGCGCGTCGTGACGTACCGCATGTTGCCCAAGGAATCGGCTGTATCGCCAATTTGAGAAGATTGGGTATCACGCCCGATCTTGGCCGTAAACGCTCGGTGGCCATGGATCGCTCACTATCCGGGCCGCGAAGTCATGGCAGAAATATCGCAATGATTATAGCCTCTTAGATTTGCGCGCGGCAACTGAAGCACCGGGCATTGCGGTCTGCTCTAGATCCTGTTTCCAACGGCATGGGATGCACCGGTCGATGTCGTAGTACCGCGCGACCTCCGACTGGTGGTCCAGCCTGCTCCGCCCCAGCCACGATCCGAACGATGTCGAAGCGCCGCTTGTGGCCCGCGCGTCCCGGCAGACGATCAATGGCACCAGCGCCGTCGTGAGATAAGTCATGTGACTTAGACTGTGACTTAGCCCGCCGCGCCGGTAGAGCAGCTTGCGCACCGGCTCCTGAGGCTCCGCCTTGAACCGCACCCGCCAGTTGCCGAACGCCTTCAATGGAATGCCGTGGCGCTCGAAATACTCGCCCTGATTCAAGTCGCTACGCTGCCACGCCTCGTGATACGCTGGCCAGAACGCCTCGCCATACCCCACACGCCGCCGCCGATCATCCGCCCTCGCCTCGTCCTCATCCGCAAATCCGCAAATCCGCAAATCCGCAAATGAGAACAGATCGAAACCCCAACCTCTGAAACAAGCGTGCGAGAAATGGGCGTTTAACATCAACGCGGGGCGCGGTCAGCAAGATGGCCCGAACAGGTACGGAACAGGGAGACCGGCCTCACCGGAACGACGCGAAGAGCGCTCGTTGTTCGTCCCAGCCCATCGGCATCGACCGCTTCGCGAGTACCCCGAGCGTGAGGGTTTTGGGCTGCTTGCGGTCCCTGATCGCCGTCGCCAAATCGGGAGCGAGGCTCGGGCCTCCTCATCACGCGTTAGGGGCCATCACCACTGTGGTTTCGGCCTTTTCTCCTCAGCTTCGAGAAATCAATGCATCATCAAAACCCGCGATCAAGCAGAACCGCGTGCACAGTCGGTGGGTCTCTCAAAGCCGCATAAAATGTAGACTTTTGTCACCACCCCCACGCTGCGCGGAAAGCGAAGGCTGAACTCCCAGCAGTCCTTGTCTCGTCGGAATGGCCGGGGGTGTACATCCGCCATGCCATCGTAAAGACCGTCATCGCCGTGAGACGAGGCGCAGCGAATTAACAAGGGATCACCGCGATCGCCGTCGCCGGAATCGTCCACGAGCTGCAAAACATGGCGCGCATCGCGCAGATCTTCGCGACAAGGACAGGTGGCGAGCTCCGCACAATCGTGCTCGCGCCCCTCCTCGGCTTCGAACAGGACGGCGAGCTTGCGGATCCTGATCTCCGGAGAACCTGGCAAGAACGGAAAGTGCCGCCGGCTCAGCCGCAGTTTGAGGGTGTGGTGCGGCGTCTCTATGCCGCAGGACCGCTGGAAGAGCTCCCAGGCGTCGGGGAAGTCGTGCCGGACGTCGAACAATGTCCAGCCGTTGCCCGGCGTCCTGCCGCGGGTGGACGAGCGCGCCGCTCGCTCCAAAGCCTCGCCGCCCTCGCGCGCCGTATAGTTGAGCCGAAGCACTGTGTCGGTGAGGGACTCGAAGTCGAAGTAGTTGTTCTCCTTAGGCATTTCGATACGCCAACGGCTGACCGCGCCCATGAATTCGAACGGCAGGTAGCGGGGGTCATTGAAGCTGAGTTCAAACAACCCGGAATCGTTCTGCCCGGTCGATGTCGCAATCGCCTCGCGCGCGCCGTAGAGTTTGACCATGCGCGGATCGTCAGCACAGAGGGCGTAACCTGCATAGGCCTGTTCGCCCCGGCAGCAGCAGCTCTTCTCCGGACAGCAGCAACGGTGCGCCGGCGCGGCGAGCAGCGGGTTCACACGCGTGATATTGGCGAGCAAGGTCAACCGGCAATGCACGCCGGTATAGGGCCCTGCCACGCAGGGGATGGTCAGCGTCACGCTCTTGATCCGGCGCAAGTAATGTCCGGGATAGTGCAAGTCGAACATCCACTCCGGGATGTCGATCTCACAGAGTCCCGTCGTCTTCAGCTGAAGGAACTGCGCGGGGAAATTCAGCCGCAGTGAAATGTTCTCGGTCAGCTCGCGTTCGCGCACGTTCTCATCGAGATAGGATTTCTCCATCGCGCGCAGCGAGGCTGAGAGCCGCTCGGCCGCCAGCAATCCTTCGCGCCGCTGATCCCAGGCGTGACCCGGCAGGAAACGGCGCGCGGTGTGGCCGCGCTCAAGGTTGTAGGCGTGTTCAGCTTGCCGCGCGACATAGGTCGCCAGATCGTAGGTCTGGAAATACAGCGCCGACGTCTCGTGCTGCATGAACAGATACAAATCGTGCGCCGTGAACTTGTCGCGCAGGAAATTTTGCGTCTCGAACGCTTGCTCCGTTTGCCTTTGATGGCTGTTCAGCTCGATCAGCATCTGGTCGCGGCGACGTTGCGCGCCCAGAATCTGTCGTTCGATCTGCTGGATTTCAATTCCCAGGACTTGGGTTTGGTGCACCCACTCGTCGTTGCGCCGCTGCCAACCGGCTTCCGTTAACAGCAATCCCGCGGTCGAACCGGCGATCTCGGCCAAGGTGTTCAACGCCCGCGCCGCTCCAGCGAGCGCAGAACCGATCGGTTGGCCGATCGGCAATTGCTGATAAAGCAAAGGCGTACCGCCGAAGCCGGCGACACCGTCAAAATAGTTCCCCGCACCGTTCATTGCCTCGCCGATCGCCTCGACAATAGTGCTGGCGGTCCGCAGCCCCATCGACACGCCTGTCAAGTCTTGATAGCCGATCTCGTCGGCGATCAAGCCGTTCTGAATCAGGGCCGTGTAATACGTCAGGTTCGCTTGGCTCGCTGCCTTGGTTTTTTGCAGCGCCTCCACTTGCCAGTCGGCGTCGCGCCATTGATCCTTCTTGGCGTCGAGACCCATGGCCAGCAATTCACCCTCGAATTGCCCGCGCAGGGCGGCCAGAAACTCGGCGTCGCCCTTTTCGAATGCAGCGAGCAGCGCCGCCCCGAGCTCTTGCGCCCTGGTCGCATATTCCTGGGCTTTCTGGATGAGGAAGGTGAAACGATAGGGCGAAGGCAATTGACACCAGTCGCCTTCTGGGGCGCAGCAATCGGCTGCGGATCTCCATCCATCGCGCGTCGGATCGTCGCCGAAATACGACTCGGACATGCGCGAGAGGCCGAGACGAAGACGATGCGCGTCGATGTTCTCGTGAACGGCGCGCAACCGGTCGTGGATGACGTCGTACAGGCCCAGAAGACGTGGGTTCAGCGGCGGGAGGTCCGGTCTGAAGGTCCCGACGGTCTGCACCGTCTCCGGATACCGCGCCAGGGTGGTGTCGGGCCGCTTGCCCAGAATCCGTTGAGCAGCCGAGAAAGCCACCCGCGCCTGCTGCATCGCTTCGGGCGAATTGCCGCCCCGCACCAGCGCGTCGCCCCATTCCTTCAGTGTGTCGAGATATTCGAGGATGATGGAACGGTCCTCGGCCTTCTTGCAGTCGACAGCAGTGGAATCGCAGCATGCCCCCTGCGTGGCGACTTGCATGGCTTCATCGTCGCAGGTCACCCAGGTGCAGTCGTCGTTCACCGGATCGAAGGCGAGACGATACCACCTCAGCGCCGCTTCGAATTGGCAGTGAGCGCGCAAATGCCTGGCGACGACGATCGCCGGAGCATAGGGCGAAAGCGGGAACAGCCGATGGCCCGGCGCGACGAAGGCGAAGAATGGATAGGCGGCAAGCGAGCCGTTGAAGAAGGTCGACGCGGGCGCCGGCTTAGCCGGCAAAGGCAGCGTCACCGCTTCATCGAACGCGAGATCGTACCGGAATCCGGGCGGCGAGGTGTCGGCATACCCCGCCGGCGGCGGCGCGGCCTTGGTGATCTGGAAATACAGCGAATCCCCTTGGCGACCCAGGAACTGCAGATCCGCATCCGCGCTGGTCACCAGGACGCCGTCGTTGGAACGCCGCGGCTGCTGGAACCCGCCATTGTGGACGCGGCACCACGCCAGGCGCACGGTCGGCGAGGCCTGCCAATCCAGCAAACGCGGCAGCTGAGTGGGATCCCACCAGTAGGCCGCCTCTTGCTGGGTAGATGCGTAGAAGTCGTCCTGATAGCCGAACTGGTAACCGTCGTCCGGTTCGATGGGCGTGAATCCCTGTGGAACGGAGGGCGGGCCGTATTCGGCGCCGGCAATCAGCCAAAAGTAATATTCGTCGACATGCGCTTCGTGCTCGCAGCCGCATTCGGCGCAGCATGAGACGCAGCCTTTCCCGGAACCCTCATGCGGCGCGAAGGACGAACCAGCCGGAGGCGTGCCGGCGGCGGCGACGCGGATGAAGGTCGCGCCGAGCCGCACCGCCACCTGCATCCAAAGCGGCAGGCCGGCGTTCGGCTCGGACTGCGGAGCGATGATCCCTTTGGCCGTCTCTTCGGTGGGCGGCTGCGCCGCGCTGCCGACCGGCGAGAGCCAGGACGGCTGCGCGTTCTTCTCCGGCGCACCGAGCAGGCCCAGACCCTCGCGCGGCGGCGTGATCGCCTGGATCTGCGATACCTCGGCCCGTTGCAAACGCTCGAGTGTCTCATGAATGGGTACATGCCCGTTGGGCCACCAAACCAGCCCTCCAGGTTTGGGCGCGGAAAGTTCGCCATTGCGCAACCGGCTCTCGAGGAAAGCGAACGCCTCGATGCCGTGCGCCTTCTCGACCTCGTCCCAGGCGATCCAGTCCTCCTTATAGAGCTGCCGGCGCTTGCACGCCTGCCAGACATGGAAGCTGACGAAATCGCAGTCCCACAGGCGCGCAAATTCGCGGCTGACGTGCCATTGCGGCTCCAGGCCGACGCGGGCCCGGCGGATGAAGCTCTGCGCCGCGTTGATCGCCTCGTCGATGCGGCTCAGGCGCTCGGACAGTCCGGCTTCGACATCGACCAGGAGCAGGTCGGAAAGATCGCCGGGCCGCGTCGCGAACCCGCCTCCGGGCCACGGCAAGGCGACCCGGTTCGCTCGGCACAGATAGGCGAGGAGCGCCCGGCGGCTGCGTTCGCGGACGCCATCATCGAGACGCCGCACCTCGTCGTAGCGTCGCGGCGCGCCATCATCGAAGGCGCTGCCGCAGACAAAGGCGATCAGGTTGGCATTGCCCGCGACCGTCTCGTCCGCGACCAGCGCCCCTGGATCGTCAGAGGCCCAAAGGTCCGGGCGTGCCTTGGAGATATCCTTCACGGCGAAGACCCGCTCGAGGGCGCGCAGCCACTCATTTGCCCACCAGGCGCGTACCACCCAGCGATCGTCTTCGAGATCGTCAGCCGTGACCGCATAAATCGGCGCGTGCTGACCTTGGAAATAGTGCAGGTCCAACGGCCAGTAGCGCGAATCCGCCCCCATATGGCGCAGCAGGCCGGCCGGTTCCGCCGGTTGCTTGTCGAACGCTTCGTCGAACAGTCGCCAGAGCTCGCGTCCGCAGCGCCGATGCACCGCCTTGCGCACGCCGGTATAGTCGTAGAGGCGCTCCCACCAATCGAACATCGCCTGCGTGCGCTGGAGCGAAGGATGCGCGCGCGAATCATGCTCGGGCGAATGGAAGCCGTCGACGACCGGCAGATAATTGAAGTCGAAGTCCGCCGCATGCTTCACGTACACGCCGCCGCTCGGGTAATAGGCCGCGCCTGCGAATTTCTGCTTTTGCGTCAGCATATATTCGAGCTCGGAGGCGCCATCCTCCCGCCGACGCGCCGACAATCCGAAGCGATGGACAACCAACATCGTCTTGAACGCACGTTGATAGGTGCCGCGGGCGCCGCGCAGTGAACCGACGTAGAGCCTGTTCAGATAGGCCCCGGCGCCAGCTCCCAGCGTCACGATGCCGGCGCCCAGCGGCGAGTCGTTGGCCACGAAAAACAGGCGGTTGTGCGGCAGCGCGATACGCCGATCGTCGGAATCGGGGCCGCAGTACTTGATCTCGAAGCCGGTGATCTGCCGGCGGGTTTCCCTGTCGGCTTCGAATTCCGGCGTTGGGCGACGGAGTTCGGCCTTGATCTCATAAGCGCCCCGCTTCAGCGAAAGCGTCGCGACATCGCGCGTCGCTTCCCCGGGCCAGCGGTGCGCCAGCAGGACCCACTCGCGCTGGCCGCGCGAGAGCGTCACCCGCCATTGCTGCTCTTCGACGGCCTTGACGTCCGGGCATTCGCCGTCCGGGGTTGGCGCACCGGCGAAGAACTCATAGGGGCCTTCGGCGCCGACCAGCAGGGCGCCGGTCCAGGTCACGGCAAAGCCCTGCGCCCCGCCGAGCCACTCATCCGAGGCATCCTTCATCAGCAAACCGTTGTGGACGCTGACGAGCTGCATCTGCTGTGGCGTAAGCTGCGCGTCGAGGGCTGGTACTATCGTCGGCACCGGGCAGTTGGCGCGGTTGCGCGCCTCGCCGAACGTCGAGAGCGTGCCCGAGACGTCGCGCCAGACCGTGGTTCCGGCCGCGTCCGCGATTTCGGCGTGCAGGCCTGTTCCGGTCAGCGCCAGCAGCGCGGCGAAGGCCCCGCCGCTCGGTTTCGTCCACACCACCGGGCCATGGCCGCCGTCGTCGTTCTCCCAGCTGGGCGGCGGCGTCCCGGCGATGCCGTTGTCGTCCGCGAGCAATTCGCGCAGGATCATCATGGCCGGCGCCGCGCCGGCTGGACTCTCGCGTCCCGTCGCGGCGGCGACATGCGCCTCCAGATGCTCGGCGATCACTCGGCAACGAGCGATACAGAGCATGAACTGCCGCCTGAAGAATGCCCAGCGCTCCGCTTCGTCCCTTTCCGCGACGAGCCGCGCGACGGCGCCGTGGAAATCGGTGAATAGCAGTGCGAACCCGGCCAGCATCGCGCGCGGCTGATAGAACAGGTCCTGAAGCGCCGTCCGTTCCTCCACGCTCAAGTCGTGGGCGTGCTTCAGCGTCTCCAGCAGCGCCTCTTCGCTCAGGGGAACATGCGTCGAGAGCCGCTGGCTCGCAGGATCGTATTGGAAAGGGCCGTCGGAGGGTGTGTTCCACGTCTGCGGCGTCGTCGCTGCGGCGGCCAGGGCGGAGAAAAACCGTGTATCGTTGTCGTTGACCTGAAGGCCGGACGAGCGCAGCGTCGCGGGGAAGAAGTGCGCGCCGAAGATGCGCACGTCCACGGCGTTGAAGCCGAAGGTCGATTGCAGTTCGGCCTCGACCTGCCGCCAGCTCAGGGAATCGTCGTCCGCACCGCGGAGTTCGATCGCAAGCAGCTTGTCGCGCAGGCGCCACAGCGAATTCGCATGCGACTCCTCGGGCAGATCCAATGGTGAATCGCTGCCGTCATTGCCCGTCGGCATGGGGAACGGATCGTCGTCGTCGAGATGGTCTTCGGCGGTGAACAGGAAGAGCAATTCCCCCACGGAGAACGGCGACGCGTAGATCTTCGAAAGGATCTCGATGAAACGCAGCGTGTGGGTCGGAGCCGCGCGCCAGCCGGCTGCCGCCGAAGCGGTGTCAAAGCCTGCGAGTCTCGACAACGGATCTAGGTTCGCTACCAGGATCTTCATGAACTCCGGTTCGCGGCGCTCGCAGTGATGATGATGGAGAGCATGGTGCTCGATCTGCTCGGCCAGCCGGTCGATCGCCCACGCCATCTTTGCCGCCGTCGGCTGCTCCCATAGCGCCAGAAGCGCGGTGCGGTCGGCGCCGGTCGCGCCCGGCGCCGGAGGATCGGCGCGATCCTGCAGCGGCAGCCCGAAGTGGTCGCACAACAGCTTCAGTGCCGCGAGCTGGCGGATGAAATCCGGGTTGAGCGCGCCGCCCTTGAACAGCTGAAGGACATCGCAGATATCGCGCAACTCGTCGAACGAGTAGCCGTCGCAGCATTCACGCTTGAGGATACGCCAGAGGCGGACGAACACCGCCAGCTTTATCAGCCCGGCAGCCGCGGCGTCGCGCTCTCCGGGGAACGCGATCCGGTACGCGTCGAGACAGCAAGGTTCGCATTCGGGGAAGTCGCGGATCCGCTCGTCGCCGGAGCTGTAGAATGGCACGAAGCCGGATTTCCACAACTCGAGAAATTCGCAATAGCTAAGGCACGTCCGCGCCAGGAATTGTGGCAGATGGACGACGGTCTGGACCCACGCATCGCCCTCGCCCGCATCGGCGAAGCCGTAGAGCCGCCACGCTTGCACCGCCTCGGTCTGCACATTGCCGAGGACGGGGTCGCGGTCTACGGCGCCCGCGCATGGCCTGTCGGGTGCGCCTTGGAACAGAAGGCTGTATTCCTCGGGCGTGAGGCCGAGATACTCGACGGCGATTTCGATGCGCAGCGGATAGCGCCAAAGATGCGGTTGAAACCCGCTCGGCTCGCCGGCCGGGTCGAGCACGAACTCCGTGATGCATTTGCGGAAGGCGCGCATCTCTTCGGCACGGCACGATCCCAGGCGCCGCTCATAGGAACGGTTGACGTCGAGCGGTTGCGAATAAGGCAGCTCGCACGAAGAGAAATCCGTCTTCAGTCGATCGTAGATCGTCGGATCGATCGCGCCGCTGGCCAGGGTCCTCGTCACCGGCGACGAATGCTGTGGCAACGCCGAGAAGATTTCTGCCGGCGGGTGGCAGTCCTTGTCGTCCCCATCGTCTGTGCACGGCCCGTCTTTGCACAGCGCGAAGCCGTTGAGCGTGTCCGTAGCGGTGTCGAACACCACACCGTGCGCCGTGCCGAGGTTGGAGCCCATGAACTCCAGGTTCTCGTTGACGACGTCGATCAGCGGCAGCGGCGTCTCAAGATTCGCGCAGGACGCGGAAAGGTCGCCCAGCGGCCCGCGTCGACCCGCCAAAGCCGCGCCCAAGGTTTTCACCGCTTTCGGATTCAGCGGCTTCTGGCAGGTCGAATCCTCCGACACCTGAAGCATTTCGTGTAGATATGCGATCGGACCGAGCGGTGAACGGCACGCCGGCGGCACGCAGTTGACCAGCGAGCCGTCGAGGTTGATCGGATGAAACGACCCGGGCGCGCCGGGGGTCGGCGCCGGCGGCGCCAGAGTGGAGGCGGCCGCATAAATTGCGGCGGCGTAGTCGTAGGCGATCGTGCCGATCAGTGCCTGCTGGAAATCGCCGCCCGCCATTTCGGTGACCGACGCTGGCGACACGAATCCCCGCGCATATAGCGCCTCGAAGATCGAGAAGGACAAGCCGGGGGATACGACCGGCGGCACCATCTTGCCGATGGTCCGGCAAAGCGCGTCGATCGTGACAAAGGCGTCGAACGCCCAGCGCCGCGCTTCTACATCTCCCGGAAACACCGCCGCCGCGGCCGCCTGGAGCGCGGGGTTGGGCAGGGCGATCCCGTCGCCGAACTTGAACGCCGCGTCGTACGCATTGAGGATCTTTCCGATCCAATCGGTCGGCGGCTGTGGAAGGGACGGGAGGGGCGAGGCCGTCGCGGCTTGTACATTCGGCGTGAAGACGATGTTGGTGCCGAAGGGGATGACGCCGCCATTGGTGACGTTGTTCATCACGATCTGGGCCGGCGAGACGGTCTTGACGATCGTGCCCGGCTGGATGAATGCCGTGCTCGTGCTCTTGATGCTCATCCCCACCGCGACCCCGGTTGTCGAGGCGAAGTGCAGGATCGTCGAATTATCGGGCGTCGCCGAGCTCGTGGCCAGATTCAGCACGCTGACGGGGCCTGCGTTAGGGGGCGACAGGTATTTCTTCAGCGTCTGAAGGAAAGCGGCGATGCGCGCGTTCGGATCGCCCTGCTGGCCCGGCAGCCAAGTCGGATTGGCCTGGAAGAGCGCGGTCCATTCCTGTGTCGTCACGTTCAGCAGGCCAGCGACGGTCTGCGGCTGGCTCACGGGTGCCTTGACCATCCAGACCGCGATTTCGCTACCCAGCGCCTTGCTGAACGGCGGCGGCAGGACGAAGCCTTGCGTCGCCGCGCAAAGAACGAGATTGAGGAAGGCGTGCGGCTGGTTCGAGGCCAGCTTCGGCCACAGCACGGCCTGGTCGCTGCTCGGCAAATAGACCTGACTGCTGATCCCTGTCGTGGGCGTCGCGGGGTGGGCGAGCCAGGCGCCGATCAATGCGTCCATCTGCGGAGGATTGGTCGGCGTGAAGACGATCCCCGTCGAAGCTGGGATCTCGGATGCGAACGCGGGCGCCACGGTCACGGTGGTTTCGCTAGGGGCAGCGACGACTTTCGCGCCGGCCGCCAAGCCTGCGCCGCTGACCGTCAGGCCGCCCGTCACTGTGACGCCATCGTTCGCCGTCAATCCGCCGCCGACGACGTCGGTCGCACTAAACATGAGCGTGTCGCCGGCCGGCGAGGATGCGTTGGTCAGGAGCGAGAACGCGCCCAGTGGCGCAAGCGGCGTCGTCGAACCGTTCGGCACGCTGAGCGCGTCCATGCGCCGCGCGGCCTGGGCGGCGTTGATCGATCCGGCGCCGGTGACGAAGGTCTCGCCGTCGCCGATCGTCTGTGCATTGATCGCCGAGGTCAGGGCATCGAGGTTGTTTTGGATGGGCGCCGCGGTTGCCATCTGGAAGCGCTGCGCAGTGTCGATGGTGGTCGGCATCGCGCTGGCAAGCGCGTAGAAATAGCCGGCGGGAACGCCGAAGGACAGCCCGGGCGCCAAACCCTGAATGCCGGTGAAGATGATCTGGGGCTGGGTCATTGCCGCGCCGGGCTGGGCGGGATTCGCCGGAAACGACAAGAGCGCCTGCGAGGCGGCGAGGCTCGCCTGTTCGCACGCCACTGCCGCCGCGACCGAATAGACGTATTTCGAGAGGCGATCGGCCGTCGCGTCCGTAATCTGGTAATAGCTCTGCAGCTGTGCCTCGAATTGCCGGCGATCGCTTTCGAGATTGTTCGGGTTGGTGCCGTTCAGCAGCGACCCCGAGTTTGTCGGGTAGGTGTAGAGATCCTCGAGCGCGTCGCCGTTGGGCGGCGGCGGCGGAGGCGGTTGCTGAGCCCACAGGATCTCATAGGCGAGGTTCTGGCATTGCGCCGGCGTGAGCTGGCCGAGCTCTGCTGCCGGAAACGCGCCGGGGTCTTTGCCCAGCGTGGTCAGCATGGCTTGCAAAAGCGAAGCGAAGACCGGCGCGGAGCCGTCGCTCGGCAACTGCACGCCGGCGCCGGAAGTCGGCGGCGTCAGTTCGAGCACCAGGCTCGTTGTCGGGATCTGGGCCCAGGGATCGGATACCCGGACGAAGCTCGAAAGGTTCGGATTCCACGCGGCGAGGTTGGGCTCCGCGCCATTGTATAAAGGGATGTTGTAGTAATCGGGCGTGATCGGCATTGGCGCGGCCGCGCCCCAGCTCAACTGCAGACTGATGTTCTCGATCTGCATCGGCGACTGCACCGCGATGATCGCGGTCGCGACGGACTGCAGCTGGAAATCGCCGAGCGACGGGAAGTTGGGCACCAGATCGACCTGTTGCACGATGCTGTTGGGAGCGACGGCCGAATAGTCGGGCAGGTGCTGCGAGATGAATTTTGGGCTCGATCCGCCCGGCGGCGTCGGGATCCATCCGCCCGGCGGCGGCGTCGCGACATAGGTGGCGGAGCCGATCGGCGCCGGCAGCGCGTCGTTTCCCACCGTGTCGAAGTCGACCGGATAGGCGGTGATCGTCAAGCCGCCGGAAGCGCTCAGATAGCCCTCGAAAGTGATCGGGTCGACCGACTTCGGCGGGACGATGCGGATGATGATGTATTCAGCCATTTTCTTGCCCTCAGCCCTTCGTTCCGTGTGGCGCGCGGCGCTTGCGGCGTCGCGGTCCTAAGCCCGCATTTCGTTCTCGCGATCCCTCGATGGCGTCATCGCCTTTCAGCCGCCCCGCTTGCGGCCAAGGATTTTCGGCGGCCTCTTGGCGGGCGCGGCGGATTTCGTTTCGTGATGCACTACGGCGGCGGCTGGCGGCGGCGCGCCGGTCGGTGCCTGCGTGGGGACCAGCACACCGGCGATCTGCGCGAACGGCACGAAGATCACCGGCGCCATATCGGCGTAACCGCTGAGATCCTTCGACAGCAGCCGGCGCGTGAGCTCGTCCGACTGCAGCCAAAGCCCGTGGATCTCCACGCCGACCAGCGTGAACGACCGCACCTTACCGTCGTCGAACAGGGCGGGGATCGAGACGAGGACCGGCTTGCCGATCCAATTTCCAAAAGAAAATCTGGCCATTGCTCTTCACCATCAAGATAGTTTGCCGCAAACAATTCTTGATACTTCTGAACTCAGTGCGTTTGTTGTTGCCGAGGCGCGTTCTGATCGGGAGACCAAGGATCGAGAGTGTCAGCGAGGAACTTAGATAGACTCATAGACGTCGTCATGAGCAGGTCGACCCCGTAGAAGAACAGCTGATTGACCGCGGGGCCCGATCGAGTGAAAGCGCCAGTGGTCAAATTGATCGACCCGGCGCCGGCCGAGTACACCGCGCCGGAAAGCCTTTGCCAGGTCGAAATAGGCCCGATGACCGCGGGAATCCGGAAAGCGGGGAGAGCGGAGGCAGGCACTTGTATTACCGATGTCGCCTTACCAAGCCCGATGCCCGTTCTCGCCAGAATGCCGAGCTCGGAGGCCTGCGCGAGCGAGGCGGGTCCCGCATAGATCGTTCCGCCTTTGCCCAGCGTGTTTTCTAGGTTGATTGCCGCTGCGTTCGCGTCGCTCGTTAGATGGACGAAGCCCGACGCCGCGGCCGACGTTGCGTCAGCGGCCGCTGGCGCGGCGTTGACTGCGGCTGGAAGCGCGTCGGCGACGACCGGGGCTGCGTTTGCGGCCGCCGGAACTGCATCCGCTATCGCCGGCGCCGCACCCGCGATCATAGGGGTAGCATTGGCGATAGTCGGCACCGCCTCGGCGACCGCTGACGTGGCTCTTGCGGCGACGGACGTAGCATCAGCAACGTCTGCAGCGATCGTCGGGGCGCGCGTGAACGCACACGAACCCACCGAACCGGCAATACTAATGCCCGCGTCTAATAAGTTTGCTTCGGTCCTGGTGAGTCCGGCTTTCTGAAGTCCCTCCGAGGTGAAGGAGTCGACTGCTTCGCCTTTGACCGCAGAGCGGACTCCAGATTGGGCCGTGTCGACACCGTGGGCAGCGACTAGAGCTCCGGCGCCGGCGATCGCAATCCCAGCACCAGTCCATGATGTCGCGGCCCCTACAGCGACCAGACTGGCCCCCGCGGCCACTTCGAACGCACCTCCGACGGCCTTTAGGGCGCCGGCCACCCTTTGCCAGACGCTTGTCCCTGTCGGATCGAGCAATTTGACCGGGTTATTCGAGACATAACGATACAAATTGACGGCGTCGCGAATGCCGATCGGATCAGGACTGACCCAGCCTCCTAGCCAAGGCGCGTAATACCGCGCTCCGTGGTAATTGAACCCGTTCTCTTCGTCCCGTTCCTTGCCGGTGTAGCGATAGCGTTTGAGGCTGACTTCGGCGGCGCTGCGTCCGGCTTGGAAGACGCTGTTCCCATAGGGACCGTATTCTTCGTAGGTGATCAGCTCGGCGTTGTCGTCCAACTCCAGGCAAGCGGAGTCCAGATGATTGCCGAGCTGGTAGCGAATCGCCGGCGCCGGATCGTCGACGCTGTCGCCATCGTCTCGCGTTATCGTCTCGACCAAGGCGATACGGCGCGTGTCGTCCAAGACATGCAGCGTCTCGCGTTCGAAGGTCGCGACACCGTCCGCGTCGAACTCGCGGTGGATCTCGAAACCGCCGACATAGAGCCGCTCGGTCTTGCGGCTTCCGCCGCGACGCTCGGTGACCTTGCGCACCCGTTCGCCGCCTGCGTCGTAGACGTAGAACGTCGTCTCGGCCGCGTCATCGTGCGCGCGCTGGCGCGCGGTGGCGCTCAGCGCGTCCTTGAAATTCCACGCCATCGTCGGTAGGTGCGCCATGGCCACGATGTTGCCGCACGCGTCATAGGCGTTGGGCTCGGTGACCGGCCTGTCCTTCGTGCCCAGGATCGTACGGCTCAACCGGTTGCTTCGCCGCTCCGGCTCGATCTGGCTGGCTTCGTCATAGACATAGTCCCGCCTCCAGTGATCGTGCGCGGCCCGATGGCTCAGCGCCCGGAAGTTGCCGACGGGGTCGTATTCGTAACGCTCGACGTAGTTGCGCAGCGCCTCGAGGTCGCGCAGGTCGGCCGCTCCGACGAACGGATAGTCCCGGTCGTCGCCGTCCTTTGGGCGGAAATCGAAGGCGGACTGACCCATCTGCTCGCGTCCGCTCGCCTCGATCAGGCGATAGAGCGGGTCGTAGGTGTAGTCGCCGGCGGATCCGATACGCTGATTGGCGTGGAACGTCGTGCGAAGCGCCGCGTCCTCGATGCGCGTGATGTTGCCGATCGGATCGTAGGTATAGTGCAGACCCTGGACAACGGCGGCGTCGCGGAAGAGGCGCGCCGCGACGCCGCCGGTCCCGGACGCGCGTCTCGTCTTCAATCGCGTGAGGCGGAAGGTCTTTTCATCATAGTCATAGGTCGTGGTCGCGCCGTTCGCGTAGCGCAGGACGGTGCGCTGGCGTTTGGCGTCGTAATTGATGTGCTCGACGAAGCGGCTCCACACCGGCTCGCCGCGCCGGTGCTTTCCGCGCAAGTTGACATCGACCTTCTCCAACAGGCTCGCGTCGTTGAACGTCGGCCGGAAGACGCTGCCGTCCGGAGCGGTGACGGCGATGGCGCGATTGAGGGCGTCGTACACGCTCGAGCTGGCGAAGCGCTCGCTTTCCACCTCCTGGTCATGTGACCAGTCCGGCGTCCGCTTGTAGTCGCGTGCAAACTGACGCTCGACCTTCAGGCTATTGCCCTTGAAGTCATAAATCGGCGTCTTGGCAACACCGGCGCCGTCGAAATGACGGAACGGCTGGCCCCGCAAGTTTGCAGCCCGCCGCTCAGACTCGTTCAGCCCGGTTTCCGCGCTGTCGCCATAGATCGTCCGCTCGAACAGTATCTCCCTATGGAAAGCCTCGTCGTGGGGAGATCGCGCGGTGCCGCCGCGCACGAAAGACCGAAGCGGGCGGCGCAGCGGATCGTATTCGGTGCGGAAGGCGTAGTCGCGACTGTTCCAGGACCGGATCGGCTTGCCCGTGACATCGCCAAGCAGCCAGCGCTCACCGGCCTCCATGCTCGCCTGGCGAATTCGCTGACCCGCAATGTCGTAGTCATAGCGCATGACGACGCGACCAAGGGCGTCGACCACGGCGCGCACGTTGCCCTCGATGTCGAGCACGCTGAGCGTCCTGTAGAGTTGGGGCCGCCCCTGGTCGTCCAGGCCGTTGTCCGCGACACTCAGGAAGGCACGACCCAGTCCGTCGAAATAGGCGCGGGTCGGCGTGTCGGCGTGCCGCGCCGCCTTTTCGGCGGCGGCCTGCTCGGCCGGCCCCAACGCTCCGTCGATGCGTCGCCGATACCAAGTTGGCGAATACTCGTTGTCCGGCAGGCGCTGGAAATAGTCGCCCACGTCGGGATCACCGGCGGGATCGAAAGTGGTCGTGTCGTTGGCGTCGAAGGTCGTCTGCGTCCACTGGTCGAACACCACTTTCTGGTAGGTCGCATCCGGATGCAGCGTGGCCACGACGCGCGACAGCGGGTCGTAGAAAAGGACGTCGCTCACCCCCCATCGCTCGATCCCGAAATGCGGCGTCGAGCAGAAAAACGGTTCGTAGCGGCGCACCGGCTTGCCCTTGTCGTCGTAGATCGTGGCGCCCGTGCCGACCCAGCGCGGCATCACGACGGGCGCGTCGGCATCGTCCGGACGCAACGGTCCAGGCTCAGCCTGCGCCTTCATCTGCGCTATGCGTTCGAAGCCGTCCGAGTAGGCGAAAGCCAACTGTACTCGGGTCTCTTGGCCGGGCTTCAGCTCCGCCACATGGGTTTCGCGCGTGATCGACGCAGCGCAGACGGGCGTCCGCGCGAGGTCGTAGAGGATCCGCGTCGTCGCCGTGCCCAGGTGTATGCGGGCCAGCGCCGTCGGATCGTGGGCCTCGAAGAAGCGCTTGATCTCCAGCGGTGCGACATCTGCCACGAAGTCATCGAAGTTGTCGCCTTCGACCGGACCGTCGGCCTTGCCCTGGATAACGGTTCCGGCGAGCAGGCCGACTGCGTCGAACCGGGCGAGCGACCGATTGCCGTTGGCGTCCGTCACCTCCTCGATCTGCAGGACGCGATAGTCGGCGCGCGCGCGGATTTCGTTGCCCACCGCATCGCGCGAGAAAATCGGCATCAAGTCGTGGGAATCGTAACCGATGCGGGTGGTGGCCCCGAACGGGTCTTCGTAGCGATGGACGAGAAAGAAATGCGCGCGGGCGAAGGCCAGCTCATCGGGCGCGGGGGCCGGTTCGGGCGAATAGTGGACGCGCCCCGACGGTGCCCAGAACGGCCCGTCGCCATCGAGGTCGACATAGCCGGCTTCACGGCTGGCGAGAATCTCGCGCAGCTCGGTCTGCGAGGCTTTGGCCCTGAACAGGTCGAGCAGCCCCTTGGTGAGACGGCGCTTGAACGTTTCGCCCGGCAGGGCCAGGGACTCCAGCGCGCCCAGCGGCATCAACCGTGTGAGGTCATCGCTGCGGTAGAACGTGCGCGCCTCTTTGATCAGACGCTTTTGCGCGCGTCCCTCGTGCGGCTCGGCGTCGTAGGCGATGAACTGCGCCTGGCTCGCGATCCTGGCCACCTCGAGGAAACCAAGCCGGCGAGAGCTCGAAATCTCCGGCCCGGTCAGCTGGTAGACTTGCGTTTGCGCGATCAATGGCGCTCGATAGTCGTCATCACGCCAAACCGCGTTGGTGAAACGGCTCTCGGTCAGGGTCGCCAGTGTGCGGGTCTGCTGTTCGCCGTGGGACGAGGCGGCGCGGCCGTAGCCGATCGCCGCAGACTTCAGCACATTTCCGAACTCGTCGACCGCCAAGGTCAGGGCGTGGCTGATGCGCGGATCGCCAGGATTGCGCTCACAGGCCAGCGACAGGCTCTCGCGCGCATGCGTGAAGAACACCGCGTAACGGTTGTTCTTCTTGGGCTGCAGCATCGCGATGGTGAAATTGTTCTCGACGACCGCATAGGGCATGGCTTCTCGTGCCGTGCCATCAAGGGCGTAGGTTTCCTGGCGCAGCATGACGCCGCGCAGCGCGCGACACGCCTCGCGGGCTTCGAAGGGTGTGAGATCGGGGGGAAGGATCGTATCGTCGAGGGTCTCAGCGAAGACCGAGCCGCCGGCGCCGCTATACTCGTGGGCGAGCTGGCGCGATACCCGTTCGCCGGCCAGATATACACCGGTATGGAACCAGGTTTTGATGAAGACAGGTGGCGTGCTTTCGGGCCCGCCGACGCTTGGGATGTCCTGGCCGACCCATTGGTCCACCCGACCGAAGCCGCGGAATTCGCGCTCAAGGCCGTCGAAGAAGCCGTGATGGTAGGCGTAGCGTGTCTCGAATCGATTGCCGCTGACCAGATCACGAGTCTCGGTGCGGCTGACGACATGGACCGGAAACGGCAAGCGGGTGATCCAGGGTGCGCCGGCCCTTGCGTCGGCAAGGTAGAATTCGGTGGACGAGGTGTATTCGACTCGTGTCTGTGCTCCCATGTTGTTGTCGACAAAGTTGAGCAGGTTCGGCTTTAGGCCGCGCATCAAATCGATGTAGCGCAACTGCCGGAGGCCCATGGCCGGAAGCGGCGTCGACCACAGCAGACACGCCGTACCCCGGCCGAGAAAATCGGTGACTGAAACCGCGCTGAGGTCGTCGATCGGCGCGAAGTTTTCGATCCGCTTTGCTGGGCTCCAGCCATTGCCCGACAAGTTGAGATAGATATCGACCCCGTCTTGCCGCAGATACAATAGATCAGTGACACCGCTTCCGTCGGTGTCCGAGAGGCGAATGCGTTTCTGATCGAAGGTATCGGGCTCATCGAACCACGGCGCATGGCTCATGGTGATCTTCGCGCCGAAATGGCCGTAGCCGAGATTGGGCCAATAGCAGACTTCCCCGTTGCGAACGCGCACGATGTCGGAAAGACCATCACCGCTCATGTCGGCGAGATAGATCGACTCTGTGCTGTCTGCGAAGATCACCGCCGGCCCCACATCGTCATCGTGGGGAACGCGGAGCTTGACCCCGGCACCGAAGCCCCACTGTAAGAGCGAGGGGTGCCAAACGAGCGCTTCCTGCTCGGTGATCAGGATGTCGGCGACACCATCTCCGGTCAGATCGAGGAAGCGCATATTGGGATCTGACCAATCCACCCTCGGCATGGCGCCAAACGTGCGGAATCCGGTCCAACCGGCGTCCACGGTGCGTTCGAAATAGCCGGAACCGGTGGCGGTAAAGTCGACGAGATCGAGATTGCCGTCGCCCGTGACGTCCAGCAATTGCCGCCCTTGGCGAAGGCGCGGGCTGACCGGGCTGCTTGGGACCGCTTCGGCGCGTGCGAAGCGACCGTCGCCGAGATTGCGCTTATAGAACCACGCGCCGCCTTGCTCCGAGAAGATTCCGGCTATCCCCTCGCCGTTGAGATCAAGCCAGCGACAGCGAGAACCGTCGAGGCCGCCCGACAGGTCGGCAAGGCTTGAGGGTTCGGCCTCGACAACCTCGAAACGCAGGGCGCCGGGCTCCTCGAGCGGGCTGCAGGTGTAGCGGAAGTCGAGGCGGGGCAAGGTGCTGGTGAGATACAACCCATCGCGCTGGCGTCTGTGCCCGCACTGAATGACGCTTTCGAGCAAGGCGCCTTCGGGTCGTTGGCGATAGTGGAAGGACGTCGAGCGTACAAGACATGCGTCCACGCCGAGCTCGTGCGGGATATGGTGGAAGACCAACGCCCGCATGCACAGACGATGCGTGCGCACTTCGAACCCTGCCCGGTAAGTCGAAAAAGGATCCGTCCGCGCCGGCCAAGGGGTCTGGGCCTCGGCGTGTGCTTCGGCATAGACAAAGCCCTCATTGTCGGGCGGCGCTTCCCGATAGCGCCCTTCCCCAAAGTCGAGGACAACACTGAACATCCATGACGCCGCATCGAGTTCGGCCAAAGCGATGTCCCAGGTGCATGCGCCCCGAATGAGGCCTCGGTTCAAGGGCACCCGATTTCCGTAGCGGATGCGACTTAAATAGCGATTGGCGCCGCGCAGGCGATTTCGTTCGCCCGGCATGGCCGTGTCGACACCGTCATCGGTCTCGCGCTCGTAATCGTGGAGGATCGCGTTGCCTTTATCGTCGAAGCTGCAACGGATCAGCCAGGAGAAGACCTTGTCCGGCATGGCTGGATCCGAGATGCGCGAGACCTCGTCCGGGCCGAAGATGCTCAAGACGTTGTCTTTGGAGATCGTACGCCAGTGTTGTTCGCCGTTGCTTTCCCGTGTCCAGCGCTCGATGCGGGCGAACAAGCCTTCGGTGCGGGGCCGATATGCAACGACGCGATAGCCGCGTTCGCGTTTGAGCGTGGCGCCGAACCCACCATCGTGCTGCGCGTCGGGCACAGGAACCAAGTCCTCCTGCCCGGACAACACGAAGATGTCCGCCAGATCCTGGTTCCGTTCGTCCCGGTCTTCGTAGCGAGGCAAGCCTTTGTCGGTCCGCCGGGTGATCCGGGTGGGCGTGAGGCTCCATCCAAGCCCGAACGGGCCGTTGCCGGCGCCGGAGTCATAGCTGACGGCAAGATCGGGTCCGAAGCGCTGACGCCCGGGGGACATGGAGATCGGAATGTTCCACGACCCCGTTCCATTGGCGGGATTGGTTTTGAATTTCTCACCTATGCCTCGCAGCGCGCCTCCGCCCTTGGGCAAGGTGATCTGCGGTGCTGTGAAGGAATCGCTCGTCGACGGTCGAGAATCCTCACCGGGCTCGTTTCGGAAAGGTGTGTCCGCCATGAACATCTCGCCAGCGCCGTGGAACTATGTTGTGCGAACGGGAAAATTCACTCCAATCGATGTCCGATAGATCGACTTCCATTGTTTCCGACTGCCGCGATGCCGGCTTCCGTCAACGAGACATAAGTACAGCCGCAGCAAACGGCTGGCATCAATCTTCCCGGGAGCAACTCATCAATGCTCCTATACGTTGATCAATCTACGGGTGAAATTCGAAAGAGTCGAGGGGCTTGGCCCGTGCGTTCGGCAATCGCAAGCGCCGCACGGAGCATGGCGGCGCGAAGGTCGCCGCTTTGGATTTTGTGACTATGTCTCGTGCCTTGGGGTTGGGTTACAGCTAGGCGCCACCATGTGCCCCCGCCAGGTTCGCGCGGGAGAGCGCGCTGAGCCGTTGATCACGCTCGAAAAGAGAGGCACGCCTGGAGACAAGCCGATGCAGATCGACAGCTACGAGTCGCGGATCAGTGCCGCAGCGTCTGGCCAAGTCGTCGGCGATCACCGCAGGTCCCCTGGCAACCGTTTGGTCGAAATTCGCAATCAGCCTGCAACGGAGGCTTTTTTCCCTGTTATTTTCGAATTCTTTCCCTGTTACCGCAACAATAATTCCCTGTTATTTTTCTCACTGCAAATACGATTTAAGCCCGTAAACACCGCACAATGCGCTCATTACCGACCTATTCTCGACCCCAAATTTCGCGATTTTCCCTGTATTCTTCCCTGTTATCAGGGAATAGTGCCCGGAGAACTGTTCGCATATGACTGCCCGCACCACCATTTAATCAATGACTTGGCGGTCGTGTAAGGCGGGCAAAAATCGCTTTTGCCTTTCAATGCAAGGCAAACCGGCTGTCCGCCCGACATTGCCGGTCGACGCGCGTGCCTTCTGCCGTTGCGATCATCGATGACAACTCACCGGCGGACCGGCAGCTTCCCAAGCTGCGCAAGAACTACGCCGCCGCGGCGGCGCGCCGCAATGTGGGAAGCGCCACCGTCACCACGGTTCCGACGTGTTCGGTGCTGTCGATGCGCACCGTACCTCCGTGCAAACCGGCCAGGCCGTAGACGAGCGCAAGACCGAGCCCCGTTCCTTCGTGCGCAACGTGGGGATCCTTGGTGACCCGCTCGAACGGGCGCCCGAGGCGTTCGAGCGCGGCCTTGGGAATCCCGGTTCCGGTGTCGCGGACGGCAATCTCCAGAATATCCGCGCCCATTCGGGCGCAGACCAGGACTTCGCCGCCTTTCGGCGTGAACCTTACGGCGTTGGACAGCAGATTGATCAGAATCTTTTTCAGCGCGCGCGGGTCGGCCGTCAGGCTTGCTGCGTCCGCCGGCACATCCGTGGACAGCAAAATCCGGCGTTCCTCGGCGGCGAATCGCATCAGCGCGGTGCAATCGCCGATCAACCCGGCTATATCCACGTTCTCCATATGAAGGACGAATTTGCCCGCCTCGATCTTCGACATGTCCAGTATGTCGGAGATCACCTCGAGCAGATGCGAACCCGATTTGTTGATGTGCCTGGCATATTCGCCATACCGGTTCTCCAGCGGACCGAAAATGCCCTGCAGCATCATGTCGGAAAATCCGATGATGGCGTTGAGCGGCGTGCGCAGCTCGTGGCTCATATGCGCCAGGAACTCGGATTTGACGCGGTTGGAGGCTTCGGCGGATTTCTCGGCGATGCGGCTGCGGACCAGCTCGTCCTCGACGCGCTGCTTTTCGAGCGCGTTGCGGCGGAACACGGCCAGCGCGCGCGAAAGCTCGCCGATCTCGTCGGCGCGGTCTGCGAAGGGCAGCTCGCAGGCCATGTCGCCGTCTGCCACAAGCCGCATGGTCTCGGTGATCCTGGACATCGGGCGCGCGATCCTGCGGCTGATGAACAACATCGCAAAAAGTGCACAGGCGAGCGACAGGAACATGATGCAAACATGGATGGCGAGGTTGCGGCGGGCGGCCTCCAGCTCCTCGCGCGCGTGGTTGTCGGAGAGATCGACCGCGATTTTCGCCACCTGGACGAGGCTCTTCATTGCCGTGCTGGAAGCGCCGATCCAGTCATGGGCCGAGGTCGGCGGCCGCTTTCCCGACGCGAACGCGTCGATCACCGTTTTGCGAAGTCCGCGCAGTCGCACGAAATAAAGCTCATTTGCGGTGGTGATCGCGGCGTGCAGCGCGGGCGGCACGTGTCCCAGATTCGCGTCTTCCAGGATCACGTCCCAAAGCGCGTCGCCCCGGCCCGTGAGCTCGGTCATGACTTCGAGCCGAGCCTTGTCGTAGCCTTTGCCGCTGGCGATGCCGGCGCCGACGAGCAACCTGTCGTTCCCCGCGAATTCGCGAGCGGCCCAGCTCAGCTGCTTGATCTTCATCATCTCGGCGATGAAGGCGTCGCTGCGGTCGATCTCGTCGGTGAGCTCTGCGGACACGCGGTCCTCCACCGCAAATGGGTTTCTGTCCGTGGGAACCCACTTGGCAATCAACGCCGCCGATCGCAGACTGGGTCGGTGCAACGCGGCATCGATCTGCGGCCGTTGCGCGTCCAAGGCGGTTCTTTCCTTGACGATGGCGGCGCGCTCGGACGCGGTGCCCATATTGTTCTTCGCGAGCGCGGACAGGGCGTCGTTCAGGGCGGCGGTGGAACGCGCCCGCACTTGCTCGATGTCGGCCCAGGTCTCTGCGTCCACGGCGCGCGGCGACTCCAGCACGGTGCTCACGGTGCCAAGTTCGAACCTGCGATACTGCATGGACGTGAACAGGTCGCGCGCGATGCCCGAGGCCGTCACGATGCGCGTGTCCGTGCGCATCTCGTCATAGGCGCCGAGCGCCAAAATGGCGGATGTCACCACCAGCGCAAGCGCCATGGCGCCGGTAATGGCTACCAGCGTCCGGGTGACGGACAGTGCCTTGCTCATGGCGAATCGGCTCGGCTTGGATCCGCGCGAAAGTCGGATCGAAAGCCTGATGGTAACCATTCAATCGTTATGATGGGTTTAATGGCGATCAGCGGAGAGGATGCCGGCCGGGGTGGAGATGAGCGATGGGGCGGCAATGAATATCACGCGGAGAAGCGTGCTTGCCGGCGCGGCGGCGCTGTCGACGTTGCCGCTGGCGGTACGTGCGGGCGCGAATGCCGATATCGATGTCGCGATCGTCGGCGGCGGCGTCGCCGGCACCTACGCGGCCTGGCGCATCGCAAGCGAACAGCCCCATCTGCGCATCGCCCTCTTCGAGATGAGCGACCGGATCGGCGGGCGGTTGCGCTCCATTGCGTTCCGGGAGGCGCCGAATCTGGTCGGTGAAGCCGGTGGCATGCGCTTCCTGCCGGCCCACAAGCACGTTTTCAACCTTGTACGGCGACTCGGGCTGCCCGCGCGCGGCTTTCCCGTCATCGAACCGCAGGACCATCTCGTCCTGCGCGGCCGCAGCTTTACGTATGCGCAGGCGGGACAGCCGACAAAGCTCTTTGCGTACAATATTCCGCCGTCGGACCAGGCGCCGAACAGTCAGCGCTACGTGCAGGGCGTCGAGAAAATCATTCCCGGCTTCGGCCGCATGACGCCCGCGCGTTGGCTGCGCATCCGATCGGGCATCCGTTACAAAGGCCGGCTGCTCAAGGACTGGCCGACCTGGGCGTTGATGGCCGACATATTTACGGCCGAAGAAAACCGCTTTTTCCAGGATACGGGGGGCTATGACATCGCGCCTCTCGGCAGCGCGCTTCATGACTTCGACGAAAAGCTGCTCGGACCCGACCTGTCGAAACCGTTCCTCACGATCGCAGGCGGCTATCAGAAATTGCCGCTCGCGCTCGCGGCCGAATCGCGACGCCTCGGCGTGAGAGTGCTGACGGAGACCCGCCTCGCGAGTCTTTCCGTGCCGGGTTTGCCCGGGCAGGCATTCAGGCTGGGCCTCGTCGATCGCGCGGACCGCAGGACCGCGCTTTCCGCGAGACGCGTGGTGCTCGCGCTGCCGCGCCGCGCTTTGGAACTGATCGAGGACTTCCCCGCGCGTCGCGATCCTCGCGTTGCCGACCTCATCGCGTCTGTCGTCGGCGAGCCCGCGACCAAAGCCTTTCTGCTCTATCCCCGGGCCTGGTGGCGCGATCTCGGCATCGACGGCGGACGCTCCGTCACCGACATGCCGGCGCGCATGTTCTATGGGCTGGGCGCCGAGAAGGAGCGGCTCGCGAGCGAACCCGCGAACGGATTTGGGCTGCTGATGGCCTATTGCTGCGGAGCAGATGTACAGTATTGGCAGCAGCTTGTGCCCCAGGCGCCGCGCGAAACGGCGGGATTTCAATGGCTGCCCGGCAATTCCGGACTCGCACTCGAAATTCATCGCCAAGCGCGGCTGACCTATGCGACGCAGCCACCCGCGCCGCTGGGCGCCTGTTTTCAGGACTGGACCGTCGATCCTTATGGCGGCGCCTGGCATCTGTGGCGCCAGGGTGTCGACGGGATGGAATTGGCTGATTCCGTGATGAGCCCCATTACCGGTCACGAGCTTTACATTTGCGGCGAAGCGTACAGCCCGTACTACCAGTCCTGGGCGGAAGGTGCGGTCGAGCGCGCCGAAACGATGCTGCAGCGCCATTTCGGATTGAAGCCGCCCCGATGGCTCGGTTGAGACGCGGAACGTCGCCACAGTTGCGCGCGCGAGTTTCTGGATTCCGACCGAGCACGCGATCGTTCCTTCCCCAATTCGCTATTGAAGCCAGAGGAGAAGAATTCTTCACACGGGAGGGGTCACAGGTTTAATCCCTGTCGCGCCTTCGTCATCCGTCAGCTCTTTTTCCGGCCGCCCGGCGCCTTCTTCGGCACCTTCTTGCCCTTCTTGCGCGCTTCGGAGAGGCCGATGGCGATGGCTTGCTTGCGGCTCTTGACCTTGCCGCCCTTCCCGCCCTTGCCGCTGCGCAGCGTCCCTTTCTTGCGTTTTTCCATCGCGCTCTCGACGTCCTTCGAGGCGCTCTTCGAATATTTCCGGGCCATCCCTGGTTCCTTCCTGCCCGCGCCCTGAAGTTCCAAACGCGGAATTGCCGGCTTCGTGCCAATCCGCCGGCTCGGGAACCCGAAGGCCTGCTGGCGGTTTGTGTTGCTCATCAGGGAGTTCATCCGTGTTCCAGGCCGAGCAGGCGCCCCACATTCTGGCTCAAGCGGACTACGCCGCCGCGGTGGCGGGCCTGCGCTACGTGTCCGACGAGGATACGCCCGGCATCCGCCGCGAGCGTCACGGCAAGGGCTTCACCTATCGCGACGCCGAGGGGCGCGCCGTGCGCGACGCGCCGCTCCTCAAGCGCGTCCGGGCGCTCGCCATTCCCCCGGCCTGGACCGGCGTGTGGATTTCGCCCGACGCGGACGCGCATCTGGCCGCGACGGGGCGCGATGCCAAGGGCCGCAAGCAATATCGCTACAACCCCGCCTTCGTGGAGGTTCGCGGCCTGGCCAAGTTCGGCCATCTGATCGCCTTCGCGCAGGTGCTTCCCAGGATCCGCGAGACCGTGGACGGGCATCTGGGGCTGCGCGGCATGCCGCGCGAGAAGGTGCTGGCGACGATCATCGCGCTGCTGGAGCAGACTCTGATCCGCATCGGCAACGAGGACTACGTCAAGCAGAACGGCAGCTTCGGCCTGACCACGCTGCGCAACCGCCATGTGCGGGTCGAGGGCAGCGAGCTGCGCTTCCTGTTCAAGGGCAAGAGCGGCAAGACATGGCGGCTCAGCGTGAGGAACCGGCGCGTCGCCGGCGTCGTGCGCGCCTGCCAGGAGCTGCCCGGCCAGAACCTGTTTCAATATCTGGACGAAGCAGGACAGCCGCAGAAGGTCTCGTCCAGCGACGTGAACCTCTATCTGCGCGAGGCCGCGGGTCACGAGGTCACGGCCAAGGACTTCCGCACCTGGGCGGGTACGGTCGAGGCGGCGCTGGCGTTCCACCGGATCCCCGGCCCGCCGCTCAAGAAGCATGTGCGCGAGGTGGTGGCGCAGGTCGCCGAGCGGCTCGGCAACACGCCCACGGTCTGCCGCAAATGCTACATCCATCCCGAAATCATCGCGGCGTATGAGCAGGGCGATCTCGCGCTCGGGGCCCATATCGGCGAGGAGACCGAGGATCGGGCGGCGCTCGACCGCGCCGAACGCGCGGTCCTGCGTTTTCTCAAATCGCGCTTGCCGGTCTGACGCAAGGCGAAGCCGGGCGCGGCCGTTCGCGGGAAAATGCCTGAGAATGCAACTGCTTTTCCATGCGCGCGTTAGCTGAGCGCGATAAAGCCACAAGAGCGCCGCTCAGCGTTCGACACCATACAAAGGACTCACCCATGCAAAAGAAACCGATGGACGCCATTGCGCTGCTGAAGGCCGATCACCGCAAGGTCGAGGGGCTGTTTGCGAAGTTCGAGAAGTCCAAGGACAAGCGCGCGAAGAAAGCGCTCGCCACCGAGATCTGCACCGAGCTCACGGTCCACACGATCATCGAGGAGGAGATATTCTATCCCGCCTGCCGGGCGGCGGTGGAGGACGATCTCAGGCTCGAGGCCTATGTCGAGCATGACGGCGCGAAGGTGCTCATCGCCGAGCTCGAGGCGAGCGATCCGGACAATGAGTTCTATGACGCGAAGATGACGGTGCTCTGCGAACAGATCAAACACCACGTCAAGGAAGAGGAAAAGCCGGGCAAGGGCCTCTTCGCCCAGGCGCGCAAGGCCGATCTCGACCTCGACGCGCTCGGCGGGCAGCTGGCCGCGAGGAAGGAAGCGCTTCTGGCCGAGATAAAAAAGAACGGCCTGCCGAAGCCCGAGACCCGCAGCTTCACGGGCCATCAGATCGAACAGGGCGAGCCGGTGGAGCTGGCTGCTTAGCGCAGTTTTCGATTGAACGGAATCACTCCCGATCGTCATGAGCCCCGCTGGCGGGCAACCACGTTCGCCACCGGGGCATTCGGGGAATGCTACACTGCGCGGGACACACGGAGTTTCCCATGCGCAAAGCGGCGGCCGAGCCGAAACCTGCCAACGCCGTCGCCGCCTGCGTCTGCGGGGCGGTGAGGATCGAGATCGAGGTTCCGGCGTTCTGGGCGTGGCACGACCATTCCCAGGCGAGCCGCCACGCGCAGGCCTGCGCCTATGCCACTTACATAGGGACGTGGAAGAGCCGCATGCGCGTCGTCAAGGGCGCAAAAAGCATCGTGCGGTTCGAGGACAAGGTGCTACGCACGGTGCGCAGCTTCTGCGCGAAGTGCGGAACGCCGCTCGCCTATGAGCGCGCGCATTCGCCCAAGATGGTCAACATCCCGCGCGCGATCTTCGCCGGGCGCACCGGGCGCGAGCCGCGCTATCATCTGCATTTCGAGGAGGCGCCGGAATGGGCGTACCGCTACGAGCCCCTCGTCCCCCTCAAGGGCTATCCCGGCGTGCTGTGGGAACGCCCCGGACGCAAGAAGAAGATTTCCGTCCCCGATCCGTTCGCGTGAACGCGACACTCCGATACAAGCGTTACAGGACTGCATTCAAACCGACAAAAACCGGCAATCGTAGTGTCGCCTCTGCCCAGCAGTGTTCGGCCATCCCAAGCGGATTCGAGCATCAACGAAAGGCAGTGCCCATGAGACTTTCCAACTTCCTGCGCGCCGGCGCGGCGGCCGCCGCGCTATCGGCGTGCGCGTTCGCGGCTTCGCCCGCCTCGGCCGAGAAAAAGCACGAGTTCCCGTTCCGTCACATCGTCGTCATCTACGAAGAGAACCACAGCTTCGACAACCTTTACGGCCTGTGGGACAGCGTCGAGGGCCAATCGGTCAACGGCCTGGCGAACGCGGACGCGCCGCACACGACCCAGGTGCGCCAGGACAACGTCACGCCCTATGGCTGCCTCTATCAGCTGGACGTCAACCTGACCTCGCCGCCGCTGCCCGCGACCTGCACGGACAACGCCGGCACGGTGCCGATCACCAGCCACTTCACCAACGGTCCGTTCGCCATCGACGACTACATCCCGCCGATCGCGACGACCTGCCCCACCCCCAACCAGTTCGCCGGCAACGGCATCATCAACGGCCAGGGCCTTCCGGGCGGCTGCACGCGCGACATCTTCCACCGCTTCTACAGCGAGCAGTACCAGTTCGACGGCGGCAAGCAGGACCGCTACATGACCGGCAGCGACGCCTCGGGCCTGACCATGGGGCACTTCAACACGCTGCAGCTGCCGATCTACACCTATCTGCATTCGAACGGCGCACCGCACTACGTCGTGATGGACAATTTCTTCCAGTCCGGCTTCGGCGGCTCGTTCTTCAATCACCAGTTCCTGATCGCGGCGCAACCGCCGCTGTTCGCGAACGCGGTGCATGACGGCGGTTCGACCGACCTGCACTCGATCCTCGACACCAACGGCATGCCGGTGGCGACGCCGCTCTACACGCCGACCACCACCGTCAAAGACGCGCAGCTCACCCAGGAGTGCACGGGCGCGCCGGGCCACAAGGTCAACACGGCGCTCGCCTGCGGCGACTACGCGGTGAACACGACGCAGCCGACCTATCAGCCCTTCTCGCCCGGAACCGCGAGCTACAAGCAGCTTCCCCCGCTCACCAACGCCACCATCGGCGACGAGATGAGCGCGGCGAAGGTCTCGTGGGCGTGGTTCTCCGGCGGCTGGTCGAACGCCGACGGCGACGTGGGCAAGCCCGGCTGGACCAACGGCACCTGGTCGGACCACAGCTGCACCGATCCCAACGTCCTGTCCACCGCCGTGTGGCCGAACTGCCCGGACGGCGCGTTCCAGTTCCATCACCAGCCGTTCAACTACTATGTGAACTACGCGCCGGGCACCAAGGCGCGCAAGGAGCACCTGCTCGACGAGGTCCAGTTCTTCCAGGAAGCCGCTTCCGGCACGCTGCCGAAGGTCAGCTTCATCAAGCCCGTCGGCGAGGAGAACGAGCATCCGGGCTACGCCAGCGAGTCCAACGGCTCGGGTCACCTGGTCAGCCTGCTCAACGCCGTGTTCAACGGCCGCGAGGGCAAGGAGACGCTCGTCATCGTCACCTATGACGAGTTCGGCGGCCAGTGGGATCACGTGCCGCCTCCGGGCCAGGCGGGCGGCCCGAACGGTCCGCACGACCAGTGGGGTCCGGGCACGCGCATCGCCGCGATCGCGATCTCGCCGAAGTTCGTCCACTCCGGCGTCGACCACAGCGAGCACGACACGACGTCCATCCTGGCGACGATCGAGCACCAGTACGATCTCAGCCCGCTGGGCACGCGCGACGCGCAGGTCTCCGACCTGCACAGCGCCGTGAAGATCGGCATGCACGGCAACGGCAACTGATAGCGTCTTTGCCTCTGATCTGAGTGAGCAGCGGGCCGGTGCGAACCGGCCCGTTCGCTTTTGCGAGACGCGCCGCTCCGTTGTCATTCCCGGCGGAGCGACGCCTACGGCGTCGTGACGGGAAGGGAACCCAGGTGACTGGTTGAGGAGCCCAATCACCTGGGTCCCCTTCCCTCAGATCGCTCGCGTCGCGAGCGATCTTCGCCGGGGATGACAATGGAGCGTGATGGTCAGCTCAACGCCAGCAAATGATTGTCGAACCCCGCCTCGACATGCCAGCGCGCCTCGGCCGCCGGGCCTTTGTCGCTTGCCGCGATCCTGACGATCTCGCCCATGCCGGAGCTGGCCCAGAAGCCCTTGTCGTCCGCAGCGACACCGCAGACGTCGGCGATGGGGATGCCGCCCAGCCACTTCCCGCTCGAAGCCGACCAAAGCCCGAGCACGCTGCCGCGCGGGCTCGCAGCGGCGACGTATGCGCCGCTGCGATCGATCGCGACCGAGCCGATATAGCCGCGGAAGTCGCAATCGCGCGGATCGGGCCATTCGAACGGTTCGAGCTCCTTGGCGACCGCCGCGAGCAGCGGCCGCGTCTGCGAAAGATCCTGATCCTGCGCCGCGACGACGACCGTCTCTGCGTGCAGGCCCAGATGGCGCAACGACAGCGACGGGTCCTTGAGCTTGTGGCGCGCGAGCACGCGGCCCGATGCCGGATCGATCTCCACGACCGCGCTGTCGATGCCGCCGGGATTGAGCGCGGGCCCCGCGACGCCGCCGTCCTTGATGAGCCCGCCGATCGCCACGAACAGCCGCTCGCGCGCGAAGACGAGCTCGTGTGGCTCGATCCCGCCGGGCCGCCAGCGCGCGCGCGGGGCGCCGGTCCCGGGATCGCGCGTCACGAGCGCGGCTTCGAAGCTCGTGGCGTCGAACTGGGTCGTCACCAGCACAGCACCGTCGGGCGAAACGGCGGCGTGCCCGGCGAAGCGGCTATCGCCCGCGGCGAAGCTTGTGAGCGCCGACGGATCGCGCGGATCGAACATCGACGCGGTGAGCCCGGGCCTGCGCCCCATCACCAGCACGCGTCCGTCCGGCAGCCGCACCGGCGCATGCCCGCGCATCGGCAGCGCGAACGGCACCAGCCCGCTCTCGCTCCACACCGCGCCGCCGTCGCGCGCGCCGAGCTTCGCCGCGCTCACCAGGCGCGGCGCGGCTTGTGCCGCGCGCACGCCCGGCACAACGCAGGCCGCACCCAACCCTGCGAGGAACGCACGTCTAGTCGCCATCGAGATTGTTGAACCCCAAAGTGAGACCGGTCGCCTCCGGTAGCACCGCGATGGCCGTCAGGCTCAACGAGGCAAAGACGTCGTGGGCGTGGTTGATCGCGGAGGTTCGGTTTTTCGCCACGAGCTTCGGATCGTGGAGGATCCGCAGCGTTCCTTCCGCGTCGTCGAAGGCGGCGTCGAGGCGCATGCGGTCCGCGGGCGGCGCGTCGTGCAGGAAGAACGCAAGCCCCTCGCGGATCGCGGCGAGATTGATCTCCACGTCGCGCAGGCTGCGCCCGCTGCGCACGGCTTCGGCGAGGCGCGGCGCTTTCGGGTTCAGCGCGTCATGCAGCAGCATCGCCACTTTGAGGTCCTTCAGCCCTTCGAGACCCGCGGCGAGGTCGGTCATCATCACGCTCGCGGCCTCGCGGGCGTCGGCGAAGGACATGTTCCAGCGCGTGTTAGCGTCCAGCGCCGCCACGGCGCCGTTCGCCGAGGTCCAGTCCGTCACGATGGCGTCCGCGATCGCCGCCTGTCCGCGCGCGACGGCGACGCCGATGGCGCAACGCTGCACGGTGAGCGGCTCCTTGTCGTAGAGCAGGCGCTCGATCACCGGAAGCCCCTGTCCCGCGACGCTGCCCGAGGCCAGCTTCTCGGACGTTGGTGCATCCGCCAGCATCGCATCCAACGCCTTCGTGGTCGCGCCGGTGCGGTCGAGCCACCAGTTGAAGCGCTCCACGCGCAATCCGGTCGCCGCCGGGCCGATGCGCACGAACTCGACCCGCGCCCAGACGTCGGCGAGATCGTTGAACGCCGTCTTCAGCACGGCCGTGTCCTTGTAGCGGCCGGCGGCGCAGAACGATGTCCAGGCGTCGGCTTGCGCGTGCGCGGCCGACGCCACCGCCTCGAAGCGCGGTACCGCGAATTCGTGCGCGAAGCGGCGCGCGGTCGCGGCGGGGTCGTCCGCGACAGCGGGTCCGCATAGGGCGAGAAGGCCGAACGCGGCCGCAACCAGAACTCTCATGCTCATTTCCCGATCAGGAAGGATTCGAGCAATTTGCGTCGCTTTGGCGACAATGCGTTGAAGGTCAGGCGCGCCTGCGACGCCTCGCCGCCGTGCCAATTCACCGCTTCCGCGATCGAGCGCGCCCTTCCGTCGTGCAGGAGCCCGCCCTGGCTCAACTCATTGGCGAGATTCCACAGCGGCGCCGTCCGCCATTCGGAGGATTTCGCGTCGCCCTCGGCGATGCCGTCATCGAGGCCGGATCCCATGTCATGCAGCAACAGGTCCGTATACGCACGAACCGGCGCGCCTTGCGCATCCTTCAGCACGGCATGGCAGGCAAGGCACCCCGACGCCTTGAAGACCGCGAAACCCGGCCCGGCCTCGCGCAACGCGGCCACGGGCTGCAGCGAGCGCAGGTACGCAACGAGATAGTCGCGCATGGTGTCCGGCAGCTCTATCGTTTGTCCCGGCGCGGCGCGGCAGGCTTTCTCGGCCTCCGTGCATTCGCCCCACGGCCCCGGCAGGCCCGAGGTGGCGATGCCGAAATCGCGCTGGAAGGCGGTCGCGACCTGGGCGGTGATGCTGGGCATCGTCGCCTTCCAGCCGAAGCGGCCGAGTACGCCGCCGATCCGCGCCGCGTGTCCGTGACCTTTCAGGATCTCGCTCTCGGGTACGCTTTCGAGCGCGCCGATCCCGAACAGCGACGGCGCGCGCCTGAGCGCCGCATGCGCGGCGAGCGGGCCGTAATAGAGCTTGGCGAAGTCGAGGGCGGGCGCGCGCATGCCGTTCGACGCCTGCCAGTGGAACGCGACATCGGCTTCGGGATCGAAGCCCGGCAAAGCGCGAGTCTGGATCTGGTCGCCATAGACGGGATCGTGGCCGAGGCGCACCGCCAGGCCTTCGCCTATTGCGTCTTCGGCGACGCGTCCGGGCCCGCCGCCGATGTGGCAGGAACTGCACGCGCGCGCGTCGTAGAGCGGACCGACGCCGCCGCCCGCGCTGAGCGACGACGGCGAGGAGATCCACGGCCGCTTGAACAGCGTCCAGCCCGTCGCGACGTCGAGGTTGCGCGCGCCGTTCATCTCGAGCGGCGGCGGCGCCGCGGCGAGCGCGGGTACGGCGGCCAGCAGCGCAAGCGCGATCAGGAAACGCGAAACCATCCCATCATTCCCGTCTCCTGGTGCTCGATGACGTGGCAGTGAATCATCCAATTGCCAGGATTGTCCGCGACGAAGCCTACAGTCACCCGCTCGTTCGGCAAAACCAGGACCGTATCGGCGCGGTGCACGGGCCGCTTCAGCAGGTTTGCGGACAACATCGTTAAAGTGTGGCCGTGGACGTGGATCGGATGCGCGCGCGAGGTGTCGTTCTCGATCTCGAGCACCACCTTGCGCCCGCGCGGCAACGAGAACAAAGGCGGCGGCAGGCGCGCATGGTCGCGCCCCGGCCAGGACTGCCCGTCCAGCGTCCAGAACGTCCCGGCCGCGAGACAGAGCGAATCCGCGATCTCGATCCGGCGTCCGTCGGGCAGCACGACGGGCGCGGGCTGCGGCAGCACGTTCGCCACGACCGCCGCCTCCAGCTTGAGCGTGTGATGCCAGGCATCGGAGAAATCCACCGGCGCGGCGACGGCGGGATCGGCCACCGTGCCGCTTTGCGATCCGGCACGCAACGTCGCGAGCAACACAGGCGCGGCGGCGAAGTAGTCGAGCAAGCGCGCCTCATCGCCCGTCATATCGAGCGCGAGATCCAGCCGCATCCCGGGGCCGAGCTTCCAGGTATCGAGCACGAAGGGTGCGACCGGATTGCCGTCGATGGCGATCACGCGCGCCCGCGCGCCTTCGACGCCGATCTCCGCGATGCGCGAGGGATCGGCGTTGATCAGCCGCGCGCGCACGCCGCCCTGCGCTCGCAGATCGATGACGGGCTCGGCGACGCCATTCACCGTGCGCAAGGTGCCGAAGGTGCCGGCGCGGCTGGCGCCGCTCTCGGTGAAGAAGGGCAGGAAGCGGCCGGCGTCGTCCAGCCGCCAATCCTTCAGCATCAGGACCACATCGTCGTTCCAATGCCCGTCCGGTTCGTCGACGATCAAGGCGCCGACGAGCCCACGTCCCAGTTGCGCCGCGGTGTTGCAATGCGGATGGAAGAAGAACGTGCCGGCATCCGGCGGCGTCAAGCGATAGAGGAACGTCTCGCCCGGCTGCACCGGCAACTGCGTCAGATACGGCACGCCGTCCATCGCGTTCGGCCCGCGCACGCCGTGCCAGTGGATCGAGCTGTGCTCGGCGAGCGCGTTCTTGAGCGTGACCGACAGCGCCTCACCCTTCGTCAGGCGCAGCACCGCAAACGGCCGCTCGCCATAGAGCCACGCTTTATCGCTGCCCAGAGCGAAGTCGTGTTCTTGCGCTGTCAGCACGATGTCGCGGTTGCCGGCCGCGATCTCGTCGAGACGCGCGCTCTTGCGTTGCGGCGCGAGAAGCGTGCAGCCCACGAGCGCGCCCGCCCCGGAAAGCATGAGGCCGCGGCGCGTGATCAATGGTGATCGGAGCGGTTGGATGCGACCTCGAGATGGAGCGTCGCCGCGACCCCCTCGATGGCGCGGGTCTGGGCGACGAGCGCGTCCATCGCATCCTGGATCATCTTGTTGCCCTCGGGCTGGCCTGCCGCGATCATCTGACTATAGGCCATCCGTCCGCCGTCCGCAGCAGCCTTGATCTTGCCGATCGCGGCCTTGGCGCCGTCCAACCCCTCGTCCATGCGCGCCGCCGCTTTGGGATCGGCCGCGCTCACATAATCGCGCAGCGACGCGCCTTCGACCGCGGTGCCGTCGGCGCGCGCATAGCGCCCGCGCCACAACCCCTCGATGCCCATCTCGTCGTAATAGTGCGAATTGTGCGTGTTGTTGGAGAAGCAATCCTGCTGCTCCTCCGGATCGTGCAGCATCAGGCCGAGCTTCATGCGCTCACCGGCCATCTCACCGAAGGTGAGGCTGCCAAGCCCCGTCAGCATCTCCGACAATCCGCCGTTCGCGCCCTTCGCCGTCAGCTCCGCCCGCGCCTTTCCGTCCGCACTCCAGTCGGCCTGCATCTCGGCCAGATCGGTCACGAGCAGATCGGTGGCGGTCTTGAGATACGCCGCGCGGCGCGCGCAATTGCCATGGGTGCAGGCGGCGACGTCGTAGTCGCTCGCCGGCCGCTCGCCCGCGCCGCCGCTCAGGCCTTTGAGGTTCTGTCCCCAGAGCAGGAACTCGATCGCATGGAAGCCGGTCGAGACATTGGTCTGCACGCCCTCCGCCTCCTGCAGCTTGCGCAGGAGCGCCGTGTCGATGAGCGATGCGTCGATCACCTTCGCGCCGACGCGCAGCTTCGTATTCGCGACCACATCGAGGGTGTAGAGCGGGTTCTGGTCGGAATACGTGCCGTAGGACGGCGCCACGTAGTCGATGAGCCCTTCGTCCAGCGGCCAGGCATTGACCCTGGGCTCCCAATCGTCGACGACGGTGTTGGCGAAGCGGAAACCCTCGCTCTGCAGATACGGCACGCGCGCGGTCTTCCAAGCGGCGCGGGCATCGGCCAACCTCTCGGGCGTCGGATGGACCAGGAACGCGTCGACGGACGCCTGAAGCTTCCGCGCGGCAAGGTGGGAATCGCCGTAGATCGCTTCCGCGAGATCGGCATAGTGCGCCACCACGGCCGCGGCATCCGGCGCCGCGCGCGCGGGCACGGCGAAAAGCCCCAAAAGGGCGACACACAACAAGCTCTTCCGCATCCCCGGGAGATAGCGTGAAATGGTGACAGTTTGGTAGAGGGGGCAAGATGACGAAAACGAAAGAGCGGGGGCTCGGGCCCGGATGACCTCTTACGACATCGGCCGGCCCGAGACGTCCTGGTGGATGCCGCAGATCGAGGATCGCGGCGACGTGATCCTGCTCGACGGCACGATCCGGCCCGCCACCTGGCCGCCGCCCGAGCCCTTGCGCATTGCCGTTGACGGCAAGCTGTTCACCAGTGCCGACTATCTGGAATTCCCCGATCGCGGCGCGATGAGCTTCCGCGGCATGCTCCCCGTGAAGGCGAGTTTCGGCGACAGGACCGAGGTGGTGCTGCGGCTCGTGGGCGAGACGAGCGGAGCGTTCGCGCGCGATTGGGACCAGTTCCATCTGCTGCGGCCGGGCGTGCCGTCCGACGTGCCGCTGCCGCCGTCCACGCTCACCAACCGCGCGATCTGGATGGGGCCGCGCACCTTCGACAAATGGGGCTATGCGCTCAAGCGCAAATACGACGAGGCGGTGGCGCGCTTTGCCACGAAGCCGCGCGGCGAACAGCGGCTGCTCGATTGGGGCTGCGGCTGCGGGCGCATGGCGAAGTATCTGGCGCGCGAATGCGCCTATACCGGCATCGACATCGACCGCGAGGCGATCGAATGGTGCCGCGCCAACATCAAGCATGCGACGTTCGCGCTGCAGGGCCTGGAACCGCGCACCGCGTTCGCGCCCGACAGCTTCGACGCCGCGATCGGCATCTCGATCTTCACGCATCTGCGCGAGGAAGACCAGTTCGCGTGGCTCAAGGAGCTGAGCCGCGTGGTCGCGCCCGACGGCGTCGTCGCGGTGTCGGTCAATTGCGCGACGTCGCTGCGCAACGCCGGCGACCCGCCCGAAGTGGTCGAGCGCCTCAAGGGCCACGGCTTCTGCGACACGGGCGTGGAGACGATGCTGAAGGGCGTGACGGCGGACGACGAGTATTACCGCAACATCTACCACACCCACGACTACATCCGGCAAACCTGGAGCCGCGATTTCGAGGTCCTCGACATCCTCCCCGGCTTCGTCGCCAACATGCAGGACATGGTGTTCCTGCGGCCGAAAAAATAGCGCACTTTTCGCTCCAACTGTCATGGCCCGCGAATGCGGGCCACCCAGGTGACAAAGACGCGATGTCGAAATTGCACGCGGAAACGCGGAGAAGAATTACCTGCGCGGCTCCGCGCCTCCACGTGAATCAATTCAGATCGTGCAGAACCTAGCTGGATGGCCCGCATTCGCGGGCAATGACAATTTGTGCTGAATTTGCTGCTTATTTCACTCCCAAATTCTTCGCCAGAAACGCCGCGGTCGCCGTGTCGGCCTTGTCCCATGACGCGCGGCGCAGGAAGCCGTGGATCTCGTCGGGGAGGATGAGCTCGTCATAGGGCACATGCCGCGCGTCGAGGCGGCGGGCAAGGTCGACGGTCTGCTGGAACTGAACGTTGCGGTCGTCGTCGCCATGGATGAGCAGCACCGGCCCGCGCCAATGCGAGAGATCGGCGATGGGCGAGGATTGGAACGCGACCTTCTGCGCCTCTTCGCGGTCGCCCTTCTCGTAGCGCGCCGTAGCCGGACTGAACCAGACGTCGAGGAAGCGCGACCAGTCGTGCACGCCGTGCAGGTCGACGCCGGTCTTGAAGATCTCCGGATTGCGCGCGAGCCCCATCGCGGTCAGATAGCCGCCATAGGAGCCGCCCCAGATGCCGATGCGCGCGGGATCGACGCCCTTGGTTCCTTGCAGGAACTTCGCGCCCGCGACCACGTCCTGATATTCGCTCGCCCCCGTCGGGCCCGCATGGTCGGGATGATGGAAGGCGTGGCCGTAGCCGATGCCGAGGCGATAGTTCACCGCGAGCACCACGAAGCCGTGCGCCGCGAGATACTGATTCACCGCATAGGCGTTGCTGTAATACTCCATGTAGTGCCAGCCGAGCAGCATCTGACGCGGCGGGCCGCCATGGACGAAGATCACGCCGGGCTTCGTGCCGCCGCCCTGTTGCTGGAAGATCTGTCCATGCGCGACGGTGCCGTCGGCGGCGGTGAAGCTCACCGATCTCGGCACGACGAAGGAGGCGGAGGGATAGCTCGCCGGCACGTCGCCCGCGATCAGGTCGCGGCGGTCCTTGCCGTCGAGGTCCGTGATCGCCGCGACCGGGGGATTGCGAACGCCCGTCGACACGAACGCGACATGGGTGTCGTCGGCGGCGGCCGGCTCCCATTCGATGCCGTCGCCGGAGGTGACCGGTTGCGGCTGCGCGGACGTCACGCCGACGCGGAAGATATGGCGCCGGTCGCCGTCATCCGGCGTCGTGCCCGTGTTGGCGCTGTAGATCAGCGCGGCGCGGTCGCGCGATTGGGTGACGTGCTCGACCATGAACTTGCCCGGCGTCAGCAGCATCGCCGCGCCGCCGTTCTCGGACACCGAATAGAGATGCGGCCAGTTGTCGAGATCAGCCAGGAAGATGAGCCGTCCGCCCGCGGCGTAGAACAGATTGGCGTTGCCTTCGGTCTCGGGGAACGAGCCGAGCAGAGTTTCGGGGCTCTTCCATGCCGCGTGCGCCGCGCCCGCCACGGCATCGGCGACCCAGATCGACCACGGATCGGGCGTCTGCTTGAGGATCGGATCGGGCGCGCCGCCCTGGCCCGGCCGGCGCACGAACGCGATCCTGGCGCCGTCGGGCGACCAGCGCGGCGAGGAGTCCCGGCTCGTCGTCGGCGCCAGGAACGTCAGCGGCTTGGTCTTGCCGTCGAAGATGCCGATGAAGGAATGATCGCCGCGGTTCGAGCGGAAGGCGAGCCGCTTGCCGTCGGGCGACCAGTGCAACTCGTGATCCTTGCCGCGGTCGTAGAACATCAGCGCCGGCTTCGGCGCGCGGCCGAGGACCGCTTCCCACACTTGGTCCTTGAGCACGAAGGCGATGCGGCCGCCCGAGGTGAGCGCGGGCTCGTCGCCCTCGGCCACCTTCACAGACGCGCCGCCCGGCAGCGCGACCGACCAAATCGTGACCTTCGCCTGCTCCGTCGTCGCGTCGGGAACGGGCGCGCTGTCGGCTTCCCAGTTCGAGTCGTGATCGCCGCCGCGCACATAGACGAGATATTTTGCGTCCGGCGAGAATTTCAGCTCGCCGATCTCCTGCCCGTCATCGGCGGTGTATTTCGTCACCTGCCGCGGGCGATAGGACGGCGCGTCGGCCACCCACACATTGCGCACGCCCGCGACGTTGCGCACCCAGGCGATGTGGCCACCCGAGGGTGCTGCGACGACGTCGCTCGCGTAAGGATAGGACAGAACCTGGTCCATGGTGAAGGGTGCGGCCTGCGCCGAACAAACGCCCAGTGCCACCGCAACCGCAGAAATTAAGAGCCGCATGGAATCCCCCTCTTGCGCTGGCGATCCTCGCAAGAAACGGGCAAACTGCGCCATCAAAATCGAAAAGGTTCTGCCATGAACGAGATCGTGCGCACGCGCGAACCGGACACGCTGCCTGCGCGGGCCTATTGGGCGCCGGAATATTGGACGCTGGACCGCAACGAGATCTGGGCCAAGACCTGGGTGCTCGCGGCCGGGGTTTCGGATTTCGTGGCCGTCGGCGACTACGTCTCGACGACGGTGGCGGGCATGCCCGTCATGGTGGTGAAGGGCGAGGACGGTCTCAAGGCGTTCCACAATGTCTGCCGCCACCGCGCCTCGCCGCTCGTGCTCGACGCGTGCGGCCACATCCAGAAACTCACCTGCCCCTATCACGGCTGGCGCTACGGCTTCGACGGCACGCTGCTCAACGCGCCCGCGATGAACATCGCCAAGGAGGAGTACGGCCTGTTCCGCGTGCGCGTCGAGACCTGGCGCGGCCTCGTCTTCGTGTGCCTGTCGGACGAGGCGCCTGCGCTCGAGGAGTGGATGCGGGAGGTGTCGGACGCGGCGCTGCGCACTCCGCTGGAAGAGATGCATCTTGCGCGCAAGCTTTCGGTCGAGGCGGACGTCAACTGGAAGACCTATGCCGACAACTACGCCGAAGGCTGGCACGTGCCCACGATCCATCCGGGCCTGAACGCCGCCATCGACATGGCGAGCTATCGCGTCGAGACGACGGGTCACGTGCTGCAGACCCATTCCGCCCGCGCGCGCGACGGCGGCATGACGGACGGGCTGTGGCTGTGGCGCCTGCCGGGCCTGTTCCTCAACATGTACAGCTGGGGCATGAGCGTGGAGCAGATCGAGCCGCTGGGCCCGCGCAAGCTGCGCCTCAACTATCGCTACTTCGTGCGCGACGCCCAAGAGATCGACGAAAGCATCCTCGACTGGAGCCTGAAGGTCACGAAGGAAGACCTCGCGATCTGCGAGCGCGTGCAGGCGAACCTGGAAGCCGGCATCTACGACCGCGGACGGCTGTCGCTCGTCTTCGAGAACGGCGTCATCCAGTTCCAGCAGATGGTCGAGAGCGCGTATCGGCGCGGAGGGGCGTGATCTGCTTGCAGTGAAACGGCACGTCGTGCTTCGAGGCTCGCCTTCGGCTCGCACCTCGGCATGACGTGCCGACTTGTAGAAACGTGCTCGTCATCCTGAGGTGCGAGCGGAGCAAGCCTCGAAGGATGACCTAGCCAATTTTGGCTCCAGGAATCTCCCGCCAACGCCTAGCGGCGCGACCGGTTCCTTGATCTCGCGAATATTAATCCAAGGCAATCTTGTGCAGTTCATCCCTGGTTCAGGATCGAACCGCGAAAGTGGCCGTTGAGGATAGCAGCATCCCGACAGGAGCCCATAAAATGCTGAAAAAGACAGTTCTTTCCGCTCTTCTGCTCGGCGCGGCCGTGTTCGCGGCCCAGCCTGCAGGAGCGGCGCCGTGGCGTCACCCCGGATTCCACGCGCATGCCCGCTTCGCCTTCCATCACGACTTCCGCCATTTCTCGCCCATCGAGCATCGCAATTGGATCGGCGGCGGCTGGCATCACATGTGGTGGCACGGCCGGTTCGGCTGGTGGTGGGGCGTGGGCGGCGCGTTCTACTGGTACCCGGCGGCCGTTTATCCGTACCCCGACTACGTCTCGACGACCTACTACGACGACGAGAACTATGACGACGGCGACCAGCAGGGCGGCCCCGACCAAGGCCAGGGCTACCAGGGAGGCCCCGGCGATCAGGGCGGTGGCGGCTATGGCACGTGGTACCACTGCTCGAGCCCCGACGGGTACTACCCCTATGTGAAGAGCTGCCGCAACGGCTGGGAAGCCGTGCCCGCGCAGCCCAACGACATGGGCGGACCCGGGCAGCAGCAGGGCGGACCGGGACCGGATCAGGGCCCGCCGCCGAACGGCAACTACGGCGATCAGTCCCCGCCGCCTCCGCCGCGCTAGGCACTCACTGACTCGCTGCCCCTCACTCCTTCGAGTGGGGGCAGCGTTTTCTCCCCCCAATCGCCATGGCCGCCACAAGGGCGGCCATGGCGATTGAAGCGGGAGAAGAACGGATTCAATCCGGTGTGGACCGGCCGCTCGCGATCCAGTCGAGCACGTCGGTCCACACCGTTTTTCCGTCCAGATCGCGCAGCAGCATGTGATAGCCGTGCTCGTAACGGTGGACGCGCGCGCGCTTGTCGAGAGCCGCGATCACCGCCTCGGTCGGCTGCTTCGGGATGATCTGATCGTTCGCGCCGTAGAGGAAAAGGATCGGCGGTGTCTGCGGCGACAGCTTCTCCGGCGCATGGCGCGCCTCGTCCATCAGGTTGACGAGCCCATAGACCGCGTCGGCGCGCGTCTGATGCTGGAACAGCGGATCGCGCGATAGTTTCCTCAGCATCTCGATATTGTCGGACGGCCAGATCTTGAGCCCCTTGCCCGACAGCGTGAGCCACGGCATCGCACGCGCCGTCGCCCACAGCGCGACGCGGTAGGACAGCGGCATGTCGTTGCGCGACCACACCGCGGGCGCGACCAGGATGATGCCGTCGGCGCGCGGCGGGCGCCCGCTCGCGAGCGCGCTCAAGACCACCGCGCCGCCCATGCTCTCGCCCATCACGTAGACCGGCACGTGCGGATATTTCGCGCGCGCCGCGTCGACGAAATCGTCGAGATCGCCGCGCAAAGCATCGGCGCCGGGCCAGATCCCCGGGTTCGGCGACCGGCCGAAGCCGCGCTGGTCGTAGGCCAGGGTCGTGATGCCGTGGTCGGCCCACCATGCGCCCGGCATGTCGAAGGCGTTCGAGTAGTCGCTCATGCCGTGCAGCGCCACGATCACCGCGATAGGCGCCGGCGCATCCCAATGGCGCGTCGGCAGCTTGAGACCGTCGCGGGTGACGAACGCCTCGCGCTCGATCGTGGGCGTGGCGTTCTCGATGCCCTTCTGCGCCAATTGCGGCGCGCAGGCGCCGAGCAGGCTCACGAGCGCAAGACACGCCGCACGCGCCGCCTGAGAACGGGAAGCAGTTCCGCTTCGAACCATGGATTCTTCTTGAGCCAGCCGGTGTTGCGCCAGGAGGGATGCGGCAGGGCAATATAGCGCGGCGCGGTGTCGCGCCAAGCCCTGACCGTCTCGGTCATGCTCGCTTTTACCTTGTCGCCCAGATGCCAGGCCTGCGCATAGCTGCCGACCAGAAGCGTGAGATCGAACTGCGGCAGTGCGTCGAACAGGCGCTCGCGCCAATGTTCCGCGCATCGGCGCGGCGGCGGCTTGTCGCTGCCATCGGCGTCATAGCCCGGAAAGCAGAACGCCATGCCCACGACGGCGATCCGCGAGACGTCGTAGAACGTCTCGCGGTCCACGCCCATCCATTCGCGCAAGCGCTCGCCCGAGCGGTCGTTGAACGACAGTCCCGTCTCATGCGCCCGCATCCCCGGCGCCTGGCCCACGATGCACAGCCGCGCCGAAGTGCTGGCGCGCAGAACGGGGCGCGGCTCGAGGAACTTCTCGCAGATCCGGCAGGCACGGATTTCGGCGAGAAGACTCGAAAGGTCAGTCCTTTCCGTCATCGAACGGCCAGTCGACATCCCTGTTCTTCGCCTTCAGGGCAGCTATCGCTTCATCGGGCGTATTGCCGACGCCGACCCACTTTGGTGGATCACACCAAAAATTATCGGCACCTGTATCGCTTCCCCACGGGTTCGACTCGGTCTCGATGTCGCCTTCGTAGTTCAACATCTTCAACGCGGCTTCGCCCATTCTGCCTCTTGAGAAACCCGCGACGGCTATCCATCGGCCTCCAGAGTAGACCCCGCCGTAGCGGTCGCTGATGACGGCGATCGGATAGGCCCAGGCTTCGAACCTTTCGTCCCAAGGAACGTTGCGCCAGTGTTCCATCGATATTTGCGTCATGTATCACCTCTCAGCATGCTGCGGGCGATGACGAGCTGCTGGACCTGGCTCGTGCCCTCATAGATGCGGAAGATGCGCACGTCGCGGTAGAAGCGCTCGATGCCGTAATCGGCCACGTAGCCGGCGCCGCCGAAGATCTGCACCGCGCGGTCGGCGACGCGGCCGACCATCTCGGAGGCGTAGTACTTGGCGCAGGCCGATTCCATCGTGACATTCTGGCCCGCGTCGCGCCTCTTCGCGGCGTCGAGAACCATGCAGCGCGCGGCGTAGGCCTCCGTGCGCGAATCCGCGAGCATCGCCTGGATGAGCTGGAACTCGCCGATCTTCTGGCCGAACTGCTCGCGCTCGCGCGCATAAGCGACCGCCTCGCCGATCAGCCGCTCCGCGACGCCGACGCAGACACCGGAGATGTGCAACCGCCCGCGGTCGAGAACCTGCATCGCGAGCTTGAAGCCCTCGCCTTCCGTGCCGAGACGCAGATGCGCCGGCACGCGCGCGTCCTCGAACACGACGTCGCAGATATGCGCGCCCTGCTGGCCCATCTTCTTCTCGGGCTTGCCCACATGGATGCCCGGCGTGGAAGCGGGCACGATGAAGGCGGAGATGCCGCCCGCGCCCTTGCGCGACGGATCGCTGCGCGCCATCAGCGTGAACATGCCGGCGCGGTTGGCGTTGGTGATGAAGCGCTTGGTGCCGTTGACGACATAGTGGTCGCCGCTACGGATCGCGGTCGTCTTGAGCGAGGCCGCGTCGGAGCCCGCGCCCGGCTCGGTCAGGCAGAAGCTCGACACGATCTCGCCGCTCGCGAGCTTGGGCAGCCATTCGCGCTTCTGCGCCTCGGTGCCGAACATCACCACGCCCTGGCTGCCGATGCCGACATTGGTGCCGATGACGGAGCGGAAAGCGGGCGAGGTGTGGCCGAGTTCCATCGCCACCAGCACTTCTTCCTCCATGGAGAGCCCGAGCCCGCCATATTCCTCCGGGATGGAGATGCCGAAGAGGCCGAGCACGCGCATCCCGGCCACGATCTCGTCCGGCACGCGATCCTCCTCGGCGACCTTCGCCTCCAGCGGCACGCAGGTCTCGCGCACGAAGCGGCGCACGGTGTCGATCAGCTGCTGACGGGTCTCGAGATCGAGCGGCATTGCTTGCTCCCACTATTGCGAAACGACACTAGCGCATTCACGGCTTCGTGCTTCAACGGAACGTTACTTCTACTGTCGCGAGATGTGTGGAAAATTCAATCATTCATGGATGGAGGCGCAAGATGTTCGCGAGATTTCTGCAGTTCATCACCGGCGGTGACAAGGGCCTCGGCGTCGATCCGAACGGAGGCTGAGATGCTTCACTGGGTGATTTTCCTGATCACGGGAACCGACAACGGTTCCTGTGTCGATCCCGACGGTTGATGGAGGCGGCATTGCTTCGATGGCTCCTGATTTTCTTCGGCCTCGACCAAGGTCCGGCGACCGACCCCGACGGCGATCGCGGCGCCGGGCTGGACGCGAACGGAGGATGAGATGCTGAACTGGATTTTCCGAATCGTCTTCGACGACGAAGGCCCGGGCCTGTGCCCGCATGGCGGACACGGAGGCTGAGATGCTGAGATGGATCTTGGCGCTGCTCGGCTTCGACGCCGGTTGCGGCATCGACCCGAACGGCTGCCGCCCCGGCGGCTCCTTCATCGACCCCCTTGGAGGCTGAGATGCTGAAGCGTCTGTTCCTGCTGCTTTTCGGCGGCGATCAAGGACCGACCGTCGACCCGAACGGCGGACATGGGGGCTGAGATGCTGGAATGGCTTTTGTCTCTGTTGCTCGATACCGATGCGGGTCCGAGGATCGATCCCGAGGGCTGAAGCTCACTCGATCGGGAATTCGCCGCGCGAGACATAGATGCCCGCGACAAGGACGTGATCGACGGTCTCGCTGCCGGGACCGAGCGGGAAGAACGCGAGCTCGTGGTAGGAGAATTTCGTGTCCGGCATGTCGCGGCCGATCCAGCCGCGATAGCCGAACGGATCGCGCCCCATGCGCACGCCCTCGTAGAAGATCTTCATGCCGTCGGCGAATTTTGGATGGGTGAGGCCGACCTCGGTCAGACGCATGGTGCGGAAATCCTCGCCATAGGCCTGGACCTGCACGTCGCCGACGATGCGGAACTCGTAATCTGCGCCGCCGTCGAGCACGCGCAGCAGGGTCACATGGCGCAACAGCCGCCCGAAATCGCGCGGCGCGATCGCCTCGCGCGTCGGGAACCGGCGGCCGCCCCTGAGCCTGCGCCACAGCGCGATGATCTGGCGCAACGTATCGCTCTCGACGTCGTCGATCGTGAGGATGCGCCCCGACGAATGGGCGGGGATATCGAGCTCGTCCGCCGGCGGCGGAGGCATGAGGTTCGCGGCTAGGCTGGCCATGGAGCGATTCTCGCGCGCAAATGTAAAGGAATTCGTAACCAGCGGATGCCGCTGGCGCCGCTCTTTTCCTGTGTCATATTGACCCTCATGCGCCTCTCCGTGCTCGACCAATCGCCGATCCGCAAGGACGGCAACGCCGCCGATGCCGTGGCCGAGACCATCGCGCTCGCCAAGGCCTGCGACGCGCTCGGCTATCACCGCTATTGGCTGGCCGAGCATCACAACAGCAATTCCTTCGCGGGCTCGTGTCCGGAGATCCTCATCGGCCGTGTCGCATCGGAGACACGCCATCTGCGCGTGGGATCGGGCGGGGTGATGCTCACCCATTACAGTCCGCTCAAGGTCGCCGAGCAGTTCCGCATGCTGGAGGTGCTTTACCCCGGCCGCATCGATCTGGGGCTCGGCCGCGCACCGGGCACCGACCAGCGCACCGCCGCAGCGCTTCAGGCCGGTCCGCAAGGCTGGGGCATCGATGCGTTCCCGAGCCAGGTGCATCTGCTGCGCCAGTTCCTCGACGACGGCGCGGAGCGCGCGGCGCTGCCCGAGGGACATCCCTATCGCGGCATCCACGCCATGCCGCGCGCGCCGTCGGGCGCGGGGCCGGAGCTTTGGATATTGGGCTCCGGCATCCACAGCGCGATCTATGCGGCCGAGTTCGGCATGCCGTTCAGCCACGCCTATTTCATCAGCTCGGAAGGAAGCGAGGACGCGATCGCGGCCTATCGCGAGCGTTTCAAGCCGAGCGCCGCCTGCGGCGCGCCCGCCGTGTCGCTCGGCGTCGCGGCGCTTGCCGCCGAGACCGAAGAGGAAGCGCGCGCATTGGCGGCCTCGCGCAACCTCTGGGTCGTGCGTCTGCTCAGCGGACGGCCGATCCCCTTCCCGCCGCCGGACGAGGCGCGTGATTATCCGTTCACGGAGCAAGAGCGCGCACTGCTGCGCTCGGTCGAGCGCCGCTCCATCGTGGGAACGCCGGTGCAGGTCCGCGATGGGCTGATGACGCTCGCGCAGGCGCACGGCGCGGAAGAGTTGGTCGTGGTGACCATCACCTACGACTACGCCTCGCGGCTTCGATCCTATGAGTTGCTGGCGGACGCGTTCGGACTTGGAGGTTGAGCCCTATCGGATGGGTCATCCTTCGAGGCTCGCTACGCTCGCACCTCAGGATGACGAGCGCTTTTTATCAGTAGACACGTCACCCTGAGGTGCCCGCGAAGCGGGCCTCGAAGGGCGACGTGGCGTTTCGACGTCGCTGCATCGCGCTCTAACGCCAATACGCCACCATGAGGAACAGCAGCGCGTATTCGGTGACGTCGCTGACGTTGTGGCCGACGATGGGCGCGAGCACGCTTTTCGACTTCTCCAGCCAATAGGCGTAGAGCACGCCGAGCGCGAAGGCATAGATTTGCTGCGCCAGCGCCATCCACCATGGGTGATCGAAAAAGCTGCCGAAATGGGCGAGCGCGAAGATCGCCGCGACCACCACGCCCGCGCCGTTCATGCTGTAGCGGCCGAGGCTGAGCTTGCCCGGCATCGTCGCCGCCAGGAACGTGACGAGCAGCGAGCGGAAAAGGATCTCCTCCGTCGGCCCCACATAGATGCCCTCGAAACCAAGCCAACCCAGCACATGCGAAGTGTCGAGCGGATAGCCGAGCTTGGGCGCGGTGCGCGCGAGGAGCTGCGGCGCGTAGTCGATCGCCGTCATCAGCACGCCGAAGAACAATCCCCACAGGATCGCGGGACCGACATAGCTCCTGTCCCTGGGAAAATGCAGGCCGTAATCCGCCGGCACCAGCCATTTCATGACCGCGATGGCGATCAGCGCCAGCACCGTCTGCATGCCGTGCTGGGCATAGAGGTGACCGAGCTGGTCGGCTATGCCGGGGACGAGGCGCGAATAGTGCCGCGCCAGATCGACGAGCTCCTCAGCAAGATAAGGAAGGCCGAGCCCCAGGAGCACGGTGGTCAGCACCGGCACGAAGCGCAACCGGAAACGTGGCGCGGCGGACGTCTCTGCGCTCATCGAGCCCCCGCTCGAAAAGGACGGGGGAGCATACGCCGATCGCATAGGTTTTGAATGGAAATTATCCCCCCTTTCGTCATGGCCGGGCTTGACCCTGCCGAGAGACAGGGGGAAAACGTCACACCACCGGCAACAGCCCGATCATCGCGCCGGTCAGCCCGCTCGCCATCGTGCCCGACAGGATCGCGCGCATGGCGAGCGGCACGATCTCGTCGCGGCGCTCGGGCATCAGCGTGCTCATGCCGGCGATCAGGATGCCGGCCGAGCCCAGATTGGCGAAGCCGCACATCGCATAGATCATGATCAGCGTGGCGCGCGGATCGAGCGCGCCTTTGGGGAGCCCTGCGAGGTTCAGATAGGCGACGAGCTCGTTCAGGATCGTCTTGGTGCCCATCAGGCTGCCCGCGGTCGCGGCCTCGTTCGCCGGCACGCCGAACAGCCACACCACGGGCGCGAACAGCCAGCCGAAGACGCGCTCCAGCGACAGCGGCGCGCCCGCCACGTCCGGCAAAAGCTTGAGGATGCTGTCGCCGAGCGCGACCAGGGCCACCATCACGATCAGCATCGCCAGGATCTGCAGATAGATCTTGAGCCCGTCCTCGGTGCCGCGCGCGACCGCGTCCATGCTGGAGCGGTATTTGAGATCGGACGCGGCTTGCGTCTCCACGCCGCCGCTCTCGGGGATCATCACGCGCGCGATCAGAATCGCGGCGGGCAGCGACATCATCGAGGCGGTGAGGATGTGGCCGAGCGCGCCGGGCACGACGTCTTTCAGGATGCTCGCATAGAGGAAGAACACCGTGCCTGCGACGGAGGCCAGCCCCACCGTCATCAGCACGAACACCTCGCCGCGCGACAGCTTGGCGAGATAGGGGCGGATGAGCAGCGGCGCCTCGACCATGCCGATGAAGATCGTCGCGGCCGAGCCCAGTCCCACCGCGCCGCCGATGCCCATCAGCTTGCGCAAGCCGAACGCGAAGCCCTTCACGATCACCGGCAGGATGCGCCAATGCCAGAGCAGCGCCGCCAGCGCCGAGATCACGATGACAAGCGGCAATATGCCGAACGCGAAGCTCACCATGCCGGTGGGATTGGTCACGACGAAGGGCGGCGGGCCTCCGCCGATGAAGCCGAAGACGAAGGACGTTCCCGCTCTGGTCGCGCCGGTGAGCGCGTCGACCGCGCCGTTGAGCGCGAGCAGCCCCGCGCGCGCCACCGGCACCTTCAGCAGCAGCAGCGCGAGAGAGGCCTGCAGCAGCAGCCCCGCGATCACCGTGCGCCACGGAAACGCGCGCCGGTCCTCCGACAGCGCCCACGCCACCGCCACGATCACGCAGATGCCCAGCGCGGATTGGAGGTGCGGAAGCATCAGTACTTGTAGTCGCGCAGATAGGCCGCGAGGCTGGGCGTGTCCTTCGTCGAGATGTCGTGGATGCGCCAGGCGCCGTCGACGACGACGAGCGAGAAGCGCGCGTTCTGGACGTCGCTGAAGACCTTGAACGTCACATCGGCCGAGGCCGCGCCGGCGCCGGACATCGTCACCTTGAGCGACATCACCTTGATCGTGTCATAGTCCTGACAGTTGCAGATGGGATCGCTGTCGATCGCGCCGACCTCGCCTTTCGACATGTCGTGGTCGCGCTTGAGCAGCTTGAGCATCGCCGGGTCGACGATGCTCTTGGCGTCGGGATAGTCGAACGCCACCGGCTTGCCGTGCGGCTTGTACGCGGCATAGAGCCCGCGCAGGAACTGCTCCGGCGACATGGAAGGCGGCGCGGCAAAGGACGGCGCAGCGGCCAGAAGCAGCAGCGCCGAAACGACAAATCGCATCTTCATGTGATCCCCCTGAAATGGATGGGCGATCATACACAAATTCCGCGCGCGGACAGTCCCGCGCGTTGACAGGACGGCACGATGCCCGGCTAATGGCCTGGGGTTGGGGGAGCAACGACATGCCGGCGGGTTCATCCGCGCGCTTTGCGCCATATCACAGATACGACCGGAATTTCTTTCTCGCCTATGTCGCGCTGATCTGGCTCGGCATCGTGATGGGGTTCGGCGGCGACATCGTCGATCACATCAAAAGCCACGCGCCGGCGTTCCCGTTGATCGTCCACGTTCATGCCATAGCCTTCGTCGGCTGGCTCGTCGTGCTCACGACCCAGGTGCTCCTGATCCGCACAGGCCGGCACGATCTTCATCGCAATCTCGGGCTGGCCGCGGTCGCGCTCTATGCCGTCATGCTGGTGCTGGGTCCGGCGACGGCCTTCGTCGTCGATCACGCCACCCTGGGTACGCCGGACGCCGATCCGGCGTTCATCGCCATCCAAGGCACGGACATCATCGCCTTCGCGGGGCTCGCGGGTGCGGCGATCGCGCTGCGCGGCAACGCCCCGGCGCACAAGCGCCTGATGCTGCTGGCGACGCTGTATATCTCCGATGCCGGCTTCGCGCGCTGGCTGGGCTCGGATATCCACCACCTCATGGGCCAAGGCTATTGGGCGCGGTTCGCGTCGCTGTACCTGGCCAACGACGTGCTGATCCTGGGGCTCGGCGCCTACGATCTCGCGACACGCGGTCGACTGCAGGCGGTGTATCTTCCGGCCGTTGCGTGGACGTTCGCGTTCCAGATGACCGCGATCTATCTCTATCTCGATCCCGCATGGAAGCCGGTCGCGGTATCGATCCTGAGCCTCTAAAGCTGGCCCGCGATATACTGGTCCGCATCGATTCGGGGGTGAGATGCCGCAACCATCGTCACGGCCGGCGGAGATCAAGGCGCTTTCGGGCGCGCGCGCGTTCCCGCCGCTGATCCTGGTGCTCTATCATTTCTGCGAAGGCCACGGCTATCGCGGCAATTTCGTCTTCGACGCGCTCGTCGCCAAGGGCTACCTCTGGGTCGAGTTCTTTTTCATGCTGTCGGGGTTCATTCTTGTCCATGTGTATGGGCTGCAGCGAGTCAAGCTGAGAGACCCCCTCACCCTAACCCTCTCTCCCGGAGGGGGAGAGGGAAACTTCTCTTATCTGAAATTCCTCCGCGCGCGCCTCGCCCGGCTCTATCCGCTGCACATCTTCATGCTGTTCGTGATGCTGGGGTTGGTGCTCTTGCTGCGTTTCCTCGCGGCGCGCGGCGGATACGTCTCGATCTACGACCAGCCCTATCACCCGATCAACACCTGGCAGGGGTTCGTGGCGAGCGTCTTCCTCGTCCAGGCCTGGAACATTCTCTCCTATCTCACCTGGAACGGCGCGTCGTGGTTCGTGAGCGTGGAGTTCCTGCTCTGCCTTCTGTTCCCGGCCTATCTGTTCCTGTCGCGCGGCGGCGCGGTGCGCGGCGCGTTGCTGATCGTTGCCGGCGTGGCCGCGCTCGCCTATCTCGCGCGCACCTCCGGACACGGCCTCGACCTCACCTTCCACAACGGCATCTTCAGAGGCGCGGCCTGCTTCGCGGTCGGCGTGGGTCTGTCGATGCTCTATCGCGCGGCGGCGGCGCGCGGCTGGGGCGAATTGCCGGACGGGCTTTTCTCGCTTGCGCAGTTCGCGGCGGTGTTGCTGCTGCTCGACGCGATCTACCGCACGCAATGGGCGCACAAGCCGGCCGACATCTATGTCGCCGCCGCAATGGCCGGGCTGATCTTCACGCTCGCCTTCGACCGCGGCATCGCCGCGCGCGCGCTCTCGACCGCCCCGGTGCTCAAGCTCGGCGAATGGTCCTATGCGATCTATATCGGCCAGACGGCATGGCTGCAGTTCCTGCGCTATCTCGAGCAGCGCTGGTACCCGCATGCCGATCCGGCCGCGATCTGGTGGATCGAGCCCTTCGCGCTGGTCGCGGTCTGCGTCGTCTGGGGCGCTCTGCTCGCGACCGTGATCGAGCGGCCCGCCAACCGCTGGCTGAGACAGCGCGCCGCTTGACCCTTTGGCCCCGTTCGGCCATCACTTCGCGCCTGCAATATCCCCAATCGAAGGAGCCCCGCCCATGTCCATCCGCTTCGACGGCAAGGTCGTCATCGTCACCGGCGCGGGCGGCGGGCTCGGCCGCGCGCATGCGCTGGAATTCGCCCGCCGCGGCGCGAAAGTCGTGGTCAACGATCTGGGCGGAGCGGTCGACGGCACCGGCGGCAACTCGGCCGCCGCGGAAGGCGTGGTCAAGGAGGTCACCGACGCGGGCGGCACGGCCATCGCCAACGGCGCCTCGGTCAGCGACGACGCGGGCGTCGCCCATCTCGTCAAGCAGACCATGGACACGTTCGGCCGCATCGACGTGCTCATCGCCAATGCCGGCATCCTGCGCGACAAGAGCTTCTCCAAGATGGAGCTCAAGGATTTCGACGCGGTGATGCAGGTCCACGTCATGGGCACGGTCAAGCCCGCCAAGGCGGTGTGGGAGATCATGAAGGCGCAGCAATACGGCCGCATCGTCGTGACCACGTCCTCGACCGGCCTCTACGGCAATTTCGGCCAGACCAATTACGGCACCGCCAAGCTCGGCCTGGTGGGCTTCATGAACACGTTGAAGCTCGAAGGCGCCAAGGACAACATCAAGGTCAATGCCATCTGCCCCGTCGCCGGCACGCGCATGACCGAGAACCTGATGCCGCCGGAAGTGGTCGCGATGCTCAAGCCCGAATACGTCACGCCCGCGGTGGTGTTCCTCGCCAGCCAGGACGCGCCGACCGGGGTCGTCATCTCGGCCGCGGCGGGCGCGTTCTCCTCGGCGCAGATCGTGGAATCGAGCGGCGTCAATCTCGGCCACGCCGCCACCGCCGACGACGTCGCGGCGAATTGGGACAAGATCTCCGACTTCACCGGCGCCAAGCACTTCACCATGGGCGGCGAGCACAGCGCGCACTTCTTCGAGCTGGTGAAGACCACGCCGCTGGTGGGATAGCGCCTACTCGCTTCCCTGCACCGAGAAGGCCAGGCCGATGGGATCGCTGGACGGCTGCCAAACGCCATTCGTGGAGCCGCAAGCGCCGGCGCTGCCCGAGCAGTAATAGTCCGTGATTCCCGAATCGACCTGATTGACGATGTTGTACTCCCAGACTCCATAGAAGTCGGGATCGTGGTTGTCGGTCTTGACGACGACCCAGTATTGGTGGCCCGCGCTCAACGCGACGCCGGTGGATTTGACCGTGACGAGGCCGCAGCAGTCCGCGGGCACATTGCGCGCATGCCATGTCTGAAGCGCGTTGCCCGGCTGACCGGCATTGTCGTCGTAGAGACCGACCACCACCTCGTTCGTGCCCTCCAGAATTTTCAGGGCGACCTGGATGCGCGTCGCCGTGTGGTCCGCCGACGGCGTGAACGCGGCCGCCTGCCAGAACTCCGGCACCTCGAAGGCGTTCTGCGGTCCGGCCAGGGTCTGTCCGTACTGCGCGTTGTAGAGGCCCTTGGGATATTTGCGTCCGAGGTTGTCGAAGATCGTCACCAGGCCCGCTGGCTCGGCCGGCGGCGGAACATAGTTCCCCGCCGATTGCGGGATCAGCATCGCTGCATGATCCGCCGCCGCCCAACCCGCCGCGGCACTCGTCCCGGCGAGGAACAACGCCGTTACGCCGAACAGAACTCGCTTCATTTTCACGCCCCGTTTGAGATTCGAGGCGGCGAAAATAGAAAGTCGCGCCGGCCCTCGTCTTGGACCGGCGCGACATGCGCATTGGACTGGAGCGACATCGACCTTACGGGCTTGTTAGGATCGAACGGCTCCAGTTGCGAAGGCACCAAGTCCTAATTCGCCAGCACCGCGAGCCCCAATCCGGGAGGCTGGATCGTCATCGTCGACCACTGGTCGTTGGGCGTCGTGCACGGCGTGCCCTGCGCGTCGTTCGAGCAGTATTGCGTGAACTCCTGCGTGTGAACGAGATCGACCGAATTGAGGTTCCAGGTCACCAGTGCATCGAGCGAGGTGTTGTCGGTCCTGAGCACGACCCAATACTTCTTGCCGGCCACGACCGGGATGCCGGCGGGATCGGTGGCGGCGAGATAGGAGCAGCACGAGCCGAGCGCGGGAAGATTGTGGAACTGCCACGTCTTCATGGCCGAGCCGGGCACGCCGCTGTTGTCGCTGTAGAGGACGACGTCGATCGCGTTGGTGCCCGCGTTGTAGGAAGCGGGCACGTCGATCTCGACCACCTTGAGATCGGACTGCGGCGTGAACGAGACGCCGTCGAACAGCATGTGCTGGCCCAGACCGTTGTGCGGGCCCTGGATGCCGAAGCCGTGGCAGCAATTGTACTTCACCTTGCTCACGGCGCGCTGGATGTTGTCGAAGATCACGACGCTCCATCCCGGCGGCGGCGCCTTGGGCGGCGCGGTCTTCATGCCTTCCGCCGTCGGCATCATGAGCTCGCCGCGATCCGGCTTGGCCTTGCCCGCATCCGCCGCCGCGGCGCCGCTTGCGATCAGCGCCGCCGCCGAAATTCCCATTAGAATTCGCTTCATCGAATTTTTCCTCTGTCGTTACGAAAAATGCCCCACACTTTTCGCCCCTCCGCTTGCAGGAAAGGTCGAAATCGCGTTATCCGCCCGATTTGTTCGGATCGAGCGGCTTCATCCCCGCCGATTTCTCAGCCGTGCGCAGCATGTCGACGAACTCGCCGCGATAACCGAATCGGTCGTCGCCCTTTGCGCCTTCCGCGATCTCGATCGCGCGCGCGTAGTCGAAGTCCTTGATATAGGGCTCGTGGCGCATGAGCTGCGCGCTGCCCGCGACCGCCGCCGCGAAGCGCATGTCGGCGGGGAGCCGGGCGAAGTCGCCCACCACGTCGGCGTCGGTGATCGGCCGCATGATGAGGTGCGACGTCTTCTCGCCAGGCAGCTTGTAGCGGATCTTCAGGAACGCGAGCTCGCCGTTCGGCTCCGGCACGGGGTCGTGATAGCGCAGCGGATCGGCCATCACCGCCTTCGAGCCCACGGGCGTGACCTCGTAGAGCGCGGTGACCGTGTGGCCCGAGCCGATGTCGCCCGCATCGATCTTGTCGTTGTTGAAGTCGGTGCGGTTGAGCAGCCGCGTCTCGTAGCCGATGAGACGGTACTCGGCGATCCGCGAGGGATTGAACTCGATCTGGATCTTCACGTCCTTGGCGATGGTGAACAGCGTGCCCGCGACCTGCTGCACGAAGACCTTGCGCGCCTCGTTCATCGTGTCGATGAAGGCGGCGTTGCCGTTGCCGGCCTGCGAGAGCTTCTGCATCAAGGCGTCGTTGTAATTGTCGTCGCCGAAGCCCAGGCAGGTCAGCTCCACGCCCCTGTCGCGCTCGCCGATCACGAAGCCTTCAAGCGCCTTGGGATCGGTGATGCCGACGTTGAAGTCGCCGTCGGTCGCCAGCAGCACGCGGTTGACGCCGCCCTTGATCATCGTCTCTTCCGCGAGCTTGTAGGCGACGCGCAGGCCCTCGCCGCCCGCGGTCGATCCGCCCGCCTCGATATGGTCGATGGCGGCCAGGATTTTCGCATGCTCCGCGCCGCTCGTCGGTGGCAACACCACGCCCACCGCTCCCGCATAGGTCACGATCGAGACGCGGTCCTTCCCGGAAAGCTGGTCGACGAGAAGATGGAACGCGCCTTTGAGCAGCGGCATCTTGTTGGGCTCGTACATCGAGCCGGAGCTGTCGATGAGGAAGACGAGGTTCGCGGGCGGCCGCGCGGCCTTGGGCAGATCGAAGCCCTTGATGCCGATATGCAGGATCTGCGTGTCCGCGTTCCAGGGCGTGGGATAGACCGCATAGCTCGCGCGGAACGGAACCTGGCGGTTCTCGGGCAGCGGATAGGAATAGTCGAAATAGTTGACCATCTCCTCGACGCGCACCGCGTCGGCGGACGGCATGCCGCCATTGTGCAGAGCGTTGCGCACGACGCCGTAGGACGCGGTATCGACGTCGATGGAGAAGGTCGAGACGGGCTCGTCCGACACCACCTTCACCGGGTTGGGCGTGCTGTCCGGGAACTTCGAGGTGTTCGAGGGCTGCGAATAGCCGTTCCCGAAATCGGCAAACGCCGAGGGCAGGTTGTTCAAGAGGGCCTCGGTGTTCGTCGTGCCCTCGTATTTGATCTCCGCTTGAGAGGTGGCCGTCACAGGCGACGAGGAATAGACGCCCACCTTCGGAATCCGCGAGCCGGTGACGGCGACGGTCTCGACCTGATCGCCATCCGCGGCCGGTGGAGGAGGAGGCGGTTGAACGCTGGGCGCCTGCGGCTTCTCCAGCACGGCGTGCTTGCCGCCGCTCGTGTTTTCGCATGCCGACAGCACCAGCGCCGCGGCAGCGGCAAGCATCGCGACTTTGACGATAACCGATCTCATCGAATTCCCCCTTCGCATGAAACAGCGCAGAGGAGGCTGGGCGCGCATTTCGCCGCCCGAAGGGCGACAATGCGGCGGATCGGTGGCGCAGAAAAAAGGCCGGGCGGTTTCGCGCCCGGCCTTTCTCCCGAATAATGCGGGATTTCAGTTCCTGGTGTCGTTGCCGAGGACCGCGAAGGACAACGCCGGAGTGCCGGCGCCGAAATTCGTCCACGACGTGCCGTCATAGCCGGCGACGACCATCGGATCGGTCTCGTCGGTCGAGTTGAACGGCCACGCCGCCCACGTGTCGGCGTTGGTGTCGTCCGTCGACAGATAGATCCAATACGGCGTGCCCGCCGTGAGCCGGATGTGGTTGATGCCGGTCACGGTGGCGAGCTGACAGCAATCGCCGAACGTGCCGAGACCCGACACCGCCCAGGTGCCCAGCACGTTGCCGGGTACGCCGCCATTGTCCTCGGCCAGATTGACGATGACCTCGTTGGTGCCGGAGACGTAGCCGACCGCGACGTCGATCTCCTGCACCTTGGCGTTGACGGCGGGCGTGAACTGCGTTCCCACCCAGATGGTCGAGCCGATCTGGCTGCTCGGGCCCGACACCGTGTCGCCGAAGCAGCAGAAGTAGTAGCCCTTGGGATATTTGAAACCGATATTGTCGAAGATCGTGTCCATCTTGTGCGGCGGAAGCGCCGTCGGCGTGTAGGTGGCCGAGCCGTGCTGCACGGTGGTGGTACGCTTGTCCTTACTCACGCTGGCGCCGTTGACGCCCGCGGCCTGTGCGGTTCCTGCCACTGCGAGAGCCGCTATGATGACGAGTGCTTTCCTGATCATTCAAACCCTCCCTTGATGAAACCCCTTGGAACAAGCCTGTGAAGAGGGAAGCGTAGTCCTTCAAATTGTGGGGAGCAATCGGGGCTGGAGCCGCGAATTGCAGTCGGTACTCAATTGAAACTCTGGTGTCATGGCCCGCGACTGCGGGCCACCCAGGTGAAATCCCGCGCGATCCGGCCGGCTTCGGATTGACCTCGCGCACAATACCGATCGTGCAGAACCTAGCTGGGTGGCCCGCAGTCGCGGGCCATGACAAGTTGGAAAGCGCGCGGCCCTATGTTTCGTCCGGCGCCCCGCGCACGGGCTTGCGCATCACCTCGGTCCAAGTCTCTCCATCGATGCCGATCTCGACGTGAAGCGTCCCAGGCTCGGTGACGTCCACGACGCGCTGGATGAGTTGTATCGTCCAGCTCCCTATCTTGGCTTTGGAGACCAGCTTGGTGAGCGCGACCACCCGCTCGTCGAACCGGATGCGTGCCGGCAGCGGATCAAGGAACGCTTTCGTGGTCTCGACATTGAGGAGGCCGCTGAACTTCAGCTGGTATGGGAAACGCGGCACCACGATCGCGTCGCCATAAGTGCCCAGCAGTATCCAGCGCCCGTCGAGCTCGGGACGCACCTCCTCGCAGAGCACACCGTCGAGGAAGCTCAACCCGTCGGCAACCTCGATCGCCACCGGCCGCGGCGGCGAGACCGGCGGACCCGCGCGCCATGCCGGGAACAGGCTGCGCTCGTCGTTCCTGCTGGAGAGGATGGCCGGCGCGAGCAGAAGCACGAGGGCCGCGATGACGCCCAGGACGACGAAGCCGTTCGGATCGAATTTCTGAGACAGGAAGTGTTGGGCGAGCCCGTCTATGCCGGCAATGACGAGCACTGTCGCGCCTCCCGCCGCCAGCGTCGCCCCAAGCACCGCGGCGCCGACACCCCGGAACACCCGCGCGCCGCGTATCCAATGCCGCCAGAACGGTTGCCCATCCCCCATGAGGCGAAGTTTAGCAAGCCTCGGGCGGGCCCACACTGCCTGTTGTTTCTATTGAGCTTTTTCGACCAGGACCGTAGCGCGTGCGACACTATTATGAACTTCGTGGTAGTGGTACTTCCGGTTAATTTCAAGGTTCCGAAGCATGCTCATTGCGCATGGCTGGCAGAATTTGCGGCCTGGCGGAACCGCCCCATCTCTGCCGTGAACGAACGGGCGCGCAGGCGCTCACACGGAGAGGCCAATGAATATCAAGACCAATACCCATGGCGGCGAAGAGGTCGCGGGCACGAAATTCCTGACCTGGGCGATCCTCGTGGTCGCGGCCGGACTGGTGTTCGCGGTGACCACCGATCTCGCCGGCAACGCCGCGCCGCAGACGCAGACGGTGCAGACAGTGGCGGCGCATAAGGCGTCGTAAGACGGCGAAGTTCTATACCGCCACTTCCTCCAGCCGCACGTCGTGGCCCCAGAGGAGCTCGATATGGGTGAGGACGTGCTCCTTGGTGGCGTTGTGCAGCGGCACGCCGCGGTTCATGCGGTGCTCGAGGCGGAGCGTGCGGTTGCCCTTCAGATCCGCGCCTACGACCTGGATGTTGGGATCGCCCGCGGTGTCGTATTGACGGGCCAGCGCCGAACGCACCTTGCGGTAGCCGCGCTCGTCATGGATGCCGGCCACGTGATAGACGCCGTCATCGGCCTTGTCGAACAGCGAGAACATCCTGAAGTCGCGCATCACCTTGGGTGACAGGAACTGCTCGATGAAGCTCTCGTCGCGATAGTTCGCCCACGCGTCCTTGAGCGCGGCCATCGCATCGCCCGAGCCCGCGATCGCGGGGAACCAGTCGCGGTCCTCTTCCGTGGGCGCCTCGCAGACGCGGCGGATGTCGTCCATCATCGCATAGCCGAGCGCGTAGGGATTGATTCCGTAATAGCGCTTGTCGTCGAAACCCGGCTGGAACACGACGCTGGTGTGGCTGTGCATCGCCTCGAGCAGCGCGCCCTCGCCGATCAGCCCGCGGTCGTAGAGCCTGTTCATGATCTGGTAGTGCACGAAGGTGGCGCAGCCCTCGTTCATCACCTTGAGCTGGCGCTGCGGGTAGAAATACTGCGCCAGGTTGCGCACGATGCGCAGCGTCTCGCGCTGCCAGGGCCTTAAGGTGGGCGAGTTCTTCTCCAGGAAATAGAGCAGGTTCTCTTCCGGCAGCTTCATGTCGGGGCCGGAATCGTCGTCCGGGTCGGGCGTCAGCGGCGCCGCGGGCGGCTCGATGCCGGCGGGCAACGTGCGCCACAGCTCGCTATAGGCCTCCTCCTCGTATGCCGCGCGCTTGCGATGCTTTTCGAGCACGCGCTCCTTCGACGGGCGCGGCGGGCGGCGATAGCGGAACACGCCCTGGTCCATCAGCGCGTGCGCCGCGTCGAGCACGGCCTCCATCTCCTCGCGCCCGTAGCGTTCCTCGCAAGCGGCGATGTAGCGCTTGGCGAAGGCGAGGTAGTCGAGGATGCCTTCCGCGTTGGTCCATTGGCGGAAGAGATAGTTGTTCTTGAAGAAATGGTTGTGCCCGAACGCCGCATGCGCCATCACCAGCGCCTGCATCGTCATCGTGTTCTCCTCGAGCAGATAGGAGATGCACGGGCTCGAATTGATCACGATCTCGTAGGCGAGCGCGGAATAGCCCGCGCGGTACATCGTCTCCTCGCGCGCGAACAGCTTGCCGAAGCTCCAATGGTTGTACATGAGCGGCATCGCGAGCGACGAATAGGCGTCGAGCATCTGCTCCGACGAGATGATCTCGATCTGGTTGGGATAGACGTCGAGCCCCATGTCGCGCAGCGCGATCTCCTCGATCGCGGCATAGGTACGGTCGAGGGTGGCGAAGTCCCACTCGGAGCCGTCGAAGAGGAAGTTACCCATTGTAGCCCCCTCCACCATGGCCGGGCTTGACCCGGCCACCCAGCGCGCCGCAGGCGCAAAGGGATTCACGCGGAGACGCGGAGGACGCGGAGAACAAAAAGATCTCCGCGCACTCCGCGTCTCCGCGTGAGACATATTCATTTCGCTCGCTGACGCTCGCCAGCTGGATGGCCGCCTCAAGGGCGGCCATGGTGAATTGGAGACTCATCCCGCCTCCGTCTTCTTGAACAGCTCGTGGAAGACCGGGAATATGTCCGCGGGCCGCGCGATGCGCTTGGTGGCGAAATTGCTCCACAGCTCCGCGACGGTGCGGTAGGCGCGCCAGAGCTCGGCGCCGCTGTCCTCGCTCGCGAACACTTCCATCTCGCGCTCGTCGAGGATCTCGATATAGGCGTAGTACTGGACGAGCGGCATGATCTCGCCGTTGAGCAGCTCGACGCAGTGCCGCGCGTCGCCCGTCTGGGTGTAGCCGTCGCTGGCCTGCGCGGCATAGATGTTCCAATCCGCGGTCGCGTAGCGCGCTTTCTGGATCTCCAGCATCTTGTCGAGCGCGGTCGAGACGATCGTGCCGCCCGACTGGCGCGAATAGAAGAACTCCTGCTCGTCGACCTCCTGCGCGTCGTGGGTGTGGCGGATGAAGACGACGTCGACCTTCTTGTAGCGCCGCTTCAGGAACAGGTGCAGCAGCATGTAGAAGCGCTTGGCGAGGTCTTTCTCGCGCTCGCCCATCGAGCCCGAGACGTCCATCAGGCAGAACATCACCGCCTGGCTCGTCGGCACCGGCTGCTCGGTGAAGGCGTTGAAGCGCACGTCGACGGGATCGATGAAGCCGACCCATTTGCGCTTGGCGTTGGCTTTCGCGAGCTGCTCCTTGAGCGCCGCGATCTTCTCCAGCGCGGGCGGGTCCTCGCGCTCGGCGAGGTCGAGCGCCGCCTCCAGCGCCTTGACGTCCTCGAGCTTCGGCCGGCGCAGCGCCAGGCGGCGGCCCTGGGCATGGCGCATGGTGCGGATCAGGTTGATCTGGTTGGGCGAGCCCGAGGTGGTGATGCCGGCCCGGCGCCAGGTCTTGTTCGGCGTCTCCTTCAGCGTCGTGCGCACGAGATTGGGCAGCGCCAGATCCTCGAAGAAGATGTCGAGGATCTCGTCCTGCGTCATCGTGAACTCGAAATCGTCCTCGCTCTCGCCGCTGTCGGCCGCGTCCTTGCCGCGGCCGGCGCCGTCGCCCGAACGCGGCTTCTTGATCTCGTCGCCGGTGGAGAACTCCTTGTTGCCCGGCAGCACGAAGTCGCGCTCGCCGGCGCTCTTCGGATCGAGACGGAAGCGTGGCTCCTTGGTGCCTTTCGTCGATATCTTGATCTTGCGGTCCTTGGCGAGATCGGCGACGGAGGAATCCTTGAGCGATTTCTGCACCGCCTCGCGGATCTGGTTGCGCGCGCGGCGCAGGAAGCGCTGGCGGTTGCCGAGCGACTTGCCCTTGGGGTTCAGGCGGCGGTCGACGAAGTGGGTCATGCGGCACCAACTGTCATTCCCGGCCGAGCGCCGCGACAGCGGCGCGAGGGGAAGGGAACCCAGGTGGGAAGAGCGGACCCGGTCTTTCCACCTGGGTCCCCTTCCCTCACGCGAACTTCGTTCGCGTTCGCCGGGGATGACATCGGAGTTACCCCGCCTTGTTCACGCGCATGTACCACTCCACGAGCCTGCGCACCTGCCTCGGCGTGTAGCCGCGCGCGTGCATGCGCTTGACGAACTCGTTGTGCTTGGTCTGCGTGTCGCTGTCCTTCTTGGACTCGAACGAGATCACCGGCAGCAGATCCTCGACCTGGGTGAACATGCGTTTCTCGATGACCGAGCGGATCTTCTCGTACGCCGTCCACGCCGGGTTCTTGCCCTCGTGCTGCGAACGGTAGCGCAGCGCGAACTTGACGACCTCGTTGCGGAAGTCCTTGGGGTTCGCGATGCCGGCCGGCTTCTCGACCTTGGACAGCTCGTTGTCGAGCTGCGCGCGGTCGAGGAGCTGGCCGGTGTCGGCGTCCTTGAAATCCTGGTCCTCGATCCAGGCGTCGGCATAGGCGATGTAGCGGTCGAACAGGTTCTGGCCGTATTCGCCGTAGCTCTCCAGATACGCCTTCTGGATCTCCTTGCCGATGAACTCGGCATAGCGCGGCGCCAGCTCCGCCTTGATGAATTCGAGATATTTCTTCTCGGTGTCGTCGGCGTACTGCTCGCGCTTGATCGACTGTTCCAGCACGTACATCAGATGCACCGGATCGGCCGCGATCTCGGTGGAGTCGTAGTTGAACGTCTCCGACAGCGTCTTATAGGCGAAGCGCGTCGAGATGCCGGTCATGCCTTCGTCAATGCCCGCCTGGTCCTTGTATTCCTGCAGCGTCTTGGCCTTGGGGTCGGTGTCCTTCAGCTTCTCGCCGTCATAGACGCGCATCTTCGAGGTCAGGTTGGAGTTCTCATGCTCCTTGAGCCTGGTCATCACGCAGAACTTGGCCAGCATCTCCAGCGTCTCGGGCGAGCACGGCGCGGCACCCAAATTGGAGCTGCCGATCAGCTTCTTGTAGATCTGCGTCTCCTCGCTGACGCGCAGGCAATACGGCACCGTCACCACGCAGATGCGGTCGAGGAAGGCCTCGTTGTTCTTGTTGGCCTTGAACACGGTCCATTCGGCCTCGTTGGAATGCGCCAGGATCGTGCCGTTGAACGGGATGGGGCCCAGCGTCTCGGTGCCGATGTAATTGCCTTCCTGCGTCGCGGTCAGCAGGGGATGCAGCACCTTGATCGGCGCCTTGAACATCTCGACAAATTCGAGCAGGCCCTGATTGGCGCGGCACAGCCCGCCCGAGAACGAATAGGCGTCCGGATCGTTCTGGCTGTAATGCTCGAGCTTGCGGATGTCGACCTTACCGACGAGCGCGGAGATGTCCTGGTTGTTCTCGTCGCCCGGCTCGGTCTTGGCGATGGCGAGCTGGCGCAGCTTGGACGGATAGAGCCGCGCGACCTCGAATTTGGAGATGTCGCCGCCGAACTCGTCCAGGCGCTTGACCGCCCAGGGGCTCATCACGTTGCCGAGGCGGTGCTTGTCGATGCCGTATTTCTCGCTGAGCAGGTCGGTCAGCTCGCCGGAGCGGAACAGGCCGAGCGGGCTCTCGAACACCGGCGAGATGTCGTTGCCGGCTTTCAGCACGTAGACCGGATGCTTCTCCATCAGCTCCTTGAGGCGCTCGGCGAGCGAGGACTTGCCGCCGCCGACGGGGCCAAGGAGATAGAGAATCTGGCGCTTCTCCTCGAGGCCCTGCGCCGCGTGCTTGAAGTAGCCCACGATCCTCTCGATCGTGTCTTCCATGCCGTAGAAGCCGTCGAACGCGCGATAGAGCTTGATCGTGCGGTTGAAGAACAGGCGGCCCAGCCGTGCGTCCTGCGCGGTGTCGACGCGCTCCGGCTCGCCGATCGCCGAGACCATGCGTTCCGACGGTGACGCGTAGAGCATCTTGTCGTCGCGCGCCGCGAGCAGCCAGTCGCGCAGCGACATGCTCTCGAACTTCTCGCGCGCATAGTCGCGGGTGAACATATCGAAGACATCCAGCGTGGCCATCGCGACCGTCTCCTTGTTCGTCCGCCACGCGCGCCCTTCGCACCCGGACGGACGGTTGACCCACATCGGCAGCGTCATCCTGCTCCATCACCCCTGAACGGCGGATTAAAACTTCGTTTCCAACCCGTTCATCGCGATGCGGACGACGCCCCGCTTCGCGCGGTTTCCCGCGCGATTCCTTCCTAATCGCTCCTCTTCAAAATCATCTGCTCGCCGGTCTCTAACGCAAACCCGCGGCGGCCATCTGGCCCGCTCTCGACGAATGGAATCATACGCCAAATCAGAAGCTTGCGAAAGCACGCCCGCGCGAATTCGGACGATGCGTCGCACAAAGGACACGATTGAATCGAGCAGGCGCCACGATTGCAGCAGCGATGCGCCACAATCGCGCTCGAACCTGCGCATGCACTTTCGTGCTCAGGGAGGACCGTATGTCGAAAATCGGGCGCGTACGCGCGTGGCTGCTTGCGATTGTGACAGGATTAGGGTTGACGGCAAGCGCCGAGGCAAAGCCCGCGCTGTCATCGAATTTGGAGATCGAGCGTTCCGTCATCGTCAAGGGTTCGACGCGGCCCGTCTATGTGCTGGTGCATTTCTTGGCGCCCGAGCTCGACGTACGGTCCGGCGAGCGGCCGCCGCTCAACCTGTCGCTCGTCCTCGACCGTTCCGGCTCGATGGAAGAACAGGGCAAGATCGAATATCTGCGCCAGGCCGCCAAGCTCGCCGTCGGGCGGCTCGGTGAGCGCGACGTCGTCTCGGTCGTGGAGTTCGACGACCGCATCACCTTGATGTGGCCCGCAAGCCATGCGCATGACACCGCCCGCCTGCAGAGCGAGATCGACGCGCTCACCCCGCGCGGCTCGACCAACCTCGCCGGCGGCATGGAGCGCGGCATCGACGAGGCGACGGGCGCACGCGAACGCCTGCACCTCTCCGACGGCACGCTCAGCCGCGTCGTCCTGCTCACCGACGGCCTCGCCAACACCGGCGTCACCGACCAGGGCGAGATCGCGCGCATGGCGCAAGACGCGCGGCGCCGGGGTGTGCGCGTCTCCACCATCGGGCTCGGCCTCGACTACAACGAGGACCTGCTGCAGTCGATCGCGGAGGGCGGCGGCGGCAAGTACTATTACGTCGAGAGCCCGGTGCAGCTCGCGCGCATCTTCGAGGAAGAGTTGAAATCGGCCTTCGCCACCTGCGCGCGCGACGTGCACATCTCCTTCCACGGCGGCGGCGCGGTCAAGGGCGCCGAGCTGATCGGCTTCTCGAACGCGTCGGGGCGCGACGTCTCCGCCGACTGGCCCGACTTCTACGCGGGCGAGACGCGCAGCGTGCTGCTGCGTCTGGACGTGGACGCCGGCCGCGACGGACCGCTGGAGCTCGGCCGCTTCGACGTCGCCTGGCGTGATGCCCGGAGCGGCGCGACGGGCACGATCGACCTGCCGATCCGCGCCAGCGTCGCCGAGGACATGGCCGCGTCCGACCGCTCGCTCGACAAGAACGTCGCGGTCGAGGCTTCGCTCGCCGAAAGCGAGCGCGGGCTGGCGGCCGACGTGGCGCTCGCGGCGCAGGGCGAGGCCGGCAAGGCGCGCGCCGCCAACGCCTCGATCATCGCCGATCTCAAGGCGCGCAACGCCGTGCTCAAGGACGAGCGCATCACCCGCAAGATCGAGGCGATGAACGTCGAGCAGGTCCAGATCGCGCAGGCGGCCAGCGCACCCGCTCCCGACGCGATGCAGAACTATGCCAAGGCGTCGAAGCAGCGGCTCTATCAGGCCAAGACCGGCAACCGCGCGGGCTATGTGCTGCAGCAAGGCGACAAGGGGCTGGCGGTCGAGCGCCTGCAGCAGGGGCTGGCGAGCGCGGGCGTCTACAAGGGCCCCGTCACCGGCGTCTACGACCAGGCGACTGCCGACGCGGTGAAGGCCTATCAGAAGAAGAACGGCGTCCCGGCCGACGGCACGGCGGGCGCGGAGACACAGGCGAGGCTGGGGTTGTATTGAGCCCAACTGTCATCCCCGGCGAGCATCGACGCGACAGCGTCGATGCGAGGGAAGGGGACCCAGGTGGTTAGACTTGTCTTGCTCTTTCCACCTGGGTCCCCTTCCCCTCGCGACACTGACGTGTCGCTCGGCCGGGGATGACAGCGGAGTTTTACTGCTTCTGCGTCCCCAAATTCTTGTCCATGTCCTTGGCCACGTTCTCCTGCGCGGTGTAGCCCGACGTCGCGATGTCGGCGGAATAGAGCGCCTTCAGATAGGCGATGTCGCTCTCGGTCAGCGCCTTGGGCTTGTCGCGGTCCGCGCAGCCCGACGACATCAGGTCGAGGATGCTCGGCAGCGCGTTGCAGCCGTCCAGGGACGCGGGCTGCGACAGCGCCAGCAGCGAGACGTAGTCCGCGATCGGTCCGATCTCCCAGCCTGCGACCTTCTTCGCGTCGGCGACGATCAGCGCGTTGACGATCTGGCCGCTGTTCTTGACGGGGATATGGCTGCCGGTGCCGGTATAGGGGCTTTGGCCGTAGGCGGTGTCGATCCGCACACCGGGACCCACACTCTCGCCATTCGCCAGCGTATGCGCTTGCGCGTTCGGATCGCGCCTGGTGCCGGTCACGTACCACGCCTGGACCGGACGATAGACGTGGATGATCGAGCCGCGCTCATGCGTGAAGTGCATCCCGATGATCAGACCGTCCGTCTGTTCCGCGAGCTTGGTGACGACGGCTTGCGGATCGTCGGTGAACAGCACCTCGACATTGGCGATGCATGTGGCGGGCGCTTGCGCGCTGCTGCCGATCTCTTTGGCGACCGCCGCGATGCGCGCGGTGACGAAATCGTCATAGGCCTGCGGCAGACCCATCGTAACCGGACAGATGCCCGAAGGTGCCGCGCGGGTGATGAGCCCGCTCTTGCGGCTGCGCGCGGCATGGATCTCGACGAATTGCTGGACGATCTTTGTGATCATCTCGGCGTCGGTCGGACGCTGGCCTATGACGGTGACGGTCTCCGGCGGCTTGGCGGGTGGCGCCGTTTGGGCGGATGCCGCGCCCGCGGCCATCGCAAGCATAACCGGAACGAACATCGAGCGCATCGCGCGTCTCCAGATATCGAGCCCTCGCAGGCTAGTCCCGGTTCCGCACGCGGTCGAGGCTCGGATTTGTGCCAAACTGTGCCGAGAGGCGCCGCGATTCCCTTCCATGCTCATCCACACCTGCTTCGACGTGCTTGCCTGGATCAGCGGCGCGCTGATGGGAGTGTTCGTCTCCCGCATGGGATGGCTGGCGAGCCGCGCGCGCACGCCGATGCGCGACCCGGGCTATTTCATCGCGCTGGGCTTAGGCGCGATCGGCGGCGCGCTGCTGTTCGGGAGCCTGAACATGGGGCTCGCGGGACGCTGGGTCCTCGGCCATTCCATCGCGGGCGCGATCGCGGGCGGCGTCGTGGCGGTGGAGGCGTTCAAGCTCGCGACCGGCATCAAGGGCTCGACCGGCGCGCAGTTCGTGGCGCCGCTCGCAACCGGCATCGCGGTCGGCCGGCTCGGCTGCTTCTTCGCGGGCCTCCCCGACTTCACCTATGGCACGCCCACGAGCCTGCCCTGGGGCGTGGATTTCGGCGACGGCATCGCGCGTCATCCGGTGCAGCTCTACGAGTCTGCCGCGATGGCGCTGTTCCTGATCGTCTATATGCGGGAAATCGCGCACGGCTCGGAATTCTTCCGCGCGCAAGGTTTCTATCTTTTCGTGGGCTGGTATGCTTGCCAGCGTTTCCTCTGGGAATTCATCAAGCCCTATCCGACGATCCTGGGCCCGTTCAACGTCTTCCACGCGATCTGCATCGTCCTCTTCGGATATTCACTCTTCATGCTGAGGCGCAATCATGAGCTTCGTGCGGCCGTCTAAGGATTACAGCTTCTACGGACAGACGACCTCGCTGTGCGAAACCTGTCTGAAGCTGGTCCCTGCGAAGATCGTGATCGAAGGCAACGACGTCTTCTATCTCAAGCGCTGCCACGAGCACGGCGCGCAGAAGACGCTGATCGCGACCGACGCGGCGTATTTCAAATCCTGCAAGGACTTCATCAAGCCCGGCGATCTGCCGCTCAAGCACCAGAGCCGCACGCAGTACGGCTGTCCCTACGATTGCGGGCTGTGCCCGGACCACGAGCAGCATTCCTGCCTGGCGCTGATCGAGGTGAACGACGCCTGCAACCTCACCTGCCCCGTCTGCTTCGCGGAGTCCGGCCAGGCGCGCACCGAGCAGAAGAGCTTAGGTGAGATCGATGCCATGCTGGAGACGCTGGTCGAGAGCGAGGGCTTCCCCGATCTCGTGCAGATCAGCGGCGGCGAGCCCACGATCCATCCCGAGATCATGCAGATCCTCAAGCTCGCCAAGTCCAAGCCGATCCGCCACGTCATGCTCAACACCAACGGCATCCGCATCGCGCGTGACAAGGCGTTCGTGGAGGAGTTGGCGGCGCTGAAGCCCGGCTTCGAGGTCTATCTGCAGTTCGACTCGATGAAGCGCGAGGCGCTGGAGAACATCCGCGGCGCGGATCTGCGCAAAATCCGCGAGCAGGCGCTGGCCAATCTGGAGGAGGCCGGCATCTCCACCACCCTCGTCTGCGTCGTGAAGAAAGGCGTCAACGACGGCGAGATCGGCGACATCGTCCGCCACGCGCTGTCCTACCGCTGCGTGCGCGGCATCACCTTCCAGCCGGTGCAGGACGCGGGCCGCAACCTGAACTTCGACAAGAACCGCGACCGCATGCTGCTGACCGACATCCGCCGCGAGGTCTATTCCCAGGCGGGCGAGGTGTTCGGCGCCGACGACATCATCCCGCTGCCCTGCAACCCCGACGCGATCGCGATCGCCTACGGCCTGCGCGACGGCGCGAAGGTGACGCCGATCACCCAGCTCATCCCTAAGGCCGAGCTGCTCGCCATCGCGCCCAACACCATATCGTTCGAGAAATACCCCGCGCTCCGCGACCGGCTGTTCGACCTTCTCTCGCTCGCCTCATCCGGCGAGCGCACCAGGACCGTGCTCGGCGATCTGCTCTGCTGCCTGCCGCAGGTGGAGGTGCCCGACGACCTTGGCTACGACAAGGTCTTCCGCGTCGCCATCGTCTCGTTCCTCGACCGCTACAATTTCTGCATCGCCGCGGTGAAGCGCTCCTGCATCCACTTCGTGACGCCGGGTGCGAAGATCATCCCCTTCGACACCTACAACCTTTTCTATCGCAATGGACTGGACGTGAAGCTCAGGGAGGCGGCCCGTGTCGCAAGTTGAAAACCCTCCTCCGCCGCCCCCGCCGCCGAACAGCGGCTGCGGCGCCGTCGCCCTCATGGTCATCGGCGCCATGATCCTGATCCCGTCAGGCCTGTGCACGGCGGTGATGGGGGTCGGGGCGGTCGTCGACCTGAACGCCGGCATCGACCGGTTCGAATCCGACCTCGGCGACGTCTGGCCGTTCGCGCTGCTCATCATCGGCGCCGCGGTGGTGGGCGGGATGATGATCTGGGCCGGCATCAGGATGCAGCGGCGCGGGTGAGGCGATGACGGAGCAGGGGCCAAGGCGCAACGTCGCGGGCGGCATCGCGCTCCTGGTGCTGGGCCTGGTGATCCTGGTTCCGTCCGGGCTGTGCACCGGCGTCATGGCGATCGGCGCGATCGTCAGCATGTTCCGGTATTCAGCGGCGGTGGGCATGCTGCCGATGGCGCTGATTTTCGGCGGACCGTTCGTCGCCGCGGGCGGCGCGCTGGTGTGGCAGGGCATCAAGCGCCTGCGCCGCGGCGATGAATGACGCACAACGGCTCTTGCCGCCGGACGGCGCTTGCGCGAAGCTTGCCCCATGGACGCGCTGCAGCCGACCATCCGGCATGCCCAGCCCGCCGACGCGGCGGAGATCGCGCGCATCTATATAGAGTCGTGGCAGGACACCTATCCCGGGGTCTTGTCGCGCGCGCTGCTCGCCTCGATGACGCATGGCGGCCAGATGGGACGCTGGCGCGCGGCGATCTGCCAGGGTGAGCTCGTCCTCGTCGCGGAGCTGGAGAAGCACGGCGTCATAGGCATGCTGAGCGCGGGCCCGTCGCGCGACCGCACGCTCGGCTTCGACGGCGAGGTCTATACGCTCTATGTCGATCCCGCCTTCTATGGACAGGGCGCGGGCGCCAGGCTGCTGCGCGGGGCCTTCGCGCAACTGCGCAAGCGCGGCTGCCGCTCCTGCGTGATCTGGGCGCATGCCGGCAACAACGCGCGCTTCTTCTACGAACGCATGGGCGGCCGCCTCGTCGCCGAGCGCACCGCGCGCATGATGGGCGATCCCGTGCCGGAGGTGGCCTTCGGCTGGAAGACGCTGGAGCCGGTGGAAAGAAGCGAGGCGCGCTAGGCGCGACCCCACCCTCCCCTTGAGGGAGGGTCGACAATTTGCGGAGCGCAGCGAAGCAAATTTCGGGGAGGGGTAATCGTCCTGCTCACCCCTCCCCGAAAAATGCTCCGCATTTTTCGACCCCCCCTCAAGGGGAGGGTCGTTTCTACTCCTCCAAATCCTTCGGCCTGACGAACGCATCGAGCTCGCCGCAGCCGGGCGCCGCATCGGCCCAGCGCGCGACGTCGAAATCGATCACCGCGAGCGCGCAGGTGGGGAACTTCTCGTCCATCGCGTCGTAGCGCTTGCGCAGCTTCTTCTCCAGCGGCACCGAGGCGAGCGCGAGCGCAAGCTGCTCCAGCCCCGGATTGTGGCCCACCGCCATCAGCACGCCCGATCTGTCCGGCGCGCGGCGGATCAGCGACAGAACCACTTCGGGCTCGGCGAGATAGAGCTCGCTCAGGTACTGCACGGTCGGCGTCGCGCCGAGCTCGGGCAGCAGCAGCTTCACCGTCTCGCGCGTGCGCGTGGACGACGAGCACAGGATCAGGTCGGGGATGTAGACGTCCTCGCGCAGGAAGCGGCCCATGCGGGCGCTATCCTTCTCGCCGCGCTTCTCCAGCCCGCGCTTGGCGTCGTCGGCGGTCTCGCGCTCCGCCTTGGCGTGGCGCAGGAGCAGCAGCCGTTTCATGCGATCTGGTAACGCGCCCGCGCGCCGCGCTCGAGCGCGGCCGAGACCAGCCGGTCGATGCCGAGCGCGCGGCGGATCGCCTCGATGACGCGGATCTCCTCCAGCATCACGCGGCTGTCGGAGAGCGCGATCTCGAGCGCCAGCCAATAGGCAGTCTCGCGCAGATGCTCGGGCAGCGCCGCCTTGACGAGGCCGAGGATGGCGTCGAGGCCCTCGTTCTCCTGCAGGATCGCGCCGCAATCCTGCGCGGTGGCGAGCAGGCGGCTGTGATCGAAATCGCGGAAGGCGGGCAGATGCTTCGACAACTCGCCGATCGTCTTCAGCTCCTTGTCGGAGATCACGCCGTCGGACGCCGCCACGACGACCATGACGTAGACGAGCGCGGTCTGGTGGCTGATGGTGTTCATGCGGTCTCTCTTGGGCGCGGCGGCGCGACCTTAAGAAACTTGACCGTGAGCGGCAAGGCACGTCACAAACGGCCATGGCGACGAACAAAAAGCCCGGCAAATGGCGCGCGCGGACGCTGGGCGTTCGCGGCGGGACCATGCGCACGCCGTTCCAGGAGACGGCCGAGGCGCTGTTTCTGACCTCGGGCTATGCCTACGAATCGTCCGCCCAGGCCGAGGGCCGCTTCACCGGCGAGGACGACGGCTACCAGTACACGCGCTTCTCCAACCCCACGATCACGATGTTCGAGGAGCGCATGGCGGCGCTGGAGGACGCGCCCGTCGCGCGCGCGACCGCCAGCGGCATGGCGGCGGTGAGCGCGGCCCTGCTCGCAGGCCTCAGCGCGGGCGACCACGTCGTGGCGGCGAAGGCGATGTTCGGCTCGTGCCGCCACGTCATCGCCGACATCCTGCCGCGCTTCGGCGTCGCGCACACCCTCGTCGACGGCGCCGATCTCGACGCCTGGCAGGGCGCGATGCGCACCGGCACGAAGATGCTGTTCCTGGAGACGCCTGCGAACCCGACGCTCGATCTCGTCGACATCGCCGCGGTGGCGAAGATCGCGGACGGCGCGGGCGCGCGGCTGATCGTCGACAACGCCTTCGCCAGCCCCGCGCTGCAGCAGCCGATGAAGCACGGCGCGCACATCGTCGTGCACTCGACGACGAAATACATCGATGGTCAGGGGCGGTGCCTTGGCGGCGTCATCCTCTGCCATGAGGATTTCCTGAACCAGCGGCTGCAGCCCTTCCTGCGCAACACCGGTCCGGTGATGAGCCCGTTCAATGCCTGGGTGCATCTCAAGAGCCTGGAGACGCTCGACCTGCGCATGCGCGAGCATTGCGCCAATGCGCTCGCAGTTGCGCGCTTCCTGCGGCGCCACAAGAAGATCGCGCGCGTGCTCTATCCTTTCCTGGACGATCATCCGCAGCACGCGCTCGCCAAGAGGCAGATGTCCGGCGGCGGCGGCGGCGTGGTGAGCTTCGAGGTCGCGGGGGGCAAGGACGCCGCCTACCGCCTGATGGACGCGCTGAGCCTGATCGACATCTCCAACAACCTCGGCGACGCCAAGAGCCTGATCACCCATCCCGAGACGACGACGCATTCGCGCCTCGGCGCCGAAGCGCGCGCCGAGCTCGGGATAACATCGGGCATGCTGCGCCTCTCCGTCGGCCTCGAAGACGCCGACGACATCTGCGAGGATCTGGAGCAGGCGCTCGGGGCGGTGTGATGGCTCACTCTCTCATTCGTCATCCTGAGGTGCGAGCGCAGCGAGCCTCGAAGGATGACGGCGCGGAATGAGCGGCTGGGCTTACATGCTGCGCTGTTCCGACGGAAGTTACTACGTCGGCTCGACTTCATATGACGACATCGACATCCGTGTCGGCGAGCACAATGACGGCAGATTTGAGGGCTTCACGCACAAGCGACGGCCCGTCGTCTTGGTTTGGGCCGAACACTTCGGCGACCTGCGTGATGCGCAGGACTGCGAACGCAGAGTCAAGGGTTGGCGCCGAGAAAAGAAAGAAGCGCTTATCGGCAAGGACTGGAGCGCGCTTAAGATGCTCGCAAAACGTCCAAACGCGCGTCGCCCTTCGAGGGCCGCTTCGCGGCCACCTCAGGGTGACGCGCTACTTCTAAATCCATCAGAACGTCATCCTGAGGTGCGAGTGCAGCGAGCCTCGAAGGATGACGACTCGATAAAAGGGGGAAATATATGAAATCGAGATTCTTTACGCTCGCCATAGTGCTTTTCTGCAGCAGCCCCGCCTCCGCCGCCGGGCTCTCCTTCTCCGTCTCCTTCCCCGCGTCGATGAGCGCGGCCCCGCTTGACGGGCACGTCACGCTGCTCGTGGCGAAAGGCGCGCCATCCGACGAGCCGCGCAAGCTCGTGTCGCCGGACGAGCCGCTGAAGTCGCCGTTCATCTTCGGACTTACCGTCGATGGGCTGAAGCCCGATGCGCCCGCGGTGCTCGATGCGCATGCGTTCGGCTGGCCGCTCGAGAGCATGGCCTCGCTCAAGCCGGGCGACTACACGGTGCAGGCGGTGCTCAACCGCTACGAGACGTTCCACCGCGCCGACGGCACGACGCTCAAGCTGCCGCCCGAGATGGGCGAAGGCCAGCACTGGGCGGAGAAGCCTGGCAATCTCTATTCCAAGCCGATCAAGCTCCATATCGACCCCGCGCACGGCCAGATCATCGCCATCGTGCTCGACCAGAAGATCGCGCCCATCCCCGACAAGAAGGACACCCCGTTCGTCCGCCATATCAGGATCAAGAGCGAATTGCTGTCGAAGTTCTGGGGGCGGCCGGTTTATCTGGGCGCGCATGTGCTGGTGCCTTACGGCTTCGACGCGCATCCGGGCGCGCATTATCCGCTGATGGTGTTCCACGGGCACTTCCCGAGCGACATCTCGGAGCTGCGCACGACGCCGCCGGATGCGAACCTCAAGCCCGACTATTCCGACCGCTTCCATCTCGCCGGCTACAACCGCATCCAGCAGCAGGAGGCCTATGCGTTCTATCAAAAATGGATCTCGCCCGGCTTTCCGCGCTTCCTGGTGATCGAGATCCAGCACGCCAATCCGTATTACGACGACAGCTATGCGGTGAATTCGGCCAATCTCGGTCCCTACGGCGACGCGATCAACAAGGAGTTGGTCCCGTACATCGAGAAGACGTTCCGGGGCCTGGGCACGGGCTGGTCGCGCTTCACCTATGGCGGCTCGACGGGCGGCTGGGAGGCCTTGGCGACGCAGGTCTTTTATCCCGACATGTACAACGGCAGCTTCGCCGCCTGCCCCGACCCGATCGACTTCCGTGCCTACACCGTCATCAATCTGTATACGGACAAGAACGCCTATACGCTGGACGGCGCCGCCGCCACGGTCGAGCGGCCCGCGATCCGCAACTATCTGGGCGAGATCTTCACCACCCAGCGCGACGCCAACCACATGGAGCTCGCCCAAGGCGACCACAGCCGCTCCGGCGGGCAGTACGACATCTGGCAGGCGGTGTTCTCGCCGCTCGGCGCCGACGGATACCCCAAGCCCATCTTCGACAAGGTGACCGGCGAGATCGACAAGTCCGTCGCCGCCTATTGGCGCGACCATTACGACCTCGCGCACATCATCCAGCGCGACTGGGCGAGCTTGGGGCCGAAGCTCGCCGGCAAGATCCACATCTATGTCGGCAGCGGCGATACTTATTACCTCAACGACGCCGTCTACTACGCGCAAGACACGCTCGAGCACCTGAAGAACCCGGCTTACGGCGGCGAGGTCAAATACGGCGACCGCGCCGAGCATTGCTGGAACGGCGACCCGAACCTGCCGAACGCGTATTCCAGGCTGCACTACGACTTCCAATACCTGCCGAAAATCCTGGCGCGCATCCAGGCGACGGCGCCGAAAGGCGCGGATCTGACGAGCTGGAGATACTAGAGTTCCACTTGTCATTCCCGGCCGAGCGAAGCGAGGGGAAGGGAACCCAGGTGACTGGGTTAAGTTAAAGCCCAGTCACCTGGGTCCCCTTCCCTCACATCGCGCGCAGTGCGCGCGATGTGAGCCGGGGATGACAACAATGGTTGGACTGCGAGAAACTCTTGCAATTCGCCACCCCCTATGTAGACTTCCTACATGGGTGACGAACCGAGAATCACCGGACCCACGCTCAGGGTGCTCGCCGCCTTGCTCTCCTCGCCGCGCGACGAGTTGTCGGGCGCCGAGATCGGCCGCGCCGCGAAGCTCGCCTCCGGTACGCTCTATCCGATCCTGCTCCGCCTCGAAGGCGCGGGCTGGCTGCAAAGCCGCTGGGAACGCGAAGACCCCAGCGAGCTCGGCCGCCCTCGCCGCCGCTTCTACCGCGTCACCGCGGTTGGCGCAAAGAAAGCCAAAGCCGCCGTCAAAGACCTCCAGCCCGCCTTCGGGAGGCTGTCATGGGCGTGATCGTAGGAATGGCAATACTAAGCATTCTGGGCGCTACGTCATCCCAGCTGCTCGGTGAAGAGATAAAAGCATGGGCGCCATGGCTCGCGAAACGATTGACCGACATGGCTCTGCGCCGGCTGCCAGCGAACCTACGCATCAGGTTTCACGAAGAGTGGGAAAGCCACATAGCTGAAGTGCCAGGGTCATTTGGCAAGATACTCGTAGCTATCGGGTTTGGCTTTGCGGCATGGCGCGTTAGGTCAGAATTTCTTAGGCGCCATGTACGCAACTCGCATCAAAAAGCCGACAATAGCAGGAAGATTTCCATTACCCCCTCTGCGCAAACGATGGGAGCGCATCGAAGAAGAGTCAGTACTGTTAACAGAACTCAACCCGCTAACCGAGAAGTCGCGCGGGAGGAATTGGCCGAGCTGAACAAGCTAATACATCGGGTGCAGGTCGATAGCGGCAACGATAATAAATATCAGACGCTACGATTCCTCCAGCGGCTAGGACGAAGACGCATTCTCGAAGAATATCTTTCGCGAGCTGAATGACCATGTCCCCCCACCACGCCTCCGTCGTCTGGACGCGCACCAGCGCAGACTTCACCTACGATACCTACAACCGCGCGCATGAGATCCGGTTCAAGGACGGCGCGATCACCATCCCCGGCTCGGGCGCGCCGATGTTCAAGGGCGATGCGGAGCGCGTCGATCCGGAGGAGGCGTTCGTGGCGTCGCTGGCGGCGTGTCACATGCTCACCTTCCTGGCGCTGTGCGCGCGCAAGCGGCTGACCGTGGAAGCTTACGAGGACAATGCCGAGGGCTTCCTGGAAAAAGGCGCGAACGGCAAGTTTTCGATGACCCGCGTCACACTGAAGCCCCGCGTGCGTTTCGCGCCGGGAACCGAGGTCGACGCGGCCAAGCTCGCCGATATTCACCACAAATCCCACGAGGAATGCTTCATCGCCAATTCGGTCAAGACCGACGTTGCGGTCGAGCCACAGTCCTGAAGTTCCCCCCTCCAGCACGCTTGCACAGCCCAAGCGCGCGGCGCGATAATGGCGCCATGTATGAAAGAGAGACGCGCGGCGTGAGGGTGGCGGTGAGGCCCGCCTATCTCGACGACCAATCCGATCCCGACGAGGGCCAGTTCCTGTGGTCCTACACGGTGACGATCGAGAACAAGGGCGCCGAGCCGGTGCAGCTCATCTCGCGCTATTGGCACATCACCGACGCCCATGGCCGCGAGCAGGAAGTGCAGGGTCCTGGCGTCGTGGGCGCCCAGCCGGTGATCGCGCCCGGACAGGCGTTCGAATATACCAGCGGTTGTCCGCTGCCGACCTCGTCCGGCCACATGGTCGGCCGCTACCACATGAAGACCGCGTCGGGCGAGGATTTCGAGGCCGAAATCCCGGCCTTCCTCCTTGAAAGCCCGCACGAGCGGCGCCAGATCCACTAAAACCCTAATCCGCCGCGGGTTGATCCGGCCACTTGCTTCGGGCGTTATGGCCCCATTCGATCCGCCCATTCGCGAGCAGCCCATGTCCGACGCCGTCAAGACGACCCCGTTCTGTGCCAAGACGCCCAAGCCGGCCGAGCCGCGTCCGTCGCGCGAAGAAGCCGAGGCCGCGGTCCGCACGCTGCTGCTCTGGACCGGCGACGATCCCACGCGCGAGGGCCTGCGCGACACGCCCGCGCGCGTCGCCCGCGCCTATGAGGACTGGTTCTCGGGCTACGGCGAGGACCCGGAGGAGTTCCTCAAGCGCACCTTCGAGGAGGTGGAGGGCTACGACGACATGATCGTGCTCAAGGACATCCGCTTCGAATCCCATTGCGAGCATCACCTGGCGCCGATCATCGGCCGCGCCCATATCGGCTACCTGCCGAACAACAAGGTCGTGGGCATCTCCAAGCTCGCGCGCGTGGTGGAGGCCTATGCGCGGCGCCTGCAGGTGCAGGAGAAGATGAACGCGCAGATCGCGCATTGCATCCAGACCGTGCTCGAGCCCAAGGGCGTCGCGGTGGTGATCGAGGCGACGCACCAATGCATGACGACGCGCGGCGTGCACAAGACCGGCGTCAGCATGGTGACCTCGGCGATGCACGGCGAGTTCCGCAAGAACCCGCTGACGCGGCGCGAGTTCCTGAGCGTGATCGGAAATCCCGCCTCCAGCGTCGACGGCTGAGCGTGACCCCGCTCGACCTCACCAAGCGTCTCATCGCGTTCGATACGACGAGTAGGCTGTCCAACCTGGCGCTGATCGATTTCGCACAGGAACTTCTGGAAGGCGCAGGCGCGCGCTGCCGGCGCAGCTACAATCCGGCGAAGACCAAGGCCAATCTCTTCGCGAGCTTCGGACCCGAAGGCGACGGCGGCACCGTGCTGTCCGGCCACACCGACGTCGTGCCCGTCGACGGGCAGGACTGGTCGAGCGATCCGTTCGCGGCGGAAGTGCGCGGCGACAGGCTCTTTGGCCGCGGCGCCTGCGACATGAAGGGCTTCGTCGGCACCGCGTTGTCGCTCGCGGACGAGATCGCGAACACCAAGCTGAAGCGTCCCATCCATTTCGCGCTGTCGTTCGACGAGGAAGTCGGCTGCACGGGCGTGCCCGCGCTGCTCGCCGATCTCAAGGAAGCGGGGATCAAGCCCGCGCTCGTCATCGTGGGCGAGCCGACGCTGATGAAGGTCGTCGGCGCGCACAAGGGCGGCACGTCGGTGCGCACGCGCTGTCTCGGCCGCGAGGGCCATTCGAGCGCGCCGCACAAGGGCGCGAGCGCGGTGATGATGGCCGGCGAGTTCATCGCAATGCTGGCGCGGCTGGGCGTCGAACTCGAGGCCGACCGCGATCCGCGCTTCGATCCGCCCTTCACCACGACGCAGGCGAACGTCGTCTCCGGCGGCACCGCGCTCAACATCCTGGCGCGCGAGGCCGTGGTGACGTGGGAGTGCCGTCCCCTGCCCGGCCGCGACGGGCTGGCCGTGGTGGAGCGCGCGAAGACGCTCGCCGAGAGCGAGATCCTGCCGAAATACAAGACCGGCGCGCCCGAAGCGGCGTTCGAAACCAAGGTTTCGAGCAGCTATCCCGGACTGGCGCTCGATCCGGATTCGCCCGCGGTCGCGCTGGCGCTGATGCTCACCGGCGCCAACCGCGCCGAGACCGTCGCCTACGGCACCGAGGCCGGCCATTTCGCCGCCGCCGGCATCCCCGCCGTCATCTGCGGTCCCGGCTCCATCGACCAGGCGCACAAGGCGGATGAGTTCGTTGCGCTAAGCGAGCTGGATGCGTGCGAGGCGTTTTTGCGCAAGGTGATTGCGAGGGCCGGTCAACCCTCCCCTTGAGGGAGGGTCGAAAAATGCGAAGCATTTTTCGGGGAGGGGTCTGCGCCAAGACGATTACCCCTCCCCGAAGAATTCTTCGCTGCGCTCGAATTCTTCGACCCTCCCTCAAGGGGAGGGTGGAAAATCAATCTCATGCACCGTGCCGCAGAACTCGCAGCGGGCGCGGATGAGGCCGTCGGGGTCGGCGAGGTTGGCGCGGTCTTCCGGGGAATAAGATTTGAGCACCGTCGCGATGCGCTCTCTGCCGCAATCGCAGCGGAACGCGACCGGCTCGGCCGGCATGACGCGCACTTCGTCTTCGTTGAACAAGCGCCACAATAAAGTCTCGGCGAGCAGCGAGGTGTCGACGAGCTCGATGTCCTCGACCGTCTTGAGGATCAGCATCATCCGCTCCCAATCGTCGTCGGAGCGCTTCGCCTCGGGCGTCGCCTGCAGCATGATGCCGCCGGCGCGCCAGGACGGTGCGGCCTTGCCCGGCTCGAAGACGGGCGCGGCGGCAAGGCGCAGCGCGGTCGGCAACTGCTCGGACTGCGCGAAATAGGTCTCGGCCGACGCGGCGATGCCTTGCGGCGAAAGCGCGACGATCCCCTGATAGGTCTGCCCGCCCGTGCGCGGCTCGATGGTGATCGCGAGCGACCCCTTGCCCGCGAGCGACGCGAAATCGGCGTGCGCCGCGTTGCCTTCCAGCCGCGCAAACCCCCGCACGCCGCGCGGCTTGCCCTCTTCGGCGCCGTAATAATCGGCGGCGACGAGATCGAGCGGACCATCGCTCTTGGTCTGCACGGTCAGCCGCCCGTCGAGCTTGAGCGCGGTGCCGAGCAGCACCGCCAGCGCCAGCGTCTCGCCCAGCACGCGCGACGCGGCTTCGGGAAGCACATGCGCGCTCAACGCGCGCGTCGACGCCGCGTCGAGGCGCACCAGCCTGCCGCGCACGCCCACGACGGGCAGATCGAAAGCAAGCACGAAATCGCCCGGCGGCGCGGGAACGTGACCTTCGGCGGACATGGGTTCAGCCGCCCACGCCGGAAAGCGCGACCGAGACGTCCCACAGCCGCTTCGCGTCGGCGTCGTTCTGCGCTTCCTTGGTCGGGGTGGCGAGACGGTTCTTGTAGTAATAGCCGCCGCTCTTGCCCTCCACCTTCGGCGAGGAGGCGAGATAGACGATGGTCCTGGCGCCTTCTTCCGGCGAGATCGCGCCGATGGGCTTGGCGATCCTGATCGCGGTCTGGAAGATGCCGCCGCTCTGGTCGCCGAAGCGCGTCGCGACGAAGCCCGGATGCAGGCAGTTCGCGGTGACGCCCGTGCCTTCGATGCGCCGCGCCAGCTCGCGGTTGAACAGGATGTTGCAGAGCTTGGATTTTCCGTACACGGAGAAGCCGCTGTAGCGCTTCTCCGCCTGCAGGTCGGCGAAATCGAGCCGCGCGCCCTTGTGCGCGTCCGACGCGGTCGAGACGATCCGCGCGCCGGCTTTCAGCCTGGGCAGCAACAGGTTCGTCACCACGAAATAGGCCATGTGGTTGACGGCGAAGGTCTTCTCGAGCCCGTCTTGCGTCACCTGGCGCATGTTGAACAACGCGCCTGCGTTGTTGATCAGGACGTCGACCTCGCCCGCGATCTCGCCCGCCGCGCGCTTCATCTCCGAAAGCCGCGAAAGGTCGGCGATCACCGACGCATGCCCCGAGCCGGGCAGCTTGCCCAGCGTCTCGCGCACGCGCTCGCCATCGCGCGCGACGAGCACGATGCGCGCGCCCTGTTCGGCGAGCCGGGTCGCGGCAACCTCGCCGATGCCCGAGGTGCCGCCGGTGATGACGACCGTCTTCAGCCTACGATCTCCAGATCGGAAAAGAAGAACTTGATCTCGTTCGCGGCCGTCTCGGGCGCGTCGGAGCCGTGCACCGAATTGGCCTCGATGGACTCGGCGAAATCCTTGCGGATCGTGCCCGGCGCCGCCTTCGCGGGATCGGTCGCGCCCATCACCTCGCGGTTCCTGGCGACGGCGCTCTCGCCTTCCAGCACCTGGACGACGACGGGGCCCGAGGTCATGAAATCGACCAGCGAGCGGAAGAACGGCCGCGCGCTGTGCACGGCGTAGAACGCCTCGGCCTGCGCCGCCGACAGGCGCATCCGGCGCGAGGCGATCACGCGCAGTCCCGCCTTCTCGAACCGGTCGACGATGGCGCCCGTGTGGTTGCGGCGCGTGGCGTCCGGCTTGATGATGGAAAGCGTGCGCTCGACGGCCATGATAGTCTCCGGGTTCGGTGGGCGGGGCCTTATAAGGGCGCGGGCGCGGACGCGCAAGGAGCGGATGGATGGTCAAAGTCGCTGTCGTGCAGGCGGGATCGGCGCTTTTCGACACGCCCGCGACGCTTGCGAAGCTCGAACGTTTCGCGCGGGAGGCGGCGGCGGACGGCGCCAAGCTGATCCTGTTCCCGGAGGCCTTCGTCGGCGGCTATCCGAAAGGTGCGGGCTTCGGCGCGGTGGTGGGCTCGCGCAGCCCAGACGGGCGCGACCTGTTCCGCCGCTATTTCGAATCCGCGATCACCGTGCCGGGCGCTGAGGCGGCGGCCATCGGCGACGTGGCCGCGGCGCTCGGCGTCCATATCGTGACCGGAATCATCGAGCGCTGTGGCGGCACGCTCTACTGCACCGTCCTTCACTTCGACGAGACAGGCGCGCTCATCGGCCGCCGCCGCAAGCTGATGCCGACCGCGAGCGAGCGGCTGATCTGGGGCATGGGCGACGGCTCGACGCTCGACGTCGTGCCCACGCCGCACGGCCGCGTGGGCGCGGTGATCTGCTGGGAGAACTACATGCCGATGCTGCGCATGGCGATGTATGCCGGAGGCGTCGAGCTCTATTGCGCGCCCACCGTCGACGACCGCGACACCTGGCAGGCCACGATGCGCCACATCGCGCTCGAAGGCCGCTGCTTCGTGCTCACCGCCGTGCAGTATCTCACGCGCGCCGATTGCCCGCCCGACTATCGCCCAATCCAGGGCGACGCGCCCGACACGGTGCTGATCCGCGGCGGCAGCGCGATCTACGGCCCGCTCGGCGAGGAGATCGCGGCCCCGGTCTACGGCCGCGAGGCGGTGCTGAGCGCCGAGATCGATCTCGGCGCCGCGCGCGGAAAATACGACTTCGACGCGGTGGGGCACTATTCGCGGCCCGATATCTTCACGCTCCATATCGACCGCCGTGCACGGAAAGGCGTGCAGACCGACCCGGGCGAATGGAATTCGGCAACCCTAGATTGACACTTCTGCGATAAAGCTCAAGATGCGCGCCGGGAAACGCACGCGGGAGCTGGCCATGGCCGCCACGACGGCTTCGATACTCTTTGCCACCAACAGGAAGCTGACCGGCGAGGCCGGCGGCATCGCGACGTTCGACGACAACGTCCAGGACGTGACGCCGGAGGCCCTCCTCTGCGGCTCGGCCGAGGTCAGCGACATCGACATCTCCAGTCCCGACCACGGCACGATCGACAGGATGAGCAAGCTCACGACCGGCGGCTTCGACGACGGCGCCATTGCCGCGCTCGCGCAGTCGAAGAACGACGTGCTCGTCTTCGTGCACGGCGCGTCGAACAGCTTCGAGGACGCGATCACGCGCGGCGCCTACAACAAGCTGTGGCTGGCGAGCGCCAAATTGCCGAACTGCAATTTCGACGTCGTAGCCTTCACCTGGCCGGCGCGGACCTACACCTATTGGGACGTGTTCTCCGACACCACCGGCTACCGCCACGACCAGCAGCAGGCGACGGCCTCGGCCTACCATTTCGGCCTGTTCCTGAGGCAGGTGAACCGCATCCGCGCCGCCATCGGCACGCGCAAGCTCAACCTGCTCTGCCACAGCATGGGAAACTACATGCTCGGCGGCGCCGTGGAAGCGTGGTCGCGCGCCAACCCGGCGCAATCGATCTTCGATACCGCTGTGCTCGCGGCCGCCGATGAGGTCGCCACCACGTTCACGGCCCCGGACAATGGCCGGCTGTGCACGCTCAAGGCCCTGGCCAAGAACATCACTGTTTATTTCAACTACGACGACGTGCTGATGCATCTCAGCCATATCGCCAATTGCGACTATCGGCTGGGCTATGACGGCCCGCCGAACAAGGCGGACCAGACGGTCTTCGAAAGGGCGGTCTACAGCCTTGTCGATTGCACGGGGGTCGACGACTACATCAGCACGATCCTCGAGCAGCCCGACCGCTCGCACCAATACTACCGCCAGTCGCCGACGGTGCGCTTCGACATCGCCCAGACGCTCACGGGCGCGACCGTGCGCCGGCCGCGCTACGACGAGAAGGCGAACGTCTACTCGCTTTTCGCGCAACCCCAGAGCCTGTAGCAGACCGGCCCTTGGGCGGGCGGGCGGTTGTGCTATATGGCCGCCGCCATGCTCGTCATCGACAACATCATCGTCCGCATCGCCGGGCGCGAGATCCTGGACGGCGCCAGCGCCTCGCTGCCCGCGGGCCGCCGCATCGGGCTCGTGGGCCGCAACGGCGCGGGCAAATCGACGCTGCTCAAGGTGATCTTAGGGAACCTCGGCCTCGACCAGGGCGAGGTGACATGGCCCAGGGACTGGCGCATCGGCGCGGTGGCGCAGGAGGCGCCGAGCGGGCCCATCACCCTGCTCGACACGGTGCTCGCCGCCGACAGCGAGCGCACCGCCCTGCTCGCGCGCGCCGAGACCGAGCACGACGCGCATGGGCTGGGCGACATCCATGCGCGGCTGGAGGCGATCGACGCCTATTCGGCGCCGGCGCGCGCAGCCTCGATCCTCGCCGGCCTCGGCTTTCCGGCGCAGGACCAGCTGCGCCCGTGCTCGGAGTTCTCCGGCGGCTGGCGCATGCGCGTGGCGCTGGCCGCGATCCTGTTCTCCGCGCCCGACCTTCTGCTGCTCGACGAGCCGACTAACTATCTCGACCTCGAAGGCGTGCTGTGGCTCGAGGACTATCTCAAGCGCTATCGCGGCTCGGTGATCGTGGTGAGCCACGACCGCGATCTGCTCAACAACGTGACGGAATTTATCCTCCATCTCGAATACCAGAAGCTGACGCTCTACAGCGGCAACTACGACACCTTCGTCCAGACGCGCGCGATGCGCCGCGCCAACGACATGGCTTTCGCCAAGAAGCAGGACGCCGCGCGCAAGCACATGCAGGCCTTCGTCGACCGCTTCCGCTACAAGGCGTCGAAGGCGCGCCAGGCGCAAAGCCGCATCAAGATGCTGGAGCGGCTGCAGCAGGTCGAGGTCCCGCCCGACGAGTTCATCGCGCCGATCCAACTGCCCAAGCCCGAGAACGTCAGCCCGCCGCTGATCACGCTGGAGAAGGCGTGCGTCGGCTATGACGGGCGCGCGGTGCTTTCGGACATGTCGCTGCGCTTCGATCCCGACGACCGCATCGCGCTGCTCGGCAAGAACGGCAACGGCAAGTCGACGCTCGCCAAGCTGCTCGTCGGCCGGCTGACGGAGATGGGCGGGGTGGTCAACCGCTCGCGCAAGCTGGTGCCCGGCTATTTCGCGCAGCACCAGCTCGACGAGATGGACGCCACGATCACGCCGGTGCAGACGCTGGCGCGCCACCGCCCGAAGATGACCGAGACCGAGCTGCGCACGCGGCTGGGCAGCATGGGGCTCGTCGGCGACAAGGCGCTGACCAGGGTGGGCTCGCTGTCGGGGGGAGAGCGCGCGCGGCTGATGCTGACCTTGGCGACGCTGGACAAGCCCAACCTGCTCATCCTCGACGAGCCGACCAACCATCTCGACATCGACGCGCGCGAGGAGCTGCTCATGGCGCTGAACGATTTCGAGGGCGCGGTGATCCTGGTCAGCCACGACCGCCGCCTGATCGAGGCGACGATGGACCGCCTCCTGCTCGTCGCCGACGGCAAGGTCGAGCCGTTCGACGGCGATCTCGACGACTATCGCCGCTTCCTGCTCTCCGGCGAGAGCGCGCCCACGCGCCGCGAGGAGCCGCCGAAAGCCAGCAAGGAGGACGTGCGCCGCGAGGCCGCGCTCAAGCGCCGCGCGCTGCGTCCGCTCAAGGAGAAGGTCGAGATCGCAGAACATCAGGTCGCCGAGCTCAACAAGGAGATCGCGAAATACGACAAGACGCTGGCCGATCCGCTGCTCTTCACGCAGGACCGCGCCAAGGCCGCGTCGGTGTCGAAGAAGCGCGCCGAGGCCCAGCGCAAGCTCGAAGCCGCCGAAACGCGCTGGCTCGCCGTGAGCGAGGAATATGACGCGGCGATGGCGGACGAATAAGCGCATCTTTTCGACAAGTTTTCTTTTCCCCGGCAAGTCTTTGTTCACATGCGGAAACAAGAAGCGAGCATGCGCAGCTTTCGCGCAGACTTGCGCAAAACTTTTACTTGACTGACAGGAGGATCGTGCGCTTTTTATTGCATATTTCAATTTAAAGATGAGGGCGACGACATGTCCGATATCAAGATCCTGATCGTCGTCGACGGCATCTTTTCGGTCACCACCACCTATCCGATCGACCCGACCGTGCCGCCCTTCGGGCCCGGCTCCGATACCGCCTACGGGCCGGATGCGTGGTTCACGGTGTCCCATCTCATCAAGACCCTGCGCAATTGGCCGTCGCCGACCTTCACGGTCGACACGGCCAGCCGTGGATTCAACCTGGCTCAGAACTTCGACAATCAAACCCAGGGATTGCCCGGCCCTACCGTCAGCAATTCGTTTCCCGATACGGACGCCACGCTCGCGGGGCCGTTCCATTTCGACGACCCGGGCGTGAACCTCCTGGACTATGACGAGATCTGGCTGTTCGGCTTCGAAGGCTTCGATGGAGGCAGCGCGGTCGGTCCGACGTCGGGAACCGTGGAGCCGGGCCGCCTTTCCGACAGCGAGCTCGCGAAGATCACCGAATTCATGGACGCGGGCGGCGGCGTGTTCGCCGCCGGCGACCATTCCGGCCTGGGTGCGGGATTGTGCGGCTTCATTCCGCGCGTGCGCTACATGCGCAAATGGTTCGAGCAGGGCGACACGAGCACGGGGCTTCCGCCGAATTGGGTCTTCAATTGGGCGGGCGGCGGTCCGGAACGCATCGACACTCTGCGAAAGGGCGCGACGGATGTCGGCACGACCTTCTTTTTCGACGATCAATCCGACGATATTCCGCAGCCGCTGAACCTGCTGGTTCCATCGCATCCCGTGGTCCAGGGCGCGACGGGCCCTCTGAGCGTCTATCCCGATCACATGCATGAGGGCGAGGTCATGGTGCCCACGGGGGACCAGCTGACCCGGAACTTCAGCAACGATTCAACCCTGTCGTTCGCGGGCGCGGGTTTCGTGGAATTCCCCGAGGCCAACGGCTACCAGGAGCCCGTGGTCATCCTGGCGCAATGCACCACGATCGCCCATGTCACGGAAGTCCCGGTCGGCATGGAAGACAGTCCTTGCGAGAACAAGAATTTCAATGCCGATCCATCGCCCTGCAATGTCGTAACCAACGACACGCTCGCGGCCTATGACGGGCACAACGTGAATGTCGGCCGCATCGTGACCGACTCGTCCTTTCACCACTTCCTCGATCTGAACCTGCTGGGCGATCCGTGCAGCCTCATCCCCGCCAAGCAGCAGGGCTTCAATGCCTCGGCGAGCGGCAAGGCCGTGCTCAAGGAGCTCGAGGCGTTCTATGCCAATCTCGCGACATGGCTCGCCTGGACGGACCGCAAGTTCTACTTCGGTCTGGGAAAGAACAATTACGGGCGCGACGAGGTCTCCGACCAGATCCCCAACGCCTTCGGCGACGCGTTCTACCTGTTCCTGGAAGGGTTCACGCCGAACGTGGTGGGCAGTGCCGTTCCCCAATTGTCGGGGAGCTTCAACAACATGAACATCCCCGGGCTGCAGATTTCCGGCCCCACCGTCACCTATGAGATCGGCAATACCGGCGCGAACGCCAATGTGGCGCAACGCATCCGCTTCGAATACTCGATCAAGTTCACCATGGCGTCCCTCGGCGTCTTCCCCAATCCCGGCGATCCGCCCGCGCCGTTCACGCTCGACGCCAGCATCGCTATCGGAACCAATTTCAACCAGAGCACGGCGGGGGAGTTCTTCCTTCTGGGCGGCGCCGATCCGTATTTCGTCAATATCGGCGCGTCCGCCGGCGACCATTTCTATCTCAGCCAGGATCTTCGGGTGTTCACGGTCACGCCGACGGCGGACGACCAGGAGCCGATCACCGATCCTTCGTCGCCGGCCCCCGCGGCGAAATTCCATTTTCAGACCGGCAACCCGACCACGCAAGATACGGCCGCGGCCTATGCCTACATCCAGGACCTGATCACCTGGCTCAACAAATCCTATGGCTATTTGAACGGCAGCTTCACGCCGCCCGACACGAACCTGTCCGATCCCCTGGACATCACGCTGCCACAGCAAGCCACAGCGCTGATCGGCGATTCCTCGGTCACCCCGAAGACCGGGGCGAACATCAACTACAATTTCGCCATCGCGCGCGTGCGCCTGCAGGGCGCTCCCGGCCCGGCCGACGCGGCGCCGGATGTGAAGGTGTTCTTCCGGATGTTCACCACGCAGACCTTCGACACGGACTTCATCAACGCGGCCGCCGACGTGACGAGCGCGGACCCCAACGTCACCTATCCTCCCGGCGGATTGAACCCGGCAAGCCCGTCACCGGGAACCGACGCCTCCGGCAACATCAACGGCTGCTCGCTGCCCTTCTTCGCCACCAAGAATTTCGGCGACGGTCCCACCGACTACGATCCCAACGGACCGAACAACCAGACGATCACGATTCCCCAGGGAGACACCGCCTGGGCCTTCTACGGCTGCTTCCTCAACGTCAATGACGCGACCAACGAATATGGCGACCCGGCGAGCCCGTACGGCAAGCATCCCGTCCAGTATTGGCTCGCCGGAAGCGCGCATAACTGCCTCGTCGCGCAGATCGCGTACAAAGACGCCCCGATCGAGAACCAGAACGGCGTGATCGAATATCCGGGCAATTCCGACAAGCTGGCGCAGCGCAATCTCCAGGTGACGACCTCCGGCAATCCGGGGTTCCCCGCGACCCATCGCGTTCCCCAGACGCTCGACGTGCGTCCGAGCCCGCGGCCCCAATCCACGGACACGCGCAGCATCCTGAGCTATCCCGACGAGATCATGATCGATTGGGGCGCGGTGCCGCGCGGCAGCATAGCGAGGATCTATTGGCCGGAAGCGAGCGCCGAAGAGGTCCTGAAGCTCGCAAAGCGGTTCTATGCCACCAACACCCTCTCCGCCGCCGATGCCCACACGATTCAGTGCGAGGTGGCGGGCCCGGTCACCTACATCCCGATTCCCTTCGGCGCCGGAGGCAGCTTCGCGGGATTGCTGACCATCGACCTTCCGGCTTCGGTCAGGGTGGGCCATGAGTTCGAGGTGCTCGTGCGCCGCATCTCCACCAAGCAGATGCGCACGACCGACAAGCGCACCAAGGATCGGCGGTTCCCGGCGGCGCAGGCCAACATCGACACGGTCGATCGCGCGCCGCTGGCTTGGCGCTACATATCCGGCTCCTTCCTCGCGAAGATTTCCGTCCAGGCCGAAAGCCGGATCCTGCCCGAGGACGAGAACCTGCTCGCTATATTGAAATGGCGGCTCGGCCTGATCGGCCCCGGCCATCGCTGGTATCGCGTTTTGCTGCGCTACATCGCCTATCTCACGGGCCGGATCGACGGGATGGGCGGCAACGCGTCCAAGATCCCGCCCTCACCGGACGGGTATCAGCCGCCTTCCATCCATCGCGGCACGCCGGCCGGCGAGCACCGTTACACGGGAAAGGTCATCGCCATCCGCTACGACCGTTTCGGCGACTTCGTGGGCTTCACGCTTTTGACCGAGGCCGGACGCGAGCATCACTTCCGGGGCCGCGAGCCCGCGGTGGAAGAGCTGGTGAAGCGCGCATGGATCGAAAGAAGCCTGATCAGCGTCCTTGTCGAGCCGCCCGAGCCCGAATGGCCGGCATCGATCGTCCTCGAGCGGTGGAAGTGAGGGCGGGGATCACGCCTTCAACGCCCTGCCCGCGATGTCGCCCCATTGCTTCTGCGCCTTGCGGTAGCGCGAAGGCGCGCCGGTCAGGTTCTTGACGATCTGCGCATAGATCGCGCGCGCCTCGTCGCGGCGGCCCATCCTGTCGAGCAGCGCGGCGTAGCGCGTTCGCGCCTCCTCGCCGGCGAAATAGGGCACCAGCCGCGCATACTCTTCCGCCGCCTCGGCGTCGCGGCCCTGAAGCTCGAGCGCGCGGGCATAGATCATATGCGCCGACTCGGAGACGAATTTCGGATCGGCCGCGTGCAGCGTGTCGAGCGAGGCCTGCGCGCCGGCGCCGTCGCCGCTCAGGAGCTGCGCCCGCGCGATGCCGACGAGAAGCGCGGGATCGGCCGCGAACTGGCCCTGCAGGGCGCTGCGATAGAGCTCGATGGCGTCGCCATATTGGCCGCGGCCCATGAGCTGCTCGGCGAGCGCGCGCTTGGCGTCGACCGAGCCCACCATCTCGACCTCGCGCATCGCCGCGCGATAGTCCTTGTTCGGATCGATGGCGCGCGCGGCGCCGCGCTTGAGCGTCTGCGCGCCGCGGCCGCGCCACAGCTCCGGCACGATCACCATAAAGAGATAGATCAGCGGCCCGATGCCCGGCAGGAACACCATCACATAGATCCACGGGAATATGTTGCCGCTGCGGATCGAGTGCACGACGCACAGCACCAGCAGGCCGAGCGAGACCAGGCCGATGGGCGACGTCAGATATCCGAGCAATCCGAACAAGAGGGCCTCCTCGCCCGGCGGATGTAGCAAGCCGGGGCCTGCCTTTCAATCGCCGGCGGGCTAAGCTCGGCCGGTGCGGGGAGATTCCCATGGGCGCGTTCGAGCACGTCATCTCGCTTCTGTCCTTCGTCTATGCGCTTGCCATCGCGCACCTTTTGACGACGGTGGCGCGGCTCATCGGCGCGCGCGAACGCGTGCGGTTCTCGTGGTTCCACGCCTGGTGGATGCTGAACGCGCTCGTCGTGCTGGTGCTGGACTGGATCAGCTATTGGGACATGCACGCGCTGGCGAACTGGTCGATGGTCAGCATCGGCGTCGTCCTGGTCCAGTCCTTCGCGGACTACATGCAGGCAGCCCTCGTCTGCCCCGAGATCCCGCCGGAAGGCGAGATCGATCTCGTCGCGTTCCACCAGACGCGGGCGCGGCGCTATATCGGCGCCTTCACGGTGACGGGCGTGTGGGCGCTCGTCGACAATCTCTATTTCGGCGGAAGCTACGATGTCGTGGAATTGCTCCAGCAGAACCTGGTCGTCATCCCGCTCATCGCCGTCGCGCTGACCGCGACGATCGTGCGCAGGCGCTGGGTCGACATCGCCGCGCCGCCGCTGCTCGCCTGCATCTGGGCGTACTACATCGTGAGCCTGCAGGGCACGTTGAGATAGTCAGCCCTGCTTCTCGAACTTGCCCGAAGGCTGCTCCTTCCAATAGGTCACGTCGTGGCCTGCCGCCTTGGCGTCCTTCCACGCCGCGCGCGCCTCGGAAAGCATGTGCGCGTCGCGTCCGTCGAACATCGTCACGACGCGGGTGAAACCGGCGAGCCCATTCCAATCCGCCGCGGCGCCGCCGACGAGGAACAGCACGTCGGCGCCGTTGACATTGGCGTCCTCGACCGTGATCAGCACCTTCTGCCGCGCCGCGTCGCCGTCGCCCTGTTGCGCATGCGGCAGGAAGGACTGGTCGTCATAGGTCCACAGCAGATTGTCGACCGCCTCCGCGCGCTCGGCCGAGTCCGTGCGGATCAGCGCCCGCCAACCGCGCTCCAGCGTTTTCTCGACGAGGCCGGGGAGGACGTCTTCGAGCGAGCGGCGTTCGAGATGGTAGAAGAGCGCTTCGGTCATCCCATCGAACCGTTGAAAGCGAAGTGTGAGAATGTGTGTGTCTCGGGATCGTATTCGACGCCGAAAAATACCGCACCGCCGTCGCACACGATCATCGCATCGTGCCTCCAATCCGCAGGGTCCCTGCCGGGAAAGGGCGGTTCCGTCTCGCGCTGCGTGAACGCATTGACGTAGATGATCTTGCGTCCCGCAGCAATGAAACCCGCATATTGACGTGCGATATGGCTTGCTTCGGCGTTGTTTCCCTTGCGCTTCGCCAAAGCCTCTTCGAGAGCTTGCGGCAGTCTCATCTCGAGATCGTGCAACTGATCCGAGGACGGAACCCATTGCCCTTCGACATGTTCCGGCGCCGGCCTGCTGCATTGTGAGAGCAGCTTATCTGCCGCCGCGCCCTGCAATACCGCGCCATAGGCCGGATCCAGCACCGGCGTGGATGAAGCGGAGGTGGCAACGGTCGCGGCGAGCAAAGCAATAATGGCCGTAAAGCTTTCAAGATTACGGCAGAGAGCTTCGGTCAATTCTTACCTCCCCCTTGTGGGGAGGTCGACGCGCGCAGCGAAGCGAGCACGTCGGGTGGGGGCCTGCTCCGGCCCCCCCACCCGAAAAATGCTTCGCATTTTTCGACCTCCCCACAAGGGGGAGGTGAAACAGGCGCGCATCATCTCAATCCTCGTAGTGCTCCGCGACCAGCCTATCGAGCAACCGCACGCCGAAGCCGACGCCCCAGCTCGGCACCAGCGCCTTCTGCTCGCCGTCCTGCCAGGCCATGCCGGCGATATCGAGATGCGCCCACGCCTGGCCCTTGTCGACGAAGCGCTGGAGGAACTGCGCCGCCGCGATCGAGCCGGCATAAGTCGAGCCGGTGATGTTCTTCATGTCGGCGATCTTGGAGCGGATCATCTTGTCGTAGCCGGGGCCGAGCGGCAGGCGCCACACCGGCTCGCCGACGGCGCGGCCCGCCTCGTGCAGGCGCTTGGAAAGCTTGTCGTCGTTGGAGAACAGGCCCGCATGCTCGCTGCCCAGCGCCACCATGATCGCACCGGTGAGCGTGGCCAGGTCGATGACGAATTTCGGCTTGAAATTGCGCTGGGTGTAGGTGAGCGCGTCGGCCAGCACCAGCCGCCCCTCGGCGTCGGTGTTGAGCACCTCGATGGTCTGGCCCGACATCGACTTCACGACGTCGTCGGGGCGCTGCGCGGTGCCGCTGGGCATGTTCTCGACCAGGCCGATGACGCCGACCGCGTTGACGCGCGCCTTGCGCCGGGCGAGCGCCTGCATCGCGCCGATGACGGCGGCGCCGCCGCCCATGTCGCCCTTCATGCCGATCATGCCCGCGCCCGTCTTGAGCGAGAGGCCGCCGGAATCGAAGCACACGCCCTTGCCGACGAAGGCGACCGGGGCATCCGATTTCTTACGCGCGCCGTTCCAGCGCATCACCACGAGTTGACTGTCGCGCTCGCTGCCCTGGCCGACGCCCAAGAGCGCGCCCATGCCGAGCTTCTTCATCTCGGCCTCGCCCAGGACCTCGACCTTGACGCCGAGCTTGGAGAGCTGCTTGGCGCGGTTCGCGAACTCGACCGGCGAAAGGATGTTCGGCGGCTCGTTGACGAGATCGCGCGCCAGGAACATGCCGTCCGCGACCGCTTCGAGCGCGGGCCATGCCTTGCGCGCGCCCGCCGCGTCGGACGTGGCGACGACGACCGATTTCAACTTGAATTCGTGATCGTCGAGATCCTTCGTGCGGTAGTGATTGAAGGTATAACTCTTGAGCCGCGCGCCCATGGCGACATGCGCCGCGAGCGGGCCGGCTTTGAGCTTGCCGCCCTTGGGCGCGTCGATCTCCAGCGTGACGGAAGTTTCACCGGCCTTCGACATCGCGCCGACGGCGCCGGCTGCGGCATTCTCGACCGCGTTGCCGTCGAGCTCGCCCGGCTTGCCCAGCCCGAGCACGACGATACGCGAGGCCTTCGCGCCCTCGGGCGCCAGCACTTCCAGCATCTGGCCGGGCTTGCCCTTGAAGCGGCTGACCTTGAGCGCACGCGAGATGGCGCCGCCGCAGGCCGTGTCCGCCTTCTGGGCGGCAGGCAGCAGCGCGGGCCCCTCCACGGCTCCGACCACCCAGGCGCCTGCGTTGACCGGCTGCGGCGCGGCAAAGGACAATTGCATAATCGATCTCCCGACTAGTATGTTGATTTTATTTGCTGAACCTGGGCTCAGGCAGCAAGGTTCCGTGGTGCTAGTCTAGGACGAATCGTGAAAGGGGCAAAGGCGGCATGGCCAGGCTCATAATGCCGCGACTGTCGGTATATGTCCTGGTCCAACTGATCGGGCCGACCGCGCTGTTCGCGCTCCTGATGACGATCGTGGTGTGGCTGACCCAGTCGCTGCGCCTGCTCGATCTCGTCATCAACCGCGGCCAGTCGGCCTCGACCTTCGTCTACCTCTCGCTGCTGGTCCTGCCGAGCCTGCTCGTCATCATCCTGCCCATCGCCTACTTCGCCGGCACGCTCTATGCGCTGACCAAGCTCAACACCGACAGCGAGCTGGTGGTGATGGCGTCGGCCGGCTACAGCCGGGCCCAGCTCACCGCGCCGGTCATGATATCGGCGGTGATGGTCATGACTTTGACCTATGTCTGCGGCCTCTATCTGATGCCGGCAGGCCAGCGCGCGATGAAGGACAAGGTGCTCGACATCCGCGCCGACGTCGGCGCGGCTCTCCTCGACGAGGGCGAGTTCAACACGCCCGCGCAGGGGCTGACCGTCTTCATCCGCTCGCTCAGCTCGACGGGCCATATCCGCGGCGTGATGGTCTATGACAGCCGCAACAAGGCGCATGCGGTCGCCTATCTGGCCGAGAGCGGGCAGCTCGCCCAGACGCCGGCCGGCGCGCGCCTCATCATGTATGACGGCACCATCGAGCAGACCGGGCAGAACGGCGCCGAGCTTTCGGTGCTCAAGTTCAAGAGCTACGTCTTCGACCTCGACCAGTTCACCAGCCAGCAGCGCACCGTCGAGCGCGCCACCAGCGAACGGTTCCTGGGCGAGCTGTTCTGGCCGGATTCCTCGATTCGGGGGCCCACGCGCGCCGCCTATTTCGCGGAAGGCCACAATCGCCTGGCACAGCCGCTCTATTGCATCGCCTTCGGGCTGATCGCGCTGGCCGTGATCACGCGCGGCCGCCGCGCGCGCGGAGCGCAGGCGTTGCGCGTGACCACTGCTGCGATGGCGGCCGCCGGATTGCGCATCGCGGGCTACGGCATCCAGGGCTTGGCGACGCATCACCCGACGCTGTCCACGCTTTTCTATTTCATCCCGTTCTTCGGGGCGGCCGTCTCCATCGCGCTGATGATGGGCTTCGACGTGCGGCAGCTGATGCGCGCGGCGCAGCCGGCGGGGTCCGCCGCATGAGCTGGTCGTGGACGCTCTACCGCTATCTCGCGGTCCAGTTCCTGATCGGCGTCGGCGTCGTCTACGGCGCGTTCCTGATGATCGCGTTCTCCATCGACATCGTCGACATCATCAACCGCACCGCGGGCCGCAACATCACCACCAGCGTCGTCATCGGCATGGGCCTGCTGCAGCTTCCCGATCTGGGCCAGAAGCTGCTGCCCTTCTCGGTCCTGCTCGGCGGCGTCTTCGCTTTCGCCCGGCTTTCGCGCAACCAGGAGCTGGTCGCGACGCGGGCGGCGGGGCTTTCGGCCTGGGACTTCCTCGCGCCGCCGCTGGTCGTCGCCGTGCTGCTCGGCTGCTTCGCGGTGCTCGTCTTCACGCCGATCTCCTCGCAGATGCTGGCACAGTTCGCGGCGCTGGAGGCCAAGTACATCCGCGGCGAGGAATCCCAGCTCGCCGTCTCGATCAACGGGCTGTGGCTCAGGCAGGGCGACACGCGGCACCAATCGGTCATCCACGCGCTGCGCGTCGCCGACCAGGGCGTGCGGCTGGAGGACGTGACCGTCTTCCTCTACGGCGCGGAGGACCACTTCCTGGGACGCATCGACGCCGATGGCGCCGAGCTCAAATCCGGCGCGTGGCTGCTGCGCGACGCCAATGTCAGCGGCATCGAAGGCGCGGTGAAGCATTACGACGAATACCGCCTTCCCACCACCATGACGCCGACGCAGATCCAGGAGAGCTTCGCCTCGCCGGACACGCTCTCGTTCTGGGCGCTGCCGGGCTTCATCCGCACCGCGCAGAACGCGGGCTTCGCGGCGACGCGCTACGAGCTCTATTTCTACACGCTGCTGGCGATGCCGGCGCTGTTCGCGGCGATGGTGTTCATGGCGGCGAGCTTTTCGCTGCGTCTGCAGCGCGGCGGCGGCGTGGGGCGCATGGTGCTGATCAGCGCGCTCTCGGGCTTCGGCATCTATTTCTTCAGCGACTTGACGCGCGCGCTCGGCCAATCGGGCATCCTGCCGATCCTGCTGGCCGCGACGGCGCCCGCGCTCGCCTCGATCCTCATCGGCATGACGCTTGTCTTCCACCAGGAGGACGGATGAGACGCGCGCTGCCCCTCGCGGCCGCGCTCGCGCTCGCCTGCGCGCCGGCGCACGGCGCGACGCCTGCGCCCAAGAAGCCGGCCAGCGACGTGCTGCTCCAGGCCGACGAGGTCGATTACGATTCCGACAACCACATCGTCACCGCGCACGGCCATGTCGAGGTCGACCGCGACGGCCGCATATTGACCAGCGACACGCTCGTCTACGACCAGAACACCGACGTGCTGACCGCCACCGGGCACGTGACCTTGATGGACGCCAAGGGCAATGTCTCGTTCTCGCAGCGGGCCGTGCTCACCGACAAGATGCGCGACGGCGTGCTCGACGGCTTCCAGGCGCTGATCGGCAAGACCGGCCGCCTCGCCGCCAACAAGGCGCACCGCGACGAGGACCGCTTCACCACCGCGATCCGCGCCGCCTACACGCCGTGCAAGATCTGCAACAAGCCGGGGCAGACGACGCCGCTCTGGCAGGTCAAGGCCTATCGCGTCGTCCACGACCAGCTCAAGCACCGCATCAAGTTCCACGACGCCACCATCGAGGCGTTCGGCGTGCCGGTGGCCTATACGCCCTATCTCTCGCAGCCCGACCCGACGGTGCGCTACAGCTCGGGCATCCTGATGCCCGATATCGGCTCGTCGACGACCATCGGCTATTTCCTGCGTCTGCCGATCTACATCTCGATGTCGCCGTCGCAGGACGCCACCATCGCGCCGCTGATCACCACCCATGGCGGCGACGTGCTCGAGGGCGAATACCGCGAGCGCTGGATGAACGGCGGCATGTGGCTGCAAGGCTCGGTCGGCTACAACCCGAACGGCGGCATCTCGCTCAACCAGGGCCAGATCTACAGCGATCTCTTCGGCTCGGGCCGCACGCCCATCGACAATGTCTGGTCCACGGGCTTCGACGTGCAGGTCTCCTCCGACCAGACCTTCCTGCAGCGCTACGACATCTCGTTCCTCGACCGTCTCACAACCGATCTTTTCCTGCAGGGCGAGAGCGGCCGCTCGCGCTTCGCGATCAGCGGCTATTTCTTTCAAGGCCTGCGCCCGACCGACGACAACCGCACCTTCCCGGTGCCGCTGCCGCTGATCCAGTACACCTATATTCCCGAGGACCATCTCCTCGACGGCCAGTTCCGCTTCGATCTTTCGAGCGTGGCGTTGACGCGCAACGTGGGCACCGACGACCAGCGCGTGAGCGCGGAGATGCGCTGGCGCAAGCCCTGGATCACCGGCAACGGCATGCTGATGACGCTGGAGGCCGACGCGCGCGGCGACGTCTATCACATCGACAACGAGGCGCCGCTGCCGCCGAGCGGCCACTATGTCGAGCGCGGCCTTCCCTACGTCGCGCTCGACTGGCGCTGGCCGTTCGTGTCGAACGCGCCGAGCGGCAATTCCTATGTGATCGAGCCCATCGCGCAGGCCTTCTGGGCGCCCTATGGCGGCAATCCGAAGAACCTGCCGAACGAGGACAGCGCCTCCTTCGAGCTGGACGAGAACAACCTCTTCGACTTCGACAGCCTGCCCGGCCAGGACCTGGTCGAGGACGGGCCGCATTTCACCGGCGGCCTGCGCGCCGACGCGATCTTCCCCTTCGCCCATGTCGAGGAGCTCATCGGCGAGAGCTTCCGCCTGAAGCCCGACCCGATCTTCGCCGCCGATACGGGCCTGGCGGGCAAGGACTCCGACATCGTCGAGCGCTTCAGCATCAAGTTCGAGCCCTATCTCGAGCTGACGCATCGCCTGGATTTCGATCCCGACAGCGGAACGGTGGAACGCAACGAGGCCTACATCACGGGCACCTACGGCCGTTCCTCGGCGCAGGTCTCCTACGTCCAGCTCGCGCCGTCGGCGGTGACCTTGGGGCTGGGCTCGCGCGAGGAAATCAACAGCCAGTTCGACCTCAACCTGTTCAGGTACTGGCAGGCCTTCGCCGCCATCCAGCGCGACCTGATCGCGGGCCAGATGATCAACACCGAATATGGGCTCGGCTACGAGGACGAGTGCATCGCCATCGCGCTCGCCTACCGCCGCAAATACACCAGCCAGCCGGGCCTGCCGCCCTCGACCGCGGTGATCCTGCATGTCGGCCTGAAGACCGGGGACCAGGACGTGAAGCCTTTCAGCCTGTTCCACCAGGACATTTTCACCTACAACCGCCCCTGATGACGCCCCCGTAATGCCGTCAACCAAGCCCAGCCTTCGTCCTTGAACGGCAAGGCAAATTGCGTATTGTGCGCCGCTGGTTAGGGGCGGTCCGCGCGGGGGCGGGTGATGCCGGGAAAGTCCGCGTGAGAACACTGCCGAACAGCAAATTCCTTCTTGCCGTCGCCGTCCTGGGCCTGTCGGGCCTGGGCCTGGCCGCGTCGGAGGCATTGGCCAAGCCGCGCCCCGCCAAGCCGCCAACCCAGGCCCAGGCGCCCGGGCTCGCGGCACCCGCTCCGCCGAAGCCGTCCGACTATTCCGACTCGGACGCGGACGAGAACGGCGTCGTCGCCGTGATCAACGACCAGATCGTGTCCGAATACGACCTGCGCCAGCGCCTGGCGCTTGTGCTGTCGACCTCCGGCATGGCGCCGACGGCGGACAACAAGAAGAAGATGCGCCCGCAAGTGCTCGAGACGCTCAAGACCGAGAAGCTCGAGCTCGAGGAAGCCCAGCGCAAGAACATCACCGTCTCGCCGCCCGAGGTCGACAAGGAGATCGAGGGCATCCTCAAGGACAACAACCTCACCACCGACCAGCTCAAGGGCGTGCTGGCGCGCTCGGGCGTGGCGATGGAGACGTTGCGCGGACAGATCGCCGTGCAGCTCGCCTGGCAGAAGGCCATCGAGGACGAATACGGCGACCGCATCAACATCACCGACCAGGACGTCACCGACGAGATGGCGCGCGTGACCGAAGGCAAGAACAAGCCGCACTACCTGGCGGCCGAGATCTTCCTGCCCGTGGACTCGCCGGAGCAGGACGCCACCGTCTTCAAGAGCGCGAACGACCTGATCGCCCAGATGCAGAGCGGCGCGCCGTTCCCGACGATCGCGCGCCAGTTCAGCCAGAGCCCGACGGCGGCCGCCGGCGGCGATCTGGGCTGGGTCGTCGACGGCCAGCTCAACAACGATCTGAACGACGCGCTCGCCAAGCTCGCTGTCGGCGGCGTGTCGCCCCCGGTCCGCGCGGCCGGCGGCTATTACATCCTGGCGCTGCGCGACAAGCAGATGGGCGCCGACACCGTCCTGCCGGAGCCCGTAAAGGCGGCGCCGCAGAAGCCGGGCTACCTTCCGCTCGCGCGTATCCTGATGCCGCTGCCGCCGAAGGCGCCGAAGGAATACGTACAGAAGGTCTTCAACATGGCCGCCGACCTGCGCGCCCATATCGAGAGCTGCCAGCAGGCCCAGAAGATGGTGGCGCCGATCAAGGGCATCGTGTTCCAGAGCCTGGGCGAGATGAAGCTCTCCGACCTGAGCGAGCAGATCCAGGCCGAGGTCGCCAAGACCCAGTCGGGCGAGCCGACCGAGCCGTTCATGTCGCCGGCCGGGATCGAGGTCTTCGCGCGATGCGACGCGCCGGCGCCCAAGGTGCTGCAACGCTTCCCCGTGCCGACGCGCGATGAGGTCGAGCGCCGGCTGTTCCAGCAGCAGATCTCCATGCTCGCCAGGCGCTACATCCGCGACCTGCGGCGCGAAGCCAATGTCGAAACCCGTTGAGGCGGCCGGCGACGCTCCCATCCTCCTGACCATGGGTGAGCCGGCCGGGATCGGGCCGGAGATCGCCGTTGCCGCGTACAAGGCGCTGCAAGGCCGTAACGGTGCGCGTGCGTTGCGCATCGTGGGCGATACGAAGCTCTTCCCGGGCATTCCCGATGTGATCGCGACCAAGGCCGGCGTCCACCGCGTGCCCGGCAAGCCCGATCCGAAGAACGCCGCCGCCGTCATCGAAGCCGTCGAGACCGCCGTGCGCCTGTGCATGACGGGCGAAGCGGCGGCCGTCGTGACCGCGCCGATCAACAAGGCCGTGCTGATGCAATCGGGCTTCGGCTTTCCGGGCCACACCGAGTTCCTGGCGCATCTGACCGGTGCGCCGCGCGCGGTGATGATGCTGGCGAGCGAGACGCTGCGCGTCGTGCCGCTGACGATCCACATACCCATCTCGGACGTGCCGCGCGCGGTCACGACGGAGGCGATCGTCGCGCAGGGCGCGATCATCCTCGAAGCGCTGAAGCGCGACTTCGCGATTCCGCGGCCGAGACTCGCGGTCGCGGGCCTCAATCCGCATCCGGGCGAGTTCGGCGACGAAGATCTGCGCGTCATCGCGCCCGCGGTCGAGGCGCTGAAAGCGCATGGCCACGACGTGCGCGGGCCGCTTCCCGCCGACACGCTGTTCCACGAGGAGGCGCGCAAGACCTATGACGCGGCGCTGTGCATGTATCACGACCAGGCGCTGATCCCGATCAAGACGCTGTCGTTCTGGGACGGCGTCAACGTCACGCTGGGCCTTCCCATCGTGCGCACCTCGCCCGACCACGGCACCGCGTTCGACATCGCGGGCACCGGCAAAGCCGACCCGCGCAGCATGATCGCCGCGATCCGTCTGGCCGCAAAGATCGCCGATGCCCGACGGCGCTGATCCGCTGCCGCCCCTGCGCGAGGTGATCGCGGCGCACGGTCTGGCTGCGAAGAGATCGCTCGGCCAGAACTTCCTCCTCGACCTCAACCTCACGCGCCGCATCGCGCGCGCCGCAGGGCCGCTGGACGGCATGACGGTCTACGAAGTGGGCCCCGGGCCCGGCGGCCTCACCCGCGCGCTGCTGGCGGAAGGTGCGGCGCGCGTCGTGGCCGTGGAGCGCGACGCGCGCTGCCTGCCCGCGCTCGCGGAAATCGCGGACGCGTTTCCCGGACGCCTGGAGGTGATCGAAGCCGACGCGCTCGCGCTCGACGAAGCGGTGTTGCTCAAGGGCGGACCCGTGCGCGTCGCAGCCAACCTGCCCTACAATGTCGGCACCGCGCTCCTGGTGAAATGGCTGACGGCGGAGACGTTCTTCTGGCGGAGCCTGACGCTGATGTTCCAGCGCGAGGTCGCCGAGCGCATCGTGGCCCCGCCGGGCGGCAAGGCCTATGGCCGCCTGTCGGTGCTCGCGCAGTGGCGCACGCGCGCGAAGATATTGTTCGACGTCTCGCCGCGCGCCTTCACCCCGCCGCCGAAAGTGACCTCCGCGATCCTGCGCCTCGAGCCCTTGGCCGAGCCCGTCGCGCCGTGCCGGCTCGACGATCTGGAGCGCATCACCGAAGCCGCCTTCGGCCAGCGCCGCAAGATGCTGCGCCAGAGCCTGAAGCCGCTGTTGCCGGAAGACGCGATCCGCGACGCCGGCATCGATCCGACGAGGCGCGCGGAAACGCTGTCGGTCGCGGAATTCGCGGCCTTGGCGAGGGCGTATCGACCCTCCCCTTGAGGGAGGGTCGAAAAAATCGAGCGCAGCGAAGATTTTTTCGGGGAGGGGTAAGCAGCCTGCGCGATACCCCTCCCCGAAAAATGCTTCGCATTTTTCGACCCTCCCTCAAGGGGAGGGTCGAATATGCTCCGGCCGCTGCAGCACCGCGTTGAACACCACCGGCGGCAGGCGATAGTCGTCCGACGCATAAGTCGCGCGCAGCTCCGCGAAATGCGCGTCGGGATCGCGCGTCAGCTCGGCGAGCGCGTCGAAGCGTGCGAAGTCGGGCGTCTCGCCCGGCTGCGGCATCGCACCCCACACGTCCCAGGGCAGCATCACCACGTCGTTGAGCGCGGCGAGGTCGCGCACGATGTTGCCGGCGATGAACCACCAGCCGCCCATGTCGAGGATGCCGAACGCGTCCGGATCGGCCTTGCCCGCGCGGCACGAGGCCCAGGCGCGGCCTGCGATCAGGAAGCGGTCGCGCGGCACGTCGAGAGGATCGAAATCGATACGGAACAGCTTGCGCTGCACGTCGTCCATCTGCGGATCGACCATCACCCAGCGCGCGCCGTTCCAATATTCCGCAACCCAGTGATCGAGATATTTGCCCTTCTCGAAATAGGCGCCGAAACCGCAACGCGCCCGCGCCGGGATATTCTTGTGCCGCAGCATCGCGACCAGCAGCAACGTGAAATGCCGGCACACGCCGATCGCGCGCTTCGCCAAAGGCCGCGCGACCGAGAACGCCGCGCCGTCATGCTCAAGCACACAGTCCAGGATATCGTCGACGGAGCGCAGATGCGCCTCGGCGATGCGCTCAGGCGCGATCGGCTCACCATAGGCAGGACCGATATGCTGATGCAGCAGCAAGCCGGGCACGACGCGGGCCAGCGAGGCCACGTCGTCCGGCAGCGCATCGAACAGCGCGGCGTGGCGGCCCAAGATGGGCCTGCGATAGAATGTCGAAACCTCGTCCATTTTCGCTTCCTTGACGGCAACAACCTGTCGCAGTTGAGAGCCTAGAAGCACCGTGCCACACTGACAATCAGTCAGCACAAAGGGAGACGCTCATGCTCAGCCAGGCCGTGGTCGAATTCGGCGCGCCGCTCAAGGAGATCGAGACGCCGACGCCGGAGCCCGAGGGCACCGAGGTCCTGCTCAAGGTCCACAATGCAGGCGTCTGCCACAGCGACGTGCATATCCATGACGGCTATTTCGACCTGGGCGGCGGCAACAAGCTGCCGATGGCGAACATCCAGCTCCCCCACACGCTCGGCCACGAGATCGAGGGCGAGGTCGTGGCCGTCGGGCCCGAGGTCAAGGACATCAAGGTCGGCGCGCGCTATGCCGCGTTCCCGTGGATCGGCTGCGGCAAATGCCCGTCCTGCCTGCGCGGCGAGGAGAACATCTGCGTGGGCGGCCCGCGCCAGCTCGGCTGCAACAACGGCTGCCCCGGCGGCTACGCGACGCATGTGATGGTGCCGCATCCGAAATACCTCATCGATTACGGCAAGACCGATCCCGCGCTCGGCGCCGCCTATATGTGCTCGGGCCTCACCGCCTATGCCGCGATGAAGAAGGTGGGCAAGCTCGGCGAGAAGGACCAGGTGCTGGTGCTCGGCTGCGGCGGCGTCGGCATGATGGGCGTGCAGTTCGCGCGCGCGATGTTCCACAAGGGTCCCCTGGCCGCCGATATCGTCGACAGCCATCTCGAGGCCGCGAAGAAGGCGGGCGCGAGCGCGACCTACAACCCGTCCAAGGACGGCGAAGCCAAGCGGCTGATGGCCGAGACGGGCGGCGGCGCCTATGCGGTCGTCGACTTCGTAGGCTCGGAGAAGAGCTTCGCGTTTGCGAGCCAGAGCGTGCGCCGCGGCGGCAAGGTGATCATCGTGGGCCTGTTCGGCGGCGCGATGCAGATGCCGCTGCCGATGTTCCCGTTCCGCGCGCTGGGCATCCAGGGCTCGATGGTCGGCTCGCTCTCCGACACGCAGGAGATGATGGAGCTGGTGCGCGCCGGCAAGGTCGATCCCGTGCCCGTGACCAAGCGCCCCTTGAGCGCCGCCAACGACACGCTGAACGATCTGCGCGAGGGCCGCATCGTCGGCCGGGTGGTGCTGACGCCTTGAACGCGCTCTACGATACGATCGGGAAGGGTTACGCGGGCCACCGCAAGCCCGACCCGCGTATCGCGCGCGCGATCGAGGCGGCGCTCGGCGACGCGCAGACGGTGATCAATGTCGGCGCCGGCGCCGGATCCTACGAGTCCGCGCACCGCAATACGGTGGCCGTCGAGCCGTCCGCGACGATGATCGCGCAACGCCGGCCCGGCGCGGCCGATGTCATACAGGCGTCCGCGGAAGACCTGCCGTTTCCGGACAAGAGCTTCGACGCCGCCACCGCGTTCCTGACGACGCATCACTGGTCCGATCTCGATGCGGGACTTGGGGAGATGCGTCGCGTGGCGCGCGGCCCGTGCGTTTTCCTCGATCACGCCCCGAACGAGACGACGTTCTGGCTGGTCGAAGATTATTTCCCGGAAATGCGCGCGGGCTTTCGTCCCCTGCTTCCGCTCGATCGCGCGCGCGCGATGTTCGAGCGGCTGCGCATCGTCCCGTTGCCCGTGCCGCATGACTGCACCGACGGGTTCCTTGCCGCCTATTGGCGGCGGCCGGAGGCCTATCTCGATCCTTCGGTCCGCCGGGCGATCTCCTTCTTTGCCGACGTCGCCGGCGGCGACCCGCGCATCGAGCGGCTGCGCCGCGATCTCGAAGACGGGACATGGATGCGCCGCAACGGGCATCTGATGCGTGAAACCGCGATGGATTACGGCTATCGTCTGATCGTCGCCAATGAGGATGCAGCGCCGTGAATGGTGACAACACCGTGAAAAGAGCGTTGTGCGTTTTATTGTTGCTTCTGACCGCGTGTTCGTTCGAGACAACATGGAAAGACACGACCGGCCAAGCACGCGCGCAGAACGTAGCCGACCAAGACAGGAACGCCTGTTTTCAAGATTTGGGCATCGATCGCCAGGCCGTTCCTGCCTCTGCGGACGAGGCTTCGTCCCAATGGCGGAGAATGAGGGCTTGCATGAAGGGGCGAGGCTGGATTCTGGTCAGAGCGGACAATGGCGAACCCGTCACTTTCAGGGACGATTAAAAATGGAACAGATCCTCGAGCCCGATCTTGCGATCATCGACCCGCACCACCACCTGTGGGACCGGCCGACGGAGATCCTGAAGAACCTGCCGCCGTCCGATCACGGCTTCATGGACATCATCCGCGACATCCCCCGCTATCTGCTCGACGAGCTGCTCGCCGACCTGAAGAGCGGCCATAACGTGATCGGCACGGTCTACATGGAATGCGGCGCGATGTACCGCGCCGACGGACCGGAAGCGCTGCGCTGCGTCGGCGAGACGGAGTTCGTCAACGGCATCGCCGCGATGACGGCGAGCGGGCTCTACGGCAATTTGCGCGCCTGCGCGGGCATCGTGGGCCATGTCGATTTCCGGATGGGCGCCGCGGTCGAGGACGTGCTGCGCTCGCATATCGCCGCCGGTCACGGCCGCTTTCGCGGCATCCGCCAGAGCTGCTCGTGGGACGCCGATCCGGGCGTGCTCGGTCCCCTCGCCGGCCGTGTGCCGCAGGGGCTCTATGCCGACGCCAAGTTCCGCGAAGGCTTCAAGGTCCTGCACGCGCTGGGGCTTTCCTTCGATGCCTGGCTGCTGGAGCCGCAGATCCCCGAGCTCACCGACCTCGCCCGCGCCTTCCCCGAGACCACGATCGTCATCGACCATGTCGGCACGCCGCTCGGCATCGCCGCCTATGCGGGCAAGCGCGAGGAGCGCTTCGGCATCTGGCGCGACCACATCCGCGCGCTCGCCAAATGCCCGAACGTCCATGTGAAGCTCGGCGGATTGCCGATGCCGTTCGCGGGCTGGCGCAAACGCATGGCCGAGCCGCTGCCGACGTCGGAGACATTGGCCGCGCAATGGAAGCCCTATATCGACACCTGCATCGAGGCGTTCGGGCCTTCGCGCGGCATGTTCGAAAGCAACTTCCCCGTCGACCGCTTCGGCGCGGACTATGTGGCGCTGTGGAACGCGTTCAAGCGCCTCGCCGCGGGCTGTTCGCCTGAAGAGAAGACCGCGCTGTTCAGCGGCACGGCGAAGAAGGTCTATCGCATCAACCTTGGCTGAGAGGCATCCATGACAAAAGCATTCGGAGCGGAATCCACGACCGATCAGGTTCTGGAAGGCGTCAATCTCAGCGGCAGGCGGGTGCTGGTGACCGGCGCTTCCGCCGGTCTTGGGGTGGAGACGGCGCGCACACTCGCGGCCCACGGCGCGAGCGTCGTCGGCGCGGCACGCGATCTGGACAAGGCGCGCACGGCCACCGATGCCGTGCGCAAGGATGCCGCGCATGGCGGCAGCCTCGAGCTGGTCGAGCTCGACCTGGCATCGCTCAAAAGCGTGCGCGGCTGTGCCGACGCCTTGGTCAAGGCGGCCAAGCCGTTCGACGTGGTGATCTGCAACGCCGGCGTCATGGCCTGTCCCAAAGGCACCACCTCCGACGGTTTCGAGACCCAGTTCGGCACCAACCATCTCGGCCACTTCGTGCTGGTGAACCGCATCGCCTCCCTGCTGAAGAGCGGCGCGCGCCTGGTCAATTTGTCGTCGGCGGGGCACCGCTTCTCCGACGTCGATCTGGAAGACCCCAATTTCGAGCATACGCCCTACACCGAGTTCGGCGCCTACGGACGTTCCAAGACGGCCAACATCCTCTTCGCGGTAGAATTCGACCGGCGCCATCGCGGCGAAGGCATTCGCGCGACCGCCGTGCACCCCGGCGGCATCGTGACGGAGCTCGGCCGCCACATGACGCCGGAACTGAGAGACGGCATGCTCAAGAGCATCGATGAGGCGAACAAAGCAGCGGGCGCGCCGGCGTTCAAATGGAAAACCATCACGCAAGGCGCCGCGACGACGGTGTGGAGCGGCTTCGTCGCCGAGGCCGACGCGGTAGGCGGCAGATATTGCGAGGACTGCCACGTCGCCGAATTGCAGGAGAACCCCATGGCGCGCAGCGGCGTGCGCGCCTATGCACTCGACCCCGCCCGCGCCAAGGCGCTTTGGGCGAAGAGCGAGGAGATGGTGGGGGAGCGGTTCGGCGCGGCGTGAAGATGTTCCCGGCAAATTTTGATGCAACCCGTCATCCCCGGCCGAGCATTGCGAAGCAATGCGAGGGGAAGGGGACCCAGGTGCTCCGAATAGCTCGGCTGGAAGCCGACAAGATGAAAAACAGTCGCCTGCTTTAGAGTGTAGCACTTGCAATCCTTGCCGCTGTCGCAATAGCGACGACTTACTTCAGCTCTCCATCGCGACCGCACGAAGGTGAACCTTGCGGACCCCATCACCATTGGAAATACGTCTGGAGTGGCACACCGGATAATCCTGACCTTTCCTGCGAGCATGACTGAGACAATGCGATCGAATTTCCCACCTGGGTCCCCTTCCCCTCGCACCGCTTCGCGGTGCTCGGCCGGGGATGACAGTTGGTGTCGCTATCGCGTCAACTCCGCCACGAATTCGCCGACGCCGATGAGGCGTTGGCGCCGCGCGCGTTCGGCTTCCAGGATCGCCTGGACCTGCGCCAGGGCTCTCGCGATGTCGCGGTTGACGATGACGTAGTCGTATTCCGGCCAATGGCTGATCTCGGACGCCGCCTTGGCCATGCGCTTGGCTACGATGTCGTCGCTGTCCTGCGCGCGCTCCTTCAAGCGCCGTTCGAGCTCGCCATGGCTGGGCGGCAGGATGAAGATGCTGACCAGGTCCTCGCGCGCGCGCTCCTTCAATTGCTGCGTGCCCTGCCAGTCGATGTCGAAGAGCACGTCGCGGCCCGAGACCAGCGCGTCCTCGACCGGCCCCTTGGGCGTGCCGTAGCGGTTCTCGAACACGACCGCATGCTCGAGGAACGCGTCCTGCCGCACCCAGCTCTCGAACTCGTCCGGCGTGACGAAGAAATAGTCGCGGCCTTCGACCTCGTTGGCGCGCATCGCGCGCGTCGTCGCCGAGACCGAAAGCGCGATGCCGGGGTCGCTTTCCAGCAGCAGGCGCGACAGCGTCGTCTTGCCCGCACCCGAAGGCGAGGACAGCACGAGCATCAGCCCGCGGCGCTTGATCTCACTCGACATTCTGCGCCTGCTCGCGGAACTGATCGATCGCCGCCTTGAGGGCGAGACCCGTGCGCGTGAGCGCGATGTCGGCGGATTTCGAGCACAGCGTGTTGGCTTCGCGGTTGAACTCCTGCGCCAGGAAATCGAGCTTGCGGCCGATCGCGTCGCCCGACGCGAACAGCGCGCGCGCCTCCTGCACATGCGCGCGCAGCCGGTCGAGCTCCTCGCGCACGTCGGCGCGCAGCGCGAGCAGCGCGACTTCCTGCGCCAGCCGCTCTTCCGCGACCGTGCCGACCTCAAGAAGCTCCTTCAATTGCGACGCAAGCCTGTCGCGCAGCGCCTTGGGCTGCGCCGCCGCGAGCTTTGAGGCTTCCGTGACCAGCCGCTCGATCTCGGCCATCTGCGCTTCGAGCAGCGCCGCGAGCTTGGCGCCTTCGTTCTTGCGCGCCTTCGACAGCGCGTCGAGCGCCGTAGCCAGCGTCTCGAGGATATTCGCATCGCGCGCCGCGCGGCTGGCCTCGTCGCCGGGCGCGGCGTCGTCCTGCACGATCACGCCCTTGAGCGCGAGCAGGCCGTCCACGCGCGCGGGCGCGAGCCCCGTCTCGGCCGCGACCTCCCTGGCGATGCGCACGGCCGAGGCCAGGGCGGCGGCGTCGACGCGCAGCCCGCGCGCGGCGTCCGCCGTCTCCATCGACAGCGTGGCCTGGATCGAGCCGCGGCGGAAGCGCTCGGTGGCGAGCACGCGCGCGGCGGGCTCGACGCTGTCGAAGCCCGGCGGCAGGCGCAGGCGCAGGTCGAGCCCGCGGCCGTTGACGCTCTTGGCCTCCCAGCGCCAGCGCAAGCCCTCGCGTCCGCCTTGCGCGTCCGCGAACCCGGTCATGCTGACAAGCGCCATGGGCGACTCCGAAAGAGGCGGTAGTCTACTTCCGCAACTCGGGCACCGGAAGCGGCCTGTTCAGGTGCTGCATCTGCTCGATCCTGCGCCACGCGGCGACGTTCCTGTTCTGCTCGTCGACGCTCTTGGAGAAGACGTGGCCGCCCCTGCCGTTGGCGACGAAATAGAGGTCGTCCGTCGTCTCGGGGTTCAGCACCGCGGCGATGGCGTCCTTGCCGGGATCGCAGATCGGCGTCGGCGGCAGGCCGGCAATGGCATAGGTGTTGTGGGGCGACGGACGCTGCAGCTCGCTCTCGCGGATGCCGCGGCCGAGCGGATAGCCCTTGGTGATGTCGTAGATGATCGTGGGATCGGATTGCAGCTTCATGCCGAGCCGCAGCCGATTGACGAACACCGAGGCGATGTGGCGCCGCTCCTCGGGGATCGACGTCTCCTTTTCGACGATGGAGGCCAGCGTGATCGCCGCCTCCCTGGTCTTGTAGGGGAGATTGTCCGCGCGCGCGGGCCAGAGCTTCCTGAGGACCTCGGAACGCGCCTTGGCCATGCGCGCGAGCATCTGCGCGCGCGTCGTGCCGCGGGTGAAGAGATAGGTCTCCGGCAAAAGCGTGCCCTCGTCCGGCACCGCGCCCGCATCGCCCGTGAGCACCGGATCGGCGGCGACGATGTCGTAGATCATTTTGGCTGTCAGGCCCTCGGCGGCGGTGAGCTTGTGCTGGATCGACTTGCCGCTGGCCAGGATGCCCGCGACGCTGGCCATGCTGAGATGCGCCGGAAATCCGTATTCGCCCGCCTTCAGCGTGCCCTGGAGGTTGCGGACGCGCAGGCCCAGGCGGAACAGGTCGGCGTTCGAGACGACGCCGGCGTCGGCCATGTGCTGCGCGATGACCGCGACGTGATCGCCCGGCGCGACCATGACGACCTTATAGGTAGGTGACGGCCCCGGCTTCTGCCAGTTCCACTGCTCCCAATACCAGGCACCGCCGATAGCGGCGGCGAGGATCACGACGATCAGAAGAAAACGCTTCACGGGGCAATCAGCCAGCCAAGGGGGTCAATTCGAACACGCGACCGAGCTTTGTCGCCGCGACCAAGTCACCGTCGCGAAGCGCGCGCCGCATGTCATCCAGTTTCGTTGCGTCTGCGGTCGAAAGGTAAGGCGACCAACCACCCTGCTCTTCGATAAGTTCGACAGAGACTTCAGCTGCGAACTTGCCTTCGCGAACAAGCTTCACTGATTTGCGCGTCATTTCCGGCGCTCCATGAAATTCGGCGTCCAGCGCTCCGGATCGGGTCGATAAGCGGTCACCAGCACGGCGGGCCCTTGAGCGCCTTTTGGGATTCCCCAAACCGCATGAACCGGAAGGTTGTCTTTGTCTCGTTGCAACACCAGAACGCTCGGCCCCTTGGATGCGGACGGATAGTCCTCGACCAGCTCGGCGGCGGGCACGCCGGCGAGCACTTCGCCGAAGAAGATACCATCCACCGCGAGTTCATCATAGCCGTGAGCTGACACAAGCACCCGACCATCGCGGACCAGGGCCTTGATCTTGTTAAGAGTGTCGCTGGTTGCCATCGCTCCCCCAAGCGAGAGCTTACTGCACTTGCGTCAGGATCAGCGCCGCATTGGTGCCGCCGAAGCCGAAGGAGTTGGACATGACGGCCTTCACCTCGCGCTTGCGGGCGGTGTGGGGGACGAGATCGATCTGCGTCTCGACGTCGGGATTGTCGAGGTTGAGCGTCGGCGGCACGATCTGGTCGCGCATCGCCAGCAGGCAGAAGATCGCCTCCACCGCGCCCGCGGCGCCGAGCAGATGGCCGATCGCGGACTTGGTCGAGGACATCGACACCTTCGCCGCGGCGTTGCCCATGAAGCGCTCGACCGCGCCGAGCTCGATGCCGTCGGCCATGGTCGAGGTGCCGTGCGCGTTGACGTAGTCGATGTCCGACGGCGTCAGGCCCGAACGCTTGAGCGCCATCTGCATGGCGCGGAAGCCGCCGTCGCCGTCCTCGGACGGCGCCGTGATGTGGAACGCGTCGCCGGACAGGCCGTAGCCCGAGACCTCGCCGTAGATCTTCGCGCCGCGCGCCTTGGCATGCTCGTATTCCTCGAGCATCACCGTGCCCGCGCCCTCGCCCATGACGAAGCCGTCGCGGTCCCTGTCGTAGGGGCGCGAGGCCTTCTGCGGCGTATCATTGAACGCGGTCGACAGCGCGCGGCAGGCGTTGAATCCGGCGATGCCGATGCGGCCGATGGCGGCTTCGGCGCCGCCCGCCAGCATCACGTCGGCGTCGTCGAACGCGATCAGCCGCGCTGCGTCGCCGATGGCGTGCGCTCCGGTGGCGCAGGCCGTCACGACGGCGTGGTTCGGTCCCTTGAAGCCGAACTCGATCGAGGCATAGCCCGAGACGAGATTGATCAGCCGTCCCGGGATGAAGAACGGCGAAACGCGGCGCGGGCCCTTTTCCTGAAGCAGCAGCGCGGTCTCGGCGATGCCGTTCAGGCCGCCGATGCCGGAGCCGATCAGCACGCCGGTGCGGCAGCGGTCTTCCTCGGTCGCGGGCACCCATCCGGAATCGGCGACCGCCTGCTTGGCGGCGGCGATTCCATAGAGGATGAAGTCGTCGACCCGGCGCTGCTCCTTCGGATCCATCCACTGGTCCGGATTGAAGGTGCCGTCCGTGCCGTCGCCGCGCGGGACCTGGCAGGCGATCTTCGTCGCCAGGTCGGACGTCTCGAACGACGTGATCCGGCCCGCGCCCGATCTGGACGCGATCAGCCGCGACCACGACTCCTCGACGCCGCAGGCGAGCGGCGTGACGAGCCCCAACCCTGTGACCACTACGCGACGCGTGTTCACGCGCGCTTAGGCCGCTTGCTGCTTGTCGATGTACTTGACGGCGTCGCCGACGGTGACGATCGATTCCGCCGCGTCGTCGGGGATCTCGATGCCGAATTCTTCCTCGAACGCCATCACCAGCTCGACCGTGTCCAGGCTGTCGGCGCCCAGGTCTTCAATGAAAGAGGCGTTGTCGGTGACCTTGTCGGCATCGACATTGAGATGATCGACCACGATCTTCTTCACGCGCTCGGCAGTATCGCTCATGGGTTCAGAAACCTCTCGTTGCTGTGCATCCGCGGGCTTTGGCTCGTGGCCCGCAGCTAGGCCCTCACGCTTCAACGTGCGGGGGTGATGAAAGTTCTGCTTCGTAACACAATGCTTTCCGGCCCGCCATACACGATGTAAGCGATTGTTTTTCCTAAGAAATCATCGCCATTCCACCGTTCACATGGAGGGTTTGGCCGGTGATGTAGCCCCCTTCTTCGCTCGCCAGATAGACGACGGCGGCGCCGATATCCAGCCCGGAGCCGAAGCGCCCGGCTGGTATGCGGTTCATCTGGACGGCCTTTTGTTCGTCGTTCAGCGAATCGGTCATGGGGGTCGTGATGAACCCCGGCGCGACGCAGTTGACGGTGATGCCGCGCGTGGCGACCTCCCAGGCGAGCGACTTGGTCAGGCCCGCCAGCCCCGCCTTCGCGGCGGCATAGTTCGCCTGGCCGGGGTTTCCCGTCGTGCCCACGACCGAGGTGATGGAGATGATGCGGCCCCAGCGCTTCTTCATCATGCCGCGCATGACGGCTCGCGCGAGACGGAACGGCGCGGTCAAGTTGACCGCGATGACCTGGTCCCACTCGTCGTCCTTCATGCGCATCGAAAGGTTGTCGCGCGTGATGCCCGCATTGTTGACCAGGATGTCGAGGGGCGCGCCGAGCGCGGCCTCGGCCGCCTTCGGCAGCGCCTCAACCGAAGCGGGATCGGAGAGATTGCACGTCGCAACATGGGCGCGGTGGCCCAACTCGGCCTTGATCTTCTCCAGCGCGTCCGCGCGCGTGCCCGAGAGCACGACCGACGCGCCCTGCTCGTAGAGCGCCTTGGCGATGGCGCCCCCGATGCCGCCGGAAGCGCCGGTTACCAACGCAGTCTTTCCGCTGAGATCGAACATCTTAGAGCGTCCTCGCAAAGGCTTCGATATCCGCGGGCGTGTCGAGCGTGACCGTCTGCAATTCCTTGTCGATGCGCTTGACCATGCCGGTGAGAACTTTCGCGCCGCCGGCTTCCACCGTCGTCTGCACTCCCAACGCGCGGAACGCCAGAACGCTCTCGCGCCAGCGCACGCGCGCCGTGATCTGCTCGACGAGAAGGTGGCGAATCTGATCGGGCTCATGCACTTCGGCGGCCGTGACATTGGCGACGACGGGGACCGCGGGCGGGCGGATGGTGACGTTCGCCAGCGCCTGCGCCATCGCGTCGGCGGCGGGCTGCATCATCGGCGAATGGAACGGCGCGGAGACGTTCAGCGCCATCGCGCGCTTGATGCCCATGGTCTTGGCGATCTCGGGCGCGCGGTCGACGGCCGCTTTGGTGCCGGAGATCACGACCTGTCCCGGCGCATTGTCGTTGGCGACGACACAGACGCCGCTGGTCGCGGCGGCGCATTCCTTCGCGAGCGCCTCCGCCTGCTCGATCTCGGCGCCGAGCAGCGCACTCATGCCGCCCAGGCCTACCGGCACCGCCTGCTGCATCGCGCGGCCGCGCGCCTTGAGCAGCCGCGCCGTGTCCGCAAGCGTGAAAGCGCCGGAAGCGGCAAGCGCGCTGTACTCGCCGAGCGAATGCCCCGCGACCAAGCGCGCGTGCCTGGCGAGATCGAGACCGCCCTCACGCCGGAGCACCGCGATGATCGCGAGACTCGCCGCCATGATCGCGGGCTGCGCGTTCTCGGTCAGCACCAGATCGCTCTCCGGCCCCTCCCACATCAGGCGGGAGAGATTCTGGTCCAGCGCCTCGTCGACTTCCTGGAACGTCTCGCGCGCGGCGGCGAACGCATCGGCAAGCGCCTTGCCCATGCCGACGGCCTGGCTCCCCTGCCCGGGAAAGATGAATGCGCGTGTCATGGAGCGTGACAAAAACCAAGGCCGTCGAGGTGTCAAGCGGCGGACGGTTGCATCACGAATGTCATCTCACAACGGTGGCGCAAATTTGTCGAAGGCACGGGCGCGGGCCGGGAAGCCGAGCGCACGGCCGACGAGGAGGATCATCACGGCGGTCATGATCAGGCCGCAAGCGAGCACGCCCAGGCCCACGCCGTAGCCGCCGGTCGCGTTCTTCAGCCAGCCCATGAGATAGGGGCCGGCGAAGCCGCCGAGATTGGCGAGCGAGTTGATCAGCGCGATGCCGCCCGCAGCCGCGGTGCGGCCGAGGAAGCCCGACGGCAGCGCCCAGAACACCGAGATCGCCGCGAGCGTTCCCGCCATGCCGACCGCGAGCGCGAAGATGCATAGCACCGTGCCTTGCGTGAACGCGGCCGCGACGAGCCCCGCTGCGCCGAACAGGGCTGCGACCCCGACATGCCGCACGCGCTCCTGCGCGCGGTCGCTCGACAGGCACCACAGGACCGAGACGATGCTGCTGGCGACATAGACCATCGCGACCACGAAGCCCGTCTGCATGGTCGCGTATCCCATGCCCTTGACGATCTGCGGCAGCCACAGCCCCAGACCGTAAGTCGAAAGCACGATGCCGAAATCCGGCAACGCGAGCGCCCAGACGCGGCCGTCGCGCAACATCGGCCAGAACGCCTCGTGCTTGCGCGGCGGCTCGGAGGCGAGCCGGGCCGCGAGCGCCGCCCGCTCGCCATCGTCGAGCCAGCGCGCGTCTCCAGGTCCGTTGGGCAGGAATCTGAGGACGGCGAAGGCGAGGAGGAAGGACGGCAGGCCTTCGATCAGGAACAGCCATTGCCAGCCATGCAGCCCGGCCGCGCCTTCCATCTGCAGGATCCAGCTCGACACCGGCGCGCCGATGATGTTGGCGACCGATATCGAGCACAGGAACAGCCCCACGAACCGCGCGCGCACCTCGGACGGGAACCACAGGCTCAGATAGAACACGACGCCGGGAAAGAACCCGGCCTCGGTGACGCCCAGCAGGAAGCGCAGGACGAGAAGGCTGGTCACGCCTTTCGCGAACGCCGTCGCCATCGAGACGAGGCCCCAGGTGAGCATGATGCGGAAGATCCAGAGCCGCGCGCCGACCTTCTCCAGGATGACGTTCGACGGCACCTCGAAGAAGAAATAGCCCAGGAAGAACATGCCGCCGACCGCGCCGAACGCCTCGGCGCCGATGCCCAGATCGGCGTTCATCGTCAGCGCCGCGAAGCCGACATTCACCCGGTCGAGGAAATTGGCGATGTAGAGAAGGATCAGGAACGGAATGATCCGCCACGCCGCTTTCGCAAAAACGCTTTTTTCCACGCTGCCCCCGTTTGGACCGAACTCTAGTCGATGTTTTCCAAACATGTCATGGCCCGCGAATGCGGGCCACCCAGCTGGGTTCTGCACGAATTGAAGGGACACACGCGGAGACGCGGAAGGCGCGGAGTCGCGCTTAACCTCCGCGTCCCCGCGTGATCCCTTTGCGAGAGCGCGGCCGTGTCACCTGGGTGGCCCGCATTCGCAGGCCATGACACCAATATCCAATTGAGAGTAGACCCTAATTCGGCGTCAGCAGGAACGCGTGGGTCTGGCCGGCGATCGTGCCTTCGCCGACGATCTGGCCGGCGTCGTTGATGGCGTAGGCGACGTTGAGCTGCCAGCCCGAACCCGCATCGATGAGGCCGTTGAGGTCCTGCATCGGCCCGCCATTGACGATCACGGCGCGGTCGACATAGGCGCTGTCCTGGTTCATCCCCACGACGACGCCCTGGTTGTTGATCCCGAAACCCCAGCTGAAGCCGCTGTTCGCGAGCGTGCCGAGATCCTTGATGCGGTTGTTCTTCCATAGGAACGCATGCGCCGCGCCGTCGCCGGGAAGGTAGGCGAGGCCGGTGATCTGGCCGTAGTCGTTGATGGCGCTGCCTTCGCTCCAGCTTCCGCCCAGCGTGCCGAGGCTCTGCATGCTGCCGTCCTTCCAGAGGAAGGCGTAGTAGCGGCCGTCCGCGGCCCAGCTCGTTCCGGTCACCGCGCGATGGGCGTTGACGCCGAAGGCGGCGTTCCACTGGCCCTGGTCGTGGCCGCCCAGCGTGCCCAGATCGGTCATCGTCTTGTTGGCATAGAGGAACGGCTCGTCATGGCCGTCCGCGGTGCGCGCGGAACCCACGACGTTGCCCTGCACGTTGATGGCGAAGGCCGTGGCTGTTCCGCCGCCCAGATCGCCCAGATACCGCATCCGCCCGTTCTCGTAGCGCAATGCCCGGCCGGACGTGGTTTCCTGGTCGAAGGCCGCCACCTCGCCCGAGGCGTTGACGCCGTTGCCGCCGGCCTGCGACGCGCCCTGGTCGCTCAAGCCCTGCATGTGACCGAGCGCGTAGACGAAAGCCTGATCCGCCCCGCTCGCGTCGCTCGCGATCCCGGTGACGAGGCCGTTGGCGCTGATGGCGCGCGCGCTGCTGTAGTTGCCGCCCAGCGTGCCCAGATCGGTCACGCTGTAGCCCACGCCCGCTTGGGCTGTGGCCGGGCCGAGCGCCAGCGCCGCGAAGGCGCCGGCGAGAAGTATTCTTGCGTAGCTCATGGGCGAATGTTTGGCATCGAACGGTAAAAGCTCAACTAAAACGCGACCTGCTTGCAGCACGCAAAAATGCGCTAGAGTTAAGAAACGGTTGGGGAGATCCGCGAATGAGAACGTTCCTGCGCGTCGTGATGTGGCTTGTCGTCGTGCTTGTTGCGGCGGGTGCCGCGATCTATTTCACGGGCAACACGATCACCGTGGTCGCCTTGATCGGCCGGCCGCATCACGGCTGGGACATGAAATACAAGGCGCCGGCGCCGGACTATGCCGATGCGAAGAACTGGGCCGCGCTGCCGTCCAGGCCGGGATTGACCGCGCTGGTGCCGAAGGGCACAGCGGCCGCGGCCGTGGATGCGCCCGTCGACGTCTTCTTCATCCACCCCACCGGCTATCTGAACGGCGGCGACTGGAACTCGCCGATGGATCCGAACACGACGACGGAAGAGAACACGCGCTGGATGATGGCGAACCAGGCCAGCGTCTATAACGGCTGCTGCGCGATCTACGCGCCGCGCTATCGCGAGACGTCGATCTATCGCTATTTCGACACCTCCGACGTCGCGGGCAAGGCGCGCGACCTCGCCTATTCCGACGTCGACCGCGCCTTCACCTATTTCCTCGAGCACTATTCCAAGGGACGGCCGTTCATCATCGCCAGCCACAGCCAGGGCACCGAGCACGGCTTCCGCCTGCTGCGCGAGCGCATCGACGGCACGCCGCTCGCCAAGCGTCTCGTCGCAGCCTATCTGATCGGCTTCCAGATCACCGACAAGGATGCCGCGTCGCTCAAGAGCGTGCATGTCTGCGCATCGGCGGACGACACGGGCTGCTTCGTCCATTGGGCGACCTGGGGCGAAGGCGGCAAGCCGACCTTCCTCACCAAGGACAAGCTCGTCTGCGTCAATCCGCTCTCCTGGCAGCGCGACGGCGGCATGGCCGACAAATCGCTGAACGTGGGCGCGGAGCCGATCGAGGGCGACTTCACGCCCAATTTCCTGGGCAGCGATGCGCCAAAGGGCACCGTGTTCGGCCCGCTGGCGGCGCCGTTGCCGCATTGGACCTGGGCTGAATGCCGCGACGGCGTGCTGACCGTCGCCGACCAGGCGGGCGGCCCGTTCGCGCGCATGGACATGGGCGGCAAGAACTATCACGGCATGGACTACGCGCTCTTCGCGATGAACCTGCGCGAGAACGCCAAGGCGCGCGTCGCGGCGGCACTGGCCCACACGCCTTGAAGCGGTTCGCCATCATCGGATTGAAGCGGACGGGGTCCAGCTATCTGGTGAACCTCTTAGGCAGCCATCCGCAGATCCATTGCTGCGGCGAGATCTTCAACCGCGACGGCGTCAATCTGCGCTGGCCCAAGGCGATGGGCGGGCGACCGGCCGGGCGCGAGATCACGAGCGAGCTGAAAGAGCTGCGCGCGCGCGATCCACAAGCCTTTCTTGCGCGCGTCCTCGCCATCGATTTCGGCAAGCCGGTTCTCGGCTTCAAGATCTTTCACAAGCACAACCGGCCGATGCTCGAGCGCATCCTCGAGGACCGCGCCATCGCCAAGATCGTTCATCGTCGCGAGAACGGCCTGGCGCGCTATGCCTCCGCCCTCGCCGCGCGGGCGACGGGCGATTCCGGCCGCCATGCCGAAAAGCCCCTGGTCGAATTCGACGCGGCCGACTTCGCCGCGTTCCATCGCGAGCACGCGACGTTCTTCGACGAGACCGAGCGCCGTCTCGCCGCCGGCGGCCAGCCCTTTCATGTCTCGCGCTATGAGGAGCTCAACAGCCCGTCCCGCCTGAAGGCCATGCTGGAGTTCCTGGGTGTGACGCCCGATCTGCCGCCGCTGCAGGAACCGCCCCCGAACCGCGCCTCGTCCGACATCCTGTCGCGGTTCTCGAACCCCGAGGCGGCAGAGGCCTATTTGCGTGATCACGGGCTGACGCATTGGTCACGCGAGGGATAGGCTTCGTTCACACCGATCTGAATTGCGGCGCCGGCCAGGTTACGAAACGTTTATCCGGGCTGCCCGCAGACGATATCGAGCCGGGACGTTTGTCCCGCCGACGGCATCGGCCTATCCTCACGACCGTCAAGCCCGCGCGCAGAAAGAGGGACGGTCATGGCCCATTTTTACGGTACGTCGGGAGACGACACGATCACCGGCACTCGTCACGCCGACACCTTCGACATGTCGCAAGGCGGGGATGACACCGTGAGTGGCGGCGGCGGAGCCGACACGTTCTATTACGGGGCCACGTTCACCCAGGACGACCATATCGACGGCGGGGTGACCCATTTAAAACATCACGTGACCGAGATCCTGAGCACGGTCGAGCTCAATGGGGACTATTCGGCGGGCGTGGTTTTCGGCCCCTCCACGATGATCAACGTCGCCCATATCGTGCTGGACGCCGGCCACAGCTACAGCCTGACCACGAACGCCGCCACGGTCGGCTCCGGCCAAGTGCTCGAAGTCAACGCCACCGCGCTGGGCGCCGCAGACGTGCTGACCTTCGACGATTCCGCCGACGTGCAAGGTTCGATCCTCGTCGAGAGCAATGCCGGCCGCGCGACGATCATCGGGGGCGCCTTCAACGACACCTTCGTCCTTGGCGCGACGCTGAATTCATCCGATCACATCGACGGCGGCGGCGGCGCGAACACGCTTTCGCTCAGCGGCAACTACTCCGGCACGGTCGCGCTCGACGGCTCGTGGCTGTCGAACATCGGCACCATCGCGCTCGCCGCAGGAACCTACAGCTTCACCGCGGCCGATTCGCTGGTTGCGGCCGGCAAGACCCTGCTGATCGAGGCAACGAACTTTTCCGATCTGCCCAATGTGACGTTCGACGGCTCTGCCGAAACCGATGGAAGTTTCTCGTTCCGGTTCCTGTCCGGCAACATCACCGGCGGCCAGGGCGCCGACATGTTCGAGTCCATCACCGGCACGGTGACCGGCGGGGGCGGCAACGACTATTTCGAAGGGATCACCGGCACGGTCAACCTGGGCGACGGCAGCATCTCGGTCCAAGGCTCAAATGGGACGTTCAACGGCGGCGCCGGGCAAGACCTCTATTATGAGAGTTCCGGAACTTTCAATGGCGGATCCGGTATCCAGTCGTTCAGTGATTGCACAGGGACTTTCAACCTTCAGAACAGCGACACCGTGTATTTCACGGCCTCCGAGAACCCCTCCACGCTTTACATGGGCGCCTTGCTGAACGCGAACGACGGCATCGAGGGCAACGGCATGACGACGGTCGTTCTCGACGGCGATTATTCCGCGGGACAGTCGCTCTCGAACCTGAGCTATATCAGCGTCCTGAGCCTCACGGCCGGCCACAGCTACAATTTCACGAGCGGTACCTCCTTTGTCGCGAGCCATGAGACCGCGACGGTCGACGGATCCGCGCTCGGCGCCGGCGATTCGCTGTATTTCGACGGCTCCGCGAATGCCAAGGGAACGCTCGTGATATATGGCGGAGCCGGGGACGACACGCTGATAGGCTCCTCCACGCCCGCCTCCACCCTTTCCGGCGGAGGCGGCCGCGACAGCCTCACCGGCGGCACTGGCAGCGATACGCTGATCGGCGGCGGCGGTGCCGACACGCTCAACGGCGGTTCGGCGGGCAATGATGACTTCGTCTACACGGCCATCACCGACTCGTCCGGCATCCACTACGACACGATCGTCGGCTTCGACGTCACGAGGGACTTCATCACCACGCTGAGCAAGGTCACGGGCATCGACGCGATCATCCAGGGCGGAGAGCTCGACGACAAGCACTCCAACGCGTTCAACAACGAGCTCGCCGCCGCGGTCGACAGCGCCCATCTGGCCGCCGGCCACGCGGTGCTCTTCATGCCGGACAGCGGCGATCTCGCCGGCCATGTCTTCCTCATCATCGACCAGAACGGCGTCGCCGGTTACCAGACCAACCAGGATCTCGTGATCGACGTCACCCAGAGCAGCAACATCGCGTCGCTGAGCATTCACGACTTCCATTGACGCCGGCTTGCTCCGTCCCCGCCTTTTCCCTATAAGCCGCCCCTCAAAGGCGGCTGCGGTCGCGGGAGGCCCTTAAAGGGCCCATGCCGGAGGTCCGGCGTCCTTCGCGAACCATGGTCCGGAACGGCACCCGCCGCTTTCGGATTCCGTAGCCAAAACAGGGAGTTGACGGGATGGCTCTATACGAGCATCTCCTGATCGCGCGCCAGGATATCAGCGCGCAGCAGGTGGACGCCTTGGCGACCCACCTCAAGACCATCGTCGAAGGCGAAGGCGGCAAGGTCGAGAAGCAGGAATATTGGGGCCTGCGCGGTCTCGCGTACCGCATCAAGAAGAACCGCAAGGGGCACTACGTGCTCCTCAACATCAACGCCCCCTCCAAGGCGATCGTCGAGCTCGAGCGCCAGAACAAGATCAACGAGGACGTGCTGCGCTACATCACCGTGAAGGTCGATGGCTTCGAGCAGTCCGCCAACAAGACCCGCCGCGACGACCGCGACGGCAAGCCCGAAGCCGCTGTCGTCGAGGAGACCGCACAATGAGCCACGCCGGAGCCCGCGGCGGCGACGACAAGCGCCGCCCCTTCTTCCGCCGCAAGAAGACGTGCCCGTTCTCGGGCGCCAATGCGCCGAAGATCGACTACAAGGACACCAAGCTGCTGCAGCGCTTCATCTCGGAGCGCGGCAAGATCGTGCCCAGCCGCATCACGGCCGTGTCCACCCGCAAGCAACGCCTGCTCGCCGTCGCCATCAAGCGCGCGCGGTTCATGGCGCTGCTCCCCTACGTCGTGAAGTAGGAGAACGGCCATGCAAGTGATCCTGCTCGAAAGAGTCGAGAAGCTCGGCCAGATGGGCGACGAGGTGAAGGTCAAGGACGGCTTCGCCCGCAACTACCTGCTGCCGCAGAAGAAGGCGCTGCGCGCCAACAAGACCAACCGCGAATATTTTCAGACGCAGAAGGCACAGCTCGAGGCGCGCAACCTGGAGCGCAAGTCGGAAGCCTCCAAGGTCGCCGAGAAGCTCGAAGGCAAGACCTTCGTGCTGCTGCGCCAAGCCGGCGACCGCGGCCAGCTCTACGGCTCGGTCAGCCCGCGCGACATCTCCGATATCATCACCGCGGGCGGCTTCTCCGTCAGCCGCACCCAGGTGCCGCTCGACAAGCCGATCAAGGACATCGGGCTGGTGCCGATCCACGTCGTGCTGCATCCGGAAGTCCGCGTGAAGGTGACGATCAACGTCGCCCGCACCGAGGACGAGGCCGAGCGCCAGGCGCGCGGCGAGGACGTCCTCGCCGAGAAGACCGAGGCCGAAGAGGCCGTGGTCGCCGCCGAGGAACTGTTCGAGGAAGGCGCCGGCCCGAAGGCGGAAGAAGAAGCCGAAGAAGGCAAGGAAACCGGCAACGGCTGACGTCTTCACCGCTCGTAAAAACAGGAAACCGCGGCCCCGCAAAGCCGCGGTTTTCTTTTTTTGGGGCCTTACGATCGAAGTCCGTATTTGATTGCAGCCAACACATTCAACACCAACATGTCATGGCCCGCGAATGCGGGCCACCCAGCTGGGTTCTGCATGATCCAAAAGGCTTCACGCGGAGACGCGGCGGCTCTTTCGTTCTCGGCGAACTCCGCGTGCAATTCTTTGAGACCGGATCAACGTCACCTGGGTGGCCCGCATTCGCGGGCCATGACATCAGGGAATTTGAGGCGACTTCGCCCCCAAAAAATATTTTCCCACGTTGATGCGGTGCATCAAATCCGAGGCGTCATTTTTGTTCGCGCAAGTGCGCCAAGATGTTGACCCCAATTTCCGTCCGCGAAAATAAATTCGTGACGCCTCTTGAACCGTCACGCTCGAAACACCATCTACGCCATATCCCCACAGTTGCGAGCAAGACCAGCGCGGCGAAATCGCCCGCGATGAACAATCGTTCCCTAAGCCGGCGCGCTACCGGATTCCCATGGGCGGCGGAGCCATGCCCGCGCGGCACGGAAAAACGAAAATCGCTTCTGTACAGAACCCTATTTCCCCGCCGCGAGCGCGTGCGCCATCGAGGCTTCGTCGGGTTCGGCGGTGACGACATGCGTGCGCGCCGCGCGGATGTCCCATTCGAAGAGGAACGTGCCTAAGATCATGTTCACGCGAAGACCGTCGTCGGAGAGCGGCGCAAGCAGCGCGTCGAGGCGCTTGGCGTTCTGGGAATAGGCCGCGCCCGCGCCGCTGATCCTGACCGGCGCGCGCCGCGTGACGGCCTGAGCATAGCTCTCGATGGTCTGCCGCACCGTCGCGGGCCCGAAGGGGCTGAGCGCCTCGCTCATCAGCTTGCCGGTCGGATTGCCGCGGAAATAGCGCTGCAGCTCGCCGCCCACGAGGCGGTAGCGGAAATCCCGTCCCTCCTCCACCACGTCGGCGAGCAGGATATGCGGCAGCCGCGACTTCATCGTGGAAGGCGCGATGTCGCGGCGCGCCGGCATCTCGCGCTCGCCGCGCCGGTCCTGCCAATAGTCGCGCAGGAAGGCTAGAAGTTCGGGCTCTTCGCCCTCCGGATCGAATTGCACGTCGGAATCGCCCATCATCCGATTCTCGCTGGGCTGCAATTCTAACAGCAACATGTACCAAAGATTGTCGGTCGGGCGATTTGTTCCCCGTCCGTTCGAAATGTTCAGCTTCTTCGCACGTGCAGCATCGCGTATAGTCCCGTCGTTCAGGCAGGGAGGCACCATTGTCCGTCGCCGTCGAAACCAAGCGCGTCACCGTCCCCGAGATCCGCGCGCGCAAGAACGCCAAGCCGGTCGTGTGCCTGACCTGCTACCACGCCCACACCGCGCGGCTGCTCGATGCGCATGTCGATCTGATGCTGGTGGGCGACAGCCTCGGCAATGTGATGCACGGGCTCGAGACGACGATCCCGGTCACGCTCGACATGATGATCGTCGCGGGCAAGGCGGTGATGCGCGGCTCCAAGCATGCGCTCGTCGTCGTCGACATGCCGTTCGGCACGTATGAGGAAAGCCCGCAGATCGCATTTCGCAATGCCGTGCAGGTGATGAAGGAGACCGGCTGCCAGGCGGTGAAGATGGAAGGCGGCTCGCGCATCGCCGAGACCGTCCACTACCTCAGCGAGCGCGGCATCCCGGTGATGAGCCATATCGGGCTTACGCCGCAGATGTTCAACGTCTTCGGCGGCTTCAAGACGCAAGGCCGCACCGAGGCGGAATGGCCCGCCATCGAGGCCGACGCGCGCGCGGTCGCCGAGGCCGGCGCCTTCGCGGTCGTGCTCGAGGGCATGGCCGAGCCCCTCGCCGCCAAGATCACGCGCCAGATCGCCGTCCCCACCGTCGGCATCGGCGCCTCGGCCGAGTGCGACGGCCAGATCCTGGTGATGGAGGACATGCTGGGCCTGAACCCCAACCCGCCCAAATTCGTGCGCCAATACGCCAATCTCGGCCCGATGATCGAGGACGCGGTCAAAGCCTATGCCCACGACGTCCGCGAACGCCGCTTCCCCGGCAAGGAAAACGTCTACTCGATGAAGAAAACGGGCTGAGCCTTTGGCCGCGCCCGCCCGGGGCGCGGATTTACCCCGTTACAGACAAGCAAGTTGCCATTGGGGGCGGGTCCGGCTAATTATCGCGGCCCGTCAAAGGTTTGCGGGCCCAAGGGCGCCCGCCAAAAGGAATTCATGCCGTGACCGACATCTTCCAGGAAGTCGAGGAAGACGTTCGCCGCGAACGCTTCGAGAAAATTTGGAAGCAATACGGCGATTACATCATCGCCGGGGTCGCTGCCATCGTGATCGGCGTCGCGGGCTACAAGCTGTGGACCCGCTACGAGGAGCAGCAGCGCTTCAACGCGTCCAAGACCTTCGTCGCGGCGCAGGAGGCCGCCGATGCCGGCAACACCGCCGCCGCGACGGCGATGTTCGGCAAGCTGGCGCAGAGCGGCCCCGGCGGCTACGCCACCGTCGCCAAGCTCGCCGAGGCGAACACGCTTCTGATGTCGGGCAAGCGGGACGACGCGATCACGATCTACAAATCGATCGCGCAGAAGGATTCATCGCCGCTCGGCGACGTCGCGCGCATGCGCGCGGCCTGGGCGGAAGCCGACAGCGCGCCGCGCAGCGAGCTCGAGACGCTGCTCGCTCCGCTGACGCTGCAGACGTCGGAATGGCGCTTCATGGCGCGCGAGGTCCTGGCCTATGCCGACTATCGTGCCGGCGCCACCGAGCAGGCGCAGAAGGAATACAAGGCGCTCGCCGACGACAAGGCCGGCTCGCAGGGCCTGCGCGACCGCGCGCATGCGATGGCGACGTTCCTTTCGACCGGCGGCGAGAAGACCTTCGGCGCCGTGCCGCTTCCCAACAGGGCGCCCACGCCGCTGCAACCGAGCGAAGGCCAGCCCACGCCATGACCGCGCGTCCGTTCCGTATCTCCGCGGCGCTTGCCGTCGCAGCGCTCGTTTGCGGCTGCACCGCGATCGACCAGGTCAGCAGCCTGTTCGACACCACGACGCGCAAATCGGCGCTCAAGGGCGAGCGCATCTCCGTCATGTCGCTGGACCAGTCGCTGCAGCCCGATCCGGCGCTGAAGGACACCCCCGTCGTCCTGCCCGCGCCCTATCGCAACGACGCATGGTCCGAGCCCGGCGGCTTCGCGACCAACGCGCCCTATCACCTGGAGGCGTCAGGCCCCTTGAGGCAGCTCTGGGTGCAGGAAGCCGGAAAGGGCTCCGACGACGATTCGCGGCTGACCGCGCCGCCGATCGTGGCGGCCGGCGCGGTCTTCGTCCTCGACGCGCAGGCGCGCGTCTACGCGTTCGACGCCAAGTCCGGCGCGCCGCGCTGGCACACCGAGCTCGCGCCCAGGGGCGAGACGAGCTTCGTCAACGAATACAGCCTCGGCCTGGTCGGTTCCAACCATTCCATCGATCCCAGCAAGGGCTTCGGCGGCGGGCTGGCCTTCGAAGACGGCAAGCTCTTCGTCTCCACCGGCTTCGGCGACGTCTTCGCGCTGAACGCGGCGAACGGGCGGCGCATGTGGAAGACGCCGCTCCAGGTGCCGATCGTGAACGCGCCGGTCGCCTCGGGAGGACGCGTCTTCGTCTCCACCCAGGACAACCATTTCTTCGCGCTGGCGCAGCAGGACGGCCGCAAGCTCTGGGACCACACCGGCATCTCGACCTCGGCCGGCATCCTGGAGAGCACCAGCGCCGCCGTCGCGGGCGAATACGTCATCGCGCCCTACACCTCGGGCGAGATCTATGCGCTGCGCATCCAGAACGGACGCCCGGCCTGGAACGACATGCTGACGAGCTCCGGCGGCGTCACCGCCTTGTCCGAGCTCGACGACATCGCGGGCCGCCCGGTCGTCGACCGCGGCATGGTCTATGCGATCAGCCATTCCGGCGTGATGGCGGCGATCAACCTTTCGACCGGCGACCGCTCGTGGTCGCGCGACGTCGGCGGCATCCAGACGCCTTGGGCCGCGGGCGATTTCATCTTTGTGCTGTCGACCGACCAGCAGGTGATCTGCCTCACCCGCAAGGAAGGCCGCGTGAAGTGGATCCATCAGCTCTCGCGCTACAAGGACGCGGAGAAGAAAGACGAACCGATCGTCTGGGCCGGGCCCGTGCTCGTCTCCGACCGGCTGATCCTGGTTTCGTCGGCGGGCTATGCGGTGTCGCTCTCGCCCTATACCGGCAAGCTGCTCGGCCGGATGCCGATCCCGGGCGAGGCCTATATCGCCCCGGTCGTCGCCGACGACACGCTCTATCTGTGGACCAACGACGCGCAGCTCGTGGCGCTTCGTTAACGGCGAGTAGCGAATGGCGAATGGAGATTCGCCTTTCCACTCGCTATTCGCTATTCGCTATTCGCCATGTCTTTGACCCTCGCCATCCTAGGCCGTCCCAACGTCGGCAAGTCGACGCTGTTCAACCGTCTCGCGGGCAAGAAGCTCGCGCTGGTGCATGACACGCCCGGCGTGACGCGCGACCGGCGCGAGGCCGAAGCGGCGCCGGATGGGTTTCCGATAAGGCTCATCGACACCGCCGGCTTCGAGGAAGGTGCCGACGGCAGCCTCGCCCAGCGCATGACGGCCCAGACCATGGCGGCGATCGACGAAGCCGATGTCTGCCTCTTCGTCATCGACGCGCGCGACGGCGTGACGGCGGGCGACGAGATCATCGCCGAGACGCTGCGCCGCTCGGGCAAGCCGGTGATCCTGGCCGCCAACAAATGCGAAGGCCGCGCGCAGGAGCAGGCGATCTCGGAAGCCTACCGCCTCGGCTTCGGCGAAGCGGTTGCCGTCTCCGCCGAGCACAATCTGGGCACGGCCGAGCTCCTCGAAGCGCTCGCGCCTTTCGGGCCCGAAGAGGAAGAATCGCCGCCGGAAACAGAGGAAGCGCCGGACCGTCCGCTCCGCCTCGCCATCGTGGGACGGCCCAATGTCGGCAAATCGAGCCTGTTCAATCACATCCTGGGTGAGGAGCGCTCGCTCACCGGGCCCGAGCCGGGACTGACGCGCGACTCGATTGCCGCGCCCTGGGAGGCGAACGGCCGCGCGATCCTGCTGCACGACACCGCGGGCCTGCGCAGATCCGCGCGCGCCGCGGGCCAGACCTTGGAGCAGCTCTCCATCGGCAGCACGCTCGACGCGATCCGTTTCGCCGATTGCGTCATCGTGGTGATCGACGCCACGCAGCCTTTCGAGAAGCAGGACCTGACCATCGCCGACCTGATCGAGAAGGAAGGCCGCGCCGTCGTCTTCGCGATCAACAAATGGGACGCGATCGAGGATCGCGCCGGCGCGATCACCAAGCTGCGCCGTCAGCTCGACGAGTCGCTGCCGCAGCTCGTGGGCGCGCCGCTGGTCGCGATCTCCGCGCGCACCGGCGAAGGCGTGAAGCGCCTGCTGCCCGCGGTGCTGGCGGCCGACCGCGCCTGGAACACGCACATCTCGACCTCGGCGCTGAACCGGTTCCTGCAAGAGGCGCTCGCGCGTCACGCGCCGCCCGCGATCAAGGGACGGCGCGTGCGCATCCGCTACATGACACAGCCCAAGGTGCGGCCGCCCACTTTCGCGCTGTTCGGCAACCAGCTCCCCGCGCTGCCCGACGCCTATCTGCGCTATCTGACCAACGGCCTGCGCAGCGCCTTCAGCCTCGACGGCACGCCGATCCGCCTGCGCCTGCGCGGCGGCACCAACCCTTATGCCGGGTGAGGTGCTCGTCCTCGGCGGCACCGGCAATTTCGGCCGGCGCATCGTCGAGGGATTGAAGCGCCACGATGTCCCCGTCATCGCCGCGGGCGGCCGCAAGGATTTCGACGTCCATCGAGAACTCGGTGCAAGGCTCGACGCTCTGAAGCCGCGCGTGGTCGTCAACACCTGCGGCCCGTTCCAGACCAGCGGCTATGACGTGGCGCAAGCCTGCATCGCGCGCCGCATCCACTACATCGACCTCGCCGATGCGCGCGGCTTCGTCACCGGCATCACGGCGCTCGACGCGGCCGCGAAGGCGAGCGGCGTGTCGGTCGTCTCCGGCGCGAGCTCGGTGCCCGGGCTTTCCTCGGCAGTGATCGAGCACTTCCGGCACGCGTTCGACGAGATCGATGAGATCGATTTCGGCATCTCGCCCGCGCAGCAGACGCCGCGCGGGCCGGCCACCGTCGCCGCCGTCATGACCTATGTCGGAAAGGAGTTCCATGGCGTCCGCGGCTGGCAGGACGTCCATCGCCGCGCCTATCCCCGGCTTGGCAAGCGCTGGATGGCCAATTGCGACATCGCCGATCTCGACCTTTTGCCTGCGCGTTACGGCATCAAGCGCGTGCGCTTCTTCGCGGGCAGCGAGCTCGGCGTCCTGCATCTGAGCCTGTGGGGCCTGTCATGGCTGGTGCGGCTGGGCTTGCCGCTGGATTTGCCGCGCCATGCGGCGCTGATGCTGCGGATCAGCAACCTGTTCGACGGTTTCGGCAGCGCGAACGGCGGCATGCATGTGATCCTGCGCGGCGGCGGACGCGAGCGGCGCTGGTATCTGATCGCGCGCAACGGCCACGGCCCGCTTGTGCCCTGCGTCCCGGCCATCGTGCTGGCCAGGAAACTGATGGCCAACGAAGGCCTCCCGCCCGGCGCCTATCCGTGCGTCGGCCTCGCCTCGCTCGAGGAGTACATGCGCGAGCTGAGCGGCTTCGACATCGAGCAGATCATCGCGTGAACGCGACGATCTCGCCGTTCTTGTCACAGGAAGGAGAAAGCAGCTCCACGATCAGGGGCGCCACCGCGTCGGGCTTGAGGAGCGTATCGGGATCCTCGCCCGGCATCGCCTTTGCGCGCATCGCGGTGCGCAAAGGCCCGGGACTCAACAGATTGACCTTCACATTGGTGCTCGCGCATTCGGCCGCGTAGGTGAGCGCGAGCGATTCCAGCGCCGCCTTCGCCATCGCATAGCCGCCCCAGAACGGCGTGTGCTTGCGCGCCGCGCCGGACGTCACGAACAGCGCCCGCCCCGCTTCCGAACGGCGCAGCAACGGATCGAGCGAACGGATCAGCCGCCAATTGGCCGTCACGTTCACCTCGATCAATTCCTGGAACGCCTTGGGCTCCAGATGCGAAAGCGGCGTGATGACGCCGAGCGAGCCTGCATTGCCGAGGAACGCGTCCAGCCGCCCCCAGCGCTCGAAGATCGTGGCGCCGAGCCGGTCGAGCGCCGGGAAGTCGCGGATGTCGAGCGGCACCAGCGTCGCGGCGCCGCCCTCTTCACGGATCTCGTCGTCGACTTCCTCGAGCCCGCCCACCGTGCGCGCGACCAGGATCACATGCGCGCCCGCGCTTGCCAGCGCCTTCGCCGCCGCGCGCCCGATCCCGCGCGACGCGCCGGTGACGAGGGCAATCTTGTTATCGAGAGATTTCATGGCGAGCACCGTAGAATAGCGAGTAGGGAGTAGCGAATAGGGAGTAGTTAAAAAACCGAGCTTTTCTCTACTCGCTACTCACTATTCGCTACTCCCTTTCTTCACGCCACGTCCGCGAGCAGTGACAATTGCCCGTCGCGCTTGCCGCCGGAGATGTCGGGCAGCGTGATCGGATAGGCGCCGGAGAAGCAGGCGTCGCAGAAGGCGGGCTCCCGCTCGTTGCGGCCCTTCTCGCCCATCGCGCGGTAGAGCCCGTCCATCGAGATGAAGGCGAGGCTGTCGGCCTCGATGAAGCGGCGCATCTCCTCCACGTCCATGCCGTGCGCGAGAAGGTCGGCGGTGTTGGGCGTGTCGACGCCGTAGAAGCAGGAATGCGCGGTCGGCGGGCTGGCGACGCGGAAATGCACTTCCTTGGCGCCGGCGTCGCGCACCATCTGCACGATCTTCTTCGACGTCGTGCCGCGCACGATGGAATCGTCGATCAGCACGACGCGCTTGCCCTTGAGCGTCGCGCGGTTCGGGTTGTGCTTGCGGCGCACGCCGAAATGGCGGATGCCGTCGGTCGGCTCGATGAAGGTGCGCCCGACATAGTGGTTGCGGATGATGCCGAGCTCGAACGGCAGCCCCGAGGCCTCCGCGTAGCCCAGCGCCGCGGGAATGCTCGAATCCGGCACGGCGACGACGATGTCAGCGTCGGCCTTCGCCTCGCGCGCCAACTCGTGCCCCGCGCGCTTGCGCATCTCGTAGACGTTGCGGCCCTCGACCATCGAATCGGGCCGCGCGAAATAGATGTATTCGAAGACGCAAAAGCTGTGCGGCTGCTTGTTGAAGGGAAAGAAGCTCTCGATCCCGTCCTTGGTGCAGACGACCATCTCGCCCGGCTTCACGTCGCGCACGAAGCTCGCGCCGATGATGTCGAGGGCGCAGGTCTCCGACGCCAGGATCGGCGCGCCGTCGAGCTCGCCCAGGACCAGCGGCCGCACGCCCCACGGGTCGCGCGCGCCGATCAGCTTCTTCGACGTCAGCGCCACCAGCGAATAGGCGCCCGTCACCTGCTTGAGCGCGTCGATCAGCCGGTTGACCACAGGGCCGAACTTGCTGCGCGCGGCGAGATGAATGATCACCTCGGTGTCCGAGGTCGACTGGAAGATCGCGCCCTCGCGCACCAGCTCCTCGCGCAGGATGCGCGCATTGGTGAGGTTGCCGTTGTGCGCGATCGCGATGCCGCCGCCGGCGAGGTCGGCGAACATCGGCTGGATGTTGGCCGCGCGCGAGCCGCCCGCGGTCGAATAGCGGTTGTGGCCGATGGCGAAATCGCCCTTGAGGTTCTCGACACGGCCCGCGTGCTTGGCGCCGAAGATGTCGCCGACGAGGCCGGTGTGGCGCTCGGCCATGAACTGGCCGTTGTCGTAGGTGACGATGCCGGATGCTTCCTGGCCGCGGTGCTGGAGCGCGTGCAGGCCGAGCACGGTGAGCCTTCCGGCATCGGCGTGTCCGAAGATGCCGAAAACCGCGCATTCCTCGTGCAGCTTGTCGTCGCCGTTTTCGAAGTCGGGCATCGCGGGAAGAACCGTCATGGCTTGCCGTTTCCGCTGGTGCTGTCGATGAGGTTGTCTAGCTCGCTGCGTTCCTTGGCGCCATAGGCTTTTTTGGCGTGCTTTTTGGCGGGTTCGGGCTTGGGCGCGGGAACCGGCGTGCCGGCGGGCGCGGGTTGGGGCTGAGCGGCCGCTTGCGGCGTCTCGGCCTTGCCGCCCATCACATGCTGGTCCGGCACCAGCGACAAAAGCGCCTGGGCCGAGACCTGGATCAGCGGAAGCGTCTTGGCGTTGGCTATCATGTCGGGCTGGCTCTTCACCGGGATCACGGTGGTGAACGCGATATAGGCAAGGCCGATGATCGCGAGCCCGCGCACCACGCCGAAAGCCGCGCCCAGCGAGCGGTCGAGCGTGCCGACCGCGGAGTTCTTCACCGATTGGGCGAATCGAAAGCTCAGGAACGAGAGCGGGATCAGCACGACGAGGAAGATCGCCGCATAGCCCAGCATCACGCCCAGCACCGGCGAGGACACAAACCCGCGCGCGATCGGGGCGAGCTTGGGGCCGAAGAACAGCGTCGCGAACGCCGCCGCTGCCCAGGCGAAGATCGACAGCGTCTCGGAGACGAAACCGCGATAGGTCGCGTAGATCGCCGAGACGACCACGACGATCACCACGATCGGATCGATATACGTGATACCCAATGCACTCATGAGGGCGCCCTCATGATTCCATTCTAGCACGGCCGGGCACGGCGCGGGGGTGGCCTATCAGCGTCAGCAGCTCCGCGATGTCCACGACCTCACTCAAACGCATGCCACCACCGTCCATTTTGGTGCCCGCGGGCACGATGGCCCTGGAAAACCCCAGCTTTGCGGCTTCTCTTAGGCGCAGTTCCGCCTGGGGCGCGGGGCGGATATCGCCCGAAAGGCTGATCTCGCCGAAGAACACGCTGTCCTTGGGCAGGGCACGGCCGTGAATCGAGGAGATCAAGGCGGCAGCAGCAGCCAGATCCGCCGCCGGCTCTCCGATTCTGAGGCCGCCCGCGACGTTCAGATAGACATCGTGACCGCTCAATCCAAGGCCCCCACGCGCGTCGAGGACAGCCAGAATCATGGCCAACCTGCCCGTGTCCCAGCCCACCACCGCGCGCCTGGGCGTGCCGTAGCCGGTGGCCGCGACGAGAGCCTGGATCTCCATGAGCAGCGGACGCGTGCCCTCGATGCCGGCGAACACGGCCGTGCCCGGCGACAGCGACGAACGGTCGCCGAGGAACAGCGCCGATGGATTGGGGACCTCGGCGAGGCCCTTGCCGGTCATCTCGAAGACGCCGATCTCGTCGGTCGGCCCGAAGCGGTTCTTCACCGCGCGCAGCAGGCGGAAATGATGCCCGCGCTCGCCCTCGAAATAGAGGACGGCATCGACCAGATGCTCGACCGCCTTCGGCCCCGCGATCTGGCCGTCCTTGGTGACGTGGCCGACGAGGATGACCGCGGCACCGGTGGATTTCGCGTAGCGCACCAGATCGAACGACGCCGTGCGCACCTGGGCGATGGTGCCCGGCGCGGCTTCGAGCGCGGAGGTCCAGATCGTCTGGATCGAATCGATGGCGACGATGCCCGGCGGCGGACCGGCCTCGAGCGTCGCCAGGATGTCCTCGACGCAGGTGGCCGAGCCCAGCGCCACCGGCGCCTCGGCCAGCTCCATCCGCGCCGCGCGCAGGCGCACCTGCGCCATCGCCTCTTCGCCGGAGATATAGACCGCGCGTCCCCCCGCCTTCGCATAGGCCGCCATCGCCTGCAGGATCAGCGTCGACTTGCCGATGCCCGGATCGCCGCCGACGAGCAGCGCCGAGCCCGGCACCACGCCGCCGCCGCACACCCGGTCGAACTCGCCGATGCCGGTGGCGCGTCGCGGCGGATGCTCGTCGTCGGTCTTGAGGTCCTCGAGCGCGAACTGCCGCCCGCGCGCCCGCTTGCGCCCGTCGCCGCCCAGCGGCGGGCCAACGCCCTCCTCGACGATGGTGTTCCACCCGCCGCACGCATCGCAGCGCCCGGACCATTTCGAATGGACCGCGCCGCAGGCCTGGCAGGCGAAGGAAGCAGAGGATTTTGCCATGAATCGATCATAGCACGGGAGTCAAGCGCTCGTTCCCACCCTCCCCTTGAGGGAGGGTCGACAATTTGCGGAGCGCAGCGAAGCAAATTTCGGGGAGGGGTCATGCTGCAGGCACCGTGCCCCTCCCCGAAAAATGCTTCGCATTTTTCGACCCTCCCTCAAGGGGAGGGTTGGTGAGCTACCGCCGCACTTCCATCTTGATCGGGCCTTCGGCGCGGCCGTGGATGAACTGGTCGACGTAAGCGTTGCCGCTGGTGTCGATCTGGGCGGTGGGGCCTTCCCAGATGATTTTGCCGCGATAGAGCATGGCGATGCGGCCGGCGATCTTGCGCGCGCTCACCATGTCGTGGGTGATCGAGAGCGTCGTGGCGCCCACGTCCTTCACCGTCGCGATGATGAGGTCGTTGATGACGTCGGCCATGATCGGGTCGAGGCCCGTGGTCGGCTCGTCGAAGAAGATGATCTCGGGGTCGGCGGCGATGGCGCGCGCCAGGCCGACGCGCTTCTGCATGCCGCCGGAGAGCTCGGACGGCGACAGGTTCGCGACTTCGGGGCCGAGGCCCACCTTGGCGAGCTTTTCGATGGCGATGTCGCGCGCCTTGGCCTTCGCCATGCCGCGGCCCTGGATGAGGCCGAACGCGACGTTCTCCCAAACACTCAAACTGTCGAACAGCGCGGCACCCTGGAACAGCATGCCGAACTTGCGCAGCATCGCGTCGCGCGCGCGGCCCGAGAGCCGCGTGACCTCCTTGCCGTCGACGAAGATCTGGCCGGCGTCGGGCTTCAAGATGCCCAGCACGCATTTGATCATCACCGACTTGCCGGTGCCCGAGCCGCCGATGACGACAAGGGATTCGCCCTGGGCGATCGTCAGGTCCACGCCGTCGAGCACGACCTTGGGCCCGAAGCGCTTCTTGACGCCGCGAAGTTCGACCTTGGCCGTCATTTGGAGAACAGCACCGAGGTGAGGACGTAGTTGGCGGCGAGGATCAGGATCGACGCCGACACCACCGCGTCGGTCGTCGCGGCGCCCACGCCCTGCGCGCCGCCGCGCGAATGGAAGCCGTTGTAGCAGCCCATCAGCGCGATGATGAAGCCGAACACAGCGGCCTTGATCAGGCCCGAAGAGACGTCCTGGTGGGTGATGAAGTCGATCGTGTTCTTGAGGTAGATCGCGCCGGTGAAGTCGAGCTTCTGGGTGGCGACCGCGAAGCCGCCGAAGACGCCGATGGAGTCGGCGATGGCGACCAGGATCGGCATCGAGATCACCGCCGCGATCAGCCGCGGCACGACGAGGTACTTGATCGGGTTGGTGGCCAGCGTGGTCAGCGCGTCGATCTGCTCGGTCACGCGCATCGTGCCGATCTCGGCGGCGATGGCCGCGGCGACGCGCCCCGCCACCATCAGCCCCGCGATCACCGGACCCAGCTCGCGCGTGATGCCGATGGCGACGATCTGAGGCACATAGGCGCCCGCATTGTAGCGGTCGGTGCCGATGGCGATCTGAAGCGCCAGCACGCCGCCGGTGAAGAACGCGGTCAGGCCCACGACGGGCAACGAGAAATACCCGATGCGCATCATCTGCTTGAAGATCAGCGACCAGTAGATCGGCGGGCGCAGCACCGCGCTCACCGCGTCGGCCATGAAGATGCACAGCCGCCCGGTCTCGCCCAGGAAGGCGAGGAAGACGCGTCCGATCGCGGCGAAGACGTTCATGTCAGGTCTCGTAGTGACGCGGCACGCGCCGCGAGAGCGAAGTCAGGATCTCGTAGGACGCGGTGCCGGACGCGGCGGCGATCTCCTCGAGCGGAATATGGTCGCCGACGAACTCGACCTCGGCGCCCGTCTTGCGCTGGGCCGGCGGCACGTCGGTGACATCCAAGGTGATCAGATCCATCGAAACCCGCCCCGCGACCGGCGCCCTGACGCCGCCGACAACCCCCGCGCCCCGTCCCGCCAGGGCGCGCATCAGGCCGTCTGTATAGCCCAAACCGACCGTCGCCAGCACGCTGGGCCGGGCCGCGCGGAATGTCGCGCCATAGCCCACGCTCTCGCCCGGCTCGACATGTCGGAGCTGCAGGATGCGCCCGGTGAGCACCACGGCCGTCTCGAAAGGATTGTCCCTGCCCGGCTGCGGGTTGCCGCCATAGAGCCCGAGCCCCGGCCGCACCATGTCGAAGGCATAGTCGCGGCCGAGCATGATCCCGCCCGAGGACGAAAGGCTCGCGGGCGCTGCGGGCAGCATCGCAAGGCCCGTGCGGAAACGGTCGAGCTGGACGCGGTTCATCTTCGCGTCCGGATCCTCGGCGAAGGCCAGATGGCTCATCATCAAGACGACGCGGATGCTTTCGAGCCGCTTGGCACGCTCGCCCGCGAGCGTCGCGAGTTCGCCCGGCGGAAGTCCGAGCCGGTTCATGCCGGTGTCGAAATGGATCGCGGCGTCCAGCTCGCTGCGCAGCTCGCGCGCGGCGGCGCTCCAAGCCGCGATCTCGGCGAGCGAATTGAGCACGGGCGTCAAGCGGTGGGAGACCAGCGCCGGAACCGCGTCGGCGGGCGCGCCGTCGAGGACGAAGATTCGTGCGTCCGGCACGGCAGGCCTGAGCGCCACGCCCTCCTCCAGCCGCGCGACGAAGAACGTGTCGCAGCCGATCGAGGCCAGATGCCGGGCGACCGGTTTCATACCCGTGCCATAGGCGTCGGCCTTCACGACGCCCGCGACGGCGGCCGGCGCGGCGAGCCGCCGGGACGCGCGGAAGTTCGCGCCCACCGCGCCCAACCGCACCGTCAGGCGCGCTGCTTCGAAATCGTTGCCGGTCATTTGCGGCGGAGAATGCTGTGCGGAGCGAGCGGCGTCAAAGGCAGACGCGATTTCTAACGTAGGGTCGCCGCATCGAGTCGAATACATCCATCCACTCCCGTCATGGCCGGGCTTGTCCCGGCCATCCATACACTCCCTGCCAGACCGCATTTATGGATGGCCGCCACAGGGGCGGCCATGACGACTGAGGGTGATTCTCCTCAAACCGAACACCTCTCATCGCCCGAAGATCGTCTTGTGGACGCATTCGCTGTGCGTGTTGCCGGCGGCGAGGCAGGGATCGGAGGTCTGCAGGGTGTGCAGATCCTCTTCGGCGCCGGTCTCGGGCTCCTGCAGGGCGGGCGCCTTGTCGGGCGTGTCCATCACGATGACGCCCTTGGCCGTCTTCTTGAACTTCCAGGGGGTGCGCTTGCAGGCCTCGCGTTCGGCCTGGCTCAGATGCTCCCAGGGTCCGGCGCCGCAGGCGAGATCCTTGCCGATCGCCTGCATGACGTCGCCGGGCTTCTGCTGCTGCTCGGGCTTGGGCGGCGGCACCGTGATGGTGAATTTCGGCGCCTCTTCCTGTTCCCTCCGCAGGATCGCGGGCGTGACGGGCAAGGGCGCGGTGTTGTTCCTGGTGTGCTGCGCCGGCGGTGGGAACAGCAGCAGCACTTCCTGAGGCTGCGCCCTGTGGCGGAGCGCCGCGATGTGGCCCGCGGTGAAGAGCGCGAGCAGGATGACGATATGCACGAGCACGACCGCGATGCCGGCGGTCACGCGCTTGAGCATGCGTTCGCGCTCGGCCTCGCTCGCTCGGGCGCGCTCGTCCGCAATCAGGGCGAAAGACGTGTCGATAACGCTGTGTTCTGACACCAAAGGCACGTTCCGGCGGAAAAGCGGTTCGCTAGGCGCAGGCGCCCGCGACCGCGGGATTATTCTAGCAGGTTTTGCGCGCGCACAACGTGGCCCAAAGTTAACCAGGTCTGAAGATGTTTGGCCGCGCCGCGCCCCGGTTGCTCCAAAATGGGGCGCTTGCCGGAGAAATGACATGCGTGCAATGTTCCTGGTGGTGGGATCGATCCTGCTCTGCGCGGGGTTGTTCGGCTGCGACAGCAGGCCTCAAGCGACCGTCGCAGCCCCTGTCGTAGCGGCCGCGCCGCCGCCCTGCAACTGCGCCCAACCTGCTCCGCCGCCCGCGCCCGTGGTCCAGAGCGCGCGGGTCGAGCACCACTATCGCCATCATCACCGTCACACGGTCGCCGAGTTCGAGCAGATGTATCCGGGCTATGGCGAGAGCAGCGGGAGCTATTCGGAGTCGTCGGGCGAGACGCGGGAATATTCGCCGGGCTCTTCCGACACGATGACGCAGGCCGATGACGCGCAGGTGCGCAAGACGGCTTGGGTCGACGGCTACGGCCGCGCGCATTACGCGAGCGACGATACCTCGCAGGACGAGAACCCCGCGCGGCTCAGCCCCGACGATCGTCACCTGCGCCGCGATCCCTATCGCGGCTGGAACTCGCATTGCGACGAGCGCGATGCGGTGAACTGACAAGTTCAGCGGGAAATTCGGCAGCAGTCTCTTTAGAACGCCGCCAAACCATCGGCTGAGGCCGGGAAAATGTGCTCCGCCACAAAAGCTACCGAATCGGCCGCCTCTCCGCCGCCGAGATCAAGCTCCATCGCCCGCTTGCGAATGGAAGGCAATTCACCAACCAGTTCATCCATCGTCACTGGCTTTTTCCTTACGGCTGCCTCGAACAGCTCGTAGAGAATAAATTGAACGATCAATATCCGCCATAGAACGGGACAGCTTCCGTCCAATCCGGCAAAAAGATCGGATGCAGCACCCAAAGCGCTAGATACGTCCTCAGGCTCGACCTTTTCCATGTCGAGCTCAAACTCCCCGAACCCCTTTACAATCGCCGCTCGATTTACGTCCTCGCCGAACAGCGCCACTAGCGCGTTTTCGAGTCGGCCCGGCGGGAGGCCCTGCCGCCTGAACTTCGCCGGCTCGTCAATCCGCTTCTGACGCCATCCCTTGACATAGGGCGTGTAAGTCAATGCGCAAGCTCTTGCTACATCGTGGTCTCTTGAAAGCATTTCAGCGAATTGCTTCGCGACTTGATATTGCAGTGCTACGGCCTGGTTTACTTCGAAATCGACGAGCGTAAGGCGATGCCTCAACAAACGAAAATAAGCCGCGGGCCGCAGTAAATTGTAGATGCGCGAATACCTTGCATAGTTGCCGCCCGACGGCTCGAGAATGGAGCGATCGGAAGAACGCTTGTCCTTCGCGATGTCCAAGATCAGCTTGCGCGCGTCCTCGCAAGACTCGAGAAGGTGAAACTTTATGGGCTCGAACTCCAGATAGAGTCGTTTGAGTGCCTCATATTGATAGTCGCGAAGGGCGCTTCTGTCCGCACTTGCATTCTGCAGTTTTTGCAAATCACGCTGGTTGAGACGCGTTGAAAAGAACGAAATCGTCGCGACGATCAAAGAAGTGGCGGCCACAGCAAGTGGTGCCCAAATCTTAAGGACCTCTTCGCTCATGATGCCCCCAGCTATCGAAATCGCGCGGCTATCCCGCTTCGCTCGCGAAGTTCGAGAAGCGCGTGAAGCGTTCGTCGAAATGCAGGTCGATCTTGTTGGTCGCGCCGTGGCGGTGCTTCTCGACGAGGACCTCGGCGCGGCGGTGGGCGCGCTCGCACTTTTCCAGCCACTTGGCGTGATCGGCCGAGCTCGGATCAGGCTCGCGGGATTTCAGGTAATACTCCTCGCGATAGACGAACATCACCACGTCCGCGTCCTGCTCGATCGAGCCGGATTCGCGCAGGTCCGAGAGCACCGGGCGCTTGTCGTCGCGGCTGTCGACGCCGCGCGAGAGCTGGGAGAGCGCGATGATCGGCACGTTCAGCTCCTTGGCGAGCGCCTTGAGGCCCTTGGTCACCTCGGTGATCTCCTGCACGCGGTTCTCGGCGCGGCGCGAGGGTTCCACGAGCTGGAGATAGTCGATGACGATGACGCCGATCTGCTTCTCGCGCTTCAAGCGGCGCGCGCGCGCGGCGATCTGGGCGATGGAGATGCCGCCGGTGTCGTCGATGTAGAGGGGCAGCGTCGAAAGCTCCTGCATGGTGAGGACGAACTTCTCCCACTCGCTTTCCGAGAACTTGCCGTTGCGGATCTTCCACATCTCGATCTCGGTCTGCTCCGAGAGGATACGCGCGGAGAGCTGCTGCGCCGCCATTTCGAGCGAGAAGAACAGCACCGGCGCGCCGCGCGGCAGCTCGGCGCCGGCCTGCACGTCCATCGCCCAGGTGCGCGCGGCGTTGAACGACATGTTGGTGCCGAGCGAGGTCTTGCCCATGCCGGGACGCCCCGCGAGGATGAGAAGGTCGGAGGGCTGCAACCCGCCCAAAAGGCTGTCGATCTCGGTGAAGCCAGACGTCACGCCCGAGATGCGCCCGCCGCGGGCCTGGGCGCGCTCGGCGTTCTCCACCGCGCGGCGCAGGCTCTCGGCGAAATCGATCGGACCTTCGCCGTATTTGGAGTTCTCGGCGACGCGATAGAGCGCCTTCTCCGCGCTCTCGATGATCGCTTTGGGCGGCTGGTCGACGTTGACGTCGAGCGCGTTGTTGACCAGATCCTCGCCGATACGGAACAGCTCGCGGCGCACGGCGGCATCGTGGATGATGCGCGCGAGCTCGCGCACATTGGCGACGGCGGGCGCGGCCTCGGCGAGGTTGACGAAATAGTCCTGCCCGATCTCGGCGACGCCCGGATCGTTCTGCATCAGCGCCTTGAGCGTCAGCGGCGTGATCGCCCGGCCCTGCTCCCACACCTTGAGCATGGTGGAATAGATGCGCTGATGCAGCGGATCGTAGAATTCCTCTTCCTTGAGGACGGTCGTCAGCGGCTCGAGCCTGCGGTTGTCGACCAGCACCGCGCCGAGCACGGCCTGCTCGACCTCGATATCCACCGGCACCTGACGGAATGTCTCGACGTTCATCGCTCTCGTTCTTGAGCCTTCGGGCGCACTCAACGCAGTTCGCACTTTGCGAACAATGGCGATTCTCGCGTGAGGGCGAATCACCCACACACTTTTTGCCGCCCTGTCCGAAATGGGGGATCGTGCCGCCGGACGGCCGATCCGGTCATAGGCTATCACAGGAACATTTCACGAACAAGCTCTAGCGGTGCGTGCCGAACGCCGCCTCGTAAACCTCCGGCTTGAAGCCGACGAGGAGTTTGGTACCCGTCTCCACCACCGGGCGCTTGATCATCGAGGGCTGCGCGGCCATCAGCGCGATGGCCTTCTTCTGCGTCAGGCCGTCCTTGTCCCTGTCGGGCAGCGCACGGAAGGTGGTGCCGGCGCGGTTCAGGAGCACCTCCCAGCCCACCTGCTTCGCCCAGGCTTCGAGCTGGGACTTGGCGACGCCCGCGGTCTTGTAGTCGTGAAAGACGTAAGCGACTCCATGCCGGTCGAGCCAGGCGCGCGCCTTCTTCATCGTGTCGCAGTTCTTGATTCCGTAGATCGTGACCGTCATGGTGCGCCGCGCTTCCGACATCCGCCGCACTATACCGCTGCAAGCCCGATGAGCACCTTGAAATCGCTCCTGCGCCGCGTCGTGCGGCCGCTCCGCCGCTCGCTCGGCGGACCGCCGCCCGTCGAGCCTTCGGGACCGCCGATCGAGAGCGCGCGCTCCATCGCCTTCATCGTCAACGCGACGTCCGACGCGAAGGGCCAAGCCTGGTTCGACGCGGCGAGGGCGCGCGGCGCCGAGATCGACATGCTGCCTCTGTTCCAACCCTATCGGCGCGAGGACGAGCGGACGATGAGCTTCCTCCTGGCGCCGCCGCGCGCGAGCTATGACTGCATCGTCGTCAACCACGCCACCGAGCTCTACGAGCATTCCTGGAGCTATGCGTTCCTCGATAGGCTGAACGGGTTCCTGGGCGAGAACGGCACGATCTTCGTGCCGCGCCGCAACGATCCCGCGCGGCGCATCTCGGACGCGCGGCTGAAGGCGCTGTTCGGGGCCGCGCCGCGCCAGGCGACCAAGCGGTTCCTCGCCTTCGGCAAAGCGCGAGGCGGCCTCAAGCGCCCCGCCGACGCGGCCTATTCCACTCTCGACGCCTATTTCCCGATCCGCGACGCGCTGATCCAGGGCCGCTTCGACGCCAAGCTCGCCGACACGATCCGCGCGCTCGGCGTGCGCCGCGCGCGGCTGCGCAGCGCCAATCGCGCCGACAGCTTCCTCGCCCAACTCAAGAGCCAGTCCTACCGCACCTGCAGCGCGTCGACGAAATCCGCGCTCATGCAATATCTCGCCGCGCAATATTTTCCGGGGCGCGGCGATCTTCGCGTCGTCGATCTGGGCGCCGGAACCGGGCTCAATTCGCTCGAGCTGCTGCTCAATCCGAGCGGCATTGCGCATGTGACGCTGGTCGAACCCAATCGCGTCCATCACTGGCCCATCGCTCTGATGGTCGAGCAATTGGGCGAGCGTGTGCGCGGCAAGGTCACGCTGTGCGACCAGGAAGGTGCTGCGTATTCCGGGACGCAGGCCGACATCGTGATGGTCTGCGCCGTCCTGACCATGCTGCCCGCCGAGCAGCGCCAGCCGTTCGCGCAAGGCGCCTGGAACGCCGTCGCGCCGGGCGGGATCCTGGCGGTGCTCGAGAACATGCGCGATCCCGATCCGGTCAAGGGCGGCGCTTTCAACGCGATGCGATACACCCCGCCCGAGATCGACGCCCTGCTCGGCCGCTTCGGGCCGCTCCGCTATTTCAAGAGCGACGCGATGGAGGAGATGGCGGCGCCCGATGTCGGCATCCGCGCGGTCTTCCGCGTCGTGCGCAAGCCGGGATAGGCGCCCGATCGAAACGAGCGAGATCGTCATCCCCTCCTCGGTATCTCCAGCCCCCGCTGCACCGCCGGTCGCGCAAGGCCGCGTTCAAGCCATGCTGGGACGTGCTCGAGGGCGTCGAACCCGACCAGCGCGCGCGCGCCGTAGAAGCCGATCAGGTTGCGCACCCAGCCCAGCATCGAGATGTCGGCGATGGTGTATTCGCCGTCCATGATCCATTCGCGGCCCGCGAGCCGCGTCTCCATCACCCCGAGCAGGCGCTTGGACTCCGCGACATAGCGGTCGCGCGGGCGCTTGTCCTCGTAGTCGCGGCCGGCGAATTTGTGGAAGAAGCCGAGCTGGCCGAACATCGGGCCGATCGCGCCCATCTGGAACATCACCCAGGCGATGGTCTCATAGCGCCGCGCGGCGTCCGCGGAGAGAAGCTTTCCAGTCTTCTCCGCCAGATAGATCAGGATCGCGCCGGATTCGAACAGGCCGAGCGGCGCCCCGCCCGGACCGTGCGGATCGAGGATCGCGGGGATCTTGCCGTTCGGATTGAGCGAGAGGAATTCCGGCGTGGCGCTCTCGTTCTTGCCGATATCGACGAGATGCGGCTCGTAGGCGAGCCCGGTCTCCTCCAGCATGATCGACACCTTCACGCCGTTTGGCGTGGGCAGCGAATAGAGCTGCAGGCGGTCGGGGTGCTGCGCGGGCCAGCGGCGGGTGACGGGGAAGGCGGAGAGATCGGTCATGAGGGTGTCCGGGCAGCGATTGTGTTAGAAGTAGATAGGCGGCGCATGCACACTTTCCACCTCCCCCTTGTGGGGAGGTCGAAATCTCGTAGCGCAGCGAAGAGATTTCGGGTGGGGGCCCCGCCCGCACCGTTCCCCCACCCGAAAAATGCTTCGCATTTTTCGACCTCCCCACAAGGGGGGGGGTGGAATGCTCACCCATCCAACTCCCACCGCCCCAGATGGATATGCTCGGTCTTGCCGAGGCGGCTGTGCACCAGCACGAAATCGCGCACCGTCCAGGCGAGCGCCTCGACCCTGCGCGGCTTCACGCGCAGCTTGTCGTAAGTGAGCGTGATATGCGGCTTGAACTCGCCTTGCGTCGCGCCGCCGAGCCCAGCGCGCTTCAGGGCCGCAGCCAGGGCGTCGTGGAGCGGACGCCACGGGCCGATGTCGCCGGTCAGCACGAACGGGTAGACGCCGGTCGAATTGCGGAAGCTCTCCGCGCGGGCGAACGCGGCCTCGAACGCGTCGGCGCGAACCTGCGCCGCGGCGTCTTTCGCTATTTTCACGATCTCGTCGGGCAGAGCGGCCCAATCGCCCAGATGGAACAGCGTCACGTGCAGGTGCTCGGGCAGGATCAGGGCGCCCGTGAAGCCCAGTTCGCGCTTGAAGCTTTCCGCCCGCGCATGGATCCGCGCCGCCGCCGCCGCATCCGGCAGGCAGGCGAAGAAGATCCGCTCCTTCTGCGAGGGACCGAATTTCCGGCGCCGCGACGCCATGCAAGCTCTCCCCGAACGCGAGCTTAGCAGAAACGAGCTCGGCCCACGCGATCAGCCGCCGTCCTTCTTCTATATGCGCGCGGATCGCGGCATAGAGCGCGCGGCGCTCGCGCGTGTATTTGCCGTGCTTGAGGGCATTGCTGTTGCCCTTCGGCGCGCCGCGCCTAGCCATGGCCCGCTTCCATGCCCTCGTTCTCAAACAGCGTCAGCTCGGCTTCCAGATCGCGGCGGATCTGTGCGATCTCTTCGGCCGTGCAATCCACGCCGGGACGCATCTGACCGGCATGCACGATACGCTCGTTCAACAGCCGCAGCCTCTCCATGCGCTCTTCGTCAAGCGTTTTTTCTTTTTGCAAACCTGAATTCAATTCGGCCGCCCTTGGATCAGGCGATTGAATCCGCTCGACAATCGAGCGGCGGCGGCGCTCGATCCCGCCCACCGTCGCCAGCGCTTCGGCGACCGCGGCGTTGGCGCGCATCAGCCGCGCGGCGGCATAGACAGGCCCGAGACGGTCGCCTTTCGCCTTGCCTGCCTGGATCTCGCAATGGTGTGCGAGCGTCACGCCGATCTCCAGATGCTCGGCCAGCTTGCCCACCGCGAATTGCCCCACGTCCGGCGCGTTTTCGGATATGTCTTTCGGTTTCTCGTCCATGGGTTGAGTATAGTGGGACTTTTATCACATACAAGGAATATTTTCAGCACTTACGTTCTGCCACTGCATGCCGTTAATGCGGCATCTTTTCCTTGAGATTGTCGCCGACGCGCCCGAGCACCGTCACATGCAGGCGCCGGCGGATCGTCATGCCTTGGCGCTTGTAGAGCGCGATCGCGGACGCGTTGTCCGAGAAGACGTGCAGGAACGGGGTCTCGCCCCGCGCCGCGATCTGGCGCGAGACATGCGCGAGCAGCGCCTGTGCAAACCTGCGGCCGCGGAAATCGGGATGGACGCATACCGCCGTCATCTCGGTGCAGTCCGCGGGCGTCATGCGCTCGCCCGTCATCGCCGCCAGACGCCCATCCACGCGGATGCCGAAGAAGCGGCCGAGCGTGTGCGTGCGCGGCCCGAACGGGCCCGGGCGCGTGAGCTCGGCGAGCGCGCGCATCTGCGGCGCATCCGCCTCGCCGAGCGGGGCGATGTCCGGCACCTCGCCCTCGAAGGCGGACGGCAGGCCCACCATCTGCTCGCCCGTCGCGGCCATCACGATCTCGAGCGGGCCGGAGGGTACGACCGCTTCGGGCGTGAACAGCACCGCGGGCTCGTCCGCGCGCATGAGCGCATGCAGTGCCGCGAAGCTCTCGGGCGAGAAATCCGCCATGTCGGCGAAGGGCGCGACATCGGCGGGATAGCGCCGCGCGGGGCCGCTGATTTCGGCAAGCGGCGCCTGACGCGTGGTCAGCGCGGTCCAGATCGGACGGTCGAGGAGATGGGCCATGCACCATAGCTATCACGCGGCCTTGCGCTTTGCCCCGTGCGCGCGGCGCATAATGGCAATGACCGGAACGATAGGACCGCTTGCCGCCGCGGCGCGTCGATCGAGCTGGTGCAGAAAGCGCAAGATTCGGATTGAATTGCGCCGTCCGCGCGCCGATCTTTAGGGTCATGAGCCAGCACTATCACGTCTTCGAAACCGCGCAGGGGTTCTGCGCCATCGCGTGGAGCGAGACGGGCATCACGCGCTTTCGCCTGCCCGAGGCGAGCGCGCAGGCGACGGAACGCGGCCTCAAGCGCCGCCTGCCCGATGCAAGCGCCTCCGCGCCGCCGCCGGAAACCGCCGCGGTGGTCGAAGCCGCCAAGCGCTATTTCGCCGGCGAGCGCGTCGATTTCTCGAGCGCCGCGCTCGATCTCGGCGACGCGGACGCGCTGTTCCTGCGCATCTATGCCGCGGCGCGGCGCCTCGCCTGGGGCGAGACGACGACCTATGGCGCGCTCGCCAGAACGCTGGGCGACAATTGGGAACTCGCCCGCGACGTCGGCCAGGCGATGGCGAAGAACCCCATTCCGCTGATCATCCCCTGCCATCGCGTGCTCGCCGCCGGCGGCAAGATCGGCGGCTTCTCGGCGCCGGGAGGCTCGGCGACCAAGACGAAGATGCTGGAGCTGGAAGGCGTGCGCCTCGGCGCGGCGGAAGACGCGCAGGGGACACTGCTGCTATAGGGGACTCTTCGACGAACACAAGGGAAGGAACCGTCATGACCTCGACTTCGACCGGCACCTATGTCGCGCTCTTCACCGGCAACAGGGAGAGCGCGCGCAGCCAAGCGTTCTTCACGCTCCCGGAAGCCGAGCGCAAAGCCAGGGAGCAGGAAGGCATCGCCGCCTGGGGCGCCTGGATGCAGAAGCATCAAGCCGCCATCGTCTTCGCGGGCGGACCGCTCGGCAAGACCAAGCTCGTCTCGCCGCAGGGCATTTCCGACATCACCAACAAGCTGGGCGGCATGGTCGTGGTGCGCGCGGATTCGCACGAGGCGGCCGCGAAGCTTTTCGAGAACCATCCGCAATTCACGATCTTCCCTGGCGAAGGCGTCGAGATCATGCCCATCCTGCCGATCCCCGGCGCCTGAGCCGCGCGATCCCAAACAGCGAAGGAGACAGAGATGCCCGGCACGGTCCGTCTGCACCGCGTACTCGCCACGACTCCCGAAAAAGTCTATCGCGCCTTCCTCGAGCCCGACGCGATGGCGAAATGGCTGCCGCCCAACGGCTTCGCGGCCACGTCGCATCATCAGGATGCGAAAGTGGGCGGCACGTTCCGCATGTCCTTCCGCAATTTCACCAGCGGCAACAGCCATTCCTTCGGCGGCGAGTATCTCGAGCTCGTGCCGGGCGAGCGGCTTCGCTACACCGACAAGTTCGATGATCCCAACCTGCCCGGCCAGATGGAGGTGACGGTCAGCTTGAAGAAGGTGATGGTCGGCACGGACGTCTCGATCGTGCAGGACGGCATTCCCGATATGATCCCCGTGGAGGCGTGCTATCTCGGCTGGCAGCAATCGCTGGAAAATCTCGCAAAGTTGGTGGAGCCGGAGATTCCGGGCTAAGTCCAAGGCCAAGCAACAACGTGTCATGGCCCGCGAACGCGGGCCACCCAGGTGACACCTCCTCTGCTTTCTCAAAGGAATCACGCGGAGCCGCGGAGTCGCGGAGAAGAAAAAGACCTCCGCGGCTCCGCGTCTCCGCGTGAGTCATTCCGGGAGCGTACAGAACCCACCTGGGTGGCCCGCATTCGCGGGCCATGACAGTTTGGGTTCGCGCTAGGCACGCGAAAGATAAACTCATTCACACGCGAGTGAGTATTGACCCGACCGATCCGCGGGCGCCATGCTTCTCCGCCCAGGGGGGAAGCATGGTCCTGATCCGCGAGAAGACGCCGCCCAATCCGCTCAAGGGTTGGCAGGTCGACCCGAGTACCATCCGCACCGCGGGCCGCGACCTGTCGCGGCCGGAATGCATCCTGGCCGAGCGCGACGGCTCGCTGTGGGCGGCGGATTCGCGCGGCGGCGTCGTGCATATCCGCCCCGACGGGAGCCAGCGCCTCATAGCGCCGCGCGGCGGCCACAGCGAAGCGCAAGCGCCGAACCTCTATGAAGGCACGCTGCCCAACGGGCTCGCCTTCGCGCGCAACGGTGACATCCTCATCGCCAATTTCGGCACCGACGCGCTGGAGCTGATGACGCGCGACGGCGCGTGCCGCACGCTCCACGACAACATCGACGGCGCCCCGCTCGGCAAGGTGAACTTCGTTCTGCGCGACAGAAGCGACCGGCTTTGGATCACGATCTCGACCAAGGTCAATCCGTGGAGCGACGCGATCCGGAACGATCTCGCCGACGGCTGCATCGTGCTGATCGACGAGAAGGGCCCACGCGTCGTCGCGGACGGCTTCCATTTCACCAATGAGATCCGCCTCGACGCGAAGGAAGAGTGGCTCTATGTCGCCGAGACCTGCGCACGGCGGGTGACGCGATTGCGCGTCGCCGCCGACGGCTCGCTGCACGACCGCGAGGTCTACGGCCCGAGCTCGCTGGGCTGCGGCCTGCTCGACGGCATCGCGTTCGACGCCTACGGCAATCTCTGGGCGGCGATGATCTTCGCCGACACTCTCGTCGCGATCACGCCCGATGGCGAGCTGCTCACGCTGTTCGAGGACGGCGACCGCGAGGCCACCGCGCGCTTCGACGCCGAGTTCGACGGCGGCGGGCTGGTGAGCGCCGACACGATCGCGGCCACCGGCGGCAAGACCGCGCCGTGGCTCACCAGCCTGACCTTCGGCGGCGCCGATCTTGCGACCGTCTATCTCGGCTCCCTCAAAGCCACCACCCTTCCCTGTTTCAAAAGCCCCGTCGCGGGCCGTCCGATGGTGCATTGGAGCCAAACATGAGCGGCATCTCGCGGCGCGATCTCATCGCGACGGGTGCCGCGCTCGGCATCGCGGCACCGGCGGATGCCGCGCGGGCCAGGCGCGCATGGCCCAAGGATTTCCTGTGGGGCACCGCCATCTCGGCCTATCAGAGCGAGGGCAACAACACCAATGCCGACGCCTGGATCCGCGAGAACGTGACGCCGACGCTGTTCAAGGAGCGCTCCGGCGACGCCTGCGATTCCTATCACCGCTACGGCGAGGACATCGCCATCGCGGCGAAGCTGGGCTTCAACTGTTACCGTCTCGGCATCGAATGGGCACGCATCGAGCCGAGCGAGGGGGCTTTCTCCAACGCCGAGCTCGACCACTACGCGGACGTGCTTCAAACCTGCCGCGCGCATGGGCTGAAACCCGTCGTCACCTTCAACCATTTCACGACGCCGATCTGGTTCGCGGCGCGCGGCGGCTTCGAGGCCGCGGATTCGCCCGGTCTCTTCGCGCGGTTCTGCGGCAGGGCGGCGGAGCATCTGGGCGGGCTGATACATCTGGCGACCACCTTCAACGAGGCGAACATCGCCTATCTGGTGCAGCTCCTGTCGCAGGTCGTGCCGCCGTCTCCCCTTGTGAAGGAATCGATGGCGGCGGCGGCGAAGGCCGCGGGCTCGGCGAAATTCTCGAGCCTCGCCTACGCTGATCCGGCGGTCACCACGCCCCTGCTGCAGGAGGCGCATCGCAAGGGCTATGACGCGATCAAGAGGGCGCGGCCCGCGCTTCCCGTCGGCCTGACCTTGACGACGCAGGACATCCAGTCGACGGGCACGGCTGCATGGGCCGATACCTGGCGCGACAAGCTGTATGGCGATTGGGTCGGCGTCGCGCGCAGCCACGCCGATTTCGTCGGCGTGCAGCCCTATACGCGCTTCCTCGTGAATGCGAACGGGCTTACCTGGCCGCCGGCCGGCACGGAGATGACGGATGCGGGCTATGAATTCTATCCCGAGGCGCTCGGCGCCACGGTGCGCTGGGCGCACGCGGCGATCGGAAAGCCGATCTACGTCACCGAGAACGGCATCGCCACCAACGACGACACGCGCCGCATAGCCTATATCGACCGCGCGCTGGCGAGCCTCAAAGCCTGCCTCGACGACGGCATCCCCGTGCACAGCTACCTGTATTGGTCGCTGCTCGACAATTTCGAATGGACGTCGGGATACGCCAAGCATTTCGGGCTCGTCGCCGTCGATCTCCAGACCTTCAAGCGCACGCCGCGGCCCAGTGCGCTGCATCTAGGCCGGATCGCAAAGGCGAGCGGGATCTAGACACCGGCTACAATACGCTGCCCACATCCGTCTTGGCGAAATCGCGTCCGACATAGAGGAGCGGACAATTGCTCTCCTTCGCCATGGCATAGGCGAAACAATCGCCGAAATTGAGCCCGGCGGATTTCGCGCCTTTTCCCCAGCGCGCGTGTGCCGCCGCCGCGCGCCGCGCCCTTTCGCTCGTGACCGGCACGACCTCGAAGCCAAGACCGTCGACGAGCCTCTCCATCTCCTCGCGCACACCGCGGCTGCCGGCCACGATCAGCGCCTCCGTCAGCGTACCCGCTGACATCACGACGCGGCTGTCGGCCTTCAACGCGGCATCGCACTGGTCGGCGAGCGGCTCATTGAGGAGGATAGCGACAAGCGCCGACGTGTCGACGGCGATCATTTCGGCAATCCGTACTCGTCATAGAGGTAGTCTTGACTGCGCGCCGCACTCGGACCGGGCCTTGCCTTCTTCGCGGCGGATTTGCGGACGGATTCAAGCACCGCCGCCTTCTCCGCGGCCGAGGGCTTGGCGGCGACCGGCACGAGCCTCACCGCGGCATGCCCATGCCGCGTGAGCACAACCTCCTCGCCCCGCTCCGCGCGGCGGACGAGGTCGGTGAGCTGGGCCTTGGCTTCCGAGACGGTGACACGCATGGGATTTAGACTACAATAAGACTTCGGCAAAATCTAGTCCAATATTTGGACCAAATCAACGCCGCATCTACCGCCTCTAGCACGCAGTCGCGTATTCATTTTTCATAGAAGTAATAGCAGCCGATCAGCGTGCGATGGTTGCCCGGCTTGTCCTCGGCCATCAGCATGACGCTGCGCTGCTTGGCGATCTCGAGCTCGCAATCGCGCGTGCCTTCGCTCGTCTCGCAATGCGTGAGCGTCTTGCCCAGCGCCTTCTCTATCGTCTTGCGCGCGTCGTCGAACGTCGCATCGACGGTCAGAGAGAAGCCGACGCCCATGCCGACGCTGTCGGGATAGGCTTCCAGCACCTTGAGGCCCAGCACGGAAGTACCCGCCTTCGGAACCGCGAAAGGATCGTTACCGTGCGGCGTGAAATTGGCGCGCACATGATCCGCGAACGCCTGGAACTTCACCGGCTCGCCCGTGCGCCACTCGGCCCACGAGTCCTTGCACAGCGCCATGCGGGAGAGCGCGTCGTCGTCCGCCGCCCACGCCGGAAGCATGACGGCGGACAGCGCCAGCGCCGCGGCGGCCAATATCGGCAGTTTCATGATGTGCCTCCCCGCGCGCACCGTGGCACAGTCGCGCGGGAGAAACCACACGCGCTTGGCGGCGTTATCCGGATATCCGTCACGGGATTGGAGCTCACAATGTCCGACTACGACCTCTACTACTGGTCCGTGCCGTTCCGCGGCCAGTTCGTGCGCGCCGTCCTGGCCTTCGCCGGAAAGACCTGGACCGAGGCCGGCGACGCCGCGATCTCGAAACTGATGGAGGGGCCGGCGAAACAGATGCCCGTCCCTTTCATGGGGCCGCCCCTGCTGATCGACAACAAGACGGGCTTCGCGATCGCCGAGATGCCGGCCATCGTCCTCTATCTCGGCGAGACGCTGGACCTCATGCCCGCCGAGCCCGACCTGCGCGCCATGACCCTGAAGATCGTTTGCGACGCCAACGACGTCATCGACGAGATCACGCTGGACGGCGGCCGCCTGATGTGGACGGAAAAGCGCTGGCGGGAGTTCGTCCCGCGCCTGAAGAAATGGATGGCGCTCTGGGAAGACACCGGCCGCCGCTGCGGCTTGACGGTGGACCGCGGTTTGCTGCTCGGCGCAGACGCGCCCGGCGTCGCCGACATCGTGACCGCCACGCTCTGGTCGACCATGACCGAGCGCTTCAAGAAGATCGAGACGGTCTTCCGGCGCACAGCGCCGATGACCGCCGCGCTCACGCAACGCGTCGCCGCGCTGCCGCCGCTCGCCGAGCTGGCCGCGAAGGCGCGCGAGGAGTACGGCGACGCCTATTGCGGCGGAAAGATCGAGGCTTCGCTGCGCAAGGTGCTGGTTGCTTGAAAAGGCCTCGCCCTCGGTCGCCGGTTGACAAGGACGGGATGCCTTGATGTGCTGGATTGGCGGCCATAAATGCGCTTCCGAGCCGCGCGAAGGAGGCGTTCGTGTTCAAGCGGATCGTCAAAATCCTGCCGGCGGTTTTCCTGGCGACGGGCACGGCATGGGCCGCGGAAAGCCCTTTCATCGGCGAGTGGAAGCTCGACCCGTCGAAGACCAGGATGCCCGACGAGATGAAGGTCGCGAGCAAGGGCGGCAACACCTACGCGTTCGATTTCGGCGGCGGCGCCGAGACCATCGTGGTGGATGGGAGCGACCAGCCGGGGGGCTATGGCGGGACTCTTCTGTCGGTGAAGGCTGAAGCGCCCGACACCTGGATCGTCGAGCGCAAGAAAGACGGCCGGTTGCTGCTCAGGGCGACGTGGAAGCTCTCGAAGGACGGCAACACGCTCACGGACTATTTCCGCGAGTTCGGATCCGACGGCGCGACGTTCAGCATGGATTACGTCTACGGGCGCAATGGTGGGGGATCGGGCTTCGCGGCGGACTGGCAGAGCATCAAGGAGACGATGAACTCGCCCTTTCCGTTCCAGGTGAAGGCGTTCCAGGGCGACGGCCTGTCCTTCATCACACCCTTGGAAAAGAAGACGCAAAACGTGAAGTTCGACGGCAAGGATTATCCCTTCGAGGGGCCCGCCGCGTACCAAGCTTCCACCTCTTCGGCCCGGCGCGTCGACGACCGCACTCTCGTGATCACCGACAAGGCCGACGGGAAGGTGACGGATACCGAGACGATCGGGCTCTCGGCCGATCTGAAGACCTTGACGATCACGGCGCGCGTTCCCGGCAGCGGCAGGCCGAGCGCGATGGTGTTCGAGCGGAAGTAGCCGGACGACGTGCTCGAACCCCGCCGCGGCGTCACCGATGCTTTACTCTTCTCGGTGACGGCATCCCATTCTATATTGCGGGGAACCGGGCGGAGCCGCGAGAGAATGGGAAAGCTCGTCTTCGCAATGATGCAATCCCTCGACGGCTACGTCGACCACACGGCTTTGGGGCCGCCGGGACCCGCTCTCTCCCAGCACTTCATCGAGTACGTACGCGGCATGAGCGGCTGCGTGTACGGTCGCCGCTTATACGAGATCATGCGCTACTGGGACGAAGACCATCCCGAGTGGGATACGGAAGAGCACGACTTCGCCGCCGCATGGCGCAAGCAACCCAAATGGGTCGTGTCGCGCTCGCTGAAGTCGGTCGGCCCCAACGCCACCCTTGTCGGGGATGATGTCGAGGCGGCGATGCGCGGGCTGAAGGCTCAGCTCGGCGGGGAGATCGATGTCGGCGGACCGGAACTGGCAGGAAGCCTCACCGAGCTTGGTCTCATCGACGAGTATCGTCTCTACTTCCGGCCGTTTGTGCTGGGCGGCGGCAAACCCTACTTCGCCGCCCCCCGGCCGCCGCTCCGCCTCGTCGCAGCCGAACCCGTCGGCGAAGACGCCGTAAGGCTGACATACGTCCCTGCCTGATCGTGCCGGGCGGTTTGCTCGTCACGTCGTGGACGACGCGGTTCACGCGGCGAACTTCGTTGACGATGCCCAACCCGCCGCGCCGCCACTTCGCCATGAGCGGGATAGTGCGTGCTCTCCGGAGTGGTGGGCCCGATATCCACCGCCACTCATCCCCGCGCCGCGATATGCGCGGCAATAGCCTGCCGGAGCGCAATGGCCGCGTGATCGCTGGAGAGGACGGTGCGGTCGTTGGTGGTCATGGAGTGGTCGTCCCCGTTGCTGGAAAGAAATCTGGCGACTTGTCCGAGTCGGAACAACTCACCGATGCGTTGCCGTCTTGAATCTGCTCTTAACTAGTTGCCTACGGAGGCGCATTCCCGCCAGCCAAGGCTCTGTCGATTTCCGATGCCAACTTATCCTCACCCCATATTTCAAACGGTATGTCGAGCAGAGCTTTTATTTCCGCTGACAATATCGGATGCGCGATACCGGATCTGCTCCAATCTAGCTTTACATCGCGAGTGACAAGTACAGCTCGAGAGAATCTATCGCCCCTTGCACGGGCCATTTGAAGGCCGGTGAGAAAGTCGGCCCAGATGAAGAAATCACCATCTCCATCGTCCTTAAATCCAGGAGGCGTCTTCGTTCTTTTGCGATAGGCGGCAACCTCTGCAAGCTGCAGCCGCGGTGCGTACGACACTATAGCTCGCTGTTTCAGCAGATCTAATACTGTTCCTGTTTTCCGAATCGTTGCCTCGTCATATATATGACCGTGCTGAGTTCGAAATTCCTCCAGAAGCTCATCAATCTTTTCAGCGTACGATTCAAAAAATGGCTCGGCTCGTTTCAGCTCCGATTGAAACGCATCGAACTTACCTTTCACCTTGGTTGCGATCGTTTCTACAGCCTGCAGCTGATTATTCCAGAATTCTTGAATCGCTTGCCCCGGAAGAACAAGCGGGGCTAAGTGCTGCGAGCGAAGATAGTCTAGAATATCTTCACTCTTACGGTGCGAGCCAAGTCGCAAGAATGAACTCGAATCAAAGCCTATCGCCGTCTGCATCAAACCGACAACGGGAGCATCAGCTCTAAGCGCTAACATAAGCGCGCTGAGCGCGTCGCCTGACGTTCTACGTGTGAGAACGTTTATAAGGGTCTGCTCATCCTGGCCAAGATCCATATTCTGACGACCGCTAATACCAAATGTCGCCAGCGCTCTCTGCCAATTTTGCGCCCATCTTTTCCACTGCCCTCGCATCCCAGTCTCGAATCTTCTCCAAGCGGTCGACCCACTCACCCTTGATGGCAGATGGCAGGAGAGCCTCTTTGAAACCGCGCCACGTTGTTGCCTCTTCGGGCCGCTTGCTCAAATCGGAGAGGAAAGTGTTACCTACTGTGGCACCCCAATACGCCCCATCTTCTTTACTCATTCCTGTCCAATCTTCGAACTGCCGCGCCCATATAAAATGGAGCGTACCCTCTATTTCCGGGGTGGTTGTTTGCTCCACTATCGATCTGCGAAGAAATGCGAGAATGCTTTTGCTGAAGGAACGTCGCCGCAACTGGTCGACGAAGTCCTCCTTTCCAGGATTGAGGTCTCGCAGATTGCGCTCCAGAATCTTCCATGAGCCGCTTTCAAACACCCCTTTAGCGGCCTCACCGAATCGCCTTTCGACGTTACCCGTGCCTAGACCGCCAACTACGATACGACGCACGACCAATCGCAGCACATACCGCATACCATTTAGAGAATCTTGCCCTTCGGAAACAGCAAGCAATATCGGGCGTACTGCGATGACCCCAAGGTTGTTTAAGGCCGCAAAAATCCCCAGGGCCTCAGGTTTTGCAGGGCCAGGCAGGGTGGGATCCATCATCTGCAGATATAAAGGTAGATGTTTCTCAAGAAGCTTGAGTAGTTGTAGCGTGCTGGGCGGCTTCTTTTCCGAATGCTCTTCTCTTCCGGCTAAGAATCCGAAAAGATCCTTTGGCAGGATATGACCGCTTTCGACCGTAACAGCATGTCGAATGAACTGAACGAACGTGGCGCCGTCGCCCCCGAACTGTTTCGCGATTTCCTTCCATTTCTTATAACGCTGGTTGCGAATTACATCGGAACCTTCGCTCAACACATAGTTCTTCAACAAATCGGCGGTGGTCAATTCCTTGCCGCGCGTATTGATTACTTCATAAACTTGGTAAGCTGATGATGCGTCCGGATGAACAAACACTGCAAAATAGAGCCTATGGGTGAGGAAATCGGCCCATTTTCCGAGACGTTTGAACGCATTGGTGCTCAGGTCTTCTCTAAGTTTACCTCTAAGAAGGTCATACGATTCAACCATCCGCGAAGAAACTGAGTCTTCCTCGTCAATGTCTGTAGGTGACACTCCTGTTTTGATAATGGTTTGAAATGTGCGGTTATCAGTCTCATCAGACAGGATTATCCGCGGCTCAATTTTATCCGTGTCGTAGTCGATAGACTGGATGAAGTCCGCTTGGATGCGATCCGCAAGAGCGCGCCGATCTCTAATGGCCTCATAGTATATAGCGGTGGCCAGGAGGGTCAGCGTAAGAAGTCGCTGCTGGCCATCGACTACGAATTTCCTCTTTGGTCTATCAGTCAGAATGACTAGGCCGAGGAAATAGGGCTGATCGTCGTCAAGGCTCGCTTGAAGATCGTCCCAAAATTCGGTGACTTCATCTTCGGACCAGGAATATTCCCGCTGAAACTGTGGCACTTCGAACGTGAAGCCTGAAAGTAGCTTACCCGCGCTACTTGCAGATGCATTTAGTGGTGGCTGCACAGCGTAGCTCCTCTAGCACCATTGTCGCACGTTTTCCGGAGGAAAGGTAAGCCACTCTACTCCCACTCGATCGTGCCCGGCGGCTTGCTCGTGATGTCATACACCACGCGGTTCACGCCGCGGACTTCGTTGACGATGCGGGTCGAGACGCGCGCCAAAAAGGAATGCTCGAACGGGTAGTAATCCGCCGTCATGCCGTCGCTGCTGGTGACAGCGCGCAGGGCGAGCACGAAGTCGTAGGTTCGCCCGTCGCCCATCACGCCCACCGTGCGCACCGGGAGCAATACCGCGAAGGCTTGCCAGATCTCGTCGTACAATCCCGCCTTGCGGATCTCGTCCAGGTAGACGGTGTCGGCCTTGCGCAGGATGTCGAGCTTCTCGCGCGTGATCTCGCCGGGCACGCGGATCGCAAGCCCAGGCCCCGGGAAGGGATGGCGGCCGACGAAATGCGCAGGCATCCCCAGCTCGCGGCCGAGCGCGCGCACCTCGTCCTTGAAGAGATCGCGCAACGGCTCGACCAGCTTCAACTTCATCCGCTCCGGCAAGCCGCCGACATTGTGATGCGACTTGATCGTCACCGACGGCCCGCCGGTCGCGCTCACGCTCTCGATCACGTCGGGATAGAGCGTGCCCTGTGCCAGGAACTCGGCGCCGCCGATCTTCCTGGCCTCCTCGTCGAACACCTCGATGAAGGCGGCGCCGATGATCTTGCGCTTCCGCTCGGGGTCGCTCACGCCCGCGAGCCGGCCTAAGAACATCTCCGACGCATCGGCGTGGATGAGCGGGATGTTGTAGTGGCCGCGGAACAGCGACACCACCTCGTCCGCCTCGCCCGCGCGCATCAATCCGGTGTCGACGAAGATGCAGGTGAGCTGGTCGCCGATCGCCTCGTGGATGAGCACCGCGGCGACGGAGGAATCCACGCCGCCCGACAAGCCGCAGATCACCTTGGCGCTACCCACCTGCGCGCGAATGCGCCCCACCATCGCCTCGCGGAACGCGTGCATGTTCCACTCCGGCTTGATGCCGGCGATGTCGATGACGAAGTTCCTGTACATCTGCGCGCCGCGCGGCGTGTGCACGACCTCGGGATGGAACTGGATGCCGTAGAGCTTGCGCGTCTCGTCGGCGATCACCGCGAACGGGGAATGCTCGCTGGTCGCGACCACGGCGAAGCCGGGCGGCATGGCGGTGATCTTGTCGCCGTGGTTCATCCACACCGGCTCGCTGTCGCCGATCCGGCCCAGCCCCGCGAGCAGCGGCGAGCTCTTCTGAATCGTGATGTCGCTGCGGCCGAACTCGCGATGGTGTCCGCCCTCGACCTTTCCGCCAAGCTGCTCGGCCATCGCCATCTCGCCGTAGCAGATGCCGAGCACAGGCACGCCCATCTCGAAGACGCGCTGCGGCGCGCGCGGCGCGCCTTCATCCGTCACGCTCGCCGGCCCTCCGGAGAGGATGATGGCGCGCGGCGGCGGCGAGGACGCGAGCGCGGCATCCGCTTTGTTGAAGGGGACGATCTCGCAATAGACGCCCGCCTCGCGCACGCGGCGCGCGATCAGCTGGGTCACCTGCGAGCCGAAGTCGAGCACGAGGACGGGAGCTGCCATGGCGGGATTTACCCAGAGAGTCGCGATCTGTCCAGCGCGTCGGGGGACTCTGCATTCATGGCGGCTATGACGGGTTTGGACGCTACTGCGCCGACACGCTGAAAATGATCCCCATATCGTGCGCGCCGCCCCTGGTGGTGGTGCCGTAGAGTTTCCCGTCGGGGCCTTTGGTCAATCCCCCGGACGGCTGGGCTCCGTCGCCCGGCGGACCGGTAAAGTCATGCAGGAGGGTGAAGTTTCCCTGGAGATCGAGCTTGAAGATCGTTCCGAACTCGCCCGCGGCGCCGCCGCTGTTGGCCGCGCCATAGAGCTGCTTGCCGATCAGCAGCATGTCGCCCGCGGGGATCCCGCCGTCGTCGCCCCCGGTGAAGCTATAGAGCGGGCTCCACGTTCCGCCCGGGCTGAGCGCGAAGACGTAGCCAAGGCCGCCGCTGAAATCCGTGCCGTAAAGATTGCCCGCCTTGTCGCGCGCCATCCCGCCGCCCAGCCCCACGCCTCCGGTCAAGGTGTGAAGGACGGTGAATGCGCCGTCGGTCGAGACCTTGAAGATCGTACCGCTGGCGCTGCCGCCGATGGTGGCGACGCCGTAAAGGTCCTTGCCGTGCCGTACGAGACCGCCGAGCGGTTCTGCCCCGTCGGTGCCGACAAGCGCGTGCAGAACTCGGAATTTTCCGTTGGCCGTGAGCTCGAACACCGTGCCGTCGGTGTTCCCGCCGCCGTCCTGAAACGTCGTGCCGAAGAGATTTCCTTTGGCCATTGGCCGCGAGCTCGAACACCGTGCCGTTCCCGTGGGCGCCGTCTTCCTGCGTCGTGCCGTAGAAATTCCCATTGGCGTCACGCGTCAGCGTGGCACTGGGCGAGGTGCCATCGGTTGCCTGGTTGAAATCATGAAGAACGACCAGCGTACCGGACGATGTCAGCTTGAAGACGCCGCCCCAGCCGGCGCCGCCGCCCCCTGTCGTGCCGTAGAGATCGCCGGTGGCGGGATCGAGGGTCAAGCCGGTCTCGGGAACGCGGCCATCGCTTCCGCCCGTGAAGGAATACGCCAGCGTGAAATCCCCGGTGGGACTCAGCTTGAAGATCGTCCCGTCCCCGAAAGATCCGCCCACCGCCGTCGTGCCGTACAGATTGCCGGCGCCGTCGAGCACCAGATTCCCGTTCGGGCCGGAACCGTCGCTGCCGCTGAAGCTATGGAGCACCTGATAGTGCCTTGCCTGCGCGGCCGGTACAAAGGCCGTGCTCAACAGCGCACAAGCCAGCAGCAGCGAGCGGCAAGTGCCGGGACGGACATGTTTCCTCCACTGGCGCTTGAAGCGCCGTTTCAATCGGCCCGTGCATCGTGAAAAACCTGTAACGGTGTAGAGCGCCGCCGCCGTGCAGTCCAGGCATGCGGCTCGAGCGCGCGGCGCCCGCTTCGCGCCGCAGCCTATGTCTTGGGCTCATAGCCGGGCACCCATTTCTCGTGGCGCGGCAGATCGTCGGCGATGGTCCACCACGAGGCCTTGGACGAGGCGAACACGTGCAGCACCGGACGCACGCCCGGATCGTCGTCGAGCAGCCCCGCCGGGATGCTCACGGTGGTGAGATAAGGCGCCTTTCCGGGCGCGGGACAGCCGCAAACCCGGCAGCGCTTGCGCCGGCTTCCGGGGGAGGATTCGAACTCCGCCATCATGTCCTCGCCGGAGAGGAAACGGAACTTGTCCTGGGCGACATGGGCATAGGTGGCGAACGCGGCGCCGCTGAGCTTGCGGCAATGGACGCAGTGGCAATGGGTGAGCGCCAGCACCTTGTCGATCTCGAAGCGAATCGCCCCGCACAGGCAGCTTCCGCGAATCATGCTTGTCCTCCGTCCGCCGGGCCGTATCGCAGCACGGCCGCGAAAAAACCATCCGTGCCGGTCGAAAGCGGCGAGGCGCGGAACGCGTCGCCCGAGGCCGAGAAGCCGGGATGGGATTTTAGGAAGCGCGCGATCCGGTCCTCGTTCTCGCACGGCAGCACCGAGCAGGTCGCATAGACGAGCCGCCCGCCGGGCTTCACCCGCGCGGCGGCGCGCGCCAGGAGCTCGTCCTGCGTCGCGATGAGCTCGGCCAGCCGCTCCGGCGTCAGCCGCCAGCGCAGCTCCGGCTGACGGCGCCACGTGCCGGTGCCGGAGCAAGGGGCGTCGAGGAGAACCAAATCAAAATCAAAAGAATCTCCCTCTCCCACACGCATGTGGGGGAGAGGGTCGGGGTGAGGGGGTGTCGAAAGTTGGGCTCGCTGCAGCCGCCCCCTCACCCCAGCCCTCTCCCCCGCTTCGCGGGGGCGAGGGAGCCGCGTGGAAATAATCGACACTCCCGCCCGCTTTGCACGCCGCTCCAATTCCTCGAGCGCCACTTCACGCACGTCCTCCGCGACGATCTCGCCGTCGTTATTCATCGTCGCCGCCAGCGCCAGCGACTTTCCGCCGGCACCGGCCGCGAGATCGAGCACGCGCTGGCCTGGCCGCGCGTCGCACAACAGCGACGCAAGCTGCGCCGCCTCGTCCTGGAACTCGAACGCGCCGCTTTCGTAGAGCGTCGTGCGCTCCAGCCCCGTCACACCGGCATCGAGACGGATGCCGAGCGGCGAGCGCCGTGTGGGCTCGGCCGCGTAGCCGCCTTCGCGCAGCACGGCCAGAACCTCGTCGCGATCCGCGCGCAGCGTGTTGACGCGCAGGTCGACCGGTGCACGCGTCTGCAGCGCGCACATCTCGTCGAGCAGGCGATCGCCGAAGGCGCGTGCGAGCTCGCCCTCGAGGAATTCGGGATATTCGCCCCGCACGTGGAGCGGCGCGTCGCCCGCCGGCGGGGCCGCGATCGCCGCACGCTCGTCCACGCTCAGCGGCGCGGGGCCATAGCCCGTGCCGGCGAACAACGCCTCGACATCGCCCTCCTCCAGCACCGATGCTATGGCGAGCGCGCGGGGCGCAGCGCTTCCCATGCGCCAGGCGAACGACGCGCGGTGGCGCAGGACGCGATAGACCCGCTCGGCGATCGCGGCGCGGTCCTTGGAGCCGGCAAAGCGGTGCGCCCTGCCCCAATCGCGCAGGTGCCTTTCGACCGGCTTGGCTGTAGCTTCGATCTCGCCGAGGATATCGATGACGGCTTGCAGACGGGCGACGGGTGTCATGACCGACGACATAACAGATCGCGTGCGCATCCGCGACGTGAAGCTGCTTTCCGAAAAGCGCTACAAGCTTCGCGAATACGATTTCGACTACCGCCGCGGCGACGGCGCGTGGCAGCGCCAGGACCGCGAGGTCTTCGACCGCGGCCATGCGGCGGCGGTCCTGCCCATCGATCCCGGGCGCGGCACGGTGCTTCTGGTGCGCCAGTTCCGCCTGCCCGCCTTTCTCGCGGGCCATGCCGCGCCGCTCGTCGAGGTCATCGCGGGCGCGCTCGACGGCGACGCGCCGGAGGTCTGCGCGCGGCGCGAGGCGATGGAGGAAGCCGGCGTCGAGATCGCCGAGCTGCGCCGCGTCTTCCACTGCTTCATGTCGCCGGGCGCCGTGACCGAGCGCATGCATCTTTTCACGGCGACCTATTCATCCGCGAGCCGCACCGCCAAGGGCGGCGGCCTCGTGGACGAAGGTGAGGACATCGAGGTGCTCGAGCTTCCGCTCGTGCGCGCGCTCGCGATGGTGGAGAGCGGCGAGATCGCCGACGCCAAGACCATCCTTCTGCTGCAATGGGCGGCAATGGCGGAGCGGAAGAAATAGATGTCGACACCCCGCATCGTCATCATCGGCGCGGGCTTTGCCGGCATCGAGGTCGCGCGCGGGCTGGGGCGCTTCGGCTTGAAGGTCACGCTGATCGACCGGCAGAACCATCACCTGTTCCAGCCGCTGCTCTATCAGGTCGCGACCGCGGCGCTTTCGCCCGCCGACATCGCCGAGCCGATCCGCAAGATGCTGCGCCGGGAGCCGAGCGTGGAGGTGATCCTCGGCGAGGTGACAAGCATTGATCCCAAGGCGCGGACCGTCGCGCTGGGCGGTGGACGGAGCATCGCCTACGACATCCTCGTGCTCGCGACCGGAGCGACGCACGGCTATTTCGGCCACGACGAATGGGAAGGCGCAGCACCCGGCCTCAAGACCATCGAGGATGCGCGCCGCATCCGCTCGCGCCTGCTGCTCGCCTTCGAGCGCGCGGAGATGAGCGAAGACCTCGCCGAACAGAAGCGGCTGATGACCATCGCGGTGATCGGCGGCGGGCCCACCGGCGTCGAGCTCGCCGGATCGATCGCGGAGCTTGCGCGCTACACGCTGTCGAAGGACTTCCACCGCATCCGCGCCGAGACCGCGACCGTGCTCCTGCTCGAGGCGGCGCCCAGGATCCTGAACGCGTTTCCCGAAAGCCTCGCCGCCTACGCGACGCGCAAGCTCGCGCGCCTGGGCGTCACGGTGCGCACGAATTCGCCCGTCGAAAGCATCGCCGCGCACAAGATCGTCGTCGGCGGCGAGGAGATCGGCACGGGGCTCACGATCTGGGCCGCCGGCGTCAGCGCCTCGCCGCTTGCGCGCATGCTGGGCGTTGCTCTCGACCGTGCCGGGCGTGTGGCCGTGAACGGCGACCTCTCGGTGCAGGGCCTCGACGGCGTCTACGCGCTGGGAGACATCGCCGTGGCATTGGATGCGGACGGCAAGCCGCTGCCCGGCCTCGCCCAGGTGGCCAAGCAAGAGGGCGTCTATCTCGGCCACGCGCTGGCGCGGAAGATCACGCGCGGCGAGACGCCCAAGCCCTTCGTCTTCCACAATCGCGGCAACACCGCGATCATCGGCCGCCACGCCGCGGTGTTCGATTTCGGCTGGACGCGGATGCGCGGCTGGATCGCCTGGATGTTCTGGGCGCTGATCCACGTCTATCTGCTGGTCGGCTTCGAGCACCGCCTGCTCGTCGCGATCCAGTGGCTGTGGCGCTACGCGACCTACGAGCGCGGCTCGCGGCTGATCGCGGAGCAGGAGACGGACGGCTAGTGCGCGGAACGTTCTGATGTATCGCGACGCCCTCATGCTTCGACAAGCTCAGCATGAGGGAATGCGAGAGCATGCGCGGTGTCTCATTCCCTCACCCTGAGCCTGTCGAAGGGTGAGGGCCTCGCAGCCCCCGCGACTGATAGGACTTGCGAATCGCGCGCGGTGCTGATAGACGCCCGCATGGAACCGCGCCCCCCCATCCGCGAAGCCCTCACCTTCGACGATGTGCTCCTGGTGCCCGGGCCGTCCGACATCCTCCCCGGCCAGGTCGACACCCGCACGCGTCTCACCAAGACCGTCGAGCTCGGCATCCCGCTGATCTCCGCCGCCATGGACACGGTGACCGAAGCCGGCCTCGCCATCGCGATGGCGCAGGCGGGCGGATTGGGCGTCATCCACAAGAACTTCTCCATCGAGGAGCAGGCCGAGCAGGTCCGCCGCGTGAAGAAGTTCGAGAGTGGGATGGTGGTCAATCCGGTGACGATCAGCCCGGACGCGACGCTTGCCGACGCGCTGGCGCTGATGGAGCGCCACCGCATCTCCGGCATCCCGGTCGTCGAAGGCGCTACGGCCACGGGCGCGGGCAAGCTCGTGGGCATTCTGACCAACCGCGACGTGCGCTTCGCCAGCGACCCGCGCGAGAAGGTCAGCGCGCTGATGACCAAGGACAGGCTCGTCACCGTGCGCGAGGGCGTCGGCGCCGACGAGGCCAAGCGGCTGCTGCATCAGCACCGCATCGAGAAGATCCTGGTCGTTGACGACGCCTATCGCTGCGTCGGCCTCATCACCGTCAAGGACATCGAGAAAGCCAAGGCGCATCCCCACGCAGCGAAGGACGAGCGCGGCCGTTTGCGCGTCGCGGCCGCCACCAGCGTCGGCGACGACGGGCTGAAGCGTGCGCTCGCGCTCGTCGAGGCCGAATGCGACGTCGTCGTCGTGGATTCGAGCCACGGCCATTCGAGGAACGTGCTCGACACGATCGCGCGCATCAAGAAGGCGAGCAACTACACGCAGGTTCTCGCGGGCAACATCGCAACGTCCGAAGGCGCGCGCGCGCTGATCGACGCGGGCGCTGACGCGGTCAAGGTCGGCATCGGCCCGGGTTCGATCTGCACCACGCGCATCGTCGCCGGCGTCGGCGTGCCGCAGCTCACCGCGATCATGGACGCGGTCGAGGTGGCGCGCGCGTCGGGCGTGCCCGTGGTCGCCGACGGCGGCATCAAATATTCCGGCGATCTCGCCAAGGCGATCGCCGCGGGCGCGTCGGTCGGCATGGTGGGCTCGCTGCTCGCCGGCACCGACGAGGCGCCGGGCGAGGTGTTCCTCTATCAGGGCCGCTCGTACAAGGGCTATCGCGGCATGGGCTCGCTGGGCGCGATGGCGCGCGGCTCGGCCGACCGCTACTTCCAGGCCGAGGTGCAGGACAACCTCAAGCTCGTGCCCGAAGGCGTCGAGGGCCAGGTTGCCTATAAAGGCCCGGTCGGCAATGTCGTGCACCAGATCGTCGGCGGATTGCGCGCCGCGATGGGCCTGACCGGCTCGAAGGACATCGCCGAGTTCCACAAACGCGCGAAATTCGTGCGCATCACCGGCGCCGGCCTGCGCGAAAGCCACGTCCACGACGTCGTCGTCACCCGCGAGGCGCCGAATTATCCCGGCGGGCAGTGATCGTCAGCTCTTCGGACAACGCGTGACCACATCCGCGCGCAGTTGCTTCAGGATCTCCGTGAGCGACGCGTCGAAGGCCGATTGCGTCTCGCCTTCGCTTTCCGACCAATTCACGCCGGCGTCTCCGCCGCGATAGAGCTGCGTGTCCTCGCCGCCGTAGCTCACGCGCACCACCACCGTCGCCGCCTTCGCCTCGAGCGCGTTCGACATGATATAGGCCTTGAGCAGATCCACGTCGAACGCCACATCGGCGGGGCCCGCGCCGTCTACGATGACGAGATGCCTGTCGCCGCCCAATGAGGCGAGGCCGGAGCGCAGCCAGACCGCGACGTCGCCGCCGCGCACGGCACGGAAGCCGAGCTGGCCCATGGAGGCCATGTCGGCCGGCGGCCGCGCATCCTTCACCGCGCCGATGCGCACGCGGCAGGCGCCGCGCTCGCCCGGCAGCTCGCGCAGCGGCGACGACGGCGAGAACTGCGACGACATCGCCATCGGCGGACGGTCGGCGCAGGACGCCGCCACCGTCGCCAGGAGCAGCGCCGCGCCGAACCGTGCCGAAATCCGCAACATCACGGACCTAGTGATCGAGCATGGAATTGGGCATGTAGGCGAGCGTGCCGTCGCCATAGCGCACCACGCCGCCGTCCGCATCCTTGGCGATGACGTGGCCGGTGACGTTGTTGGTCTTCACCTCGGCGCCCGTGCCGGTGTCCACGTCGCCCTCCGGCCGGTTGAGGTCGGCGGCGAGCATGGAGGCGAGCTTGGACGCGGCCTCGTCGAGCGCGGCGCGCATCGCCTGACCATGGTTCGCCGACCACGCCGCGATCGCCTGATCGCGCTCGACTCCCGGGACCGGCGCATTCGCCTGGAAGACCAGCCTGTTGTGATAGAGCGTGTTGTTCAGCGCGGTCTTCGTCTTGGCGTCCTTCGCGGGCCTGATCGCGCGCAAGGCGTCGCTGTTGGGAAACAGGCTCGCGATCATCGTCACGCTGAGCTGCCCCGCATCGTTGGAGAGTTGGTAGTCGGTCGTGGTGAAGAGCACCGCGTCGCTCTTGGAACCCGCGAGCACGCTGTCGAGATTGGCGGCGGTGACTTCCCGCACGACGTGGCCGTCGCCGGCGTGCAGCCATGTGTCCTGGGCCAGCGAGACCTTGAGGCTGTTCTGCAGCGACTGGTCGAAGCTGTAGTCGATCAGCGCGTCGCGCAGCGGCTTGACCGCGGCCTCGGCCTTGGAGGTGCGCACGCTGTCGACGCCCGCGTCGACCAGCGCCAGCAGAAGGCCGCCGCCGCCGGCCGCCGCGATGTTCGACTGCGGCACGAAGACATAGATCTCGCTCTGCTTGATCGGCAGCACCGTCTCCGTGGACGAGACCTTGTCGCGCGCCGCATTGGGCACGAACTCGTGCGCCGGGATCTGGGTCTGGCAGGCGCCGAGCAGAAGCGCCGGCATAAGCGCGAGCAACGAACGGACGGACGGAATGCGCATGGGTCCCCCAGCTTTCTTGACGGATCGGCGCATGACTTTGCGAAGCCGCGCGCATCGTTCTCGCGTCCCCTTCGACAAGGCGCGATGACGCAAAGCTAACGTATCCGTCATGAACCGTTCAAGACGAACGCCGCTGACATCGTGACGCGCCACACCGCTAGATGGAAACGGCGGCGCGTGCGTTCATCATGAATTGCCCCGGAACCCCGTGGCGACGAGGTAAAGCTCCACCGACTCCGCGCGGCTCGCGGGGGGCTTGACGTGCTTCACGTCGCGGAAGAGCGTTTTGACGCGCTTGAGCAGCTCGCCGCTCGCGCCGCCCTGGAACACCTTGCCGACGAAGGCGCCTCCCGGCTTGAGCATGTCCTGCGCCACATCGAGCGCGGCTTCGAACAGCGCGGCGGTGCGCAGATGATCGGTCGCGCGGTGGCCCGTCGTCGGCGCGGCCATGTCGGTGAGCACGACGTCGGCCGCGCCGCCGAGCGCCGCCTTGAGCAGCGCCGGCGTCTCGGCGTCGAGCAGATCGGCCTGCAGGAACGTTGCACCGTCGAGCGGTGCGATCTCGAGCACGTCGGCGCCGACGACCTTTCCCGCATCGCCCGCGCGCCGGCGCGCGACCTGGCTCCAGCCGCCGGGCGCCGCGCCGAGATCGAGCACGCGCGCGCCCTTCTTCAGGAACCGGAACTTGTCGTCGAGCTCGACCAGCTTGTAGGCCGCGCGCGAGCGATAGCCTTCCTTCTTCGCGCTCGCGACGTAGGGATCGTTGAGCTGGCGCTCGAGCCAGCGCTTCGACGAGGGCTTGCGCTGCTTGCGGCTCTTGAGCCGCGCGTGCTCGCCGCCGCGGCCGGAACGGTCGGGTCCGCGCGTCGTCATGCGCGCGCCTCCTTCAGGAGCTCGCGCAGCATGCCCTCGCGCAGGCCGCGATCGGCGACGCGAAGCTGTCTGCAGGGCCACAGCGCATGGACGCCGGCGAAGATCGCGCAGCCCGCCAGCACGAGATCGGCACGGTCCGGCCCGATCGCGCCGATGCGCGCGCGCGCCGCGTGATCGAGGCCGATCAGCTTGTCGATCACCGCCAGGATGTCGTCGCAATCGTGCCAGCTCGCGTCCACGCGCGCGCGGATGTAGCGATCGAGCCCCATCGCCACCGCGGCGAGCGTCGTCACCGTGCCCGAGGTGCCGAGCAGATGATGCGTCTCGCGGCTGAAGGGTGCTGCGGCGTCCATCGCCGCGCGCACGGGCGAGAGCCGCGCGATCATGCGCGCGCGCATCGCGTCGAACTGCGCGCTGTCCATCGCGTCGTGCATGGGATATTCCTCCGACAGCCCCACCACGCCCACCGGCACCGAGGCCGAGCGCACGATGCGCGCCTCGCCCGCCTCCACGCGCCGCATCCAGATCATCTCGGTCGAGCCGCCGCCGATGTCGAAGACGAGCGCGCCCTCGAAATTGCGGCCGATCAGCGGCGCGCAGCCGACGGCGGCGAGCCGCGCCTCTTCTTCCGGCGAGACGATCTCGAGCGCGATGCCCACCTCTTCCTTCGCGCGCGCGATGAGCACATCGGCGTTGTCGGCCCCGCGCGCCGCCGCCGTCGCGATGGCACGAACATGACGGGCGCCGCTGACGCGGATATGCTGGGCGCAGACCGCGAGCGCCGAGAGCGTGCGCGCGATCGCCTCGTCCGAGAGCCGTCCTGTGCGCGCCACGCCCTCGCCCAGGCGCACGATGCGCGAAAAGGAGTCGACGACGCGGAAGCCGCCATCCGCCGCCGGCCGCGCGATGAGCAGCCGGCAATTGTTGCTGCCGAGATCGAGCACGGCCAAGAGGGGCACGGAGTTCCGCGCCCGGCCCGAACGTGCATGCCGCCTTGCCAGCCTGGCCACAGATTCCATCCCGCCGATCCGGCCCTGAAACTAACGTGCCGCGCGGGAACAGAAAGGCGAATCTTTCGCCCCGCCGTCCGCGCGTCGCATTTGCCTTGAATCCGCCCCTCACCTCGCCTAGAGAAGCGTCCCTCCGTTGGGGGATCGTCTAACGGTAGGACTGCAGACTCTGACTCTGCCTGTCTAGGTTCGAATCCTAGTCCCCCAGCCAGCGGGCTTGCTCCGAATCAAGCTTGCTCTGGCGTTCTGAAATCATCCCGATATTTCAAAGGCTTGAGCGCCACCAAGGCCCGTGAGCGTCAGTGAATTGGAGTCTAACGGCGCTCTTGCCGGCGTTTTGTCTAGCTTTGCTCCGGAGCCCAGTTTTGGACTGACGCTCGCGCGCAGCATGCATCGCTCTGGCGGCTATTTGAAGCCGAGAACCGACCGCTGCTCGGCCCAATCGAGCGGAAGCTTGGCATTGATGAGCCGGTCCAGACTGAGATCGATCGGCTGGGTCCCTTCGAGGACCGCCGAGGTGATGTCGGGCGCCAGCAGAGCGAATGGAATGACGCTGCTGACATAAGTTCGAGGCAGCCCCTCGGCCTTCGCAATTTCAGTGATCGACTCGACGGTCCGATTCTTGAGCATCTCGAACCATTGATGCGCCCGGACGACTGCCTTTATCAGCGCTGCATCGGGATTGGTCTTCGGCACAAGCGCCGCCACGATCAACCGCTTCTCTTTCCCGATGCGACGAAGCTCAGCCGGCATCGTCAATTCCAGCGGTGCGTCCGCGTTGGACGAACCGGGATCGGTCGGTGCGCTCAACCGTTCAGCCAAGGATTGCCGCCGCAACGTCACGGCAATTGCGCCATCACCGACCTGAACCCGCGCCACCAACGAGCGGATCGCTTCGTAGTGCTCTCGACTGCTATCGGTCTCCAATTCATTCCCGAGCGAAGACGCCCGTCGTATGGCAGCACCCGCAACGGCGGGCGATATGCCGCTCGGACACAGTTCTGCGATCACCCTCTGCGCATCGGCGAGAAACGCCGCGATTGACGTAACAACGTGCTGTTCGATTTCCTGCGCCGGGATCCGCAGACCTTCGCCCGTCTCGCTCTTCCGGTCACGACTGGTGCCTGCTATCAAGTTATTGGAGATGTAATAGCGATATCGCTTGCCGTTCTTCATCGCATGAGAGGGCGTCATCCGGTTGCCGTCGCCGTCGAACAGCAACCCCGCCAGCAAGCTTGGTTCTTTCAACGACTTTCCAGACCGGCGAACGGCCGTATTCGAGACAAACTGCGCCTGCACCCTAGCGATCTCAACTTGGTGCCACCTCTATCGTCTCGCGCGTTGTGGATAGCCCGGCCGCTACGCCCCGGTGGAGACTTCTGGGATGGACAGTTGGTTTCGCCATCGGAGCATTTCAAAGCCTTCGCGCCCGATATGCCGATTCGAATTGAGCAACAAAAGAGGGGGTATTCCGCGCAACCAGGCCGAGCCTGTGACCCCGCCTATGCCGTGGCCAAAAACATCTCCAGGAACTGTTCTTGCCTGGCCTTTTCTTCAGGTATCGCCGCCAGGAGCTTGGATGCCTCCGCGTGGATTCGGTGCCAAGTGGAGTGCGGATACCGGCAGCGTTCAATGGTCTCCCGCGGTGCATGTAACCCGCCGACGAGTTCATTCATGTCTCGCAGACAACCCAATGCGATGTCGCGAAGTGGCAGGCCGCGGAAATGGGCTTCTTGTACCGGCGCGACCATTCCTCTACCAGGGACCAGACCATCAGCTTGGTTTTGACGCTGCGTCCGGCCTGCGACCCCGGTGACGCAACCTGTTGCGCATCGCCGTGTCGAGCGCGAGCGGGCCATAAGTCAGCTGCAGTTTGTCGAGAGCAACCTCCAGAGCACCCGGCGGCTTTGCGACAATTTTTCGTGCCTTGGTTTTCATGGCGAAACTGATGCCTGCAGATTGGCCGAAGCGGCGGCTTATCAGACTCCTCGCCTTCGAGGATTTCCAGTACGGAAAATTCGAGGCGCTCATCCCGCCGAATGGGCGTTGAGTCGTGCTGGGGGTATCGCGGGTCTAGCATGCAGTTGAATGCGGTAGCGTCCGAGGCGATCACGTCTGTAGTGGAAGATCGTGGACCCAAGCGCGATCGCGACAGCGGTCAGAAGCAACCACCCGAACAGGCTCTCCAGAAAGAACCAGATATGGGCGAATGATCTCTGGAACACCACACGCGCTTGTCGGCGAACATCAATTCGCGCTCACGACCGAGGCAGTCCCGGGGCTTTGGTCTTGCGAGGCGAGGCCTGCTGCCGGATTAGGTCGATGAATGCGCGCAATCGCGCCGGAATGTTTCGTCGACTTGGATAGTAGAGGCACAGGCCCGGATAGGCAGGTGACCAGTCTTCCAGAACTGCCACCAACCGTCCGGCTTGAATGTGATCAGCCATCGCCACGTCGGGGAGATAGGCCAAGCCTTGTCCGGCCAAAGCGGCCTGCAACATCAGGTCGCCTTCGTCGAGCGTGAGCGAACCCGCGACGTCGAGTTCCATCGTTTCGCCACGCTTCTCAAACTCCCAGCGATAGATCGTCCCGCTCCCCGTGCGTCGGCGTATGCAGCGGTGGTTTGCCAACTCAGCCGGCGTCTTCGGCCGCTTTCGCCCCGCAAAATAAGCGGGTGAGCCAACGACGATCGAGCGTATGGGAGGCGTAATAGGCACAGCGATCATGTCGGGCGGGACAAACTCTTCCAGCCGGACGCCAGCGTCGAAGCCTTGTCCTACGATGTCCACCATCGCCGCTTCGGTCGTCATATCAACGGCCACTTGCGGATAGCGGCGCGTATATTCGAAGACCAGCGGCGCCAGGATCATCCGCGCGGCGCCGAGCGTCAGGTTCAGGCGCAGAACTCCCGCAGGTTCGGCGCGGTGTTCATCGATCCGTTCCATGGCGGTGCGGATCGCGGTCAAAGCCGGAGCGATCTCGGTCACGAACTGCTCGCCCTCGGC
>Ga0070731_10000036_pt1 | contig 262009 bp, 215 predicted proteins | sample Coa_R1_2_FD_66448 | JGI IMG/M metagenome (GOLD analysis project Ga0070731, IMG submission 66448) | Surface soil microbial communities from Centralia Pennsylvania, which are recovering from an underground coalmine fire - Coalmine... | ecosystem: Environmental > Terrestrial > Soil >... | reverse complement strand
CAATTGAAAACAGAACGTGCCCTGAATAATTGTATCGAATCGAGGGTTGCCGGGAAGGATCGTCACAGAGCAAGCTTGCGGTGATTTCGAAATGCTTCAAGAGCAAACTCCCCGGCCCTTTGAATCCTTTCTCAGTCCTGCCCCTTTTCGGCGGGCGGAATAAATAGAGAGCACACACACCTTTGGCAAATTGGATCGTTCGGAATGTCCAGGCGCTGTCGAAACTGCATCGCTTTGCGGCCATTCAAGATACTTATCAAAGGTTGTTCCCGAATATTGCCCAAGGCAGGATGGAAAAAACAAGGCTGGACGAATCCGTCAGAATCGATGACGGCGGAGACCCAGGGCGCATTGCAGCGTGGAGACTCCGGCTGAATCTGGCGCAGCAGGGCGCGGAAATGCCGGGGGATTCGGCGAAGCTTCTCGGGAGTTTCCACCACAAACCCATCGGGAATCTCCTGGCCGATTTCTACGACCAGCCGTTCGATTTCCTGTTCCATGTCTTCAATATCGCCGGACGTCAACCGCATTGTTGCCTGGCGATTTGAAGACCAAGCCTCGGGGCGGTTGAAAGCTTGCGAAGTAATGTCGACCGCGAGGAATGAAATGGAATCCAGCTTGAGCTCTCCCGCGGCGCTCACCGTATCGAGCAATGACCGGCAATTCTCCCTCTGCACTGTGCAGCGCCCTTGAATTGAAAGGTCCGGCCGCAGGGCGCGCAAGGTCTTGATGCCATCATCCATTTTTTGGAATGCTTTCGGAATTCCTCGAATACGATTGTGGATATCAGCGGGACCATCGAGCGACACAATGATGTCGTCGAAGTTTTCAGCGATCATTGGGGCACGCGAACCCAAAAGAAGGCCGGAGGTCAGTAGAGTGATGCGAATGCCAAGACCTCGAACTGCATGGCACAAAGAGGGCAGCGAAGAATGTAGAAGGGGTTCACCACCGGATAGCACCAGCCATTGGACCCTTAGTTGGCGAAGGGAGTCAAGATGGGGTTCCAAATCTTTTTGCGTTATTTCGCGAGCTTCGCGGATTTTCCAGATGTCGCACATCAGACAGCGACAATTGCAGCGGTTGTGGGGAAGAAGCACCAGGACAGGAAGTTCCCGAATCTCAAGGCCCGGATGTGTTGGCGGGGTGACTGCCGTCGAGGGTTCTATTTGAACTGAGTCGACCATCACGAAACCCTCTTCCCCGCCAGAAAGACCTCCTCACCCAGATGCATTCTAGTAGTTTGAAGCAGCTTTTGGAGGGGCGCGTGAATTAACCTTTCGATATTGCCGACCCGAATCACCTCAAATTTATCTAGACCAGTGCTTGGCCATCGGCCGGCCGCAGTGGGGGAGAGAAGTTTTGGCTTGCCCCCCACGATCAGGGCCTCCAAGTCTCTCGTGGTCATTTGGGTAAGCCTGGAGCAGGGCCGATCGCCCGTATCCGAAACCGCCAGAAAGTCCGCAATGCCTCCCAATCGAATCGTTCCCTCCCCTTTTATTAATTGCAGCACCCGTGCGGCCGATTCCGTAACCAGGGAATAAATTCTTTCCGGATCGAGGCGCGCCTCATCGTGGGCGTATCGAATCTCGTCCAAAAGATCGCCTTTTCCGGTCAACGCAGAATCGCTTCCGAGGGCCACATTTTTGTGTTGCTCAATTTCTCGCGCGTCCAAGGTTTTCCCCAAGGTAAATATATTGGAGGTTGGACACCAGATGAGTCCTGACCCGCGTTTCGCAAGCAATTGTTGCCCAACTTTATCCAAACCCACTCCATGCACGACCACGGTGTTGGCGCGCAGTGCCTTCAGGTGATCCAGGCGGAAGATTTCTTCTCTGCTCCGTTCATCGGTCCCCTCGGCCAGATGGATGATGAAAGGACGCCCCGGCGGAGTGGAACGGAAAGCCTTTCGAATGTCCTCCCCGAACGCCAACGAGTGCGCCCAGCCGTACCGGTTCATGACACGAATTGGAAATCTTCTGACGAGCGCGCGGGGGATGGCGGCATTGTGATGGCACACAGTGGTGACGCCGGAAAGCAAGTTCTTGATTGTTCCCCACCAAAGGCGGACCGGCTTGGGCACAAGCAATTGCTCGCGCACCGGTGATTCTAAGGGATGATAAACGTCCCTCGCCCAGTCTTCGAAATTGAGGTAAGGTCCCTGTCCAAGCCTGGGGAAAAGGTTGAATTCCAAATGATCGTGAACGTTAATCAGCCCGGGAAGCAGCAAATAGCCAGATAAATCGATGGTGGGCTGAGACTGGGCCGGCCGGATGGATGAACCATTCGATGCACTCAAGCCCGTTGTCTTGATCGCAGTGATGCGTCCGCGGCAGACTTCAACATCAGCTTTGACGGTTGCGTCCGCATCAATGGCCACGCGGGCGCCTACAAGCCTGCACGACACCAATGGGTGGACGCTCGTGGGTTCGACAGGAGTCTCCACAAAGACTGGCTCGTTCATCTTAATTCCGTACCCATCCCGTTTCCCCTGGACAATTGAAACTCCAGAATGAAAAGAGCCGGGAATTTCCTGATTGACTCAAAAATGGACCGTTTTCCCGCCCGGACAAAAATCCCGCGCTCCGGTTCGTCAAAATGAGATTCCACCTTACGCAGCAGAACAAAGCCCGCATTTTCGAACGCTTCGCATACCGTACCGATGGAATAATTGAAGCTCGCGATTTCAATGGCCCGGCCTCCAAAGTGGAAAGAGCGCTTCCAACCCCGGCGGTATCCATCAGGGTGAAAGTCCGATATGAGGACGCGGGCGAATGGCCGCGAGACCCTGGCGAATTCTCTGGCGAGCGCCGGAAGATCGGCGAGGTAGCTGACGGCAAAAGAGCAAATAATCAGGTGGGAGGAAAAGTTGCGAAGGGGCAGGGCGAAGCAATCGGCGCGGACCAAGGTGCCGGCAATCGCAGGCTTAACCGAACCAACTCGCAGCATTTCCTGGGAAAGATCCACGCCGAAAACTTGAGCGACGCGACAAGCGCGAAGCCGCCTGAGCCAGCGCCCCGTCCCGCAAGCAACGTCCAGAACACACGTGTCTTTCAAATCCGGAAGGAGCGGCTCCATCACGCGCTCCTCCAGCGTCAACAAGGGATTTGACCCGTCATCGTAAGTCGCCGCCCAAAGGGCATGCGCCTCCATCACCGGTAAGGTGAGAGGAGGTGCGCAAGCTTGTTCCAAGCCCGCCTTCACAAGCTTTCCTCCTTGGGCTTCCGCAGATTGATGAGTCGCTGCGCCCATTCCAATTCCAGTGGCCAGCAGTAAAATTCCAGACCATATCGCCACGCGCTCAAACTCTTCAAGAGGTAGCGGCCCCATTCCGGCAAGCGGATATCCTGCACGGTGGGCCATCGCGACGCCACGATGAGTTCAAAATTATCGATCAGCCGCTTGGTGGAGGACCGCAGCCAGGGCGAGGCAGGATCCTGGCGGGTGGTGAAATTGTACCAACGCTTGGTGGACCACTCTTCAATAGTCTCCGGGAATTGGACTTGGCCTTCGATACTTCCGTACATCCCGGTCCTCTGGGGAACCGGAATGTAGTGTTGAAGGATGATTTCTGAATCGGGATTGATTTTCTTGATTTTGCGAATGAACCGCAGGCACTCCCGGGTATCGCGTTCCGCGTCGTGCGGATTGCCAACCACAAAGGAAAACTCCGGGATGATTCCAAAGCTCCGAATGCGGCGCGCCAGATCCAAGGTTTGTTCCGTCTTCAGCCCTTTGTTCATTTCGCGCAGGACCCAATCGGACCCGGACTCGGCGCCAAAAAAGATCATTGTGCAGCCCGCCGCCTTGAGTCCAGCCAGAGATTTGTCCGAATAGCCAAGCAGGATGTCAATCCGCGCTTCGCACCACCAACGCAGCCGAAGAGGAGTGATCCGTTCCGCCAATTCGGACGCGTGGTCCTCTCGCAGAAAGAAATTGTTATCGTAGAACTGGATGGCATCGACGCCGTAAGAGCCCACGAGATGACGCAAAACCGACTCGGTCCGGGCCGGCGATTCCATCTTTTCCCGGCTGCCATAGGCGGTAATGACGCCGCAGAAACTGCACGCATACGGACAGCCGACGCTCGCCTGATGGACCGCCGTCCGGCGCCCCAGAAATGTGGGCAGAATGTACTTTTCGGCCGGCAGCCGATGATAGGGCAAGGTGGGAAAAGCGTCCGGGCTCTTCATCTTTCGTTCGGGATTGTTTCGATGCGCCCCACTCTCGTCTTTGTAAGAGAGGCCGGGAATAGTGTCGAATGACCGTTGACCGCGCAGCGCCTCCAGAAGTTCAATAAAAGTTTCTTCGCCTTGCCCACGAACCGCAAAATCGACGTACGTAGCGTTCAACGTGGCCGCGGTGTAAATGGAGGGAAAGTATCCGCCCCATACAATGGACACCTTGGGAAAGCGATGACGGATTTCCCGGCAGGCCTCCATCGCGGCCACCATCTGCGGCCCGGGCATTACTGAGACGGCCAGTAGTTCAATTTGCCGCGCCTCCATTAAATTGGCGATTGTCTGTGCCGGTTTTGGATCAACGTTCCCATCCACTATCACGTACTCTTCCCGGCCCTCGAGCATCGCGGCCAGCGAAAGAACCGCCAAGGGAAACCGCCGGCTGCGCGGTTTGGTCGATCGGGGATGGAATAGGATGATCAATGCTAGGCCGCCTCCCCGCTGGCAATAAGAAATTTGGCCGGCTCCCGGCGGCCCAGGATTTTCGCCCGCCACGGCCTCATCGCCCAGCCCAGGCCATACCAAGGCTCATGAAACTCCCAGCGAATCCCGTGCTGTTTCCCGAGGCATTCCAAAATGTCCCGCGTCAGGAATTCCTGGCTGGCAATGCTGTTCGATCTGAAGCCAAACCTCTTTTCAAATTGCGCGCGCTTTTCCTCCACCATCGCCCGGCCGCTGGACTCACAACTGTAAAACGGTGAGTCCACAATCAGCACGTGACCGGGCCGGCGAAGGCAACGCAGAGCTTCCTTAAGTGTCCGGCTGTAGCATTCGGAATAATGAAGAGAGGCATTGAAAACAACCAAGTCGAATTGGGTGCGAGCGAAAGGAAGGCAATCCATTTCCGCCTGAAAGCGTGGAAAATGCCCCCGAAGAAATGACAGGTAGTGGCGCGCGGCGCTCAATCCATCCAGGTCGTTGTCCACGAGGTCCACGGCCACCGCACGATGTCCGCGCTGGGCAAGCCGATAGCTCATCCAACAGTTCCCTGCCCCAACATCCAGGATGTCCATGGGTTGCGAAAATTGCTTTTCAAGTTGGGGAAAAATTATTCGCTCCAAATGACGGAAGCTGCGCCCGCGGATTTTCCACTGCCATGAATTCCTGCCCGTGACATCTTTGTACGGCAAGGCAAGAAAATAATGCGCCCCGCCGGCCCCGCGTGCTTCTTTTAACCGGATGGCCTGATACTCCCTGACAAATTGCCGAAACTTGTCCTCACTCGATGGGGTCATGGCGCGCCAGATTCCCTTGACGCGCCTGATCATGAAACCGCAGGACGGACATTCCTTTGGAGTTGATGTTTCATTGGGACTTAGAAAACCAACGCCCGCATGGCAGCCCGGGCAACTCAAGAAGAGCGAGTGTGCCGTGGCAGCGCTCTCTGATTGGGCGTCCCAGGGCAGACGTGCGACCTCGTTGACTATTGTGGACATGATTCTGTGCGCTCAAACATCATCAAATTATGGTCTGCAATGCTTCGGAAGAACGGCCACGCCGAGACTAGGCGGTCCAGCGATTTTGCCGCGGCCATCCCCCGAGGCAGCCGGATTGCAAGGCGTTCCACATACGACGGGGGAACTGAGATTCCTACTCCCTTCCTCCCTTTGAAACGGAAATAAGGGGCGAAGGCGCTTGTAAGGCTTCGAGCCGTGTGGCGATAAACGGGTATCACCCTCCCATCTCCAAGGCTTGCCTTAGTGACTGGGCCAAATCGTCGAAACGCCTTCTCCGGATTTGCATGCAACAAGTACCAAAGAATTTCCCAGGCACAAAACCGGCTGAAAACGCAGATGAAAACCCTGGCACCCGGCCTTAACAAAGGGGCAAGATCAACAGCAATATCAGAAACATCCCGGCTGCAGTTTAGTCCGCCGAAATTCGATAACAGTCCATCAAATTGGAAGTTCTTATCCAACATGAAAATGTTTTCCGTCTTGAGCGCGATGAATTCGGCACGGTGCTGTACGCCCGCTTCTTGGGCCTGACGCCGCGCGGCAAGAATCATTTCCGGCGAGGCATCGCATGCGACCACCTGCACCCCGCGCTGAGCGAGGTGAATTGCGTCGGCCCCCGTCCCGCAATTGATATCCAGAACGCGCTGGCCCACGCGGAAACACTTGTCCAACTCCCGCCAGACGGCTTCCCGCTGTGCGCGGCCTATAACCGTTTGAGTAAATACCTGGTCGTAGGTCCCCGCAAGCTCGTCAAAAGCGGTAACATCAAATTGGGCCAGTGCCGGTGAAACGTGCATGAAGGTTCAAACCTCTCGTGCTGCGATCGTCGCCTGCATGCCCTGCCGCGCATGGGCGATGCGTTCACGCAACTGAGCCGCCGTTGACGAGTCCTCGGAATTCTGAGGAGCGCGCAGGAAGCGGCTTAACTCGACCTCGGAACGAAGAAGTTGGTCGGCGTTTTGATAAAACTCCCTGGAGTGCCGGCCCGCAATTCGGAATTCCCGGTCCGAACTCGCGGTCCACGCCCCCCCGCGGACCACGCGAGAGGCCACTTCATCAAAATAGGGCGTTCCCTTGATGGGATAGGCGACGGTTGTAAGAAAAATATCCGGATCGGACTTCTTCACGTGCGCCACGGTCGCCTCAATATCTTCGAGGTCTTCTCCTTCATATCCCCACATTAAGAACATCCCAGTTTGAATGTTCCGCTCTTTGCAGAGGCGAACGGCGGTCTGGACCTCTTCCACCTTTACGCCGCGCTGCATCGCATCCAGAATTCGTTGCGAGCCGCTTTCCGACCCAATCCAAACTCTGAAGCAGCCCAGCTCAGCGAGGGCATCGGCGACCTGAGGATTCAAGCGGTCGGCGCGCGAGATGCACTCAAAGGGGATTTTGAGGCCGCGGCGTTTCATCTCCCGGGCGAATTCAAATAGCCAGCCGTGATGGATGGTAAAGACATCGTCCGCCATCCAAAGCATGTCGGGCGCATAACGCTGAAGGATCCATTCTAATTCGTTGACCACCCCGACGGGTTTCCGCCTTCGATGAGTCTTGCCGTAGACGGCGTGGCTGCACCACCGGCAGTGGTAGGGGCAGCCACGCGCGGTAATCATTGAAACCGAGCCCGCGCCGTGATGGGTCCGCCACGTCTCCAGATATTTCTCCATGGAAATCGATTCGCGGCACGGCCAGGGCTGCGCGTCGATGTCCGCAATCTGCATGCGCGGCGGGGTCTGGCAAACGATGCCCGAGGCGTCGCGAAACGCAATCCCATGCACACGTTTCAATCCTGTCAGATCGCGGAGCTTCAGGAGCGGGAGCACTTCCTCGGCTGTTAATTCGCCTTCCCCCATTACGACCACATCGGCGCCCGCATCAATATATTCAGGAATATAGGCGCCCGGCTCAGGTCCGCCCACTATGGTTCTCCAGCCTGCCTCCCGGGCCACGCGGAGAATTTCAACCACGTTACGGCGGGTCATCAGATTGGCATACACGCCCAGAACCGATGGTTGCGATGTGCGAAGAACGTGGAACAGCTCTCCCATTGAAGAAAAGGTCGAGTCGAAAACTTCGACGCCGAAACCCTTGGAGCGAAGATGCGAAGTCAGGTAAAGAATCCCCAGGGGAGGATACGGCTTCATGATTTGGAGCTCTTTAGGATCTCCATAAAGAAAGTAGCCGTGAGTCAAAAGCAAATCGGGTGATTTCATGAGTGATCTTAAATTTCCTGCCGGAGGTTAAACAATTTCCCCTGCGCCTCGACAGAGCATCAGCAGGCAGCAGCCTCCGTCGAGCATGTCAGCACCGGCAAAAGCGTGGGCATTTCGATCCTGCAAGTCTTTTCCATTTGTTCGACTCGAGCCCAATGTTGAGCCAGGCTCTGCGCCCCAGCATCGCCAGTCTCATGCCCAAATGCGCCCGCACTCGCCGATAATGCGGACGGTGCACTCCAGGTCTCCACCTCTGCGTGAATGGCATCGCGAAGCGCGCGGTAGAATTCCGTGGTGTAGGCTCCCTTGAACATCATCGAGAGGTCTTCGCTATCAATCCAATTGGTCTTGGAGCCGAGCTGCTCGCGCACCCGGGCGTGAAACGCGGTGCCCGGAAGCGGGTAGGAAATCGAGACTCCGATGTCGTCCGGCCGCGTTGCACGGACCAATTCGATGGTTTTCCGGATGTCATTCCAGGTTTCGCCCGAATACCCAAACTGAAGAAAGAAACCTGTGTGAATACCCGCGTGTCGAAGATGCTCGCGCGCTTTCACTACTTGATCAACTCGCAGGCCTTTATCCATCGCGTCCAGAATCTTTTGAGATCCGGACTCCACGCCGAGCCACGCCTCGGCGCAGCCGGCACGACGGAAAGCGAGGGCTACATCTTCGTTCATCAGGTCAGCCCGCGTTTGCATTTTGAAGGGCACGGCGGCGTCGAGTTGCTCGACGTGGTCGGCCAAGTCCAATACCCAACGGTTCTTGAGGCCAAAAATGTCGTCGGCAAACCAGAGATGGTCCGCGCCGTATTCACTCTTGAGCAGCGCCATCTCACGCGCCACGGTTTCCGCGCCTCTCACATGGAATCGGTCTCCGTAGATAGGCTTGGCGCACCAATTACAGCGGTAAGGGCATCCGCGGCTCGCCACGAGGTTCAGCGAGAACACACTGTGGGCGGATTTCCACGCGTCGCGATAGCGTTCAATATCCACCAAATCTCGCGCGGGAAACGGAAGCTCATCAAGGTCTTTGATCAAAGTGCGTGGAGGAGTTTTATAAAGTCGCGCGCCTTGAGATTTCATAAACGCCAAGCCCGGGATTTCGATTGCATCCTGACCTGAGTTTCCGATGAGAGAATCGACAAGCTCAAGCAAAGTTTGCTCCGCCTCCCCGATCATGATGAAATCCGCCCCACCCTGCAGATATTGGGAAAGGTGATCGGTGGAGTCAGAGCCATTCACCACCACCCGAGCCCCCGTCGCTCGCGACAACCCGATCATTTCCAGGGCAACCTCGCGCATGCGGCTCAGGCACATTTTGGAGAGAAAGTTGAAGTTGTCCTCACAGAGCGCCACCACGCGAGGCCGGGCCTGCCGCAATGCCGCGGGAAAACCGGTGGCCGGGTCCTCCAGCATGGGATCGAAGACTGCTACCGAATACCCGTGCTGCCGCAGCAGCGCCGCCGCGTAAAGTGTGGCCAGGGGCGGATAGGGTTGCATCTTGCGGGCTTGCTTCCGGTCATAATATAGATGATATGAATGGGTCAGAAGAACGTCAACCACACGACACCTCTCATACGGCGCTCTGCGCCACCGCGGGCTCAAGGCGTTTGGCGTCTACAGCGGGCTTGGCAACCGGCGTCATTTTCTTGAGCTTGTGATTCAGCCAAAGTTCAACGGGGAAGCTGTAACAGTTGTGATTCAATCTCCACTGAGCCGGATAGCTGAGCGCTCGTTGCAGATTCTTCACCACGCGGGAAGGATCGCGCTTGGCGATGGGCTTCCGGTCGAAGGCAATGCGCAGGTAATCGCGCATGGTTTGCAACCGGGCATGCTCCTTTCCGTTAAGCCAGGGCAGAACCGTGTAGCGGGGGAAATAGTCGGCCCATCCCTCGAGCGACTTGGGAACCTCGATGCCCAGTTCCCTGGCGTGACTCATGATGGGAGAGCCGGGATAGGGGGTGAAAATATTGGTCCAGAATTCCGTGCCCGGAAATCGCCGGCAGACGTCCATGATGAACTGAATGGTTTCGTTGCGCTCTTGGGCGCCCTCACCCGGAAATCCGAAGATGATATTGAAGGATGGACGAATGCCCGCCTTTAAACATCGTTCGGCCGACTGGTAAATGGATTCAAAATCCTGGAAGGTCTTGTTCATGAGCTTCAGGATTTTTGGCGAAGCGGAATCCACCCCCTGACAAATCTGGTGGAGTCCCGCTCGGCTGAGCAGGCGAAGTTCGTCTGTCGTGAGTTTAGCCGTCAAATTGGTGGTGGCCTGAATACTCCACTTGAATCGCCCTCCCACGCGGACCAAACCTTCGGCAATCTGGACGGCCCTTTCGAGGTCGACCAGGAAGTTGTCATCCACCACCCAAAGCATTTCGAGCCCATAACGCCTTGTGAGGTCGTGAGTCTCTTCCACCACTTGCTCGGCGGGCAGCGAATTCCATTTGCGCCCGTAAACACCAGCATTGGTGCAGTAAGAGCAGTCAAATGGGCAGGCCAGGCTGGAGGTATACATGGCCCAGCGCCGCCCGCAGAGTTTTTCATAAGCATCGAAATCCGCGAGGTGATAGGCCTTGGAAGGCATCTCCACCAACGGCTTGAGGGCGCGGGGAGGGTTGAAGATCAAGCGGCCATCGTCTTTGTAGCCTACGCCGGCAATCCCCTCGAGCGAACTGCCATCGCGCAATCGCTCGACTATTTCGAGCAGGGCGTCTTCACCCTGCCCGCGCACCACGATGTCGATGTATTCCGATTGCAGCGTTTGGTCGGGAAGCAATGAGGGATGCCAGCCGCCCAGGATGATGGGAAAATCTGGATTCCATTTCTTGACCGTCCGGGCGAGATCAACTGTCTCCCGAATCATGGGACCGGTCACCAGCGAGATTGCCAGGCAAATGGCGTCTTCCAATTCTTTCATTACCCGCGATTTGAAATCGGGAGTGATCGTAGAATCGATGATGCAAACTTCGTAACCTGCGCGCAGGAGCGGAGTAGCAACGGCGAGAATGCCGAGAGGCGCGGTGGCCTCCGTGCTCGAAAACGCGGGAAAAAAGAAAACGACCTTCTTGGACTTCACGCTTCAGTCTCCGGATCAAGCCACAAGCTGGCGCAACATTGCAAAGGCTACCAGCGTTGATTTAAGCGAGTGTCATGGGCTAATCCCGTCTGTGCAAAAAAGTTGTCTCCGGAATCGGACAAACAATCTTGGTTGTGGCCCTCTGCCGGGGCCCGTTGGTCTATACTCGGGCTCATGGAGAATGAGAACAAATGAATCTGATCAAGAGATTGGAGAAGTTGAGCTTCTCACTTCGAAGATGCGCTGGGCGCCTGGGGATTTTTTGCCTGGGGTTCGCTGCCTTACCGCTCCCATTAAAGGCGCAGGTCTGGCCACCGTCCATGCCCCCTGAAAAAACGGTCAGAGTTTATGGCCAGGAAATTCGTTACTTCGAAGCGGGCGCGGGGCCAAGCGTGGTTTTCCTGCATGGGATGGTGGGAACCTCCACCGATTGGGCGCTTACCCTCGGTCCGGTTTCCAGGAATTGTCACGTGTATGCCATCGACCAGATTGGTTTCGGCCGTTCTGCCAAGCCTATGATCGAGTACAAGATTTCGACCTTTGTAGATTTCCTTCAGGAGTTCATGCGAGTGAAAGGCATTTCGAAAGCGACGGTGGTGGGCAACTCGCTGGGTGGATGGATTGCCGTAGATTTTGCCGCCTCTCACCCGGAGTTGGTTGACCGTCTGGTGTTGGTTGACGCCTCGGGCCTCGATGCTCCAGTTCATCACAATGTCCCGGTGGATATGAATCCGTCCTCAATGGAAGGCATGCGCAAAGTCTGGCAAGTATTGCTTTATAACAAGAACCTCGCCGGGGACTCACTGGTGCGTTCATCGTGGGAAAATCGTTTACGGGGCGGCGATAGTTACACCATTCAACGTTTGGTGGCCGCATTGGTGGCCGGAACCCAATTCGAGGATTCCAAAATGGGATCGATCCGCGCGCGAACGTTATTGATTTGGGGGCGTAATGATGAACTGGAGCCTGTGGATGTCGGCGAGCGATTTCACAAAGCAATTTCGGGATCAAAAATCGTTTTGATTGACCAATGTGGCCACGTTCCCCAGATCGAAAAGCCAGTGGAGTTCAACCAAGCGCTTACTGACTTCCTCGCTGAGCCCTAGCTAAGAATCAAGAGGAAGTCTTGACCCTCACAGTGTTCTCAGATATGCGATCAAGGCTTTCTTGTCCTCTGGAGATAATTCGAGACCGAATGGATGTCCTTTCACAGCGCGCGCCTTGACCCCCACCCCGCGAAATCCAGTCGGGACATAATCATCACGCAAGCGGCGTGGGTCAAACCAATCTTCAAGTGTGGCTACGGAGCCGTCATGCTCAAAGGGCCCTCGCAGCCAAACTCCTCGAAGTGAAGGCACTCGATAATAGCCCGTGCCCACACGCGTCTTGAGAGCCAGGCCAGGGTCGGTGCCTACGGTAATCGGCAGGATGGCAAACCGCTTTAAATCAGCTGCGGGCGGCTGGAATCCTTCAACGGGAGTCAGCATGTTGTTGGTATAAAGCGGTGGGGTGTGGCACGCCGCGCAGCCTTCCCGCTCAAAAACCTTCTGGCCGCGCTGGGCGACAGCATCAAAGTGATTCGGATTTGGCGGCATCTTGATGGAATAAATATACAGGGCCAGGGCGTAAAGCTGGTCGTCGCCATAGCGCAGCTCGGTTGAAGGATCGGGCAATCGCTCCAGGATTTTGAAGTCCGCGAAGGTTTCAAAGCGCACGCCCAATTGGACCAACGCTGCGTAGCGCATCAGGTCGCCTATTGACCTCTGCTGAATCAATCCAGTGTGATCCAGGTACTGGCGATCCTTCACCCCAATCAGGCTGGGAACCAGCGGGGGATAACGAAGGCTGGTGTTCACGCGGATGGCCACTCCGGGGGGAATTGCTTCGTGCAATGTGGCAATCTGCGGAATGGACATCTGTTCGGCATCGCCAAAGGGGTCAGGGTGCAGCCAAGGCACTCCCAAAGCCATGTGCCATTCGTGGGCAAAGCGTTTGGTAAAGGCGGCAGGATCGCCGGCCTCTGCCACTCGGCTGCGAAGAGCAAAGCCCACGATGCGATCGTAAGGGATGTTACCCTGAACGCCCTTGAGCACGGTTCCGTCGGGCATCACACGAGTGTGGCAAGTATTGCAGGAGCCTTCGCCCAGTTCCAGTTTTCCCTTCTCCCGGATTTCCCAGCGGCCAAAGGGCAGCGTGCCATCTTTGGCGACAGGGACGTCGAGCCTCTTGTACCACTCGGGATTCCGCACATCATCCTTGGTCATGAAGAGTGGCGTATCAAAACCAATGGGAGCGTCGTAAACAAGTTCGCCAGCCTTGATCCAATCTTCCTTGGTTTTTAGCTTGGAGCTGTCAAACGCAATTTGCGGTTCCTGTTGCCGGAGCCATTCCATGTAGCCTGGTGGCTCTTTGTCCGGGCGATAGATGGGATAACTTTTGTAGATGGGTCTGACGGGGATTTTGTAATACCAATCGGAGGACACAAACGTCGGCGAGGCTTCCGGAACGGCGAGCGGGACCATAAGGGTTGCCAACATTTGGTCATCCCAGACTCGGGGGATATCAGGGTGAAACTCGTCGGCAGCTTTGTCCGCCCTCGCCGCGCAAACCACCAACGCAACGCTTACAGCGGCCACTAGCAAGATGCCGGACCGACGGGCTGATCGACCGCGTGAATGTCTAGAGAATTGACTCATTCTAATCTCACTCCAAATTCTTTCTCGGCTTGTAGAGCCAACTTAATGGTTTGCCATCAAGGCCGACTCAGATTCAGGCAGCAACGGAGAGATCACAACAAAACCCAACAGAATCAGGCCGAGCGAGTGTCCGTAGGTATAATCGAAAAATCCCGACATCACAAATCCGATTAAGCCGAGCAACCCGGCTCGACAAACGAATTGGGCCTCCCTGCTAGTGGCTGCTCTGGATGCTTTCACGAGATCGAGAAATAACACTCCAAGGGTCAGCATCGCTGCCAGGGCAACGGGAATTCCGAATTCCGCCGCCAATTGGATGGCGTTATTGTGGAGATGGCCATGGTAGGCGGGCACAGGTTCGCCGGCTTTCAAATAATTTCGATACAATGACTCAACCCGGCCCGGCCCGACGCCCGTCAGCGGCCTTTCCTTAATCATTCGCCAACCTACGCGCAACATCTGCAACCGCTCAGCGTTCGAATAGAAGTCAGGACGTAAAGACTCAAGCACTCTCAGGCGAACCGGGCTGGGCGCCGCGACATAAAGTCCCAGGGGAACGAAGGGAAGAACCCAAAGCCATTTTGAGCGCCGCCTGACAAGCTCGACAGCTAGGAGCAAGAAACAGGTAATCCACGTCATGCGGGTCAAGCTGAACAAAATGGCCAGCCCGTGTATGACGGCCACCGGCCACCAACGGCGGCGCTCTTCCGGATAGAGTGACCAAAACACAAGGAACCCTGCCATCACCAGGATTTCCACGGTTCCAAAAACCATCCAATTATTAAGGAGTCCCCCGCTGCGCAGGAAGAGGCTGGCTTCGTCCCCCGTCCCCAAGCTTGACCAATAACTGAAAATTCGCGAAGCGAAATCAGCCAGCAGGAAGAGTGCCCCCAGGGTGGAAGTGAGAAAGACTCCGCGCCAGACGAATTGGCGGTCCGTATCTTTGTTGATAGCTGGCATTACAAAAAACACGGCGGCGATGAGCAGCAGATGGCGGATTTCACTCCACCCGGCCCTGTGCTCGGGCGATATGACCCAGGAGAGGATTTCCAAGCCAGCCCATGCCAACCAAAAATAGCAGACACGGGGAAACCAAATTCGGGTTTGTCCCCGGACACAGCTTACAATCCGGGCGGCGATTGCCAGCACCAGAAAAATCTCGGAAACTACGATCGAGATGGGGACGGCACAAAAAGCAAGCCCCAGAGCCCAGCACTCGTTGGGACGGTATTGCAGAAAGGCTTCCAAGGTCCCATCCGAGTGCGTCTGAACCTTCGAATACGGTGTTCCATCAACCTGAACAAGTACACGGCTCATTTCGTTTTAGAAAATCTGGCGCGTTAGGTCGAAACCGATAAACAAACCGCTCGGCTTGTCCGCGGTAGGGTCATCCAAGTACGAGGCGCGCGTTCCAGCACGCTGATTGACAGTAGTTCCCGGGCTGGTGGTGAAGCCAAACGTGAAGGCATGGCGCCAGAGCCTCTTCTGAATTCCAATAGAATAGGCGGGGCGATGGATGTCCATTTCCCGATAGCCGACGAAAGTTGGAATCACCTCGGCAACGATGGCCACGGTGGGGCGAATATCAAATGCGCCGCCAAATCCGACGGAGAAAGTATTGACCCCGGGCAAATTGGGAACGGGGTCTGCTAGATTCGCTTCCGGCGGCACCAAGCGGCGGTTTTGGAATGATAGTGTCGGCACCGCGTATAGCTGGGCCTTCTTACCCAGGCTTCTGGAGAAAACACCTTCAATGTTGGCGGTAAAGTTCTTGGAGAAATCATTCTCGCCGTCTACCGAGAATCTAATGGCGCCATTCAGGGGACGCCCGTCGTGTTCATCCGCAAAATTATATGCCGCCATCATTTGAATGGGGCGACCGATGGTGCTGGGTGAGCGATAAAGGCTGACTGAAAGATCCCGGGTCACCCCGTAGCGGATTCCAAGCGATGAGATTGAGAAATTATCGAGGCCACCCAGAGTGTGCCCGAGAGCTACTCCGCTGAACGCGGGGCCGTATGCAAAACGGTGGTTGAAATTGACATAGAAACCATGCCGATCGAGCCGGCGGCCGGTGGGCAAGCTGAAAAGATAATCATCTCCGGGCGTGTATACATTGGAATCTTCTTCCGTGGCTTGCCCAGCTCCTGCCGGGTTGGAGTTGCTTGCCTCGCCGAAAGATCGAATGTGGGCAGCGGCAAGCTTAATTTCATCCTCGGACAGTTTTCCCTGCCAGGCGGGCATTATGGTCCCTTTTCTCCCATGATGGATCGTATCGATAATTTGATCGTCCGTCAGGCTGGCTTGTAACTTCGGGTCGGTGAAGTTCGGGGTCTTGAGGCCTGCCACGCCTTTGCCATCAATTCCATGGCACTTTGCGCAATTGTTTTTGAAGATTGTCGCCCCGGTTTCTTGTCCGCTTCCCGAGGCCAAGCTTGATTCCTGGTTGTGGTCGCTAACCGGAACAAGCTCCGCTGTAAGTTCTGCTGGACTGACGGTTCGAGTCACCAGATCGACCAGGTATTTCTTCCCCTCACGCTCCAACACCATGGTGGTAGTCGACCCATCCACAAAGGATATTCCCAGCGATTCCGGCGGAACTCCGGGAGCCGCGGAAGATGGTTGAGGGTGGGAGCTTGCTGGAGTGATATTCGAATCCTTCGCACGCGCCAGAGGAATGACAATGATCATGCCTAACATCAGTGCTATGGATCGAGTGGCGTCAACGCAAATTGATTTCCTGGTGCTTCTGTTGATCGTTTGCATGTGGTGGCTCTCCAATTCGCAGTGGAATATTCAGCGCACTTCAGGTCCCGCCCTGAGCGCAGAATCCATAAAACGACAGCGCAAGCGGGAATGTCATCCGTAGGCTGTATTCAATTTGTAAAGGTTTTGTGTGGGCCTACCGTTTGCGGCAGAGAAGGTATAGTCTAGTGGGGATTTGATTGGCGGAAATTGAAACCCGGCGGAAAAGAGTTACCGGACGGAAATAGGATTTGCAACCTTATTGGGCGCGAGGCATCTCGAACTGCTATGGAAAAACTTCTGATTATTGAGGATGACCGTGCAATTCATAAGGCCCTCAAGCAACTATTTGAGGCGGAAGGGTACACCCTGGAGTTCGCCACGGATGGCGCGGCCGGTCTGGCCGCCTTCAAAGCGGCGCCACCTGCCCTCGTGATTTTGGATTTAAGGCTGCCCCAGGTGCCGGGCCGCGAGGTCTGCAAGGAAATTCGGAAAGTTGCGCCTTCCCTGCCCATCGTCATCCTGAGCGCCACTACTGAAGAAGTTGACAAGGTATTGATGCTGGAATTGGGAGCGGATGATTACGTCACCAAACCTTTCAGTCCCAAAGAACTCCTGGCGCGGGTGCGTACCGCGTTGCGCCGATCCCAGAGACCTGTCGCGCTGGATCAATATGCCTTTGACACGGTCTCGATTGACTTCTCCAAAATGGAGCTGAAGCGCTCGGGAAAGCTTGTGGAGATGACACCTCAGGAATTCAAGATTCTCAAATACTTTGCCCAGAATCCCGAACGCGTGATTTCACGGGACCAACTTTTGAATGAAGTTTGGGGTTATGACTGCTACCCCACCACGCGCACGGTGGACAACCACATCCTGAAGCTGCGGCAAAAACTCGAAGCAGATCCCGAACAACCCACTCATTTCCGCACCGTCCACGGTGTGGGCTATAAATTCGTTCCATAAGGTTTCTCCATGGGATCACCTCACGTTGTATTGATTGAGGCGCGAGAGCACTCGTAAACCAGGCCTCCGCGAACTGAGAAAATGACCAGAGTTAGACTTCGGACCAAACTAATAATCTCGCTCATTCTCATCTCCAGCGGACTCGCCACCACGACTGTCCTGATTGTGCGGCGTGAGGTGCAAGCGCAGGCGCAGGCCGGCATCGACGAGGCGCTTCACAATTCGGTGCTGACTTTCCAGAACTTTCAGCGGGAAAGGGAAGCGACGCTCACCCGTTCGGCGGGATTACTTGCGGACCTCCCAATCTTGCGGGCGTTGATGACCACTGAACACGCCGCCACCATCCAGGATGGCTCCAACGACCTCTGGCTTTTGGCCAAAAGTGACTTGTTCGTGCTAGCCGACCGCGAAGGCCGTGTAGTTGCCTTGCATACGTCAGTCGAAGGATTCTCACGGGAGGCGGCCCAAGTGGCGCTTCGCAGTTCTTTACAGAGTTCCGAAGACAGCGACTGGTGGTTTGACCAGGGCCACCTATACCGGGTGTTTCTGAAGCCCATTTATTTTGGTCCGCCCTTGGGAGGTTCGACACTCGGTGTTTTGGGCGTCGGGTATGAGGTTAATTCCAGTGTGGCCAAAGAAGTCAGCCAGATTGCCTCGAGCGAAGTCGCATTTCGATTCAACAAGAAGGTGGTTGTTACCACCTTGACGCCCAGCCAGCAGGCCCAATTTATGACCCAAGGCGATCTATCACTCGGCGATGATTTTCAAAATCCGCGAATCATCCAACTCGCCGGGGAACGATTCGTCGCTGAGTCAATCGAGCTGTCATTCCCTGAAAGAACGGTAGTCAGCCTGACCGTGCTCAAGTCCTACGACCGTGCGACGGTTTTCCTTCGGAGTTTGAATCGCTGGATGTTGGGAATTGGTCTGGCCGCAATCCTGGTAGGAACCGCCCTGGCCTTTCTCCTTTCACATACTTTTACCCGGCCTCTCGATAATCTTGTCTCAGGTGTGCATGCCCTCGAGAAAGGCGATTATGATTACCCCCTGCTGGCTCAAAGTGGGGACGAGGTGGGCGAACTTACGCTGGCCTTCAGTAGAATGCGGGACAGCCTGCAAAAGTCTCAGAACGAACTTTTGCACGCGGAACGTTTGGCCACCATGGGGCAGATGGCCAGCGCAATATCCCATGACCTTCGGCATCCGCTCACCGCCATCCTGGCCTATGCCGAATTCCTTTCGGAAACCAAGCTTCCGGAACAAAAACGCAAGGACTTCTACGAGGAGATTCGGCAGGCCGTCAATCGAATGGCCGACTTGATTGCCTCAATGCTGGAGTTCGCCAAGACTCGCCAGAATCTGAATCCCGTCTATTGCAGCATCGAGGATTCCATCCGCCGCGCCATTCAGTCTGTGCAGGCCAAAACGGAATTCCGCCGCATCGCCATCACGACGTGGCACGAAGGACGTTGTGAAGGGTGGTTTGATCCTGTCAAGCTTGAACGCGTTTTCCACAATCTCTTGATGAACGCCTGTGAAGCTGTCCCGCCCGAGACAGGAATAATTGAAATTCGAATCCGCCAAAATTCGGAAGGCGTCGAAGTCAAAATAGTCGACAATGGGCCCGGAATCCCCGAACCCATCGTCGAAACCATTTTTGCCCCTTTCGTCAGCTACGGGAAAGAAAATGGGACCGGTCTGGGATTGGCGGTTGCAAGGAAAATGATTCAGGACCATGGCGGCAATATTTGTGTGGAACGCACAGGCCGCGAGGGAACTGTGTTTATTCTGACCCTCCCCATCGGCCATCCCCTTGAGCCCGTGGCCAAGAGCTGAATGAATCTCCTCCGTTTCGAATCCGCCTTATTCTTCTAAAACTTTACAATCTGACTACAGAGGATTGACACAACCACCCCCACACCTCTCTACGATGGATGCCGCCCGAGTCGGATTCTCGTTTGTCGTGTCGAGGTGATGATGGTCAGCGGGTGTGGCCTGCCGGTCATGGAATTGAAACGGGGTTGGGAGTTGGACTCACGAGATTTTTTCCGAACGAGGGCGCGTTGGCCCATGAGCGAGAACCTTCTAATGGCCGGAAGCCAGATCCGGCTATCAACCAACTCCGAGAGCATTCTTTTTTATGCCCGCAAGCTCTTCGCGAGTTTGCCCGTCCACGGGGGAAATACAGGCTTGGATTTTAATTTTTGGGTGGATTTCGCCCAAACTTCCCCTTCGCAGCCATGGCCCAAACCCTATTTTAGAGGCATGGGGCAGTTCATTTTCGCGGGCTTTGACGGGCTCAACTCGCTTCTGGTCGATCTCAAGCAGCGCCTGGTGGTTGGACGCTTTACCAACGCCTTTGCGGAAGATGAGGTCGTGTGGAAAAAAATCCTGTTCCCGGTTCTTCCTGCGTTCTTGAGTCCATCGATTCCAGTTGCCATCCTTCATGGGGCGTGTGTTGAACACAAGGGAAGCGGACTGCTTTTGGTTGGGCCTTCGGGCAGCGGCAAATCGACCATTGCTTTCACCCTAGGCCGCCTTGGATTCGGGTATCTTGCCGATGATCGAACATATCTTTCTTTAAGGAATGGCCGCCTTTTCGCGTGGAGTGCGGGCGGATTCTTGAAACTTCGCTCCGATGCGTCAGGCCATTTCCCCGTAGCCGAAGGAGGAGAGCCTGGCGTTAGCTCCAAGGGCGAGAAATTCATTGAAGTTGACCCGGAGGATGACCTTGGATTCAAGCGCGTCAAGTGTTGCGAACCTGAATGTCTGGTCTTCCTTGAGCGTGGGTCTGAAGCCACTCCTCAATTACGACAAGCTAACCACGCCGAAATTGCATCTCGCCTTGAGCGCGACCTGAAGTGCAATGGGAATGACACAGAGTTCCACAAGGACGTTTTTCAGGGACTGGTGCAAATGCCCTGCTATGTTCTCCGCAATCAAGGCTCCCCGGAAGCTGTTTCGAATACCCTGCGCGATATTCTCCGCAGGCCGACAGGTGAAGCCCAACCTCAGAGCGTCTCTTTGCCGCCACTTTCAGCCACCACGAAGTTGTCAACAGACGATCCCCTTCGCCGCTCAACCCCCTTGAATTACGATCTCGCGTTCAGCGTGATGGGAAGGTTGGGAAACCTCGCGACTAATTCAAAATCAATTTTCGAGTCGGCGCGGAAATTATTTTCCCAACCCGAAGCGGCCCCGCACGCTCACCCGAAATTCTCCTGGCGAATTGTGAGCGAGATGGACGGTAAAACTTCGCCTCCGTGGCCGTCGTCTTCGGCCTTTTCATCCGGCGCCCTCCGCTTTGTCAACATCGGCCAGCGTAGTTTTGTCGCCATCAACTTGGAAACTGCTGAGGCCGTCGGTTTTATTTCTGAGCGCCTAGCTCAAGATGAGCCCGGTTTTGCCACGATTTTTCTGGCTACTCTGTTCTATTTGACCGTCCCCATCCTTCGCCTCACGCCTCTGAAAGCGGCCTGCCTCTCCAAGGACGACCGTGGCCTTTTGCTTCTCGGTCCCGCGGGAAGCGGCAAAACCTCCTGTGCTTATGCCTCCAGCAAGTTGGGCCTCGAGATTCACGCTGACATGGCCAGTTTCCTGGAATTGCACGATGCCGGCGTGCACGCCTGGGGGGAATTTTGGCCGGCTCTGTTCCGTGAGGAAACAGCGGTCACATATCCCGAGTTGAGATTCCTCGGACGGCGCCTTGAGCATGATAGTGAGACGTTTATTGCCGTCGAGAAGAACCTGCTGTGCCGCCAGCCAGCCCGCCCGGTTACGCTGATGCTAGCCGTGGTCCTCGAGCGTGGTCATGCAGAAACCCCGCGCGTGACACGGCTCTCTTCCAGTGAATATTGGAACGCTCTCCGGGTCAGCCCGCCGTACGAAGAGTTGGGCACATTCAGAACTCATCAGGAACAAGTCCTGGCAAAGCTCGCCAAAATTCCAGCATACAAATTAACCTGTGGAAATGATTCTGCCGAAGCGGCCAAGTTCTGCCGGTCTCTGTTGAGTGCCCATGACATTTTGAAGGCTGTGCGATGAACCTTAAGGTTAAAGAGGAAATCGTAAAGACGATGCGGGTGGGCGATACGCCTTGCGATGGCAAGGAACGATTATCGCGAATTCAGCGGGGCCAATGGGAAGGGGCCTTGAGCTGGCTGGTCCGGAGCGGGCTCGCTCTTTATTGGTGGTCGCGAGTTAAATCGAATGGTGCTGAGAGTTCTATTCCCGAAAACATACAGAAGCGCCTTGAGGAAGACCTTCAGGAAAATCGCGCCAGGCTGTCGGCGATGCGAGAAGAATTTCGGGCCCTCCTCCAGCTCATTGGCGATGCAGGGATGCCTTACGTCGTCTTGAAGGGATTCTCCCTCACCCCGGAGTACTGTCCCAACCCCGCCCTTCGGACCCAGTACGATTTCGATTTCCTGGTGGACGCGAGCTCCGTCCTTAAAATCGAGGAAGCTCTTCGACGCGCTGGGTTCATCCGTAAATCGCGGCAATCGAGTTTCGAACCAATAGAGTATTTCCACTCGCTGAAGCGGCCCGTCGTGCCAAAGAATCTGGATCGGGTCTTTTCGCCGGAGTTACACCGGGCGGTGGAAATCCATACATGTTTGTGGGAGCCGAATGCCGAGAAAATTCACTTCACTCTGCCTGAAAAGTGTTTGAACAGGGCGGTTCTGAAAACGTGGAATGGGACAACTTTCTTTTCATTGGCGCCTGAAGAAGCGCTGGCCTTTCAAGTCCTTCATATTTTCCGCCACATCTTGAACAACCAATGCAGGCTCTCCCATCTGTACGAACTGGCCACATTTCTGCATCACCAGGCGTATGGAGATCCCATTTGGCCGGCTTTTCAAAATGTGGTTTTGGAGAATGACCGGCTGATGGAAGCGACGGGGATTGTATTCGCGCTTGCATCCGGACTCTTCCAGGTTCCGCTCCCCAAGGAGGCGCGAGCGTTTTCTGTCGACAGGCTCAGCGCCGCGTCTGCGTTCTGGGTCCGGCGATATGGGATGCCCTCGGCGATTTCCAATTTCATGGGCTCCAAGTCAAGCCTTTATCTCCACAAGTTATTTGTGGACTCGGAAAGCGATTGGCGGGAAATCCGGCGCCGGCGGCTATTCCCTGTTCGGAGACCAGCGACCGTGGCGCGAGCCGCCAGCCGGCATCTGACGTCAAGATTGACGGCTCGGGCCAGGCAGATCGCCCACGCGGCGCAACGAAGCTGGTTCCATGGCGCGGCCGCGCTAAAGTACGCGTGGGGCTTGCCGGAGTGGCAGCGAAATAGCAAATCTCCGGCTGGGCGAACGAACACTTATCGAACCGAAATGGTGGCAATGGAAACGGAGTCTACCGTCGGCAAATAGATTCTTGGTCTGACCGCGAGACGCATTGATCCGTGGGTTAGCAAATCATGCTTCGACTTCGGCATCACATCACTAACGCATGTCTGGCCGCCTTCGATCTAACTTTGACGGCTGGGTGCCTTTTCCTCATCGCGCGATGGCCGACCGCACAAAGCGGAGGCTCCATCTGGAATTCGATCATGCGGCCCGCGGGCCTTTTGTCGGCCCTGATCTTGTTCATGGTTTGGTTTAGCCTGCTTGCGTTTTGGGGGCTGTACCAATCTCGAAGGGTCAATTCGATCTTTTCCGACGCGCCCATACTTTTCAAGGCAAGCTCGGCCGGATTGTTCATTGCTGAGGCACTTTCCCCATGGCTTCCTGCACCCTTTTCCTCCACCGTTTTCTTGCTGCGTTTCTTTATCACCACCCTTTTGGCGTTAACTGTGGGGCGTTCCTTGCTTCGAATCTTGTTTAGAAAGCTTCGCGAGTTGGGCTTGGACGCGAAGAACCTGTTGATTGTGGCAAGCCCCGAATCGGGGGATCGCATTGTCAAGACGATCGAGCAGCATGGAGATTATGGTTATCGTCTGGTCGAAAGGCTGAATTATGCCGGCGCCAACCCTTCAAACCCTCGGGCCTTTATGGAGCAATTCGGCGCACAGCTCCGGGCTCACCGGATTGACGATGTAATCCTGGCCCTGCCCGGAAGCGAGCGGCGGCTCGAAATGGAGTGCATCGAGGAATGCGAAAACCTCGCCATCAATGTGCGAATCGTCCCTGATTTGCTCCCTATGATTCAGACGAATTCACAGATTCATAGTCTTGGAGGGATTCCCCTGATCAGCGTAGAGCCTTACCGTACCGAAGACCTTCGGTACATTGTGGGCAAGCGAATCTTCGATATCGCCTTCTCGCTCCTCGCCATCATTCTTTTATCGCCCATTTATTTCGTTATCGCCGCCCTGGTGAAACTTACTTCGAACGGGCCCATGTTTGTAGCTCAAGAGAGGGTCGGCTTGAACGCGCGCAGATTCAGGATGTACAAGTTTCGCAGCATGAATTGGGGACACTCGTTTGAGCCGGCGACGCACTGGACCAAGCCGGACGACCCGAACATTACTTCATTCGGCCGGTGGCTCCGGCGGAGCAATCTTGATGAGTTGCCACAATTCTTCAATGTGTTGATCGGCGACATGAGCATTGTTGGCCCACGGCCTGAGCGGCCGCACTTTATCAATGTCTTTCAGAAGGAAATTCCAGGTTACATGCGGCGTCATTATGCGAAGTGTGGGATTACCGGATGGGCGCAAGTGAACGGCTGGCGCGGCGACACATCAATCGAGCAGCGCGTCACCCATGACCTGTATTACATCCGGAATTGGGCTTTTCTGCTGGACTTGAAAATCATTCTGCTCACCTTGACTCGTTCTTTTTTTCATCGAAACGCCTACTGAGGAACGAAGCTCCGAGGCGGCCCGAGGTTTCTTATGATGGATCACGACGCGGATTATAAAATGAGTCGCCGGATTGAGGCGATTCACCGGCACCTGAAGTGGATCATTGCCGGCACTGTCCTCGCTGGCGTCACTGCCCTAGTGGTCAGCCTGTTCCTGCCCAACATTTACCGGGCTACGACATACCTGCTGGTGTCCGAATCCAAGATTGACGCCAATTCCCAGAACGCCATGTGGCAATACTCGCTCATTCGCACCTACGTCCCATTTGTGGATAGCGACGCTCTGATCGGACGGGCAATTCACGATCTCCACCTTGACCAGTCCCCCTATGGACTGACCGTGGGTAGCTTCCGTCGCCACCGGTATCTTGACGTGGATGTGCCCAAAGGAACTCGATTGTTGGAAATTGACGTGGAATTTCCCGACGCCCGCTTGGCTGCAGATCTGGCCAACTATCTGGCTCAAAACGCCGCCCAATTCAACAACCAACTCACATTAAGAGAAACGCAAACCACGCAGGAGTTTCTCAAGCAGCGGGTCGATCAATCCGCCAAGCATCTGGCCGTGGTTGAAGCCGAGCGCCTGAATATCAAAAAGGAGGCAGGACTGGAAGACAAAGAGAAAGAAGTCAATATTCTGCTGGGGGAAAAAGCCCAGGCATCTGACCAACTTGAGGAGTTCCGAACCACCCAGGCTCAAAAAGAAGCCCAGGTGAAGTCGCTGGCCGAGCAGCTTGCCCAAGAACCCAAAATTTTGTCTCTTAAGAAATCAGTGACATCAGACCCTTATGTTGAACACGCCGTGCAACAAACGCATGGAAGCACCGACGGCTCCCTGGCTGTCTCGGAAGAATCCATAAGCACAGTCCATGAACACATTCAACAGCAATACGCTGACGCCCTCGCCACGGCTCGATCAAGCGAAGCAGGGGCTCGCGCGAGTGAGATCGCGCTGGCGGCCATCGACACGAAGATTGGACGGCTTATGAAAGATAACATCGTGCGCCGTAGCGATGTCGAACGTACTGACCGGGAGTACGCGATTGCCAAAGACGATTTTGAAAGCGCCAGTCGAAGCTACCAGAATGCTTCGGTGGCCGTGACGGCCCAATCCCAGGATCTCAAGCAACTGGCGCCCGCCCTAATTCCGGAACGGCCTGTGAGCCCCAATATCATCCTAAACGTCGTGTTGGCCGGTTTCCTGAGCTGCGCCCTGCTCAGCCTTTCGGCCCTTGCCTGGGAAAGCATTCGGGCCATGCGGTGGCGACACTTGGACAGCATTGAGCGGGAAGATGAGTTGGTGGCAAACACCCGTTAATCCAAACCAATGCATATTTTCAAGAACCGGGTCTTCATCAATACGATTGCGATTTATACGGGAGAGGGTCTCTGCCGGATCACCACGTTTGTAGTGGCATTGCTCGTCGCCCGGCGCTTTTCCGCGGAAGCCTTTGGACAATACGGGTACGCCGTGGCCCTTGCCAGTGTCTTTGTCTTGCTTCCTGACATGGGGCTTCACCTCATGGTGACGCGTGATGTTGCCGGCGATCATAATTCGCTGCCGCGCACATTTTGGAACCTCTTTTGGTTGAAAACTGCCCTTGTGGGAATCGTGGCGTTGGGCGGCCTCATCTTTGGCGCCCTGGCCTTGAATGACCACGGCCGTCGCGCGTTGTTTTATATTCTGGCCATCCGCGCCTTGGTGCAGACGTTTTCTTTGGCCAGCACGTCGTTCTTCAAAGCGATGGAGCGAATGCAATTTATCGCTCTCATGCAGCTGGCCAACGTAACGGTTACCGTATTGGGCCTCGTCGTCTGTGTCTTCCTGAAGGCCGGCCTTTACACAACAGTTTCGACGCTTCTTGCGGGCCAGGTGGTTGAATTGCTTCTGGGATGGCGGTTCATGGTGCGGCACTTCAACCCTGGCCCGATTCGAAAGTGGAAATCCGGACAAATCTCGACCATGCTGATTACCGCCATTCCAGTCGGTCTTGCGGCCATCCTCCAGGCATTCGGCGTTCGACTCGACGTATTCATTCTCGGCGTGTTTTCTTCCAACCGTGAGTTGGGCCAATTCCAGGCCGCGGCCTTGCTGATAGTGGTGAGTTTTCTCGCCACTTCCCTTTTGATGACCGCCCTCTTTCCCAAGCTGGCAAGACTTCTGCGCCACCCGACATTAGCAGGGACAGCTTTCCTGGAGAGCGTCCTAAAACATGGAATCATGCTTGCGACCAGCGCTTCCATCGTCGTTTGGATAGCTGCGCCCGGCCTGGTTCCGTGGGTTTTCGGACAATCCTTCCTTCCGGCTGCGCAATTCCTCCGCATCCTGGCGCCCGTGATCCCATTCGTTTTTGTCAACACTTGCATGCTGTACATTTTCCTGGCGGCAGACCGCCGCGGGGAATACCTCGCAACGCTCGCTCTCACCACCGCCATCGGCGCGCTGTTACTCCTGGTTCTTGCACCGCGCATGGGAGGGAGTGGCGCTGCTTTGGCAGATTTGCTTCGCGAGGTCCTGGCGTCGGCGATTTACCTCTACCTGCTCCATGCCGAATCCAGAGTTCCGTCACTTGGCCCTGCCTTCTTGAAAATTGTCCCCGGCGCTGCAATCGCGGCGTTGGCGGCATTTCTATGGTTGAGCGCGAAGGGAAACTCTGAAGTGTGGGCCGTCATTTGGAGCACGGCGATGCTGGGGGGGATTTTTCTTTTCGCCGGCACTCCGCGACGGGAACAGCTTGTCTTGCTGGCGAAAGAAGATTTATGAGAGCGGCACCCTTCTTCGGTGACCATAAGACCATTCCACTTGGAATGGCATCAGCAGCCATCGCTATCGCAAGCGGATGGCTGAGCGCTACCGCGTCTTCGCACGGAATTTACCTCCCAATTTTTTGCGCGGGCCTCTTGTACGCCATTTTCGCCCTGGTATCCATTCGCGAGCCCATGATTTTCATTATCGTTTTCCTTACGGTACTGATTGTGGCTCCACCCTTATATTTCAGGCAGACAGGCGAAACGCCGGTTTATATTTCGTCCTTCCTCCTGCCCATAGCCTTAGCCATTGCGGCAGTGCGCTGGTCTGACTTCCACTTTCAAGTCGATCCCATAGCCAGGGGGCTGTTTTTATTCCTCATTGGCACAGCGGCGTCATTGCCCTTCGCGTGGTGGTTTTCCGGCTCGGCCATTGCGGCGGGATCTCTCCTGCGATGGCTGATGCTCGCCCAAACACTCCTTCTGTATGTGCTTGCCCGTGGAGGAATGCGGACTCGTCCCACTGACACTGAACGATGGCTGATACCCACGCTGATCTTCGCTGCCGTGGTTGGAGCCGGCTACGGAATCTATGATTTCATCTGGCCGGTGCCCATCCCCCACCCTTCCGCACCGCAGTTCCTTTATTTGCCCAACGGCATGCTCAGGCGCGCCCAGGGGGTTCTATACGAATCTTCGAGCTTCGGGAACTTATGCGGATTTTTTCTGGCCGTTACAACCGCGGCAATTATGGTGCGAAGGGAAAAAGCCCTTGGGCTTCCCTTTAGTCTATTGCCTCCATTTGTGCTCACCCTTGCGGGCGCAACAATGGTGGCCTTCTCGAGGAGCTCATGGGCAAACACTCTAGTGACTCTGGCGGTCTTCGCGTTTCTCACCCGTCGCACACGATGGAGGCGGGCGCTCATTCTCATTTCGGCGCTTTCCATTCCCCTGGTTGTCCTGGCGCTGTACTTTCCGGAAATTTGGAACTATTTCCTGGGCTACCGCCTGGGAAGTCTCTCGCTTATTTTCTCCGATCCAAATTCCGCTTCCAGCGGCCGCTACAAGGTTTGGACTCAGATCATTTCAATTCTCTACACGTCCCCTTCATATTTCCTTCTGGGCGTTGGGTATAAGACTTTGCCTTATACCCGGCTTTTTGGGAGCGAGATCGTCACCGATAACGGCTTCCTGAATCTATTGCTTGAAACCGGAATCCTCGGGTTGGGAAGCTTCCTCGCCTTCCTGGTTTCAACGATGAAATCCTTTTGGAAGTTATCGAGTTCACCCAATTCGCGAATCGCTTTTTGGGCAACGTTGCTCTTCTCCTTTTGGTGCGGCCAATGCGTCCAACTGTTGGCCGCGGACGCTTACACTTATTGGCGCAACATGGTGGTTTATGTTGCCTTGATGGCGATGGTCATGAATTGGGCCGACCGGGAGGAATCGCGGTCCGGGCCAAGCCCAAGCCTTCGGACTGACGTTGGTCTCCGCTGAGGTGCGGATGATGAATCGCTCGGTTCTAATTCTCGAGCAACAATCCTGGAAGGGTGGAGCGCAACAAGTGTTGCTCAACGTCCTCGGCGCGCTCGGCAAAGACTTTCGCCCCGTCGTTGCCTTTCCTGGCGATGGCCCTTTTCGCGACCGCCTGCAAGATGACGGGATCGAGACGCTCACTTACCCGCTCGGCACATATCGCCCCGGCAAGAAATCTTGGGGGGAAATGCTGGCCTTCGCCTGGCGCACCGTAGTGTGTACGCTGAAGCTAATTCAAATCATCCTCTCCCGAAAAATCTGCATGGTCTACATTAACGGTCCGCGGTGCCTGCCCTCAGGGGTTATGGCGGCAAGGTTGACCGGGCGGCCCACCTTGTTCCACCTCCACAATGTTCTCACCCGCCCTGCTGAAACTCTACTGGTCTCATGGTTTGCGCAGCGGGCCTGCAAAATAATCGCTTGTTCCAATGCCGCTGCGGAGTCTCTCCTCAAAAGCAGGCCTGGAATCAAATCCAGAATTAGTATCTTGTATAACCCGGCCCCGGAATTGCCCTTGGGGAAATCAGTCTCAACCTCCAGACCTCACACTCCCATTGAACTCGGTGTTGTGGGACGGATCACAGAGGGAAAGGGCCATCATGTATTAATTGACGCAATTTCTAAACTGGCCCCGCGAATCGGAAAGTCGATCCAATTGACCATCGTTGGCGCCCCTGCCCGGCAATCGTCAGAGGATGAATCATACCTGGTGCGGCTGAAGGCTCATGCGAAGAGCTTGGAACTTGATAAGCAGATTGTCTGGGCTGGCTACCAGCATGACGTGGAGCCCTTCTATCAATCGATGGACGTCCTGGCGGTGCCTTCCGTCGGAACCGAAGGCCTCCCGGTTGTGGTGTTGGAAGCGATGCAAAGGGGAATTCCTGTGATTGCCACCAACACAGGCGGTATTTCGGAAATTGTGCAAAATGAAATGAACGGCTTGACGGTTCCTTCGGGAGACAGTGAAGAGTTGGCTAAAGCCCTGGTTAGGCTACAAAGCAATCCCGCCCTCTTTGAGAGACTGAGTTCGGGCGCCCGGGCCACTCTCAATCCAAGGTTTTCCCCGGAACTATTTTCGCTGGCGATCAGAAGAGTCGTGCTCGAACTGTGCCCGCCGGCGCGCACAACTCAGGTCCTGCATCGGGACGCAGAGGTCGGCAAATGAGGGTGACCGGCATGGCAGACCACAAAACAGTTCTGGTCCATCACTGGCTGGTCGCGCAACGCGGGGGCGAATCGGTTTTCGATGCCATGTTGGGAATGTTCCCGAGTGCTCCAGTCGCCACGTTAGTTTATGACGGCCGCCGGTCTTCTCCCTGTCTTCAAAGCCGCAGAATTGAATGCTCAATCTTGCAAAGATTCCCTAGCGCCCACCGATGGTATCCCTACTATCTGCCACTATTTCCCTGGGCGACAGAGCGTATGGACCTCTCCGGTTTCCAGCTTGTGATCAGTTCCGATGCGGCAACAATGAAGGGAGTCCGAACCGCGCCTGACGCAATCCACATTAGCTACTGCCACACGCCGATGCGTTACGTATGGAGCGGATACGATCATTACGCGAAGCAGCTCGGCCCTTTAAGCCGTGTCGTATTTAAGCGCATCGCCAAGGACCTGCGTCGCTGGGATTTTGAAGCCGCCCAGCGCGTCACGCACTTTGTGGCCAATTCCCACGTTGTTGCAAGCCGCATCCGCAGGTTTTATGGACGCGAAAGCACCGTGATTTATCCACCGGTTGACACGGATTATTTCGTGCCTGATGGCCCCGTTCGCAGGTCAGGCGATTACTATTTGCTTGTCTCTCAACTGGTCCCCTACAAGCGTGCCGACCTCGTGATTGACGCCTTCAATCGCTCGGGACGCCATCTTAAGGTCATCGGTGAGGGGAGCGAGCGGCGAAACCTCGCGCGCCGCGCCCGGCCTAACGTCCAAATCCTCGGACCGCAGCCGCGCGAGGTTATTCGGCGCCATCTCCAAGCCTGCCGCGGCTTTGTTTTTGCCGGCGAGGAAGATTTTGGAATTGTGATGGCGGAAGCCCTGGCCTGCGGCGCGCCGGTCCTCGCATTTGGGCGTGGGGGAGCTGCGGAAATTGTCCAGGACGGCCGAACGGGAATCCTGTTCGAGGAGCAGAGCGTGGACTCTCTTCTCCAAGGACTGGCAAGACTGGAGTCAAATCAGTTCGATCCGAATGTGCTTAGGGGCTCCGTGCTGCGGTTCAGTCGCGAGAGGTTCATACGTGAATTCGGCCGTTTGGTTAATGAGGTTTTGCATGAGCATGATTTATTCTCACCCGCCTTTGCGCAGGGCCGATAATTCGAGGGAAGGCTTAATAGCCACATCATTTCCATTCAGCCTGTGCAAATCAAAAACCCTGTTTGCACTGGACTCGCATAAGATCCTGGTCGCAACTCATGAGGAAACAAGAAATCCGGCAGGAATCCAAACTCCCAAGAGGCAACTGTGGCGTCCTGTTGCGCTGCGAATTTCTACGACTACAGGCCTGCCCTGCCCCACCGATTTCTCGAAAGGGCATGGTCGAGGCGCCCCGCTGTTGACTCGAAAGTTGAGCGGGCATAGTATTCTTAATTCCGAGCGTCAGAGGTTAATCCGGGCCGTGAGCGGGAGGAAAAACTCCTTCGGAGCTCGCCACGAGTTGGATCCTATTGGGCTGCCCATTAGCGATTTCATTAAAGTCAACCTCAATAAGACTGAGGCGAAAAGCATGGCTGCGACCATCCACGCTGAAACGTGACAATACGCTGACATGTGTGGAGGTGTTTGGAAAGGGAGACAATTCCACATCCTGTCAAATGCATTTGTCCAGGTGGCGCGCTTTATTATGAAGAATTCTGAAGACATTTCCGAGCGCAAGCGGACGGAAGAGGCTCTCTATAAGAGCGAAGAGCGGTGGCGTTCCGTCTTTGAGAATTCCGCCATCGGTGTTGCCTTGACCGACCTCGACGGCCGCTTCCTGGCCACCAATCCTGTCTACCAGAAAATGGTGGGTTATAGCGAGGAGGAACTCCGGGCGCTTTCATTTATTGACGTTACTCATGAGGACTACCGCGAAGCCAATTGGGCGCTTGCCGCTGAGCTGCTGGACGGAAAGCGACAGCAGTTTCAGATCGAGAAGCAATATCGGCGCAAGGATGGCCGTTGTATCTGGGTGCGGAACAACGTTTCTCTTGTTCCGGGCACCGAAAGGGTGCCGCGATTCATTATGGCGCTCTCCGAGGACATCACAGAGCGAAAAAATGCGGAAGAAGCACTGCTTAATAGTGAGGAGCGAGTCCGGCTCATACTCGATTCCGCTGCGGAAGCGATCTTTGGTTCCGACTCCGAGGGTACTTGCCTTTTCTGTAATCCCGCAGCGGTGCGCCTGCTTGGATATGATGATCCGTCCGAATTGCTGGGGAAAAATATGCATTCGCTGGAACACCACACTCGGGCAGACGGCAGGCCGTATCCGATCGAGGAGTGCCCCATTTACATTGGTTTTCAAAACGGCCAAGGCGTTCATCGGGATGATGAAGTCTATTGGAGAAAGGACGGCACCAGTTTTCCGGTGGAGTTTTGGTCCCACCCGATATTTCGGGAGGGTAGAACGCTCGGCGCAGTCATTACCTTCGTCGACATCACAGAGCGCAAGAAGGCGGAAGAGGCGCTTCGAAAGAGTGAGGAACGACACCGGACCCTCCTTGAGATCAACAACGCCATCATCACGAATCTCACCAAAGATGCGCTTCACCACGCAATCTGTGAGTCCTTGCGGCGCGTTTTACCGGTTGACCGGGCTTCTCTCACTGTTTACCAGCCGGACCAGGACACGCTGCGGATAATCGCCATCGAAAGGGATTGGGGCTTGGACTTTTTCGGGGTGGGAACCGAGATGGGGCGAAAAGACACTCATCATGGCTGGGTGTTCGACCACCAGCGGCCCCTCCTGCGCCGCAATCTCCAGACGGAATGGAAATATCCAATCGAGCAGCGCCTATTAAGAACAGGTCTCCGGTCGTATTGTATTGCCCCCTTGATTCTGGCGGGAAAGAGCATCGGCACGCTCGGCATTGGGAGTGACAAAGCGAATCAGTATTCGGAAGCGGATGCAGAGTTTCTGTGTGAAGTCGCCGGTCAAGTGGCACTTGCCGTGGCCAACATGAAGTCTTACGAAGAGATCAGCGCCCTAAATGCCAGAGTGGAACGCACCGCGGGGCACCTTCGCATCCTCCTTGAGGTCAATAACGCCATCATTACAAAACTCACCGAGGACGCACTCCTCCGATCAATTTCCGACGCGGTGAGCCCCCTCATTGCCTTCGATCGATGCGCCATTACGCTCTATAAGCCGGAGACCGACACCCTCCGCTTCCTGGCCGTAGAGGGAGCTTTGCACTCAGACTACTTCCAGCCTGGTCTGGAGGTCGGCCGTAAAGAAACCAGCGCAGGCTGGGTGTTTGACAACCAGCAGCCTCTCCTTCGCCGTAATCTCGAAGAAGAACAGCAATTCGCTAACGAGAGGCGCCTTTGCGCAGAGGGGCTTCGGTCGCTCTGCGTAGTTCCTCTGATATTGCAGGGTAAGAGCATCGGCACTCTAAGCGTGGTCAGCCGGAAAAGGGACGAGTATTCCGAAGAGGACGCGGAGTTCCTCCAGGAAGTAGGGAATCAAGTCGCGATAGCTATTGAAAATATGCGGTCGTATGAAGAGATCGCGGCCTTGAGAGCGAGGTTGGAAAAAGAGAACGTATACCTCCAGGAGGAGATCCGGACCGAGCACAACTTCGAAGAGATCGTGGGAAAAAGTCCTGCCCTTTTGGCTGTGCTCCGCAAAGTCGAGCAGGTCGCCCCAACGGATTCTACTGTGCTCATATACGGAGAGACAGGGACAGGGAAGGAACTGATCGCGCGGGCCATACACGACCGCAGTGCGCGCAAGGATCGGACCCTGGTGAGGGTGAACTGTAGCGCGATCTCGGCGGGTCTCGTGGAAAGTGAGCTGTTCGGCCACCTCAAAGGCGCCTTCACTGGTGCGATCGAGCGGCGGATCGGGCGTTTCGAACTTGCCGACGGCGGCACCATCTTCCTCGACGAAATTGGCGAGTTGCCCTTGGAAACGCAGGTTAAGCTGCTGCGCGTTTTGCAAGAACACGAATTTGAGCTGGTGGGAAGCAGCCGCCCCCTGCGCGTGGATGTGCGGGTGATTGCCGCCACCAACCGCAACCTGAAGGAAGCAGTAGAGGCGGGCCGCTTCCGATCCGACCTGTTTTACCGGCTCAATGTCTTTCCCGTCGAATTGCCTCCCTTGCGAGAACGCCGCTCCGACATTCCGCAACTCGTGGCTTTCTGCGTCTCGCGGTTTGCCAAACGGATCGGGAAGAAAGTGGAAGGTGTTTCACAAGAGGCAATGGACAGGCTGATGAACTATTCATGGCCTGGAAATGTACGTGAGCTCCAGAACGTGATAGAACGAGCGGTTGTCTTATCGGTTGGTCCGACCCTCCAACTGGACCAAGGCCTCTTGCCGGCTCCAGCCGCAGTAGGAGGCTTGGAGATTGCTGAAGCTGCTGATCAAGGAGAGCCCGCCACCAGTCTCACATCTTCTAGAATGCCCACGATGGAAGAAATGGAGCGAAGTCATATCCTAGCCGCCCTCCAGCAGGCCGGAGGCGTAGTTGATGGCCCGAAGGGAGCGGCAAAGATCCTGAATCTCCACCCCAACACCCTCCGCCACCGGATGGGCAAGCTTGGAATTAAGCGGTCTGGCCACCGCCCGTCGTGACTCCATTCACAACTGCTCGCCTCCACACACCAAATGCAGTAGGCGGCGCGTCCCTTTGCAAGCCGTTCGCCTAAGGTAGTGCTCCCTCAACACCCCATCCTGCTCGCCAACTGAGCCGGCGGCGGCAACCTGAGTCCTCGCAACTGACTCATTTACTTGGGGATTAATTCGTCGGGCATCAGCTTGGGCACCTGAGCCTGGCCATTTAAGAACCTCCAGGCCTCCCGCGCAAACACCGCGCAATCCAACCCTGAAATTGGCAGGCCAAGTGCATTGTTCCATAGCGAGTGCAAGTTCGGGCGGGGGGGAATGCTGAGGATAACAATCGTCGAATCGTCGGGTGAAGCAGTAAAAATCCGGGTGGAAGGCCGGGTGGCGGGCCGCTGGGTCGAGGAGCTCCGGAGATCCTGCACGGTGCACGGTCTCAATGACGGGGTGCAGTTGACCCTCGACCTGGCTGATGTTTCCTTTATTGATGCCGATGGAATCGAGGCCCTCAAGGACCTGAGAAGCCGGTGCGTGAAACTCATCAGCCCTTCTTCATTCGTTGCCGAGCAACTGAAAGATGTGGCGTCATGTGGCGAGGCCTAAGCGCTCGATTGATCGGTGGCAATAGATTAATGCGAAACCAGGAGAGAAAAACCATGCCCACGAAACTGGAAAGCGAAGCCGACTTGGTGGCGCAAGCTCAGGCGGGAGATGAAAACGCTTTCGTGAAAATATACAGCCGGCATAGCCGCCACATATACCGAACGGCTTTCAACATCACTCAAGATCCCCGGGAAGCCGAGGATGTGCTTCAGTATACGTTCCTGAAGGTTTTCAGGCATCTGGAGCAGTTTTGGAGTGAGTCACGTCTTTCCACCTGGCTCACCAGGATCGCTACCAACGAGGCGTTTGCCAGATTGCGCCGGCGGCATGTGCAGAAACTGGTCTCTCTTAACAGACCCATCATGACCGGGGGAGGGACGCCGATGGCGAGGAATTTCGAGGGCTGCCGGGATGACGCCGGGGAAATTTACGGCTGGATCGAGTGGCAGGCGATCTTCTTCAGTGTGCTCAATTAGCAGTTGGACCTTACGGATTCGACCGTAAAGGCCCGTTTGATGCGTTCACGTTTGATGCTCCGGGACAAGCTAATGGCTCAACAAACGGTTTCGCTCTTTCGACCGTTTAAGTAGGGTGTCGGATTGCATTTTGATTTCGAAGCACCGGCGATCCCCGACTCCATCAGCGCATCTGAGGTGATCCATGGCAATCATGGCGGAAACAGTTAAGGGCAGTTCCTATCAAACTTGCTTGCAGGATGGTGGGATAGACGTCCCGGGGCCGGGCGCGGCCTCGGTCGTAGGTCGCATGGCGGGATTCATTTACCACGATCTGCGTCATCCCCTTACTGCGATTCTGGCCTATTCCGAGCTCCTCGCAGAGGACGACCTGGACAGGTTGCAGCGGAAAGATTTCCACCAGGAAATCCGCCTGGCTGTAAGCCGGATGAATGACCTCATCTCCTTGCTCATGGAGCTTTCCAAGGGCCCTGAGGCTGTCCGGCCCGAAGTTGCGGACATTGTGGAGACCGTCAAACGCGGGATTCAGGTCGTAGCAGTAAGGCCCGAATTCAGGAGAATCATGATCCGCTATCATCACGACGGCCTGACCGAGGGCTGTTTCGGCCTTAGGGGGCTGCAAGGGGTGATCACGAACATCGTTTTAAATGCTTGCGAGGCTGTCCCGGCAGATTCCGGGAGGGTCCAAGTGACATCTGTAGGGCGACACGATTGCCTGGAAATCAGAGTCTCCGACAACGGACCGGGCATCCCCGCTCCCATCCGCAATGCCGTTTTCCAGCCCTTTGTGAGTTATGGCAAAGAGGGAGGCACGGGGCTTGGCTTGGCAATTGTTCAGAAAATCCTCCGCGACCATGGTGGTGAAATCTACTTAGATTTTACAGGTGAAAAGGGCACACTGTTCAGGCTGGTTCTTCCTTATGCGAACGTGTCCCCCGAATCGCTCGAGATGGGCGCCCGCTCGGATCGTTTTACTTTAGCTCCTGTCACTCGGACCGGATCCCACCCCAGGAGTTCCCGCTAAGGAGAGCAAGACCATGATGGGTAAAAGGCTGGGAGTGGAACCATCTGAAAGAGAAGAGAGAATGGCGTCTTTTGAACGAGCTGTCCTGCCCCATCTCGACGCCGCCTACAATTTGGCCCGCTGGCTCACCCATAATGACGACGACGCTCAAGATCAGGTGCAGGAGGCCTACCTGCGCGCCCTCAAGTCCTTTGATGGTTTTCTTGGCGGAGATGGCCGCGCCTGGATTCTGACGATCGTCCGCAATACCTGTTACACCTGGTTAAGGCAAAACACAAGGAACAAGCTCGAGGCAGTTTTCGACGAGGAAATCCACAGCGTAGAAAGCGATGATTCCAGTCCGGAAACCCTGCTGCTCGAAAGTTTGGACAGCCAGCTTCTCAAACAGGCTTTGGAAGAACTGCCGCTGGAGTTTCGCGAGGTGCTGATTTTGCGCGAATTGGAAGGCCTGTCCTACAAGGAAATTTCCGACGTGGCAGGCCTTCCCCTGGGGACTGTCATGTCGCGTTTAGCCCGTGCCAGAAAGCGCCTTCAGCAATGCCTGGCGCGTCATGTAAACTCACCTGCCCTGCCTGGGGTGCAGTAGAAGTTTGATCAGTCCGGCAATGCGCTTCAGGATCGTGGCGATGGCGCCGTGCACTGGGGCAAAATCCTGAACTCGATTACTGGCCGCCGATTTTTTCCTGAGCACGATCTGGATGACCCACCGAACGTCTGCCGGCCGAAGGATCAGTAACCGGCGAATTCTTCTGTCTTGATATTGTCTTCACTGACGCCGATGCTGTCGAGCAGCAGAAGCATCGCTGTAACCATTCCGGGAGGTCCTGCCAGGTAGTAAATCGGGGTTTGAATTTCTGCCAGGTGTTTGGTGAGCATGTCCCTATTAATGCGGCCAAGCTCGTAAAGCCAGGAAAAGTTATAATCTCGCGTGACAGTCGCAATGAGTTTGAAATTCGGATTTTGCCTCGCCCACTCTTCAAGCCTGTCCATGAAGGGCGCCTCTTGTGGAGTGCGGTTGGAGTAAAACAAGTACATCTTGTGAGGCAATTTTTCCTCAGTTGCCCAACCAATCATGCTCAGCATCGGCGTAATCCCAATTCCGCCCGCCAGGAATACTGCCGGCTTGGAGCTGTCTTTGTGCAAAGTGAAGGAGCCCATAGGCCTGCTTACCTTCACTCGGGCGCCGATCGGGATTGCCTGCAAACTATTCTTAAACGCGGTGTTTCGCATTCGCATTGCCACAGTGAATGACGCCCGATCGTTGGGCGAGGTGGCGAAAGACAAGGTTCGAACATTGCCTTGATCGTCAGTCTCGGGAGGATTGACGAGGCTAAAATCAGCATTTTGTCCGGGCCTGAAAGTGTATCCGGCGCCGACCGTATCAAACCGGAACGCCATTGTGTCCTTGGCAACTTTCTCCCGGTCTTTCAGGACTAACAAGTAATCACTCATCTGAATTCTCCTTCAAAAGGCCTTGTGACCCGAGGACAAGACTTCAACTGCCCAACTCAATCCCGAGCGCCAGACGCTTTCTTTCCTGGAGTCCGACGCGCCGATTTAAAAAGATCCTCCGGTCTGACCAACCCAGGAGTTCGTCTCCCGCTAACCTATGACTTAATTCGGCGCTAGTTTATTCCGGCAATTTCTCCCAAATAAATTGTGGCACTTTCCGGGAATATTCTGCCGGACCGAACGGTATTCATTTTCGAAAGGTAGCAGCCGCCCGGCAGTAATAATTAGGGCGATCTCTTCGGCGATGGAGATGGGACTGGGTGGCTGCATGGAGGGAAGGACATGAGACGTGGAAAGTCTTCAGAATCGGCATGCACGCCGGCCCCTGTCATACTTGCGGATCTAGTGGCTCGGGCTCAGCGGGGAGAGGAGGTCGCGTTTGCAGCGATCTTCGAGTCGCACAAGCGGCGCGTTTATTCTCTCTGCCTCCGGATTACCCGCTCTCGCGAGGATGCGGAAGACATAACCCAGGAAGTATTTCTAAAAGTCTTCCGAAAGATCTCCACTTTCCGCGGCGACTCCGCGTTCTCAACCTGGCTATGCCGCTTGGTAATCAATGAAGCTCTCATGCACCTGCGGAAAAACCGGGTTGAGCACGTGTCATTAACGGACTCTGAGGGCCGGCAGGAAGGGCCGGCCAGGGCAGAGTTCGGACGCGAAGACCTTCAACTCAGCGGAACCATCGATCGCATCAACTTGAACGCCGCCCTGGGGAAGCTCTCCCCCGGCTTTCGGACTGCATTCGTTTTGCACGATGTGGAGGGTTACGAACATGGCGAAATTGGTCGAATGATGAAACGATCCGTAGGCAACTCGAAATCACAGCTTCACAAGGCGCGGCGGAAGCTCCGCGAGTTGCTTCATCCACCCTTCGAGGCGCAGAGCGCGCCTGCGCATTGAGCGCCTCCACGATTTGTTTGCGGCAGCTTGCGCGTCCGTTGGAGTACTTAACCAATTCAGCGAAAGGCGAATTTAGGCTCTGTGTCACTCTTAACCCGATCCCGTTCATCGAATTTGATAATCTCCGCGCTGATCCTGCTCGCTGGGCTGCGGCTCAGAGCTTTGGCAAGCCCCCAGAACTCGCAGGGATCTCCGATCGACACAGCGGGCTTCCCGGTAGTGGTTCGAAAGTCACCCCTCCACGTTGCTCCAATCCAAGTAGACGTCAATATGGTGCTCCTAAACGTCACGGTGACGGACCCGTGGGATAGAATGGTGACTGGCCTCGAGCCGGGCAATTTCGAGGTGTTTGACGAAAAGGTCGAACAGCACATTGCCTCATTTTCATCGGAGGACATGCCTATTTCGGTTGGCCTGATCTTCGATTCCAGCGGGTCCATGTCCGGTAAAATCCAGAAATCCGAGGAAGCGGTCCTTCAGTTCTTCAAGACATCGAATCCACAGGACGAATTCATGCTTATTAATTTCAACGACAGCCCCAATCTCATTTCGGGTTTCACGTCAAAATTCGAGAACCTGCAGAACAACCTGCTTTTTGTTAAGTCGGGTGGAAGGACGGCATTACTCGACGCAATTTACCTCGGCCTTAATGAAATGAAGAGAGCGAGCACAAGCCGGAAAGTATTGCTCGTGGTTTCGGACGGCGGCGATAACCACAGCCGCTACACACCGAGAGACATCAAGCGGGCTCTGAAGGAGACTGATGTGGCCATCTATGCGGTGGGAATCTTTGAGCCCATGGCATCTCGCGGCCGGACCATGGAAGAATCCGATGGGCCGAATTTGCTGGCCGAACTTGCGGAGGTTTCAGGCGGTCGGATGTTCAGCGTCGATGACGCCGACGAACTGCCGGACATCACGGAGAAAATTTCCATTGAGCTGCGCAATACGTATGTCATCGGCTACAAGCCATCGAACCTTGTCCGCGATGGGCGTTGGCGGCGGACCAAAGTGAAGTTTTTTCCGCCTAAAGGGTTGCCTGAACTCCAGGTTCACGCTCGCGCCGGATACTACGCACCAACCCGATAGCTTGGAGGGTAGGCCAATCCCAAATAGACGATTTCCGTGTCCAATTGAAACAGGCCACTGATTCAAGCAGACAGCGTGAGCACACTATAGGGTCGGGGCTTTTCGGGGGGTGACGCGATTGGCAGACTCTCGCCAGCGACGATCACCAGCCAGGCTTTTAATTCCTGCGGAGCGAAGATTCCTGCTTTGGGTTGCGGCCAGGACGCCGCGCAATTTTTCGCCGGCTGGCTTCAAATCCACCGCGCCCCGGACCGCATCCTTAAACTCTCGGATCCCTTTTCCCATGCCTTGACCCTGGTCAGGTAATTTCTTGGGGCCGAGAATTAACAATACAATTCCAAAGATGAAAATCAACTGAGTTGGCGGAAGGAGGCCCTCCATGAAATCTCTAAACAGCATCGTGACCGGACATTTTTTGTGTGACGGCGGGCGAATTTATCTTTCCCACAACGATACAACATACCACCGAACGTACGTTCCGATCCCCAGAAGCAGAACCGCCCACCAAAGCACAAGCGCCGTCCGCATCCAAGGCTTATATCGGGTAAATCGGATCTGTTTCGGCAAGATGTTCGTTCCCGCAACCAGGAGAATATACAGTCCGAACATTTCCGCGACAGTTCCCAAGGCGCCATGAGCAACGGCGAGTGCGTAGTAGGAATCGCCGAGACTGGCAGGAATCTCCGACACGACCTGGTGGCTGAAAGAGGGAGCCATAATGAACGCAATTAAAACCAGGTTGAGCAGCATGACCGCAGACTGGCACCACGCATGGGCGCGGTATTTACCCCTGCGGGCCAGAAACATGCCCACGAGTAGCGCTGCGCCCATCAGCAACTCGGCAGTGAGAACAAGATCGGTTCTCAATGGGGCGGCGGTCCTTAAGAAGCCTCTGCTCATAAATGTGTTTTCTTCCTCAGGTAATCTTTGGCTTGGTATTAGGCCCGATTGATCAATAGGGATAGGGAGAGCGGTGCGAGCCGCTCCCGTTCCCTGTGAAATGCTCGCTTAGCGAGAAGCAGCAAGCACATTGGACGCCGAACGCTGGCCGCAGGTGCCATAATTCTCCATTATGTTTTGCACATTGAAAATCCGACTGCCCAAGACGTCTTTGCTTTTCTGCCCGCTCAGCTCGACTTGTTCTCCGGCCTTCAAATCTGGATCGTCCGTGACAAGTGAGTAGGTCTGGTGATCTTTCTCATTGGTTAAAGTGAAACCGTAGTGGGCTGACTGGGTGCAACCGACCAAGGACGCATGGGGCGGAGCCGCATGATGCCGATGATGGACATAGAGAACGATGCCAGCAACGGCTGCTGCCGCTCCGACCCCGATGCCGATGGCTGCCCCGGAACTGTAACCACTTTTCGGCGGAGTGTACCCGGTGGTGCCGGCTCCGGATCCCGTTGCACCCATTCCACCGCCGCCGTACTGCGCAAAGGCAGTGGCAGAAATGGCGGCACAAAGAACAATGCATTGAGCTAGCCGAACTAGAAAATGTGAACGCATGTTAATTTCCTCTCTTTTGATTTGATTTACTCTCCAACTCTTGCTCCTTTCTCCAGGCGCTTCTGGACCGAATCCGACAATGGAACCTTACCTGCAAGATTGTTGCGCCCGTTTCAGGCTAATCTTTCCGTCTGGTGAGATCCGCGGCTGGGATCGAGGTCGCAGACGGTTCGATCCACTTCGGAACACCTTCAATCACACTCACTGGCGATATCGTGGGGACGATCTTCGTCAGCCTCAACCCCGCCACTTCGAACAACGATCGGTATTCAGCTTCACTGCGCTCGCGGCCGCCGGAGATTACGAGCATATTGAGGTCCTGGAGCCGGTCGAAGGAGGCAGCACCGTTGGGACGTAACACCGTTTCCACTAACAGAACGCGGCCATTGCGCGTCATTGCATTGCAACAGTTTTTGAGGATTTTCACGCAATGCTCGTCGTCCCAGTCATGCAGGACGTTCTTAAGAATGTAAGCGTCTGCCCCATTCGGAACGGATTTGAAGAAATCCCCCGCGAGTGCTTTGCAGTTCTCTGCCAAACCATCGCCGTTCACCACCCGCTTGGCTTCTTCGATGACGGGGGCGGTGTCGTAGAGAATTCCATTGAGCTTCGGATTCATCTTCAGAATCGCGCTGATGAGCGCGCCCCGCCCTCCGCCAATGTCTGCGATAAGGGTGATTTTCGAAAAGTCATAGGCCAGGACAATGGCGAGGGATAACAATTCGGTTATGTTGTCCATGGCGCCGTTGAAGACTTCGCCCGCGGCAGGATTTTGCGCGAAGTATTGAAAGAGTCCCATCTTGTAAACATGGTTGAAGGCTGGTTCCCCGGTCTTGACGCTTTGGAGCAGATTTCCCCACGCTTGGTAGTGTTCTTCGCCGAGCGTTAAAACCATGGAGCGCAACGAGCCGGGGACATCACTCAGGAGAGAATTCCCAATGGGGGTCAATGCAAAGCGGTTGTCCTCCTCTTCAATAAATACGCCGAGGCTGACGAGCGTGCGCATCAGCCGGCGAAGTGAGCCAGGGTGTGTCCGCGTGCCTTGTGCCAGATCAAAGCTGGTTTTGGGGCCATCGCCAAGAAGGTCAGCGATGCCCAGCTTGGCCGCTACGTAGATGGCCTGCGATTCCCAATAGCCTGTCGCCATCTGAAGCAGCGCCATCGGCGGTGGAATCGTCTCTCCTCGTTCCCGGACAGTTTGTTCGTGCATCTTCGACACTCCCTAATTGAGCTGCGGACGGGGAGCTAAGAATTCACCCAAGGCCCTTCTTCCTGGCCCGTTAAGGTGGGGCTCCCACTCCTCCCCAAGGAGGAGTGGGAGTTTCAGGTGGGCTGGTCGCAGCTTGTATTTCAGCCGAGGAGTAAAGTGTTTCGCGTCTCCTGGGCTGACGAAAAATCATTCTGGTTGCGGTGGACCGTTTAACGCACTTCCGCCGTTAAGGATTGGAAGTCGGCTCCACCACTAACTTTCCCTTCATTTTTCCGTGCCCGAGGCCGCAAAAATCGGAGCACTGAAATGGGAAGCTGCCTGCTTTGTCGGCCGTAAATTCTATGGAGGTGGGCTGGCCTTTTTTCAGTTCCTGATCAACCTTGAAGGCTTCCAGTTTGAAACCGTGGTCCCGGTCGGAAGCAGTAATGACCAGCCTTACGCGGTCACCCTGCTTCACCGTGATTACGTTGGGATTGAATTCGAACTTCCTGGCTACCACCGTGATTTCTACCGCGCCGGCAGTGTCCTCCGCAGCTGGTGCGAAACCGTGTGCGAATGCGCCCAGGGCTGACACAACAGACAGTGTCAAAACAATTGAACTCCCAATTAATCGCCTCATATTTCTCCTCGGACTCTCAAAGATTTCCTGCTTGTCGAAATCTCGCCTGTGTTTATAAAGTTGCCGATCACCACTTGAGCAGCGCGGCTTCCGCCGCCATCCCGGGACCGAGCGCCACCATCACGCCCCAGTCGCCGGGTTGGGGGTCGCCAAGGCGCACCACACCGTCCAGGACATACATGACTGTGGGCGACGACATGTTTCCATAGCTGCGCAGGACGGTTCTCGAAAATTGCAATTGCTCATCCGTCAAGCCGATGTGCTTCTTGACTTCATCGATCACCTTGCGGCCGCCGGGGTGCGCCACCCAGAAACGAATATCGGAACGATTCAAACCGTTGCGCAGAAGCAGCGGGTCCACGGCATTCTCAATCATCGGGCCCGCCAGGTCCCGGACCTCAGTCGCAAGAATGATACGGAGCTTGCCGTCGCGGTGTTCGAGTCCCACCTTGTCAAGCTGCGCAGGGTCGAGGAATGATTGGAAATCGACAATCTCAGGAAAGTGAAGGTCAGCACCGGACCCATGAATGTGGCCTATATCGGGATTCGTGCTTAGAAGAAAGGCCGCCGCGCCGTCGGCACAGATGGCGTTGCCCACCGCCGTCTCCAGCGTTTTGTCCTGGTAATAGCTCGCCGAGCAAATTTCCACTGCCAGCATTAAGGCTAACTTTCCCGGATTGGCGCGCGTAAAGTCGCTGGCACGCTGAAGAGTGGGAACCGCTCCCGCACAACCCAAACCCAGCATCGGGGCGCGCTGTACGTCGGGGCGGAATCCCAACTGCCCGATCAGCCGGCTCCCCAAATCGGGGCAGAGATAGCCCGTGCAGGAGCAAACCAGAAACAGATCGACGTCCCGGGGAGTGATTCCCGCGGACTCCAGGCAGGCGTTAACCGCCCTGCTTCCGATCTGCATGGCGCCTTGCAAATAGCGCTGGTTCAATTCGTCCGCGGTCTCGAACCGATTGAAGTTTTCCGGGTCCAAGTAAAAACAGCGGGATTCGATACCGCTGTTCAAAAAGATCCTGAGAATTCGCAAGTCGGTGTAGCCCAACATGCGAAAAGTCTCCTTTTGTGAGAGTCGAAGAACAGGATTCGCATTTCCAAAGCCGCAGATTCTGGGATTTACCTGGTTCGCCTTATCCCAGGCATTCAATTCTTCCCGTCGTTCGGTCATGAGTGCTTCGATCGGATATGTAGCCAAGACGCCCTCCCGCAACTTTTTACTGCCTGAACTTCCCCGCAAGAGAACTAGCCCGGGGGTATTTCGACGCCGCTTAAAATGCCGCCGAGGTGCCCGGTAAGTGCGATTAGGGCGACGGCGAACAGCTCAACAACGAGATAAGGGACTGTAAACCGTTCCTCAGATCCTTTCCTCTGCCGCATTCGCCACCAGGCAAGCAGCCAAATCAGCGCGGCGGAGGTAAGCCCCAGGATCAAGTGGAACCGTAAGTTGCCTTTCAGCTTCTCTCCTTCAAGAAGCCACTGCCAGGCGATAAGTCCCGTAGCCACCGCCGGCAAGGCCGCCACCGCTGCCCCCAACAGGTTGTAATAGGCAGCGGTGGAAATCGTTCTGTCACGCCTCCACCGGGCGAGCAAGTCGAAGAACGCGCTGGCCATGAACAACGCAATCGGGAAGTGGATCACCACGACGTGCTGGGCGTGTTTCGCGAGTAGCGCGGTCTTCAAGTCAAAGGGATTCATTTCAGCCTCAGATTTCCGTATTTACTGCACTATCACCTTTCCGGTCATTTTCGGATGTATCGCGCAGAAGTAGGAATACGTACCTGCTTTGGTAAATGTAAAAGAGAACTTCTGGTCGGTGTCCATCACAGGTGACTTCAGAGTCTTACCTTCAGTACTGACGACGTTGTGGGGCACGTCATCCTGATTTGTCCAAGTGACGGTTGTCCCTGCGGGGACGGTTAAAGTGGTTGGCGTAAAACTAAAGTTGTCGATCTTGACCTGATACTTGCCGCTTGCGTTGTTGTCCTGGCTCGCAGCCGGCCTGGCTTGACTGAAATTCAACAAGCCGAAGGCTAACAAAAGAAGCGTTCCGACGGTCTTGCTTGGGGTTATTTTTCTCAAATTCATTTTCTCCTTTTAGTAAAGTAGTGATCGGTGACCAAGGTCAAAACAAAACCTCAATCACCCGACGCAAGTAAAACTCAAACGAAAATCTTCTCCGTTCGGCACTTTTCACTTTCCACGTGCCGCTTGATACTTACTCTTGCTACGCCAGCGATGAATCCACAATCGCCAGCGAATGGTTGGTCTCCACGTAGTTAACATCGGTTACGCCCAGTACGCTGCGAAGCTGATCCGCGGGCACTTTCATCGGGCCCGGAGAAGGCGCCGAGCCGGGCGCAGGCTGCGGGAATGCGGTCGAGCACGCCGTGTGGAAAGTGATGTTGCCTTCTACTTTCTTCATGGTCTGGTGAATGTGACCGTTCAGCACGGTGACCGAGCCAAAGCGCTTGAGATACGAAAGCGCCTGGGCGCTGTCGTCTGTTCCCCAGCCCCAGTCGGGATACACCGTCCAGAGAGGAATGTGCGCGAAGACTACGATGGGCGCGCTGCTTTTCAAGTGCTTAACATCTTTCTCGAGCCACTCGAGCTGATCCGCGCCCAGGGTGCCAAGCCCGCCCGCCTTGAGGTTCAACACGTTGACCAAACCGATGAAGTGCACGCCATTCTTGTCGAAGCTATACCAACCCCCGCCCTGCGCGGACTTGCCGTAGCGGTCCAGATAATCCTTGCCGTTGTCGGTGAGGACGTCATGCTCGCCGGGAACGAAAAACACATCCTTGGCACTGGCGCTTTTCAGCATTTGATCCACCGTGTCGAACTCGGCGGCCTTGGAGAGGTGGCTGATGTCGCCCGTGTGAAGAATAAAAGCGGGGGGTGTGGGCAAAGCGTTGATCCGATCGATCGCCACTTGCAGAGTCGCGGCCACATCCGGGTTCGCCGCCTTGTTGAAACCCATGTGGCTATCACTGATCTGAACGAAGCTCAATTCACCCATCATCTGCTTGTGGTGCATCTTGGGCAGGGCGCCGAGCGCGTAGGAGCTGAGAACTCCACCCTTGATCACGCACAGCGCTCCCGTGCCCGCCCATGCCATACATTTCAGGAAGCCGCGGCGGTCAACGCCATCGGAGTTGTGGTTGTGATGAATGATGTTGTCATGGCCAATTGAGGAACCTTTCTTCGACATGATGCGTCTCCTTTTTCTCTGGTGCGCTGATTCTCGGCGGTCACTTCATCCGCCTTCACATTGCCATACCGCGATGCTCGTCCGAATATTCCCGGAATGTTTGCTGAATGAGCTTCGGGAATAAAATAGAGCGGGAAGAAGTCTTGCTCTTTTGGCTTTCCCAGGATTTAAGCGGGTGTTCTCAAGCAGTGTTGGGTGGGCAGATGCTGCTCGACGTTTTCAGGATCGGTGGAGCAGTCAGCACTGGTTCCGCACCTTCGGGAGCGCGGGTTCTTCTCGGAAGCTCCGTCTGGGGCGGTGACGTGTTCCGGTTCATGGACCAGCATTGCCGCAAATAGGCCAACACGTGGATTTGGCGTGGGCGGAGTTGCCGGTCGTCCTCTCGAATACGTTGGCGGGCTAGTGAAATGGACTGCTTATGTTCCGATTACTCTGCCATTCAAGTGAAACGGGGGGCAAGCCGTCGCTTCGCCGACATAATGCGAAAACGAGGCCAGCCCCTGGTTGCACGATTCTGTCAGGCGAACTACCTCCCGACTGTGGAGACACCAAGTGTGAGCTGCGAATGAAGCTCCGCCTCATGGGCCGCCGGTCCCCTTTTGTTCCGAGGTACCGGATAGCTCAGCGTCAGGCCCGCTTCCCCAGCATCAAACGTTTGAATTGCGTAACCTGCGGCGGTGTTTACCAGGTTCAATTGGCTGTGATTGGAAATCTCTTTATGATCGGCGACACTGGCCAAAATGATGGCCGACTTTCCCTCTCCCCGGACGACCAGATAATTGTAGGTGCTGGCCGAATCCATTTCCATCGAGATTGTGTAATCCCCCGGCGTCAGGGTTGCGCTTCCCCACCGAGCCTCGACCGGCAGAGTGAATTTCCCCATGTAGTTGCCCTGCGCTTTCCCTTGGCTTGCGGCCAGGCAAAGAGACAGAGCCATGAAGCCAACGTTCATTACTAATTTCAAGTTTCGGATCGATTTCAATTTAGTTCTCCTCTTGGGTTCTGGCGATCCGCGTTTTGATCTTGCCACGCACATCATTTTGACCGCCTCCACCCGCCTATACCGCCACCGCCCAATGAATATTCCTGAAAATTGGGCTGATTTGGCTTCGGGAATAAAATCGCAGGCCCGCGAGTCTTATCTTCGATAGCCTGAATTAGAGGTGAAGCTGGCCGTTGCCGGAAGCAAACCAAATCGGGAGTTTTGAACAGACCGTCCTGCCGCATTTGGATGCGGCCTATAACCTGGCGCGTTGGCTGACGCGCAATGACCATGACGCCGAAGATGTGGTGCAGGAAGCTTACCTGCGGGCCTTCGAATTCTTTGCAGGATTCTATGGCACCGACGGACGCGGCTGGTTGCTCACCATCGTGCGCAACACTTGTTACACGTGGTTACGCAGGAACCGGAGCGGAGAACTTTTGACGCAATTCGATGAAGAAATTCATCGTGAGGAAATTGCGAGCCCGAACCCGGAGGAACTGTTCCTGGAGAACGCAGACCGCCAGCATCTCCAGGACGCTCTGGAAGAATTACCGGCCGAGTTTCGCGAGGCATTGGTGCTGCGGGAGATCGAGGGATTGTCTTACAAAGAAATCGCAGACGTTTCCGGGATTCCGCTGGGTACGGTGATGTCCCGCTTGGCCAGGGCGCGTGATCGGCTGAAGGACGCCCTGGCCCGGCGCATAAAATAAGGAGTGCTAGAGTGAGCTGCCAGGAAACTGAGGGTCTTATCCACGGCTACGTCGACGGTGAGCTGGACTTGGTGCGCAGCATCGAAATCGAGCGGCACATGGAAGGCTGCGAGGGGTGCGCACACGCGTACCAGACCCAGCAGAGTTTGAAAAGCGCGTTCCGGTCCGCCCCACTCAGATTCAAAGCACCGGCGGAGCTTCAAAGCCGCATCCAGTCGTCGTTGCGAAAAGCGGGCAAAGCCGCCCCGGCGCCTCGCGCGTTCCATTGGCTTCCCACACTGAGGTGGGCGGGCGCCGTGGCCGCCCTGGCACTCATGGCCGTCATTGGCTGGAATTTGGCGCGTGTTGCGCGCCCGCCCTCTGGCGATGACCTCGTAGCCCAGGAGGTTCTCGCCAGCCATGTGCGCTCGCTCATGGCCAATCATCTGGCCGATGTGCCTTCCACCGACCAGCACACGGTCAAGCCGTGGTTTAACGGCAAGCTCGATTTCTCCCCGCCGGTCGTGGATTTGGCAGGGGATGGATTCCCGTTGGTAGGCGGGCGCCTCGATTATCTGGAAGACAGGCCGGTGGCGGCGCTGGTTTATCAGCGCCGGAAACATTTTATCAATCTATTCATCTGGCCTTCGGCGTCAGACTCAGGCCAGCGCGCGGTGATGCGGCAAGGGTACAATCTGATTCATTGGACCCATTCCGGGATGACCTATTGGGCCGCGTCCGATCTTAACAACAGCGAGCTTCAGGAATTCGTACAGTTGATCCAAGCACCTGTCACTAAATAAACTGGCTGATTCGCCGCGGGATTCACGCCACGGGGATGCGTCATCTTTTTCCCTAGGCGGGAACTCCTACTAATCTGTCTATGCAAGAAAGGAGGAGTGATAGATCAACCGGCTTTTGTAGAAACTCGCAGGCTCCGAGTTTGAAGACTTCTGATTGCTCATTTGAGTCAATGCTCCCGCTAACCACAATTACGGGAACTTGCTTTGTTTTCGGGTCGGACTTAAGTTGGCGGAGCACAGCGCGGCCTGTCCCCCCGGGCATTTGAATGTCGAGAATGATTGCATCCGGGGTCCGCCGACTGGCGGCAAACCACGCCTGGAATGCGTCAAAAGCGACTGTCACCCGGTAACCCTTTTTCTTGAGACACGATGAGAGCAGGGTTGTTTGAATTGGATCATCATCTGCAATTAAGATCATCATGGATTTATTCCTTTAGTGAATTTCCTGGTACAGCTTCTTTTTGTCTCATTTTCTTAGCCATGAGTTTCAAAGTGCTTCGCGCATTGGGTTGTGACCGCGAGACCGTCGTGCAATTCGGCCCAGAGTTCCCCACAAAACTCTTACGCCGCAACGCACGCGTGGAGCTCCATGGCTTGCTCCACGCGGTTTCGGCCCTTTTCTTTGGCCCTGTAGAGGGCCTCGTCAGCGGCGCGCACCCAGGTAGTTGTGTCCTCGATGTTTGTATTAAGGCCCCCGGCTACGCCAAGGCTCAAGGTGACCGGAATGAGCCCACCCGAGCTTTCGAATGGCTTGGAGGAGATCGCTGCACGTAGCCTTTCGGCCTGCTTCACCGCATCGGCAACTTCACATTCCGGCAGGATCACCATGAATTCTTCTCCTCCATAGCGCCCCACCCAGTCGTAAAGCCTGACACCTGAACCAAGTCTGCTTGCCGCCTCGCGCAAGACTTCATCGCCCACCAAGTGCCCAAAGGTATCGTTGATCTGCTTGAAATGGTCCAGGTCCGCCATGATCACTGCCACTGGCGCGCCCTGGCGGTCGGCTCGGGACAACTCCCGCCGCAAGGCATCCAATGTCGCGCCGCGATTCCAAAGACCCGTCAAATTGTCGTGGGTGGCCTGAAATCGAAGGGCATCGCGCGAAGCAATCAGCGATTCCTGCAATTCAAGAATGCGTATTCCTGAACGGAGACGGGCCTTAAGCTCGCCACTATCAAAGGGCTTGCTGAGGTAATCGTCGGCCCCCGCTTCGATTCCCTCCACCACATCCTCCTTAAGCCCCCTCGCCGTCAGGAGGATGACGTAGGTGTAGGGCTCGGCTCTTAGTTCGCGAATCTTCTGGCAAACCTGAAGCCCATCCATCTCCGGCATCATCCAGTCCAGAATGGCGATGCGTGGAGCATCCTCGCCCTGAAGTATTTTCCATGCTTCTGCGCCATTAGTCGCGATATCCACTTCAAAATTCCATTTCTGAAGCATGACCTCCAGCAGCCGCCGCGAAACCGGCTCGTCTTCGGCTATCAGGATCCTCATGGCTAAACTCCTTTGGTTAATGCTCCTAATGAATGTTTAACGTTATCGATTTCCAATACAAGAGTTTGATAGGCAATTTCCGAATCTCGAAAGTCACCCTGATGGCCCATCGATTCAAGTCGTAGAGCGGCTTCCCGCGCGGCCTCGGCAACAAAATTACTCACCGAACCCTTCAGCGCGTGGGCCGCGAATTCAAGGGCCTTCGAATCCCGCCGCGCAACTGCCTGACGAATCTCTGTCATGTGTTGTGGGCAGTCACGCAGGAACAGGCCCGCCATCTCGGTTAGGAGGTTTCTGTCGCCGTTTACCCGATTTAAGAGTGCGGCTTGGTCAATTGCTTGCTTCGGACTTTCAGTTTGCTTGAAGGGGAGGGAAGGGAGAACACCTTCAATGACGGCAAAGAGCTCCTCAACTTGGATCGGTTTGGAGACGTAGCCATCCATACCGGCGGCCAAGCACTTCTCGCGATCGCCCTTCATCGCATGCGCGGTCATGGCTATGATGGGAATATGCTGTCCGGTCGATTCCTCCCGTTTGCGAATTGCGGCGGTGGCTTCGAAGCCTCCCTTTTCCGGCATTTGAACATCCATCAAGACTAAGTCAATTTCGCCATGATGGGACTGTTCCAGTGCGGCAAGAGCTTCGCACCCATTCACGGCCAAGACGACCGTGTGACCGCGATTCTCAAGCAATCGCGTGGCCAGCCGCTGGTTCACCAAGTTATCTTCTGCGACGAGAATCTTTAGTCCGCGCCGGGCCTCCCGGAGGGAGTGGCGGGTGACCAAACTTTGCTCACACTGGTCCGCAGGTTGCGACGCGAGCACTCCCATGATCGCTTCCCGAAGCTCTGTTTGCCGGATGGGCTTGGTCAAATATGCGGAGATCCCCAGTTCTTTGCAACGCACCGCATCTCCGCGTTGCCCGCCCGAGGTCAACATCATGATCGTGGCATTCGCCAGTCTCGAATTGTGTTTAATACGGTCTGCCAAAGTGAACCCATCCATTTCGGGCATATGGGCGTCGGTCAGAACCAGCGGATAGACATTCCCGTCTTCGAGTGCCTGCTCGAGAATTGCCAGGGCTGCTTTGCCACCCTCGGCCAATGTGGGCTTCATCTGCCAGTGAATCAACATGTCATTCAGAATGCGGCGGTTGGTCGCGTTGTCATCCACTACCAGCACTGGAATGCCTTTCAAGATTGGATAACGGACAGGAAGCTCCGCGGTCTTCGTTTTGGCAATCGGAACCTTGGCGGTGAAATGAAAACTGCTCCCCTTGCCTTCTTCGCTTTTCACCCAGATTTCACCGCGCATCATATCCACCAATTTCTTGGAGATTGTCAGGCCCAATCCGGTTCCGCCGTATTTCCGGGTAACCGAACCATCCGCTTGCGAAAACGCCCCGAAAATCAGTTGCTGCTTTTGCGCGGGAATTCCAATCCCGGTATCGGAAACCTCAAAGTGCAATCCCACTCCGTCTTCCAGATTTGAATCGAAATCGGCGCGAACGACGATTTCTCCTTTATCGGTAAACTTGATGGCATTCCCCACCAGGTTGATGATGATTTGGCGTAGCCGACTGGGGTCCCCAATAATCACATCGGGGACCTCAGGCCTAACGTCGCAAACCAGTTCCAGGCCCTTTTGGTGCGCCCGCAATGCGAGGGTTCTCATCGTTTGTTCCAAGCTGTCGCGCAAGTTAAACTCGATCAGATCCAAGTCAAGTTTTCCGGCTTCCATCCTTGAAAAATCAAGGATGTCATTAATGACGGTCAGCAAAGAGTCCGCAGAGGACTTCGCCATATCTAAATACTCGCGCTGCTCTCGATCGAGTTCCGTCCCCAATACAAGTTCGGTCATGCCCAGTATGCCATTCATGGGTGTCCGGATTTCGTGGCTCATGTTGGCTAGAAACTCGCTCTTGCTGCGGTTGGCGGCTTCTGCGGCTTCTTTGGCCTTTTGAAGCTCAACCCTTTGGCGCTCCCTGTCCGTTACATCAAATCCGAAGCACCGAACAATCGGTTCGCTCAGGCCTTCGCGACGGATCGAATTGGCATATTCAATGATCCTTTCCTCGCCTTGGGGGGTTCGAATGGTCAGTAGTCCATTGGCCTTTCCGCTCTTCCCGATGCTCTCCGAGTAGGGTTGGAGCTGAGGATGGAATCGCGCAGGGACGAATTCGCTCATGTGATGCCCCACCAGATCCTCTAGCGCTGTACAGCCAAAAGCCCGAACTGTCGCCCCATTGGCGCTGAGAATCCTTCCCGTCAGATCCTGAGTGCCCACCAGGACACCGCTGTTCTCCACCAAGTCGCGATATCGAGCTTCACTCTGCTTAAGTCCCTCTTCAGCGGCTCGTCGTTCAGTTACGTCCTCTTTGATTGCGATGAAATTCGAAATCGCCCCCTTTGAATCCCGGACGGGCGTGATGGCCATTTGTTCCGTGTAAAGCGTCCCATCCTTTCGCTTGTTGATCAGGTCCCCCTGCCACACCTTTCCTGCGAGAATGGTCTTCCACAATTGTGCGTAAAAATCAGCAGATTGCTTGCCCGCCTTCAGCATGCGAGGATTCCGGCCCAACGCCTCCGCGGCACTGTAGCCGGTCATCCGGGTAAATGCCGGGTTCACGTATTCAATGCGTCCGGTAATATCGGTGATGACAACGCTTTCCCCGGATTGCTCAATTGCCGTGGCGAGTCTTAGGTTTTCATTTTCTGCCTGCTTGCGCTTTGTGACGTCTCTGGAGATACCCATTGTGCCTATGATGTGACCTTGAGTGTCTCGAAGAGGCATTTTCGTTGTCGATGACCAAGTTTCACGCCCATCCGGCCAGGATTCCTTTTTCTCGATCCCTACCATATGCTGGCCGGTGCTGATGATCTTTTGCTCGTCGTCGAAGGCGGGACGGGCATGCGCTTCGGTAAAGTAATCGAAATCAGTTTTTCCCACGGCATGGCGAGGGTCACCGATGGCGAAAAACCCTGCCAGTGATTTGCTGATCCGTAGAAAACGGCTCTTGCAGTCTTTGAAATAGATGTTATCGGGGGAACTTTCGAGAAGCGCTGTCAACAAATGCCTTTCGCTCTCAAGCTCCATCTCCGCGCGCTGGCGAACCCCAATCTCACGATTCAGGAGGTAGAAAACCGAGACGAGAAGGAGAAAACTAATCGAGATGCCAAGGAGGAGGACGCGGCCGGCATTTCGGGCATTCACCGCCATTTCCAGCTCGCGTTGCTGCATTAATTTTCTTTGCCGACTCTCCATTTCTCGAGTGACACGTCGGACATCCTCCATCGATTTCGTTTCGTCACCTTTCATGATCACCTGCAATGCCGCCTCACTTCCACGCCACTTCCTCTCCGTAATCGAATTCTGGATATTGGTGAGACTGGTCCCAATCAGTACGGCAAGCGAGGGAAGAGTTTGACGGGACTCGGGGTCATCCGCCGTCAGATTCTCCAGCTCCTTGAAAGTTTGATTGACGTCGGCCATGGCGGCCACATACGGCTTGAGGTAATCACTCTTTCCGGTGAGCAGAAAACCCTGCTGCCCAATTTCAAAATCCTTCATTTCAGAGAGCAGACTTTCGAGCTTTTCAATTACCAAAGTGTTGTGGCGCCTCGCCGCCACCGAGCGCATAAAACTTGAGATCGTACGGAAGGCAATGCATCCGACCAAGGCCAGAACCCCCAATGCCAACCCGAAGACCGCTGTAATGAATTTTTGAGAATTTATCCTTTTCATGTCCAGCGACTCCTAAGTTACCAAAGGGCGAGGATTCCACTCGGGCTCGCCAATGCCAGTTTGCGCCCCGCCTCTACTGGACGGATTTCCGCAATGGCCTCTTCGTGTAAATTGCTCACATCCCCCCGCCGTCTCTCTCTGATGCTGTTCATCATTCCCCTTATTACCAAGCTGGGGGTTCGTGTTTGTTTTCGCCAATCTTTCTTGTGAGTTACAGGCATCTTCTGATTTTCGAATTCGGTACCCGACTGACCAGGCTCCGCTCACAGTCCTGCCCGAAAGCCGTAGATACGCTTTGTGCCACCTGGTGTAACCGCGGCTCCCCAGCGGCTCTCCGCTTTGAGCTTGATGTTCTGGCCGCCGGCAAATTGCGCACAAACAAAAGTAACCATTTCCCCATCGGCTAGGTTCATGGATAAGATGGCCGCGAATCCTGCCCTGGATATGTTCTCTGTCACAGAGGATTCTTCCTCACCTTTCTCGTTCTGTATCACGATGGGGAGTTGGAGGGCAAGTCGCCGGTGTGCTCGGGTATTGATGCATGAGATCGCCTTTTCGACTCTCGGTGGGGGCGCCACATCTTCAAACGGAGGATAGGCCGGAGGACGGAGGCCAGGCTCCGCGTACGTCCAATAGGTGTGCTTGCCGCAAGTCGGGCACGAGCATGCAATCAAGCCGGTAGACTTCAGAACTTCGATTTCCGGAGGCATTAATGAATAGGGAGACTTGGTATGACAGGCTCTGCACTCCAATTGAACACCTGGCTCGCAGTTCTCATGGGCATTGAAGGTGGGAAATGTCACGTCCCAAATGTTGCGGTCCTTCTCGATGCACTGCACCACCCACTCCGCACCGCCATGGTCGGTATATTTGGTCAGGCCGACAATACGAAAATCCGCCTCGAAGTAGTTCTCCAGATTCACGAGGCGAACGATGTCATTGGGATAGACCCAATTCTTCAGGACGATCCGGGCGCCCCATGCCATGACCTCAGTGGTCCGTGCCTCTTCGACGAACGCGCCTCTGCCTTCGTCATAAGCCGAAACACGAATTGGGATGTCGATTGACGCGCGATCCGAGGCAAGGCTTGACCTTTTATGTTTCAAAATGTCTTTTACCTCAACCTCATCAGAAATTACTTGGCAATCCATATTAAGGAGCAGCACTGAATTAATCCCCCTGTGTATTGATGAGTGCCAATGAGCCTTTGCCTCGCCTTTCCGGCGACCCTGGGAAAAACTCCCACCAATCTAGTTTCCATTAGCCACCATTTACAAAGCATTTAAGGTGCCGAACGCAAACCCACCGCCCTAATTAACTATCTTATTTTCAATAACTTAATCGAATTCAGAGCGACTCTTGGTCAGCGAGTATCTAACAAGCGTCAATTCATGATTCAGATGTTCAGAATTTATACATCAGCATTCGGAGGGGGGACTCAAAGCGGGCGTAAGGCAGTGTTATTCCGGCTTCGAGAGGTCATCGGGAGGGGGTAAGATTGAAATCTTCTGGGTGGTTTGGCCAACGATCATTGCCCCATCCTGTCAAACCTGCTTGTTCTGGCGTCCCAACAGATCTAATGGCATGGCGGCGGGCCGAGGTTCGGTAACACGATGGATGGCAGCATAAAGTTCGTCCGGCCGGAAGGGCTTGGAGATGTAGCTGTCCATGCCGGCCGCAAGACAGCGTTCGCGAGCCCCTTGCATAGCGTGACCTGTCATGGCGATAATTGGAAGGTGATTCCCTGGGCCCTTCTCCTGGGCGCGAATCGCGGCGGTGGTCTCAAACCCATCCAACTCCGGCATCTGAACGTCCATCAGGATTACGTCGAATCCAGGGGCGCCCGTCTTCTCCAATCGGGCCAACGCCTCTCGTCCGTTGTTTGCTGACTCTATTTTGTGACCATGCTTTTCGAGAAGGCGGATGGCCAGTTGTTGGTTGACCGGATTATCCTCGGCCAGAAGAATTCGCAGGCCTCGCCGTGGTTCAATTCGACTCAGGTTAGGCGAGCAAGACGGCGCCGATGGGACTTCCTCATACCCGGCCTGGACACCCGCGCGGGGCGAAGCGAGGACGTTTTCCAATCCAAAACTTGCCGTAAAGTGAAAAGTGCTCCCCTTGCCCACTTCGCTCTCAACCCAGATTCTCCCGTCCATCATCCCGACAAGTCGCTTGGAGATGGTCAGCCCCAGACCGGTTCCACCGCGCTTCCGAGTGACGGAGCCGTCGACTTGCGAAAATGCTCCGAAAATATGCTCCAACTTCTCTTGGGGAATGCCGCATCCGGTATCCGAAACCGCGAAATGCAGCGTGATTCCATTCCCCGATTGCGATGCGACTTGGACTCGGACGGTCACCGTGCCAGCTTCAGTGAATTTAATTGCGTTTCCAACCAGGTTGATGATGATCTGCCGAAGGCGGGCCGGATCTCCCACGACGATTGCCGGCACTTCCGGCCGCATGTCACACAAAAGCTCCAATCCCTTCTGTTGGCCCCGCAAAGCTATCGCTTTGATCGACTGCTCCAGGCATTCCGGCAGATTAAAATCGATCGAGTCGATTTCGAATTTTCCCGATTCAATTTTAGAGAAATCCAGGATGTCATTAATGATAATAAGCAAAGAGTCTGCCGAGGACTTCACCATCCCGAGATACTCGCGCTGTTCCGAGGTGAGGCCAGTTTCGAGGGTCAATTCAGTCATACCCAGGATTCCATTCATGGGCGTACGAATTTCGTGACTCATATTGGCGAGGAACTCGCTTTTGGCGCGATTCGCGGCATCCGCAGCCTCTCTGGCCATCTGCAATTCAGCCTCAGCTCTCTTCCTTTTGGTAATATCAATGATGGTCCGTTGAATTGCCATCCTCCTGCCATCGTCCCCCAGAGTCGCGGTAGCGCTCTCCAATGCCCAAATGGGTTTCCCATCCTTGCCCCGCAAGCGGAATTCGGCATTGCTGATGAATCCGTCCCTCTTTATGGCATCCACTATTTTTGACCCCTCGTCAAGATCCCAGTAGAACTCTTGAATGTAGCGATCTAAGGCGAATTCCGGTGTAGGACAACCAACCAGTCTGATAAAGGCCTCGTTGCAATCCAGAATCTTCCCCTCCAGGGTTGTGGAGCAAACAGCGGCAAGATTGCGCTCAAAAAGGAGCCGGTACCGTTCTTCAAGGGAGGCGATGCGGCGCAAACGAATCAGGAGGGCGCCCGTTTGCTGGCTCACCCGGCGTCTTAACGCCACAACCCACATAATTGCCGCCAGCAATAAGATGAGCATCAGCCCAAGGGTTCGCAAAAGGTGTTGGCTGGTCCACCAGGGAGCGCGTTCCAGCACGACGATGTCCTGGGGATTGCGGAGAACAATCTGAAATGTTGGAGTGGTCCCGCTACCGTTTGTTTGCAACAGGCAGAGCCCTGTCAATTGAAGCAGACTTCCATTTTCCAAAGACTGAAGCTCTTTGTCCGAACTGGAACCTGGCAAATGTGCTCTGAACACCGCAGAGCCTTCCTGCAAGACCAGAGTATTGTCACCAGGCACACTCGTGCGCTGGAGCAGACGTCCGTTGATCTTTACCAAGGCAGAATCGAAATCGCCTGAATCTATTTGCTCCGCTTTCATATCGACAGGCTGGGTGGGAAGCCCGTGGCCTACCTTCCGGAAAATGGCGTCCTCTAGAAACGGCTCGAATTCGCCTAAAGCTGGAAATCCAGCCACTTCCACCAAGTCGCCTGGCACCAATGGGTCCGTCTGCCTCGTTCGAATATAGATGTCGTCGGTTTGATCTCTGATAAACAGTCCATCACCCTGCCGCTGAAGCGTGACCACTCCACTTACTCTTACCCGGCGCCCAGAATTCTGCGACAGTGAAAACTGCATTAGGCTGGCGATGGTTTGCGGTGGATCTGTGAACGGATCAGATGGTGCGGGTTTTTCGACGAAAATCTCGGCTGGGCTTGGGACATAAAGCAATACTCCGATCAACTGTCTCTTGCCATTGAAATTGGCCCCACAAACCCCGCGGACACGAACTTTGTCATCAACTAATTTGAAGATTTCAGAGTGGTTCAGGCCAGGTACCATGGCTGTAAGCCGCCCGTCCTCCATTGCGATGTTAATTGCAAGCAGCTGCTTTTTTGATCCGCCTATCCCGACTGACCGCACGATTCCTTCAACCTCCAACCACTGACTATCCTCTCGCGTGGAGGCCATTTGCAGGAACGGAGCCCGCCGGGCAACCGGAAGTGGCGCCCGGCCTATTACTCTCCACGTGGGATTGGTGATTTGGGGGGCAAAATCAGGAGCTGACGTGATTCCAACCAGGTCAATCATTTCGCCCGGTGAGGCGGTCCGGTCAGTTCCAACCAAATCCACCCAGATCCCTCCTGTCGAATCCTGAATAAACAAGTCGGGTTCCGAATGATCGAAGTAGGTCACCACGCCGCGCAGGTGAACGGGAAGACCTCGTTTGGCTTGATCGGCGGTGAGGTGCCGAATCTGGTCGACGCGTGTTAAAACCGGCTGACTTGTGGGAGATAGAGCAGGTAGCTGGGCCGCCTGAGTCGGAAGCACTATGAACACCAGGACTTCGGCCAGCAAAAGCACGCGCGACACCGAAAGGCGGAACGATGGGCTCAAAAAGGGGAATTCGAACTTCATCTGGTGGTCGCCTCTTTGGGAACCAGTTTTTCCAGTTCGGGTTTGACGACGGCCTCAAAGCAGTCCGGGCAAATACTGTGGCTGAATTGAGCCTCGGAATGTTCGCCCACGTAAGTTTCCACATTTTGCCAGTAATTGTCATCGCCGCGGATTTTCTTGCAGTATGAACAAATGGGAAGCAATCCTTGAAGCTGCTTCACCTGCTCTAGGGCGTGGGTTAATTCTTCCACCTGGTCGGCCAACTTCCGCTGCAATTCAACCAAGCGCACCCCCACTTGGACGCGCGCGCGCAGCTCTTCCCGGTCGAAGGGCTTCGAAATGTAGTCGTCGGCTCCGGCTTCCAGACCGCACACAATATCCGCCCTGCCGTTCCTCGCTGTAAGCAAAATGATATGAATGGGAGACATGCCCTGATTCGCGCGCACCTTCTTGCACAGCTCAATGCCATCTATCTCCGGCATCATCCAATCGAAAATCACAATCCTCGGACGGTTTTCACGGCTGAGGATTTCCAGCGCCTCGCGCCCGTCCTTGGCCAACACAACCTCGTAACCCCATTTGAGCAAACAACTCTCGAGTAGCCGCCGGGAAACCGCATCATCTTCTGCAATCAGAATTTCCATGGAATTCTCCCTTTTCAATGACTCAATTCGTCCAAGAGCCGTGGGTAGCCAGCCCTGGTTCTTGAGTGTCTGCGGTGTCTCCCGACTCTTGCGCCGCCCAAGACGTCTCAGATGGGATTTCGGCCGGCAATGCGCGCATACCTGCGACCTGACGTCGGATGCCTTTCCATACCAGCTCCGGAATTGATAAAAACACTTTCACAACTTCGGGATCAAACTGACGGCCGGACTCACGAGCGATCTCGGCACTGGCATCTGAGAAAGGAAGAGCGTTGCGATAAGAGCGGTCAGAGGTCATCGCATCCAGAGTGTCGGCGACAGCAAATATTCTGGCCCCGAGCGGGATCTCCTCCCCCACTAAACCCTGGGGATACCCCGTCCCATCAAAACGTTCGTGGTGGGTCAAGACGATTTCCGCGGCTGGAGCAAGAAACCCGATCCGGCATACCAGGTCGTAACCGATGCGAGCGTGGGTCCGCATCACTGAAGTTTCTTCTGATGTCAGTTTGCTGGGCTTGAGCAAAATTGAATCCGGAATGCCTATCTTACCGATGTCGTGGAGATACGATCCGCGCGCGATTTGCCGAAGTTGCTCATTGGGACAACCCATCTTTTGGGCCATTTCAAGACAATAAAGACTTACCCGGCGGGAGTGCCCCTCGGTCTCCGAGTCGCGCAAATCGAGAGCGGCCCCAAGGGCTTCAAGCGTCTCGTCATAACTAAGCTCGATGCGTTTCATGGCCGTCCGCAATTGTTTGGTGCGTTGTTCGACCATATCCTCCAGGTTTCGTCGATAGCTTTCCAGCTCGGATTCCATTGCTTTCTTGTCCAGGGCCCGCTGGACGCTGGCCAGCACGGCCTCCAGCTGGAAGGGTTTCAACAGATAGTCGTCGGCTCCCACCTTCATGGCCTTGATGCCGTTCTGGATTTCGCTATCCGCCGTTGCCATCAGCAATGCGAGGCGGGGGTAGCTCTTGTGCGCTTCGTCCAGAAGCGTCAGTCCGGAAATGCCCGGCATCCTTAAATCAGATATAAGGCCATCAAAAGACTCATGCTTCAAAAGCGCCAGGGCTTCATCTCCGTTCGGGCAGCCTTGGCATTCAAAACCCTTAAGAGATAGGAATTCCATAAGCATTTCACGCATGGGTGGTTCGTCATCTACCACCAAAATCCGATACTTCCTTTGCTCTTGATTCATAGTTGCCCCCCCTTCACGTTCTCGCCGTCTCTAAAATAACGCATCATCCTCTATCGCCTAACGCATGTTCAGGCCCAAACGCTCTTTGGCCGTTCATGCCCTAAAGGGTGTTATTCATCTATCGGATAGAGGAATAATTCAAAGCGAACACAAACCATAGGGGCTGGCGCGATTGATTACGGCTGAGAGGTGTGTTCAAAAAATGAGCAGTCATGCGTGAGGGCGCAGGACCCGTGGGTGAACTCCCCCCCGTTTGCTGTGGCGAACTGCGCCATTCTGCTGTAAGGTGGTCTTATGACGGTAGGGACTGAGAAATCGACCGTTCGCCTTGTGGCAATCGACGATGACGCGGCCACCCTCCAGTTGATCAGTACCGTCCTGGCTCAGGATAAGCTCGAAATTTTCACCGCCACTGATCCTGAAATCGGCCTTCAAATCGTCTATCAAAAAAAACCCCAAATAGTATTGACTGATCTGATGATGCCGAAACTTGGGGGTATGGAATTGCTGGAGAGAATTCAGGCGTTCAACCCGACCATCGAAATCATCCTGATGACTGGCCAATACTCAACTGAATCGGCGGTCGAAGCCATCCAAAAGGGCGCCAGCGACTACATGAATAAGCCTTTATCCGTCGACAAGCTGCGTAACCGGGTTGAGAAGCTTGTTCAAGAGGCTCATCGGGCGCAGCGGGCTTTCCAGCTCGACCACGAACTGGTGGAAGCTTACTCTTTTGAAGGCATCATCGGCCGGAGCGTCGAGATGCTCGATGTCTACACGCGTATCCGGCGCGTTGCGCCTCACTTTCACACAGCCCTCGTAACCGGGCCGACAGGCACGGGCAAGGAATTAGTTGCTCGATCGCTCCACCATTTGAGCCCTGCGGCTTCGGGCCCATTCGTGGTCTGCAACTGTTCAGCAATCATTGAAACGCTTTTTGAAAGCGAATTATTTGGATACGTTAAGGGCGCGTTCACGGGCGCCACCCAGGACAAGATCGGAATGTTTGAATACGCCAACGGTGGAGCCTTATTGCTGGACGAAATCGGTGAAATGCCTCTCACCACACAAGCCAAACTGCTGCGCGTCCTGCAAAGCCAGGAGATCCAGCGCGTAGGTTCACCTGCGGCGCGTAAAATCGACGTTCGGGTGGTCGCAGCAACGAATCGCGACCTGCCCGCACTTGTTGCTGAAAAGCAGTTTCGAGAGGATCTCTTTTACCGTCTCTCGATGGTCGAGATAAAGCTTCCCTCCATGATGGACCGCATCGAGGATCTCCCGTTATTAGTCCGCCATTTCTTAGAGCAGTTTGCCAGACAATATGACAAACCCATAGCCACCCTCACACGCCGTGCCCAAGCCCTCTTAGCTCGGCATCCCTGGCCGGGAAACGTGCGGGAGTTGGAGAATGTCTTTGGTCACGCTTGTATGATGGCAGAGGGCAACATTATTGATGTGGCGGACCTTCCCAGCTATTTGAGCAAGCCCGGGAGCCGCGCGACTCTTCAGGATGACGTAACACTTCCCTTGGAGGAACTTGACCGGCGCCATGCTCGGCGCGTCTTAGACCATGTTGGGGGGAACAAAGTTCGAGCTGCTGAAATCCTTGGAATTAGCCGGGCGACGCTCTACCGCTTAATAGCCGAAAACCCACCCGAAGCCAAGAAAGAATTCGAACAACCTCAGCCTTGAAGTATGAGGGTTAGGCCTCGGGAGGAACCGGTGTCTTTTTCGCCGCGTCCATGTATGTATTCTGCACATCTGGGCCTCCCATCGAACCCGCCAAAGCAACTTCAATGCAGGGATGATTCTCAAGTCCCGAAATGAATTAACTGATCTGTTTCTAGCGAGCAACAACCCGCACGACGCGAATAAACCTCTTGTTGTGAATAGATTGAAGCAACTCCAAGATAATCTAATCAAGAGCTGCGTGCCCTGCAATCTCTCCGCTTGACCTCATCTGGACCCGCCGCTTGTGAATTGGTATCCGAATTGCCCACTAGTGTTTCGAGTTTGGCGATTCAAGAAATCATAGGAGAGTGTACCGTGCCCCTGAGAATCATGGTAGTCGACGACGAAAAGCCCATTCTAGACCTACTTCGAATTACCATCGAAAGCGATGGATATGAGGTCCTGGCGACCCAGGATAGCGAAGGGGCGGCTGCATTACTGAAGAGCGAGAAATTCGATGGACTTTTTGCCGATGTGCGCATGCCCAAGATGAACGGGTTTGAGCTGACGAAGGTGGTGCGAGGATCTCCGATGAACTCCAGAATTCCGGTCGTTCTCATTACGGGCCTCGGTGATGTTCAGACTATGCGGGAAGGATTTCAGGCAGGGGCGTCTTGTTTTCTTGCCAAGCCCGTGGGGCCGAAAGAAGTTTCTGGACTTGTGAGAGCCCTGCGTGGCGCCATGTTAAAGGAACGCCGCCGGCATGCCCGCTTGCCCTTCCGAACCGCAGTTAGTTGCCAGGTCGACGATCAGGCCGGCCGCCACTTTGAGACAGTCAGCCTGAACATAGGGGAAGGCGGCATGCTCTTGAACCCAGATGGCGGGGTCGAAGTGGGCCAGCGGATTAAAATGGATTTTGCACTCCCTGAGGGTGCTCAAATCACAAATGTGCATGCCCTGGTGGTTCGTAAGGATCAGGGAGGGAGCGCCGGAATTGAATTCGTTGCACTGCCCCTCGAAAACCTGGAAGCCATCCGAAATTTCATCATCGCTGAAGTCGCACGCTAGCCAAGGTTCACCCCCCCAATTCCTCTTTATACCCACTATGAAGCGGCCCTGAGCAACCGGGCCGCTCCTTCCTATTTGTCGGCGCACACTCTCCGTCACTTCACCGCTCTATTGCAGATTATGGGACTGACCCATTTTTGAACAGTGGTATCCAGGCTGAACATTTTTCGAGCGGTGGGGATTTCAATGGAAGCAAAGTCTCCCCTTAACTCATTGAGACTTAAAAGGTAACAGGAGGTCGCATCAGGCATTCGTTTGGCCCGTGGTTTGCATTGTTTTCATTGCAAGGCAACAAGCAAATGTTGACCGAGAGCAGAACGCAGACCAATTCGATGCGAAGACGCTCAAAAAGATAGGGAGTGATTCAACCATGCGAGTCTTTGACAAAATCAACCCACAAGGTCTTGAACGTCGTGAGTTCCAACTCGGGATTTTGGCCATATCGACCATTGGCATCATGGCCGCGGGTCTGGCTGTTTTCATGCACCAGACCGTTTTCTCGGATCTGGCTGCGGCAGGAGATCCGATGACACGCAGAATCTTCTTCGCCTTCTGTGCGTTGTCAACTCTCATGGTCGCTTATTTGCTGAACCGCCAGGTTGTGATCTATCAATTACGAAGGAAACTCTCCGAGGATCAGAATCGATTGACCCAAATCCGCGACCAAGCGAGCTCGGATTTGCTCAGAACCCTTCCAGGCATGAGCCGCTTTCAGGATCGGCTGGCCATGGAGTTCCGCCGCACCGTAAACTCTCGGGATCCTCTCACCGTCCTGTTATTTCTATTGAACCCAAACTCTCCACCCTCCGACGAGAACCAGATTACTAACATTTACGGTGACGCTGCCAAGGCTATCCTCCTGAAGATGCGAAATGGCAACTCACTTTATCTATTTGAATCCGGCACGTTCGGAGTGGTGCTGCCTGGAATCACTACGACCATGGCAGGTCGCTTGGCAGAGCGCTTCTCGCTGAGTCTCATGAATGCCAGCGACTCCGGGGTGCGGTTTTCATTCATGTCACGAGTGATCAACTTTCCCGAAGAATGCGGCACAGCCAGGGAAATGGAGCAGGCAGTCCGCTCAGTCGTGCCCGTGCGAGTTCCTTCATTACCGTTGCAGGTAGAGGATGAGACCTTCGCGGACGCAGCCTGCGGAGCATAAGCCCAAACGCAGAGAGCACCCTATGCGCACACAGACGATTAAAACCGAAGGCCGGCTCGAAACCCAAGGATCTGGGGCAACCATGAAACATGACTGGCTTGTCGAAAACGAGGACGCGAGGAAAACCCTTCACGACCTCTACTTCGAAACGGGGTCATTGCCTGGCCAGCAACCCCAGGTTAAAGCGAAAGAGCCCGAGAACGCAGAGCCTGTGAAGCAATTGACACAGTCAGTGAACTCAGGGGCAGTGGAAAACGAAGCCTTTGGAAACAGCGTCCAGGCCGGAAACTTCACGGGAACATGGGTTAGGCGCGTAGCCTTTGTTGCTTTAGCGCTCTTTGTTGCCTTTGGGGTCTATCGAGCCATTCCGCGATTCGAAATTTCTACAACAAAGACAGAGCCCCACCACACTCGGTCGCCCCTGATCCGGGAGGCACTTGAAAGAAGGCAGAGTGCGCCTCCATCGCCCCTGCCCGCGTCCGCCGGGCCGGCATTGGGGAGTCTTACTGTATCCCCTTCAATGATTATGGCGCGGTACCAGCCCGGCCAGAGCAGCACGCAGACTTTGAGTATCGACAATCAAACACCCAATGCAGTGACCTTTGAAATGGAAGCGGAAGACTTGGGGGGCGATGGCGAGGAAATGATTCTAGTTCCCGCCGGGGACTCATCCAACAGCGTCGCAGCCACAGCAGTGTTTTCTCAGAAGTATGTTCGAGTTGAGCCGATGGATAGGGCAACCGTGCAAGTGACTTTGACTTGGCCGGCGAGCACCACCATTCGGGGTGTGTTGGCCCGATTCCGGGCCACGGACGAAATTCAATTGGGCGGCACGGGAAATATGACGGCTTCCCTCGGAACCCTGATTGTGTTTGCCCGAACGCAAGAGTCCGGCACTCAGAACCCGGACGTGCCTTTGGACCCTCATCCGTCCCAGGCACGCTTCACTATTTCACAATGGCCGATGGAGAGAAGCTCCGCGCCGGCAGGCTTAGGCAACTTGAGTAATTCGAATAATTCAAAGAACGTCAAATCCACAAATTTTGCAGGATTGGGGGAGAATCAGTGAGGAAAACCGGGATGAATGGTTCCAGTGAGGAACGTGGAGTGAGTCTGATCGAGACGATGATGGCCGTTTGCATTGCCTTGTTCTCAGTCTTCGGCATGGGCGGCTTGATCGCTCAGGTCGCGGCCACCACCAAGAACCAGGGGACAGAAACTACCCAAGCCACCATCTTTGCCCAGGACAAGATCGAAAACCTGCTTTCGCTGAATTTTATCAATTGCAACGTCCCCGCCGCCTCGCAGCCACAGTCCTGCAACACAACAGGGATCAGCGACGCCTCCTGGACACAGGGTTTGCTTGCGGGCGGAGCGACGGCACCAGAACAGGGGGCGTGCCCGACGATGGGCCTCACTGTCGGCTATATCGATTTCCTGGATCACAGCGGTGTGCCCATCACCGGCGCCTCTTGCGCCGCGCTCGCCACCACAAGCATAGCTTATGTCCGGCAATGGCAAATCACAGATCTTCCATCAACCGGCCAGCCCATGAAACAAATCACCGTAGTCGTCTACTCGCTCAATGCCACCAGTAAGCTGGGCGGAACGCCCATCGTGGTTCTCACTAGCGTCATATCAAATTAAGGACACAGAGATGAAAACAAATTCTTGCGCTCACGATGCAATCAAGCGGTATAACACGACAGGCTTTTCCATGGTGGAGATGACAATCAGCGTGCTGATTACCACCCTCCTGATGTCAGCGGTTTTTCCCTTCATCATTCAGGCGCAGAAGAAGCTCCAAGGTACGCAGGTGGAGGCAGAATCAAATCAAGGCGCCCGCGGAGCCATGGAACTCTTGACCCAGGAGATAGGGCAAGCGGGCTACAACCCGAATTTCTCCACTAATCGGATGTGTGCCTTGCCCGTGACTGCCAATGCCGACCCCCAATGCGTCGCGATTAACGGCATTTCCGAGATCGGCATAGGCGATTGGCTGTCAGTAGATACCGGGGTAAATAATGAGTTCGTTCAAGTGACCGGTACAACGGCGACGGGCGCGTGCTCCTTGGCCAACCAGATTCAGGGGGTTTTCATCATGAACCACACCTCGCCCGCGACCACTTTCCCCTTCCGGGTGGCGAGCTATAAGCTACCTTACCCTACGGGAATCCTGACCGGCGCCGGGACCTCCAGCGACCACGTCCTGGAATTTTATGGTGACGTGAACGACGACGGCGTGATCAATTATGTTGTGTACAGCCTTCAACCGACAACAACACCCTCGACCACGATCTCGATCAATGGGCAGAATTACATCCTTTATGATCTTATGCGTTCGATTACGCCGGTGACATTTGGGGCAGGACCTAAAAATAATGCGGCTTCCCCGGTGGTCCGAAACGTGCTTTATCAGGACATTTCCTCCACCAACCCGACCGGGCCCACAGGGAAATCCCTTTTCGCATTCCCCAACACCATCCTAGTGGGGATCGTGCCCAACCAAACCAGTGTTGTCGGAACTGTAGTGATCAGCATGTGTGTGGCAGTCAACCCGCAAAACATCGAAACGAACCAGGTGGAATGGCGTGTTATGTCCACGCAAATTCGCCCTTTGAACCTTTCAGCCGCAGTTCAGGTGAACCAGGCCGGGGGATACAAATTCCTCCCTTTAACCCCCACCGGACTGCCAATGCAATAGGCAAAATTACATCATTGGAGTGTCAAGATGAATAATCAATTGAAATCATCAAATGAATCCACGCAAAGGCCCCGAGAGCACGGGGTCGCTTTGATTGTAGTTTTGCTGGCCCTCCTCATCCTTTCCATTCTTACGGCCACTCTGGTTTTTCTTGCGCGGTCTGAGACGATGGCCAGTAACAACTATAAGATGGATACGCAGGCGGATTATTTGGCAAAGGCGGGAATTCAGGAAGCACGCAATTGGTTCGCGAGTCCGCGCTACCAGGCGGTCTCCCAAGCTCAGGCGGGGACTTCTTACAATGTCAGCGCCACGGGGCCTCCCTACAATCTGTGGACCTTCAATACTTCACCCGTCCAATGTACTGCGTCGACTTGTCCCAATCTGAATGGGACTGTTCAGTTGATTGGGATTGCGGGGACGGGAAGTTCAGATTATCCCATCAATTCTGTGGCCTTGAAATTTGCCTCCGATATGGCGGACGTGCCCTTAACGGGCGACGCCAACAATTCCGGTAGTTTCTCCATTAACGCTGTGCTGCTGAATTATGAGACGGTGAATACAGGCACGCTCGCCGGCGTCAATGCGGTTCCAATGGAAACATGGCTGATTACGTCGCGCGCCACCTGGTCTGTGGGGGCAGGATCGACAGCTCGAGTTGGAATGGCCGAAGAACAATCCATCATCCAGCCAATTTATTTGCCGAGTTGGGGTAACGCTCTCTACGGGTATTGTTCGGTGTCCATGCAGGGCAGCGCCGGAGTGTGCACTGATGCCTTCAACTCCGACCTCGGCCCGTACGGTGGTGGCAATCCCACAGTCGCCTCCGGGTCCTGCGACTCAAATTCAACCAACGTGATCAAGGCAGGAGCCGGTGTAGGCGCGAATGGTTCCGTAACCCTGGGATCCAACGTCACTGTGTCGGGAAATGTTGCGATTGGAACTAATCCTACACCGGGCTGTGCAACTCCCTACGGTTTCAACGGCAACACTACCTCAGTTTTGGGTGAGGTCGTAAACAGCCCGCACGTGGATCCGTCCAAAGCGCCCACTTTCAGACCAGGCTTCCCCTCCGGGGCGCCCAGCTACACCATAGGCACAAAAAGTACGACCGTCCTTCCGGCGGGGCTGACCATGCCCGCCGTGCCACCGTGGCCCGATTCCACAAGCGCTCCTCCCCTTGCGGCCAACTCCCCTTGCATGAATAATGATGGGAGCTGCAATGGTACGGCGGCGCACCCCTATGAGATTGGGAGCATTAGCATGTCTGGGGGAGGGAGCGGCGCCAACGCACCCGTCCTGAATTTGATAGGGGGCCCGGATGCATTTCATCCCGTCGTGTATGACATTGACAGCTTCAGCCAGAACCAAGGCTCCATCGTCATCTCCGGCTACGTCATACTGAACATCCAATCCACGTTCTCGATAGGCGGTCAAGGATTGGGAAGCGCTCTCACTTGCGCCAAGACGCCTTGCAGCAACGTTCCGCCAGCCGCGGTTCAAGTGAACGCTTCCTGTTCGGGAGGATGTATAAACATCGGAGGGAATGGCGCGGTCAGTATGCTGGTGAATGCCCCCAATGCCAACGTGACCCTGGGAGGCGGCGGTAGCAGCGGCTATTTTATTGGAGGCGTCCAGGCAAACAACATCAGCGTTCAGGGCGGGTATCCAGTTCACTATGACGTCCAGATGAACCGGGCCGGGGGAACGGTCGGAACAATGGTCGCGTCAGGCTACAACCGTAAGAAGTTGTGATTCATGGGACAGCCTCAATTCGTGACTCCGTAAAGTGTGACCCTCACTGACAAACGGCACTGGCGGGCGCCCGGGATGCAATGGCGCTCTTTGGAGCAACCATCAGGCGGGACTTATAATATCGCCTCCGATAAGACGCAGTGCCTATGCCGCGTGCGATAATTAATAGCGTGAAACTTTCCAGCTCTGAGGCTTGGGATCTCAACCCTCAAGCTCGCAGTGAGGTGTCGCCGTTGATTGTCCCTCCACGGGGCTCAAGACCCGCCGATGGACCCGGGTATTCGATCGTTGAGTTGATGGTCGTCATTCTGGTAGCGTCCATAATTATTGCCATCGCGATTCCACAGGTTTTGGCGGCGTTAAAGGGCTACCGGCTACATGGCGATGCCAGTGCGATCAGCGCACAATTAAACGTCACGCGCTTTCGCGCCACTTCCCAATACACGCCTTACCGGTTGAATATCATCACGGGGAGCTCTCCTCCATCCTTCAGCATGGAGCGGCTGTGCGGCACTGATACGGACTGTCTGCCCCCTTCCGCTCCTTGCGTTCAATCTTACATGCCATACCTCCAAGCGGATATTGAAAGCGGGGCTCAATACCTTGCCACGGGGGACAGCTTTACCACCGTCAATCCTGGGGGCGCCGTCTTGCCACCCTCGCTCGGCGGGACGGGAACAGGGTCCACAGTGTTCTATTTCAACACACGTGGACTTCCCGTCGATTGCACGGGCACTCCACTCTCGAATGGCGGCGCAGTAATCTATCTCCAAAATGCGGATAACCTGATTGACGCTGTGGTGGTTACGGCGGGCGGGCGAATCGGCATTTATGCATGGAGCTCCAAGGGCAATTCCTGGGTCCCGCGCTAGGCTGCAATATTCCACCGCAACTCGCACACTTGCCGTGGTCCAAATCCCGTAATATCCAACATATTCGATCCTGTGCGGGCATGGGGCACATCTACGGTTAGGCCGTTGCCCGGCAAGTGGAGCGGATGATATGGTTGTTCCTGTGGTGATAAAAACGACCTATCCGTTTTGTCGCTCGCAGCGCCCCACGGAGGCGTGCGGGCGCACGCGGGCGGGATCGAGAGATCTTGGGTTCAAGGCCCTTAGCGGCATCCTCAATGCTCTGGAGCCTGCCGAGGGGAATCTCGATTGGTTGGCGACCGTGCTCTCCTTCGGACAACTCTAGTCGCCTACCCGGCAGATGAAAAGGCGCCACGGCCACCAGGAAGGGCCAGGTTCTAATCCAAGAGAAAGGCTATCCTTTGCGGGTTCTTCAAATTTGTCTTGCCATTCCAGTGCTCCTCGCATCGGCCGAAAATCCGCGGCACGTGATGCCCAAAGGACCCCTCGTTCATTTGACCAGCGGCACGGTGGAGGGAGTAATTCAGGGCAACATCGCCGTATTTGAAGGTCTACCCTTCGCGATGCCTCCGGTAGGGCCTCTGCGATGGCGCGAGCCTCAACCTGTTGCTGCTTGGTCAGGGGTGCGCGACGCGACCAGGCCGGCCCATCCGTGCGTGCAGAACCTTGCGGGCACAGACAACTTCATCCAGCCGCTCGCGGCAGCTTACGGCGCCGCATACAGCCGTCAGACGCTCGATCCATCGGAGGACTGCCTGTACCTCAACGTATGGACGCCTCAGTTGGAGCCGGGCGCACCTTTGCCTGTCATGGTCTGGCTGCACGGCGGCAGCAACCGGGTCGGCAGTGGGACAGAAGCCGGCTATGACGGCGCCAATTTGGCGTCTCACGGCGTCATCATCGTCACCGTCAACTACCGCCTTGGAGCCATGGGCTTCTTCTCACATCCAGAGTTAACTTCAGAATCTCCCCACCATAGCTCAGGCAACTACGGCCTTCTCGATCAGATAGCGGCACTCGAGTGGGTACAGCGGAATATCGCCGCATTCGGCGGCGACCCCACCAACGTTACGCTCTTTGGCGAGTCGGCGGGATCGATTGATGCGACGACGCTGATGGCTTCTCCCTTGACGGAGAACCTGTTTCGCAGGGTCATTGCGGAGAGCGGTCCTGCGTTTGGACTCGGACCCGAACGCACCGTTGTTCAGATGCAACCGCTGGGGCTAGCCGTTGGAAAAGAAGCGGCAGGTGGCAAACCCGGATCGCAACTTCAAGTCTTGAGGAGTTTGCCGGCCACCCGGATAGCGGAAATAGAAGACCGCCTGATTGCTTCGAACTTCAAGGGCTACGACCCCAACGCCTCAATCGTGGACGGATGGGTCCTTCCTCAGTCGCCGGCAAGAGCCTTCGCATCCGGAAAGATTGAGCCGGTCGATTTACTCGCTGGCTTGAATGCCAGAGAGCTCGCCGCCTTTCGAGTCGATGCAGCTGCGGCAGCGAAGAAGTTGCCTCAGCCCGCCGCGAAGCCAGGCTTTAGCGAAACGCTCAATCAATTCACGGCCCTGGCGCGCCCTCTTTACGGTAGCTGGACAGGCATGGCGGTCTGGACCTACACGCTTCAAATTCTCCTTCACGGCACCCCTGCCATCGATCAGGCGAGCAACGACATCCTGATGGCATGTCCCATCGGCGCGGAGGCTGCGCTTACAACAAGCGCTGGGCGGCGTGCATTCGTTTACAGATTCGATCGTTCCGTTCCAGGAAAAGGCGAGTCGGAGCTCGGCTCCTTCCACGCGCTGGAAATTCCTTACGTCTTCGGCACGTTTCAGGCTCGCACTTTCAGTTGGCTGCCGTTCACGCCGACCGACTACAAGCTCTCGCAAATCATCCAGACCTACTGGACGAATTTTGCGAAATTCGGGGATCCAAACGGCGAAGGCCTTCCGCACTGGACTCCCTGGAACGCCCGTCAGGAGCCTTACCTTGTTTTCAGCCAGAGTGGTGATGCCGTTCCGCAGCAGAGCTTTTCTCCAATGTATTGCCATCTCTCTCCGGATCGATTGAAGCAACAGCTCGCCAATTTTTAGTTGCAACCACTTAGGTCCAACACGACGCACATGTTCTGCTCACGCCCGCGCGTTGCCTGCTCTTTGGTGAGTCAACGCGGCTCTAACAATCCATGTGACCTCACTTGTCCATTCGTAATTGGCAGCAGTAAGGGTTCGAGGGATTTCGGCGCCGATTTTCTGCTGGCAGCGATGGGACTGCGCGCGGTTCCCTTGAAATGGTCATCCCGAGGTCCATTGGCGGTAAGATATGACTGGCCTACCTTAGGCCCTGGATCCAAACATGCGAATTAAGATCGTCATCCTTTCCTTCTTCCTTGTTGTTTACCCGCTGTTTCACGCCAACGGGCAAGGCACTGTGCCCATCTTCCAGGACACCAATGACCATCGCTCCTATACTCTCCTCGGTCGCGATCCGCAGCAGGGAGGCGCAACTACTATCCCCACCGTGCTTGTTCCAATCACGCTCGCTTTTGATGCAAAGAAGGCCGCCGGCAAGCCCTTCATCATGGACGCAGCCCCGGACGTTAGGAGCGTCCTTCGCTCACCTATCTTTTCCAAGTTCGCATTCCCTTCCGGCGGGCGTACACAATATGCCGACGCATTGCTGCGCACCACTTTCTCCAAAGCTGACGGGTGGCATACGCTGCTCGGCAAGCCCATCGTGAGGGGTGTGAACATCAAGGTCCCGGCTGGCTACGGCTACATTCTCACTTCGAAGAAGACCGGCGACTCCTTCGCCGTCGTCGATGTCGAGTTTCTGCAAAAGGAGCTCTTCAAGCAACTCCCCAAACAAGAAGGCAAGCTGGTTATTGCCATGACGCATAACACCACTTACTACGCACTAGGCGATGCCACCGTGTGCTGTTCCTGGGGCACGCACGGCGTCGATTCCGCCACCGGAAACTCGTTCGTGCTGGGTACATATCTCCAACAAGCACCCGCTGCGGTGGAGGACGCAGACATACAGCCGCTTTCCCAGCAACTTGGGGAGTTTATCAACGATCCTTTGCACGATCCGTTGCTCGGCGACGGCAATGGTAAGGTTTCAGGAAACACCTTCCCCCGATGGATGCGCCCCGCCTCGATGCGTCCGGGAGACCAAAGCCGCTGCGGTGGCACGGGCGCCGCCTCCACCTATTTCCTTCTCGAACCGACCAACACGAACCCCAAAAACAATTTCCCCGCCTCAAAGGCCTTTGTCGCCCGTTTCAATGGAACCGCATATCATTTACAAAACGTGGCCCTGCTCCCCTGGTATGTCGGCGCCTCGGAAGGACTCAGCAATACCTTCAGCTTTCCGGACGCGCGGGCGCTCCCTGACCCTGCCCAGCCGTGCCCGCCACGCGATGGATCTTCGGGCCCAACTGGTGGCCCGTCAAACCCTTCTCAGCCCGCGGTCGCTGAGATCCCATTGAATGGCTCCCCGAATGGCCATCTACTCATTGGCTACTGGGTGGGCTATGGCGCCGCCGGTACGGCGTTGCCGCTCCGGGAGATACCGCCGCAATGGGACGTCATCATCGTCGCCTTCGCCACCCCTGATCGAAACGCTCCGGAAGGGACCATGCGGTTTAGTACGCCCGCCGGCCTTGATACTGAACAATTCAAGTCCGACATTGCCTACCTGAAGAGTGAGGGCAAGAAAATTATGATTTCTCTCGGAGGCGGCGGGCAATACTTCTCGCTCGCCGGTCCGACAAGTGTTCCGAACTTCGTTTCCTCAGTCGCCCGGATCGTCACCGAGTATGGCTTCGATGGCATTGACATCGACTTTGAAAGCCCCTCTCTCTCCATCGATCCCGGAGATACGGACTTCCGGCATCCCACCACTCCGTCCATCGTGAATCTCATCGCGGCTATTCGCCGGTTACATGACGAATTCGGGCCTCGCTTCATGACCAGCCTCGTGCCCGAAGGCACGCAGATCCCTTCCGGATATCCCAGCTATGGCGGCCAGTTCGGCGCCTACCTGCCCATCACATATGCCATTCGAGACATACTCTCCTTCATTGATGTGCAGGACTACAACACGCCGCCGCTGGAGGGTCTGGATGGCGAGATCTACCAACCTGGCTCCGTGGACTATCACGCTGCGATGACTGAACTCCTCCTGCAAGGCTTCAACGTTGGAGGCGATCCCCAACATTTCTTCCCGCCCATGCCGGCCGATAAAGTTGCCGTCGGCTTTCTTAATGGAGACACAACGCCCACCATCGTAAGTCAGGCGCTCGACTACATCATCACCGGCAGCGCTCCGGCCGGCTGCAAATACAAATTGCGGCAACCCGCCGGCTACCCCGGCATGGTGGGCGCCATGTTCTGGACCATCGACGCTGACCGGCGTGAGAATTATGGGTTCTCGAATGTCGTCGGCCCCCAGCTCCACGGATATCCCGCGTCAAAGCAGCCCTTAGAGCGATAACGCGGAGCGGGTGGCAAACTTCCGTGCGCAGCGGATCGTTCTGTTACCCAAATAGACTACGCCAAACGGCGGAGGAATTATCGATCCGCGCTCAATTGGTCGTATAGTCGGTAAGAGTGGGAAGAAGTGGTTCTGACGCAATTTGGACCTCCGGACAAGTGGTCGCCAGAAATGGAAGGCGCTCGAATATTCGGCTTCGCGCCCTACGGTTTAGAAGACGGAACTTCCTCCAGGGCTTTCCGCGTGGTTGCATCGTCCGGATGGCGGGCGAGCCAGCTCTCCAGCAGTTCCCTGGCCTCGGCGTTCTTCCCAAGCGACAGGTCGAGTCTTACCAGGTTCAACAAGGTGAATTGGTCCTCAGGATTTTTCTGGAGAAGGCTCTTCAATATCTGCTCCGCTTCCCCGAGTCTTCCTTGGTTCGCATAAATTACCGCAAGATTGTTCTTCGCTTTTTCATTGTCCGGGTCCAGGGCCAATACGCGTTGAAAGAGCGCTTCAGCCTCGGGAAGTTTGTCCTGCCGCGCCCTGAGAAACCCGAGATTGTTCAGCGCCTCGGTATATTCGGGGGCCAATGCCAGCGCGTGGTCGAGAGCCGCCTGCGATGCTGACAGATTGTTCTCCATAAGCTCAAGGTAGCCGAGGTTATTCCAAGCCTCGACGGAATCCGGCACATCTTTCGTCACCTGTTCAAATAACTGCCTGGCTTCATTCTGTTGCCCGGACTGCGACAGCAACACGCCGAGAAGATTCTGGGCTTGCGGGAAATGGCGTCGCGCTTCAAGAGCACCACGGGCATCGGCGATGGATTGCTGAATGTTGCCCAGCCGCTCGCGCGTGAAGGCAAGGTTGTAGAGCGCCTCGGCGTCATTCGGGTTGGCCCTCGCCGCCTCTGCCAGATAGATTTCAGCTTCCGGATAAAGTTCCGCCACTACGAGTCCTGTTCCCAGAGTGCGAAGATCACGCCCGAAAGAGCAGAGCATGGCGCGGCCTGGAAAAGGCAGGGCTTTCTGGCCGCTCTTCACTCCAACCTGGACGTCGTTGAGAATATCGGAGCTTTGCACTCCGCCCCAATAGACTTTGACAAGGTTTGAAAGTTGGGGTGATCCCGGAGTATTTCCCGAGTCGAATAGGAGCCCGGTGGGAAAAACGGGCTCACGAAGGTGATCATAGAGATACGCGAGGAGCGTTTCCCAGAGCTGGCGGAAGCGTTCATCGGCCTGCCAGGGTGGACTCACAAGCTTTGAGGCGACTGACGGCGGGATCGTTCCGTCGCGCCAGAGAATGAGCTTGCCTGGGACTCTCTTTTGAGATTGGAGGAAGGTCTGAAGTCCAGCGCCGGACTTATCCGCCGGGTCCCACAGCCAGACCAATCTGTTGCCCTGCAACGGTGGCGGGAGAGGCACTGGAAGGGGTTCAACCAGATTGGTCGAAAAGCGGGCGGGCTGGACTTCTGTCCCAGGCTTCTGAGTGGGCTGCCCGGCCTCCAGTTCCTTACTTCGAACTCCGGGGGCCGAGAACCGTTCCTCTTTCGGTTGACGCTCCCCCTCCATCAGGAAGTAGCGGTACCCGTGCTTAAGATTCGAGAATTCGGAAACCTCGCCGCCGGGCCAGCGAACGCGAACTTTAGTTGCTGTTTCATGCAGTCCGAGTCCGAACACGAGTTCTTTTGAGTGCTGCGAAAGAAACCCCGAGCCACAACTCAGGTATCTGATCTGGCGCCCGCCAGGCGTTTCCACTTCGACTCGGGCGCCGATGGCGTCCCGATTGCTTTGGGCGCCGGTGAGACGAATTGCAATGCTATGGTTCGAGTTAGCGAGGTCATTCCGGAGCAGGCGCAGTTGCGGCCCCGTTCGATTGTGGAGCACCAGGTCCATGTCGCCGTCGCCGTCGAAATCGAATATGGCGAAGGCGCGGCCATCGTCGCGGAAATCAAGTCCTGTGACCGCGGAAACATCTTCAAAACGTCCGTCGCCAAGGTTGAGAAAAAAAGCATTGCGCTCGTTTCCATTCCACGGATGGCCTTGGTGGGAAAGTTGGGATATCGCAGCCCAGGCAGCGCCATATTCGCTACCGACCACGTTTGTGTCAGGCGAATGCGCCACGACTTCCTCCCAAAGGTAGGCGTCAAGTGGCGCCAGCCCCTTTTCAGAAGAGGATAAATACCCATTAACGACGTAGAGGTCGAGAGCGCCGTCGTTTCTAAGGTCCAAGGCGTCTGAACTCCACGCCCAGCGCGCGCGCTCCGCGCCCCCTGCTTTGGGGACTTTTCGAAAAAGTGCGGCCGCGGGTAAGGGTTGCGCGCTCTGACCATCGATGGGCCCCGGGGCATTTTTCGAATTCACATAAAGTGCATTGCCCATGGCGAATTCCCGAACGGCGCCGGTGGCCGCCTCTTGAAAGTGTTGCTGAAAATCGGGATCAGCAGTGATCCTCTCGCCGGCTGGCACCCACATGTTGCTCACGTAAAGGTCCTGGACGCCATCGCCGTTATAATCCGCCAAGGACGCGCTCATGCCTGACCCGTAACCGGCAATCCCGTCTGTCACTTCTTCAAATTTCCCGTTGCGAAGATTCCGGTACAAATTATTGCGGCCGAAATCGTTCACCACCACCAGGTCCGGCCAGCCATCGTCGTCAATGTCATTCCATGCACAGGCGAAACTGAAGCGATTGTTGCCAAGGTCGAGCTCGCTCGAGCTTGTCACATCAGTAAAAGTTCCGTCGCCCTGGTTGCGGTACAGTCGGTTCGGTGGGCCGTTCTGGGCATCGTAATAAGGACAGGGTATGAGCGAGCCTTCGCCCACCACGTATCCATAGGCGCAAACGTAAAGGTCGAGGTACCCGTCCCTGTCATAGTCCGCCATCGCCGCGGCGGTGAGCGTCGCCTGGGTGGTCTCCGGCGGAAACTCGTTGCGCTTGAATGTGAAATGCCCGTGGCCATCGTTCAGAAAAAGCAGTGGGCTGGATTCGGTAATCAGGATCAGGTCCTGACGGCCGCGATTCAGAATGTCCGCGAAAAGGGCCATCGCGGTGTTGTCGAGCACGTCCACTCCGGCCTGGCGCGAGATCTCTTCGAAGATGCCGGGCTCGCGCTGGCGGTAAAGCCGATTGGGTAGTCCTTTGGGCTGGCACATGTAGATTTCATCATGGCCGTCCCCATCAACGTCGCCGACACTTACTCCACTGTTCCCGAAAATGTCCACGCCGCTGGCTTTGTCGAGCACGCCACGCCAGTAATTGGTGTCACGCGCGAGATGGCTTTTATAACTTGGGTCCTTTCCGAAAGCGGCAGAAGTCACATCTGTGAACACGACCTCCGGACCTTCAGCCGTGGTCATTTCGATGGGCTGCCAGCCGGCTATTTTCCACCCAGCGGTGGTTTGAGCCCATTTGATTTCCCATTCGCCGATTGCCTGCCAGCCTCGATCGCTCCCTCCGGTCAGTTTTCCGCCAAATTCGAAGCGGAGGCGTGTTTGGGCAATCGTTGGATGGTCATCCGTGGAACTCGAAATCGACAGGCAGGCGAGGTCCGCCAGATTCAACGGCCCGTGCGGAGCCAGGAAGCGGCGTAGTGTTGCGGTAAATTCCGCCGCACTTAACACGGCCAATTGTTTTCCGTCCCAAAATGACCGTCGGATGGTAAATGCAGAATCTTCATGGAGACTGGTTTCGCGGGCAGGAAGAACTGAGGCGCCGGTAAAATCGGTGGATAACAACTCTTCGATCCCGTGTCCTCCGTCGCGCAATAAAAATTCGAGCCGGGCGATGGGCTCGGCGATTCTCTCCATGATCCGTTCAGTGCTGAAGCGGTGCGCGTGGGTGAGAAATCGATTGAGCGCCTGGTCAAGAGGCGTCCATCCCGGGCTGCGAGAGGGTTGGTTATCGGGAGCGGGCCAACCGGGACCGATGGCCGTTGCGGCGGAACCGGGGGCCGGTCCGAACCACAAGTTTCCCGCCAGGGCGCGCGCAGGCAACACCCACGAAGCTGCAAGACCGCACCCGCATGAGCTTAGAAACTGCCGTCGGGAGAAATTTGCCAATTTGTAATTTGGAATGTTTGCTCCCGGCGCACCGATCTGGAAACTGTGGCGACTGTTGGGTTCAGGAAATTATTTTACCTTAAGCTGTTGCCGTTGTTGTTCGGAGCGTTCCTGGGCTTTTTGAGCAAGATCGTCCCGGCCCATGTTCCGGTAGAGCCGGGCCAACTGCCACTGCAATTCGCCCGAATTGTCAGCAGGGGCGGCGGATTCGAGGAGCGCTGTTGCGTGCACCTGGTCTCCCTGCCGTTGAAAGACGTCCCCCAACTCGAAGGCGCAGACTGGATCAGTGAGGTCGAGGGCGACTGCTTTGGCGAGTTCGTCCCGGGCTAAATCTAGAAGCCGCTGCTGGCGAAAGAGGTACCCGAGCCCTGCATGCAGGGGAGCGCTCTCGGGGCTCTCTGTCAACCCCTCCCGGCATTCGCGTTCCGCTGCGGGTTCGTCGCCTTCTTCCTCTGCGGCGAAGGCTCGAATGGCATACAAATCCGCGTTGAAGAGTGCCGAAATCCTGGCCCGGCTGCTAGCGAGCTCACTTAGTTTCAAGGCGGCGCGCACCCGCTGATAGAGGACAGGTGGAGATTCTGCGAGTGACTCCAACCGTCTTAGACCGGCCGGCGGCGAAGGGGAATGCGCGCCGACATGTCCGATCTCCGTGGTTGCAATGGCGCTCGGAGCTGAATAAGACCCCAGGAACTTCGGCGCCTCGTTCGACCCAGCTTGCCCTCCCCTACTCTGACCCGGTGGTTTCTGTGGATGGCTCATGACGGTCAAGCAGCCGAATAGCAGACCCGCAGCCGGGCTCAACCAGACCTTCTTTAACACGCATTCCTTATTAACATGCGAGAGATTCGAGATGCAATCCAAAACGCGTGGGTACCGGGACGTTGCGAGATATGGGCCTTTTTGCTCAAAAATGAAATCCCAATTGAGCCTGGTAACTTCTGGGTGTAATGAAATGCGTACCGCTAAACGTCGAAAGAAAGTTATACAGGGCGACAGTATTGGCCAGATTGAGGACCTCGAAGCGCAAGCTCACGCGATACTTGTCGACGGGGAAAATATTCTCGATACCTGTGCCAAGATCAAGCACGTGGTGCGGGGAAATTCTGGTGGGATTTAAATCGTCGTTTTCCGTTCCAGGGGCTGGAATCCTTAAGCGGGTCGCTCCGAACTGGCTTGAACTGCACGAAGCCAGGGGCATGGTGACAGTGGCGAAAATGCTTGCACAGACCAAACCAATCGCAGCCTGCTGATCTCCCGTCAGTTTCAGCGCAGTCGAGAAGTCCGGAACACTATCGGTAACGACGCCGCTGTCGTATCTCCAGTTGAACGCCACCCATGGGCCTTTTTTCTTGAACTGATATTGCAAATGCGTTGTTTGCTGGAATGCCTGGTCCTGATCGATCCGAAATGCGCCGGTCTCGACAAATGGATTCAAGATGATTCCACCAGTCTCCGGTCCAAAAAAACGCGCGCGAACATGGCCGAGGACCGCGTAGGCGCTGAACCCATGAACTTCAGGGCAATTGAGCCGGGCGGAAAAGCCATCCACCTTCGATTTTCTCCACTCGGAGGGGAAAGTCAGCGGCGTGTTGTAAAGCGAATCGGTATCGAAGGCGAACCGGGTGAATTTCCAAATGTAATCCGCATCCACCACCAGGTGTTTGCCGATCGCCTGTTGCAGGCCGGCATCAAACTGGTTGCGCGTCCCTGGTTGTATGGGTTGACCTGGAAGGGCAGCGAGCGCAGAGCTTGCGGCGCTCCCAATGCCGGCGAAGCTTGCCACAATAAGGCCTTCGTTGTACGGAGTTTCAAATAGCCGGCCGTATGAAGCCCGCAACACGGTGCCGGTGGATTTAACCAGATAAGAGGCGCCTAATCGCGGCTGAATACCCGTCCCATGGCTGAACCCGTCATACTGATCCGCTCGCATCCCCATCATCAGGCTCCACTGCTTCCAGGTAATATTGTCCTGTAGGTAAAGCGCCTCCTGCTGGATGTCCTTCCTGCCTCGAAAACTGAATAGGGTTCCTTTTCGTGTCAAATCAAAGGGCAGGAGCCCGATGAGAAAACCAGGGTTTTGCGCCAAGCCCGCCGCGGCACACTGCGCAGGCTGGGTCAGAGTAGTATCGGAAACGGGGTCAGCGTTGGCATCAACACAAGGCGAATTCAAAGTTGGATCAGTAACGCCGAACTGAAATCCCTCCGAGAGGAAGGTCCGCGAGATTTGCACTCCGGCCTTGGCGTTATGAATGCCTTTGGCATGGGAAAGTTCGAGCTTGAGGCCCGCGTTGGTCAAATGCGTCGATTGCTCTAATGTAGCGGGCTGATCGGAGAAAACATTGGGGCTGTGAAAGTAACGTGTTTGATCGCTTCTTACATAGGCGTTGACGCCCAATATCGTATAAGGATTGAAGAGGTGTGTGAAGCTGGGCGCCACGTCGAAGGATTGCAATGTTTCCCTCTGGTCCTGGCCGGCTGTTTGATTGTCATAAGTATTGGGGGTTTGAAACCAGGACCGAGAGAGGAATAGGTTAAGGTGGATCGAATCTGAGGTGCCGGACTGAAAATCAGCCCGATCAAAAAAACTCTCTGTATTTCCGTGGGCGTGCATGGGCAGAAATTCAGGCGTATCGAGGAATCGACTTGTATTCAGGCCATTGACGATCATGAAATTGCCGACGGTTTGCTTGCCCGCCGCAAGGTCGAAGCTGCCGGATGAACTTCCGAAGGAGCCGTATTCTCCGGACAAGTCCGCGGTTGGTTTTGATGTTCCCAATCCGGAACGAGTCGTGGTCTGGACCACCAGACCGTTCTTGTCTCCAAACTCGGCGGGAGGAACTTCGGTAATGATTTCCATGGACTCGACGGCTCCCAGTGGAAGCTGGCTGGAAAACATCCTTCCCTGCTGGTCCGTGACGGGCTGATTGTCGATGCTGAGCGAAGTATCGCCTTCCTCCCCCATCGGGTGATACATCCCGTTGGAATCGGCAGCCACTCCTGGCGTAGCCATGGTAATCAGCGTGCTCAGTTGCGAGCTCGTGTTCTCGGCCGGCAGGCGGGCTATAAGCTTTCTATCGATATCGGTGTTGGCGATGGGATCGGTTTCGAGTAATTCCTGGATTTCTCCCCGGACGGTAATTTCCTCCCGCTGGGCCGTTGGTTTGAGCACGACCCGGGTGGAAAGTGGAATCGAGGACTGAATTATCAGATCTTGTTGCGCAGTGCCGAATCCTGGCGCGCTCACAGTGAGCTGATAGGGATTGAACGGAATATTCATGAAGCGAATCAAGCCACTGGAGTTCGTGGCGCCGGATTGGTAATGTCCACTCACTCGATTTTGCAGCACTACCGTCGCACCCGGCACCGCCGCGCCGGAAACATCGTAGACTCTCACTTCCAGACTGCCAGCGTTGCCCGGCGACTGAGCAAAAGATGGGCGCGTTCCTGCGAATGCAATGGATAGAAGTGGTGCAGCAACTAAGAGGCAAACTCTCCGCCAAGTTTTTAGCGGGCTGCGTATAAAGCCACACATGATTTCTTTAAGATATCCGAACGGCGCGGTTATGTCCAAACGGCAGTTGACACGAAACAAGAAGGGAGATCCTGCAGAGGGATCCAGCCCGAGGCATCATGTGTGTTCCTGGCGTGCGCGGATTAGCCTCTCCGCATCCATCCATTCAATCGATTATAATGAGCTGTGGGTTGGCGTAAAGAGTACACGATCGAACACTGAAGCCGAAGCGAAGTGGGGGTAAGAACGCCACACGATTCCAGGCGCATATCCCGGCGGCAGAAAGGATTCCAAGGTGGCATCGTCGCAAAAAATAGTAGGCTCGACCCTTTCACTTTGGCGGTATCCCGTCAAATCCGTGATGGGAGAAGAGCTGTACGCCGCGGAGGTCACTGCCAGGGGCCTGGCAGGAGATCGCGCCTACGCGCTCGTTGACGGCTCGGATGGGAAAGTTGTCTCCGCCAAGAATCCGCGGAAATGGCCGGATATGTTCTATCTTCGCGCCGCGCTGGATGCCGTGCCGGAAGCGGGCGCAAAGGTGCCACCGGTCCGCATCACGCTCCCCGATGGCAAACTGATTACCAGCGACCAGCCTGACATTCATCAGATTCTTTCGAGAGTCCTCAATCGTGAGGTGAAATTGACCGCGGCGGCCGTTCCTTCAGCCACATGTGAAGCATACTGGCCGGATATCGAAGGCCTCGACCGGCGCAATTCGGTCACCGAGTTCGGTCTGCCGGAAGGCACTTTCTTCGACTGTGGTATCGTGCATATTCTGACCACGGCCACGCTCAACAAACTCAGAATGTTGTATCCGGGGGGGCGGTATGAAGTGCGGCGGTTTCGCCCCAACATCGTTCTCGATGCCACCAACGGCGAGGAAGGTTTCGTCGAAAACGCCTGGATCGGCAAGGAGCTCGCCATCGGAGAATCCGTTCGCCTGAGCATCACTCGCCCCTGCATTCGCTGCGTGATGACAACGCTCCCCCAGGGCGACCTGCCAAAAGATCCGGGCATCCTACGGTCGTTGGTCCAGCACAATCAGAGTGGGCTCGGCGTTTATGCCGCCGTGCTTCAAGGCGGCAGGATTTGCCGTGGCGATTCCGTCAGGCTGGTTTAAATTGAGTAGCTCGAAGTCAGTCGCCATTTACCTTCAGGTGAGTTGTTCCCAAGTACGCCGTCGCCCGGCCTTAACTTCGGACTGCGCCCGCAGACTTGCGGATAATTGTCGAACCGCCAAATTGGAGTAAACTTGGCTTGTCGGGCGAAGGGAAATCGATGGACAGCTTTGGCACCTTGAGGACAGTCTGGCGGGATACGCGCTATACCTTTCGTACGATGCGCGCGAACCCTGCCTTTGCCGCCATCGTTATTCTGATGGTGGCCCTCGCGATTGGCGGCAACACGGCAATGTTCACCGTGATTCGCGCCGTGCTGCTGAAGCCTCTCGACTACCCCGACCCGGATCAGCTCGTCCGTATCTCGGGAGGCGCAACGCCGACTCGATTTGCGGAGATGCAGGCGGGCGGGCACTCATTCACCGCCCTCGCGGCTTTCACGGGCATTAGCGATGTGACTTTATCGACCGCGACCGAGCCAGAAGTGCTGACGGGTATTCGCGCAACGGCCGGATTTATGGCGCTCCCCGAGGCCGAACCCTTGCTTGGGCGGAGCTTTCTCCCGCAGGAAGATGCGACAGGCGGCGCGCCGGTGGCGATGATCAGCTATGAGCTTTGGCAGCGGCGCTTTGGCGGGGACCCGCAAATCGTCGGCAAGCCTGTGACCCTTGATGCGACGCCCTGCACCATCATCGGAGTTCTTCCGCCCCATTTTCACTTCTACTATCTCGGGGTCGACGTCTATATGACGGCGCCATCCGAGTGGCCAGCGGTGCCTCCCCAATCGCGGAAGTTAAGTCCGTACCTGACCGTCTTTGGACGCCTGAAGCCCGGCGTGAGCCTTCAACAAGCCAACGCTGAACTCGCGGTGATTCATCATCAGTACGCGATGGCCCATCCCACCATGCTGGATGCCAAGTCAAGAACGCCGGAGGAAGTGACGGCCCTGAAGGATGACCTGGTGGCCAACGTGCGCGGGATGCTCTGGCTGCTCTTCGGAGCAGTGGGATTTGTCCTGCTGATCGCCTGCGGGAATGTGGCCAGCCTGCTGCTGGCGCGAGCAACTTTTCGCTCGCGGGAATTCGCCGTGCGCGCCGCGCTGGGAGCCGCTCGCGGACGCCTGATCGGCCAGCTCCTGGTGGAGAGCGTATTGCTGTCGTCCGCGGGAGGCGCGCTCGGAGTACTGCTCGCTGCATGGATTCTGCGCGTTATTACCCGCGTGACTTCTTTTCACCTGCCGCGCACACCCGAAATTCAAATCGATTGGGCCGTGCTTGGATTTGCCGCCGCACTCTCCATCGCCACCGGCATCATTTTTGGATTGGCGCCTTCATTGGGCGCGTCGCGCGTTGACCTGATGGATACCTTGCGAGCCAGCGGCGAAGCGGCCGGTAAAGCCGTCCACACTCGACTGCTGGGCGGATTGAACGTCCGCGGACTTCTGGTGGTGGGACAAATCGCGCTCTCCGTGGTCCTGCTGATTGGTTCGGCGCTGCTGGTGGAAAGCATCGCGAGAATGCGGGAGGTCGAATTCGGATTTAATCCCGCGAATCTGCTTACCCTGAACGTTTCCCTTCCGCCCCAACGATATGACACGGATCAGAAAAGAATTTCGTTCTTTCGGGATCTCCTCGAGCGAGTGAAACCTTTGCCCGGCGTGCGCAGCGTAGCCGCTGCCCAGTTCCTTCCCATGATGAACTTTGTAGGGACCCCCGTGCAGGATGCGGGTTTGCCTCCTCGAAAATTGAATGAGCGCCCCATTGCTACCAAGCTGACGGTGATGCCCGATTATTTCCGCAACCTTCAGATTACTATGAGGCGCGGAAGAGAATTCGGCGAACATGATGCGGCGGATGCGCCGCGTGTGGCCATCATTGACGAAAAACTGGCCCGCCGTCTCTGGCCGGCCTATCCCCAGGGGATAGACCCCATCGGCCAGCGGTTGCTGATCGGAATAAATCCAAACCCGGCAGAAATCGTCGGAGTTGCCGCCGATGTGCATCAGACCATCGAAGACCGGGCCTGGCCGGAAAGCGTTTATGTTCCCTACGCCCAGAACGCGGTTTCCTCCCAGGCACTCGGCATACGAACCACCGGCGACCCACTCAGCTTTACCAACGCGGTTCGCCAACAGGTGCTCGCGCTCGACCGCAATCAGCCCGTCTCCGACATTCAAACTATGGACGACCTGGTGGACCAGCAGGTTGGCCAGCGGCACTTGCTGGTGATGCTGCTGGGATCGTATGCCGGAGTCGCCGTGCTGCTGGCTCTGATCGGGATCTACGGCGTCATCGCCTATTCCGTGGCGCAGCGCACCCAGGAATTGGGGATTCGCCGGGCACTGGGCGCGCAGCAGAACGACATTCTCTGGCTGGTCATTCGAGATGGATTAGTTCTCTCTTTGTTTGGAATAACGTGTGGCCTCGGCGGAGCCCTCGCCTTGACAAGGTTGATGAAGGCGCTCCTGTTTCATGTCAACGCGAGCGATCCGGCCACTTTTGCCGGAATCGCTTTGCTCTTCCTGCTGGTGGCGTTGGCCGCCAGCTACATTCCGGCGAGTCGCGCCGCGAAAATCGATCCTATGGCAGCCCTGCGGGTCTGAGCAAGTAGCATAGACCGCGGTGTTTGAGGTCGGCGTCTTTTGGGGCCACTAATGTTCCATAATCCTGTTCACGGTATTATTTCTGTTACAAATATCCCTGCTGGAATAACGGGACCGCCCTGAGCAGAAAACCCGCAGACCTCAAGTTCGGAGGTCTGCGCTACTAACTCGCAATGTCGAATGGCGGCGTAAAGCCGCCTCTGCGAAATATCGAAGGAGGAACAATGCAGAAGCGCAAACTTGGAAAAAGCAATTTGGAGGTTTCGGCCCTCGGGCTTGGCTGCATGGGAATGAGCTTCAGCTACGGCCCGCCCAAAGATAAGAAGGAGATGACCGATCTTCTTCATGCCGCCGTGCAACGCGGTATCACTTTCTTTGACACGGCCGAAGTCTATGGCCCCTACATCAACGAGGAACTTGTGGGTGAGGCTCTCGCTCCCTTCCGTGGAAAGGTGGTGATCGCCACCAAGTTCGGGTTCGATCTGAGTGGCAAGGATAATCGTCCGGGGGCGGCAGGTCTGAATAGCGGGGCCGAGCACATCAAGCAGGCCGTGGAGGGCTCGCTCAAGCGGCTCAAACTCGATGCCATCGATCTGTACTATCAACATCGTGTTGATCCGAATGTGCCGATCGAAGAGGTGGCTGGCGCGGTGAAAGACCTGATTCAGCAAGGCAAGGTGAAGCACTTCGGCCTATCTGAAGCAGGAGCTAAAACGATTCGTCGCGCCCACGCCGTCCAGCCGGTCGCCGCCGTCCAAAGCGAGTATTCACTGTGGTGGCGACGACCTGAGGAGGAAGTGTTGCCCACGCTAGAAGAACTCGGAATTGGCTTCGTTCCTTACAGCCCGCTCGGCAAGGGTTTCCTTACGGGTAAGATCAGCGAGAGCACGAGGTTCGACAGCTCCGACTTCCGGAGCACTCTCCCTCGCTTTACGCCGGAAGCTCTCAAAGTGAATCAAGCCATGATTGATCTCCTTGGCAAAATCGCAGAACGCAAGAAGGCGACGCCTGCCCAGATCGCACTCGCCTGGCTGCTCGCTCAAAAGCCGTGGATCGCTCCCATCCCGGGAACCACCAAACTGAACCGACTGGAAGAGAACATTGGAGCGACTTCGATTGAACTTACGCCCGACGATCTCAGGGAGATCGAAAGCGCCTCATCCAAGATCAAGGTGGAAGGTGCTCGATACCCGGAACGCTTGGAAAAAATGACCGGGCTGTGAGCGCCAAAAATACAAAGCGCCGGCTTGGAGCCCCGGTCAGTGAAACGCCTGAATGGCTGCATATATGCTATCATAGGCTTTGCGCCGAACTGTGATAGACACAAACGTTCTTACTGGAGCGTTGCTCAAACAAGCGGGGCACAACCGGGAGGTGATTCGTGCCTGCTTGGAGGGCAAGTGGAGGCCGCTGATCGGGCAGGCGCTGTTTCTGGAGTACGAAGAAGTGCTCGGCCGAAGGCACCTGTTCCGTTCGTGCCCACTCTCCGAAGGGGAACGACAGGAGTTTTTTGCGGCCTTTTTAAGCGTCTGTGAGTGGGTGGAAATTTACTCTTCCTGGCGGCCCAATCTGCCTGATGAAGGAGACAATCACATCGTGGAACTGGCCGTCGCCGGAGGCGCCGAAGTGATTGTGACCAATAATGTGCGCGATTTCCGCCGCGCCCAACTTCGATTTCCCGGGTTGCGCACGGTATTACCGCACGAATTCCTTAAGGAACTTGCATGAGCACACTCACAATCCGCATACCTGAAATGAAACACGCGCGCCTACGCCGCCTGGCCCAAAGCCGGAAGGTAAGCATGAACAAGCTTATCGACGAACTGGCGACTGTGGCCCTCGCCCAACACGACGCCGAGTTAAGGTTTCGCGCGCTCTCCTCCAAAGGGTCTGCCTCGAGAGGGCTCGCCCTTTTGAATAAGCTCGACCAAAAGCTGCGCAGGCGATGACGCAAACGCGCAAGGCCGGCTCAGATCACGCTGGCCTGGCTGCCCGCTCAAAAGCCGTGGATCGCTCCCATCCCGGGAACTACCAAACTGAACCGACTGGAAGAGAACATTGAAGCAACTTCAATTGAACTTTCATCTGACGATCTAGGGGAGATCGAAAGCGCCTCATCCAAGATCAAGGTGGAAGGTGCTCGATACCCGGAACGCTTGGAGAAAATGACCGGGCTATAAGCGGCAGGTGGTTAAAGAAGGGAGATAAAACCGCATTCGAGCTGGCACTTTCAGTTTTGGATTGATGGGTGGGAAGCTCGGAACGCTCTTCGCGCGAGCGGGACATGAGGTGGTGTTCAGCTCCGCGCGGAGCAACGAGAAGCTCAAGAAGCTGGCGCGCGACACCCAAGGCGGCGCATTTGCAGGCATGGAGATATCATGAGTAACAAAAAAATCTGGTTTATCACTGGAGCCGGCCGTGGCATGGGTGTCGATTTTGCCAAGGCCGCCCTGGCGGCGGGCCACGCGGTTGTGGCCTCTGGACGGGACAGCGACCGAGTGGCCAAGGCCTTGGGACAATCTAACGACCTGCTGGCCGTCAAGCTGGACGTCACCAGCCGCGCCGATGCCGAGGCGGCGGTGCGGGCCGCTGTTGACCGGTTCGGCCGCATCGACGTGCTGGTCAACAATGCTGCCAGCTTTTACGCGGGCTACTTTGAGGAACTGACGCCGGAGCAGATGGAGCGGCAGTTGGCGGCAAGCCTCATTGGCCCGATGAACGTCACCCGCGCTGTCCTGCCGGTTATGCGCAAGCAGCGCTTGGGGCGCATTATCTCCATCTCCTCGACGGCGGGCCTCGTCGGCTTCGAGTTCGGCACCGCTTACGCCGCGTCGAAGTTCGGCCTGGAGGGCTGGATGGAGTCGCTGCACGCCGAGGTCGCGCCGTTCGGCATCACCACCACCATCGTCAACCCGGGCTTCTTCCGCACGGAGCTCCTCACGGAGCAATCGACGAACTACGCTGAGCCGTCCATCAAGGACTACGACGAGCGCAGAACGAAGCAGCTCGAGTTTTGGAAAGCCCAGAATGGCATAAAATCCGGCGACCCGGCGAAGCTCGCGCGAGCGCTTATCGTCATTGCGAGCCAAGAGCCCCCGCCGCGCCGCTTTATCGCCGGCGCTGATGCCATTGCCACTTCGGAGCAGATGGTCGCCGATCTGAAGGCGCAAATCGAGGCGCACCGGGACCTCTCAACGTCCCTCGCTTTCGACTGAGCAAGTGGCGCGGCCCCCCCCATCTTAAGTCCGCGGTATGCGAGACGCTTGGTCTTCCATAATCCTGTTCAATGTATTATTGCTGATCCAATCGTCCCCATTCGGACAAAGGACCGCCCTAAACGGAAAACCCGCAGACCTCAAATTCGGACGCCTGCACTACTAATTTCTTTGGCTATTCTCTTATTGCCAACCCATCCCTTCGCCCGACTTGGAATGCGCCAACGAAAAGGATGACGACAATCGAGATCAGGCGTAATCTAGCCCTATCTCCGTCCCCGGTCCGACGCCAGGCTGGCGCAATGGGTGACGAATGCACAAACTCCGGAACACGGCATGAGCCCCTGGAAAAACCGCATCGTCGTCCTCACCATGACTCTCATGGGCGTCTCCTTCCCGATCTTCCTTGTGACGGGCTATACCGCCCTTTACTGGGCATGGCCTCGCGCCAATTTCGAAGCTGCTTTGCCCTATCTGCCATGGGCCAGGAATTTCGGAATGCTGGCGATGGCCGGCGCCGCTACGGCACTGGTTATCTTATTCTCATCCGATATCTTCCCAATTTCTCCGAATACCCGGCTTTCGCTTTCACTGCTTGCCACGGCCACGATCGGCTTCTTTTCTGAGTTCAGGAACGACGGCAAGTTCTATTTCAAAAGCATGCACCACTTTTTTGGGAATGAAACGTGGATTCACGACGGATTAAACAAAGTCGTTTCTTCGTTCGGCGATTTTCTGTACCGGGTGGAGTACTCACACTGGAACGATTTCCTAATGGGTCCGGCGATCGCCAGCGTTCTTTTTTCCCTTGTTTTCGTCAAGATCTACTGGGCTTTCCGGAATCAAGGCACGATCAGCCTGAGCACGCCGGCTTCGGATTCGTCGACGGATCTCGACCATTCGCTGCGGTTCGCGAGAATTCTCATGAACGTCGGACTCTTCTGGTTTTTCATCCAGGCATGGGCGGAAAAAGCGGGCTATTTGTACAATCCTCATTCGAACGATGAAATAGATTTGCCGTTTGAGTTTGCCGGAACCATTCTAGGTTTCTGGATGGCGCGTGTGCTGACCAAGCCGCTCGACCAGCGGTCCGAAAAATTCAGCTCAACTTTCCTCATCGATTTCCTGTCCTCGGGAGTGGTTGGACTTTTGTATACACTGATCGTAGGCCCGCTGACGGAGAACGTAGCCAGCGCCATTGGCCACGCTTTGTATCCGGTCGTGCCTGTCTCGCTTGATCTCCATATATACACGCCGTTTGAACGGCACTTGCGCCCGATCGAGCTTCTTTTGCTTGCTGGCGGGACTTGGTGGAGTCTTAACCGGATATCATATCCCGAGAAAATGATGGGGCTGAGCAGCACTTACAAAGAATTGGAAGCCGACTCAAAATGGGATGCGCTGAAAACAATGACCATGGCCGTGGGAGTGACGGCCGGTTATCTGCTTATTCTTGCGATACTGGTTTCGCAGCTTGAGCCTCAGGGGCTGGGTTGGACGCTGGCGACGGTGGCAGCGGGGATTGGCGCCGGAACCGCGGCATTCCTTTTGGTAAAGCGCGCCGGGCAACAAGGCGTCACGATACTTTTCGGCGGGAAGGACGAAAGCAGCAAGAGATAGCGATTAGCGCAGAGTTTACTTGTAACTTGCTCCACGGCTTTTCGTTCGGGGAGCGGAGGGAATTGACTCCAAGGGTTTCTGATATTCATTCAGTGAAGTTTGGAGAATTGAAGATTAGGTTCAAATGAAGGAGTTTACCGAAATGGAAATCAAACGAGTAGGCTCACAACCTTCGGGCAAAGGTCCGTCAGACTGGTTCACGGGCATGGTACGGATTGATCCCTTATTTCAAGCGCCCGATCCGGCACTCGTTCAAGGCGCAAGCGTAACTTTCGAACCAGGCGCGCGGACTGCCTGGCACACTCATCCACTCGGCCAGACTCTCATCGTCACGGCCGGCTGCGGCTGGGTGCAGCGCTGGGGAGGGCCCATTGAAGAAATTCATCCGGGTGATGTAGTCTGGTTCTCGCCTGGGGAGAAGCACTGGCATGGAGCCGCGCCCACCACGGCTATGACGCACATCGCCATCCAGGAAAAGCTCGACGGTAAGGTCGTCGACTGGATGGAACATGTCAGCGACGAACAATATCGCAGATAATCTGGAAGTGTCCTAATTTCCCTCGGAGCGCGGGAGGCGGCCCCACCTATAGCACTGGGGCTCGCCCGCACCTTAATAATAAGGAAAGAGCGGGCGAGACGCCCGCGCTCCCCGCGATGCAACCCCGGACACTGCCGACAATCTTCGATCGTGGCTTTAAGAACTGTGTTGGGTGTAGAATCCAGCGATGGAAAACCCTCAACCCACATTTCCATCACTAGCGGCGAGGACGATGGTTTGCCACACGATTACCTACATGACCATGGGGGCTCTGGCGGCCTACTTTCTCAACTATGCTGCTGTGATGTCCCGTCCCGATTCGGGCATGCGCCCCTACACCAGTGCTTGGGTCATGGCGGGACCGCTATTCCAACCCATTCGCGGTCTGCTCTTCGCGCTGGTCTTTTACCCGTTGCGCAAGTGCCTGTTTGGAAGGAGAAATGGCTGGTTGCTTATGGGATGGATGTTGATCGCGCTCGGCATCCTGGGCACGTTCGGGCCGGCTGCCGGATCGATCGAAGGCATGATTTACACTCCGGCCCCGATCCTGTCCCAGCTCCGAGGCTGGTGGGAAGTGGTGGGGCAAGCACTGCTGCTTTCCGCCCTGCTCTGTTACTGGGTCAATCACGCCGAGAAGAAATGGCTGAACTGGCTGCTCGGAATCCTCTTTTGCATCGCGATGGCATTGCCGATTCTGGGCCTGCTCACGCGCCACGGATAGGTCAGCCGCAATTCCGATTTAGTTGGTGTGGCGCATGATATTCCATAATCCTGTTCAGGATATTATTCCTAATACAATGGCCTCCACTGGCACAACAGGATCGTCCTGAGCAGATTACCCGCAGACCTCAATAGCGGAGGTCAGGGCTACAGGTTGACCCAATCCGGACGGCAGATTGATCATGCAGGAGATTAGGGTGGCAGAATGACAGAACTCGCCGCGTGGGTGAACTTCTACGTGATCGTCGGGTCGTCTGCCGGCGCCCTGATCGGATTGCAATTTGTCGTCATTACCCTATTCACAAACATGCCAATCGGAGAAAATACGGCGGAGGGCAGCAGCGCTTACGCGACGCCCACCGTCATTCATTTCGGAGCCGTGCTGCTCCTGTCGGCGGTTTTGTGTGCTCCCTGGCGCGGGATCGGCGCCGCCGCAATTCCTTGGGGCCTGGTGGGCGCCGCTGGGATCTTCTACGAGATCATCGTGGCGCGCCGTATGCGAAGACAAAACGCATACCGGCCCGAGTTCGAGGACTGGCTGTTTCATGTTTTACTGCCCTTCGCCGCTTATGCAATGTTGGCGGGATCGGCCTATGCGACCCGCTCGAATGTTGGCGGCGCACTATTTGCCGTTGGAGCTGCCGCACTGATGCTGCTCTTCACCGGCATCCACAACGCCTGGGATGCCGTGACTTACCATGTTTTTGTCAAGAAACGGGAACACAGCATCGGGAAGGGTAAGTAAAGAATTGCGGCGGGCAGCCGAGCATGTACAGGCTGGCAATTGCGGGTCGCGGGTCAGCGCGGTGCGCCACCTGGGACTGGCCTCAGGTGCACGCGGCCTCCAATGACGAGCTGCGGAACCTCAAATTCCGTGAATCCATCGTGCTGTACTGGCGTTAGAGACTTGCAGCAACCCTCTTCTGGCGTCTCGTATCGAATCGAGGAAAAAGTTCCTTTGACCTGAACTTGAATCCCAACCGGCTCTTTATAGTAATTGACCAGTTCCAAAATTGTTTCACCCGCCTGCGGATCAAGATAAAGAGCCGCCACGGTGGTCAATGAATTCCAAAGAGTCATCAACATCCTCTGTTGATCCATCGAGCGCCGGACGTCTCGCGCAAATATTTCCGGATCAGTCACGGGCCCGGAAAGCTCAATGACACTTCCCTTCCCCACGGCATAGGTCGCCGAATGTTCGCCGGACCGCACGCCGGGAGTGGACTGCCAGGGAAAGGAGCCGTGCATACCCACAAGGATGGCGGTGCCACCCTGGGATGCAAAATCATCGATGATTCCGATTTGTTCTTTCTGCGGAGGAGCGAAAAACACGGCCAAATCGAACGTGTCGAGACTATGGGCGGTTAAATCGGCAGAACGAATGATGCGAAATGGAATGTTGTGGCGGGCAATCAAATTGACGGCTTCATAATTCTCGTCGGGATTGTCCATCACGATGCCGACGCTAGCCAGTGACTCCAGCGAGCCTTGCTTTGCCTGGGGCCAGAACTCAAGATAACGCTTCACCCGTTTCCATTTACTCCACGCATTGGCGTTATTCTGCGCCAGCGCGCCTTGCAGGCTCCCGGGGAGGTCCAGAATCACATCGGCATGGAATGCTCCCGCTTCCGCCACCGCCAATGAATAGTCTGCTGCGCTTGGACCCTGCTTCATCCGCAGCAAATCCGACAGGTCCCACTTGAAACTGTAGAGGGGTGCCTGCGCCGGAGCAAATGCGCGACCAATCCTGATAGAAGCAAGGTTGGAATCTATCCATGGCTGGTGGGTGGGGCTCGTGACTTGAACACCTCCATCGTTTTGATGGTGTCGCCGCCCTCTTATCTGGGGCTCGATGCCCCCTGAAATTAGCGCCAACAAGATGAGATTCGGATAAGATGCCCGCAAATTCTGGAGCACTTGGGCTGCGTTGCCCCGCTCCGATTCTTGAACGTCGATGACCACTCCGGCCAGCCCGAGCCTTACTGCCGCTTCCGCAGCGGCTGGAGCTTGCGCTAACCCAGCCTCGTAAAATATTCGGTAGCCAAGCTTGGGGGCACTTCCAAGCAATTGGGCTGCGTTTCCATTTAAGGAGACTACCAGGTCATTCAAACCCAGCGCTCTCGCGGGAGGGATCGTTGAATGGTTCCAGCGCACCAGCACTTTACCCGAAGCAATGGATGCACCCAGAACGCAAATGATTGACAAGAATGAAACTCGAAAATGATTGTTCATGGGATCTAAGTTCTATGGGCCTGCATTCGGAGTGTCCTGACCCTCCACGCCTATGCCACATCCGCCTTCAAAGGCACCAAGGACTGCATGGGTTGTTCAATCATCGCGGGAGTCAACCTGAAATGGTCCGATGATCGATCTGCTTGAGGTCGGCAATCCCGAGCCCTAACTTGCCCGCCGCAGCAATGTGCCCGGGCCGCCGATAGAACAAGTTTTTTTGGGGGTCATGGTAGAACACATGATCGTCCGCGGTGATGCTCTTCGTATCGTGGGTCCAGACCGAGGGCGCGCCTTCCTCCTGCCTTTTCTTTTCGATGGCCTCAAGTTCAATCGTGTCCATCGCCACCGGGTCGGTCCCCACATAAAGTTTTCCCGCCTGATCAATAAATTTTTGGACCTGGGTCAGTGGCCCTCCGTGCCAAACCTGGCGCATGCCATCCATGATGTTCAAGACCGCCTTGGAGCGGAGCGGCTGAACCGAGCACATCACTCCAATGAGGGGGTCCGTAAACGAGTAGGGCGCGCGATGAGAGCGGGCGACATTGTTAAACGTGCCGTAGCCCAGGTTTTTCAGGCACCCAGTAACGCCCGCGGCGGAATGGTCTTTCGTAGTGGGCACATTGATGATTTTGTCCACCGTGTGAGCGACAATGCCCGCCATATAAGAACGGGTTTCCCACTCACCAAAAAAATCAGCCTGGCAATACACTTGCGGATCGTAACCCCGCGTGCTGTCCAATTTGTCGAGAATACCCACCACGTTAACCTCGGCGGGAAGCTGCTTGCGATATCCGCCCAGGCGTATTTCGTCCTGATAGCGGTCATACACGTAAATATTATGGGAGGGAACTCCAGCGGACTTCACGCCATTGATGATCTCGCGCACGAGCTCTGGAGATGAACAGCAGGCGGGGGCGCCCGACGGATTGATCTTGATTCCAACCACATCACTGCTCTCAATAAACCTGGCCCAAGCCGCGGCGGCCGAATGTTCTCCCGTGAGTTCATTCATTCCCTGCTCGAGCATTCGGCCCACAATGGTCTGCGATACCCGGTTCCCCACAATTGCATTCCGATCGTAAATTTCCACCACCCGGCCGGGAAATAATCCCGGCATCCCGAGGGGAGAGGGTCTGCTTTCCGGAATGCCGTGGACTCCAATGTGGGGCGGCTCCGGCATGGAGACCTGCCCCGGCGCGATCGCCGCCGAGCCGTCAAGGAAAAGGCTGGCGCTTCCCAAGGTGGTGCGCTTTACAAATGTTCGACGATCCATGATCGAGTTAGCTCGCGATGCGCCCTTGCGGATGGTCGTGGATTCGTCCCCCGCGAGGGCGAAACCAACTGAAATTCGCCGATATCTTACCACTGATAACAACGGTTCATGGCACGTCATTCCTAAAGCATTCCCGATGGAAGAAGCGTGGTTGTATGCGAATTTCGTGCGCACAAGCTCGCCTGTATCATTCGGGATCAGACCGCATTCGTTTCGCCCGGCCCTCTGGTAATCCACAATCGCTTCGGTATACTTGAGGCGATTGGAAACAAAACGTCAGGGGGGCGCATGCCGCAGATCATCAGCCGTCGAAAACTCTTAAGAAAAGGTGGGCGCGCAATTATTGCGGGAGGCGTCGGGGTCTGCGCCGGGTCCGCGCTGTCGGCCAGCGAGATACCTCCAGCCGCGGGCGCGGCGGAGCCGGTCAACTATTACGAAAAATTGGGCGTTACACCTTTTATTAACGCCGCGGGGACATATACGGTCCTTTCGGCTTCGACGATGCCGGAAGAAGTGCAAGCAGCGATCGCCCTGGCTTCGCGACGGCCTGTACATCTGAATGAATTGCAGGTGGCTGCGGGTGCATATCTCGCCAAGCGGCTCCGTTGCGAGGCCGCTCTGGTTACCGCCGGTGCTGCCGCAGCCTTGACCCTGGGGACGGCGGCCTGCATGACCTTGGGAAACGATGCCGCCATAAGCAGGATCCCCACGGACACGAGCGGCCTGAAAACGGAAGTGATCGCCCAGAAAACTCATCGTTATGAATACGACCATGCCATCCGTAATTGCGGGGCCAGTTTTGTGGAAGTGGAAACTCTCGACCAGTACGAGCGGGCCTTCACTGAACGGACAGTGATGACAAATTTCTTTAATGCGGCTGAGGGCGGCCAGATCAGCCGGGAGGACTGGGTACGCGTGGCGCACCAGCACGGCGTCCCGTGCTTTAACGACGCCGCCGCTGATGTTCCGCCCATTTCAAACTTATGGAATTACACTGCGATGGGTTTTGATCTGGTGGCTTTTTCCGGAGGCAAGGGGTTGCGGGGACCGCAATGCACGGGACTGCTGCTGGGCAGGAAAGATTTGATCGAAGCCGCGCGGAAGAATAATTCCCCCAACTCGAATACGGTTGGACGCGGAATGAAAGTTTCGAAAGAAGAAATTGTGGGCCTGGTCGCCGCCGTCGACTGGTTTCTGAGCCAGGATGATGCGGCGATGCAAATGGATTTCCAAAAACGCGCCGAGCGGATCGCCCAACGTCTGAAATCTCTTCCCACGGTGGAGGCGAAAATATTTGTCCCTCAAGTCGCCAATCACGTTCCACACCTGCTCATTACCTATGACATGGCCCGGATTAAAATTACCGGCGCCGAAGCAATGGAGAAAATGCGGCAAGGCAACCCACGCATTGAGCTGAATCCTGCCACCGGCGGTGGTCCTACCAGCGCCGGATTGCCCCGCGGCACCAACACCATAGTGGTGGGCGTCTGGATGCTGCAAGCGGGCGAAGATAAAGTGGTGGCGGATCGCTTATACGAGATGTTGCAGGATGCAATGACAAGTTAACGCCAGCCTTGCGCTGGAGAGTCGCCGATGCGAATAAGGACGTCAACGGCCCCTATCTCGGGAAGTCGTCGGCCTTTGAAGGTGGATCCGAACTCAGTTTCGGCGAATTAAAATATTGCGGGCGCGCGTTCTGCCAGGAAACCATGCTAAGTCCTGAAGGGTCGAACAAAATCCGCCCGGCGCGGACGGTCATCAAGGGAACCAGTTTGCCGTTCCCCTCCAGACGCGCGTTTCCATTGTCGGTATAGCCGAAGGGGCCTGGAAGCAGCATGAAGACGGCGACATCCGCCGGCCCGCCCACGGTTAATGTGCCCAATTCCGTGTGATGAATCTCACGCGCGGGATTTACTGTGGAGCGCCGAATCACGTCGTCCAGCGGCACGCCCATAGCCAGAAATTTGGACATCACATTCGCCATGCTGAGTGCCGAGCCGATCATGCTCTCCTGGTGCAGGTCGGTGGAGATGGAATCGGGAACGAAGCCCTGTTGAACCGCAGGGGCGGCGTTGCGAAACCAGAAACTGCCCGCTCCGTGACCCACATCGAAAATCACGCCGCGCTTGCGCGCTTCCCCCATGATGGGATTCACTTTGCCATCGCTGAGGATGATGGGGAATTGCTGCGCAAACACGTGCGTGTGGATGTCACCCGGGCGCATTTTCTTCAGAATCAATTCATCGTAACCACGCTCGGGAGGGCGCGGCCAGAAATCGAACATCACCGGAACGTTGGCCATGCGCCCGCATTCTTCCGCCGCATCCACCGCGGCCCAGGGCGTGTGCTCGGCATCCCACGGTCTTCCCGTCCAGTAATGCGCGGTTTTTACCCCAACGATGATGTCGGAATATTTCTTGATGGTGTCGGAGCAAAGTTTTGGATCCAATTGGTCCACGGTCTGCTCGAGTCCGCCATTCATTCCGTTGGCGACGATGTTCAGGAACGCCAGCACTCGAATTTTGGCATGATCGATAACCTCCTCTTTTTCCTGGAGAAATGTATCGGCGCCGGCCGTGCCCGCATCCACCACCGTGGTCACGCCCGACGTCAGCATAAGGTCAGCAGGGATGCCAAGCGGCGCGGTGTGGCTTCGCGCGGAAGGCGAAAACCAGTCAAGCGGCGCGCCGCCGTGGCCAATGTGGACGTGGATGTCCACCAGGCCCGGCGTGACGATCAGGCCGGTTGCATCCACCACTTTTCTTGCCTCGCTCGATGGTATACCGGCTTTGACCGCGGCGATCTTGCCACCGGCGATGGCCACGTCCATGACCTTGTCCACTTGATTGGCAGGATCGATCACGCGGCCACCCTTCAGGAGCAAATCGTATTGGGAGGACTGTGCAAGGAATATATTTTGGGATACGAAGGCAAAGGCGCACAAAAAAGACAATGCAAAATTGAACCACCCGATTGTAGGTTGATGTTTCATGATCAGCTCCGTTCAATAATGTCACTCCTGACTTTATCTCGTTGGTCGAGCGACCGGTTTCTTGACGTCATAATCTTCCTGGCGAGCGGATCGACCCAGATAACAAATCAGGTCGTTCAGTTCGCCGGCGGCCAGGTCTTGGCCATAAACGACGTGCATGGCAGGTTCCCCGCTTCGATCCACATGCGCCACGTCCGATTTCATGATGTTGTGAAACGCGCCGTCGGTCCCCTGGAGCTGAAGAGAAAAATTGTCTTCATTGCGCACAACACCGGTAATGCGTTCGCCCTCGCGGGTGATCACCTCCTGCATTTCCTGATTCGGATCGGCCGAATTGCCTGGCTTAAGAATGGCTTCTCTCGCCTCTGCCGGCGCATGAGTTTCCGCATATTTGGTCAGGTCAGAGCCTAGAAATCCACCCTTGCCTGCCATCATATGACAATTGCCGCACTCAGCTTTGCCAAAAAACAATTCTTCGCCATGCTGCGGATTTCCGCTGGCAAGAACCCAACCCGAGCGCCTTCCCATGGCACGCAAATAGCTCACAATGGATTTAATTCGCGCTTCACCAAGATAGTCAAACGCCGGCATGCCTTTTGCTGGCCGGCCGTCGTGTATCATCGTATAGATATTGCGATCGGGCTGATCAATGATGGCCGGGGCTGTCGAAATATTTGGCGCGCGTTCACCCCCACGTCCATCCAATCCGTGGCACGAGGAACATCGGGTTTCGTAATCGCGCCGGGCTTTGGCCATCGCCGATGTTGGCTCGTCACTTCTTTTGGATCCTTGCATCCGACTCGCATGCTGAGCAACGGCAGCGAAAGGAAGGAACAGGATGATTCCATAGAGGAGGGTCCTGCCCAGCAACAACTTCCCTGCCCAAACCGCGCGGTCCTGAAGCATCGCTCTTCTAAATTGTGGCACTCGTATACCCCTCAGAAAAAAATTGAGCCCGCGCCGATGGAATGAGGTAGTGTGCTCAGTTCACGTGTAGGGTATAGGTCACTCTCCCCATGCCGTCAAGTAAGAATATGCTGCCCTTCATACCGGAGAGTGTTGTGCGACTTCTCCCTCCGTAGTATGGTGCGCAATACTCGGGGGCGAGTTGGACGGGGCTGCGTAGTCCATGGACATCCTCAAATACATCCGGCCATCGACGAAGAAAGCGGCGTTATTCCTCGTCATAATATGCACTCTGACGTTCCTGCCGGGACAAGACCGGCGAGACGTCGTGGTTTCCACCATGATTAACGTGACCGGAGAAACTCTTCGGGCAAGCCCGCCGTCGGCCAATTGGCCGTCATATAACGGCGATTACAGTGGGCGCCGGTTTAGCGAACTGGCGCAAATAACGACCGAGAATGTGAAGCAACTGCGCGCGCAATGGGTGTTTCACCCCGGCAGTTCAAATTCCCTGGAAGTTACGCCGGTGGTTGTTGGGGGCGTGATGTTTGTGACCTCCGCCAATGATGCGTTCGCCCTTGACGCCCGCACCGGACGCCCGATTTGGCATTACCAACGGCCGGTGACCAGCGGCCTGGTGGACGATGCCTCCGCCCATCACAATCGCGGAGTGGCGGTTTGGCACGATCGCGTTTTCATGGAGACCGATAATGCCCATCTGATTTGCCTGGATGTCCGCTCCGGGCACCAGATCTGGGATTTTGAGTATGCCGACGCCAGGAAAAATTACGGCGCCACCAGCGCGCCCTTGGTGGTGAATGACAAATTGATTGTGGGAACGTCGGGCGGTGATGACGCGGTCCGCGGGTTCATCGCCGCTTTTGACCCGCTCACCGGAAAATTGATTTGGCGATTCTGGACGATCCCCGGACCCGGTGAATTCGGGAACTCCAGTTGGCCGGGCAAAATGTATCTGCACGGCGGCGGGACCACTTGGATGCCCGGAACATTCGATCCCGAACTGAACACGCTCTACTGGGGGACGAGCAACCCTTCGCCCGATTTTGACGGCGCGCCCAGGCCGGGAGACGACCTCTACACCGACTGCCTTCTGGCGCTCGATCCGGACACGGGTAAACTGAAGTGGTATTTCCAATTCACTCCCCACGACCTGTTTGACTACGATGCCGCTGAGACGGCCGTATTGATTGACGGACCATTTCGAGGCGAGAGTCGCAAATTGCTGGTGGAAGCGAATCGGAACGGATTTCTATATGTTCTCGACCGGAGCAATGGCAAGTTTCTATCCGCAACACCCTTCGTGGAGAAATTGAATTGGACAAAAGGAATCGACTCCGCGGGGCGGCCCTTATCGAGCGGGCTCGCTCCGACACCGGCGGGGACAACAATTTGTCCCGGCATGACGGGAGCGACAAACTGGTTCTCGCCATCGTACAATCCTTCCACCCACTTTTTTTATTTTATGGCGCTCGAGAGTTGCGAGATATTTCAATCCAAGCCGGAACCCATGGCGATGGGGCGAGGTTGGTATGCGACCGGCACCAAACGTATCCCGGGCGACGCGGGCCGGAAAATCCTTATCGCTTTCAACCTTGATAACGGTCAAGCGGCTTGGCGCTACCCGCAAGTGGGTGATGGAGATTCCTGGGGCGGGACGATGACCACGGCGGGCGGATTGGTTTTCTTCGGCGATGACGCGGGCGCTTTCGAGGCGGTGGATGCGCGCAGCGGGACGCCTCTCTGGCACTTTAACACTGGCCAACGTTTGCACGCTTCGCCGATGAGCTATGCCGTGAATGGAACCCAGTACGTCGCTATCGCGGCTGGCAGCGATGTTTTCAGTTTTGCGCTGCCGGATTAGCGCGTTTCATGTAGCAGTGGGACGCACAAGGATCGAGAAATATCTGAACCACTAGTTCACAAGGAGAAAAACATGATTTCAACCATTCATTCCACACGCAGGAAGTTTGGTGTAACCATTGCCACTTTACTTTCCGGGCTCGGATTTGCGGGCGCGGCTTCAAAGGCCTCGGCAGCAGGTTCTCCCGATAATCAGGACGTTCAAAAGCTGAACGAGGAAGGCAAGCCGGCTACCGGCACTCCCTTGTTCTTTCCCATCGTGGCTCACAACGGATTGATTTACATCTCCGGCCAGGGCGCCCATGACGAACGCCCCCCGGAGCAATGGGACATCACCAGCCACTCCAAGCAAGTGCTCGATAGGATCAAAAACCTGGTGGAGAAAGGCGGCAGCACCATGGACCGCGTTTTGCAACTCAACGTTTATCTGGGCAAGATCAGCGATTACGATGGAATGAACAAGGTTTTCAAGACCTATTTCCCCAATGGCGGTCCGGCCCGGACCACGGTCGCGGTGGCAAACCTTCCCGGAAATTCGCTGGTGGAAATCAACTGCATTGCGGCCGTTAGCGGGAAATAGCGGAAATGAAAAAGTGGTTACGGGAGGGTTACAAATGGAATTCAAAATCAAATCGACCCGGCGCTCGTTTCTTGGAGCCACCGGTTTGATCGCCGGAGTGGTTTCGCTGCCGCGTCGATTCTTCTCCGCCACCCTCGGGCTTCCCGCGGCGGATGCGGCGTCCAACATTTACGAGGAACTCGGCGTCACCACGGTGATTAACGGGCAAGGAACCATGACCACGCTCGGCGGGTCATTGATTCCCGCTGAAGTCGAATCGGCCATGGCCGCCGCGTCAAAGTATTTCGTGCGAATCACGGAACTTCAAGTGGCGGCGGGCAATAGGATTGCAACAATGCTGAAACTGCCCGAAGGCCACACTGCCCTCGTCACTTCAGGCGCCGCCGGAGCCATCACCATTGGGACGGCAGGCGTCCTGACCGGTAACAGCGAAGAGTTCATCCGGCGGCTGCCTGACCTGACTGGAATGAAATCCGAAGTGATCATTCAAAGGCGCCACCGCTATCCTTTCGACCAGCAGATTCGCGCCACCGGCGTCAAACTGGTGGAAGTTGAATCGCGAGATGACTTGCGGCGGGCCGTGAATGACAAAACGGCCATGATGTTTTTCACCAACTACTTGAACGGCGAGGGTCATATCAAAGTGGATGAATTCGCCAAGCTGGCGAATGAATTTCACTTACCAAGTTTCAACGACGCGGCGGCGGACACGCCGCCGGTCTCACGCCTCTGGGAATATAACCAGATGGGTTATGACATGGTGGCGTTCAGCGGCGGCAAGGCAATCCGTGGGCCGCAGTGCGCCGGATTGCTGTTGGGCCGGAAAGACCTTTTGGCGAACGCGTTGCTCAACACCTGCCCCCATGAAGACACATTGGGACGAAGCATGAAAGTCGGTAAAGAAGAGATCGTAGGCATGGTCAAGGCTCTGGAACTCTACGTGGCGGAGGACCACGATGCTCTGATGCGCGAATGGTGGGCGCGCCTGGACACGGTGGCTGACGAATTGAAAAAAGTGCCAGGTGTGAGCACTTCAGTTCACGTTCCGGAGATCGCCAACGTGGTGCCGCACATGGAAATCAGTTGGGACCCGCGGCGCATTTCGCTCACGCCGGACCAGGCATTCGATCTACTCAGGAAGTCAAAGCCATCCATCATGTTGGGCAGGGGCGAGCATGGCCTGACCCTGGCCTCCTTCCAGCTTCGCCCCGCCGAGGAGAAGATCGTGGCCGAGCGATTGGTCCAAATCTTTCGCGACCATCACGTATAAGCGCGCCCCCTAATGCACCCTTGCGCCCGCGTTGCTCCGTTCACCTGACTTTATTGTCGCGCTCAATTGAATGAACCCCACGGTCAAGAATTGTCCGGCCAAACCCTGACTAAAGATTCCATCCCCTATTAACTTTGAATGCCAAAAGACTCCGTGGTGATGCCACCGCAACTTTTCCGGGGGTGGGGTGTTTGTATGTCGTAAGGGAAATTGATGAAAGAAAAGGAGGCGTCATGATAACCGGAACCGACTTATTTCGAGGAGTGGCGAAAATTGCAGGTGGAATGCTTCTCGCCGTCGCAGTCAGCTTGCCTGCCTTTGCGGCCCCTGGTAATGACGTTCGCGCGGACCGCCGCGACATCCGCCAGGACACGCGCGACATCCGGCACGATCGCCGCGACCTGCGCAACGACCTGAGGCATCCGTACTTGAACCGGAAGGATATCCGGGCCGACAGGCGCGACCTGCGCAGAGACCGTGTAGACCGTAGACGTGATGTGCGCGATTTCCGTAGAGACACGGGCAGGTGAAAACGCCCTACGTCGAGGGGCAAGATGTAGTGCCACCCACACGGCACCTTGCCCCTCGGCCAAGTTACGCCCGGCCTCATCGGATGGACAGGGCAACATAAAACCCTTGAGATTATTCCCCACCACCAGCTTCGTCCGAAGTTACGACACTCAGAAGGAAGGCTTGCATTCGTAGTCAGAACCGGATAGAGCCCGATTCGGAGCCCGATCTTTTCTGTCGCCCGCCGCGGGAGCTCCCGCGCGCCGTCATTCCCGCGAACGCGTGAATCTAGTGCCTCCAGGGCGGCCGCATTTCCAATGATTCAGGAAAATGGATTCCCGCTTTCGCGGGAATGGCTACCTGTCGGAGCGTCCGCGTTTGGCAAATGACACTAATGCCCATCCCTGCCAAAGCTTGCTTGCAAGTGCCCGGATGTGTATATTGGCGACCGGGAACCTCGTTCTGGAAATTCCACTTGAAATCCGTTGACGCATTTTAGCTTGCATGGGTCTAAGAAAAATTGGCCATCGGCGAGTTGATCGGCTACGTTGTGCTTAAGGATAGTCACAAACACTTTTAGCCGGAGCTGGGGAGATGGGCTCAAAGTACAAAGAGTTCAGCCAGGAGGCCATGTTCCAGGATGAACCAGAGGTCGTCCGCGAGGCGATTCGCGCCTTTGCGGGAAATTGGCTGGCGGGTTGGAATCTATCGGAAACGCCCGATGGCATCGAGGCGACGGGCCAGAGCGGCGGCCACCAGGCCAAAGCAATGTTTCGCATTGACCCTGTAACGCCCGGGGCGAGACTGGTAGTCGCGTTACAGGTTGATGAGAGCGGCTCGCCTGACCCCGCGTCAGACAATGCCGGGCAAGACAACGACGGCGTGATTCGCAAATGGCTGGAAGCAATCCCCTGGTGGATTGAGCAAAAGAAGACCGCCGCTGCTCTCGCTTCGGGCGGGCACGAAAAAACCTACCCATCCGACCTGCCAAAACACCGGCTACGAATCGGCGAAATCTTGGCGATCGGCTTCTTGATCACCTGGTTTATTGTTTTTACCTTGTATGCGTTGTTTGCGTTCGTAGGCCTCGTGACCGGAAGTTTAGCGCTTCCCTCCAAAAGAACTGGCAACCTGGGAATAATCCATGGCTGGACGGCCAGAATCATTTCCGCAATTATTCTTGCGTTTTATGGCTTGATTGTTTCTTCGCTTTGGAAGGGGAAAAAGAAAGCAAAGGGAAAGCCATGGTATTGGTAGGAATCCAGCGATCTTGATTGGCCTTTGCTTTGGCGAGGCATTGCTCTTCTTCAAACTTGGCCAAGAATCAAAAGCGATGACCGCAACGGTTTGGAGTTAAGTCTGTGGACTGGAAATACAAATACTTCACTCAAGAAGCCGCCTTTCAGGCTGAGCCCGAGATCGTTCTCAAGGCGCTGCGCGCTTTCGCCGCTGATTGGCTCGATGACTGGAAAGTCTCCGAAACACCTGACGGCATCGAGGCAAGGATTCACTCTGGCTATCGCTTCGCGACCGCGACATTCCGAGTGGAACCGGCTCCGGGCGGCGCGAGGGTAGCGGTCAAAATGCAGGTTGAGCGCGCCACTTCGCTCGGGCTCATGATGTTCGACATCGGCGGGTACTTCAGCGGACAGATTCGCAAATGGCTGGAAGCACTCCCATGGTGGATTCAGCAGCAGCAAGCCGTGGAGAGCCAGTCCGCGGGCCAGGACACAAAGCCAGTTCCAGCCGGACCACCAATTCCGAAACCTAAATGTGAGCCTGATCGCGGGAAGAGATTAATCGCCGTGTCTGTTGCCGTAATCCTCTTCGCATATGCCATTGTGGGGGTGATGGGTTTAATAACCGGAGAGCTATATATTTCAGACAATCATGGCGGCATAACCCTCCACGGGCTTAAGGCAAGAATTCTGTCTGCAATTATGTTGGTAATCTTTGGCGCGATCGCTCTGCGGCTTTGGAAATTGAGAAAGCGGAAGCAAGGTATTTGAATACCCTCATCTTTTGTGGCCGCGCAAAGAAAGCATGTGAGCAGGCCACCAAGAGTCTCACAGCAAATCGGCGCGTGAGGACGATCACCAGCGCGATAATTCACAGGTGTCCAAATGAGATCAAAATTCCAAAAGTTCACTCAAGAAGCCGAATTCCAAGCTGACCCCGGAGCAGTCCGCGAGGCGATTCGCGCCTTTGCGGCCAACTGGCTGGCGGGTTGGAATCTTTCGGAAACGCCGGACGGCGTCGAGGCCACGGGCCAGAGCGGCGGCCACCGGGCCCTGGCAATGTTTCGCATTGACCCTGTGACGACTGGCGCGAGACTGGTGGTCACGTTACAGGTGGAGCAGAGCGGCTCGCGGGACCGCGAGCCAGACAATGCCGGGCAAGACAACGACGATCTGATTCACAAATGGATGGACGCAATCCCCTGGTGGATTGAGCAAAAGAAAACCGCCGCCCCTCTCCCTGCGGGCGGGCAGGAAAAGGCATTCCTCGCAGAACGGCCTAAACGCCGGCGTCTGCGAATCAGAGAAATTGTAGCGAGCGCTTTTTTGATTTGCTGGATTCTTGTCATCACCATCTATGCCTTGTCTGGGCTCGTAGGGCTAGTGACCGGAGAATTGAAGCTACCCTCCAGAAGAAGTGGAGACCTCGTAACAACCTATGGCTGGGTGGCCAGAATCGAGTCCGTGCTAATTCTTGCGTTTTATGGCTGGATTGTTTATTCGATGTGGAAATGGAGAAAGCAACACAAGGGGGAGCCGTGGATCTGAAGGGGAATCAATCTTACTGGCTCGCCTTCGCGCATGCCAGGCACGGCTCTTACTAAAACCTGGCCGAAAACCAACCGCGATGACCGCGAGGGGTAGGGGTTAATTCCGTGGACTGGAAATATAAACACTTCATTCAAGAAGCCGACTTCCAAGCTGAGCCCGAAATCGTCTTCGAAGCGGTTCGGGCCTTCGCTAAAGACTGGCTGGCTGACTGGAAAGTCTCAGAGACTTCGGACGGGATCGAGGCGCGCGGCTACAGCGGCTTACACTTGTCGACGGCGGTGTTTCACATCGCCCCAACGGCGCGCGGCGCCAAAGTAACGGTGGAAATGCAAGTGCAGCGGGCCAGCGGCCGGGGATTCATGCTGGTTGATATCGGCGGTTTCTACAACGGAAAGATTAGCAATTGGCTTCAGGCACTTCCCTGGTGGGTTCATCAGAAAGAGGCCGAAGCGACCCAGTCCCGGGGCCAACCTTTGGCGGAACTGCCTGGCAAACCACAGGCCCCAAAGATGTCGCCCGGACTCAATCGATTACTGGGCTGCGGCGTGTTGGCCATCGTAATAGTCTTTGCCATCTGGGTCTGCGTAAATGTAATTGCCGCAATGATAGGCCTAGTGACTGGAAATTTGGATCTTCCCGGCAGGGGAGGCGACTTGGTTCTCCACGGGAAATGGGCCAGAATCGTGTCGGCGCTCATCCTTTTGCTCTTTGGCTGGATTGCCTTTCGGATTTGGAAGCCGAAAAAGCGTAACCAAGGATCGGAGTGGCTGCCGCCTCCTTCAAGATAAATCAACTTGCAGGGCCTTTTTCCCGCTCCTTCAAACAGGTTTAATTGAGTTGGCCTTGATCAAAGGGAGCTAGTCCGTTGGACTGGAAATACAAACACTTTGCTCATGAAACCTTCATCGAAGCGCCACCAGAAATCGTCCGGCAATTAGCTCGTAAGTTTTTGACCGAAGCGCTCGCTGGCTGGAAGATCTCAGATACAGCGGAAGGGCTGGAGGCGAAAGGGCTATGCGCTCTTCGCAAGGCAACGGCAAAGTTTCGGATCGAGCCCGCACCACGCGGCACGCGAGTGGCTGTGACGCTTCTGGTGGCGCGGGCCAGTGCGCGGGGATTGATGCTGCACGACGCTGGCGGCGCCTACGACCGTCAGGTTCATCGTTGGTTGGAGGGCATGGAAACCTACATTTGTTACGGGCCTGCCGCTGCACGCCCACCTCAATCAGCGGAACAAAGGAAAGTGGCAGTTGGCCGGAGCAGTCCAGGCACCAATCTCTTCATGGGCTGCGCCCTCATTTTTGTTCTCTTTGGCTTCTTGATGTTCGGCATCTCTGCCATCATTGGCCTAATCACGGGAGAGTTCTATATTCCCGGCAGAGGAGGCCACGGATTAACCCTTCACGGGGAGTGGGCTAGAATTTCCTCGGGAATCCTCTTGTTGTACTTTGGCTGGGTCGCCGTTCGGTTTTGGAAAGAGAAAAGGCAGAACCGCGGATCAGGATAGCTGCCCCCGCCGTTATGTGCAATTGCCGTGGTTGGCTGGCGCAGCCGTTCAGCCAATTACTGAGGAAGCTGAGCCGGTGATTGAACTATCCTTACCGGCGTGCGTGCCCAAGGCTCTTCTCGCGGCGAGTTGGAGGGATATTTATGTCTCATCCTCTGATTATTGCTCTACTCGCGTTGATCGTCGCCTTCGGCCCGTCGCTGTTTTACAAAATCCGGTGGGACCGGGCGGAAGAGTCACTCCGTGCTCTGTTGGCCGGTCGATTTGTCTTGCAGCCGTGCCCCGTGGCGAAAATCGTCATCCCATCCGGCGGGCATGTTGTCTTTTTCTCTGCCTATGTCGATACCTTGGGGAGCAGTTTCGTATTGATGCTCGGTAACCGCGTTTGGAAGGATGCAAGAGGCGGCGCATATCAACGCGTGGCGGGACTCTTCAAGCCCGGAGGCAATGCCGCATGGGCCGAGCGGGTCCGGGAACTGAAGGGCGTCATCGTTGCCGCCGCGGTTGAGGGTGGTGCGCTCGTCCTATGGAAAGGGCTCCCGACGGGCGAATCCATCCTCTCGCACATCGAGGCCGCTTCGGCCGTCGAGCCAAAGGAGTCCTGATGAACTTGACCAATCAGGATGCCTTCCAAATTCCAATGATCTGTAGTGATATCGGCTTCTCCGTCGGGGCCCTGGCCATGCTCGACAGTCTGGGTAAAGTGCAGGAACCTCTCGCCGAGCCCGTTGCGAAGTTTTCCCATTATTACCAGCATTGGGGCCCTGGTGTGGGGCAGCAGATCTCCGATGTCGAAGCTCGGCTCAGCAAGTATGGCCTGCCAGTTCCGCCTTGTTGGCACGACGTTGGATCGTACGCTGAATGGTATCTTGCCATCATCAAGACGGTAAAAGATGCAGCAGGCCCCGATCCAGCCATGGGCGCTCTGGTCAGCCTCGGGCATAGCCTCGGTTTGTTGACGCGTTCGATTGCCCTTTACTTCGTGATCCTGCGATTCGAGGCGATTGCCCCCCAAAATGAGGCCGTGCTTTATCGCACGGGACGAAGGCGGGAGGACTTCCTCCGTTTCGTGAATGAGATTGCTGCCGCCGCCAATCAAGCGGCCCTCCCCGCCGCGGTGCGCCCGCTCGCCGACGAACTCGTGCTATTGGCGCGCTCGGGCCAACAAGTTGCTGAAATGCCATCGCCCGCGGATCCCGCAGATCAAGCGACGAAACTTGAGAGGATCTATAAAGATATTACCGCGCGCACGCAGGCCATACTGGGCGCGCTTGGTGGTGGAGCCGCGAATCTGCGCTTAACTCCCCTGGACGCCTTCATGTTTCCGCTGATATGTATTGACGTGGGCATCCCGATCGCGGGCTTTAAAATGCTTTCCTCACTGGGGCCTGCGCAGGGACCTCTCGCCGCGCGCGTTGAAAAATACGTGAATATCTACCGCCAAAGTGGTGGTCCCTTCGTGGCGCAGCAGATCTCCGATGCGGAAGGCCGGCTCTCCAAGTATGGGCTGGCAATCCCGCCTCTGCCGCAGGGCACCATTGAATCGTACGCGGAATGGTACCTCGCCATCGTGAAGACGGCGGCCGACGCCGCTGGGGCCAAGAGTGCTGAAGGGTCCCTCGTTTTGCTCGGCGACAGGCTCGGCCAGGTGATGCTGACACTGGCGCTGCATGTTGTCTTCTTGTCCCTGCGCGTAACTGACCCCCAACACGAGGTCTTGCGCTCTGACGGAGAGTGGAGCAGGCGAAGGCTCTACGACAATATCAACGTGCTGGCGAAGGTGGTGGAAGTGGAGCAGGTGGATCTACCACCCGGCGCGCGGCCGTATGCGGTGGAACTCGCCAATCAGGCGCGGATGGCGCAGAGGGTGGATGAGATGCCGGAGCCAGGAGGTTTCGCCAACCAGCCATTCAGGCTCGAGTTCGTCCAAAGGAAACTGTTTGAAGTTACGTTTGCTTTGCGAGCGGCGTTGGGAGATCGCTCACCTTTGATTATGAATCCGACCGGCGTTTTCTGATGGCAGGGCTTATTCGACATCCCGCCGCCAGCCCGATTTCATGCTTTCGCGGACGGGATGACGAGAATTCACTCACGGTGCAATCCAGGTCCGCTGGTTGAACCGCGGCAGGAGTTGCAGTTCAAGCTGACACGGGGTGGGGAGGCCAAAGCATATGAAAAAAATTCTGGCGCCTTTTGGGATGGTGTTCGTCAGCGGGGCCTTTGTGCTGCTATTCTGGAATGAAGGGCGAACTGTACAAACGGCGAAAAGTCTCAAGGAAGGAGCGCGCGCCGTCGTGAGCGTTTCCGCCGACAAAGTGGACCCCGCCAATGAAGGGAAGCTGGTCCACATGACCGGCGAGGCCACCACGACCGAGACCCTCTCCGATCCCGATTTCGGCATTTCCGTTCGCGCCATCAAGCTCGAGCGGCAGGCGGAGATGTATCAGTGGAAAGAAGAAACGGCGTCGCACGGTGGGTCCAACTCCAGCGCGGGATCGGAGAACGGCACAACCTACAATTACAGTCTGGTCTGGTCGCCAACCCTTATTCAATCGAGCTCGTTCAAAGAGCACAATAGCCACGAGAACCCACACTCGATGCTATTCAAAAGCCAAACTGAGACGGCGAAGAAAGTCACCCTGGGCTCTTTCACGCTTTCGGATGCTCAAGTGGACATGTTGATCAAGGTCGAAGATTTCAATCTCGACGAGGAAGCCGCTGCCGCTTCGCCGGCGGGGAAAGCAGGTTTCAAGTTAAATGAGAGCGGCTACTATAAAGGTGCGGACCCCTCCTCTCCGGCCGTTGGCGACATCCGAGTCGCTTTTAAGGTCGTACGTCCTGCCGCTGTAAGCATTGTGGCGCGCCAGATCAGTGACACATTCGAACCATTCCAGGCTAAGGCCGGGGGCAGTATTTTGCTGGTCAGTTATGGGACGATGGGCGCCGACTCAATGTTCCATACTGAAGAGGAAAGTAACGTGGTCATGGGATGGGCATTGCGCTTTGCAGGACTCTTGATGATGGTCCTGGGAATTTTTATGGTTTTCAGGCCCTTCGCGGCCATCGCGAATTGGTTCCCGTTCTTCGGGACCGTGGTGGGCGCGGGCATATTGCTCTTCGCCGCAATACTGGGGACATGCCTGACCATTGCGACGATCGCGTTGAGCTGGCTCTATTTTAGGCCTCTCTTTGGGATCGGACTGCTTGTGCTCGCGGGCGGCGGGCTCTTAGGGCTCATTAATCTGGCGCGGGGAAGGAATAAGCAGGGATTGCCGGCGGGCGCAGCGACGACGCAGGCGCAATAAGAAAATCTTTCGAGTGAGAATGGTGCAATGGCTCGATAGCTCTTAACCCAGATAGTGGACCGACTGTTGGACGGACGTCTGTCCGCAACGCGCCCAAGTTTGAGGCAGGCATAGTGGGTCACCAGAAACCGGACGAGAAGTTTGGCTGCGAGCAATGCTGGCCACCTGCTGCGGACGCCGCATGGGAGGCAAGGCGCGCGCTAATGTCAGTGGCTCAACTGATTGACGAATCGCACTTCCATGTCATGATCCTGGCGTGCCCCGAATGCTCTCAGCGCTTCGCCTCGATATTCACTGAGACGATCGATTGGGCGGACGGCGACGACCCTCAATACTGGACGCTCATGCCCATCTCCGCTGGGGAAGACGCGGACCTGGTCCGGCAACAAGCTTCGCTTAAAGAATCGGACCTAAATGGGTTGGGACCTGGCCGGCGTTCCCTGCGGCGCGACTTCCCCAAGGGCGCCGCGCAGCGCGTCTACTGGGGGAGCGGCCTTAATGTCGGCATGCACGACTGAGAATCAGCCAAGCTTGCAAACAGGAACCGGGCCTATCATCGCTTTTGCAGCCGCGGTCGAAGTTTACCCCGCCGGGGCGGGATCGCCGCTGCAACAAACTGATCTACTACCTACAGCTGTCATGTCTTGACGGATGGCTCAGCTTGGCGTCAGAATAAGGCAAGTTCGATGGCGGGCGCTGAGGCAAAGTTCATGCGAAGTCCATTTTGTTCCTGGGTCAGAATTGCCACCTTGATTGCAGGACTCATCTTGCTTGCATTACCCCTCGCCAGAGCCCAGGACGCGGCCCAGAAAAACTCAAACGACAAGATCGTGCCCGCGCCGCAGTCCATGGGTGTTACCAAGAAGGCGGATAAATCAGACAAAAAGGTTTCGTCCACCGATGCCACGCCCGTGAGCACCGAAGGGGCCGCAAAAAGTGCAGCCAAGGAAACCCTCGAATCACCTTCAGAGAAAAAAGACGATCAGTCGGCAAGTGATGCCACCGACTCCGTTCTTGAATTCCACCCGGCTCCGCATGACGAAAAAAGTTCGAAGAAGTCTGATACCGGACCACAAACGAAGCACCCGGGGAAGAATATCCACGGCGAAGCATCTGGCGAACTCAATTCGCCCGATGCAGGAACGCATCGGGGCGGCGGCGCAGTGGGCGCCACCTCGAAAAGCGGAAAGACCAGCGTGTACGTACAGGGAGACCAGACCCGCTCCAACCAATCACCTCACTAACTCAACCGATGAGAAACTCCCGCCGAATTCCGCTGCCGGTTGCAAGCCATTCATCATTGCCTTACCTTCTGGCCGGACTCATTTCGATGGCGGCATGGGCAGCGTTCACCTGCGCAGCTCTCGCCCTCCCCGCGCCGGCGTCACCAGCACCGACCACCATCAAGTGTGAAGCAATGCCCAGCGTCATCCTGGGGAGGCCGGTGAATGTCTGCGTGGCCCTGCCTTCGGATTACGAATCGGCGGCCGGCGCCAAGTATCCTGTGCTCTATTTCCTCCATGGCCTCTTTGAAAACCAAATGAGCTGGAGCGAGCGCGGTGGCGAACAAATTCTGGACGGCCTCATCAATGACGGTGAAGTTGGAAAATTCATCGTCGTCCTTCCCGACGGTGGCCGGAGTTTTTATGTAAATTCCATGGACAGCCACGACCGTTATGAGGATTTTCTTATCCAGGAATTGGTTCCCGCCATAGACAAAAAATATCGGACGATTCCCGAAACGGGCGCGCGCGGCATCAGCGGGTCATCCATGGGCGGCTACGGCGCACTGCACCTGGGCATGCGCCACGCCGATGTTTTCGGCTCCGCCAGCGCGCAAAGCGCCGCCCTGGTGCCCAAATTTCCCAATCCCCTGCCGACAGAAGGCCGATGGGGACGCTACGCACAAATCCTGCAAGGCCCCTTCGGCTCTCCGCTCAGCGAAGCATATTGGGAGGAGAACAGCCCGTTAACGCTGGCCGAGCATCCCGAAAACTTCAAGGGGCTGAAACTTTATTTTGATTGCGGCGATAAGGACCGCTACGGATTTAATGAAGGCAACGACCTCCTGGACAAAACTCTGACTGCCCACGGCTTCGCGCACGAATACCACTTGCGGCCCGGCGGCCACGGCTGGGACTACTTGAACCTGTATATGAAGTATGCGCTGCTCTTCCATTGGCAGCTATGGTCTCCCAAAGCCGCAAGCAGCGCGACGCACTGATTTCGGCTCGTTGATTTTCAGTGCGATGGTCGGATTTGTTGTAGCGGCGGTCGGAGTTTACCCCGCCGGGGCGGGACCGCCGCACGTGATTGGTCAGTGAGGTCGGCGGTCACAGACCGCCGCTACATCGGGCCAGCCGGTTCCATAGCCCGATTGAGCGAAAGCGTTCAAAGGAAATCTTTGATATCTGGATTCCTATTTCGAAGACTACTGTTTATCTCTGCCTCCCTTACGGTGGGAATGACTTTTTCCCTCGTCCGCATTCCGGCAAACCCGGCAAGGGTTTCAAGCAAGGCAGATTCGGCTGCCGCCGAGTCCCGGGTGATCGATTACATTCGCACCCACTTGCAGCCGGGCAAGCCCCTGGTGGTGAGCGAACTTTACAGCAAAGTTTTCACCCAGCCGGACGAGCGCCAGGCCCTGGATAAGCTTTATGACGCTTTCTTTCGCATCCCGCTTTTTCTCGCCCAATACCAGGATAGGACCGGCTCGCCCCCCAAGTTGGCCATCATCCAGCAGCAATTCGATCTTCAAACGCCGGGAGCGTCGGACGTTCTTCTGCGCGTGATGGAGTCAGACCCGCGAGTACCCCACTTTTTTACCCGCGACGCTAAAACCGGGGAAATTGTGCACATCGATGTCGCCATGATCCGCAGTGATGAGCGCTTTGGGCAGGCCGTGGAGCGGCATTTGACCGGATGGGAAGGCAGGGCCGCGCCGAATTTCAATCTTGAGTCCATGGATGGTCACACGATCAACCTGGGCGGTTTGTCGGGAAAGACCGTACTGCTGTACGTGTGGTTCACCGGTTGCCCTCCCTGCATGAAGGAGGCACCGGGACTGGTCGCACTGCAAAATGAGTTTTCCACTCGCGGCTTGACGATTGTGGGCGCGAACGCCGATAGGGTATTGGGCCTGAGCTACGATGATGATATCCGGCAGCGGTACATCAAGGATGAAAAGATCAGTTTTCCGGTTGTCCACTGGACAAAGGAGAGTGATTCGGCGTACGGTAACATTTCAATTTTCCCCACTTTGTTCCTGATCGACGGAAAAGGCATGATCACCCATCACTGGGTTGGCTATGTGAAACCGGAAGAAATGCGGAAAGCAATTTCGGAAACAGTCAAGTGATCGCCGGCCTTGTATTTCCGGACGGCTGGTCACGGCATGCAAGCCGGTAGGCGAAAAGACGATCGATTCCACTCTAGGAAATTAAAGGAGGACCCCATGAAATCCATTCGGTATTTCGCTGCCATTCTAATTGCGCTCGCCGGTTCGTCCAGCCTTCTGCTGGCGCACGGCAACGAACACGGCTCAGCCAAAGCAACCATCGGCGCCACCAAGGTTTCCATCGATTTTGCCCGCCCAATGCTCAAGGGCCGCGACGTGATGAAGCTGATCCATCCCGGAGACCTTTGGCGGCTGGGCGCCGATGTTCCCACCACCATCGAAACCGATGGCGACCTTGATTTCGGCGGAACCCGCCTGCCCAAGGGCAAGTATTTCCTGATGGCCCGTTTTGTGGAGCCCGGAAAGTGGACCTTGGTAGTGTCGAGCAAAGAACGCCGCGCCTATGAGCCCAACGCCAAACTGGCGGAAGTTCCCATGGAAGTCGAAGAGGGGCAAACTCCTGTGGACGCGATGGACATTCAACTTACCAACAAGGGTGGACGCGGCGACATCGAAATTGCCTGGGGAACGTTCAAGCTCACGGCGTCCTTCGCTCCGGCTAAGTGAGCGGGGCGTTGGGGTATGTTTCTGCACGGCGCTGCGGTAGCAGTTTGGGCGGACCCCGTAGCGCAGACCGCTCGCCGCGGCGAGTCTGCGGCCTCTCCATATCGCATGATATTGAATAATTCTTATGCATGTATTGCTACTCTTTATGATATCCCTCGCAAGCTGTGCGACAGAAGGAACGCGGACCGCAAGACCGGCGGTCCGCGCTGCCCTGTTCCCCGCCCTATCCACCGAGTAGTCTGAATCCCAATGATGGCCCAGCCCACCAGCGTGCTCGCCATATTCGCCCATCCCGATGACGCGGAATTTCTTTGCGCGGGGACACTAGCCCTTTTAGCCGAACGCGGCGCGAAGGTTTATATCGCCACCATGACCGCGGGTGATTGCGGCAGCACGATTCTGTCCGCTGCCAAAATCAGCCGCATCCGCCGTGGCGAGGCGGAACGCGCCGCTCAGTTGATTGGAGCGAGTTATTCCTGCCTGGGCCAAAAGGACTTGAACATTTTCTATGACCAACTGACGCTGGGGAAAGTGATGGAGACTGTGCGCGCACGCAACCCTTCCCTGGTGCTCACCCATTCCCCGGTGGATTACATGGTGGACCACGAGACCACCAGCCGCCTTTGCCAGACCGCCTGCTTCGGCGCTATGGCCCCCAACTTCCGAACCGGAGGCCGCCGCAAAGCAAAGTCCCTGCGCGCCGTCCCTCATCTTTACTATGCCGATCCCTTCGGAGGGCGCGACATCCTGGGGAATGAAATTGCGTCCGGCGTCTTCGTGGACATCAGGAATACTTTATCCAAGAAGGAGCAGATGCTGGCCTGCCACGAAAGTCAGCGCGCCTTCCTAAGCGCTCAACAGGGAATTTCCGATACGGGCGTCATGATGAGATCCATGGCCGAGCGCGCGGGCAAAATTTCCGGCCTGGGATTGGCGGAAGGATTCCGCCAGCATCTGGGCCAGGGTTTCCCCCAAGGGAATTTATTGGCCCAACTTCTGGGCGAGATGGTCCATCCTGCCCGAATTTAGATTGCCATCCATCTCCATTTTCGTGTTTTGTCTCGCTTCGAGGTATAACTATTTAACTTATGATCCAGTTGCTTCAATGCCCAGATGGAAGCGGGTCGGGTTGGCGTAGAGGCGGACCGGGGACCCCACATGGCGAGCCCCAAAGCACGACCTGGGGTCCCCGCAACTCGCCCCTGCAAAACCGGATTGACCCAGCACCGATCTCCACGGTTTGCACCCAACCCGAAAGAACCGAAGTATAATGAGAGTTTGGTACCACGCGGCGCAATTCGATGGAGCAAATGCCAGGATCTTGAGACGAAATTTAAAACTGGAATTCAGGATATTTCGCGTTCTCCATTCCACGAGTTTCCTTCAGGACCGCGGTGGATTGCTTCGCGACGCATTTCTCCAAGCGATGGCGCGGGTCCTGGCGGGACTCGTCTTCTTAACATTTACTTTAAGCTCTGCTGCCGCGGCTGACACTTTGCCCTGGGGCAGCCCGGTGGTTGGAATCCGCCTGGAAGGCGACGTTCCGGTCAACATCGAGAATTTTTCCGACGAAATCGTTCAAAAAGTGGGAGAACCGCTGGACCGGGGCAAAATCCGCGACAGCCTTAAGAACCTTTTTGCCACAGGCCGGTTTCTGGAATTGCGCGCGGACGCCCAACAAAAGGGGGAAGGAGTAGAAGTTATTTTTGTTTGCCGGGTTCAATTCTTCGTCGGTGTTGTTAAGGTCGAAGGAGCACCTCGATCTTTTGAACCAGTCAGTCTGGCAAACACCGCGCGCCTGCGATTGGGCCAACCTCTGGAGGATGAAGACATCAAGAAGGCCAGCCAGCACTTGGCGGCGACGCTGGCCGGAGATGGATATTACGATGCCAAAATTACTAACGTCATCATGCGCCAGGGGGAAAGCCAGGAAACGGAGGTTCACTTCACAATCCACCCTGGCCCGCCCGCCGTGCTCGGCAAAGTCGAAATTCAAGGCCATCCGGAAGTACCTCCACAGCGCCTCACCATCGTCGCCCGCTGGCACACCGGCCGCCCCTTGACATCCACCAAGCTCGAACGCGGCCTGCTTAGAATTCACCAGTATTATCAGAAAATAGGGCGCCTTCAAGCGTATACCAACGTTCAAGGGCGCAACTACGACCGTGCTCATCACAGCGAGACGGTTACTCTCCAAGTTGAAGCCGGCCCCATCGTAAAAATACGCATCGTTGGCGCCCACATTTCCCTTGGAAACCTTAAGCAACTTCTGCCCATGTACTCCGAAGGAGTGACGGATGACTTTGCTCTGCAACAAGGTGAACGGAATTTGGTGGATTACTTCCAGCGTAAAGGTTTCTTTTCCGCTCAAGCCAAAGGCGAACGCAAAGTTCTGCCCGGTTCGGGGGAAATTGACCTTACCTTCCACGTGACTCCCGGATCCGGCGGAGAGTTTGAAGGATATGCGTTCAAAGGCAACAAGTACATCGATGACTCGCACCTCATCCCTCTTCTCACTTTGCAATCGAGAGATTTTCCATTCGTAAGGAAAGGGTCATTTAGCCAATCCGAGCTTGACCATGACGTGGCGGCTTTGAAAGCGTATTACCTTGGCGAGGGATTTCCGGATGCAAAAGTAAACCCTGGAGTTGATCGGAATTACGGAGGTTCGCCCAATCATTTGTTTGTCACTTTCAATATTGAAGAAGGCGCTCGCTTGCACGTGGGGCATTTGACGCTTCGAGGCGTGGACCCGGACATGTCCGCGAAGATTGCATCCACCCTGAGCACCAAGTCCGGCCAACCTTATTCACCCACCCGCGCCCAGGCAAACCAGGAAGCGATTCTCCGATATCTTGGCGACCACGGTTACGCCCGCGCCCAGGCAACATGGAAAGCGTCGCCTCCCTCCCCGGAACGAGATGTTGACCTGGAATACGAAATCCAGCCCGGCACCCAGGAAAGAATTCAGCGCGTCATCCTGATGGGGAATGAGCATACTCGAGAGAAAATTATTCGCCGCTTCGTTCCGTTTAAGACCGGCGAACCGTTGCGGCAAAGTGATGTCTACGAATCCCAGAGGAAACTTTACGACCTCGGAATATTCAACCAGGTGCAGATTGCGCCCCAGGACCCCCAAAGCCCGGAAACACAGAAAACCGTCCTGGTCAGGCTGGAAGAAAGCCGCCGGTGGACCCTGGGATATGGCGGCGGGATCGAATTCCAGCGACTGGGAAGCAATGAGCCTCAAGGACAGTTTAAGTTCGGCCCGCGCGCGCTTTTGGAAGTGTCCCGCCTGAATGTGGGCGGTCGCGCGCAAACTTTTACCATCCGCGGGCAGCTTTCCAATTTGGAAACGAGCGCCGGGACTAGTTACTTGATCCAGCATTTGCCGGCGCGCGAGGATCTGAGCTTACGGTTCAGCGGCCTATACGACCGCAGCCGCGACGTCGAAACTTTCTCGGCACAGCGGGCTGAGTTTTCCGTGAGCCTGGAGAAACGCTACAGCCCTTCCACCCTGCTACTGTTGCATTACACCTATAGAAACGTGCGCGTGGATGCTTCGACTCTGCACATTTCCCCCGAGGAGATTCCTCTGTTGAGCCGTCCGGCGCGCATTGGGATGTTGGGGATGACCTATATCAATGATCACCGCGACAACCCCGCTGACGCGACCAAAGGCTCATATTCCCTTCTGGACGGGGGCGTATCGGTTGACCAGTTTGGATCACAAGCAAATTTTCTGCGTTTTTCAGGCCAGAATTCCACCTATTACGCACTCGGGAAACACTTGACCTTTGCCCGCAACACGCGAGTGGGGGTGGAATCTCCGTTTGGCTCATTAGAGCGGGTTGTCATTCCAGCCACAGCGACGGAAGCGCAGCAGGTGGTATTCACGCACGACATTCCCCTGCCGGAGCGGTTCTTCATGGGGGGCAGCGAGTCCGAACGCGGCTTTTCAATCAATCAGGCAGGTCCACGCGATCCACTTACGGGATTTCCGGTGGGAGGAAACGCGTTGTTCCTGAACTCTTCCGAGCTTCGAATTCGGGTGGAGGAAAACCGGCTTGGCTTTGTGCTTTTTCATGATTTCGGGAATGTGTACATCAGCGCGCGCCGGATGCGCGTGCTTAAGGTTGATCAGAATTCGCCCACGGATCTTGACTACACATCCCACGCCATAGGTTTGGGCGTTCGCTACAGGACGCCGATCGGGCCGCTCAGGGTCGACGTCGGATATAATTTAAATCCTCCGCGTTTTCAATTGCAGGTCCCGGGCGGATTGGGGGTGAGCCAGCTATCACACGTTCAGTTCTTCCTAGGCATTGGGCAAACATTCTGATGGGGATTTCATTGTCGCTTCAGGTTCAGGGGGGAGCGGGAGCCCAGAAAACAGCATCCCATGAACTCTTGGACGAAGTGGTGGCGTCGGTGGACAATCACGCCATTACCCGGAGCGATCTTGAGAATGCTTATGGATTTGAGCTCTTTCTGAACGGGCAAGCCAACGCAGCTCCTCCCGACCGCACTGCGCTGATCACTATGCGAGACCATTTGGTTGACCAAATTTTGCTTTTGGCAGAGGCGGACGTGGAGGGCATCACGGAAGGTGATTTCGAAGAGTCGCCGCCCGAAGCGCTCGCCAGTATTCGCAAGAAATTTAAAAGCGAAGATGCATTTCAGGCTGCGCTACACTCGCTGGGCTTGAACGAGGCTGAGGCGTTGGAGCGGCTGCGCGATCGCCAGCGTATTTTGAGCCTTATTGATAATCGTTTGCGCCCACAGGCACGGATCGAACCTCCTGATATTGAAACGTATTACAAAAACACGTTCGTCCCTGAATTAGCGAAGCGGAGCAGCACACCAGCGCCGCCGATATCGGAAGTTGAGGACCAGATTCGCGAAGTTCTGACTCAAAAACGAATTGATGAACTGCTCTCGTCGTGGCTGGAAAATCTGAAAACGAGCCATCGAGTCAGTCTGCATTCCTTGTAAGCGGGAGCCGGCGCGGTCCCGGCCCGGGAAGGTCTCTTGGCATCGAGGTGGTTCCGTAAAATTAATTACGCGGTCATGATCCTGGGCGGGCTTGTGCTGGCCGCATACCTGGTCATGAGCACGCCCTGGTTTCGCCGCAAAGTTGAACAGCGCGTGATCACCGAGGTGGAACAGGTTACGGGGGGTCGCGTCGAGGTACGCCAGTTCACTTTCAGTCCGCTGATTTTTCAAGTAACCCTGCACGGATTTGTTCTGCATGGAACCGAAAATTCAGCGGCGCCGCCGCTTTTTTCCGCGGACACCGTGGTGCTCGGAATCAATCCCGCCGCCCTCTATCGCCAGGACGCAAATCTGCGCTACCTTGCATGGGAAAACGCCGCATTGCACTTGCAGGCCAATGCTGACGGTTCAAGCAATGTTCCGGGCCCCGCGGTGCCTCCTTCCTCTGGAACTGCGCTTCATAATATCCTGGACATATCCATACGCAGCATAACGTTTCTCCATACAGATATCTTCTTCAACGATCGAAAGCTTCCACTCGACCTTAAGGCCAGCGACGCATCCTTCCATGTGGCCGGGAACTTGTTGCACCACTTCAAGGGAAACTTTTCGTCACCCCAATTGACGGCGGAGGGTTCCGGGTGGACGCTTCCCGCCACCACCCTCGCGGCCCAGTTTCATTTTTCGCGGACCGATTTCGCGCTCGATTCGCTGACTTGCCGTTCTTCGGGTTTGGATGCAAAAGGTTCGCTTACGCTTCAAACGCTCCCTGCCCTGCAAGCCAACATCAGCTATAACGCCACCGGGGATTTCCCCGCACTTGCTCAAGCTCTGCACTTTCATAGCGCGGGATCGGGCAAATTTTCTCTCCAAGGCGGCGCCGCCTATGGAAAAAATGGTTGGACAGTTCAAGGACAAGTCCAGGGGCGCCAAGTTACCATCCCCACGGCCGCGACCCGGCTCGAACGAGTCGACTTTTCGACGAACTTTTCGGGCGCTGGCCATCTCCTCTCCATTTCAAATTTCAATGTTTCCGCACTGGGCGGAACGGCCCTCGGTTCGTGCAAAATATCCTTCGAAGATCCGGCGCCGGCGTTTTCCTTGCGCGCCCAGATTCGCGGCTTCGATATGGATGAATCGTTAAAAGTCTCTCCGGGCCTTCATACCATTTCCACCCACATGCCTCCGGCAGCCGGCGTTCAGGGCACTTTGAATGCGTCGTGGAAAGGCTTCTTCAATAATTTTAGATCGGATTTCGCCCTCACATTCGATGCGAAAACCCAAGCCCCGCCGGGCGCGGTACCCGTCTCCGGCCTGGCGCGCGGCACGGCCACGTTGGACGGCGAATTCCGGGTAAATTTCCAGGAGGCCAGATTTCAAACTCCCCATTCATCCGTCATCGCCGAAGGGATGGTGGGGGAAACGGATTCAAACCTCGCCGTACAGTTCAGCACTTCCGATTACGAGGAATGGCGGCGGGTGGCGGAATTTCTTGCGCAGGCTCAGGAGCCCATTCCATTGACGCTGAAGTCCGAGGCGACTTTTAAAGGAACCATCACCGGTCCCGTCACTTCTACGGACATTCGCGGCAGGGTTGATTCTGGCCAATTCACTTATCGCGGATGGGATTGGGATAGTTTCTCCGGCAGTGTGGGGGCAACGCGGACCTACGTGGAAATTACATCCGGGCGGCTGCGTCGCGGGAATTCATTGTTGGTGGTGGATGCCTCCGCCCACCTTAAGGATTGGGTACTTGACCCGAACGCGCCCGCGCAAATTGTGGCCAGCGCCCAGCGTACTTCCATTGAAGGCGTGCAAACCGCTCTGCGCCTCTCGTATCCCGTGAAGGGTGATTTAACCGGAGATATCCACCTGGTTGGGACTCCCGCCAATCTTGCCGGCTCCGGACAATTTCGCATCGAGCGCGGCCAGGTGTACCGCGAGACTTTTGATTCCTTCTCCGGCAAGATTCGGGCCGCAGCCGCCCAGTGGAGCGTGGACGATATTCAAGTGGCCAAAGGGTCTCTCCGGCTCACCGGCCTGGCACAGTACAATTCGGAGAAGAAGAATTTCTCCGTTGAGCTCCATGCGCGCGACTTTACAACTACCGACCTCAGGGCATTGGCCCAGTCTGAAAACGTTGCGCCAACCGCGAGCGAGGTTGAAATCGGGACTTCAAGTTTCGACCTTCGAGGGCATGGATCGTTTGAGAATGTCGTGCTGAATTCCACCCTGGACGTTCCCGATTTCAAACTGCGCGGGATGGCCATCGGCAAGCTTCACGCTCAATTGGATTGGGAAAATCAGAAACTACAGGTGCAGCTCGAAAGCCAGGGCGAAGGCGGGAGCGTGCACCTATCCGGAGCTGCCCAAACCCAGCGCGAGTGGCCGGCTGAGCTGGATGGCGAGTACACGGGATTTCACGCCGACCCCTGGATTCGCCTGGTCTCAGGTAGTAAATTGAATGGAAACGTCACCGCCACCGGCTCGTTGAAAATCAAGGGGCCGTTGAAGAATCTTAAAGCGCTGGAGATTTCCGGCCAGACAACGAAACTTGAAATTCGAATTGCGGATATGGCCTGGACGAACTCCGGTCCCATCGACCTTCAATACTCGCAGCGGGTCCTGACCGCCCGCGCTTTTCAAATGAACGGACCATCCACCAACCTCGCCATTGAAGGCTCTATTCGCTTTGCCGATTCGCCCAGGCTCACTGTTGGCGTCCACGGGGAAACCGACAACACGTTGCTCAGCCTGCTCGACCCGGCCCTTCACGCCACCGGCCGGTCCGAACTCGACCTTCGCCTCAATGGCAATTTGGCGCACCCCGTCCTGGCCGGCGCGCTTAAGGTGCATGACCTCAACCTTGCATACGGCGATTATCCATTTCACATCTCCGGCTTAAACGGCGACATTGAGTTGCTGGGGGATCGGGCCATCGCAAAATCCCTCAAGGGACAAGTGGGTGGAGGGATTGCCACACTTTCAGGATTTCTAACTCTTGGCCAGAAGCCCCATTTCGATTTCCAAGTCAGCCTTGACCAGGTGCGGGTTCAGTATCCGGCCGATTTCACATCCCTCTTGGTCGGAGATTTGAGCTTGGTGGGTTCAACCGATGGCGGGCAATTGGAGGGGGACTTAACCGTCCGCCAAATATTTGCCAGCGACCGTTTCAATCTCATGAATCTGATTACGCAATCGAATGTCACCGGGGAAGTGCCGGCGAGCGTAGAAGCTTCCTCCCTGGCCTCGAAGATCCGATTGGATGTGCGCGTCAGTTCGAATCCCGATGTCAGGCTTGAAACGCACGACCTGAAATTGGTGGCGGACGTTGACTTGGGCCTGCGCGGCACGCTGGGGAATCCTGTGGGGCTGGGGACAATCCACATCCTGAGCGGGGAAGCGGTCCTCCGTGGCAATCGCTACCATTTGGACCGCGGCGACATCACCATGGTCAATCCGTTTCGCTCTCAACCCTTGCTCGATCTGCAAGCGCGGACCCGCATTCAACGGTATGACCTGACCATGGATATTTCCGGCCCGATCGAACAGATGAGGATTGCCTATCGCACCGACCCGCCCTTGCCGACTTCCGACGTACTCTCCCTGCTGGCTCTCGGATACGTGCGCAATACCGGAGAACTGGTGCCCACTAATCAAAGCATCTCTAACCAGGGCGCTACCGCGTTGCTCTCCGAAGCCCTGAATAGCCAGACTACCAGCCGCATTCAGCGACTGTTCGGCGTGAGCCGCATCAAGATTGATCCCAACGTGGGTGACCCGGCATTTATTTCGGGCACGCGCGTGACCATCGAGCAACAAGTCTCACGCGATCTCACCATCACCTATGCGACCAACACCGGGTCAACTCAACAACGCGTGATCCAATTCGAATGGGCCTTGAGCGATCGGCTTTCGCTGATTGGAGTGCGCGACCAGAACGGAATCTTCGGCACCGAACTTATATTCCGCCGCAGATTCAAATAACAATTTAAATGGGAGCGAAAAGGGACAAGAAAAGCGGTCTGGGACAACGAATGCCGGGAATTATTAAATTCCTGTTCTAGGATCGGCGGGCAGGCTGGAGCGGTCAATATTCACGCCGCAGCGCCGCTTTTGGGCTTCCGGGCTCGCGGTGGTGAGCGCCGCTGATCCCGCATACAAGGGGTCATCGCTTCCGAATGAAAAGTAGCGCGGGTATCTTCACCCGGGATTAATTTTGGGAAAAGCGGGTGGAGTCACCCGCGCTACAATTATGACGCCGACCGGGACCCGCGCTCCATGGTTTGCCGGGCACATACACGGCTCGCGGAGCCGAGCATGTGCCTCATTTGCGCCGGGGGCGCTGCTTGGCGGACACGGACCGGATGATGAGTTTTCCCTTTCCTTTGGCCGATAGCGCCGCCTTGCCCAGGCGCACGGCGGCGACAATAAGCTCCTCAACTTCGGGGCGCGCCAACACCGCGGCAGATTCGAGCCTAATGAACCGGTTTTGAGTGCCGGAGCCCAGCAGCAGCTTGTGGGGATCAGGAAGGCGAGATCCGCAGTATGGAAATGACAGACCCACGCCGTTAGCTCCGGCGGCGAGAGACACGATGGAATCGGAGGGACGCTCCGTCGGTGAGTAGCCAATAACGAAGAAGTTGTAGTTGTCATAGACAAGTTCGTTGGCGCCGCGCAGCCGCTTGCGTAATGCCTTGCGCACGGCGCGTATCACACCCTGATTTTTAGCATCGAATTTGTCTATGAATCCTCGTAACTGCAACTCCGCACCGACGCGGTTAGCGTGAGCAGGCTCGGCTGGTTTCATACGAATCCTCCGCCCGCACATTCTGCCACAACATTTAGCCAAAGACGCATGCCAACCGTGCATGACCTGAGAGTGCGAGGGTCGCCCAGGCGACCCTTCCCCTACCGGGAAAAAAGATAAAGACTGTCTGTCAGTCGGCGGATCCCGATACAATGATGGCCGGAGGTTGCAATGATTTTTCCATCCAGACACTTCAAGGCGGGTGCCACGCTCGCCTTGTTCATTCTCACGGCCCGGCACATCACGATGGCCGGACAGGAACAAAAGCAAGACCGTGCTCCTTACCTGGACACTTCCCTTTCGATCGAGCAGCGGGTGGAGGACCTGGTCGCGCGCATGACGCTGCAAGAAAAAGTTCTCCAGATGCAGCACACCGCTCCGGGCATTCCGCGCCTTGGGATACTTCCTTACGACTGGTGGAATGAAGCGCTGCATGGGGTGGCGCGATCCGGATATGCCACCGTGTTTCCCCAGGCCATCGGCATGGCCGCTACATGGGACGCCGACTTGGTTCACGACGAGGGCAGGGCGATATCAGTCGAGGCGCGCGCCAAATACAATCAGGCCCAGCGCGAGCAAAACTACAGCATCTATTACGGACTCACTTTCTGGTCTCCCAACATTAATATTTTTCGCGACCCCCGCTGGGGCCGCGGCCAGGAAACCTATGGCGAGGACCCTTACCTGACGGGCCGCTTGGGTATTGCTTTTGTAAAGGGACTTCAAGGCGACAACCCGAAATACTTGGAACTCGTGGCCACTCCCAAACACTTTGCCGTGCACAGCGGGCCAGAGACGTCGCGCCACAGCTTCAACGTGAACCCTTCGCCGCGGGATCTCGAAGCCACGTATTTGCCCGCCTTCCGCGCAACAATCGTAGAAGGCCAGGCAGACTCGATCATGTGCGTCTACAACGCCATCGATGGAGTCCCGGGATGTGCCAATACCAACCTGCTGCAAAAAACTCTGCGCGATGATTGGCACTTCCAGGGCTTCGTCACTTCCGATTGCGGCGCCGTGGGCGACATCACAGCCGGACATCACTACACGCCAGACAACGAGCATGGTTCGGCGACCGCCGTGCGTGCGGGAACGGATACGACCTGCGGGAACGAATACGTTGAGCTGGTTCCAGCGGTGAAAGACGGCCTGATTAAGGAAAGTGAAATCGATACGGGCGTCAAGCGTCTGTTCACCGCGCGCATGCGTTTGGGCATGTTCGACCCGCCGGACGCGGTTCCCTTCAACAATATTCAGATGACCGAAGACGACTCGCCCGAACACCGGCAACTTGCTCTGCGGGCGGCGCGGGAATCGATGGTACTGCTCAAGAACAAGGTTGGAATTCTGCCGCTTAAGCCGGGAGTTAAAACCATTGCGGTGATCGGACCCAATGCCGAATCGCTGGTGGGTTTGGAAGGGAATTACAATGGCGTGCCTTCGCATCCCGTTCTGCCCGTTGATGGGATTCGGAAGCAGTTTGAAGGGAAAGCGACAGTGCTCTATGCCCAGGGTTCAACCTACGTCAGCGAGTTGCACGTACCTGTGCCTCGAACCGTGTTCCATCCGGGCGATGGTGGGAGTGAGGCAGGGCTGAAAAGCGAGTATTTTGCCGAAAACAATTTTTCTGGCCAACCCGTGCTGACCCGTACTGACCCGCTGATTCAATTCGATTGGAACGCAGCGGCGCCGGCGCCTGGCGTTCCGATGCAGGCATTCGCTGTGCGCTGGAGCGGCACCCTGACGCCTCCGGGGCCGGGAGACTACACCTTCAACATCCGCAAGTTTCACTGCTATCGTTGCGAGTTGAACGAAGGCGTTCAGGTTTTTCTCGATGAAAAATTGATGATCGACACCCGCCAGGACAACCCCCCAACTCAGGGTAGTGGCGTAACCAACCGGAGCGGGTTTACCCGGCGGCCGCAAGAACCGTCGTTCAGCGTTCACTTCAAAGACGCAAAGCCGCACAGTTTTCGCCTGGAGTACACGCACAGCTCGAAATTATTTGGCGCTGGAATTACTTTCGAGTGGCAACCTCCCGCCGACGTTTTGCGGGAAGAGGCCGTGAAAGTGGCGCAGCGGGCGGACGTGGTGCTGGCCTTCGTTGGGCTGTCGCCAAATCTGGAGGGTGAAGAGATGCCCGTGCACATTGAAGGGTTCAACGGCGGGGACCGCACGGACATCAGCCTCCCCAAGGTCCAGCAGGATTTGCTGCAAGCGCTGGGTGCGACAGGCAAGCCGCTTGTAGTTGTCCTCGTGAATGGCAGCGCGCTCGATGTGAGTTGGGCGGAAAGCAACGCGGCGGCGATCCTGGAAGCTTGGTACCCGGGCGAAGAGGGCGGGACGGCCATCGCCGAGACGCTGGCAGGCGTGAACAATCCGGGCGGAAGACTGCCGATCACTTTCTATGCTTCATTAGATCAACTGCCGCCCTTTGAAGACTACTCCATGCAGGGCAGGACTTATCGCTACTTCCAAGGCAAGCCTCTTTACCGCTTTGGTTATGGACTCAGTTATGCGAAGTTTGCTTATAGCAATCTCAAGCTGTCTTCGGATCCCGTGCAGGCGGGTCAGCCTTTGCGCGTTGAAGTGGATGTGCGCAACTGGTCCAAGGTCGGAGGTGATGAGGTGGCCGAGCTATACATTGATGGCTCACAAACAGGAGGGGCGCCCATCCGCGAACTGAAAGGTTTCCAGCGCATCCATCTCGCTGCTGGCAAGACCAAGCATGTAACTTTCACGCTCGATCCCCGCGATCTGAGTGTGGTTACCGAAATGGGTGACAGAATCGAGTTACCGGGCACCTACCATATTTTTGTGGGCAACAGCCAGCCCGTGGATGGCGCTCAGGGCGCCGAGGCGACGTTTCGCATTACGGGCGAGGAACACCTGCCGCACTAATTTTGGGATTGTTTTTGGGAGGGACCGTCTCACCGTCAATGGATCCGTCGGCGTAATTGGAGCGAATGACTCGCCATTTAGGGGTGGGGCTTGCCCCACCCTCTGACTCGCGCGGGAGAACGGGCAAAAGGGGACGGCAAGCCGTCCCTCTACTGAGGTTTCGTGATCAGGTGTATTATATGAGCATCATGAAAATACTGATTGTGACTGGAGATGCTGGGGAATCCTACGAAGCGCTTTATGCCGTCCATCGCTTCCGCGAAGCGCGCTATGAGCCGCTGGTGGCGGCTCCGTCGAAGAGGCGGCTGCATCTGGTGATGCACGATTTTGAGCCTGGCTGGGACACTTACATTGAACGCCAGGGCTATGGCTTGGACGCGGATATTGCCTTCGACGAGGTGAAGGTGGCCGACTATGAGGCTGTGCTGGTGCTGGGCGGGCGCGCGCCGGAGTATCTGCGCAACAACGCTCCACTTCTGAAGATCGTGCGCGAGTTTGCCGAGACCGGGAAATGGGTGTTCGCCATCTGCCACGGCATACAAGTTTTAGCCGCCGCGGGACTGGTTTCCGGCCGGCGCGTGACTTGCTACGAGCATGTGCGCGTGGAAGTGGAGCAATGTGGAGGGACATATAAAACCGAGCAGGCCGTCCGCGATGGCCGCATGGTGACCGCGCAAACATGGCAATCGCATCCGGAGTTTTACCGTGAGGTGTTTGCGTGCCTGGGTGAAGGCAGTAGACAGTAGGCAGAGGGCAGTGGGCAGTAAGCAGCGTTCAAGGTCGAGATTCCAACACAAAAACAAAAAAGGGTTGAATGAAGATCAAGGACATTCGCGCCACCACGGTCAGCGTGCCGCTGGAAGCGCCGCTGCGCCATGCCAATGGCTGCCACTGGGGGCGGTTCGTCCGCACTATCGTGGAGGTGGAAGCGGACAACGGTTTGGTGGGACTGGGCGAGATGGGCGGAGGCGGAGAGTCCGCCGAGAGCACCTTCAGGCAAATGAAGTCATGCCTCGTGGGGCACGATCCCGCCCGCCTGGAAGAGATGCGATTTCTCATCAGCAATCCTACCGCGTCGCTTTACAACAACCGAACCCAAATTGTGGCCGCGATCGAGTTTGCCTGCCTCGATCTGCTCGGGCAACAGTGGGGCGTGCCAGTCTCTGAAATCCTGGGCGGGCGCCTGCGGGATAGCGTCCCTTTTGCCGCCTACATTTTCTTTCGCTATGCCAATCCGCGCGACGGATCAGGAGAGGTCAGGACTGTGGACCAGGTGCTGGCCCATGCCCGCGAATTGAAAAGGAAGTTTGGATTCACCACCCACAAGATGAAGGGCGGCGTGTTTCCGCCCGAATATGAACTCGAATGCTATCGTGCTCTGGCCGCGGGGTCTGCAAGTGACAGGCTGCGCTTCGATCCCAACTGCTCCTGGTCCACCGAACAGGCCATCTGGTTTGGCCGCGCCATCGAAGATTTGAACAACGACTATTTGGAAGACCCGGTTTTTGGCATGAACGGTATGCGGCGGGCGCGCGAAAAGCTGCGCATTCCGCTGGCCACAAATACCGTGGTGGTTAATTTCGAGCAACTGGCCGCAAACGTTCTTCACACTGCCGTGGATGTGATCCTGCTCGACACGACATTCTGGAGCGGGATTCGCCCTTGCGTGAAAGCCGCAGGAGTCTGCGAAACCTTTCAACTGGGCGTAGCCGTTCATTCCTCGGGCGAACTTGGCATCCAGCTTGCCACCATGTTGCATCTCGGCGCCGTAATTCCCAATTTAACTTTTGCCGCCGACGCGCATTACCACGAGTTGGTGGACGATGTGATTGAGGGCGGAAAATTGCGCTACGAGCGCGGCGCCATTGCCGTGCCCGCAGGCCCAGGCCTGGGCGTGCGGTTAAATCGCGAAAAACTGGCGGAATACAGCGAAATGTTCAAGCGCCTTGGACCCTATCCCTACGATCAGGACCCCATGCGTCCCGGCTGGACCCCCACCGTCCCCAATACCCGATGGGCCGACCCCGCGGACGACCGAACGCCTAAAATTAGATTTTAATCACAGAATATGCTGCGCATTCTTGAAGGGCCGGGGCTTGCCCCGGCCTTGCGACTTCGTATCAGGACCTAAAAAGGCCGGGGCAAGCCCCGGCCCTACGGCGCCAGCTCATAGCTCACGAACGCCAACTCCTTGCTGTTGGGCGACCAAGAGGGGACATTGATGGTGCCCTGCCCTCCGAAAAGCCGCGCCAGCACGGTGATTTTTTTATCCCCGCTCAAAGACATCAGACGCAGCATCACGTCCTTGTTTTGAGGATGCCCGCTGACGTCTTTTTCATAAGTAAGAAAAACCATCCACTTCCCGTCCGGCGAGATGTGCGCGAACCAATTGTTCAAGTCGTCCGAAGTCACTTGCTCCTGCTCGCTGCCATCCGGGCGCATCCGCCAAATCTGCATGAGGCCGGTGCGAACGGAATTGAAGTAAATATATTTCCCGTCCGGCGAATATTCCGGACCGTCATCAAGCCCTTTGGCGGTGGTCAATCGCGTTTCCTCGCCGCCGGCAGCGGGAATGGTGTAGACATCGAACTCACCGTTGCGCTCGCCACAAAACGCCAGCGTCGTTCCGTCCGGCGACCAGCCATGCCAGTAGGACGGCCCATTTTGTGTGATGCGCCGGGCCGCGCCTCCAGCCAGAGGGGCGATATAGATGAGAGACTGTTTATCCCCCTGCGAATTGTCGCTGACCGCGAGCAAGGTGCCATCGGGAGAAAGACCGTGGTCGTTGTTCACGCGCGTGGCAATTCCGGTGTCGATTCGCTCCGGGTTACCGCCGCTCGCGGACATGCGCTCGATGTGGCCGTCGCGGTTGAACAGCAGCCACTTGCCGTCGCGCGTCCAGTTGGGCGCCTCAATGCGTCCGGGAGTCACGTAAACCACACGGCGGTCTCCGGAGGAAATTGGGACGACTTCGAGCGTGCTGAAAAGCGAATTGGGTGGGGAAACCGCGACGGTTCTTGTGGTGAGGTCCACTTTTGAAAACACCGCCTTCTCAACCACGTCTTTATCGTGCGAGCAAACGCCTAGGCCAACGTAAAAAGGTTCATGGATTACAATGCGCGGCGAGCCTGCTGCCATCTTAAAGTCTTCGCCTTCGTTGGCCAAAAGCATGTAGAAATAGTCTCCACGCTTTTCAATGCGCAGCCGCTTGGGAGCGGTAACATTGGCTTGCACTTCGCGCGTAATTGCGCCTTTTTCGTCGCGAAACTGGAGCGAGGTCATGCCAACACCATGACGCGCCACGTCAGCGTAAACGGAATCGGCATCAAGACTCTGGCGGACCATCAGCACCGCCTTTCGATGCGGGTTGCCACCCTGTCCGAGAAATGAAATATCAGCCGTGAGCGTGACGTCGCCTGAAACTTTTTTCCAGACGAATTGAAAAGCATCATTGTTGAGCCACATGTTCTCGCCGCTGCCTGCAATCGTGTACGCGCCTGCGGCGGCGTCATAATCCACGAATCCTGCGTGAAGGACCGTGCCCACGTCCTGGTGGTGGGCGAACAATCCAATTGGAGTATCAGCGCTCTGGGCGCGAAGTTGGCCGCCGCTAGCCGCTAGCAGTAGGGCAACAAATGCGATCGCGATTAATCTAAGAATGTTCCGAGCCTGCATGGGGGCACCTCCGAACGGACTCTGCTTTTCGATTTGAATGAATGGCGAAATTTCCCGCGGCGATTATATCCGAAATCGGCAGTGGCGAATGCGGCGGACCTAAGACTGAATTGAATCCTAGGCCGCTCGGAGAGGACGGCGAGCTCAATAATGAAGTGACCCCTCATCCGTCTAGCCGCGGCGAGCCACCTTCTCCCCTGGGAGAAGGCTAGTCTTTTGGTGGGTTGCCCTCTCCGAGGAGTGAGGGAGGGGGCCCCCACGCCCTGCCCTGGGGACCGCGGCTGGCGCTTTCCCCAGACGGCGCGGGAAGGGCCCCAAGTTTTGCGGGTGGGGGTGAGGGGTCACGTTCTCAGTGCTCGGGAGTTCTTTACGTCAGCCTAAGTCATTACCGGATTTTATTTTTGGTTGACATTCATTCAGAAAATGTCTAAAGTAATTGTTTGACGATGGCCATGAATCTCCAACACGGGACCGCGATGTGTTGTTGTAAAGCGTCCGGACGCGTGTGTGGAGGAGGCCTGAAGTAATAAGTTAAATCTTAAAGGTTTCAATCCAACCCACCGCCGGAAGCAAATTCGGCGGTGGGTTTTTTATTTTGTGGAGGCGGCAATGCTAACGGCAGTTTTGGAAGACCGGCACTCTCGCGAGTCAATTGGGGAAGAAATCCGCCTGTTCGGCGTGCGACTGGAGCAACTTTACCGGGGCGAGATCACCGAAGACCAGTTGCGCCCCTTTCGGCTCAAACACGGCGTTTATGGCCAGCGGCAGCCGGGCTTTCAGATGGTCAGGGTGAAAGTTCCATCGGGAATCCTGAACCCGGAACAACTCAGAGTGCTAGCCGACATCGCCGACACATATTCGACCGGACGCGGACATCTGACCACCCGCGAAAACGTCCAATATCACTTCGTAAAAATGGAGAACGTAACGACCGTCATGGGCCTGCTCGCGGATGCAGGGCTGACCACTCGCGAAGCCTGCGGCAACACGGTGCGCAACATCACCAGTTGCCCGCTAGCCGGCGTCTGCCCCACCGAATCATTTGACGTTACGCCTTACGCGCTGGCCACCACCCAGTTTTTCCTGCGCCATCCCGATTTCCACGACCTCCCGCGGAAATTCAAGATCGCATTTTCCGGCTGCGAAGACGACGGCAACTGCGCTGTGGCCGGCATCCACGATGTGGGCCTGATCGCTCGCTTTCGAGGCTCGAATGGTACAGCGCATCGAGGCTTCAAAGTTCTGGTGGGCGGTGGTCTCGGCAGTCTGCCCACCGAGGCCGCCACGTTCACGGAATTTCTGCCCGAGGAGAATTTGATTCCCACCATTGAAGCGATCCTGCGCGTGTTCAAAGATCACGGTAACCGCAAGAACAAATTAAAGGCGCGGATGAAGTTCGTACTACGCGCCAAGGGAATCGAAGAATTCCGCCGCCTGGTGGAAGAAAAACTCGCCACCGTGGAGACGCCGGCGGGGACTCGGACGATTCCCAGCCCTGTTGCCGCGCCTCTGGTAAGCATTTCGCCGGTGACCAGTTCCAAGAACGGCGCGTCGGCAGAATATCAAGTGTGGGCGCAGCACAATCTCCAGCCTCAGCGCCAGGCCGGGCACGCCCTGATCTGGATCAAGCTGCCGGCGGGAAACATCCAGGCCCACCAGTTCCGCGGACTTGCCGACCTGCTCGAAAAGTACAAACTCCCTGCCGCGCGCATCGCTATTTCGCAGGACCTGGTGATTCCCTGGGCGCCGCTCGCGCGCGCTGGTGAGATTTTCCACGACTTGCAGGCGCTCTCGCTCGCCACTCCCGGTGCGCGCACCATCGCCGACGTCACCGGATGCCCGGGGGCGACCACTTGCAACCTGGGGATCACACGCTCTCTGACTCTCGCCGATGAGTTGGCGCGAGAATTTGCAGATGAGACCGATCCTGAAATCAAAAAGCTGCGCATCAAAATCAGCGGCTGCCCGAATTCCTGCGGACAACACCACATTGCCGACATCGGATTGTACGGAAACGCGCGCAAGGTGGGTGAGCAGCAGGCGCCCTACTATCAACTGATGCTGGGAGGAGAGGTTTCTGCCGATGGCGTGCGCTTTGCCCGCCAAGTCGTTCCCGTTCCCGCCAAGCGCATTCCGCAAGCCCTGCACGCGCTGCTGGAACTTTACCGCCGCGAGCGCTCCGCCGACCAATCATTCCGCGCCTGGGCGGTGAATACGCCGGACGCCGCCATTGTGGCGCATTTGCAGAAGTATATCGACACCACCAACGAGCGCGAGGAAGACTTGTTCGTCGATTGGGGCGACCAGGAAATCTACAGCCTCAAACTGGGCCGCGGCGAGTGCGCGGCGTAATCCGGTCTAGCTATTTTCTTGAAATCAAATCCCCTTCGAAATCGTCTCCACGAGTCATTCCCGCGACGGCGGGAATCCAGTTGGTGTCCGGCGCATCTCCAATAATTTAGGGTAATGGATTCCCGCCTTCGCGGGAATGACAACAAATCGGAGCGACCGCGTCTGGCGAAAGACGCCATTACCCAACCGGGATATCAAGGGGGCTGGCCCGCGAGGTGCTATAATTATTAATCACGATCATCGGCACTGAGGTTCCCTTGCACTCTGCGCTCTTGTGGGCAGCACTCGCATTTTACGGACTGGGGATGGCGTTGAGCTTCCCTTCCTTCATCCGACGGCGGGCCACTCTATCTCCCGCTTCGCTGGGCGCGCTGGGTTTTGGATTGCTGGCCCACGGCGCGGCGCTGGCCTTGAAGGCGATGGAGATCCATCGCCTGCCGGTGACCGATGTTCGCGGTGCGCTTTCGGTCTTTTCTTTTCTAGCCACCACGGCCTTCTTTCTCGTTTATATTCGCTACAAGATTGCCTCCCTCGGCATTTTTATGGTGCCCCTCGCGTTTGTGCTTACTTTGATTTCCGCCGTGGACAACGGCGCGCTTCCCGCTTCTCCTGAATTTCGCGGCCGGTGGCTGATCATACATATCGCATCCATCCTGATTGGCTACGTGGGATTCTTTATAACTTTTATCGCCGCCATCATGTATCTCTTCCAGGAACGCGAGCTGAAATCCAAGCGACCGCGAACGTTTTATTACCGGCTGCCTTCACTCGAAGTGTGCGATGAACTGTATTTTCGATCCTTGATTATCGGCCTGCCTTTTCTGACCCTGGGCATTGTGATGGGCTTCATTGGCGCCAGCCGCCAGTGGAATGGCCTGTGGGAACTGGATCCGAAAATTCTAGGGGCGCTGGTGACCTGGTTTATTTATCTCATCCTGTTTTCAGCCCGGATGAGCGGCAGTTGGCAGGGACGGCGGTCCGCCTACCTTGCCGTGCTGGGGTTTGCCACCATGATGGTGACTTTCCTCGGCATCAGTTTCTTGAGCGGGCCGCATGGATATTTTCCAAACCTCGGGCCAAAACCGTAGAGGCAGCGGGCTCCAAGCGGAGAAGACCTGCATTTGGATCGATAAGCAACATGAATCTTGTCCTGGTAGGCATTAATCATCGCACGGCGCCGGTGGAAGTGCGCGAGGTCATGAACATTCATGAGACGCGCCAGGCCGCCGCACTTTCCGAATTGATCAGACGGGACGGGATTCTGGAAGCCTTGATTCTTTCCACTTGCAACCGTGTGGAAGTGGCCATCTGCGCGCGCGATGAGGTGGAAGCAGATCCCATCCTGCGCAAATTCCTCACTGAGTATCACCACTACGACTTGAACGCGTACGACCGTTATCTCTACTGGCACCGGCAGGAGGACGTCATCCGGCACTTGTTTCGTGTGGCCAGCAGCCTCGACTCCATGATTCTCGGCGAGCCGCAGGTTCTCGGACAAATGAAACAGGCCTTTGCCACCGCCAAACGCGTGGGCGCGCTCAATGGCGCCTTGCACGAAGTGGTCAACCAGTCACTGGCCGTGGCGCGAAGGGTGCGGCGCGAAACCGCCATCGGCGCCACCGCCATTTCCGTGTCCTACGCAGCAGTGGAACTGGCCAAGAAGATTTTCGGCAATCTTGAAGGCAAAACAATTTTTGTAATCGGCGCCGGGAAAATGAGCGAATTGGCGGCCAAGCACCTGCTGCGCAGCGGCGCCAGCGCCATCTTCGTCAGTAACCGCACTTATGAGAGGGCCGTTGAGTTGGCCGCGGCATTTCACGGTACAGCCATCCGTTTTGAAGAACTTTTCGAACACATTGACCGGGCGGACGTGGTGATCAGTTCGACTGGCGCACCCCACTTTGTGGTGACCCGCGAGAAGGCCGAGCAAATGCTGGCCCTGCGAAAAAACCGGCCCATCTTTTTTGTGGATATCGCCGTGCCGCGCGACATCGATCCCGCCGTCAATGAATTGAACAACGCCTATGTTTACGACATTGATGACCTCGCCCAAGTGGTGGACGCCAACAAGAAGCAGAGACAGAGGGAGGCCGTCTGGGCGGAACAGATCGTGGACCAGGAACTTCAGAAAATGCAGCGGCGTCTCGCCTCGCGCGAGGTGGTGCCCACCATTGTGGCCATTGAGGAGCGATTGAACCTCATCCGCGAAAGTGAGACCGAGCGATTCCGGGGCCGATTGAACAACTTGTCGCCCGAGCAGCGGGAGACGGTGGACGCGCTCACCCGCGGCATCCTCAATAAGATTCTGCACGGGCCCATCACCGAACTTAAAAGTGGCGCCGGCCATCCCGAGCAAGGAGCACTGGTGCAATTGATTCGGAGAATATTCGGAGTGGGAGAATGAGAATCTTCGTCTGCTGATTTTCAAGGAATAATGGAAAACGCAGTAGCGCCGCCCTTTAGGGGGGGCAATTTGAAGTGCGATCATTCGACGCCAAATTGCCGGGCTAAAGCCCGGCGCTGCGAGCATCGCAGCGCAGATAGTACGCGCTTCATCCTAAATTGAAGCAACTCACTGTATGGCCGACACCACGAAAATCATCATTGGCTCGCGCGGCAGCAAGCTGGCGCTTTGGCAGGCTGAATGGGTTAAGAGCCGCCTGACCGAGGCGGGATATCAGGTGGATATCAAGACGATCAAAACTACGGGCGACAAAATGGCGAATGCCCCCCTTCCCGATTCCGGGGTGAAGGGGCTCTTCATCAAAGAGATCGAAGAGGCCCTGATGGCGGGCACGGTGGATGTTGCCGTTCACAGCTTAAAAGACTTGCCCAATGATCAGCCCCAGGGACTCTTGGTGGCGGCGGTGCCCGAACGAGCCGACGCTCGTGATGTTCTGGTTTCAAGAGGAGCGAAATTGTTCGCCGATCTTCCGCCGGGAGCTCGCGTGGGAACCAGCAGCTTGCGGCGAAAGTCCCAAGCCGGCAACTTGCGGCGCGATCTGGAAATCGTTCCCGTGCGCGGCAACCTTGACACGCGGCTGAACAAACTCGAGCGCGGAGACTACGATGCGCTTATCGTGGCGGCCGCGGGCCTCATGCGCCTGGGGCTTGGGGATCGCATCGCGCAATTCTTTTCCAGCCTCGAGATTTGTCCTGCGGTGGGCCAGGGCGCATTGGCCATTGAGATTCGCGAAGGGGATGAGAGAATCGCCATCGCGGTCGCACCACTCGACCACGCGGCAACCCACGCCGCCATTCGCGCCGAGCGATCCACGCTCCGCCGGCTGGGTGGTGGGTGCCAATTGCCCATCGCCGCTCATGCCATGGTTGAGGACGATTGCCTGCGATTGCGCGGTGTGGTGGCGAGTCCGGATGGAAGCAAGATCATCCACGCGACCGCTCCCGGATTGACGAGTGACCCGGAAACATTAGGAAACACTGTGGCCGATTCCCTGTTGAGCCAGGGTGCGCTTGACATTCTGCGCTCCGTGTAGAAATTTGATGAAAAAAGTAGATCTGCCCTTTAGTGCGGGATGCTGGGTTAAAGCCCGGCGCTACTGAAAAATTATGGCCGGCAAAGTATATCTGGTGGGCGCAGGACCGGGAGACCCTGGCCTGTTCACGCTCAAAGGCAAAGCGGTGCTGGAGCGCGCTGATTGCGTGATTTACGACATCCTGGCCAACGACCGCCTGCTCAACTTCGCGCGGCCCGATTGCGAACGGATCTTCGTAAAGACGCTGGGACCGAGGCCCACGGTCCGCCAGGAAGAAGTCAACCGCCTGATGATTGCGCGCGCTTGCGAAGGCCGCGTGGTGGTCCGCCTGAAAGGGGGTGACCCATTCATCTTTGGCCGGGGAGGCGAGGAGGCGGAAGGATTAGTCAAAGCCGGAATCCAATTCGAAGTGATTCCCGGAATATCTTCGGGATACGCGGCGCCCGCCTACGCCGGCATTCCGGTGACGCATCGGAAATTTGTTTCTGGCGTTTCTTTCATCACGGGTCACGAGGATCCCGCTGAAGAAGGCTCCGGGCTCGACTGGGCGAATCTCGCTGCCAGCCGCAACACTCTGGTCTTCTTCATGAGCTCGAAAAATCTTTCCGACATCGCCAGGGCGCTGATCCAACATGGCCGCAAGCCCGAAACTCCCGTGGCCGTGATTCGCTGGGGAACAAAAGCGGAGCAAACGGTGATTTGCGGAACGCTGGCTGACATCGTTTCGAGAACCGGAACGGTCCAACCGCCTTCGATCACCATCGTGGGTGAAGTCGTTAATCTTCGCCGCCAGCTCAACTGGTTTGAACGCCTGCCGCTTTTTGGAAAGCGCATTGTCATCACTCGCGCCCGAGAGCAGGCCGGCGCCCTGCGCGACGCACTTGAGGAATTAGGCGCGCGCGTCATTGAAATTCCAACCATTGAAATTCGCGATCCTGATTCCTGGGAGCCGCTCGACCAGGCGATTGGGCGCCTCGAAACTTTTCAATACCTTCTGGTAACTTCGGCTAACGGCGCGAGGAATTTCCTTCGCCGGCTGTCGGCGTGCGGCCGCGATGTGCGCGACTTGAAAGGGCTGACCATTGGCGCCATTGGGCCGGCGACTGCCGCTGAATTCGCCAGGACTGGGGTGAAGGTTGATTTCATTCCAAACGCATATCGAGCCGAGGGCCTGCTGGAAGTTTTGGACGGCCACAAATTGAAGGGGAAGGCTTTTCTGATCCCTCGCGCGCGCGTGGCCAGAGATTTGGTCCCGCGCGTCCTGAGTGAACGCGGCGCGCGCGTGGAAGTTGTGGCTGCCTACGAAACGGTTGTCCCCAAACTTGGCGCGGAGGAGATCGAAGAGCTGCTCAGCCCTCCGCCCGACGTCATAACCTTCACCAGCTCTTCCACCGCCACTCACTTTTCCAAACTCTTGGGCGATTTTCCCTGGCGGCAAAAGCTTGCGGGAACGGCAATCGCCTCTATCGGCCCTATTACCTCTGCAACGCTCCGGAAACTCGGCCTATCCGTTACGGTCGAAGCCAGCGAGTCCACCATGACGGGATTGGTGCGCGCACTGACAGAGTATTTTCAGCAACGTGGGCAATAGTGAGCACCGATGTTATACCATTTCAAATCATATCCAATTCTATAAACTGTCATGCCCGCGAAGGCGGGAATCCAGTAGGTTTGGTATGCATTTTGAGGTGCGATTGTGGTGGATTCCTCTCGTGCGCGCAGGAGGGAAATGACAACCGGCCGGAATTAAACCACTACAATTTAAAGAGCTCGCGCAATTTACGCGTCTGGCCGCGGCTCACGGGAATTTCAGATTGCTTGCGGTCATCCATTCTCAACTGGTACGAACCCTTAAACCACGGAATGACTTCTTTGATGCGGTTGATGTTGACGATGTAGGACCGATGAGTGCGCCAGAAAGCATTCGGGTCCAGGTTGTCGAGCAGGTCTTCGATAGTGTGGAAAATGGATTCGCCCTCCAGTTCTTTCGTCACCAGGGTGACGACGCCATCGATGACGCTGGCGAAAATGACGTCTTCGGAGTCCACCAAAAATAGACGTCCCGCGCTTCGTATCATGAGCTTGGTTTTCTGGGTTACCGGATGCTCACCCAACATATGAACCAACTTATCGAGTTTCTCGTGGGTTGATTCCGCCGTTTCGATCATACGCCGGACTTTGCCGATGGCTTTTTCCAGGCGGGCGCGCGCAATGGGCTTGAGGAGATAATCAATGGCATTCACTTCAAAGGCGTGCACGGCATAATGGTCGTAAGCGGTGGCGAAGACAAACAAGGGCAGGGAAAGTTTTCTCTCCAGCAATTTCTTGATCACCCCAAATCCGTCCAGCCCCGGCATTTGCACATCCAGGAAGACGAGTTGGGGCGACAAATCGCGGATCAAGTTCAGCGCCTCGGGGCCGTTCTTTCCCTGGCCCACCACTTCGACGTCCGGGAAGCCCTTTAACAAGAATGCCAATTCGTCGCGGGCGGGTTGTTCGTCGTCCACAATCAACGCCTGAATTTTCATGGTAACGATTCAACCTTTCGGGGCGCAGCTCCTGCTCATCCCACCATAGCATAGCCCCCTGCCCTGCCGCCAGAATTTGGAGAATTCTAACTTTGCACCAACCCGGTTTCGGTTGACTCCGCCGTTGTGATACTATCCCCCGAACAAGGAGTAACGGAGGTCCGAACCCATGGACCGAAACCAGGCAATTTGTCCACTCTTGAAATCAATACCTAGAGGTATGGTCATGAAAATTTCTATGAAAACCGCCACGCTCATGTGCGTAATTTGGGCGTGTCTTTTTTGTTCGCCAGCGCTCCAGGCTCAGCAATGCCAAGATGAGGAAGGTATTACGAAGGACTACTTGAAAGACCTCAATGACCGGGTGGAGACAACCCGAAAAGAGAGTCTCGCCGACTTTGAAAAAGGCTACCATCAAAAAAGCTCCCTCACCAAGCTCAGCATCACTCTGGGAATGGTGAAGGAGCTTGTGGAGTGCCTGGAAAAGGCGGGCCAGGATCCCGCCGCTCCCAAAGACCAAGCGGATGCTAACAAAACCAAACAGGAAATGTATTCCAAGGTCGCGGAAAAACTCGCGGCAGACCAAAAAGCGTTGAAAGCCGCTGAAGATTCCAAGGCAGCCAAGGTCCTTATCGAAAAATTCGACTATTCCTCAAAATGAAAGTCCGTATGAACAGGTCAAATCCGCTTCGATGCCGATCCCGAAAATGTGAAAATGCAAACAAGCTTCCAGACCTGCTGGGTGGAGCTCCTTAAAAAATCAATTCCAGCGCCGAAAGGAAATCGCGCTTGCGATCCAACTCTCGAATCTTGAGCAGCAGAACGGTGTTCAAAGGAAGAGTGGTCACCGTCAAAGTGGAACAAGTCTTCGAGCCTGGCGGGGTCAAGGCCGAGCGGGAGGTGATCTGCCATTCCGGCTCGGTGGTGGTGCTTCCCCGTTTGGCCGATGGAAGTGTGATCCTGGTTCGCCAATACCGTCATGCCGCCGGTCGGGCATTGTGGGAGTTGGTGGCGGGGGGCATTGAACGGGGAGAAAATCCGCAGCAGGCCGCGCGCCGGGAACTGCGGGAAGAAACCGGTTACCGCGCCCTTCGCGTTAAACCGTTATTTGATTTCTTTCCCAGCCCGGGCGTCCTGACGGAGAGAATGTACCTGGTGGAAGCGAGCGGCCTTACTCTTTCAGAGGCAGATCCCGAGGCTGACGAGCGCATCCGGGTGGGCCGATTTACCCGGCGCCAATTGAAGCAAATGCTGGAGGCCCGAAAAATCAAGGACGGGAAGACATTGGCAGGGCTCTATTGGCTTCTAAATAAACACCCTGGAAACTGACAGCGCTAAATAATGGACCGCCGTTTGCACCGGGTGAAAAAATTCTTGACAAGCCCCTGCCCATATATATATTTATGGGGTGGGAGCTTGCAAGGTGAACGTATCGGCGAGGCGCAACTGAAAAACAGCCGGGAGCCCGGAAGGGTTCGCGGCTATTTTTTTTGGAGCCGGCCTGCGAGCCCCCTAACGCAGAATTAAGGAGGAACGTAAGTGGCACGACTTCAAGGAAAAGTAAAGTGGTTCAACAACAGCAAGGGTTACGGTTTCATCGGCCAGGAAGGCGGGGCCGACGTCTTCGTACACTATTCAGCCATCCAGGGCGAGGGATTCAAAACCCTGCAAGAGGGTGACACAGTTGAATTTGAAGTCACCCAAGGACAGAAAGGCCCCCAAGCCGATAAGGTAACCAAAGTAGGAGCTTAGGAATCGACTCCCGATTCCACGCCTCCACGGCCCAACCTGCGGGTTGGGCCATTTTTTTGGGACGCGCTGGTTTTGGCCGGAGCGTACCATCCTTCCAACGCGCATATTTGTGAAAGCCTGCTTGCTTTCCGCCTTTGAGTGCGAGACAATCACAACCGAAACTAGGAAAGGTGTGTGCTGTTTTCGGGCGCGATTAGATAGCGAACGGGATCAACCGGGAAAAAGAATAGGGACGGATTGCTCTGGAATTATCTCGCGGGGCAGGAGGCTTATCATGGCGGCGAGAACCATATCAGCATTCACAATTCTAATTTTGTTTGCCTCTGCTTGCCTTGCTCAGGATTATTCCCCATCATTAATCCTGACGCCGCGAGGCGTTACGCTCTCGACATACCCAGCCGCACCCGCACCGACGACGACTGGGACCTTGACAGTTCCTGCCGACACCGAAGCCGCCGTCACCATGCTTTCCGGCCTTCACACTCGCATCAGCCAGGTCAATGACCCCGTCACCGCTCGCTTGCAACAGCCCGTTTATGTGGACGGTCAAATGGCACTTCCAACCGGCAGCATCCTGAATGGAAGAGTGACGCGCGTCGAGCTCGCGGGGCGGATGCGCCATCCCGCCGAGTTGGGGCTCCGCTTTGAAAGCATCACCCTTCCCAGCGGAGAAACTGAACCCATTTCCGCTGTTCTTGCCGCCCTTGAAAAACCGGGACTGGCCAAGGCCAGACTTGATTCCGAAGGGATTCTGAGAGGCACCCGAGGATTTTCGTTCAAGGCGCTGGCGGGCGGAATTGCCGGGGTCGGCGCCCTGAGCGTCGGCAAGGCCACACTGGCCGCGTCATCCGCCGTCAGCACGTTGATCCCCGTGGGGGGCGCTGCCGCGCTGGGCTTCGCGGCGCTCTGGCCCAAAGGGAATGACGTTAATGTTCCACCTGATACGCGCTGCCGCATTCGATTGAATTATCCCGTCACCGTGCGTATTCAGTGGTAAGCAAGCGTAGTGGATATCCAATTTTTCCGCCTCCCCTTTGGGCGGCGGGCCCGCGGGCGCGTTCGCGCCACACTCCAATCTGATGGATCGCCTGATATATCACAACGACCGTATTCTTCCCCTGGAAGAAGCGCGCCTTTCCCCCGGGCAAGTTGGCCTGCTCACGGGCTGGGGCGTGTTCACCACCCTGCGTGTCTACCAAGGCCTGCCCTTTGCGTTTGAGCGCCATTGGGCGCGCATGAAGCGAGACGCATTGCTGCTGGGCGTCCCCCTCTGCTATGAAGAAGAGAAAGTCCGCCAGGCGATTGTGGACCTGGTGCGCGCCAACCAGCATCCGGAAAGTATGGCCCGCGTTTCATTCGTGAAAAACGAAGGCGGGCTATGGGCGGAAGCGCCGGGACGGCCTGCCACCGACCTGCTGATTTTTATTCGGGAACTGGTGGATTGGCCGGCGGTGCAGCGCTTGCAACTTGAACCTCACGGAATTTTTTCCGCTGGGCCCTACGCGGGCGCAAAAATGCTCTCGTGGGTTTCGCACGCCGCTGTGCTGGAACGAGCCCACGCCAAAGGATTTGATGACGCGTTGCTGATCAACGAGAAAGAACAAATCGCGGAGTGCACTTCCGCCAACGTGTTTCTGGTGCGCGGCGGCGCGGTTTCCACGCCTCCGCTTTCTTCCGGGTGCCTGGCAGGCATCACGCGCGAGATTCTGCTGGAAATTGCGCCGCGCGCCGGTTTTCCTCTGCATGAAAAGGAACTAACGGTGGAAGATCTTTCCGCCGCCGAGGAAGTTTTTATCAGCTCGACTACGCGCGAAGTGGCCGCCATTGCATCCATCGATCCAAAGTGGAAATTCACTTCGCCGGGCAAAACCACGCTGGCGCTTGAGAAAGTTTTCCAAGAATACGTGCGGGAGTACCTGGGGGCTAGAGTCTAGCTTGCCGTGCTGCAACGCCTAAACAACTGATCGAGAAGATCAAGCGCCAGATCCATTTCCTCGCGGGTAATGGTGAAGGACGGAGCAAGGGTGAAGACATTTTTGTAATAGCCGCCTACGTCCAGCACCAGGCCGTAATTTCGTCCACGGCCGTCGAGATCGCCTTTCAAACCTTCGGCAAAAATTCTGTCGGTCAATTCGCGATCGGGTGTGATGCCGTCTTCCTTGCAAAGCTCGATGCGCAGAGCGAGGCCCAGGCCATCCACCTGTCCGATTGACTTCGGATGCCGTTTTTTCAGCTCGCGCAAACCGGCCAGCAAGTACGCGCCTTTTTCATTCACCAGCGTTTCATAATCGGTGTCTTCCATCATCTTGAGAGCTTCGAGCGCCACCGCCGTGCCTAAGGTATTCGAGGAAAACGTGGAATGGGTTGAGCCGGGCGGAAAGAGTTCGGGGGTAATCAATTCCTCGCGCGCCCAAATTCCGGAGAGCGGATTCAGGCCGTTGGTCAGTGCTTTGCCGAACACAATGATGTCCGGCGTGATGCCCAAGTGCTCGATGCCCCAGAATTTTCCGGTGCGGTAGAAACCCATCTGAATTTCGTCATCGACAATCAAGATTTTGTGTTTGGTGCAAGTCTCCTTGAGCCTCTCAAAGTACTCTTTAGGAGGTATCACGTACCCGCCCGTGCCCTGCACCGGTTCGATATAAAATGCGCCATACTCTGAAGACTGCGCTTTGGGATCCCAGACCCCGTTGTACTCATTGTCAAAAAGTTTGGCGAACTGGTCCTGGCAATAGATGTCGCAGGTCTCGCGCTTCAGTCCGTACATACAGCGAAAGCAGTAAGGATAAAAAACAAACTGCGCCCGATCGCTGAAGTGTCCGTAGCGGCGGCGATAACGATAGCTGGAGGTGATGGCGGAGGCGCCGAGAGTGCGCCCGTGATATCCGCCCATGAAGGCGAACATCAGGTTCTTGCCCGTCACCATGCGCACGATTTTAAGCGAATCCTCAATGGCCTGCGAGCCGCCTACGTTGAAGTGGACGCGCCCTTTCACTCCAAAGCGCTTTTCGCAATACTGCGCAATGCGCGCCGCCACTTCCACCTTCTCGGCGTGCAAGTATTGGCAGGCCAATTGGGGCAGGCGGTCGATCTGCCTTTTTAGGGCATCGTTCAAGCGGGCGTTTTTGTAGCCGAAACTGGCGGCCGAATACCACATCTGGAGGTCGAGATATGGCGTGCCGTGCTCGTCAAAGAGAGTGCTGCCCTCGCAATTCACAAACACTTTGGGCGGTTCGAGATAATGTACCGTGTCGCCAAAGGAACAGTACTTGCGCTCGAGCTCCAGCAGTTCAGCGGTTTTTGTGGTGGTCTCGGAAATTGACAATTTATTTTTGCCTCCCGTTCTGTTGCCGATTGGCGCCCAACTCAAAAGTCAGCCTAAGGGACTGTCCATCACATCATTAAACCGCAACTTCCATTTTTAATTTTCGCGTTTTCAACCTGGGCTCACGCGGCCTGGGAATTTCCCCGACCACTGACTCTTGCGCCATGGCTTCCATCTGATCCTCAATTTCCGCGAAGGTTTCAAAGGGCTGGCAAGCAATGTCGTTCTCACGGCAATAGGAAAGCAACTGGCGCTTGGCAAACACAACATCCGCCGCCTGGGCGGCAAACCGGTCGGAAAGCCCGTCACCAATAAAAACAACCGGGCTGGCACTGTTCCGCACACGCCGGATGACTTCCACTTTACAGGTGGCGCAGTCGTGTTGGCAGGGAGGGCCGGCGTAAGGGAACGAGGTCTCCACGCGTCGGCCGCGGATTTTGAGGGCACTGGAGAAAAGTTGCTTCCCATTTTTGAGCGACCCTCCGAACCCGGTGTTCTTAAGCACGCGCCGGATAATAAGGTCAAACCCATCGCTCAACACATACAGGGGAAACTTGCGCCGGCCGGCCCATTGATAAAACGCGGCGAAATGGGGATCAAGAGGGACAGAATCGACGAGCGCGTTTAACTCTTTCGCCGAAGCATCCACCAGCGCCATCTGCCGCTCCAGGCATTCCCGCGACCCAATCTGTCCGCGGGACCACTCCTGCTCCACTTCGCGCCAGGAGGGGTGAGCGAGTTGCGTCAGGACAAGGTCCGTGACGTCTACCTGCGAAATTGTTCCATCAAAATCCGAGAAGATGATCGGTTTCATTATTTAGAAGATATCCTTTTTCAAGAGCTGAAATATGAAGTGTGAAGTAAGATTTATGAAACCAAACCGGCGCTTCATTCTGCCCCGACAAATTAAAAACAATTCGTCCACCGTTTATGGCTCTTGATTCATATTTCATACCTCAAATTTCATAATTCATGCTTCATAATTCTGCTCAGCTTTCCCGTTCGTCCACCAACCTCCGCTGCTTACGTCTCTGACCGAGAGCGCCGGGCGGCAAGCATTGGAAGGCAAGCTGGTACATGCCGCAAACGTGGTTGGCCCACATCTCAGGAAAGCGCGCCTCCAAGTTCCGGCGCACCGACTGCTCAACGGTTGAAGGGCTGATGCCGTTCACAAGTTCCATTCGAAATTCCAGAATGTCCCTGGTTCCCTCCTGGCGGACGGCCACTTGCCAGCGCGTGGAGATGCCCTCCACGTCGTGCAAAACTTTTTCAAAAATCTCGGGGTGCATATTCCCCGCCCCCATCACCACCATCTCATCACGGCGGCCCTTGATTCTGGCGATGCGGCGGATGGTGGCGCCGCAAGCACAAGGCTCGTCGATAAAACGGGTGATGTCGCTCACGCGGTAGCGGATCATGGGCATGGTCCGCCGCGAAAGAGTGGTCATCACCAGTTCCCCGTATCCTTCGGCATCGGGATCAAGTATTTCGAGAAGAAAATTGAATTCATCCACGTGATAGCCGTCGCGGCGCGAACACTCCATCCCCAACCCGCCGCCCATTTCCGTGGAGCCGTAACCGAGAATCACCGGCGCCTTCCAAACGTCCTGAACGTAGCTGCGATAGGGATCCGTCATGCGATCGCCGGCGGCAAAAATCAATTTGATGGGAACTGTTCCTTCCTTTTCCGCAATCTCGCTCAGGCTCACCAGCCAGGTGGGATCGGCCACGATCACGTTGTAACCATCCTGCTTCAAGCGGGCATAAACGTCGCGCGGGTGCGGCTTACCGATGGCCGAACAGAAAACGTCCATGCGTTTGCAGGCAAGAAACGTAATCCAACTGCTGATCCAATAGCCTGCGTCAAAAGTGCAGACCACGCGGTCGCCGGGGCGCATCCCATTGTCATAAAACGCCGCGCCCTCGTAACGCGCGGCAAAATCCAATTCGCCGTAGCCGAAGAAAGTCCGCTTGGGCGAACCGGAAGTTCCGGTGGTCTCAAAGACGGCTTGCGGCTCCCGGCAGAGAAAATCTTCCGGAGGTAGGGCAAGCAGGTCTTCCGCCGTCGTAAAAATGTCCTTCAGATCTTCGGGCCCGCGGACGCGCGCGGGGTCCACACCCTGCTCGCGTAATTTGCGCGCAAAAAATTTCTGGTGCTTGGCCGCGTAGCGAACCACTTGGCGAAAAGCGCCCGCCTGTATCCGGCGAATCATTGGCCGCGGCACCGACTTGCCCCAACGGGCCAGGGCGGGAACTGAATCGCCGATGACCGCACGCTCCACGAATTTTCGGCCTCGAGAAAGCATCAAAAAAAGTCCGTAGTCCTTTGTCCGGAGTCACTTGCCATTTCAACTGCCCAAGATTCCCCCATCCAGTCCTTTTCCTCCGCAAATAACGAAGGACAAATGACAAAGGACGTCCTCTTACATTAAATACGCCGACTCTCCAGACCGCGTGGGGGGTGAGGCGAGCAGGTCGATATAGGTGCCTTTTTCCAGCATCGCCCGTCCAATTTGCGCGATGGCGTGGGTGGCGTCCGGGCGAGCAAGCTCGCGGGCGCGGCGCGCGACCTCGTATAGCTTTCGGGAATCGCTGAGCAGCTTGAAAACAAGTTGCGGTATTTCGTCCAAGGTGCGGGCGCGGAAGGCCACGCCGATTTGTTCAAGGTGGCGGATGTGATTTTCCTCCGGGCCTGGAATAGGATGAGTCAGAATCATGGGAAGGCCCGCCGCCATGGCTTCCGCCGTGGTTACCCCACCGGGTTTGGTGATCAACAGGTTCGCAGCCGCCATCAGCTCAGGCACATTCTCGCTCCATCCAAAGGTAAAAAGTTGCAGTGCCACCTTGCCGTGCAACGCGTCGAGGCGCGCGCGCATAACCTGGTCGTGTCCGGCCACGGCCAAAACCTGGAGGGGCAGCCGGCAGCGTTCCAGGCTTTGAACAATTTCGTCCAGAGGCGCCGGGCCCATGCCGCCACACATCACCAGCACAACGGGACGATGGATGTCCAGACCCAGGGCGCGCAAAAGTTCGGGCCGGTCAAAGGGAAGCGCGAAGGCAGGATCGATGGGAATGCCGCATACCACAATGCGGTTGGCGGAAATTCCCCACTCAATCAGTTGGGCCCGGGCGTGGTCCGTGGCCACACAGTAAATGTCGATTTCGCGCTGCGCCCAGGGCGGCTCCGTTTCCAGGTCGGTTTGAACGGCCAAAATGGGAACGTTAAACCATCCTTCGCGCTTGCCCAAGGCCGCGATTTCCGCGGCCGCAATTTCCGTGACGATAATGACGTGGGGCGAAAATGTTTTGAGCTGGCGCAAAACCTCGCGGCAGCCGCGGCGGAAAACCCAGTCGGGCGCCGTGGACCCATGGCGCTTGCGATGGCGGCGCTCAAACAGGCGGCGCCACAATCCAGGCGCGTGGCGAAGCATCAGCCAGTAAGAATGAACGTAGGACCACATAAACCATCGGCGAGCCAATTGAAGAGCGTCAAACGTCCGCACCTCCACCGGCTCCGCGCCGTCTTCGAGCGCGCGTTCAATCACCTTGGCGGCCTGAATGTGGCCGGAGCCCACGCTCAGGGTTAATAGTGCGATTCTCTTGGCCATAGATTTCATCGCTCCGGGGAGGGGAGAATCCCCCGTACCAGGCCGGAGGTGCTCAAACTCTTCGCAATAACAAGACGGCGTTCAGTCCGCCAAAAGCAAATGAGTTGGAAAGCGCCACGCGAATTGGTTTTTCACGAGCCTCATTGGGCACATAATCCAAATCGCATTGGGGATCAGGGCGGGAATAATTGGCGGTGGGCGGAATCGTCCCCGCCTCCATCGCCATGACCGTGGCCACCATTTCGATGGCGCCGGTTGCACCCATGGCGTGGCCATGCATCGATTTGGTGGAACTGATCGCCAGGCGGCGGGCGTGATCTCCAAAAACTTCCTTGATCACCTGGGTCTCGGTGACGTCATTCAAGGGCGTCCCGGTGCCGTGCGCGTTGATGTAATCCACTTCCTCGGGATTCACACGGCCTTCTTCCAGCGCCATGCGGATGGCCCGCGCGGGGCCGATGATGGTGGGCTGGGTAATGTGACTGGCGTCCGAGCTCATCCCAAAACCCACAATTTCCGCATAAATCCTGGCGCCGCGCTTCACGGCGTGATCGAAATCCTCCAACAGAAGAACGCCCGCCCCCTCGCCCATTACAAACCCGTCGCGGTCGGCAGAGAACGGGCGGCAGGCGTGGCGAACGTCGCCGTTGCCATTGCCGGTGGCCAGTACGCGGATGGACTCCCAACAGCGCATCATGCCGAAAGTGATAGGTGCATCACTCCCGCCTGTCAGCATCATGTCCGTCATTCCGAGCTTGATGAAATGAAATGCCTCGCCGATCGCATGCCCGGAAGACGAACAGGCAGTGGCGGTGGAAAGCGATGGACCTTCGGCGCCATACTCCATTGAGATTTGAGAAGTGGGCGCGTTGTGCATGATTTTGGGAATGGTAAAGGGGTGGAGACGAGTGGCCTGTTTGGCGTAAAGATTGAAGTAGCCGCTGTCAATGGTGCTGACGCCGCCCATCCCTGATCCCATCACCACGCCGAATTTAGGCCGCTCGCTTTCGGTGATTTCAATGCCGCTGGATTGCATGGCCTCTTTGGCGGCAAGCAAACCGAACTGGGTGAATCGATCCAAAAGATCTAGGCGCTTGTTGGGGAAGTAATCGGTGGGAACGTAGTTCGGCACCTCCGCGCCAATTTGCACGCTCAGCGCGGACGGATCGAATTGCTCGATACGCCGAAATCCTGATTGGGCATTGGTAAGGTTGGAAAAGAAACTCTCCCGGTCTTTGCCCGTGGAGGCGAACACCCCCAGCCCGGTAATCACCACTCTCCGCATCTTCGACCCCAGGTTCCGCAGGGATTAATGGCTTGTGGCCGGAGCTTCGCCCTTGGCAAGCGCGACCAGGTCGGAGATATCCTTCCCTTCAATCACGCGGGTCAGGCTATCCACCACTTGCCGCACACTCTTCATGTTTTGAGCCACGGAATCGGGAATGTCCACCTTGAATTCTTCTTCCAGGGCAAACAGGATGTTGACACCATCCAGGGAGTCAATCCCCAGCTCGGCAAATGTTGACTCCGTGCTGACCACGCCTGGGTCAAGATGCTGTTCCCGGGTGATAATTTCCACCACTTTGTCTGCTACGTTCATCTCGGCTCCTCTCATCATTATTTCGGTCCAGCCACGGACCGACGACCACTTGTCCCTTACGGTGCAATCCCAATTTTATTTTCGCTCGACAATTCACCGACCACTTGAAGTAATTCGGATAGGCGGAACGGTTTTTCGAGCATGGCGTGGACGCCCAGTTCCTGCGCGAATTTCCTTTCCGCTCCGCTGATGAATGAGGACATCAAGATCAAGGCAAGATCGCGTTTGGCAATCTGCTGGCGAAGGTTGCGGAGCAGGTCGAGGCCACTCTCATTGGGCATGCGAAGGTCGGCTATCACAATCCGATATTCGCCTTCGTGCTTCAATGCTTTGCGAGCTGCGACGCCATCCTCTACCGAGCCCACGGCGTAACCGTTGGATTCCAGGACCTCGCAAATCAAGCCGCGACTCTCCGCGTCGTCGTCAACCACTAAAATTTTTGGGGAGGACATGAAATGAGTCCCTCTTGTGCGATGATTAGAGGAGCACGCCGGTTGCCACTTAATTAAAGTATTGAAATATCATGACTTGTATCTGAGGGAGGCTATGCGAATTGCAAATTTCGCTTGGAATTTAGATTCAGTGGGGCATTCTTCCACACTGACCGAGTAACCGCCTGAGAAGCACTCCAAAGAAAACGACCAATTGAAATTGGAGCTAACCTTCCAACTAATAGAAAGTAGGAGTAATAGTCCGTTCACAAAATTTAATGAATTGGTTTGGTGGGGCAAATAGGTACAATCCAAAATTGACCTGCCTTCGCCCCTAAACGCTAGATTCCGAGAGTTAAGCATGGTCTGGCGACCAGAGATGAAAATTAAATCTCTTCCAAAGCTTCGCCCTGTGATTTGGCGTAAAGGACAGCCTCTTCAATTCGGATTGCTGTTGAAGGGTGGGAGTATTTCCATTGGGAACTTCTATCAAATTCGATCAGGTTCAGAGCAGTTATTTTTCGCATCGCAGTGATGAAGGGCCGTACCCTGCCGAGCAGCTTCCAAGAGTAAAGGTCAGCGGCTTTCTCCTGTCGACGTGCTAAGGCCCCCATGATAATGGTTCCATACGTCCATCCGAATCCCCAAACCAAGAAAAAACCCGGAAGCAGGCGTGAGTCGTTCCAACTGGTTATATCAGGGGCGAACGGGAGCATGCCGGTCCCGACAGCTCCGTCTATTGTTAGAAAGATCAAGCAGAATATTGCGCCCTGCAAAAGGACACGCTTTATAATATGGTGAAACGCGCAATGGCCAAACTCATGGCTTACCAGAGCCTCCACTTCGTCCTCGTCCAGGGCGCTGATGAGTGTGTCGGTCAGCAAGATTCGCCGCGCTGTGCCGAACCCAGCCACTAAAGCGTTCGCTTTGCGCGTACGTTTTGATATGCGCCATTCACAAATCATCCCCACCGGAATGCCTGCTTTTGTCGCCAGCCGGCTGAGCCTCTCCTGGAGGGGGCCATTCGCCAAGGGCACGACAGAATAGAAAAGCGACAAGATCCATGAGGCGGATCGGGTAATTCCAAAGAATCCCAATGTAGTCAGCAACCCTTCCAAGATCCACGCATAAGAAGGCAATAAGGCGTGTGAGGCATACGCAATTTCGAGGATCGCAGCACCGAGAAAATACGTGAAGGCAATTCCCTTCAAGAAATCCATCAGCCACAGCGGGAGGTTGGATTTTGAAAGTCCAAACTTACGGTCAAGCCAAAAACAGTAGAGCGAAACCAGAAACGAGCCCATAGCAAGGATAAACCAAAGCGGAAGCCAACAAAAGGCAATTTGAACATAGAGGCTTCTGGCAACTTTTTGGGCGGCCTCTGCTACTCTAGTGTGAATTCCAAGAAATCCGTAAGCTAAAAAAGCCGCAATCCAATACAGAATCCTGATTTCGGCAGCCCAACGCATGCGTTTCGTATAAGAACGACCCAGGTTGGGAGGCTCAAGGATCGGCAGGGCAGATGCAGTCATGGTCTCATCAAGTAATTCGGAGGAAGTCGAGTCCGGATTCCAAGGCGAGCATGGGGCTGTTGGTAAAGGCGCTCACTTCGTAGGGGCATCCGATTTTGCAGCCGTTGCAAAAATCCCACAGTGTGGCTTCCTGGGAAAGGATCATTTTCGCCTGCTTGGAGGCAAAAATCTCTTTGAGCGGCGCCTGCGACTCAAAAAGCGTGACGAAGGCGCAAGGTAAGTGGATGGAGCCTTCGGGCTTCATGGAGATCAGTTTGGACGGGTGCCGGCAGGGAAATTGAGCGCCAAAACCACCCTTGCGGTAAAACTCGTAGTAATGAGTGTAGAACCGGACGTTCTTCGGATAGGACAGCCGCAGGTTGCGCAGGAATGATTCTACCGTGTCAATTTGCTTGCCGTGCAATTCCGCGTCGGGCAGAAGCTCGCCTTTTCGCATCACATTGTGGACCGCCTCCGGGTGCAGCACCAGATTGCGTCCCCGGCAAAATTCAGCCAGTTGCGGAAGGTCTTCCAGGTTCTCCAAATTTACCGCGGCATTAATTTGAGTCGTAAAGGGCTTGCGTCTCTTCAGGACAAAATCAAGGTTGTCCAAAATCCTGGGCAAGCCATCCACGCCCCGGCGCTTGGCGAATCGCTGCGGATTCAGGGAGTCAATCGAGACCTCCAGCATGTCGAGGCGAGCCACGCCGTCGGCATATTTCTTGATCAAAAGTCCATTGGTGGGCATGGACGTCCACATGCCTTTGTCGGCTGCGTAGGCGATGTAGTCCGATGTATTTGGATTGAGCAGGGGTTCGCCCCCGGAAAAACTGAGGGCAAACAGACCCATGTCGCAGAATTCATCGATGCGCTTGAATATCCGTTCGCGCGCGGCACGGGTTTGCAAATCGTTGAACTTGCCTTCCTCGCCAAAAATGCAATACTCGCAAAACATGTTGCACATCAACGTGGTCTCAAACATCACCATGTAAGGGAGTTTGAATCCCGAGCGGACGTGCTTAAGCAGCGATTTGGCAATATAACTGTATTTCATGATGAGTGCCCGTACCCCGTGACCGGAGTCCCTTCAGAATACCATTAAAACGCCTGCGGCATGCAATGTCATTTGGCAGTGACTTTAATCTGTCCTGCTAAAGTCAAATGGTCAAACTCGTAAGAATTTTCTCACGGCCCTAGCGATGGAGTCGAGTTGCCCTGCTTCAACCTCCAAAACGCCCGATGCCTCCCAGCTGGGATATAACAAGTGATTCCTCAACCTGGCACTTACGGCAATGTGCCCGAGTTTGTCGCAAGTGCAACAGAATGTAATCTCGTCTTCTAGTGAACCCCAGCTTTTTTCTCCTGTCCACCCCCGCCAACTCTTGGCGAGATCGTCAAAGAGTGCCGCAAGCTCTCTTGGACTTCCATAAAATGGTGGCGTGTATACACGAACTGCTGCGTCCAAGCCCTCGAGCTTAAGAGAGATTAGAAAATACTCAACTGGGCCAGGTGAGCTAATGGGTTCGGGATTACTGAATTTAAGCTCCCCTCCTCCCCGAACCGACTTTATGACTTGCAACTCCTCCATCTATCTTTCCTCCACGCCAATTATTTGCCTCAGCAGAGCATTGGAAGGCTACCCATCATTTAACCGGTTTGGCGCGGCGCTCCTTCACCCTTGCCTCGTAGCGGTAGAGAGTCTTGCGATCGATCCCCAGAATGCGCGCCGCCATGGATTTGTTTTTGCCGGTAATTCTCAGCACGTGGGTCAGGTATTTTTTCTCCAATTCTTCGAGCGAAGGGAGGCTGACGAACAGTTCCGAGAATTGGCCGTCATCGCCGGACTCGGCGCGCACTTTCTGCGGCAAATCTTCCGGCAGGATGACCCCGGAGCGATTAAGTGCGGCGGCGGCTTCGAGAGCGTTCTCCAGCTCGCGGACGTTGCCGGGCCAGGAGTAAGCGATCAGGCAGGAAAGGGCCGCCGGGGAAATATTAAACGTCCTGCCCCTCGTGCGCTCCATCTTTTTCAGGAAGTGCTCCACCAGAATTGGGATGTCCTCGCCACGGTCGCGCAGCGGCGGCAATTCAATTTCCACCACCCGCAAGCGGTAGTAAAGGTCCTCGCGAAATTTGCCCTGCTCCACCAATTCGTTCAACCGGCGATTGCTGGCCGCGATCAGACGCAAGTCCACTTTGATGATCTGATTCCCGCCCACGCGCCTCACTTCGTGTTCTTCAATGGTGCGCAGCAGCTTCACTTGCAGTGAAGGGCTCATCTCCGAAACTTCATCCAGAAAAACTGTTCCCCCACTCGCATCCTCAAAGATGCCGCGCTTGTTTTCCACCGCGCCGGTAAAAGATCCCCGCAGGTGGCCAAAAAGCTCGGTTTCAAGCAGGGTCTCCGTCAGCGCGCCGCAATTCACCGCAAAGAATTTCTGTTTCGATCGCGGGCCGTTGTGATGAATAGCCTTGGCCACCAATTCTTTGCCCGTCCCGCTCTCGCCGTAGACCAAGACGGTGGACCGGGAATCGGAAACCATGGCAATTTTCTTGTAAACTTCGAGCATCAAGGGGCAGCGGCCCACCAAACTTTCCAACTGAACCTGGCTGCCGAGTTGTTGCCTCAGGTTGCGATTCTCGCGAATCAAATTCCTGTTGTTCAGAGCCCTTTGGACGTGTAGGACTACTTCATCAATTTTAAAAGGCTTGGAAAGATAATCAAAGGCGCCCGCTTTTACCGCCTCAATCGCGGTTTCCATCGAGCCGAAGGCGGTAATCAGGATCACCTCGGATTCCGGCTGAACGGATTTATAGGCGCGCAAAACGTCCAGCCCATTGAGATCGGAACCGAGCTTCATATCGCTGATGATGACGTCGAAAAACTCCTGCTTGCCGATCTCGAGCGCTTCCTCGCCGCTGCCCGAGGTCACCACTTGGTAGCCTTCTTCGCTCAGGACTTCCTGAAGCAGGTCGCGGGTTACGCGATCGTCATCGACTACGAGAATGTTCGATACGCTTGCGGTTTCCATTCAATTCCTTTGATTCCAGGTGTCACGCCGCCGGCACGTTGCGTTCTTCAGACTACGTTGGCCGTGGGCACGGCAGGAGCGCCCGCAGGGCCCTCCACTCTCTCGCGACAATCGACGGGAAGGGAGATGATAAACCGCGTCCCGCGTTTGAGCTCGCTCTCCACCTGAATTGTTCCGCCGTGCTGGCGGACGATTTGATCGCAGATGGCCAGGCCCAGGCCCGCCCCTGTTCCCATGCGTTTGGTCGTGAACATGGGTTCGAAGATGTGCGCCAGAGTCTCGGCGGCGATGCCCTCGCCCGTATCGGCAAGCTCCACCACCACCATACGAGGGCCGTCGCCGGAGGGATGATACAGACGAATGGCCAGGTCCCCTCCCTGGGGCATGGCGTCCATGCTGTTATTGATCAGGTTCAGTATCACTTGCTGGAGGTAACCGGCGTCGCCGTAAATTCGTGGAACGTCTTTTGCCCATTCAGTCTTAACTTTGATTTTGCGGTGTTGAAGCGCCAGGGACGAAAGCAGAATGGATTCCTCGAGCAGGTGGCGAAGATCGAGGAGCTGGATATGGAGCTCGAATTTGTGCGTCCAGGAAAGAAGTTGTTTAACCGTGCGCACAATATTTTCGATCTGAGATTCAATGATTTTCAGTCTCCGGTCCGAAGCTGCGTCGCCTGTCTTTTTTCGCGCCAATAGTTGCACGTGGCCGGATATGGAATTGAGCGGGGTCCCGATCTCATGGGCCAGGCTGGCGGCCAGTTGCCCGGCAACTGCAAGGCGCTCGGAACGCGCCAGGCTCTTCTGCGTCTCAAATAATTCCTCGTTAATTCGCGCTAACTCCTCATTGCGCTTGGCCAATTCGGAGGTTGCTTCATCCACCTTGCGTTCTAGTTCGGTGTTAAAGTTTTCAATCCGGCCCAACATTCGATTCAGGTGCAGGGCCAACTGGCCGGTTTCATCCCGATTGGAAACATGAGCGCGAATATCAAGCTGCCCGCCTTCAGCTCCTTCCATCACCCGTACCATCTCCTGCATAGGCGCGCGTACACTTTTCAGAAAGAAAATGTGGATGACCAAAATCAACACGGCAAGGCTGGCCAGCATCAGCACCAAATTCCGTTTGACCAGATCCAGGGTGATCAGGTTCGATCGGGCTTTGGAAATCCTAAGGTTCAAACATCCGACGGACTCCCCGTTCTGGCGCAAATTGGTGCTGATAATCCAGAATTTTCCATCGGGAGTTTCAATGGTGATTTGATCCCCGTCCGGCCGCTCGAATTCGTTGTAAGTTTCAATGCGGGGGATGCTGTCCAACTCCATATGTTCACCGTCGGGCACAGTGGTCGCGATCAGGCGGTGTGTTGGGCCGTGCAGGTAGACGTCTGATTGTTGGACGCCGGGGAAATAAGTCTGCATCTGTTCGAGGTTTTGAATCAGGATTTCGTGATTTTGAAGCGATTGGTCGTTCACCAAGTGCTGTGCTGTCAGCCTGGCTTGGGACAGATTCTTGCGATAGAGTTCCTCCTCCACCGGAAGCCGGGTGAGCAGCATGGCGATGTAAGTGGAAACCCCGACTACAGAAATCACCGCAACGGCAATAATGATGATAATCTTGTTCTGTAATCCGAATCGGGAGAAACGCATGTTAATGCCCTCAGGGTCTTTGAATAATATCATGTGGTGGGGCAAAAAGCCACATGGTCATTGGACAGCTATCATATTGATTTGTAAATACTTAATTTTAGCTACATGAAGCCAAAAGGAGAATCGGAAAGGTAACTAGTGAGTTTGGTCTTGTTGAGGCGAGTTGGAGGGGCCCAGGTCGTGCTTTGGGGCTCGCCATGTGGCGGCGTAAAGTCGCCTCTACGTCAGACTCCATCGGAAAAAGAGACTTGGAGCAGTTAAGGGGTCGCGAAATCAATTAGCCGGTCACAAGCGAGGCGTTCCGGGGCGGGAGGAGAGGCATGGAAAATCGAGACATCGCCGCTGTGTTCGAAGAAATATCGAATCTGATGAAAATCATTCAGGATGATCCCAAGTGGACATTCAAGTCCGCGGCGTATGACCGGGCGAAGCGGTCCATTGAAAGCTATCCCGAGCGGCTGGAGGACATCGCGCGCACGCCCAATCGAAAGCTGACGGACATCCCAGGTGTGGGCGAGGATCTGGCGGGTAAGATCAAAGAGTTGATCGAGACCGGCCAATTGCAATACCACCAGGAGCAACTAAAAAAAATCCCGCGTACTCTGCTCGACCTGCTTCAATTGCAAACCATCGGCCCGCAAAAAGTAAGGCTTTTCTACAAAGAGCTTGGCGTTAAGACCGTTGATGACCTGGAGGCGGCGGCCAAAGCCGGGCGACTGCGCAGCCTTCCCAAGATGGACGTGAAGTCGGAAGAAAATATTCTGAAGGCCATCGAAGTCTTGAAGCGGGCGGCGGGGCGCTTTCATCTGGACACGGCATACAATATGGCTGTCGAGCTTGATGCCTTTCTTCGTGAATGTAAGGACGTGGAAGAGGTCACGCCCGCGGGCTCCCTGCGCCGAGGGCGCGAAACCGTGGGCGACCTGGACCTGCTGGTGACGGGCCGCGATCGCAACGCCATCGGCGACCATTTTGCGCGCTATCCCGGAATTGACCAGGTTCTCGCTCACGGCGAAGACAAGGTGAGCGTGAAGTTGAAAAACGATATGCAGGTGGACGTGCGCATCCTCGAGCGTTCCGCTTATGGCGCGGCGCTGATGTATTTTACCGGTTCCAAAGAGCACAACGTGGCCCTGCGCGACCGCGCCAAGCGCCAAGGGTGGAAGCTGAACGAGTACGGTCTGTTCAAGGATGAAAAAACGATTGCCAGCCGCACCGAGGAGGAAATTTACAAGAAGCTTGGGCTGGAGTGGATTCCGCCGGAGATTCGCGAGAATCAAGGCGAAATCGAGGCAGCGGAAGAAGGTCGAATCCCCAAGCTCGTGGAGCTTACCGACATCAAAGGTGACTTGCAAATGCATACCACCGCTTCCGACGGCAAGACCACTGCGGAAGAGATGGCCGAGGCGGCGAAAAAGCTCGGGTACAAGTACATCCTGATCACCGACCATTCCAAAGCCGTCACCATTGCCAACGGCCTGGACGAAAAACGCGCGATGGAAAACATCAAACGCATTCATGCAGCGCGAAAAAAGGTGAAAGGCATAGAGATCTGGGCGGGCGCAGAAGTGGACATCATGGGCGACGGTAAACTGGACTACCCGGATTCCATGCTGAAGCAATTTGACATTGTTCTGGCCAGCGTCCACTCCCGAATGACGATGCCCGCGAACGAGATGACGGCACGCTTGTTGCGCGCACTGGATAATCCCTATGTGAGAATCCTGGGCCACCCCACCGGACGCCTGCTCTTGAAACGAGACCCTTTCTTGTTTGATATTGAAGCCGTTTTCCAAAAGGCCCGCGAGCTGGGAGTGATTCTGGAGTTGAATGGCAATCCTGAGCGTCTTGACTTGAGCGACCGGCACGTGCGCCTGGCGCATGACCGGGGAATGAAAGTGATTATATCCACGGACGCGCACAGCCCCGACCACTTCAAGTTTATGCGCTTTGGCGTAATGACCGCCCGGCGCGGCTGGATGGAAAAGAAGGATGTCCTGAATACTTTGCCGCCGGAAAAACTTCTGGCGGGATTGCGGCGCTTGCCCAAGAACTAATGCGAATCAGATTCAAATCATTACGCACCCCCTCACTCCTCGTGAGTGCGGCAGCCCGTCAAAAGTATTGATTGGAGCCAATGAAACCAGATCACTCACGTCCCGCCGCCGCGATCTTTGACATGGATGGCGTCCTGGTAGACAGCAACCCGTTTCATCTGCAGAAATGGGCGGATATGCTTAACCTCCACAACATTGCCTTCAACGAGCCCGATTTGCCCAAGCTTATCCTGGGCCAGCGGAATGACACGGCTCTTCGGTATTTCTTTGGAAATGATTTGGACAAGAAAGAATGTCGCAGGCTGGAGGAAGAATTGGAGGAAACGTTTCGCAGGGCGTTTAAGTCCCACGCCAAACCTCTGCCGGGCCTCGAAGCCCTGATCCTCGCCTGCCGTGACGCCGGCATTCCGATGGCGGTGGCCTCCTCAGCAATGTTAAAGAATGTGGACTTTGTGGTGGACGCGCTCGGGTTTCGCGACTACTTTCAGTACGTGGTCAGTGGCGATGAAGTAACCTGCCCCAAACCCGATCCAGAGATTTATCTGAAGGCCGCGCAAAACCTGGGACAGAAGTCGGAAGAGTGCGTGGCCTTTGAAGATTCCTTCGTGGGCATCGAATCCGCCAAACGCGCCGGGCTGAAATGCGTGGCGATTGGCTCCAGCTTTCCTGTGGAGGAGTTGCGGGCGCAGTCACACGCGGATATGGCCGTGCACGGCTTCGGAGAGTTGGATGTGGAGACTTTGCGCGGGCTGTTCCTGCAAGTCTGAAAACTTCTCGCACTAAAAATGAAGTGGGCCGCGGAGAATGAGTTTCACTCTGAGTTTAAGAAGGATTAAACACCCTCACGCAAAGGCGCGAAGGCTCGCAAAGAAGAACTTTTGTATTTCCCAAGCTTGCTTTGAGCCTTCGCGCCTTTGCCAGACAATGTTTTGCTTTTCAGCTTGTTTTTTAACCGCATTACTTCAGAGGCAATCAAGAAGGCCCAAAACGGAGGACAGTCAGAGTGATGTCATCTGCCTGGGGGGCGGTGCCGACAAAATTCTGAACGGCGGCGATCACTTTTTCGCAGAGTTCGGGCGCGGCCTGGCAAGCGGTGTTTTCCAGAAACTCTTTCAGGCGGGATTCCCCGTAGAGTTCATCCTCCAGATTCTGGGCTTCGGTAACGCCATCGGAGAAGACCAGCACCAGGTCGCCATATTCGAGCTGCGTGCTTTCCACAGCGAACTTGACGCCGGGAAAGAATCCGAGGGGGAAATTGGAGGAATCAAGGCGGCTCACCTGTCCGTTGGCGCGAGCGACCAATGGGGTGGCATGGCCGGCGTTGACGAAAGTGAACTTGCCAAAGCGGTCCAAAACTCCGTAGAAAATCGTGGCAAACATTTCCGGCGGCGTGCGCTCACACAGGAAATCGTTGACGCGATTGAACAGATCTTCCAGGCCCGGGTCGCCGGCCGCCACGGCCGCGAAGGCGCCTTGCAGAGTTGCCGCCAGCATGGCCGCAGGAAGCCCCTTGCCGGAAACGTCCGCCACCGTCAATCCATAACGGTCGCCGGGTAAACGAATCACGTCATAGTAATCTCCCCCCACCGTTTGGCAGGGCATGCTCATGGCGACAATCTGGAAATATGTGCTCTTGGGCAGTTCGCGGGGCAGAAGTCCCTGCTGAATATTTCGCGCCAGGGAAAACTGGTATTGCATTCGTTCCTGTTCGCGCGCAATGCGAAACAGGCGGGCGTTTTCAATCACCGTCGCGCCTTCCACGGCGAAGGTTTGCAGCACCTGGCGGTCCAGGCCGGTCACGGATGTGGCGCGGGAACGGCTGTCCAGGTAAAGAACTCCCAGAAGTTCCGGGGCGGTGGCGGTCATGGTTTCGCTGCTCACTTCCATCATGGGATGCTTCTGCAAGGGCACGGCCACCACGCCGCGCACGCCGGCCTGAATGATTGCAGTTTCGTTGGCCGCCCGGCCGCTCATTTCTTCTTCCAGCACAACGTCTTCCCTGCCCGATTCCACCACCCGCTGCACGGCGGCACGAGAATAGTTTTCCAGGTCGGTGTGAAGGTAAACCCCGCCCCGGCCGCGCGCCAGGCGGAGTTTCAATTCACCGCTATCATCGATCAGGAAAAGCATTCCGCGCTCCGCGTCTGTGAGTTGAACGGCGGAATCCACCAGCATGGTCAAGACTTCCTCAAGCGCCGGAGCGCGGTGAAGCATCTGGGCCATCTGTAGCAGCAAGCCCAGGTGTTGAAGTTGGGGAGCGGGGCTCTCCGTAACCTTGCCCATCTGTTCCAGCAAACGCGGCAGCGCCACGTGCTCTTCCACAAAAGTAAGCTGGTAAGCGTCAGTCACGCCCAGGCTGATGTGGTCGCCGGATTTTAGCGTGCAGGTGGTAATGCGCTCGTTGTTGATGAATGTGCCGTGACGGCTCCCCGTATCCTCGATCACCATGCCATTTTCATCCTGGAGAAGTTTGGCGTGATGGCGCGAGATTCGGCTATCCAACAAGACAAGATCGTTGTCGCTCTGGCGCCCCATAGTGAACGGAGTACGCGAGATTTCCACTTCGCGCTCGTTCCCCGAAGCGTCTCGAACTAAAAGGTGCGGTAGACTTCCTGCCATGCGGATTTATTTCGCTCCTTTGACTGTCATGTAGTATACCAAACGCCTCCAGATGTGCATAATAGACCGTGCATCGACGCGCCAACTTTCCTGGCCCCGAGGGACTCGGAACTTTCCACCTTCAAAGCCCCTCTGCGGATTTGAAGTGGGAAGGCGCTTGCGCGAGGGCGAACGAAACAGAATAGTTTCCAAGATATTAAAGGGGGGGACCAGGCAATGGCTCAGTTTGGTTATGTAGAGGCGAGTTACGGGGACCCCAGGTCGTGCTTTGGGGCTCGCCATGTGGCGGCATAAAGCCGCCTCTACATCAAACTGGCCCATTACCGAAGGCCAAAATGAATTGCAAATTCCAGGCGATTGACGCATCATCACCGGTTTCATTAAACAAGTTAGAAGCGACAGAGTAAAGTCAGGAGGAAATAGAGCGTGGCTAGAAAAGCGATTCAGATCACCAAGCCCAAGGGGAAGCTGGGCATTTTGATTCCAGGCATGGGGGCCGTGGCAACCACTTTTATTGCCGGGGTTGAAGCCATTCGCCGCAAGCTGGCGCGCCCCATCGGCTCTCTTACCCAAATGGGCACCATTCGCCTGGGCAAACGCACGGAGACGCGCTCGCCCCGCATCAAGGACTTCGTGGCCCTGGCGGAGTTGGATGATTTGGTCTTCGGCGGCTGGGACCTCTTCCACGACAATTGTTACGAGGCCGCCCGCAAGGCCGGCGTTCTGGAGCAGACCCACCTCGATCCCATCAAAAAATTTCTTCAAGGCATCAGTCCCATGCCTGCCGTTTACGAGCAGAGATACGTGAAAAACCTGCAAGGCGAGAACATTAAGAAGGGAAAAACCAAGATGGATCTTGCCGAGCAGGTGATGGAAGATATCCGAAAATTCAAGAAGCAATCGGGCGCGGATCGTTTGGTGATGATATGGTGCGGCTCCACCGAAGCCTTCCTGAAGCCCGGCAGTGTTCATCAGTCTCTCAAATCATTTGAAAAAGGGTTGGAGAGCAACAATCCGGAAATCCCGCCCAGCATGATCTATGCCTACGCCGCGTTGAAGCTTGGGGTACCTTATGCCAACGGGGCGCCCAATCTAACCGTGGACATCCCTGCCCTCCTCAACCTTTCCATCCGCAACAACGCGCCGGTTTGCGGCAAGGATTATAAGACCGGGCAGACATTGATGAAGACCATCATCGCTCCCGGCCTGAAGGCCCGTCAACTAGGGTTGCACGGCTGGTTCTCCACCAACATTCTGGGGAACCGCGACGGCGAAGTGTTGGAGGACCCGGAGTCGTTCCGAACCAAGGAAGAGAGCAAACTTTCGGTGCTCGAATATATTCTCCAGCCGGAACTCTATCCGGAACTCTACAAAGACTTCTACCATAAGGTTCGCATCAACTACTATCCGCCGCGCGGTGACAACAAAGAAGGGTGGGATAACATCGACATCTTCGGATGGATGGGTTATCCCATGCAGATTAAAATCGATTTCCTCTGCCGCGATTCGATCCTGGCGGCTCCTCTTGTGCTTGACCTGGTTCTATTTCTCGATCTGGCCCGCCGCTGCCCCGAAATGGCGCACAAAGGCATCCAGGAATGGCTCTCCTTTTATTTCAAGAGCCCCATGTGCGCTCCCAACCTTTATCCCGAGCACGACCTGTTTATCCAATCGATGAAACTGAAAAACACGCTTCGTTATTTGAAGGGCGAAGAACTAATTACCCATCTTGGATTGGAATACTACGACTAGGCCTGAATGTGGCGGCCGTACTCCGCCCCTGTTGAAGCGCAGCGTTGGTGATGGAAGGAAATTAAGGAAAAGCCCTTAAGGTTTGGGTGGCGGAGCCGGGGGGTGACCAGGTTTCGTCGGCGCCGGCGGCAATCCGATCAGGTATTTCCCCAGGATCGTCCCGACCGTGGTCAATTCAGCCATATCACCGGGCGTGAAATCGGGCCCCACAGGATCACCCGGCTTGGCTTTGCGGCTGATTTGAAGAACTCCCACCACCTTCCCGTCCACAATCATGGGAGCGCAAACTATCTTTTGAATGGGCGTTGCCTTCTCTTCCGCCGAAAGGTCCACCGCCTCAAAAACCGTGGGGTGTTTGTAAACAGAAAAATTGTTCACAAGCTCACCGCGTTTATCGCGAATGGTTTTGGCCGCGAGTGAGTGTGAAGTGGTCAAGGGAATGGAGCCGACCTTGCCCAACCGGGTGGGAAAAACAAAGCTGATCGTTCTGCCGTCCGTGGAAAGCCGGAGGATGGCTACTTCGTCTTTCTTTGCCTTGAAAGGCATGGACAACTGGGCGGCCAGGCGATTGAGAGCTTCCTCAGTGGGATACCCCTCAACTTTCCTCATGTCTTCCACCATTTTTGCCATTGTCAAAGTGAGATCAAGGTCTGCCATTCTTACACCCTCCCCAGGCGGCCTATCGCAAGCCAAGTGGATTATACTGAAACGAGGCCATGCAATCAACCGCGCGGGCCATCGGATTTTCACGCCGCCGGTGCGATCGCTGAGTAAATTCGATTCCCGCTTTTTCCGCTGACTCCGCGTTTCATGCCCGACCGAGATTTAGTTTGACAAACTCTTCCAGCCCTTCGGATAATCGTGAGCCGGCCTTCGGGAAAGGGAAAATTGAATGACTTGGTCGCGCTGTGCCACCGCTCTCTTATTCTTTTCTTTCACCCTGGCTACTCCTGTTTTTGGTGCTGAGCGAACTCCCGCCGAGGCCGAAAAAGTTGCCCAACAGTTGCTTGCCCACGCCATCATCATTGACACCCATGCCGACACTCCGCAAATGATGCTGGATGAAGGCTATGACGTGGCCGATCCAAACAGCCCTTACATGATCAGCATTCCCAAAATGCGCCAGGGGCACATGGGCGCGGAGTTCATGTCCATTTGGGTGGACACAGATTGGCCCCGGCAGGACTTAATCCACCGCGCGCTCGATTTGATTGACGCCGTTAATACCCAAGTGGCGCTGCATTCCGACAGCCTGGAATTGGCGCGGGCCACCAGCGACATTGAACGCATCCACGCCAAGAAAAAGATCGCCTTTTTAATGGGAGTGGAAGGCGGGCACATTATTGAGGACGATTTACGAATGTTGGACGTGTTTTACTCGCTGGGCGTCCGCTACATGACCCTGACCCATACCAAAAACACGGAATGGGCGGACTCGTCCGGCGACAAACCAAAATGGAACGGCCTGACGGATTTCGGGCGCCAAGTGGTGGAGCGGATGAACCGCCTGGGCATGATGGTGGACATTTCCCACGTGTCGGATAAGACGTTCTACGACGCCGTGGCAGCTTCCAAAGCGCCCGTGATCGCTTCTCATTCATCCTGCCGCGCTTTATGTGATGCGCCGCGGGATATGACCGATGATATGATCCGCGCCTTGGCGAAAAACGGTGGAGTGATGGACATCAACTTCTATACCGCCTTTCTCGATCCTGAATACGCCCGCAAGCATCATCAAGTATCGGGTAGCATGGACGCGGCCGTGAAAGCGGCGCGGGACCGGCTGGCCGGCGAAGGGAAGCACTTGAGTTACGCCCAGGAAGTTGCGATTGAGCAGAAGTTTGAGGCGGATATCCCCCTTCCTGATTACACCCGCATTGTCGACCACATTGACCACGCCGTGAAAGTGGGCGGAGTGGATCACGTCGGCCTGGGATCGGATTTTGACGGCGTCGATTCCATTCCCCGCGGCATGGAGGACGCTTCAAAGATTCCAAACCTGGTTCGTGAGATGGCGCGCCGCGGGTACAGCGCCGAAGACATGGAGAAAATCCTGGGCGGCAATGTGATGCGGGTGATGCGCCAGGTGGAAGAAGTTGCACGTAATATTCAGTCCGAGGGAGGAAAGTGAGATGAAAAAGTTTTCGGCGGGAATTATGGGAACGATTATCGCGGTGGGAGTAGCTTTAGGCCAGACCCCGGCGAGCAAGCCCACGACGGCCGCTAAAAAAACGGCGTCTACGACAAAAAAGGGTGCGCCGGCGGCCAAAGCATCGCTGATGAACCCTGCGTCGTTAACCCAGAAAGCCCCCGAAGTTTACAAAGCGAAGTTCACAACCACCAAAGGGGTTTATGTGATTGAAGTCACTCGCGCCTGGGCCCCGCTGGGCGCGGACCGTTTTTACAACCTGGTGAAGAATGGATTTTTTACGGATGCCAGTTTTTTCCGCGTGATCAAGGAACCCAAGCCGTTTATGGTTCAATTCGGCATCAACGCGAAACCTGCGGTGAATACAGTTTGGCAGCCCGCCATAATCCAAGATGACCCAGTAAAGCAGAGTAATAAGCGCGGCTATGTCACCTTCGCCACCGGAGGCCCCAACACGCGAACAACCCAGGTCTTTATCAATTTCGGCGACAACGCTTTTCTCGATAGCCAGGGCTTTTCGCCCTTCGGTCAGGTCACGGAAGGGATGGATGTGGTGGACAACCTCTACAGCGGTTATGGAGAGGGCGCGCCCCAGGGAAGCGGGCCCGAGCAAGGCCGGGTTCAGAATGAAGGCAAACCTTACCTCGATAAGAGTTTCCCGAAACTGGATAGTATCAAGACGGCTGTGATCATGCCTGCCAGTCCGGCGCATAAAGCAGGCACGCCCCCGGCAGGATCCGCACACAAGGGCGCGGCCGCCAAAAAGTAGTTGGCCAATCTAAGGTCCGTCTCACGCTCAGTCATCGAAGCGAGACCGCGCGGAGCAATGGGCGAAATCATGGGCGGTTGGAGATTCTCCGAATGGAAAAACCAGAATTCAAGCTCAGCAAGATCTCAACGGTGATGCTGGGCGTGCGCGAAATGGACCGGGCGGCGACTTTCTACCGCGACAAGCTCGGGCTTGCCGTCCAGTTTGAAATTCCAGGGTTCACTTTCTTGAACACGGGCGGCGTCACGCTTTGCCTGAGCGAGCCTCTGGCCAGGGCTCTCGCCGGGCCCTCTCAACCGCTTGCAGGCGTCGCCGAATTGGTTTTTTCGGTGGACGACGTGCAGAGCGCCTACGAAGCGCTGGCCGCCAAGGGAGTTAAATTCACCCTTGAGCCGCACAACGTAACCGGCACGCAATGGGCGGCCAACTTCGACGACCCCGATGGACACAAGCTTTCCATCTTCGGTCCCCGCGCCAACGCGCAATAGTTAATGGTTTGACTTCGATTCCACCGCCGTCGTGAACATGCCGGCGAAAGGGAGAAACAATGAGCGATTTGAAACCCGGACTTTATGCAGTGCTTGAGACCTCCATGGGCGAGATCACTTGCCGGCTTTTCCCCGACAAGGCCCCCAAGACGGTGGACAATTTTGTCGGTCTGGCCAAAGGCGAAAAAGAGTCCATGGACCCGAAAACCAGGGAGCGCGGCAAAAGACGGTTCTACGACGGGTTGATTTTCCACCGCGTGATTCCCAATTTCATGATCCAGGGCGGCTGCCCGCAAGGCACGGGCACGGGCGGGCCGGGCTACAAATTCGAAGACGAGTTTTCCAAAGACCTCCGTTTCGACAAACCCGGAAAACTCGCTATGGCCAACTCAGGGCCGGGGACCAATGGCAGCCAATTTTTCATTACCCTCGCACCCACCGACTGGCTGAACCAGCATCACACCATCTTTGGCGAAGTGGTGGAGGGTCACAACGTGGTGGAGAAAATCGGCGCCGTCGCCCGCGACCGACAAGACCGGCCGCAGACACCGATTGTGATGAATGCAGTCAGGATTGTGGAGCAGAAATGAAACATGAAGTATGAAGTATGAAGTATGAATTGTGAAGTATGAAGAAGCCTGATGGTCCGCCAATTGATATTCGAACACGATCCTTCAAGTATGCCTGTCGTGCCATCCGGCTCTTTCAGCATTTGCAAGACCAGAAGGATCGAGCAGGATGGGTTATTGGGCAGCAATATTTGCGATCATCAACTTCAATCGGAGCTAACCTACAGGAAGCCAAGTCAGCAGAGAGTCGAGGGGACTTCATTCACAAATGTGGTTTGGCACTAAAGGAAGCACGAGAGAGTTTGTATTGGCTGCAATTGCTCGATGAAACCGAAATCGTCAAAAAAAGCAAATTGCAACCTCTAATTCAAGAGACGGATGAAATCGTCTCCATCATCACGTCCATTATCATAACCTCAAAGAATCGCAAACTTCTCGTGACAAAAGGAGGCACTCGGTAGGAGCATTCCATAATGCCTCCCGATAAGAGGTCCTTCATACTTCATAATTCATACTTCTTACAGTTTGATAATTTCGATTAATTCCTTGACGGAAGCTGCGGATTTTTCCAGAGCTTTTTGCTCCTCCGCAGTGAGCTTAATCTCGATAATCTGCTCAATACCGCGCGCGCCGAGCTTTACCGGCACGCCCACAAACAGACCGTTGATCCCGTATTCCCCTTCCAGGTAGGCCGCGCAGGGTAGGATTTTCTTGCGATCGTTGAAAATGGCGTCAATCATTTCGACTACCGCTGCCGAAGGCGCGTAATAGGCGCTTCCCGCTTTCAGCAAGTTCACTATTTCCGCGCCGCCACCCGCCGTGCGTTTGATGATGGCATCGAGCTTATCTTTGGCCATCAATTCACCCACCGGAATCCCGGCCACCGTCGTATAGCGCGGCACGGGGACCATGGTGTCACCGTGTCCGCCCAGCACAAATCCCTGAACGTTTTGTACGGAAACATTCAGCGCTTCTGCGATGAACGTCCGGTAGCGCGCCGTATCCAGAACGCCCGCCATGCCGATCACGCGGTTCTTTGAAAATCCGCTCACCTTAAAAGCTGTCTGCGCCATGGCGTCGAGCGGATTGGTCACTACGATCAGGATGGAATCGGGAGAATATTTCACCGCCTGCTCCATCGCGGCCTTCACCACTTCGTAATTCGCTTTCAAAAGATCATCGCGGCTCATCCCCGGTTTGCGCGGGAAGCCCGCCGTCATCACCACCAGGTCCGAATTTCGTGTGTCGGCATAGTCGTTGGTGCCGCGAACTTTGCAATCATAACCTTCAATAGGTCCCGCTTCGAGCAGGTCCAATCCCTTGCCCTGCGGAATCCCTTCCAGAATATCGATCATCACCACATCGGCCAGTTGCTTGTCCACCAGACGATGGGCCACTGTCGCTCCCACATTGCCTGAGCCCACGACCGTCACTTTTCTTCGCATTGTTCCTCCGTTCGAAATGTAGACAGTAGAGAGCAGACAATAGAGAGGAAAAACAAAAACTGGACGATCAAACCTTTCCTCATTCTCTACGCCCTGTCTACAGTTTACCGTCTACGGTCTACTGCCCTTCACCTACTTCATGTTCTCAATCATCGCGTCGGCGAAGGCGCTGGTGCCCAATTTCTGCACATCCTTGGCGCCTTCCATTTTCATCAATCGTTCCAGGTCATACGTCACGCGACGCTGGGCGATGGTTGCGGCCAGCGATTTCTCGATCATGTCTCCGACCTCCGGCCAGCCCATGAATTCAAACATCAGCGCGCCGGAGCGAATCACGGCGCCGGGATTGATCATGTCCTTATCGGCGTATTTGGGCGCAGTGCCGTGAGTGGCCTCAAATACTCCGAACCCGTCGCCGATGTTGGCGCCCGGGGCCAGGCCCAGGCCGCCGATTTGCGCCGCGCATGCGTCCGACAAATAATCGCCATTCAAGTTGGGCGTGCAAACCACTTCGTATTCGCCGGCACGGGTAAGAATTTGCTGCAACATGGAATCGGCGATACGGTCGTTTACCAGAATTTTCTGCTTCCACCTGCCTTTTCCGTGCGTCGCATAAATTGAGTCCAAAGTTTCCTTCACCTCGGCATAGATCTTTTTCCTGAACGCCTCGTTGGCTATTTCAAGGCCAGGTTCCACCAGCGCCGCGTTGGCCTCAATCGAAATATTTGGGTCCGCGTCCTTGTTGCCGACCGCCCAGCTTTCGCGCTCGGTCACGATTTGCTGGCGAAACTCTTTCTTGGCCAGCTCATAACCCCAATCGCGGAAAGCGCCCTCGGTGAACTTCATGATGTTCCCTTTATGGACCAGGGTCACCGTCTTGTGATTGCGATCGATGGCGTAACGGATGGCGCGGCGAATCAACTGGTTCGTAGCGGTGATGGACATGGGTTTGATGCCCACGCCCGAATCAGCGCGAATCTGTTTCTTGTTATTATCATCGCGCAGCACTTGATTGATGTAATCGATCAACTTTTGCGCTTGCGGAGTGCCCACCGCCCACTCTATGCCGGCATAAACGTCCTCGGTGTTCTCGCGGAAAATGATGATGTTCATCGCTTCCGGATTTTTCACCGGCGAGGGCAGCCCCGGAATATATTTTACCGGCCGCCAACAGGCATAGAGGTTCAACAATTGGCGCAGCGATACGTTCAGACTGCGAATGCCTCCGCCCACCGGCGTGGTTAGAGGCCCTTTGATGGCAATACGAAATTCCTTGATGGCGTCAAGGGTTCCCTGCGGCAGCCACTCGCCGAACTGGCGGAAGGCTTTTTCTCCGGCAAACACTTCGTACCAGGCAATCCGGCGCTTGCCTGCGAAGGCGCGATGCACGGCGGCATCAAATACGCGCTGCGATGCCTTCCAAATGTCGCGGCCCGTTCCGTCGCCCTCGATGTAAGGAATTACGGGGTTATCGGGAATAGAAAACTTCCCATTCTCATAGCCGATGGCGTGGCCGTTCTCGGGCACGGGAGTATTGTTGTAACTTGCGCTCATTCTGGCTCCTGATTCTTTTCGTCTGATTTCTCAGTTTGTTTTCAGCAGGCTCCGCAACACTGTGGGAAGGATTCCTCCGTTGCGGTAATAATTCACTTCGACGGCGGAATCCAATCGCGCGACCGCCTTGAAATTCTTTTTTGAGCCGTCGGGGCTTGTGGCGGTGATCGTCACTTCGGATCGAGGCTGAACGTGATTGCCAAGGCCGCTGACGTCCAGCGTTTCTTGCCCGGTCAGTCCGAGCGAGGCGGCATTCTCGCCTTCCAAAAATTGCAGCGGCAGCACGCCCATCCCCACCAAATTGCTGCGGTGGATGCGCTCGTAGGTTTCCGCCATCGTCGCCCGCACTCCCAGAAGCAGAGTGCCCTTGGCGGCCCAATCGCGCGACGAGCCCGAGCCGTACTCTTTTCCCGCAATCACCATCAGCGGGACGCCTTCCGAGCGGTAACGCATGGCCGCATCGTAAATGGACATCTTCTCGCCGTCCGGAAAATGAACGGTGATGCCGCCTTCGGTTCCGGGCAGCAGCAGATTCTTCAGCCGGATATTGGCAAACGTTCCGCGCACCATCACGCGATCGTTCCCGCGCCGTGAACCGTAGGAATTAAAATCCATTTTCTGAATCTTTCGTTCCAGCAGGAATCGGCCCGCCGGACTGTCGCCCGCAATGTCGCCGGCGGGCGAGATGTGATCCGTGGTTACCGAATCCCCCAAGAGCGCCAGCACGCGCGCGCCGCGAATTTCGTGGATGGGCGATGGTTCCGCACCGAATTCGATGAAGAATGGCGGCTCCTGGATGTAGGTGGAGTCCGCCTGCCAATTATAAAGCGCGCCGCCGGCAACCGGGATGGCGTTCCAGGTCGGATTGCCGTCCCAAACGTTTCCATAGGACTCTCTAAACATTTCCGGCTTCACGGCCTTGCCCATCGTCTCGGTGATTTCTTCCTGGGAGGGCCAGATGTCGCGCAAGAAGACGGGTGTGCCGTGGCGATCCTTACCGAGCGGTTCGGTCTCCAAGTCCGTGTCCACTGTTCCTGCCAACGCGTAGGCAACCACCAAGGGCGGCGAGGCCAGGTAGTTGGCGCGCACTTGCGGATGAATGCGCCCTTCAAAATTTCGATTCCCACTCAGGACGGCGGCCGCCACCAGTTGATTTTCTGAAACCGCTTTCGCCACTTCGGGCGGGAGCGGACCGCTATTGCCGATGCAAGTGGTGCATCCATAACCCACCAGGTTGAAGCGAAGCGCGGCAAGTGAATCCAGCACGCCCGCTTCCTTCAAGTATTCGGTTACAACTTTCGAGCCCGGAGCCAAACTTGTTTTCACGTGGGCCGGCACAGTGAGTCCGCGTTCTGCAGCTTTCTTGGCAAGAAGCCCGGCGCCCAGCATCACCGATGGGTTGGAAGTGTTGGTACAGGAAGTGATGGCGGCAATCACCACCGCGCCGTGGCCAATCGTTTCCAGGTGGCCGTTGGAACGTACTGTGCCCGTGCGTCCCAGATCCGCCACCGGCAAACCAAAACCGCGCTCCTTCACCGGCGTGACCAGGGCTTTTTCAAATTCCCGCTTCATGTCGGAAAGAGCGACACGATCCTGCGGGCGTTTGGGGCCGGCGAGACTGGGCTCGACGGTGGCGAGGTCGAGTCCAAGCGTTTCGCTGAACTCGGGGTCGGGCGTTTGGGCGGTGCGGAAGAGTCCCTGCGCCTTGGTGTATCGTTCCACGCGATCCACTTCAGCGTCGGTGCGCCCGGTCTGGCGGAGGTAGCGGAGCGTCTCGTCATCCACCGGGAAGAATCCCATGGTGGCGCCATACTCCGGAGACATGTTGCCGATAGTGGCGCGGTCGGCCAGCGACATTTGAGAAAGACCGTCGCCAAAAAACTCCACGAACTTATCCACCACGCCTTTTTTGCGAAGAATCTGGGTGACGGTCAGCACCAAATCCGTGGCGGTAACGCCCTCGTGCAAACGGCCGGTCAATTTGAATCCCACCACTTTGGGGGTGAGAAAATAATAAGGCTGGCCCAGCATCGCCGCTTCCGCTTCTATTCCGCCCACTCCCCAGCCGAGCACCCCGAGCCCGTTGATCATGGTGGTGTGTGAATCGGTACCCACCAGGGTGTCCGGATACAGGACCGCGCCGGAATCTTCCTTCTGCTCCACCACCACCTTGGCGAGGAATTCGAGATTGACCTGGTGCACGATGCCGGTGGCGGGCGGTACCACGCGAAAATTCGCGAAAGCTTTCTGCCCCCAGCGCAGGAACTCATAACGTTCGCGGTTGCGCTCAAACTCAATGTCCGCATTGCGCGCCAGGGCCACCAGGGAGCCAAACACATCCACTTGCACCGAATGGTCAATCACCAGGTCGACGGGCACCAGCGGATTGATGCGGGCTGGATCGCCGCCCAGTCGCTTCATGGCGGAGCGCATGGCGGCCAGGTCGACCACCGCGGGGACCCCGGTAAAATCCTGGAGGATCACGCGCGCGGGTTTGAATGGAACCTCATGAGCGGCGGGCGATTTCGCGTTCCAGGCAGCCAGGGCGCGGACGTCTTCCTCTGTCACCAGCGTGCCGTCACAATTGCGGAGAACCGATTCCAGAAGGACCTTAATCGAAAACGGAAGCTTCGAGATATTTCCAATTCCGGACTTCTCCAAAGCGTCGAGTCGATATATGGAAGCGGCGCCGCCGGCCGTCTGTATCGGGGAGCGTGCGCCAAAAGCGTCCTTAATTGCTGCTGCCATAGAGTTCACCTTTGAGTATCATCGCCACACGCGGTACCTGGATGTGCTGACGATCACGCACCCTGATTGCCCCCAGCTCTTAAAATAACGCGGCCAAGACACCAAACGGCACTTCACATGTGTGCTCACCACATATGTGACAACTCAGCGTCACAAAAATAAGCGAGCTAAGCAAGATATCACCGGGCAGGCGCGAATTCAAGGCTCGAACAATACGGATAGTGTCCTATTTTCCCTGGGAGCGCGGGACGGGGCCCCACGTATTGATCTGGGGCTCGCCCTCACTCTAATGGTCAAGAGCGGGCGAGACGCCCGCGCTCCCAGCAATGCAAACCCGGACATTACTACAACACCCCTCAAAGAAATTCCTGATTTCTTCGGTGGTTTCTTGCAATCCCAACCGGCGAATTTAGAATCGGCTCAATCAAAGCGAGAGCGGAACGGCCGCTGAAGCTATTACGATGCGAGGGTATCCGCAGCTTTTGAATCAAGTCCCGCAATGCGCAGGCAAATGGCGTGCACGCGATGCAATCTGGCGGGCAGAAGCATGGCCATCGTATTATTGGAGTTGATAAATCCCCAACGGCGAAGCAAATTGCCAACCTCTTCGGACTGCCCTGCTGCTTCGAACACATCGCCCGAGGCAGAGCCGGTTGCCAACCTGACGGCGTGATCGACAGAATGGAGAAAGTTTGCGTCCCCTGACAATTCCTCAGTTTCCCCTTGATCGATCAGCCCGGCAGTGTGAAGGGCGCCAATCCGGTCCAGGACAGTTGTTCCTGGGTCGAGCGGGCGATGATGACGCAAACTTAGAGCGGCAAGTGCAGGCCCAATTTCTACGAAAGCCCGGCGCGGATGTTGATCGCGCGAAGTTGACGCCGATTCTTCCGGAAGCATTTTGCGGAGGAGAGCGCGCAGGGTCTCCCGAAGATTTGGATAGGAATCGAATCGCTTGAAGATCGCAGCAGAGATCCGTTCCGCCAGTCCGAGGCCTGCTTCGAAGTTTCCCGCTATCGGCCACAGGTCGGCAAAGCGGATCACTTCATCAATGGTTGCTGATTCTGTGAGGTATTCCAACAGGACATCTTCGGACACCACGAGCGAACCATGAAGTTGAAGTGGCGCTTCAACTGGGAAAACGTCGCCTTCGCGGGTATAACTGGAGAGAACCTCGATGGTGCGTTCCGACAGGCGAGAATAGGATTCTATCCGTTCCTCACTCGAAGGACTCAAGGCGACAAAGACCAATTCTGCGCTTGACCCGAGGTCAAACTCCCTTCGCCCCAGACGTCCGACGGCCAATACGCCGAACTGTGAGCCATTCAAACCGGAGCTTTCTCCAAACGACCGCGCGGCTATTTCCGTCGCGCTGGAAATGCACCGGGCGGCAAGACGGCTCCACCGATCCTGCGAGGAATCCATTGAACCGATTTGCGCGCAGTCGCGGGCTCCCAGCGCGAGAGTTTGCACCCTGTACTCGGCTCGAAGCATGGCCATTTTTTCCGACATGCTCAGCCCATTCTCCGCCGCCCAGGGAAAAGACGCCACAAGATGGGGGCGGGCTGAAATAAGGCCAGGCGCTCTCCCAACAGCTTCACTTTCATTGGGCAAGGATTCCAGCAATCCAATTTTCATTTGCGCCGGGGGTCGATTGAAATCTTCGGCCAGAAGTGAACTTAGGACCGGAAGATCTTCGGGGTGTTGGATGATGATTTGGGCCAGATAAGCGCTCGCCGCGGTCAGATCGAGAGCACGTTCGAGCAGCACAGGATTCTGGCGTACTGCCCGGAGTTGTTCGGAGGACTCCATTATTGCGGAGAGGAGCCTCGCCGCGTCATTCCGCGCCCGGGTTCCCAGCGAGGCTTCCCGCACGATTGCAGCGAGTTCCGGGGCGAGCGAGATGAGCGACCGAACGGCAGCCTGATAAGGGTCATGCCCAGGGTCCGGGGACATGACCGAAGGCGCACTCAATCCAAAATCTGTCGAGCCGGTTGCCGCAGGGCGCGCCGAATTCAGACGCCTGATAATTTCCTGCACCGCAATGTAGGTTTGTTCGAGATGGGAGAGAAGCGCCGCTCCTGGGTCACTGAGCGAACTTATGCCATTGCTGACACGGCGCGCGAGACGGTTCAAGCCTTCGCGGCGGTCCGGCAGCAGCTGAGGGGGATGGTCCGCTTCCAACTGGATGCGATGTTCGACCTTGCGGAAAAAATCGTAGGCTGAAGTCAGGCCGGCGAAATCCGCGTCGGAAAGGTGGCCCTTATCGTGAAGTTTGCGCAGCGCCAGAAGGGTGCCGCCCGAGCGAACCCAGAAATCATCGGCTCCATGGACTCGCTGCAAGCTCTGAGTAAGAGATTCGATATCACGCAGGCCTCCCAGGCGGAAACTCACATCCAGTCCGGGCTCGAGAGGCCCGCTTCTCTTCTCACTCGGATTTTCGCGCTCATCAAGCTTGATTGCGGAGCCTCTGGCGGGGCCATTTGAACGGTAGACGTAGGGTTCCACGCCTTGCAGGAACTCCCGTGACACCTTCGCGTCTCCCGCCGAGTGGCGCGCCTTGGTCAACATCTGAAGTTCCCAATCACGCGCCCGGTGGTCGTAATACTCCAGCGCCGAATTCACCGAAATCGCGAGGCCGCCCTGCTCCCCATCCGGCCTCTTGCCCAGGTCGATTCGGTAAACTTCGCCATGCGGAGTGGATTGGGTGACAGTGCGATTAACCGCTTCCGCCAGTCGAATGTAATACTCTTTGTTTGAAATAACGGATGTAGATTCGCTGCCGCCCGCCGTCTCTCCCTCCCGGGCATAAATGAAAATCAGATCGATTTCAGAACTGTAATTCAACTCGTTGCCGCCGAGCTTTCCCAGGGACAAAATGCTGAATCCGCTGCGGGCAATGCGGCCTTGGCGGTCGCGGTATTGCGGCAGTCCATACCGTTTTTCCAATTCGCGGTCACAATAAGCCAGCGAGTGATTCAAAATAACATCAGCCAGGGTGGCGAGCTCCAGCGTGGTTTCCCCCAGAGTGGAAAGCCCTAGGACGTCTTTGAGCGCGATACGCAAGACATTGCGCAGCTTGAAGCGCGCAAGCTGGGAGGACAGCCAGAGGTCCGGACTGGTGACCGAGAAGCGTGCATAGTCCTGCATCAGATCTTCAATTGACTTCAGTTTGGTGAAATGCCGATCGCGGGCAAACTGAGTGACCAGCGGCGGATCCGCCAGAATCGCCTCCGCCAGGGATTCGCTGTAACCGAAGATGGCGACTAGGTAGATCAATGCCGCGGGGTGACTCGACAATTCATTCAATATTCCCGGCGGTCCCGCCTCCACATACCGGTCTAAAAGGAGCAATGCCCCCTCGGGATCCGGGGATTGGGCCAGCAAGGAAGCGAGGGGCAGGAGCAATGTGGGCGCCAAGCGTTGCTCCAGGCGCTCAAGGCTCGCGCTGGCGCGAACCTTGTCCAGAAAATGAAGGGAGGCAAATTCCTCTCGCATGGTTTGCAATTATATATGATTGCTGCTCCATCTCGTGCCGGCAAGAGAACAATGGTGATTGTTTTTCATGAAAAATTGTGGCGTCATGTTCGTTACCAGCCTCAGGGCCTTTGCGTTCTCCGAGAGGCAGGCATGGATTGAGGCCGATTGAGCTTCCTATGACTGAGCCACAACTACAGGGATCGGTGCTGGTTTTAATCCTTTACGACGTTTGCGAAGAGATTCGGCTGGAAGAATTGCGCAAGATCCTGGGCATGCAGCCGCCCGGCCGCGAGCCCAGTTTTAAGCATCCGGCGCCGGAGTACGTCCGGTTTGAGCGGCCCCCGGTTGTGGAAACCGTGGACCCGATCGCCCTCGAAACGGGAGAAACGGTGACGGGCCGGATAAAATTTTACGATTATGGAGTGGTGAGCGTGGAGTTCCAACTCCCATTTAAGGGGGATTGGGATAGTCTTGTCGACCTCTCGTCCCGCCATGTGGCCGGGCAGGAATTCGAGCGGCATGCACTTGAAGTCGCGCGCCAGAAGGTGAAACGAGCCGCCCCATCCCTGGTGAAACCCTACAAGAATTGGCTTACCGAGGATTATTACATATTTCATATTTGCGAAGCCGAAGGCCATCCTCTGGCGGCGAACTTGGTGAAAGAGCACGGCGACGAGATCGCACAAATTGTGCGCGGCGAAAACGTAAAACTTTCCGATGAGGAACGCCGTGAGGTTCTGGCGTCATGCCTTTCCTATTATCCGTCCGATCTTGCCGTGTTGGGCTGGAACGCCGCATTTCTTTACTACACGGCGGCGGGCGCGGTAACCACCATTCAATTGCTCGAGTACGCGAACTCACAATTGCTGGAATTCCGCTACTACGATGAGGTGCTCACCCGGCGCCTAGCTTCGGTTTATCAGTCTCTGGATAAAGGGACGGGGTTCCTGGCGCGCTGGCGGCTGGCCCGGGCTTCCGCGCGGCTGCACACACTTTTGCTGGACGTCACCGAACTGACGGAACGAACGGACAACGCCATTAAATTCTTGAGTGATATGTTTTCCGCGCGCCTCTACCGGCTGGCGGCCAACAAAGTGGGAGTGCTCGATTACAAGAGCCTGGTCCAGCAGAAGATTGACACCGCCGAAAATCTGTACAAGTTTATGGTGGATCAATTCAACCAGGGCCGCGCCTTCGTCCTCGAGCTGATGGTGGTGATCATTCTTATCATAGAACTGGTTTTTTTCTTCGGCGGCAAGCCTTAAGGCCGGACACTCCGCTGGCCGTTCCCCCCGCTTAAAGAAATCCATGGAACTTTTTCAAGCTTTTTGTTACGTTACCATCTCTTCTTTTGAATCCCGGCCCACGGGCATATCGAATTCGGAACTTCCGTCACGCAAGAAAAGTTTGCCCGAATCGGAAATTGATTAAGCGAAGGATGGAGCTCAATGTTCGTACCGAAGCGAATGTTCCTGACCAAGGGCGTGGGCAAGCACAGGGAAAAACTGACAAGTTTCGAATTGGCCCTGCGATCGGCCGGAATCGCCGCTTGCAACCTGGTTCGCGTCTCCAGCATTTTCCCTCCCCGGTGCAAATTGATTTCACGTTCCGAAGGCGTCAAGGAACTTAAGCCCGGCCAGGTTACCTTTGTGGTGCTCAGCGAGAACTCCACTCGCGAGCCGCACCGGTTAATAGCAGCTTCGGTGGGCGTCGCCATACCTTCGGACCGAAATACTTTCGGGTACCTATCCGAACACCATTCGTTCGGACAGCCGGAGGAAGTGGCGGGCGATTATGCTGAAGAATTGGCGGCGGAAATGCTGGCCACCACCCTGGGCGTGGAATTCGATCCCGACCGAAGTTGGAACGAGAAGAAGGAAATTTATCAGATTTCGAATAAAATTGTTCGCACCATGCAAATTACCCAATCCGCCATCGGCGACAAGCGCGGCCTTTGGACCACGGTGCTGGCTGGATCAATCTTGCTCGGTATTGGGGAATAATATTCCGCTCCATTCGATTGGGGCGTGGGCCGGCTTTTTCCCCGCCCGGCGGTGTTTCACCTCGGTCCACCCGGAACAAAATTCCGGCAGTGTCCGGGTTCGCATCGCTGGGAGCGCGGGCCGGGGCCCACGTAATGCACTGGGGCTCGCCCGCGCTCCCAGGGAAATCAGGACGCTGCCAAATTCCCTAATCGAATTAAGAGGTTGCCATGCGAAAAAATCAGATTCTCAGCAAGCCCACGCGGCCGCTGGCCATCGACGGAAGAAAAAACGTCGGCGCGTTGCTGGAAAAGATGGAAGGCATCTCATTTCAGGGCCGGAATTTGGGGACGGCGTATCAAGTCTGGCGCCGAATGCTTCAGGACCGGGTGATGATCATGATGGGCCTCTCGGGCGCCATGGTTCCCGGCGGCATGCGGCGGCTGGTGGTTTATATGATCAAAAACCGCCTGATCGACTGCCTGGTCTCCACCGGAGCGAACTTCTTTCATGATATGCACGAAAGCATCGGGCGGCTGCACTTCCAATGCTCACCCAGCATCGACGACGTGGAATTGCAAAAAAATCTGATTGACCGAATGTATGACACCCTGGTGGACGAAGAGGAGTTCCGCGAAGAAGACGCCTTTATGGGCAAATTTGCGGCCTCGCTCGATCAATCGCGGCCTTACACCACCCGTGAGTTCCTGAATCTGATCGGCAAAGAGATTTCGAAAAGGTCTAAAGAAGATGGGATCGTGACCGCGGCTTTCAAGGCCGGCATTCCGCTCTACTGCCCCGCCATCGCCGATTCATCCATTGGCATCGGCATCGCGGAAAACCGCCACCTCGGCAAAAATCATTTTACTTTTGACGTGATCGGTGACGTGCTGGAAACCGCGCGCCTGGCGGGCGAGTCACCGGCGACGGGGGTGATTTATTTTGGCGGCGGCACGCCCAAAAATTTCGTGCAGCAGAGCGAGGTGACGGCCACCTTCATGCGCAACGCTCACAACGGCCACAAGTACGCCATGCAAGTGGTGACGGACGCTCCGCACTGGGGCGGCCTCTCCGGCTGCACATTTGAGGAGGCGCAAAGCTGGGGCAAGATTGCACATGACGCCAGCATGGCCACCGTCCATTGCGATTCGACCATCGCCATGCCCATGCTGGTAAGCGCATTGTCGGAAAATAAAGCGATCATTCGCAATCGCAAGAAGCCCGTTTTTGAAATGGGCCGCGAGCTTCGCTTTAAATTTCCGAAATAGACCGGCGCGACAAAAGACGGACACCGGCGTTACGGTATGGACTGGCTTCCCTGCATATTGTGCGGTACATGGATTGGCAGGACAAACCAATATCCTTCTCCGCGGCCGGGGAATTTACCGTGGAAATGTTATAATCTTTTCAGCTTGGCCGCCTGGAAAGCGGAATTCACCCGATTCTGACAGTGCAAGGTGCATGTGCAAGACTCACAAAACATTTCGGAGCCGGCACTTAGCGCGGAAGTGACGCGCGTGATTGTGGACTTCCGGGCAAAGACTTTGGAGCCCATGGAGGGCCAGTTCAACCGGCTCATTTACATTGCCTCTCTTCGCGATTACAACACCGCGCGCTATCACCACTACGGTTTGGAAACGCGTTATGGAAGCGAGGCCGTCGATGAAGGCCTGAAGCAATGCCACATCGAAGTTTTTGAAGCATTATTGGCGCTGCCCTTGCAGGATCAGGCGCGCGATTTAATTCAGTTCTTCGAATCGGTCAGAGAAGCCCCCTCGAGGATGATTGAATCCTGGCAGCGCATGCGGTCTTTTCAAATGCTTCCTCCCGCGGAGTGCCACCCCCTGGCCCGGAAATTGTTTGACGAGAATATGGAAGTGTTGTTGAAGGTGTTGCAGGAAACTGATTTGTGGGCGCTATTGCACGAGCCGCATAGCAACGCCGACCACCTGGCCTAAAACTTCGCCCTCGTCGGGGACATGGATGGTGCGGGGCCCCGAATTCGAAAGAGGGTGGGGAATCATAGTCAGGTCCTTCCCGCGCTGGAAACACCAGCAACATTCATAGCTGTAGCGAAGCTCGATGAAGTAAATGGGGCGTCCGGCTTCGTCCACCCAACCCTCGTTCATCACCCGGCGGCGGGACTCGTCAATTTGAACGATGGAACCCGGCCGCAGAAGCGGGCCCATGGTGCGGTCTTCCAATCCGATATAACCATAACGGAATTTCTTGAGGTCGAGCGTGGCGAGCAACCCGAGCGGAATCTCTCCCCATGATTCGATGAGGCGGGATATAAAGGCGGTTTTTTCAGGACGAAACCCCGGTTCAAAGCGGATGGGAAACCGGATGGTTTTTTCCGGCTTTTCCGTTGAAGCAGAAAGAAGGTGCGTACGGGACATGGGGGCGATCCGGCGGTGCTCCTCCATTTTCCCCAAGTCAATTTGATATAGAGCCAGCACCTCATCCAAATTCATCTGGTAGACGACGGCCAGGCTGTAGAGCTTGAACACGCTGGGCAGCGATCGGTCATTTTCAATCTGGTTCAGGCGGGCTACTGAAACGTTAAATTCTGAATTGTGCTCGGCCTCGGCGATCTCCAGGCTGATCTCTTCGACGGCTCGCAGAGTCAGGTTAAGCCGTTCGCGAATCTGTTTTAGCTTCAAGCCCGCGCTGGCCGCAATGTCGGCGCATGAATTGGGCAATACGCTGTTGCGGGTATCGGGCATATGAGGATTGACCCAATCTCCTCCCATAAAAGGGGGCGCGGGAGCTCGGCCTAGCCGGGCTTGAAATCTATGTGCAGCGCGCAACCAAACCGAACGCTCCAGGGTATGCCCAATATTAGTTCAATTAAATCCCTTTTCTCCATTTAATTTTCATTATCCTTTCGTCATACGGTAGCAATCCGTTACTGGCTTGGATTCCGAAGGGTCTGATGGAGAGAGACACCCGCTGGATTAGGTTGGCTCAAGATGCGGGAGGAGCGCGCAAAAAAATCTTTTTCCCGCTTAAATTTGCGAATAGGAAGTCGGCCGGAGGAAAGCATTGCTGATATTACAAACGATTTCTCCATCCGTGTAGCCCGGAGTGGAGCTCATCTTCTTCCATTCCGGATCGCCGCCGAAAGTCGCCCAGCCTTTGTCGTGCGCCTCCATGCTGTCGAAGGCGATCATGTAAGTGAGTTGAGGCTGGTTCGGCCCGATCAGCGTATCGCCAAAAAAAACAGGCAGCAGGCCCGCCCGGATGAAAATGGGAATCTCTCCCGAATTGAACATCTCAATCTTCTTCCGGTGCGCTTTCATGCTGTGACTTTCATAGGTGCGAAGCTCAAAAATACGCCCCTTCTGCTTTTCTCCAAAGTTGGGGGCCTTCACACGGGGAAAGGTTTCGAAGGACACCATCAGAGAACTCGCCATGCGGACAATCGCGGGATCGGTGGAGGGCGTGTTGAGGACGTCAGCCCCCTTCTGCTGGAACTCCGCGTCCGCTGACAATCGCGTCCAGACGCTGGCGCAAGATTCTATTGACTGGTGGGGAATGAGCACGTAAATCGTGGGGTTCTCCGGCCCCACCGACACATTAAAAATCCCGATGGGCGAAATGCCCAGCCGATTCATGGCGGGCAGCCACGCCTCGCGAAGATATGCCTCAAACCGGGTTTGCTGCCGGCCCCGGTAAAGATGATAGAGGCGCAGCTCGTAGTATTCGCGTTCCTGCCGGTCTGTGGTCTGTGCCCCCATGCCGAGGTTCCCTCCTGCCCCGCTCGCCAGTGCGGACGCCGTCACCGAGGAAGCCAAGAATGATCGTCGGTTCATTTTAACTCTCCATGGATGAAAATTTGCTTGTTGCTCGCTGGCAGCCGGTTGGGCGACCGCAAGCAAATGGGAGGATACTTCAGAATGAGCCTGTGAATCTACACTTGATTGGAGCAAGGAAACACCATGAGGGTTTCCATTTCCCCGGCAGTGGGTAGTGGTGTCATTTGTCCGGTGCGAGTTCTTCCGCGCTGTCATTCCCGCGAAGGCGGGAATCTATTTCACTAAATCAATAGAAATGCCCGGAAGAAAGAGTGGATTCCCGCCTTCGCGGGAATGACAAATTCCTCGAAAGGAATGCAATTCCAAATGACACCACTCGCCGGCAGTGGGCTGGTTTGACGTAATGGCGGCGCGGGACTCCACGTGGCGAGCGAGGTAAACTCGCCGCTACTAAACAAAGCAGGTGTATAATGCTCGGGCTTAAATTTATGTTGTGAAGGGATTTATATGGAGCGATTAATCAAATCCAAGCATAACGGGAATTATCAGGAAATCGTCCGTCCGGGGACGATGCGCTTCCTCGACTTCGGCCGCTTGCAGCTTCCCAAGGGAGAACGATTTTCCGGCGCCACGGGTACGCGGGAAGCTGTGCTGGATGTTTTTTCCGGCTCGGCGACGATTTCTATTTCCAGCTCCGATGGGAGCAAACAAAGTTTCAAAAATGTAGGTGGGCGAAGCGATGTGTTTTCCGCGCCACCGGTAATGGTTTATATTCCCCCCCAGACGTCCTATGAAATTGTTGCGGAATCCGGCGCGCTTGACGCGGGACTCTTCTCCGCCCCTTCCCAATGCGCGGCGCAACCCGCTCTGCTGCAAGGTTCGTCGGTTGTTGCGAATAATGTCGGACGCGACAATTGGCAGCGAACGGTCTATTCGGCCCTGGACCTCGAGACTCCCGCCGAGCGACTGCTGGCAGGCGAAACGCTGAACCCGGCCGGGAATTGGTCAAGTTACCCTCCGCACAAACACGATCATTCCAACCCTCCGCAGGAAGCGGTGCTGGAAGAGATTTATTTTTTCCGTGTCAAACCTGCGGGCGGGTTTGGATTGATGTGGACTTACACCGCTCCCGGTGATCCCGAGGGTTTTTCCAATGTGTTTGTGGTTGAAGATGGTGACACTGTCTTATTGCCCAAAGGCTATCATCCCGTTGTGGCCGCGCCGGGTTACGAGCTCCATTACACCTGGGTGCTGGCCGGGGAAGAGCGCCGTTATGGGGCCTGGGCGGATGACCCGCGCCATGCCTGGGTGAGAAATCAGTGACGTGTGATGAGTGACGGGCAAAAGTTTGGATACTTGACGGTCGTTCAAAATCCGCCGATGGCTGGTGATCGCCCCTTTTCATAATGCAAATCAAACTTTCCTATCCGGATGTGGCTCCGCTGGAAGTGCCCGAAGCCAACCTTTTGGCGGTTCTGGAGCCGCGCTCCCTTGAGCCGGCAACCCCGGTAGAAAATTTGGTGGAAGAGGCGCTCAATCATCCGATCGGGTCGCCAGCGCTGGAAGAGATGGTGTCGCCCGCCTCCCGCGTGCTGATCCTGGTGGATGATATCACCCGTCAGACTCCTGCCTGGGCGCTACTCCCGGCCATTTTGCGCCGCCTCGCCGGGCGCGGGATCAACCCAACTAATATTAAAATCCTGATTGCCGCGGGCACACACGCTCGGATGAATGCGGGTGAAGTGGAAAAGAAGCTAGGCCCGCAAATTCCCCACCAATACGAAATTGTCATTCACCATTGGCAGAACGATGAGAACCTCAAGCCCATTGGCGTGACCGCGGATGGAACTCCGGTGCGGGTCAACCGCCTTCTGAGTGAAGCGGATTTTGTCCTCGGCGTGGGCCAAATCGTTCCGCACAGAGTGATGGGCTACACCGGCGGAGCCACTATAGTTCAGCCGGGAGTGTCCGGCCGCGAAGTTACGGGATACACACACTGGAAGAGCGCCCTCTATGCCGGGCGCGATATTCTGGGAATCGCCGAGAATCCCGTGCGCCAGGAAGTGGAACGAATCGCGCGGCTGGCGGGCCTAAAATTCATCGTCAATGTGGTGATGGACGCCCATCACCGAGTCATCCAGGTTGTGGCCGGTGATGTGGTTGCGGCGCAACGCAAGGGCGCTGAATTTTCCCGAACGATTTACGGCACCCCGTTGTCGGCGTTTGCGGATATTGTGGTGACGGAATCCTACCCAGCGGATTACGACCTCTGGCAGGCCTCCAAAGGGATTTACTCGGCGGAACTCGCGGTTCGGGAAGGCGGCGTGGTCATCCTCGTCACACCCTGCCCACACGGCGTCTCCGATGAACACCCCGAAGTTGAGCGGCTTGGATATCTCGGTTTCAATGAAGTAAAGGCGAGGGTGGAAAAAAAGCAAATCACCGATTTGGTCGCAGCCGCGCATTTGGTCCACGTTGGGCGGGTGATTCGCGACCGAGCCAGAGGCATTATGGTCTCCCCCGGGATCAAGCCTGATACTCAGTCGCACTTGGGTTTCCAGTCCGCCGCCACCCCTCAAAAGGCGCTTGAAATGGCGTTTGGTATCGTCGGTTCAAAAGCGAAAATCGTTGTGTTGCGACACGGCGGAGACGTTCTTCCTCTCGTAAATGCTTAAGGCAACGGATGAGTGACGTAAACGCGGTTGCCGTTTCGGACCACCCTAAATCTCCCTCGAGCGTCGGGTACGTGCGCTGGATTATCTGTGCCCTCCTCCTGCTTGGCACTACCAAGAATTATATGGACCGACAAGTGCTGGGCGTCCTCAAGAGCACGCTCCAGCACGATTTTGGATGGAACGAGATTGATTACAGCAACCTGGTGTTTGTTTTTCAGGCTACGTATGCCGTCGGCATGGTTGTCGTGGGCCGCGTAATTGATCGCCTGGGCACGCGGATTGGATTCGCGCTGGCGATGGTATTTTGGAGCCTGGCTTCAATGGGACACGCTTTTGCCGGCTCGCTTCTGACATTCGCCATCGCTCGCGGCGCGTTGGGACTTGGCGAATCCGGTCTGTTTCCCGCCAGCATCAAGACCGTGGCCGAGTGGTTTCCCAAAAAAGAACGCGCCCTCGCCACAGGAATTTTTAATGCGGGAACCAACGCGGGCGCCATCGTGACGCCTTTGATCGTTCCCTGGATTACGATCCATTACGGCTGGCAGTGGGCGTTCATTTTTACCGGCTCCATGGGGTTTGCCTGGCTGGCGCTCTGGCTGATATTTTATCGGAGACCCGAGGAGCACCCGCGACTCTCGCGCGCCGAATTCGAGTATATTCGAAGCGATCCCCAGGAACCTGTTACCAAAATCAGATGGTTGAGCCTGCTTGGTCACCGTCAGACCTGGGCCTTCGTGGCGGGCAAATTCATCACCGATCCAATATGGTGGTTCTATCTGTTTTGGGCGCCGAGTTTTCTTCAGACCCAGCACGGTTTGACCCTGATGCAAATCGCCGCTCCGGTTACGGCGATTTATGTCATCTCGGATGTGGGCAGTGTGGCGGGCGGATGGCTCTCATCCACGCTCATCAAGCGGGGCTTCTCCGTGAATGCCGGACGAAAAACGGCCATGCTTATTTGCGCCATCGCCGTGCTGCCGGTAGTGTTCGCGTCAACCGTTTCCGGAGTTTGGAGCGCCGTAGGTCTGATTGGCCTGGCGGCCGCAGCTCATCAGGGTTTTTCCGCCAACATGTTTACCCTGACTTCGGATATGTTCCCCAGCCGCGCCGTGGCTTCCGTGGTGGGGATCGGCGGCATGGCAGGCGCCGTGGGAGGGATGTTAATTGCCAAAATTGTAGGCTACGCTCTTCAATGGACTGGAAGTTATACGATACCCTTCATCATGGCGGGAGCCGCATATCTAATAGGACTCGCTTGCGTTCATATGCTGGCTCCCCGCCTTGAGCCGGTGAAGTTGGATTAGTGCGACCACAAACTTCCAAGATCAATTTTCCCTTGAAGAACTAGAATAGACTTCCCACGCCAGAATCGCCCGGGATCTTCTGTGATTACGACGAATCAAAGTTCGAGCCAACCTGATCCAACCGGCGTGTGGGCAGCCGCAGGCGTCACCAACGCCCGCCGCTGGTCAATCGTCGGGCTGCTCTTCACCGCCTCCGTCATCAACTATTTTGACCGCGGCACAATCTCTGTCGCGCTGCCGATGATCTCAGCCGACTTGCACCTCGGGCCGGAGATCAAGGGATTGCTTCTGGCTTCCTTTTTCGGCTCCTACGCATTGATGCAATTACCCATGGGATGGTTCGCAGACCGCTTCAACCTGCGCTGGCTCTACATGGGAGCCTTCACACTTTGGTCTCTCGCCCAGGGAATGACGGGGCTCGCGGCCGGTCTCGGAATGCTGATTTTTTTTCGCGTTGTGCTGGGAATTGGAGAGTCGATATATCTTCCCGGCGGGACGAAAATAGTAAGCTTAATTTTTGAACCCAAGGACCGCGGCCTGCCTTCGGGCATCTTTGATTGCGGCACGCGCGCCGGCCTCGCCATCGGTGCACCAATCACCGCTTTGCTGATAGTTCATTACGGTTGGCGGAAGATGTTTGTGATTGTGGGATTCGCAGCCATATTCTGGCTGATTCCCTGGCTGCTGGTTTTTCCGTCGACTCTCGGTAGCTCCAAGGGTAGAAAACAAGATGTGGCCCGTGCCCATTCGCAATCCGCCGGACACTTGGTGACTTTCAACCGCAACCTGGTGGGAATCTGTCTCGGATTTTTTTGCTTTGACTACTATTGGTATCTGCTGGTGAATTGGCTGCCCGATTACCTGGTTACAGAGCGGCACATGACTTTGCTGCACGCCGGAATTTACTCCGCCCTGCCCTACATTGTTTTTGGCGCCAGCGAACCACTGGGCGGCTGGGTTGCGGACCGTCTGGTCCGCCGCGGCTGGGACGAAACACGAACGCGCAAAGGAATTATCACCGCGGCGTTCCTTACCAGCCTGCTGCTGATTCCAGCAGCGCTTACGCCGAGCGCGATTTCCGCAGTCTGGCTGATCTCCGGCGCCTCTCTGGTGGGCTTTGCCACAGCCAACCTGATTGTAATTCTCCAATGCTGCGCTCCGGAGAACGAGGTGGGCATTTGGACAGGCTTTGAGAATTTTACCGGAAACGTGGGCGGTTTTATCGCGCCCCTCCTGACTGGTTTCCTCATTGCGAGAACCGGCTCGTACTTCGCAGGATTCGCCCTGGGCCCCGTGGTGCTGATCGCCGGCCTGCTTGCCTATTGGTTCATCCTGGGCGATTTGCGTCCTCCCGGCGCCACCTCGAAAGAACAGTCCTCTTGACTTGGGCGCGACTTCGGATAAGATTCGCTGCGCAGAGATCCTCACATTTGACTGAGGTTCAGGGAAAACAACCGTCATGCCGGACAAGGTTGCCAAGGGACACTCTCGGACCATTTTAATTGTTGCGGGAATGCTCACGCTCGCCGCAGGAATGCCACTTGGGATTTCGGCGCAGACGAGAAAGTCCCGCTTGCCTGACCATGTTCCTCCCAAGCGCTCGTCGCAAATCAAAAATGGATTTGGCATCAACTCCGACCTGCCCCGCGATCCGTACCTGCCCTGGAGTCGCTGGTGGTGGACGCGCATATTTGATGCGGGCGTAAGTTGGATTCGAATCGGCCAGTACGAAAACAGCTCCGAGCCCACAAGCTGGGACTGGGTGGAACAAAAGCGGGGCGTTTACTCGATCTCGCCCGAGGTCGAGGACTACGTCAATTCCCTGACCGACAACGGGGTAAAGGTTCAGGTCCAACTTCTGTATGGGAACCCGATGTATACCTCGCCCGCGGGCCGTCTGCCCGATGCCATCACCCCGGAGCCAGGATCTTTTCACAATGACGACCGCAGTCTCTATTCCGTATTCTGGCCGCCCAAAACACCGGAGCAGATTGAGGCATTTACCAACTATGTGAAATGGATGGTGAATCATTTCCGCGGGCGCATTCATTATTACGCGCTCTGGAACGAACAGGACATCGGATACTGGAATCCTTGGGGCAATCCTGAAGAGTACGGCCGGCTGCTCAAAGCCTTTGTTCCCGCGGTTCACGAGACTGACCCCGAGGCTAAAGTAATTTACGGCGGCCAGGCTGATCCAACCCGCGACTTTACCAAGCGTGCTTTGGATACGTGTCAGTGCGCCGCCGGGATCGACGTTTATGCCTACCACACCTATCCGGGCTACGGCCGAAACCTGAATCCGGAAACCATGGATTCGGGCGCATACGGCAAGGAGTCGCCGCGCGCGCTGCGGGAGATCGTCCGGCGCTATCCCGGCATCCGTCCCGATATTGAGTATTGGGACGATGAATTTAATTCCATCGGCGCGTGGAAAGGGTCCGACGATTCGGTTCAGGCCAAATACATTCCCCGGGGAATGATTTATAACTGGGCGGCGGGCGTGCGCACCTTCGTCTGGCTGCTGACCGCCGGGACCGATGGCAACGAGTTCGATGACTTTGGATTCATCCACGGCCTGCGTTATCGGCCCGATGATTTTACGCCGCGCGCCGTCTTTTATTCACTCCAGAACACCAACGCTCTTTTTTCCGACACGAAATTTGATCCCTCCATTCAGATACCTACTCCCGATCTCGCGGAGACACACCCGGCAAAAGGAACTCCGTTTTTGGCGTACGGGTTCCGCTCGCCAAAAGGCAAAGCCATTGTGGCCTACTGGCTTGCCGCTCACAGCGAGCCGGGAAACAAATTTCCCGCTGATCGGATAGGCTTGAAGATTGTGAATTCGGGAATCAAGCACCCGGTGTTGATCGACATTGTATCAGGGGAAATTAAACCACTCGCCTGGAAGGAGGGAACGACGGACGTCCTGGATTCGGTTCCGCTTCTGGATAGCGTTCTTGCGATCACAGACGAAGATTATTTCGACTGGCCGGTGCTGCCCGAATCTCCGAGTTCACTTACCGTGACTGCCGCTTCGGGCGGGGCACAGTTGAAGTGGGAAATTCATGGGGGCAATCCGAGTGGCATTGAGGTGGAACGCCAGGTTGCGGGCGATGGCGCGGATTCGGCGCCCTGGAAAAAGATCGCCCAACTCCCTGGCAGCACCGCTGAGTATAGCGATACCACTGCTCCGCCAAGTAGTCGCGTGGGTTACCGCGTTCGAGCTTCAAATGACGCGGGTGAATCCGCCTACTCCAACATCGTTAGACTGACTTTCTAGAGTGGGCTCCACAGTGACCGTTGAATTGATCTCAGAGAGGAATGACCATGGGGAAACTAGCCATCACCGGGGGGAAGCCGATCCGCCGCAAACCTTTTGCGCCCTGGCCCGTGTTCACTGGCGAAGAATCGCGGGGCCTGCAAAAGGTTTTGGCAAGCCGCAACTGGGGAGGTTATCCGTTCCCAAATCAAATCGCCGATTCCTTTGCGAAATCTTTCGCCCGATTTCACGGCGCCAAATACGGTCTGGCGGTGGCCAACGGAACCATCGCCATTGAGATCGCCTTGAAGGCGGCCGGGATCAAGCCCGGCGACGAAGTGATTGTTCCGGCATACACATGGGAAGGCACAGTCGGACCTATCCTCCTTTTGAACGCCATCCCTGTCTTCGTGGACGTTGACCCCAATACCTACTGCCTGGACGCGAAGTTAATCGAGAAGGCGCTCACACCCAAAACGCGCGCCATTCTCCCCGTCCATCTGGCCATGCGCTTTGCCGACATGGACGAAATCGGGCGAATCGCGCGAGACCACAACCTGATTGTGATTGAAGACTGCGCCCACGCTCACGGCGGCAAGTGGCGGAACAAAGGCGCGGGCGCCACCGGAGACCTCGGGTGCTTCAGCTTTCAATCCAGCAAATTAATGACATCGGGCGAAGGTGGCGCGGTGATCAGCAGCAACCTGGAATTCATGGAGCGCGCTCAGTCATTTACCAATTGCGGACGCGCCAGCACAACAGACAAGTTCGCCCACCGTTTCATCGGGTTCAACTATCGCATCACCGAATTCCAGGCCGTCTTGCTCAATGCCCAACTGAAACGCCTCCCCAGGCAACAAAAGATTCGCCAAGCGAACATGGATCACCTTGAAAAGCGGTTGCGCGGAACGCCTGGGCTGGGCTTCCTTAAGCGCGACCCCAGGCAGACCCGCGTCGCAGCTTATCAATACGTCTTCAAATATTCGCCCGAGAATTTTCACGGAGTGAACCGCGCCGCCTTTTTGGGCGCTCTTGAAATGGAGGGTATCCCGTGCGACGGGCTCTTCTACGAGCCGGTATACAAGAGCGCGCTCTTCCCTGTGGACCCGCGCGAGTACCCTGTCCTAAGCTGGGACCGGCCGGAACCGCTCGACCTGAAAAACATGTATCATTGCCCGGTTTCAGAGCGCGCGGCCTACGTCGAGTCGGTCTGGCTCCCTCATCACATCTTTCTTGGCAGCCGCAGAGACGCCGACGACATCGCCAGTGCTATTTTAAAGGTTTGTGAAAACGTCCGTGAACTCGAGGGATTGGAGCATCCGGCCATCGAACGCAAAAGCATGAGCCGCGCTGAAAGGCCGCGCGTGGAGAAACGGCAATATTAAAAACATTGAATGATTGTGGGATTGATTCCTTGAACCATTGAAAGAAAAGGATAGCGCGGATGCGTCTTTTCTTTTCAATCGTTCAACGGCCCAATCACCCGATCGCAAAGTTTTCCCAATTTGCCCAGTGCATTTGCCCGGCATAACTTCACATGATCCTTCCTCTTACGCCCGTTCGATTCAAACTCCATGCCGCGCGTGTCTTCGGCCGCAAAGAAGGCATCGTCTGCGGCGAACTCCGGCTCACCTATCAGGAATTCAACGATCGTTGCGACCGGCTTTCTGACGCGCTATTGGCGATGGGGCTGGCGAAGGGCCAGACCGTCGCCTTCCTGAGTTTCAATTGCCACCGTCTGCTGGAAGCATACTATGGCGTCCCTCAGCTCGGAGCTATTCTGCTGCCTCTAAACATCCGGTTAAGCGCAGAAGAGTTGGTATACATTTTGAATGACGCTGAGCCGCGCATACTCTTCTTCGACCCCGAATTTATTCCTCTGGTTGAGATATTGAAGCAAAGCGCAAAGTCTATTGAGCATTACATTGCCTTGCGCCCCGATTCGAACGGCGCCAGGCCGGATTGGGCACACCCAAGGTTTTATGACGATCTCCTGGCCGAGGCCGAGGCGCTCCCGATCGACTACAGGCGGATTGATGAGAATTCCGTGGCCGAACTTTTTTACACCAGCGGGACCACTGCCCACCCGAAAGGCGTCATGCTGACGCACCGCAATCTCTACCTTCATGCTTTTTACACGGGGATGAGTTTGCGCGAGACCGATGCCTCGGTCGGCCTTTACACAGTTCCACTTTTTCACGTCAACAGTTGGGGCGCCCCCCACATTCTCACTCTCGCGGGAGGGCGTCATGTGATGATCCGGAAATTTGACGCGCCGACGGTCCTGGAGTTGGTCCAGCGCGAGCGCGTCACCCGGCTGCAAATGGTGCCGGCGATGGTGATCGCATTGATCAATCATCCTGACTTTGCGAAATATGATTTGACCTCGGTCAAAGAACTGGTGATGGGCGGGGCGCCCACCAACACCTCCCTAATCCGGCAGGTGGAGGAAAAGCTTCCTGGTTGCACGGCCATGGGCGGCTACGGCCTCACAGAAACTTCGCCGGTGATTACCAAAGCTGAAATCAAGTCCCACCTCCAGGATGATCCGGAGGCTGTGCGCCTTCGACGCAAAGCGACGGCGGGCTATGCTTTTGCGGGCTCTGAGGTTCGGGTGGTTGATCCGCGCGGGAACGACGTCACGCCCGACGGCATTGAAGTGGGCGAAGTAGTGGTGCGGGGCGACGTCGTGATGGCCGGCTATTGGAAGCAGCCCGACGCAACCGCCCAGGTTATTCGCGACGACTGGTTCCACACCAGCGACCTGGCGACCATCGATGAAGAAGGCTACGTACTCATCGTCGACCGAGCCAAGGATATGATTCTGACCGGAGGAGAGAATGTGGCTTCGGCTGAGATCGAACGCGTTCTTTACGGCCACCCCGCGGTGATGGAGTGCGCTGTAATCGCGGTACCAGATGAGCAATGGGGGGAAGTCGCCAAAGCCATCCTCACCCTTAAACCCGGAACCCGCCCCACGGAGGGTGAATTGCTCGATCACTGCCGCCAACACCTGGCTGGATTCAAGGTGCCGAAGTCGGTTGAGTTTGTGGAGAGCCTGCCCAAGGGCGGAACGGGTAAGATTTTGAAAAAAGTGCTGCGTGAAAAGTTTTGGGCCGGGCGGGACCGGCGCGTGTCCTGAAGAATCCGGCGCCTCAGGTTTCGTCACAGGCCAGACGCAGAGGCGCGCCGATTATTTCCCCGTGGGCGGCACCCGGTCCTTTTCCGGCTTGATGCGAATCAAGCTGAAAGGCCTTTGCTTCACTTCCTCAGTAAATTGCTTCAGGCTCTGGCTGGCCTCGCGAATATTTTCCAGCGATTGATCCAGATTGGGCCGGTTGGCATCCAGCGTGTCGTCGATTTCTCCGGTTAGCTTTTGCATCGCCACCAACGATTCGCGCAGGCTCAAGAGAACCTCGTGCAGTTCGGGGCGGTCCTCCTGAAGCATCGAATTGACATTGGTGATGGTCTTATTGGCGTTATCCATGGCGGCATGCGCGCCGTCCATGGTGGGGCCAAGCTTGGCGCTCGCTTTGTTGATGTTTTCCAGGGATGATTTCATTTCCGGCCGTGTTTCCGCCAGCATGGCGTCCACATTGGCGAGCGCGGCATTCAAGTGCTGCCGATTGGGTTCATCCACGACCAAATTCAAATTGGCAATCAACTTGTTCGCGTTATCTGCAACCGCCAGGACTTTATCATCCAGGTCACCCACCAGCTTGTTGGCGTTCACAGTGATCGAGTTCACATTGGCGAAGACGTCGGCAAGTTGAACGATCTCGACTGCGGGAATTTCACTCCCCGGGGGCAGCATGGGAGCATCGCGGGTTCCCGGAGATACTTCCACGTAATTGTCTCCCAGGAAGCCCAGTGATGAAATCCGGGCCTTCGAATTCGTCCGAATGGGGGTACCATCGTCCACCAACAGTCCCACGCGGATGCGGGTGGTATCCCCTTTGTCTATCTTCGCATCCTGCACGGTTCCCACTTTCATTCCACCAAAGCGGACGAAGCTCCCCGGCTCGAGACCACCGGCAAACTTAAAATAAGCCGTGTAGGCCACTTTAGGTTTGCGGAAAAGATTGACGCCTCCCACGAAGACCAGGGCGGTCAAAAAAATGACCGCCGACACCACCACCACTGCCCCAACCTTGATCTCCTCATTCCCTTTCGCCATAAGTCTGTCCTCTCCTGGCTTGTTAAAGCCCGGGCAGCCAGGGGCCCGAGAATTCTTCCACCGCCTTGCTGCTCAAGCAGGCGGCTGGGTAAGCTCGTGCAAATATTTTTGCGGGTCCTCCACTTCGGATTCGGGTACGCGATTCAGAAACTGCTGGACGCGCGGGTGTTCGCTTCGCTCCAGCTCGTCCAAGGTGCCGACGGCGATGACTTCGCCGCGGTCCATCATGGTCATTCGGTCGGCGATAATCCGGGCGCTGGGCAATTCGTGGGTCACCACAACAATGGTCATTCTGAAAGCGTTTTTCAACTTGACGATCAGGGAATCAATCCCGGCGGCGGTGATGGGATCGAGCCCGGCGGAGGGTTCGTCAAATAACAGGATTTCGGGATCCATGGTCAGCGCCCTGGCCAGGCCGGCGCGCTTCTTCATGCCCCCGCTCAACTGAGCGGGCATGTAATCTTCAAATCCAGACAAGCCCACCAAATCGAGCTTGATGCGAGTCATGATGCGAATGGTCGAATCTTCCAAATGGGTCAGCTCGCGCAGTGGCAGAGACACATTTTCTTCGATCGTCATTGAGTTGAAAAGCGCGGCACTTTGAAAAAGCATTCCAATTTTCGGGCGCAGTGCATCGAAGCCCTCTTCCGTCATGTGGCAAACATCGTTATTCTTGATATAGACGTGGCCGGAGGACGGCCTCTCCAGCCGGATGATGTGGCGCAGGAGGGTGCTCTTGCCGGTCCCGCTGCCGCCCAGTATCACCATCGTCTCGCCCTTTTTGACGTCCAGGTTCGCGTTCTTCAGAATCTGACGCTCGCCGTAAAAAGTGCAGAGATCAACCACCCGAATCATCGGGCCTTCAAAATCGTCCTGAGCCATAGTTATCCCGTGTAATAAAAAATTGCGGTAAAAATCACGTCCGCTAATATCACCAGGAAAATCGAAACCACCACCGATGACGTGGTGGCCTTACCCACACCTTCCGCCCCGCCGCGCACGGAAAACCCCTCGAAGCAGCCCACTTTGGTGATAATCAGCCCAAATACAATACTCTTGATCAGACCGGTCCAGATATCGCGCATGTGAAGGGAGTCGCGGTTATAGGCTAGAAGAGTGTAAACGTTCTGGTCGAGCTGAAACACTTCAAAAATTCCCCCGCCCAAAATGCCGGCCAAATCCGCGAGGATGGTCAAACACGGCATCATGACGATCATGGCCAGATACTTGGGCACTACCAGGTATCGCACCCGGTCGAGGCCCATCACGTCCAGGGCATCGAGTTCCTCGGAAACCTTCATGGTGCCCAGTTCAGCCGCAAAGGCAGATCCCGAGCGCCCGGCGATGATGATGGCCGTGATCAACGGGCCGAGCTCGCGCGTCATGGAAACGCCCACCAGGGCTGTCACCATGAAAACCGCGCCAAATTGTTGAAGCTGGTATGCTCCCTGAAGGGCCAGAACCAACCCGATAAAGAGGGCAATGAGGGTGACGATGGGAATGGAGTCCACGCCCACGAGTACCATCTGATGAACAGAATTTCGCCATTTAAGAGGGCGCCCTTTGAAGGGGGCGACGAATGTCCAATACGCGGCTTCCCGCGAAAGCTCAATCAATCCGCTGACGTAGCGAATCAATTCGAGGGTATTGCGGCCGATGTAGGTCAGAACGGATGTCATGACCTGCCTATGGGGACTCCAGGGCCATCAGGCTCAGAGTCCGGCGAAGGGTTGGATGGTGGAAATTTTTTCCAGGGCTTCTTTCTCATTGTCAAACAGCGCAAAGACTTTGTGCAGCCGGGCCAGCTCCAGTACCGAGCGCGCATTATTCCGCAAACCAAAAAGCCCGAAGTGCGTCTGTTTCTGGCGGGACAGTTGCAGCGCCTCCACCAGCGTGGCAATGCCCGAGCTGTCGATGTAAGTAACTTCCGTCATGTTGATCAATACATTGGGCGCGCCGGATTTCATCTCACCCAGCAGCTTTTCACGCAAGTCGGGCGAGGAATAAAGATCCACATCACCGGAACAATCCAGTATGGAAACCAGGTCAACTTTTCTGACTAGTACTTTCATCGCTGCCGGAAGCCTTTCGGGGAAGGTATTTGACCATAATCAGCCGATTCCCCGCATCGAAGTTATCGTCAAAACAACAAGAATCCATAAAAGAGTGCATGAAAAAAGTGCCGAGGCCCCCGGGGCGAACTTCATCGAGCGGCCGTGGCTTGACTTTCTCTGGATTTACCTTGGGCGCCCAATCTTCCAGGATGAATTCCATCCGGTCCGGAAAGGCCTGAATGATCAGGGCCAACTTGCCTTCGTGACTGTTCTTGTAGGCGTGGCGAATCACATTGGCGGCGGCTTCATCAATGGCCATAGCCAGCCAATCCACGTCCGATTCCGGGAATCCTGCTTGTTGCGCCCGGTATTTTACCACAGACCTCAGGACGTTCAGCAACCTTGGATGGCTGCTGATCACAATTCTCATACGCTCTCAGCCGTGCCGTGGTTGGGTTTCAGTTTCCAAATTGGGTGATTCACATCGTCCCTTTCACTCCCGCTGGAAATTCGCCACGCGTTTCTGCCGGGAACAACGCCCGGCGCCCTTGGGTGCGCTGGCGAATTGCCGTCAAACCTTGAGCCAATGGATCCAGGCCGGACACGGGATACGCCATACTAGCAAGAATTTGGTGTGTAGGGCGAGAGAATTGTGCCGCCCATTCAGGACTTTTTTAGGGGGCATTTGAGATGATTGACCGGCGGACACATCTTAGGCCTGATCTTGAGTCTTGTAATCACACGCTTCCCGGCACTCGCGGCAATAGTACTGACCATCATCGGTCAATCGAAGTTCGTAATCAGCATGGCAGAGAGCGCAGTAACGATTGCAGGTGCATTGGGTCTCCGGTTTTTCGCAAACAAGGCATTTAAACTCTTTGGTGAGCATGTGACCATTCTCCTTCCGTAGCCATGCTTCCGGCCGTGCCAGGACGCCGGCGGGCCGAATAACAAGAAGAGGTGGTCGGGAAAGATCAACCCGCTTCTAATGAGATTGTCCGTCATGGACCGTTCAAAATCAAGGACTCAACGAAGCTGTCTGGCGTTATCTTGACCCGCCCTTTGGGATTGTGCTAGCTTGGCAGTTCCTGGTTTATCTGCTGAAACTAAAATCCACGGAGAGAATCGTTTGGCCTGCCAGGCAAACATCGCGCTAAAACGCACGGCGTTGAATTCCGTCCATCATGCCGCCGGGGCCCGGATGATTGAATTCGGCGGCTGGGAAATGCCGGTCGAATACTCAGGAATCACCGAAGAACATCTGGCGGTCCGCACTCGCGCCGGGCTATTTGACGTCAGCCACATGGGCGAAATTGATGTTCGCGGCCATGCTGCGCTGGGACTGCTTCAATTTGTTACCTCGAATGACGTTTCGCGTCTCATGATCGGCCAGGCGCAATATACCGCTCTGATGGATCCGCGCGGAAGCGCGGTGGATGACTGTCTCGTCCACCGGATGGGGGATGATCACTATTTTCTTTGCGTGAACGCCGCCAACACGGACAAAGACTTTGAATGGATTGTCCGGCATAATTCTTTTGGGGCGGAAATCCGAAACGTTTCGAGCGAGTTTGGTCAGGTTGCGTTGCAAGGGCCCAAAGCCGCCGGGATTATGAACCGGGCCGCCGGAATCGACTGGTCCGGCCTCCGGTATTATTGGTTTACGAGCGCCAAGTGCTGCGGTGTGGAAGGGATGCTGGCCCGCACCGGCTACACGGGCGAGGATGGATTTGAGTTTTATTTTTCCCCTGCTCAGTCCGAGCAAGTTTGGCATGGCCTCCTGGAGGCGGGCAAGAACGATGGCCTGATTCCCGCTGGCCTCGGGGCGCGCAACACATTGCGCCTTGAAGCTGGATACCCACTATACGGGCATGAGTTGGATGAGGAGACCACCCTTCTCGAAGCCAACCTCGGCTGGATTTGTAAATTTGACAAAGGCGCATTCCTGGGGCGCGACGTGCTTGAAAAACAAAGGGCCGAGGGCACGGGGAAAAAATTAGCGGGGTTTGAAATGAAGGACCGAGGCATCGCGCGCGACGGTTACACGGTGCTGGTGGACGGCAAGAGAGATGGCCGCGTCACCAGTGGATCTCCCGCGCCTTTTCTCAAGAAAAACATCGGGATGGCCTATTTGCCCCATGGTCAGGCTGAGGTTGGCCGGCCGATTGAAATTGAAATTCGCGGCAAAGCGGTTTCAGCCGTGACGGTTCCGTTGCCATTCTATAAACGTCCCAAGTAACGGCGGGCATTTTTCGCCCGGCGGGAATTTCATGTTCAACAATTTTGAGGGCTGAGGCTGCGGGCGGAAACACACCGCCCGGCTTGGGCCCAAGGGGGAATCGACCCTTCATGTACCCACCAGAATTGCTTTACACCAAGGATCACGAGTGGATTCGCGTCGATGAGGAAATGGGCATCATCGGGATCACCGACCACGCTCAAAAAGAATTGGGCGATATTGTATTTGTCGAACTTCCCAAGGCGGGCGAGCACGTTTCCGCCAAGGAAGTCTTCGGATCGGTGGAGTCCGTAAAGGCGGTGTCGGAGATTTTTTCGCCGGTCACGGGTGAAGTCACGGCTGCCAATCCGAAACTCCATAACACGCCGGAGTTGATAAACACCGACCCTCACGGCGACGCATGGCTCATCAAAGTTCACCTGGCCGACCGCAGGGAAACCGAGAGCTTGATGACGGCCGATGAGTATGAGGCTTACATTAAGGAAGAAAAGGCCCACTGATGCGCTACTTGCCAAATTCCCCCGCCGAACGCGACGAAATGTTGCGCGCAACGGGACATGATTCCATTGAAGGGCTTTTCGACCAAATTCCCGCCGCTCTCAAGACGACTGGCCCATTAAACTTACCCGGGCCGCTCTCTGAGCCGGAAATTCTGGAATATTTCCGTCATGCATCGCAACACTCCAGCCGGGATTATGTTTCCTTGCTGGGCGCAGGCGCTTACTCTCATTACCGCCCGGTGGCGATTGATGCTCTGCTTTCCCGTGGAGAATTCTTCACCGCCTACACTCCTTACCAGGCTGAAATCGCCCAGGGAACGCTCCAGGCGATGTTCGAGTTTCAGACGCTCATCACTCAACTTACAGGCATGGACGTTTCCAACGCCTCGCTTTATGACGGCTCCACCGCCGCCACTGAGGCCGTGCTGATGGCCATGCGCATCACCCGCCGGAACAGGGTGGTGTTGGCGCGCACGCTTCATCCGGAATACCGCCAGGTGCTTCAGACCTACGTGCAGCACCAGGGAGTGGAATTGCGCGAGGTTGGATACAACAGCACCGGCCAAATGGACCTCGAGCAGCTTGAGGCTTCGCTGAAAACAGAAACGGCCGTGGTGGTTATCCAATCACCGAATTTTTTTGGATGCATCGAACGCGCTGAAGAAATTGCAAAGATCGTCCACAAGAGTGGCGCGCTGCTGGTGGTCACTATCACCGAGCCGCTTTCCCTGGCCATAGTTCGTCCCCCCGCGGATGCCGACATCGTCTGCGGCGAGGCGCAATCTTTCGGCGTCCCTGTAGCCTACGGCGGCCCTTACGTGGGATTCCTCGCCGCCAAAAGCCAATTCATCCGACAGATGCCGGGCCGATTGATTGGTCAAACGCAGGACACGGAGGGCCGCCGCGGGTTCGTGCTTACGCTTGCCACACGCGAACAACACATCCGGCGGGAAAAGGCGACTTCCAATATTTGCACCAATCAATCGCTTTGCGCTCTGGCCGCCACCATCTACCTTTCGCTGTTGGGGAAACAGGGGCTGAAAGCCCTGGCGGAACAGAATCTTTCCAAGGCCGCCTACGCCGCTGCCGAACTGCGCTCAGTTCCGGGCGCATCACTTCCCTTTACGGCGCCCGGTTTTAATGAATTCGTAGTCAAAGCTCCGGCGCCGGTGGAAGAATTACTGGTGGCGCTGCGAAAAGAAAAAATCATCGGCGGCCTCGATCTCGAGCGATTTTATCCCGAACTGAAGAATCACTTGCTTGTATGTGTCACTGAAACGGTGAGCAAAGCCCCCATTGACCGTATGGCGGCGGTTTACGCGCGATTGGCCGTGCGCTCCTCAGAGCAGGATCGGCAACCCGACATTGTTGCCGCGGGCCGGCAGTCTCTCTGAGGATCGCTCGCAAGATTTGACTGTCTTAGCTTTCGCAGTCACTTCAACCTATGGAAAATCGAAATCGCACGGCAAGACCCCACGTCACCCGTAACGAAGACCTGATCTTCGAGCAATCCTCTCCCGGCAAAACCGGTGTCGACTTGCCGCCGCTCGATGTGCCCGCAGCATCGCCCGACAAGCTTTTGGGTTCGGACATGTATCGCTCCGAAATCAAAGGTTTCCCTGAGGTTTCTGAAACGGAAGTCATCCGCCACTTCACCCGCTTGTCCACCTGGAATTACGGCGTGGATACGGGACTCTATCCCCTGGGCTCGTGCACGATGAAATACAATCCGCGAGTCAATGAAGTGGTGGCGCGCCTGGAAGGCCTGGCCACCGACCATCCCTTTGCTCCCGAGGGGCTGACGCAGGGTTGCCTGAAAATTCTCGCCGAAACTGCCAAGTGCCTCACAGAAATAACCGGGATGGACGCGGTTTCTTTGCAGCCCTCGGCCGGCGCGCAGGGTGAACTGACAGGTATCCTGATGATTCGCGCCTGTCTTGCCGACCGGGGCAATCCGAGGCGAATTGTCCTGATTCCCGATTCCGCGCACGGGACCAACCCTGCCAGCGTTAATATCTGCGGCTACGAAGTCAGGAACTTGAAATCAAACGCCCGCGGTTGCGTGGATTTGGACGAGATGGATCGCGCCATGACGGAAGATGTGGCCGGACTGATGCTCACCAATCCCAACACCCTGGGGGTTTTCGAAGAACAGATTGAGGAAATCGCGCGGCGCGTGCATGCCAAAGGCGGATTGGTTTACATGGACGGCGCCAACATGAACGCCCTGGTGGGCGTCGCCCGCCCCGCAGATTTCGGCGTGGATGTGATGCACCTGAATCTTCACAAGACATTTACCACGCCCCACGGCGGCGGCGGCCCCGGCTCGGGACCAGTGGCGGTCAAACGATTGCTGGAACCTTATCTTCCCGCGCCCACAATTGAGGAATCCGGGGACGGAACCTACCGGCTAAATTACGACAGGCCGAAAAGCATCGGACGGGTTCGCGCCTTCTATGGAAATTTCGGCATGGCCGTGCGCGCGCTCGCCTACATTCAAGCCAATGGAGCCGCGGGTCTCCGGCAAACAACCCTGGACGCCGTCCTGAACGCGAATTACGTGCGGAGCAGGTTGAAAGACGTTTACGATTTGCCCTACGATGCGCCCTCCATGCATGAGTGCGTATTCTCGGATCGAAGGCAAGCCGCACGCGGCGTTAAGACTGGGGATATTGCCAAGCGCCTGATTGATTATGGATTCCATCCCTACACCACTTCGTTTCCTTTGATTGTTTCTGGCGCGCTGATGATCGAGCCCACGGAGAGCGCCGGAAAGGCCGAACTCGACGCGTTTATTGAGGCCATGCGCTCCATCGCCCTCGAAGTTGATGAAGACCCGCAGTTCGTTCAGAAGGCCCCTTACACGACGCGGGTCACCCGCCTCGATGAGACGGCGGCCGCGCGCAAACCAGTCCTGCGCTGGGAACCGCGGTCATAGTCCCAGGGGGGTGTCGTTAATGGGCCAACCCTCGCCAATCGGAACCAAGCCTCACATTGTAATCATCGGCGCAGGCTTCGGCGGACTGTACGCGGCACAGGCGCTAAAGCGCGCGCCGGTGGAAATATCCGTCATCGACCGCCGCAACCATCATCTCTTTCAGCCACTTTTGTATCAGGTCGCCACCGCAGGGCTCTCCCCGGGCGATATCGCCTACCCCATTCGCGCCGTTCTGGCGAATCAAAAAAACACGCGCGTCCTGTTGGAAGAGGCGCTCTCCATCGATCCCGCCTCGCGCACGGTTAAATTGCGTGATGGCGATCTGAAGTATGATTATTTGATTCTCGCAACCGGCGCGCGCCATGCCTATTTCGGCCATGACGATTGGGAGGCGTTTGCGCCGGGATTAAAAAGTTTGGAAGACGCCCTGGAAATCCGCCGCCGCATTCTGCTCGCATTTGAAAAAGCCGAGCGCGAAACTGACCCCGCCAAGCGAAGCGAACTGCTCACCTTCGTGATTGTGGGAGGCGGCCCGACCGGAGTGGAGTTGGCCGGCGCCCTGGCCGAGATTTCCAGGCAGGTCATGATCCGCGATTTTCGCTCGATCAATCCTGGCGATGCCCGCATTATTCTGATTGAAGGAGGCCCCCGCATTCTCCCGAGTTTTCCCGAAAGTCTTTCCGCCGCCGCGGAAGCTTCTCTCAGAAAACTGGGCGCTGAAGTGCAAACACAAACACCGGTGACTGCGATTCAAGCAGGGCTGGTGATGGCGGGCGGCAAGACCATCCGTGCTGCTACCATCCTTTGGGCGGCGGGCGTGGCCGCGTCGCCGCTCGCCCGCTCCCTCGGGACGCCGCTGGACAAGGCGGGACGTGTGAAGGTGCAACCCGACCTCTCCATTCCAGGACATCCGGAAATTTTCGCCATTGGCGACATCACTGATTTCGAATTCCAGACAGGCAAACCTCTTCCCGGCGTCGCGCCCGTGGCCATCCAACAAGGCCGGCATGCTGCTTCGAATATCTTGCGGGAAATTGCCGGCAAGCCTACTCTGCCATTTCACTATCTGGATAAAGGCACCCTGGCTACAATTGGACGCGCCGCGGGCGTTGCAGACTTGGGCAAGCTGAAATTTTCAGGATACTTTGCCTGGCTCGCCTGGCTGTTTGTGCATATCTTTTTTCTTGTCGGATTCCGGAACCGGTTCGTCGTTCTCTTCGAATGGGCGTGGGCCTATTTCACCTATCAACGCGGCGCCCGGTTGATTACGGGCGACATCGACAAGAAGCCACCGAACGCGCCTTGCCCGTGAGCGGCAGTGTAAGCGCAAAACCAGGCCAAAATAGCGGGCTTATGCCGTCTAACACTCCCCCCCACCTGTAGGGTGTCTCCCTGCGAGACCGCACAATATTGTGGTTTTTGTCCTTTACAACCCCTTTTATCCATGTTAAGTTTTGTTTGAATTAAGCGGGGATTCTCGCAGCAGCCTTTGTTCGTGCGCCAGCACGGATGGTCAGGTTGGAAAGATATTGGGTTTACGCGGCAGCGTTTTTCCTCATTGTGGGGAGACCCGGCGGGATCGTCTCCAGAGGCCTCGTTCCCATCCATCTCTGATCATTCAAACCATGATTCCAAAAGTTTTTTGAGAATGAAACGGAATTGGAAGGTCATCGAGGACTGAGCGGGAGGAATCCAAATTGTTTAAGTTGAAAAAAGTTGAATTGCTTGGGTTTAAGTCGTTCGCGGACCGAACCCGGCTGGAATTTGCCGACGGCGTGGCCGCCGTGGTCGGACCCAATGGATGCGGCAAGTCCAATTTGTCTGACGCAATCAGTTGGGTGCTTGGGGAACAGAGCGCACGCATGTTGCGAGGCGAGCGGATGGCGGATGTCATCTTCAACGGCACCGGCACCCGGCCTCCCACCGGCCTGGCCGAAGTCAGCTTAACCCTGATTGACCCGGATTACGTCGCCGCACCCGCTGAACCCGCAAAATTGGAAGTTATTGAGAGCCCAATCACGGAGGAGTTGCAGCCCAGCCTCATCGAAGAAGCCGAACCATTGCCAGAAATCATTCATCCGGAAATCCCCGGCTCCAACGGACACGGGACATCGCCCTCGACGGCAAGGAAATTTCTTCCTCACCGCTCCGGCGAAATCATGGTGACGCGCCGGCTTTTTCGCTCCGGCGAAAGTGAGTATATGATCAACGGCGAAATCTGCCGTTTGCGCGACATCCAGGATTTGTTTATGGGCACCGGACTGGGCCCGGAATCCTACGCGATCATTGAGCAGGGCCGCATCGGCCAAATCCTGAGTTCAAAACCTTCGGACCGGCGCGCCATCATTGAGGAAGCCGCGGGAGTTTCAAAATTCAAATCTCGCAAGCGCCTGGCGGAGGCGAAACTCGAATCTTCGCGCCAAAACCTGTCACGCATTACCGATATTCTTGAAGAAGTCACGAAGCAGGTAAACTCGCTCAAGCGGCAGGCCGGAAAGGCCCGGCGATTCCGGGAAATGAGTGAGGAATTGCGCGGGCGGCTTAAGATCGTTCTAACCTCGCGGCTGCTGACGCTCGAAAATGAATGCCACCGGCTTCACGACGAATTAGCCATCCTCCAGGACCAATGCTCTCTGTCCGGGCAGCAACTCGCCGAACTCGAACGCGAGCAGAAGACGGTTTCTTCCCGGCACGAAGACCTGGAAACTCAACTGACCGCCTCCCGTGAATCCGTCGCCCAAGGAGCGCTCGAGCAGCAGAGGCTTGAGTCGCGCGCCGACCAGATCCATCAGCAGATCGCAACTTTGGATGCGCGCGCGCTTGAAGCAGCCTCAGAGATTGAAACCCTCCAGGCTCAGCTTGAATCCCTTGATCTCGAGACGAGCGAACTCAACGGCCGGGCCGACCAGCTCAGTCGGGAAATGAACATGGCGCAAGAGGACGCGGCGGATTTGTTGACCAAGAGGGTCGGCCTCTCGGAGCAGGTGGCGAAAGGCGAAACGGACGTCGAGGCCGCGCGCCAGGGACTCCTGACCGCAGTGAGCGCCGTTGCTGATTTGCGTAACCAACTGGTTCAGTCGGAGGAAATTGGCTTGGGTCTTGACCGCCAGATCAAACGCACGGAGACGGAAACGGCGGGCATCGTACACGAACACAGCCGGTTGGCGGCTGAACTTGATGCTCTGGGGTCCGATCATTCGCGCGGCGAAAACGCGCTGGCAGGCCTCGTGCACGCGGTGTCCGAAACCTCCGCAACTTTAAGCCGGACGCGCGAGGAAGAGACGGCCAGCCGCAACCAGGTGGAAACCCTTCGCCAGGAATTCTCCGGGGTTGTCGCCCGCAGGCAGGCGCTTGAAGAATCTTTGGCGCGGCACGCTTATACCACCGAGAGCGTGCGAAAACTTCTCTCCATTCACCACGTCGACAACGGGCACAGTTTTCGACCCATGGGTTTGCTGGCCGATTTTGTGGAAGTATCACCAGGCTACGAAGAAGTAGTGGAAGAATTCCTGAAGCATGACCTGGAGTGCGTGGTCGTGGAAGGTCATGACGAAGCGCGGTCCGGCATCGCTCTATTGAAGACTGAAGGCGCGGGCCGGTCCACGTTTTTTGTGACTAAGCCCGCCTCGAACGGCCATTCGAATGGCCACGCCGATCCTGAAGTTCGCGCGGCGCAGGGCGTGGTGGCGCAGGTGCGGGATCTTGTGCGTTTTGAACCGCGCTTGGGATTGAACGGCGACTTGCCGCTGCCGGCCCTCCAGAACGCCTACATGGTTGAAGACTCGGCGGCGGCGGAACGATTGGCCGGACAATATCCTGATTACCATTTCCTGGCGCCCAGCGGCGAACACTACCATCACCGGCTGGTGACGGGAGGACGCGGCGCGAGCGCCGGCCCCCTGGCCTTGCGGCGGGATTTCCGCGAACTCGAACGCCGTACGGCCGACCTGGAAAACAAAGTGCGCGAAGCGGGTGTGGCATTGGCCGAGCGTTCGGCGCTGGTGTCCTGCCTGGAAGAGCAGTTGCGCACCTTGAGTTCTGAAAAAGCGGAGGCGGAGAAGAAAGCGGTGCTGGCCAACGAGAAAATGCGGCAGACGCACGAGGATTGTGCCCGCGCCGCCGAACGTTTGCGCATCCTGCAAGGCGAGGGCTCGGCCCTGGCCGGCGAGCGCCAATCTGTTTTGATCCGCGAGATGGGGCTGCGCACCCAACTGGATGGAGCAGCAGAGGAACAGAAAAAGAGAGAAGGCGAAATTGAACAAACCACCCTGGTGTTGCGTGACCTTCGTTTGCGGCTCGACCAGATGACCCAGGACCATGCGGCGGCTCACGCGCGCGCCGGCGCTCTGGGCGAACGCGTTCGCGCCGTGGAAATGGAGCGGGCGCGCGTGCTCGCCCAGTCCGAAGGAGTTCGCGGGCGCATTGCCCGGCTTGGTGAACAGAACAAGTGCTGGCGCGAAGAACAGGTTCGATTGACGGAAGAGGTTGGAGCGGCCCAGTTGCGCCGGGCCGAGCTCGAGAAGGAACAGGAAATCTTGCGGCTGCAATTATCCGCCCTTGAACAGGAATCGCAAGGGGTAAGAATCCGCCGTGACCAGCTCGGACCCATGATGGATGCCGCCCGCGCCGCCTTTGAAGCCTTCCGCGATAAGCGCTCGGAGGTGGAAGTCGGGTTGGCTCGCGCCGAATCCGACCAGGCTCACCGGGCCCAGCAATGCCGCGAGGAGCTTAACTCGGAGCCCGCGCAATTGCTTGCCGAGCTCACTCCGGACAGCGCGCTTTCCGGAGAATTGCTCCACGCCGCGGAAGAGGAACTGCGGGCCCTGAAGGCGCGGATCGAAGCCTTGGGCCCCGTCAACATGATGGCCCTCGAGGAATTGCAGGAAGCGGAGGAACGATTCACATTTCTCGAAACGCAAAGGCAGGACCTGCTGGTTTCGATCAACGACACGGCGCAGGCCATCAAAGAAATTGACGAGGTGTCACGCCGTCAGTTCCTTCAGGCCTTCGAGGCCATCAATCGCAATTTTGCCGAATCGTTCCGCACCCTATTCGGCGGTGGCATCGGGGAAATGCGGCTGAGCGATGATGGCGATCCTGACAGCGGCCTTGACATTGTGGCCCAGCCCCCGGGAAAACGCCTTCAGAACGTGTTGCTGCTTTCCGGCGGCGAAAAGGCCCTGGCCGCGCTGGCTCTGCTTATCGCCGTATTCCGATTCACGCCCAGCCCGTTCTGTATTCTGGATGAAGTGGATGCGCCGCTCGATGAATCAAACGTGGACCGGTTCACTCGTCTCATTCACCAGATGAGCCAGCATACGCAATTTATTTTGATTACCCACAACAAACGGACCATGGAAATCGCCAAACTGATGTACGGGGTAACCATGGAAGAGCCGGGTGTCTCCAAACTTGTTTCCGTCCGGTTTGAAGAATTTGAGCCCGAGCCTGAAGCTGTTCCGGCATAAGAGTCGTGGGCCGGGCCATAGGGGCCGGCCCGCCAAACTCAAGGCTGATTCTCGAAGCGAGAGCGTCCCCCCTTCCCAATTTTGGTGCAAACCTTCCCGCTGTGGGGAGGCAGGCTGAGTCCATCCCCCGCCGGGCCACGAAAAACATGCGCCTAGGCATATGAAATGAGTCGCTTCAAATTTGCGTCCAATTTTTTTCGTTGACATCTTCCCGCGATGCCATAAAATTATCGCTCCATAAATTCTGTGAGCAAACAAATCCCCCCAGCTCCCATTCGAGAATCGCAGTTGCCGGGCGTGAAGCTTTTTTCGCGCGGAAAAGTCCGTGACGTATACGAAGTATCAGGCGAGCGCCTGCTGGTGGTGGCCACCGACCGCCTTTCGGCATTCGACGTGGTGATGGCGGAAGGCATTCCGGATAAAGGGCGCGTGCTCACCCAGCTTTCCTGCTTCTGGTTTAATTATTTTAGAAAGTCCATCCCGCATCATTTCTTGACCGCGCGTATGGCCGATTACCCGAAAGAGCTGAAACCGTTTTCCGACCAATTGCTGGGCCGCTCGATGCTGGTGGAAAAGGCAAAGCCCTTCCCGATTGAATGCGTGGTGCGGGGTTATCTGGCCGGCTCGGGATGGAAGGATTACAAGGCTACGGGCGCCGTTTGCGGAGTCAAGCTGCACGCCGGACTTCGCGAATCCTCCAAGCTGGAGAAGCCCATTTTTACCCCGTCCACCAAGGCGACGCAGGGCCATGACGAAAACATCGATTGGAACGAAACCGTTCGCACCATCGGGCTTGCCAACGCGGACAAGATCCGCGAGTACAGTCTGACCCTATATGAAAAAGCGCGCGACTATGCGGAAAGCCGGGGGATTATTCTGGCTGATACCAAGTTTGAGTTCGGGAAAATCGGCGAGAAAATTATTTTGATTGACGAGGTTTTGACCCCCGATTCCTCGCGGTTTTGGCCACGGAACGGTTATGAGCCCGGCGGAGCGCAGCCTTCCTTTGATAAGCAGTTTGTGCGCGACTACCTGGAATCGGTCCACTGGAACAAGATGCCCCCTCCTCCTCCGCTCCCCGAAGAGGTGGTGAAAAACACCAGCGAAAAGTATAGGGAAGCTTTCCGCCTCATGACGGGACACAATCTGAGTTGAGAGAGGCCGGCTGATATTGCGAAGGGGATTGTGGTGACATGGAATTGGCTTGATTGGACTCTTACCCTCATAGCCGTCTTATCCATCGTAACGGCGGCGACAAAGGGGATCATCCGGGAACTGATCTCCCTGGCCTCGGTTTTGGTTGGCCTGATTGTTGCAGCTCTAGGTTATCAGTGGGCGGCCACCTGGTTTGAAGACCTGACTCGCTCGCATGAAGTTGCGCTGGCCGCGGGGTTTCTTACACTGTTCCTGGCTATTCAGGTTTTGGGCGCCGTGGTTTCAGCGATTGCAAGAAAATTGATCAAGACGGTGGGATTGCAATCGTTTGACCGGATCTTGGGCGGAATTTTTGGGGCTTTTCGGGGCCTGGTGGTGGACTGCATTTTGCTGCTCGCACTGGTTGCCTTCGCCATCAAGCCCGAAGCGGTAAGCCAGTCGGTGCTGGCCCCTTACGTAACCACCGGGGCGCGGGTGCTTGCGCTCCTGATGCCGTCAGATCTGAAATCCCAGTTCCGGCTCGGATTTGACAAGTTCAGGGAAGCCTTGATCCTGCAAGACAAAAAGCCGCCCAAGAATTAATTCGGAAACTTTCGCATCATTATTGTTTGGAGTTCGGCTATGAAAGAGCAACTTGAATCACTCGTCAGCCAAATGGTGGATCGTGGAATTTCGTACGAAGACGCTTTAGGTGAGTTCGAGAAAAGATTTATAAAGCAGGTGTTGGAAAAGAGCAATGGCAACCAGTCAAAGGCCGCTCAAATACTGGGTATCCATCGAAATACACTGAGCAGGAAAATCGAAGAGCTCGATCTGGATCACCGGCCCAAGCCACGCAAACGCTCGAGCCGATGATTCAGTCTTAATTTCCCCCGAATTCCCGTTTTGATCCTCGCGGTTACTCTCCGTTGCCACGCCCGGTGCGCATCAGTATTCGCAATTCAATAATCTGTGGCTCTATCTCCACCCTCGCTCATTGAGCGGCTTTGTGATGAACAGGGGTCCTCGGCTTCGGCTTGGGCTTGGCTTTGCCTTTTTCCTGGCCCGCGGCCAAATCGTCGTCGTTGATGGTTCCATCCAGGGTAATAAAAAAATTGGGAGTCATTGTATACTCCGCCATCGTCCCCTGGAACCGCACGGGCGCCCCTTTGGCAAGGTGTTTGGCGTCGGCCTGCTTATCCCTCAAAGTGATATCGTAAGTGCCTTCTTTGGCTTTGGATTCATCCGAGATGTCGATGTGAACCAAAGTCGTTTCGGCATCCGGTCCTGGCTCGACGCTATCCACAAATCCGGGTCCGCCGAAAGGCTGGCCCTTGAGGGCATCCCACTGCTGCTTTTCGGTGTCGCCGCCGGCCTTGAGCGCGTCTTCATAACTATAAAATGCATCGACGAATTGATTGCCGGTGGCAGTGTGCTTGGGGGCTTGCGTCACTTTAAAGCCATCCGGCGGGTTCACGGACGTCGCGGCCTGAGTCAGGATGTCCTGCTCGCCTTGATTGGAGCCGTGGCGACTGGTATAGACCTGATCGTAGTATTTCTGGAGGGCCGCCGCGTTGGGACTCTTTGAAGCATTTGCCAGTGCAACCGAACGGGCCAAATTCCAAATGCCATTGTCATAGTCAGGGGGCGTGGATTGCAAGTAAGCCTGCCCGAGCATGGAGAATGTGAGGTTGTTACCCGGGTCGTCTTCCGACGCGGTCTTTAACGAAGTAATGGCCGCTGCGTAATCCTTCTTTTGTAACGCCACCCAACCAACGGTCCCGTTGAAAACAGAACGCAACCCCTTGATGGCCTGGTTGAATTGATCGTCCGGAACACCGGCGGGTTTCTGGAGCTTCTGAATAAGCTCCAGGCCATGCTTTGCTTCTGTATCGGCACGGGTTAACTTGGCGGCAGCATCGGCATCAGTGGGTTTGAAAACAAAGGGGAGGGCAAAACAGACGAACCGGAGCGCGTCCAGGTTGTCCGGATTGGCGCCCAACGCCTTCTCGCCGGCCTCGATGGCATGGGGGCCGTCATTCAGTTGCTGGTAGGACGCCAATTCCTGAAGGTAAGCCAAGTCCTTGAAATCCGTGTCGGTGTACTTGGCCAGGAACGCTTCCGCTCCTGAAATTTTCTTGTGTGGATCCTTTTCATTAACGACCGCTTGGAAGGCGTTGTACTCCTCCGTGCTCTTCCATTGAGGCCCTTTCTTCTCTGCCGCGGCCTGCTGAGGAGCAGCCCAAGAGAGCAGTGGAAATAATCCGAATGATTTTCCGCGGATCCCTGCGGGCCGGGCCTGGGCCAAATCACATCCGAGGCTGAGCAGCAGGGTGGCAGTAACGAACACAAGATTTTTCTTCATTGGGTTGACGACCTCAGTTTATAGGGTATGAGCCCAGTAATTTCAGGATGTGGCCCGTCCAGGCTCCAGTTCGCCCGGAGGCATTACTTGAAGGCTCCAGTACTCGCCTGATGCCAGAATCGCGCACGAACGCGATAAATCAAATACCAAGACTTGCAAAACTTTGCAAGCAAAATCTGAAACCCTCTCTATTTTTTGGTGTTCTCCCTCTGTTTGCCTTTACCATTACCCATATCTTAAGATGCAAAACCTCCGCAAGGCGTCGCCCCCCAGGAACTCAAGCAATAGGTCAGTATGGTTTTGTAGAGGCGAGTTTATTTTGCCTGATGGCAGCGTAAAGCCACCGCTACAAAAAACTGTACTACCGCCCGAACACCAGCTTCCTTGCGAGCTAAGGACTGAATGATTAGAATTAGAACAATATGCCCATAAGCGGCCCAGGCGAATCACTAGCGGAACGCGCTGAAATGGCGGCATTTGTCCCCCGGCACCGCGCGGAGCGTTTCTTCAGGGAAAGAGTGAAGGAAGTCCTGCTTGCGTTGGCGCGCAATCCGAATCTTCAGGAACCAGACCTCTTGCGGTTGCTGGAAAGAAAGGATCTGCCCCCCGAGGTGCTTCACGAGTTGGCCCGCCACAAGGAGGCGGCGAAAAGCTATTGGGTCAAGCTTGCTCTGGTCCGGCACCCGAGGACTCCGCGCCTCGTTTCGCTTCCCATTCTGAAATTTCTCCACCTCTTTGATTTAGTTCGTGTCTGCCAGACTCCCGCCGTGCCGACTGACGTAAAGCACGTGGTGGAGGAAACCATCCTCAAAAAGGCGGAAAGAATTCCTCGCGGCCAAAAAATTACGCTCGCCCGGCAGGGTTCCGGGCACGTCGCCGCCGGCCTGCTATTTACCAACGACCAGGAATTGATTCGAGCCATTCTGGATAATCCCTACCTCACCGAAGCGCATGTGACCCGCATTATCACCCGCAACGACCTTCCCGCCGAGGTTGTCGAATTGATTGCCACCACTGAAAAATGGTCGCGACGATATGATGTCCGGTTGGGGCTGATACGAAATCCACACACCCCCTTTGGTCGAGTGCTCTCGTTCATTCCGGATCTCGCCGTGAGCGACCTCAAAGAGCTTTGCCTCGATCGCCGCATGCCGGAACCAGTCCGGCGATACATCGCGGCCCATTGCCTCTTGCGCATCAACAAACGGCAGCGTGGGCGCACCCGCGCCCAGTGATGGGCATGAAGGGCCACGATTGCTTGACACCTTTTCGTCCCTTCGCTAGATTGACCATGGGCCCTCGGGCCGTGATCCGAATTCCCCGCCGGGCGAAACGGAATCAAGTTTCTTCAAACCAGAACGGACAATAAGGAGCGCGAGTGGCTTTTAGCTGGCTCGACCTGGTTGTGGTGGTCGGTTATCTTATCGCCATCACCCTCTTTGGGGCTCACTTTGGAAAAAGCCAGCGCACCCTCCACGACTACTTTCTCGGGGGCCGCCGCCTCCCCTGGTGGGCCATCGCATTTTCAGTGGTCTCGGCGGAAACCAGCATCCTGACTATCATCAGCACGCCCGGAATCGCATATCGTTCGAATATGGCGTTCTTGCAACTGGTATTTGGATACCTGGTCGCGCGGGTGGTGGTCAGCTTCATCTTCATCCCGCGATATTTTGCCGGTGAACTTTTCACCGCGTATCAACTGGTGGAGCGACGCTTCGGACCCAGATTAAAGGTCTTCACCGCTGCGCTTTTCCTGATCAGCCGCGCCCTGGCGGAAGGCGTGCGCGTCTTCGCCATTTCCATTTTGATTGAAGTAATTTTCAAGACGGGCGTACTGACCTCGGTTATCATCATTACCGCGCTGACCCTCTTCTATACTTTCAGGGGAGGACTCACTGCGGTCATATGGACGGACGTCATTCAATTGCTCATTTATCTCTCCGGGACGGTGCTGGCGCTGATCCTGGCCACGCACGCCATTCCTGGAGGGTGGCATGAAGTCACAAGGCTCGCGCATACGGGCGGGAATCGGCTCCAGATTTTTGATTTCCGTTTTAATTGGCATGAACCTTACCTCTTCTGGTCGGGCCTGGTGGGTGGAACCTTCTTGACCACGGCCAGCCACGGGACCGATCAACTGATCGTTCAGCGCCTGCTGGCGGCAAAAGACAAGGGCCAGAGCCAGACCGCTTTGCTATCCAGCGGCGCAGTCATTCTTTTTCAATTCACTTTATTCCTTCTGGTGGGTGTCGCACTATTTGCTTTCTATCAACACTTCCCGCCCGCGGCCCCCTTCACCAACCCCGACAAACTTTTCCCCACTTTTGTGGTCACGCAACTTCCGCGCGGCCTGGCCGGCCTTCTGGTGGCCGCGATCATCGCGGCAGCCATGTCCAACCTTAGCGCGGCGCTCAATTCGCTCGCTTCCAGTTCGGTGATGGATTTTTACAAACCCTTTCTGCGGCCGGACGCCGACGAAAAAGAATACATGCGCATCTCGAGGGGTATGACCGTGGTTTGGGGCGTCGTCCTGGTGCTGGTTGCTTTCGTGGCGCAGCAATTTCACCAGAGCGTGCTCGAGCTTGCTTTGACCATCGCCTCTGTAGCCTACGGAGCTATGCTGGGGATATTCCTGCTCGGGGTCCTGACCCGGCGCGTCACGGCCAGCCACGCCTTGCTGGGCGCATTGCTCGGCCTGGCCACTTTGCTTTATGTGATGAGATCGACCGCCATCGCCTGGACCTGGTACGTGGCCATCGGAACCTCCGTGACGTTTATAATCGGGTGGGGCGTAAGTTGGATACTCCCCGGCGAAGCGAATTCGCCAGCCGTAGCAAGTTGAAATGGAAATGGAAAAACGAACTGAACTGATCAAAGGGTTGGGGCTCTACGGGGCGGCATCGGTGGTGGCCGGCACCATGATTGGCACCGCGATTTTCGTGGTGCCGAGCAAGATGCTGAACCTGGTGGGAACTCCCTGGATGGTCCTCCTGGTTTGGGTTTTCGCCGGCATCCTGAGCCTTTTTGGCGCGCTCGGTTACGCCGAACTGGGCGCGGCGATTCCCGAAGCCGGCGGCGAGTACGTTTACATCCATCGCGCCTACTCGCCCATGCTTGGATTCCTCTATTCTTGGACCCAATTTGTGGTGGCCAAATCCACTTCCATCGCCGCCATCGCCACCGGCTTTGTGCTCTATTTGAGTTATTTTTTTCCCACCCTCACCGAAGTTGTTTGGCAGGCCCAAATTGGATCCGGTGAACACTCATTCGCTTTCAAGCTCACCGGGCTTCAACTGGGCGCGACGGTGATGATTCTGCTTCTTTCCGTAATCAACGTCCTGGGAGTCCGGCGGGCGGGCGCGGTGCAAACTTTATTCACGGCTTCCAAAATCCTGGTGCTCGCCGTCATCATTGTTCTGGGGCTGACGCTCGGCCACGGCTCGTGGGATCACTTCAAGGCGCTGCCCGCCACGGCCTTTCACGGAGGAACTCTGGCTGCATTCGGCGTGGCCACCGTTTCCGCGCTCTGGGCCTATGACGGTTGGAACAATTTGAGTATGGTTGCCGGCGAAGTCAAAAATCCGCAACGCAATATGCCCGCGGCGTTGATCTTCGGCACGCTGCTGGTGATCACCGTGTACCTGCTGGTGAACATGGCGTACTTTTACGTCCTCGCGCCCGCGGACATTGCTCGCACCCAAACCGTGGCCGCGGATTGCGCCCGTGTGTTCATGGGGAAAGCGGGCGGAGCGTTTGTCGCCGTTGGCGTGATAATTTCGACCTTCGCAACTTTAAATGGTTCCATACTTTCCGGATCGAGAATTCCTTTTGCCACCGCTCGCGATGGACTTTTCCCGCAACCGCTGGCGAAGCTCAGCCCCCGGTTCGCCACTCCGGTGGTGGCCATCTTGAGCCAGGCCTTTGTGGCCGGACTTTTTGCATTGAGCGGCCAATACGATACGCTTTATACCAAGGCGATTTTTTCCGAATTCCTGTTTTACGCGCTGGTGACCGCCGGAATTTTCGTCTTGCGGCGCCGCGAACCGAATCTCCCCCGGTCCTACCGCACTTGGGGTTATCCCGTCGTTCCCGCGATTTTTGTGGGCCTTTCGGTCTTGTTGCTCATCAACACTTTTGTGGAGCAGCGAACGGATTCCCTCTGGGGACTGGCGCTGGTGGGAAGTGGCATTCCTTTGTACTTCATCTGGAAAATATGGCAACGAAAAACAAATTCCTGAGGGCGACGATTTGTGCCAGCGCCGGATTGCTTGCGCTCTCAGCGGGAACAACACTCCGGGCGGCCAGCCAGGAAAACAAAACGCCCGGGCCGCCATCCCATCGCGGCAGAAAGCCCGGCGCGCAAAAGCAACAAGCTCCCCCAAACATTTTTCGCCAACAGGTCTTGAGCGCGCGCCCGCTCAAGATGCTCTATTATTTCGACGATGCTCGCGGCTTCCAATCACTCGAGTCCCATATTCCGGGCATCACCGTTCTCGCTCCCCAATGCTTTACCGTGGATGGCGGCGGACATATTGAAGGAACCGTTCCGCCACGGGTTCGAGAAGCGGCGAGGGCGGCGCGGCTGCCCATCATGCCGCTGCTCTTCAACCAGGGATTTGATCGTGCCACGGTTTCTGCCTTGCTGCACGACGAGGTGGCTCAGGAAAACGCCGTCCGCGCCATGTCCGATATCGCCAACCGTGGCGATGAGGTGGGTTTTCAAATCGACCTCGAAAACATCGCTCCCGCCGATCATCGTTTTTTTACGCTCTTCGTAAAACGCGCTGCCGCTCGCCTCCACCAGGATGGCCGTCTGCTGAGTGTGGCGGTAACGCCGCAATTCTCCGAGGCGCAGCCTAAAGGTCGCCAGCGAAAAAAAACCCTGCGTGGCGAGTGGTCGGGCGCTTATGAATATCGCAGCCTCGGGCAATACGCGGATTTGATCACGTTGATGACCTATGACCACTCCAGCCGCAACGGCCCTCCCGGACCTATTGCCGGCTACGGTTGGGTAAAGACGGCGATTAAATTCGCTGTCGAGCGCGTGCCCCGCACAAAGTTATTGCTCGGCCTTCCGCTATACGGCAGAGAATGGAGCGTCGAAGGCGATAACTCGCCGAGCCGCTCGCTGACTTACGATGCCGTGCGGGCGCTCATCGAGCGGCCGGATGTTCACGTTCAATGGAACGCCCGGTGGCGCTCGCCATGGTTCGAGTACAGTGATGGCTTATCGCAACGTACGGTTTGGTACGAGGATAGCCGCAGTCTCAAAGAAAAACTTTCCTTAATGCAGGATTACGGGCTGAGAGGGTTTGCCGCCTGGCGGTTGGGAGACGAGGGCCCGGATTTCTGGCCGCTGGTGGAGGGTGCGAAAAAAGACCAGGGTCGTGGCTCTGTTCGCCCAAAACGACCCGCTGTGGCAGCGAAACAAAAAACGAAAATCGAATCCCATCTGAACGCCAATCCTGATTCCCAAGCAAGAACGGGCGAGCGAGTTGGCCAGACCCGGTAGGGTTGAAAAAACTTCATGCGCAACTTGCGATTGAAAATTACGTTTCTTATTGTCCTTGGCGCACTGGGACCGGCAAATCTTTTTGCGCTTGGCGGATGGACCGTGGTGTCCGCCAAAAAGCTTGATCCGAGAGTAATGCAGCAGGTTTCTGATCTGGCTCGGCAAAACCATGCCAACATCCGCATGATATCGGTTGCCCCCAAATCGACCGCCAAGGCGACGCGTGGGAATCTCATCATCGAGTTCAAGGAGGCGGAGAGCCTCGATAAATTTGTCGAAACTCTGAAAGACTTTCCTGGAGGCCCTGCAAAGGATCTCTCCCCCGAATTAGCCGCGGAAGGTTACAGAATAATCATAATCTCTGACGAGCCGGCAGGTCCTAATCACATTGAAATCCTCGCGTATAGCGCTATTGGCTTTCATTACGCGTTGTTGCGCATTCCCGTTATCTTACACACGCCTGCTCTGAAAATGGGGGCAGCCATGGCTCCAGCCCCACAACGGTTTGCATTCGTAAAGGTGGGCAACCATTTTAAGATTGCGATAGAAGATCTCCCCTCTTTCCCCGATCGCGGCATCGTGGAGGGATTCTACGGCAAGCCCTGGAGCCACAAAGATCGCCTGGCGATGCTGAAGTTCGAGGGCCAGCACGCCATGAACGTTTATTACTACGCGCCCAAGGACGATTCTTACCATCGCGCGCTTTGGCGCAAACCCTACCCGCCCGCCAGGATGAAGCAGCTTAAGGAACTCGTGAGCACCGCTCACGCGAATTTTGTGGACTTCTGTTTTGCCATCAGTCCGGGGCTCTCCATGGTTTACTCCAATGAGGCGGACTTCACCCATCTCACCACCAAGCTCGACGCGGTGGGGAAAATGGGCGTGTCATGCTTTGCCCTTTTTCTGGACGACGTGCCCCAGGACCTCCAGAATCCCCAAGACAAAATACGTTTCAAAACTCTGGCCGAGGCCCACGTCTATATCATCAACAAGCTCTACGATTATTTGAAATCGCAATCCCGGGGAAACCGGTTGGTGGTTACGCCCACGACTTACACCAACAATCAGGGCGCGCTCGACTACGTGCGGGAAGTGGGCGCCGGAGCAAACCCCGATGTGCCCTTGATCTGGACCGGCATCCAAGTGGTCTCGCCCACTATCACCGTGGCGCAAGCGCAGGAGTGGGGAGCATTGCTCCATCGAAAGCCCTACATTTGGGACAATTTTCCCGTGAACGATGGCATTCGCTGGCGCGTGAATCTCGGCCCGCTGCGGGGACGCGATCCCAATTTGTCCTCCGCCGTGAGCGGCTTTGTTTCAAACCCCATGATCCAGCCCCAGGCTTCCAGGATCCCGCTGCAAACTGTTGCCGAATACCTTTGGAACGCCACCGCTTACGATCCGGATGCCGCCGAAAAGCGCGCCCTCACTGATCAATTTGGCAAGGACGCCGCGCGCGATCTCGCCCCCTTCCTCACAACCTACAGCGACTACTGGTGGGACGATAATATCTTCAGGCCCCTCTTTACTGAAGAACGGAAGACCATCGACATTCCAGAAATCAGGCAGCGCAATGACCTGCTTGAATCTGCCGCCCGCAAGCTCCGGAAAAAGCCTCGCTACCAGATCCTGATGAGTGAACTGTTACCCTTGCCTCCCAAAATTAAATCGCGCCTGGTGGAAGTCCTCGACGATCCCGCCTTCCGCCTTCTGCCCGACCAAAGAATTGTGTGGCGCGACGATTATGACGTTCTCTACGCCCCGCGTGTGACCGATCCCATCAGCCTCGATGGAGATTTTTCCAAGTGGCGCGGGGGCCCGCTTTACGTCCTTGACCAAAAAGGGCAGATTGTGGCCGGTTCCAAGTTTTGGCTCGGGCCCGATCAATTCTCCGCCCGCTTCGCCCTGGCCTGGGACGATCATTACTTTTACATCGGAGTGGACGTCACCGACCCCAACCTCTATCAGCCCTTCACGGGGCGCGACATCACGCAAGGCGATGCGATTTCCCTGCTGCTCGAAACTGCGTTTCGCAAGAATTTTACCGCCACGTCCCCGAACGGCGACGAGTACTCACTGACCTTCAGCCCCGGAGACTTTGCCGCGGTCAAACCTGATGTTTATTCGGCGGACGATTACCTTCCGCCGCGGCCCGTGCCCAGAAACTATAATCAGGAAATCAGGACGGCGTGGAAGAAAACGGCTTCGGGATTTTCGGGTGACATCGCAATTCCCGTAGCGTGGTTCCAGGGGGGACAATTTCATGGGGACTATGAAATCGGCATTACGCTCGGCGCGCAAAAGACGATTCCCCGAGTCCCGCTTGCAGTTACTCCTGCGGAAGAATCCCCGCAGACAGTCTTCCACTCCAAGACGGACCGCGTTTTCCCCGCCCGTTTGAGAAACCCCTCGACTTATCAACGGCTGGTTTTGATTGATTCAAGAAAACAGAATCCCTGATCGGGTTTTGCCAAGGAAATGCAGGGCAGAAGGAAATTCAATTGGTTGAAGCCGGTTTTTTTTGCAGCGCGGGGATGATGTACTGAGTCACGTAGGTTTCGTATGCTCTTCGGGCTTCGTCCGTAACCGGCGTGTCAGCCACGGGATGGTCCGCGGTCGCACGCAGGTACATGTCGCCGGGCCGTCCCAAGGGGCCCGCTTCGGACTTTACAAATTTCTCCGAATCGTCATCGCCAAAATCATAAATCTGCTTGGGCGAATACGTTTTGAGCTGTTCGGGCGCCAGTTTATCCATGGTGCGGACGTGGATGGTCAGTTTTCCAAAGCTTCGATCCTTGTCATAGTCAACGCGCAGCACGTGCTGGAGTTCGGCATCCGGATTACTGCTGGTCTTGTCCTTGTAGAGGTCGGCGAGAATGCAAAAGTCGGAAAGTTTTCCGTTGTGCGTGTCATCCAATAATTGAAAAAGGCGAGAGGTAACATCGTTAGGGTCGACCGATTGGGACCTGTCTTTCGCCCCAGCCAAGGTCCGCAGGCCGGCGAGGGCGAGGGAAAAAACAATTATTCCCGCGCTTACTCTGCGCCATGGAAAATTGCGAGTCATTCCCAATTCTATTCTCCGAATCAAGTTAGAAAAAATTGAGGTCCGTGAAAACGGCACTCGATGGACTTCCAGGAAATCTAATCATACACTTCCCTGCCCCAGTCAACAAGCATTCCATTCGGATTCATTGGGCGGACGCAGGGGCAGGGCTTGCCCTGCCCTCTTCGACTCGAGTCAACCAGGAAACGCAAACCGGGGACGGCAAGCCGTCGCCCTACAAGAAGCCTTTCGTGCCAAGTCCCAGTTGGTTGTCATTCGAGCTTAAGACTTTGCGACCTAAGGATATATCAAATACTTACTCCGCATTTGACGGAACGCCTCCAGATCCTTCTGTTGCCACTCATAGGCCATTCGTCGCGGATCGCGGCCTTGCTTGATGCCTTCCAGCACATCCCGCGAGCCAACCAGAGCCAGCGTTTTGTCCAACTGGAAATCGTTGGGGAAAAGTTTGTAGAGCGCGGCGGCCAGTTCCACGCCCAACTCCGGCGAGTCGAGCGCCTGCCGGTCGAGTAAAACAAATTGAATGCCGTGGCAGGTCTCGCCGGAAAAGCGGTTTTCATGCGGAGTGAAATTTACGGAAAGAAAGCGGATGCCCTGAATCTGCCGGCCGTTGAGATAATCGGCAAGTTTGGCGCCATCGATCCACGGCGCGCCCAAAACTTCGAAAGGAGTATCGGTTCCCCGGCCCACGCTCAGGTTGGAGCCCTCCACCATACCCACACCAGGATAGAGTGTGGCTTCAATCAGGTTGCGCAAATTGGGCGAAGGATTAATCCACCGGGCGCCCGTCTCATCGAGCCATTCTTCCCGTTCCCAGCCCCGCATTTTGATCACTTGCAGCTTGGCGCCCAACTTATTTTCCTGATTGAACATTTCCGCCAGTTCGCCGAAGGTCATGCCGTGCCGTACAGGCAAAGAAAAATAGCCAACAAATGAGTGGAGGTCCGCGTCCAAAATGGGACCTTCCACATAAAGTCCCGTAATCGGATTGGGCCGGTCCAAAACAAAAACGGGCAATCCCGTGTGGCCACCGGCTTCCAGAATGTATCCCAGCGTCGCGGAATAGGTGTAAAAACGCACGCCGGCATCCTGGATGTCAAAGACAAGCGCGTCCAGGCCTTCCAGCATTTTCTCCGTGGGGCGCAAAGTTTCGCCGTACAAACTATAGACAGGCAACTTCGTTTTCGCCTCCACGCTGGAGGCCACATGCTCATCCGCGGTTCCGGCCAAGCCGTGCTCGGGGCTGAAGATCGCCGCCAGCTTCACGCCCGGCGCGCGTGTAAGCAGGTCAATATTGGTCCGGCCGGCTGAGTCCACGCCGGAATGATTGGTGACCAAGCCAATCCGCAGGCCGCGAAGCGCGGCGTAATTTTCCGATTCAAGCACGTCCAGTCCCGTTTCCACTTTTCCATTTTGGGGAGCGCGCTCGCGATAACTGTTGGCCATTTCGCTGTAAGAAGTGAGCGAGGGAGTGTCCGCAGCTCCTGCCTTACTTGGAGCCGCGCCAAACGCCGCCGCCGCAATGGTCGAAACCTTCGAACGTAATGCAATCACGTTTCCCTTCCCGATCGGATGCACCGCGTTGGTCAGCAGGATGACGTAAGTTTTTGAAAGGGGATCAATCCAGATGGAAGTTCCGGTAAAACCCGAGTGTCCGAAAGACCCGACGGGAAAAAGTTCGCCGCGGTTGGAGGAATAGGGCGAGTCAATGTCCCAACCGAGGCCCCGCACGGCGGTCTTTCCATAAGGCGTGGCAGGCGACGTCATTTTTGCAACGGCCGCCGCGCTGAGAATCCGCACACCGTTCAGCGTGCCGCCGCCCAGAATCATCTGGGCAAAAATGGAGAGATCATCCGCGGTGGAAAAAAGTCCGGCGTGCCCCGCCACTCCACCCATGTTGTATGCCGTCGGATCGTGCACTTCGCCCCAAAGCATTTTGCCCGTGGTCCCATGCTGGTATTGGGTGGGAGCGATCCGCTCGCGATCCATGGCGGGCGCCTCGAGCGGTTCAAAGCGCGTGTCCTTCATCCCCAGAGGCTTGAAGATATGTTCGGAGCAATAGACATCCAGCATCTGTCCCGTCAAGCGATGCACGAGTTCGCCCAGTGTTTCAAAATTGATATCACTGTATATAAAACGCGTGCCCGGGGGCGCGATGGGCTTCTCTGCCACAATCAATTTGAGCGCGGTATCGTAACCCGACCATTCGGGTTCGAGGGTCAGGTCACCTCTGAGGCCGGAGAAATGAGTCATGAGCTCCCGAACGGTGATGTCCTCTTTGCCGTTGGCCTTGAACTCCGGCCAGTATTCTGACACCCGGTCTTCCAGGCGAATCTTTCCTTCGTCCACAAGCTGCATGATCGCGGTGGTGGTGGCAATAACTTTGGTGAGCGAGGCCAAGTCAAAAATAGTATCCCCGGTCATGGCGGATTTCTCGGGGACCACCGACCGGTTGCCGAAGGCGCGCCGGTATTCCACATTTCCATTGTGCCCGATCAGGACCACAGCCCCCGGACATTTCCCCGCTTGAATAGCTTCTTCAATGACGGGGCCGATTGACACGAGTTGCTGGTCAGAGGCTTCCTGGGCAAGGCCTTTTGCGGTGGCTGGTGCGGACGACGCTAAGAAGACCAGTGAAAGGTGGATTATGGAAAAGAAACGGAAGCAGGACGGTTTATTTTGTGATTTATTCATCCGAAAAGGAATCTAAGTTTGCCTGATCAAGTTTTATTAAGAGAAATGCGGAAAACACAAGCGCTTACACTCACAGTCTCCCAACTGATCGGCAGCTTGTCAATCACAAGAATCCGGTTTGGGATCTCAGCCACTGTTGACGGGTATTTCCGGAAGGATGAAGATCTCGCGCAAAGGCGCTAAGGCGCGAAGAACCGCGAAGAAAAGCGCCCCATGCTTTGCGCCTTTGTCCCTTGGCGAGAGAATGTTTTCCTCTTCTTGCTGCTCCCCTGTTAATGCACTCCAAACCCCGACGGTCGCGTTGCGCCAGAACGTATTCAGATGTAAATTATGATTTTGTGCAAGGTCAATGATCAGAGTTCCGGCTTAACTGTTGGCGCTGCTCAGATTTCAGTTTTTATTTAAGACGCCTTGACATAACCGCCGCTGCAATTTCAAATGGAAGCCGGACCGAACCATGAGCACCAGGCTTAACTTCGCGCTATTCGTTTTATTGGCCCTCGGGGTCGCGGCGGCAGTCGGCCTGATCCTCACCCGCGGCGGCGCACCCCTTCCCAAACCAACTCCGAGCAAACAAACATCGACAGCCGAAATCGAGTTGATCAACAAGCCTCAACTGGAGACGGCACGCCAACTGTTCGCCTTGGCTGCAACTCCTGAGGAGCGGCGATTGGCCGATGACGCCTTGCGGGAAGCTGACCGCGAGTTAGACCTGGAGTTTGCCGCCGCGCTCCAAAACACTGCCAATCAGTCTGCCCCACAAACTCCGGAAGTGCGCACCCTTCAACAGCGCATTCAGGCTTTGCAATCAGAAATCGAATCCGGCCAGGCGGAAGTGGACCGCTTGACGGCGTTGACCAAAAAAGCCAAAGGAGAACGGCAAGACAGCTTGCAGCAACAGTTGGATGTAAGTCAGGCCGAACTATCGCTGTCCAAGGAAGCGTTGTCCGACGCCAAAGAAGACTTGATTCGAATGGGCGGCGATCCCCACAGCAAAATTCAACAACTTGTCGAGGAACACCAGGCCGCCGACCAAGCCAGCAGTTCGGCGGCAGCCGTTCCGGGTAGCGAAGCAACGTCCATATTCTCCCCCGGTAGCTTACTTGACTTGTGGTCCCGGTTGAGTGCGATTAGAGATAAGCAAGCTCAATTAATCCAGGCCCGCGACGATGCTTACAACGCGGCGGCGGCCCGCGCAACCATGCACGATGCGCTTGAAGCACGGGAGGAAAAAGAACTCCCAAAAAAGAAGGAGGCCGCCGAGCGGGTCAAGAGCCGGCTTAGTTCAAATAAGGAAACTTCCAGCGAAGAGGATAAGTCCGATTCAAGAAAAGCCGCCACGGCCGCCCTTTCGTCGCTTCGGCGCCTCGCCGAGGACCGGAAGACCATGGCCATCCTCGACCAACAAGTCCAGGGCCTCCAGGAACTGGGATCCACCTACAACCAATGGATCATCCTGGTCAGGACCGAGCGGCAGGCCGCCTTGCACAACATGATTGCGTGTGGGTTGTGGATTGTCCTGCTTCTGCTGGTCATGCTTCTCGTCAATCGTCTGATTGGCGGTTTTTTCGGACGGCTGAACATGGAACAGAAGCACCGCGCCACACTTCACGCGGTCGTCCGTTTCGGCCTTCAGACCCTCGCTGTGGTGGCGATTCTTTTCGTGGTCTTCGGCAAACCCGGTCAGTTGTCCACCATCCTGGGTCTGGCGACTGCCGGCCTCACCGTCGCCCTCAAAGATTTCATTGTCTCGTTCATGGGCTGGTTCGTGTTGATGGGCCGCAACGGCGTGCATGTAGGGGACTGGGTGGAAATCAACGGGGTGCGCGGCGAGGTGGTAGAAATTGGCCTGCTGCGCACCGTCCTGCTCGAGACCGGCAATTGGACCGACCACGGGCAGCCCACCGGACGGCAAGTGGCCTTCCTGAACAGCTTTGCTGTAGAGGGTTACTATTTCAATTTTTCGACCTCGGGCCAATGGCTCTGGGATGAGATTCAGGTGCTCATTCCTCAAGACCGTGACCCTTATCCTCTGGCGGAAAAGATTCGCGATATTGTGGTGAAGGAAACCGAAGGGAACCAGCAGTCGGCGGAGCAGGAATGGAAAAGAGTCAAAGACCGTTACGGTGTGAAGTCGTATTCCGGGGAGACCACAGTGAGCGTGAAGCCCATAGACCACGGAGTGGCGGTGACCCTACGCTATGTGACGCGCGCCAATCAGCGGTCCGAAGTGCGCGCCCGGCTTAACCTGGCAGTGGTGAAACTTCTCCATCAAGGGCATGAAACTTTGCCGCCCGCCGAAAACCTCACGATATCCGCCACAACGGCCAACGAATAAGTCGGCTTCAGGTCCTTACCGTGCCGCCGCCCGACCGCGCGCAGCCGGGGATGGTCCCACGGCGCCGGCGGCGACTAATGACACCGAGGACGGCCTCGCCAAAACTTTCCGCGTGGAACTGGCAAAACCATAAAGCTCAAGATTCGTCTTGCGGTCTGAGGCTCGCCACTGAAATTAAGCAAGTCCCCATGATTTGGAAAAGCCTCCCCGCCTATCGTTTCGAGGCGGCGCTATCCAAAGCATCGCGCACGTAAGGTAACTCACGGGCCTGGCTCAAAGCTGTCTCGCCTTTCTTTGCTTTGACGTTAGGATCGGCGCCGGCCTGAAGCAGGATCTTCGCCGTTTCCGCGTCGCCAAAATCGATGGTGGATGCATAGAGAAGCGGCGTGTATCCGTACCGGTCAACCGCATTCACATCCGCGCCGCCACCGAGCAAAGCTTTCACCACATCGGGGTGATGGTCCACCACCGCCCAGTGGAGGGGCGTCATGTTATCCGCGTCCTTTTCGTGAATGTCCGCCCCGTCCGCCAATAGCGACTTCACGATACCCAGGTTGCCAAAGCCGATGGCCCCAATCAGGGGGCTGGTGGGGAAATTTCCGAGAAGATCCATCCTGCGATTGGGATCCGCGCCCTTGGCCAGCAGCAGGGCCATATTGTTTTGGTCGCCCGTAAATGAGGCTAGGAAGAACGGCGACGCATGGAATTTGACGTCCTTGCCCGGATTTACCTCTGCGCCGTGTTCGAGCAAAAGCTTTACTGAATCCGAAGTGCCGACGTAGGTGGAGGCAACCATCAACGCGGTATAGCCCGATTTTGCTTTGGCTCGAACGTTGGCGCCCCGGTCAATCAGGAGTTTCACTTTTTCCGCATCCGATGAAGCCATCATCAGCAGAGAAGTTCCTTCCAGAGTTGCCATGTTAGGATCGAGCCCGCCATCCAGCTTCGCTTTCAGCTCCGCCGCTGAGCCGAAGAGCGCCGTTTCAATCCACGGCTGGATTCCTTTGGGCTCAAGAGCGGTGAGCGGTTGGGGTTCGGCCGGGTGTGCGGATTCGGGCAGGGTCAGCATCATCGCCATTGCGGCCCAGCATGCCGCGTCGGTGGAAATGAATTGGTCGTGCCCGTAGGGGAACCCCGTCTCGATGTAAGGCGGGCTGACGCTGGCAGGCGAAACCTGGCGGGTATGAACGTGCCAAACGCCTTGCTTGTCCCGCGTGGACAACAAGTAGCTCAGGCCTTTTTGCCACTCGGGGTTGGTGACCGGGACTCCTCCTGCAATGTGCAAGGCCACCAGTGCCTCACCAGTGGAATAAGCGTCGGGCTGCGAGTGAGGCAGTTCCGCCCATCCTCCGCCCGTCCGCTGGAGAGCCAGCAACTCCTGTGCCGCACGATGAGTTTCCTCGGGCGTACCGCCCGCGTAATGAAGGCCAAACAAACGGAAGGTGAAGTCTTCCGTACTATGCGGCGTGGCCGTCAGCAGCCAATTCTTGGCACGGGCTTGCCGCTCTTCGATTTCGGGGTTGAACTGCGGAGGCAAAAACAATTGAATGGCGCGCAAGGCGACAGTGGTGGTCGTAAACACACTGTAGGATTGCGGGGGCCGGACGTCAAAAGTGGGCCAGTGCCCGTCTTCGCGCTGCCAGTTGGCAATCCGCCGGGCATAAACCTCGGTCACCAGATTGGGCTTGGCTCCTGCAGCATGCGCGGCGATCAGCGCCCAACCTTCGGAAGGCGCAGGGTCGATGATCATGGTTTCCTGCACGGCCTGGTCGATGGAGGTAAAGTCAGGTGATGTCATCAGCCCTTTGACGGCCACTTTGGCTGCCGAAGCTTCGTCCACTGCAATGCCCTTCTGCCGCGCAATCTGAAGGGTAAGCATCGGCAGGCCATGAGCATGGCAGGAGAAGCAAGTCATAGCCTGGTAGAAGCCCTCCGAAGAGTGTTGGACCATGGCCACCGAACGCTGGGCGGCCGCGCGGACTTCCACAGGCGAGGTGGTCTGCGCGTGGAGTGCGGGAAGAAATAGAAAAATGGCTAACGCTTTACGCATGATCCCCCCTGATGGCAAAACTTGGGTTTTGGCGGTCGATTAATCAGAAACACGAAGGTAGATTCTTTGCCGCCTAAGAATATACAGCCGACGTTCTTCGAGCGCAAGAATTCAATTTCGATAACAGATGTTCTGCTGGCGGGAGACGAAGCATTTCTCGCAGAGGCGCAAAGCCGCAAAGGGCCGCAAATAAATTAGAAGTTCGAGACCGTGCTTCTTTGCGCCTTCGCGCCTTGGCGAGAGAATCTTTATGTTCTAATACTCTTCTTCCGGCATCGGCGAAAGGAAGCAAGCGGGGTTCGTTTGCCACAACAACTGATTCTGCTGGGGCAGTTCCATATTCAACTTCCCGCCCAGCACCTTCTGCTATATACTGGCGCGCTGTTTCTGTCAACAAGCCCTTCGGGTTAGGAACTTAAATGAAAATTACTTTCGGAGACTGGTTGGTTGTCGCCGGGTATTTCCTGGTCAATCTTCTGATTGGCCTCTATTACCGCAAGAAGGCTAGTGGGAGCACTGGAGATTATTTCTTATCCGGGCGCGAGGTGAGCTGGTGGCTGGCGGGCACGTCGATGGTGGCCGCCACCTTTGCCGCCGACACCCCGCTGGCCGTCACCGGTCTGGTGGCGACGCAAGGGATTGCCGGGAATTGGTTCTGGTGGAGCATGTGCTTCAGCGGAATGATGACCGTCTTTTTCTTTGCGCGCTTGTGGCGCAGAGCGGAGATTGTTACCGACGCCGAGCTGGTGGAATTGCGTTACGCCGGCAAGCCCGCCGCCTTCCTGCGCGGCTTCCGCGCGCTTTATTTTGGAATCCTGATGAACTGCCTCATCGTCGGGTGGGTCAACCTGGCCATGGAACAGATCCTGGGCACCGTGCTCGGCCTTACCCGGTTTCAATCCGTACTGGTCATTTTCGGCATCATCGCTGTCACCAGCTTCTACACTTTTATCTCCGGCCTGTGGGGCGTCTTGTGGACAGACCTCATCCAGTTTGTGCTGAAGATGACCATGGTGACGGTGCTCGCTTACTATGCCATCCGGGCCGTGGGCGGAATGAATGTGTTGATCGCCAAGCTCGGCGCCGTGGATGCCGCCCAGCACGCCGCGCATGGAGGAACCGGATCCATCCTCGATTTCATCCCGGATCCGCACTCCGCCTGGATGCCCTTCACTCTTTTCTGCGCCTTCGTAGGCCTGAGTTGGTGGGCCAATTGGTATCCGGGAGCGGAGCCGGGCGGCGGCGGCTATGTGGCGCAGCGCATCTTCTGCGCTAAAAACGAAAAGCATTCGCTTGCCGCCACGCTCTGGTTCAATATCGCCCAATACGCCATTCGAAGTTGGCCATGGATTCTCACCGCACTCGCCTCCGTCATTCTTTACCCCGATCTCAAGAACAAGGAAACCGGAATCGGCTTCATTAAAGTTTGGGTGGATTACCTGCCTCACGCTTGGAGCGGTTTGATGCTGGCGGCGTTTGCAGCCGCTTATATGTCCACCATCGCCACCCAGCTCAACTGGGGATCGTCCTACATCGTTAATGATTTCTACCGGCGCTTCGTCTCGCCGGGCAAACCAGAGCGCCACTACGTTTCCGCTTCCAAAGTGGCCACAGCGGTACTTGCCGTGCTCGGCGCCGCTGTGTCGCTGGTGATGACCTCGGTAGCCGGCGCGTGGCAACTTCTGCTCGGCGTGGGCGCGGGCACGGGAGCAGTCTACCTGCTGCGCTGGTACTGGTGGCGGATAAACGCCTGGTCGGAGGTTTCCGCCATGACTGCGGCGGCGATGACCACGGCATTTCTCCAAATTAAAATACACGGCGAATCGCTTATTCAGTTTTCCGGGACGGACTCGGAAAAATTCGCGAAAACCCTGCTGCTCACCATTGTGGTGACTTCGGTGGTGTGGATTACGGTTACGTTTATCACCGGCCCCGAGCCGAAATCCAAACTGCTCGAATTCTATAAGCGCGTCCGGCCGGGCGTCACCGGATGGAAACCGATTGCAGCCCTGGCGCCGGATATCGCCCCCGTCAATGACGTTCTGTATAATTTGATGGACTGGCTGCTCGGCTGCCTGATGGTTTATATGGCTATGTTCGGGATCGGCGAACTGCTGCTGGGCACGCCGGGCACGGGCCTGATTTTCCTGGTGATCGCGGCGGCCGCAGGCTACGGCATATATTGGGACCTCTCGCGGCGCGGATGGGAAACACTTTCGGGTCGCGGGGACCAGTAGGAGAAACGATGAACGATGAACAATGAATGACGAATTAAGGGAAACATTCTTCTTCCACAATTCAGCGTTCATCATTGTCTTTTTTCCTCCTTCGACCCATTAACCGATGACATCAAAATTGCGCATCACCGAACGCGAAAATCCGGCATCAGCTTCGCTGGACACCAAATCAACAACCGAAATTCTGCGGATCATTAATCGCGAGGACGGGAAAGTGGCGGGCGCAGTAGGCCGCGAGATACCTCAAATCGCGCGCGCGGTGGATCTGATTGTTGCGGCGCTCGAGCGCGGCGGCCGGCTGGTCTATATCGGCGCCGGAACCAGCGGCAGGCTGGCGGTGCTGGACGCCGCCGAGTGCATTCCCACCTTCGGAACCGACCGTGTAGTTGCGGTGATGGCGGGCGCGCCTGATTCAATGTTCAAGCCCGCTGAGGGCGCAGAGGACGACGGGCGCCAGGCGGTTCGCGATTTGCGTGCCATCCTTTTGACCCGGCATGACGCCCTGGTGGCCATCTCGGCGAGCGGGCGTACGCCTTATGCTGTGGCCGGATTGCGCTACGCCCGGAAATTGGGCGCCGCGACCATCGCCGTCACCGCCAATCCCCAGGCGCCCATGCGGAGGCTGGCGAGAGTGACCATTGCCACCGTGGTCGGCCCTGAAGTGATCGCCGGTTCCACCCGCATGAAAGCGGGTACGGCGCAAAAACTCGTTCTGAACATGCTATCCACCGCCAGCATGGTGCGCACGGGCCGCGTCCTTTCAAGCTGGATGGTGAACCTGAAGATGAACAACGAGAAACTCAGAAAGCGCGGCGAACTGATGCTTTCGAAAGCCACCGGAGCGAGCTCCCGGGTAGCAGCGCGCGCCCTTGAGGAGTCGGGCCGAAACTTGCCAGTGGGGTTGCTGATGCTCTGGAAAAATATTTCCCCGCGCGATGCCTCGCGTTTGCTCGAGGGCAATAAGAATGTCGCGCGCATGCTGCGTGATGCCTACACTGAATGGAAGCAGATATCCCGCAGTGGAAAAGGGGAAAAATCGAGGAGCATTTTTTAATGGCGATCACAGCCCTCATGGCGGGAAGCATCCTTACGCCGCTCGATGAAATCGAAAACGGCGTCATCCTGATGGATGGCCATCGCATTGTGGCGGTCGGCGCCCGGGATGCTGTCAATATTCCAGCCGGTGCCGCTGTGATTGATCATCAGGACCGCATCCTCACGCCCGGTTTTATTGACATGCACATTCATGGCGCCGCCGGCCATGATTTCATGGAAGCAACCCCCGCCGCCCTTGGTACCATTGGAGCCTTTCTGGCGCGGCACGGCACCACGTCGTACGTTGCCACCACGGTGACGGCCAGCATCGAACGGACGATAGAAGCCGCGACTGGCCTGGGCGAAATCATCCGGTCCTGGTCATCAACCGATTCAGCCCGGAAGCCTGCCGCGGCCCAACCAATCGGAATTCATTTCGAAGGCCCTTTTCTAAACACAATCCGGCGCGGCGCTCACCCGGCAGCGGACATCCAAAAGCCGAACCTCGAAACTCTAAAAAGAATTCTTGATGCGACGGCCGGCGCAGCTTTGGTGCTGGCCCTGGCCCCGGAATTGGAGAGCGCGTTGGACCTGCTCGCTCACGCGCGCAACCGCGGTGTGCGCGTGGGCATCGGCCACTCCAACTCGACCTATGAAGAAGCGGAACGGGGCATCGATGCGGGGGCCACCCACGCCGTTCATCTTTATAACGCCATGCGCCCTTTCTCCCACCGCGACCCCGGCATTATCGGAGCCGCCTTGACGGACGATCGTTTGAGCGCGGAACTTATCTGCGACGGCTTGCACGTGGAGCCCCCCGCCGTCCGTCTTTTGGTCCGGGCCAAGGGGCTGAAACGCGTTATCCTGATTACCGACAGCCTGAGCGCCACGGGTATGCCGGACGGGAGTTACCAGTTGGGACAATTCACCATCAATGTGGTGGACGGCGTCTGCCGCACGGCTGAGGGCAATCTGGCCGGCAGCAGCATCGTGATGGAACAGGCGTTGCGAAACCTGGAGAAATTCACCGGATTCAGCTTTAAGGAATGTCTGCCTTGTGCGACTTTAAATCCCGCCAGATTGTTGGGCGTGGAGAATCAGAAAGGCGTGATCGCCGTTGGAGCGGACGCTGACTTCGCCGTCCTTGATGCAAATTATGTTGTGAAGCAGGCGTACGTCCGAGGCCGTCCGGCGGCGGCGCCAGCGTAACCCATTATGGATAAATTTCTGATTGAGGGCGGAAAGCCCCTGGAAGGACGCATCCATGTGAGCGGCGCGAAAAATGCCGCCTTGCCGGCCATGGCGGCTGCCCTGCTCACCGATCAGCGCGTGGTCCTGCGCAACGTCCCCCGCGTCCGCGATATCGGCACCATGCGAAGCCTGCTGGATGAATTGGGCGTTGATTCCGCCGTCGAGCATGAGGAGCACGGCAATCGGGTTGAGATTCAGGCCCGGAAGCTCGAAAGCTCACTTGCGCCCTATGAACTGGTCAAGCAAATGCGCGCCTCGGTTTTGGTTTTGGGTCCGCTGGTGGCGCGCTTCGGCCAGGCCCGGGTTTCCCTTCCCGGCGGATGCGCCATCGGCGCGCGCCCGATTAATCTCCACTTGAAAGGGCTCGAAGCTTTGGGCGCCAAAGTGGACATGGATCACGGCTACGTGAACGCTCGCGCCGACCGGCTGGCGGGCGCGCCCTTTTATTTTGATACCATCTCCGTAACCGGAACGGAAAATCTGATGATGGCCGCCACACTTGCCGAGGGCGAGACGCTGCTGGAAAATTGCGCCAGCGAGCCGGAAGTGGAAGACCTCGCCGACCTTCTCATCAAGATGGGCGCTTCCATTGAAGGCGCCGGAACCGGCCGAATCCGCATCCGCGGTGTGGCCCGGCTTCGGGGGGCGGACCATACCATCATTCCGGACCGCATTGAGGCAGGAACATTCCTGACCGCCGCCGCCATCACGGGCGGACGCCTCACCCTGGAAGACGTACATCCCGGCCACCTCACCGCCATTGTGACTAAACTCTCCGAGGTGGGAGTGAAAGTTACAAAAGTGGATTCCGATGGCGGCGCGAACAGGCCCTGGCATCGGATGGAAGTTCAGTCCTCAGCCAATCTAAACGCCGTGGATGTAGTCACCCAGGAGTATCCCGGATTCGCCACCGACATGCAGGCGCAATACATGGCTCTAATGACTCAGGCGCAGGGGTCCTCGGTGATTACCGAGACCATTTTCGAGAACCGGTTTCTGCACGCTCAAGAGCTGTTGCGACTGGGCGCCGACATCACGGTGGATGGCAGGCGGGCAGTGGTAAAAGGCAAGACTCCTCTGAGCGGCGCCATGGTACAGGCCTCGGATCTTCGCGCCTCCGCTTCACTTGTGCTGGCCGGACTGGCGGCCGAAGGTGAAACCATGATCGATCGCGTCTACCACATTGACCGCGGATACGAGCGCATTGAAGAAAAACTGAGCAAGGTCGGCGCCAAGATCAGGCGGGTATCCGAGGCAAGCTGAAGGAGAAAACTTTAACCGGTCCTGCCCAATCAAGCGGGCGCGACCCGTCTTCGGTCGCGCCCATCATCCTACCAATCTTTCCCGTCATCCGAAAACAAAACGGGCGGTGAAAGGATATTTTCCCTGTCACCGCCCATTACTAAACAACGTTGGTTCCCGAATCGGAAAACGAACCTTAATGAATTATGCAGGCCGGATTTGTCGGACTCAATTGCAAACAGGTCTGGGAGGCAAGCGTTGCAGCCGCGATAGCATCATTCTGTGCAATGATCGCCTGGGCCGCGGCATTGGCCGCCGCTTGTTGCGCCGCCAATGCGTCTGCGTCCGCCTTTAGCGCATCGGCGTCTGCTTTGGCGGTCAAACTCTGGTTGCTGTTGATTTTGTGCAGGTCCACAAATCCCATCGTGCCGGCCACGCCCCCTGCGGCCAGTCCTGCGATGGCTACCCAATGCGCCGAAGTCGAATGCGTTGCAGCGCCGGCTCCTCCCTGACCGGGGGCGGGTGAACCCGCCGTTTTGGGTGTGATCGCGATCGTCTTTCCCTGTGCCAGTTCCATTGACCGGCCCGGGCCCTCAACTTTCAACGTTCCACTTTTCGCAGTCACCACCACCGTGCCGTTGATCATCGCCACTTCGCCCAAACTCTTGTAGCCTTGCGCCGTCCGCACGGAGACATCGCCCGCTTTCACACGAATGGCGATGCCCGCCTCCGGGTGATAGGTCGCCACGGTTCCTTGTCCCAAAGTCACGGTGACTTCATCCGTTCCGCGCTCAAACGTGGCCTCCGTCTCCTTGCCGAACACCATACGGCTTCCCATTCCCATCGCCACTACCGCAACTCCGTCCGCCACGCGCAGACTATCACCGCTGAACAGCGTCGTGTTGGGCGTCAACGCGTGTCCTCCAATCGTAGCGTTCGACCCTCCGGCAATCGATCCCACCACGGCCGAAGCCGCATAGCTTGGGACCACAACCAGGGCAAGAATGACTCCGAGAATGAAAAAATGCTTGGAAGTTTTACCCAACATGACTTGTGTCTCCTTTTTATGAACTGGCCGGGACGGCGTTTCCCATCGCTCGAGATAGCGCAGAATTGGAATGATTATGGGTTTCTGAAACGGCGCGAGTTTATGCCACGGTGGCTTTCGATGTCAATATCTAAATGCCGTTCAGGGAATTCTAATGCTTCAATTCGCCGGCGGAAGCGCTGGAGAGGAGCCGCTCGATGGCCGCGGCGACGCCGGCTTTTGAATCAAAAACCGCCGAGCCGGCCACCAGAATGTTGGCGCCCGCCTCGGTTACCAGCGCCGCCGTTTCCGCATTAATCCCGCCGTCCACTTCAACCTCGCAATCGAGTCCCAGTTGCGTAATTGACTTCCTCACCTGGCGGATTTTACTGAGCGTCTCCGGAATAAATTCCTGGCCGCCGAATCCGGGATTCACCGTCATCACCAGCACCAATTGAAGGCTCGCCAGAACCTCGGATATCACGGCAGCCGGGGTTGAGGGATTCAGCGCCACGCCCGCTTTCTTGCCCAAAGCGTGGATGTGCTGGATGACCCGGTGCAGGTGCGGAGTGGATTCCTGATGCACGATGATGGTGTCCGCGCCCGCGCGGGCAAAATCTTCAATAAAATCTTCGGGCGGCGTGACCATCAAGTGAATTTCAAGCGTCAGGCGCGTCAACGGCCGGAGGGATGATACGGCCATGGTCCCGAAGGTGATGTTGGGAACATAGCGCCCGTCCATGACGTCAATTTGAACCCGGTCCACTCCCGCCGCTTCCACGGCCTGCACGGCCTCGCCCAGACGGGTGAAATCGGTGGAGAGAATGGATGGCGCGATGTGAATCAATACGTCCTCCGCATAAGATTTGTTGAAACACCCGCCTCCGCCTGGGCGGATCATTCCGAGGAGGTCTGACCGATGAAGAATCTCGCACTGCTTGTTATTTCAAAGCGCCAACAGCCGCGCCGCCCCCTGGTCAAGATACCAGTTTAATTGTCCGTTTGCAGGCTGCACGCCCTGTGCCGGAAATTCCGGGGACCCTTGCGGACTACTTAAGATTTTGCGCAGGGTTTCAGCCTTATCCGCTCCGGCAACCAAAAAGATGACCTGCGCTGCCGCGTTTAACACCGGGTAAGTAAGCGTGAGACGGAAGGATTTCAGCCGCTCGCTGTAATTCGGCCGCACCCACACCTCTTGCTCGCTGAGAGCCGGCGATCCCGGAAAGAGGGATGCGGTGTGTCCGTCGGCGCCCATGCCGAGAAAAATCAGATCCATTCGCGGCCGCTCTCCTGCCTCCGGATGCAGCACCTCCGTGATCTCCTGCGCGTAAGCCCGCGAGGCCGCGTCCCGGTCCGCGTTTTCCGCCTCCATTCGATGGAAATTCGAACCCGGAAGCGAAATGTGCTGGAGCAATGCCTCGCGAATCATTTTGAAATTGCTTTCCGGATGGTCGGGAGGAACGCATCGCTCGTCCACCTGGAACAATTGGACGTGGTCCCACGGAATGGTCCGGTTGGGGCTGGCCAGCAACTCATAAAGCCGCGCCGGCGTTGAGCCGCCGGAGAGAGCCGCGCAAAATTTCTTGCCCTCGCTGGCACGCGCGTTCGCCAAGTCTTCGAACACGCGGGCTGCGGCGTGGCTCATGGCCTCCAGGTCGGGAAAGATTTTGATTTCCGGCTTTGCGGCCGTACTCATAAAATTGCCAAGGTCCCTTGTGATAAATTTTCCGCCGCGGTTTTCAATCAGGAAGCCATGGCAGCAACCATGGCCAGCGCCTCTTCATAAATCCGGTCGCGACCGGAGAACTTGAGCTCTTCGTTCAAAAGCGCCACTTCATCGAAAACTTCAAGATGGGCCGTACTCTCCTGGCGCGGCTGTCCAGGAATTTCGGTTCGTGTCACCACGCACTTGCTCCTCGCTCCGCAGATCAAAGTGAACGTCGCCGGGGAATCGCCCGCTACCTTCATTTCTACATTGAGGAAACCTGACGAGCATTTGGGTCCAGCATGGCCCGGGACAAGTTGGACGCGGATTTGGCCCTGTTCTCCTTTAAATCTGAACAACCGGCTCCCTGCCCCATTCTTCCCGCCTTCTTCCGATGTCTTGCGGGAGCCTTCCGGCTTCCAGCCCAGCCGTGCGCCCAGCCAGGCGGTGAACAATAAGGCTTGTGCCAGACAGGGCGGAGTATCTGCGCCCGCCGCGCGATACTCAATCCGGACTTGGTTTATCCGGCCGAGATAAGGCCGTCGCTCGACCGCATCGAAACACGCCGACGCCAGCTCGCGCCAGGGAGTGATGCGCGCCCAGTTCATATCGGTAATGGTCGCGGGGCTGGAAGATTTAACGATCGACTGCGACAGCGAAGGCAAATCCGATTCCGGGTTGGAATACAATTCTGAATCCACATACACCCGGTCGATAAAACGCAGAATTTTCCCAAAGTAATCGAATTCAAGCGGGCGTCCGGTCCGCCACCAAAGGCAAACCGGAAGGCCGGAAACCATGAGGGGAATCACAACCTTGTCCAGATCGTGTACCCGCTCGCCGCGCGCCACCAGCGTGACGTGTTCGCAACAAACTTGTTTCACGCCGGGAGCGGGTAGCTGGCAAACCGCCGAAATCGAGGCGGACAACCCCGCCGGCGATTCGTTGGGCTTCACCACCAGAATCAGCGCGCGGCAGGGGTTCTGCAGGGTAAGTGCGCCCACCAAATTACTGACCTCACTCGCGCCTTCTTCGCTTTCCGTGTTGATCAGCAGCGTCAGTGCGCAAGCCCGGGTCACAGCGTCACGGCCATCGGCATCCCCCGCAGACTGCCAGAGGGCATCCAATTCCGAGGCCAGCGCGGCCACATTGGCCTCCCGCGCCCCCCCAAGCGTTACCGGTTGAAGATTGGAACTCAACTCTGGTTTCTCCCCTTAAGCTGAAACAAAAACTCTTTGAATAATTATTCAGCCATCTGCATTAATTGGTCAGCTCTTGGCATTGAGCCTCTTGCCATTTGAAATTTGCCATTTGCCATTCACTTCTCCCGCCTTCCCATTCAAAGTCTCTGCCAGCGCCGCTGATCCCTCTCAATAAAGGCGTCGGCCTCCGCCGGCCCCCAACTTCCCGCCTCATAAAAAGCCAATCCCTTGGCGCCATCCTGTTTCCATCGCTCGAGGATTGGATCGACAAACTCCCAGGAAATTTCCACGGCGTCGTTGCGGGTAAAGAGCGAGTTGTCGCCCATCATGCAATCGTGCAACAACGTTTCATAGGCGGAGGGCGATACGCCTCCAAACGATTCCCCATATTGGAACTGCATTTTAACCGGCCGGATTTGCATGGTCGTTCCCGGCAGCTTGGCGCTGAACTTCAGCGAGATGCCTTCGTCCGGTTGAATTTGCAATGACAACAGATTGGGTTGGATGGCGTCCGTTGCCGCGCCGCCAAACAGCAAGTGAGGGACGCGCCGAAATTGAATCGAAATTTCCGAGACGCGCTTGGCCAGCCGCTTGCCCGAACGAATGTAAAAAGGCACGTCCGCCCAGCGCCAGTTATCGATATAAATTTTGAGGGCGGCGTAGGTCTCGGTGGTCGAATCCGGATTCACATTGGGCTCGGCGCGATAGGCGGGAACGCTTTTCCCCGACACAAAGCCCGCCGAATACTGGGCGCGCACCGCGTACTTATCCACCTCATCGATGGTGATGGGCCGGAACGATCGCATGACTTTTGCTTTCTCATCACGCAACGACCTGGCCTCAAATCTTGCCGGCGCCTCCATGGTGACCAGGCTCAAGACTTGCAGCACGTGGCTTTGGATCATGTCCCTGAAGAGCCCGGCCTCTTCGAAATATGACGCCCTGTTTTCAACCCCCAATTCTTCGGCCACAGTGATCTGCACGTGGTCGATGTAGCGGCGGTTCCAAACGGGCTCGAAAATTCCGTTCGCCAGGCGGAAGACCAAAAGGTTTTGCACCGTCTCTTTGCCCAGGTAATGGTCGATTCTGTAGACGTTCTGCTCGCCAAAAACACCGGTGACCACGCGGTTGAGGTCGCGAGCGCTTTTCAGGTCGCGCCCAAACGGTTTCTCCAGAACTATTCGCGACCAATTCGTTTCCGGGTTTTTGGGCCGGGCCAGCCCCGCCGCGCCCAGGTGATTCACGATCACCGGGAAAAAACTGGGCGGAGTGGCAAGATAAAAGAGCCGGTTGCCTGATGTGCCCTGGTCGCGGTCGAGCTGGCTAAGAAATTCGGTTAACTGACTGTATGCGGCGGCATCGCCAAAATCATCCGCGATATAGTGGATGTTACCGGTAAAACTATCGAGCACTGGATCGTTTTCGTCGGACAATTTCAAGTCCTCTCGGACTGCTTTGCGCATCTTGTCGCGAAATTGTTCGTGGGTGAATTTGGTCTTCGAGCAGCCAATCACAGAAAAGCCCGCGGGCAGCATGTGCTGGCGAGCCAGGTTATAAAGCGCCGGCACCAGCTTGCGCGCCGTAAGATCGCCCGAAGCGCCAAAGATCACCATGGCGCAGGGTTCCGGTGTGCGGTGCATCCGGATGCCTTCCCGCAAGGGGTTGGGTTGAAGGGCGACGTCAGTCATGTGGATTCCCCGGATTAAAGGAAAGTTTAGCTTTGGACTGCTGCCTGCGACGATGCCGGCTTGCCCACGCGTTTGACGGCGCCCGCCACCAAAATGGACAAAGCAGCCAGCCCTTCGGCGACGTTGGTGGCCAGGTGAATTCGAATCACGCGCCGGTTCTTGCTCTGCAAGGATTGCAAATCGCCGAGCGCCTGGGCGCGCTTCAACACCGAGAAGGAATAAGGCTCGCCGGGAATGGGCACGTCTTCCGCGTCATCAGCCGTGATTTGAATGAACAAACCGTGATTGGGTCCGCCCTTGTGCAACTGCCCGGTGGAGTGGAGGAACCGCGGCCCGTAGCCCAGCGTGGTGGCCACGGCCAGGCCGTCGCGAAGAGACTTGCGAATGGCCTTTAAGGCATCATCGTGTTCGGTGGTCGGTTCCAGATAGGCCATGAGGGCGACATAATCTTCATTCAATTTCCGCTGGCTCAGGAAAGCGGTGAGAAAGGCCTCCGCCGTGCCGTCGGCGGCCGGCGTCTCGCCATAGAAGTGAATGGCGCCGGAGGTGACTTGCGCCGACTCTTCCGGCAGCCTGCCCTCGGATTTAAACTGGCCCAGCAAGCGGTTGGTGTTATCTTTGCTTTCCTGAACGTTGGGTTGATCGAAGGCGTCAATGCCGAGCAGCGACCCCGCGGTGGCCGTGGCAATTTCCCAGCGTAGAAATTCCTCTCCCAATTCCAATTTATCTTTAAGCTCGATCCTGACCACCGGATGGCCCGCCTGACCGAGTGCCCTGAGTTTTTGATCGATGGACGGATTCGATTCGGAGCGTAATTGCAGGCGAACGAACAATCGGTCGTTCCCGTACACCGACGGATCGCCGAGATCTTCGCCGGCCACCGGTATCACGCCCTTCCCCTCTTTACCCGTGCTTTCGGCGATCAATTGCTCCAGCCAATCGCCGATGGTCTGGATTCCGGGCGACGCCACAAAGGTCAGCTTGTCGCGGCCTTCAAGCGCGGCCTCGGCCATAATGACGCCCAGGGAAACTCCCGGACTTTCTTCCGCGCCCACGGCCGCACCCGAGTCCCTGGCGGCCTGCTCGGCGCGAAGAAGAAGTCCGCGAACGTCCACACCTTCGAGAGCGGCGGGAACGAGGCCGAAATTCGAAAGGGCGGAATACCGTCCGCCAATGTCGGGTTGTCCCGCAAAGATGTGGCGGAATTTGCGCTCTTGCGCCAGCTTTTCGAGCGAAGTCCCCGGGTCGGTGATGGCGACAAAATTTTCCGCAGCGGCGTCTCCCTTGACGGCGCGCACGCGGTCAAAAAAGTACTTGAAGAAACTCAGAGGCTCAACCGTTCCTCCCGATTTGCTGGAGACCATAAAAAGCGTGTGGGCCAGGTCCAACGATTCTTCGACGCGCAGAATCCGCGACGGCACGGTGGAATCGAGGATTTGCAATTGAAGATAGCCAGGCGCCGTCCCGAAAGTGGCGCGGCAAACATCCGGGCAAAGACTGCTGCCCCCCATGCCCAGAACCACGGCGTGCTTGAAACCAGCCTGCCGCACGCCATCAACGAAGCTGACCAGGCCGTCGATGTGCTCCAGCATCACGCCGGAAACCTTCATCCAGCCCAGCGCGTTTTGGATGATCTTCTGGTGCTCGGGCTCCGCCTTCCACAACGACGCGTCATGCTCCCAGAGCCGCTGGGGGAATTTTTCCTCGTCAAGCCTGTCCAGCGTGGGTATGATCCCGGAAGGGAGCGAGCCAAAAACGGAAGTGGTCATGTCCTCTGAACCTCCAATACGTGCTTTCTTTTCTCTTCCACCACGCTGAGCAGCTTGGCAAAATCGTTGGAGAAGGACTTCACTCCATCGTCTTCCAATTTTTGGGTTGCGGAGCGCAGGTCAATCCCCACCTGGCCCAGTTCGGCCAATTCGCGGCGGGCGCCTTCAAAATCTTCTTCGAGAGTCAAGCGCACCTGCCCGTGGTCGCGGAAAGCCACGATGGTGGCAGGCGGCATGGTGTTCACCGTGTCAGGACCGATCAGGGTTTCGATGTAAATCACGTCGCGGTACTTGGGATTCTTGGTGCTGGTCGATGCCCAAAGCACGCGCTGCACTCTGGCGCCCTGGGCGGCGAGCGCCTTGAATTGGGCGCCGCCAAAAATCTCTTTGAATTTTCGGTAGGCCACTTTGGCGTTGGCGATCGCGGTCTTGCCTTTCAAGCTCTCCAGCTTCGCCTTATCGGATGGCGAGGATGCGGCGGCAATTTTCACGTCCAATTGTTGATCGATGAGCGTGTCGATCCGGCTCACGAAAAAGCTGGCCACGGAAGCGAGCCTGTTCACCGGCTTGCCTTCTTTCACTCGTTTCTCCAGCGCGGCAACATACCGGTGCGACACTTGCTCATACATCTCCACTGCAAAAAGCAACGTGATGTTAATGTTCAACCCTTCCGAAAGCGTCTGCTCGATGGCGGGCAGGCCTTCTTTCGTTCCCGGAATTTTGACCATCACGTTGGGGCGGTTCACCGCGCTCCACAACCGGCGCGCCTCGACAATGGTTCCCGCCGTGTCGTGGGCGAGGGTGGGCGATACCTCGATGCTCACAAAGCCGTCGCGGCCTTCGGTGGCATCATAGGTGGGCCGAAACAGGTCGCAGGCGCGCTGGATATCCTCAACGGCGAGCGCCTCGAATATCTCGCCGCCACTCTTGCCGCTCTGCCCAAGCTGCAAAATCGCCTCATCATAGTCTTTGCTGCCCTCAATCGCCTTTTCAAAAATAGTGGGATTGGAAGTCGTGCCGGACAGCCCGTCTTCGTCGATCAATTTCTTCAGGGCCCCGGAGATCAGATCTCCGCGCCGGATGTTGTCCTGCCAGACGCTTTGGCCGACCGCATTAAGTTCCCGCAAAGGGTTCTTTGACATGAATAACCTCCCTTATTTAAATGCTGAATTATGAATTATGAATGATGATTTGCATATCATTCATCTGATTCGCTGCACTCCAACCCCGTCTTCTTCATAATTCATAATTATTTTTTAAGCAGTTCATGCGCCCGCTTCACCACATTCGCAGGCGTAAATCCAAGTTTTTCCGCAATCACTTTGTAAGGCGCTGAAGCGCCGTAGCGGTTCACGCCGATGATGCCGCCTTGCAATCCCACATAACGCTCCCAACCAAAGGGGGCGGCGGCTTCAATCGCCAACCGCGCTGTGACCGCGGGCGGCAGCACTTCGTCCCGGTAAGATTCCGGCTGTCTTTCGAAGAGCTCCCAACTGGGCATGCTCACCACGCGGACAGCGATGCCTTCGGCCTCCAATTTTTCCGAACTCTCGACGGCCAATGCCACTTCCGATCCGGTGGCAATCAGAATAATTTCAGGCGTCTTGCCCTTCGCATCGGCCAGGATATATGCGCCGCGCGCCACTCCCTCCGCCGAGCCGTATTTCGTCCGGTCGAAAATAGGAAGATTCTGGCGGGTGAGGGCCAAAACCACCGGGCCGCCGCGATGCTCAATGGCCACGCGCCAGGCCACTGCGGTCTCGTTGGCGTCCGCGGGCCGAATCAGGCAGACATTGTGAATGGCGCGCAGCGATGGAATTTGTTCAACGGGTTCGTGGGTGGGCCCGTCTTCGCCAACGAAAATGCTGTCGTGCGTGAATACGAAGATGGAGTGCACTTCCATCAACGCCGCCAGGCGAATGGTGGGCCGGCAATAATCGGAAAAAATCAGGAACGTGGATCCGTAAGGAATCAGTCCGCTCACCGCCATGCCGTTCAGGATGCTTCCCATGGCGTGCTCGCGAATTCCAAAGTGAAAATTCTTGGCCCCGTAATTGGCCTTGCTGAAGTCTCCCAAACCTTTCACATAGGTCTTGGTGGATGGTGAAAGGTCAGCCGACCCGCCGAGAAAGGTAGGCAGCAAAGGAGCGACCGCCTGCAACACTTTTTCCGAAGCGTTGCGCGTGGCAATGGGCTTGTCCGTGGCCGCGAAAACAGGAATCTTGGATTGCCAGCCCTCGGGCAATTCGCCGCTCTCAAAACGGTTCCATTCCTTCGCGAGATCAGGAAACGCTTCCTGCCAGTCGGCGAATTTCTCGTTCCACTCGCTTTCCGCCGCCGCGCCTTTGCTGATGGCGTGGCGGAAGTGCGCCAGCGCGCTATCAGGAATCAGGAAAGCCGGCTCGACGGGCCAGCCCAAATTCTGCTTGGTGAGTTTTACTTCTTCTTCACCGAGCGGCTCGCCGTGCGCTTCCTTGGTATCGTGCTTATTGGGACTGCCAAAGGCAATATGGGTGCGGCAAATAATCAGTGACGGCCGCGACGTTTCCGCCTGCGCCGCGCGCAACGCCTTATCCACTGCGTCCAAATCATTGCCGTCGGGTAGATTCTGGACGAACCAACCATAAGCCTCAAAACGCTTGCCCACGTCTTCGGAGGCGAAAGCGATCTCGGTGGGACCTTCAATGGTGATGTGGTTGTTGTCGTAGAAAAAAATCAGGTTATTGAGCCCCAAAAAACCCGCCAGCGAACTTGCTTCGGCGGAGACGCCTTCCATCAAGTCGCCGTCGCTGCAAATTCCGTAAATCTTATAATTAATGATCTCGTGCCCGGGCCGGTTGAAAAGCGTGGCCAGATATTTTTCCGCAATCGCCATGCCCACCGAATTGCTGATGCCCTGCCCGAGGGGCCCAGTGGAAGTTTCCACACCCACGGTCAGCCCATATTCCGGATGCCCCGGGGTCAGGCTGCCCCACTGCCGGAATTGTTTGAGCTGGTCGAGCGGCAAATCAAAGCCGGTCAGGTGCAGAAGACTATAGAGCAACATGCAGCCGTGCCCGGCGGAAAGAACGAAGCGGTCGCGGTTGGGCCATTTGGGATTGTGGGGATTGAATTTCAGGAAGCGGGTCCAGAGCACATAGGCCATGGCCGCATCGCCCATGGGCAATCCCGGATGGCCGGAATTCGCTTTCTGGACGGCATCCACAGAAAGCATGCGAATGGTGTTGATGCAAAGCTGGTCGAGTTCAGCCTGATTGAGAGGCGCTTTTTGCGCCGGGGTCGCGGATTCTCCAGCCACGGGGTGTGTCCTCCCTCGGAAAATTCGATGCCGCCACAAGTTTTAGGATACAGGCCGCATTATATATCTTTGTTGGTAAAACGGGCAAAGAGATTGGTGGTGTCCAGATTCACGTCGCTGGGAGCGCGGGCGTCTCGCCCGCTCTTCCCTTTTTAGATTGCGGGCGAGACACACGCGCTCCCGGGGAAAGTAGGACACTACTTAGAGATTAGCTTGCGCAAAACTGCCGGGATTCTGGTATCCTGCGCAATTCAAATCAGGAGAACGATTACTTTATCAGGGGACAAAACCATGAGCAAACAACATCTCGGAATCGTCGGCCTGGGCGTGATGGGCAAGAACCTGGGCTTCAATGCAGTCAGCAAGGGTTTTTCGGTGTCGGGCTTTGACCTGGACAAAAAGAAGACCGCGGACATCGCGGCGCAGGCGGCGGGCAGACCGTTTGTGGTCACCAACTCGCTCGCCGAATTTGCGGACTCCCTGGAAAAGCCGCGCCGCATCTGGATGATGGTGCCGGCGGGCAAACCCGTGGATGCCGTCCTGACCGACTTGAAGCCCGTCCTTCAAAGTGAGGACATCGTCATCGACGGCGGCAATTCCTATTTCAAAGATACGGAACGGCGCGCGAAAGATCTGGAAACCACCGGCCTGCGATTTTTCGGCATGGGCGTGAGCGGCGGCGAAGAAGGCGCGCTGCATGGACCCAGCCTGATGCCGGGCGGAAACGAACAGTCTTACAAGCATCTTGAGTCTGTGCTGACCAAAATGTCCGCCCAGACCAGCGACGGCGCCTGCTGCACTTACCTTGGACCGGGCGGGGCCGGGCACTATGTGAAGATGGTCCACAACGGCATTGAGTACGGCATCATGCAGACCATTTGCGAAGCCTATGACGTTTTCAAGAATGTGGCCGGGCTCACTTCGCCGGAAATCCGCGACGTCTTTAGCGATTGGAATAGCGGCGACCTGAATTCTTTCCTCATCGAGATCAGCATTGTGGTGCTGGGTAAGATCGATCCTGAAACCAAAAAGCCGTTGGTCGATTTGGTCCTCGACACCGCCGAGCAAAAAGGCACGGGAAAATGGACGGCACAGGACGCTATGGACCTGGGCGTGGCAATTCCCACCCTCAATGCCTCGGTGATCGCCCGAATACTCTCCGGTGCCCGCGAAGACCGTCAGGCGGCCTCGCAGATCCTGAAGGGACCGGGGCAGACATTTGCCGGCGACAAGAAGGAATTCATCGCGCTGATGCGCGCCGCCTATGCCCTGACCGTGGTTGGTTGCTACGCGCAAGGTTTCGAACAATTACGCGTGGCCTCGCAGGAATATAAATATAATTTAAAGTTCGACGAAGTGGCGCGCATCTGGAAAGGTGGTTGTATCATTCGCGCTAAATTGCTGGACCCCATCCGCGCCGCCTTCCAGGCCAAACCCGGCCTCAAGAACCTGATGCTGGACGATTATTTCAGCAAGCTCATCAACCAAACCTCCAGCAGCCTGCGCGAAGTTGTGCGCACCGCCACCGCCATGGGCACGCCCATCCCCGCCATCAGCAATACGCTGACTTATATCGACGGCTACCGCCAAAAGCGCCTGCCCGCCAACCTGCTCCAGGCACAGCGCGATTACTTTGGCGCCCACACCTACCGCCGCATCGATAAGGAAGGCGTGTTTCACACGGAGTGGGATAAGTAATGGATATCAGAGGGTGGCCGCGTTGAAAGTCTTAGTGAGCTTGGCATTTATTGCGGGCAACAAGCGAGTCGCCCGCCTGCAATCGTGAAACATTGATTTTACACTGTGGTCATGACGCTCGAAGCCATAAAACAAGCTATCGTCGAGCTTCCTGAACGGGAAAAGACAACTCTCGTCGCTTGGCTCAAAGAGCAGGATGCCCTCGCCTGGGACAAGGAAATTGAGGAAGATTTTTCCGAGGGTGGCGCCGGCATGGCCTTGCTTGAAAAATGGGACGCTGAAATCAGGGCCGGAAAGTCAGAGCATCTGGACGAATTTCTAGCCCACCGCGAACCCGCACGCAAACCCAAGTGAGCCCTCTACGATCTTTCCTGACTCCTGGCTTCAGAAAGCTTTACGCTGGCCTGCCCGATGAAGTCCAGAAGTTAGCGGACGAAAAATATCAGATCTTTAAGCGAGACCCCTTCTATCCCTCACTTGAATTCCAACCCAAAGGAAAAGTTTGGACCGTTGCCATTGGACGTTCTTATCGTGCCATCGCCAGGCGCTTTGAGAATGACCTTTACTGAGTTTGGATTGGTTCGCACGAGGACTACAACGAAGTTCTGGTAGTGGCCCTGTGTGGAATTATTTCGACTTAGGCTCCGCCCTCGTGGCTGCGCCACCGCTCTGCTCACTGTATGAATCAATAATCTCAAAGCACGCCTCGAAAATGTCATCGCGGAATCTCCCGCTGACTGCCTCTAATTTCTTGTCGGCTTCTCGCAAGGCCTCGCGATCCCACTCGAGCCGTTCGGAACTAATAGGCAACGCGCTCAATGCCTGCAGATACTTATCGAACACTGGAAAGGGCAGCTCTTGGTGCGGACGCAACCAAAAGAGAGCCCGCTGAACACGGATGCAACCAACCGGCAGACCGACCTGATAAGTGACAATCGCTCGCGCTGCGCTCACGACCTTCTTTAAGTATGAAACTGATTTTGGTGGATTAGCCATAAGCAACCCATCAGTCCAAAGCCCTACTTGATCAAAATCAAGCTGAAAATCCCGCAATGTTTTCCAAACTCCGACCACCTTCTGCGTTCAAATTGTACCACTGCCAAGATTCTTGGCAGGCTGAAATGGTCGCGACCACCATGACGCGAACGCAAAAGCAATTCCTTTGCCCCTCAGCGCCTTCGCAAGCGAATGTTTAAATCGTTGAGGTTTTGTATGGTTTTGGTTACGGTTTGAAAGGATTGACAAGGTCAACGCCGAGCTGCCTAAAATCGCGTTCATTACGGCTGGCTACTTTGAGCGAATGCACGCGGGCGGTGGCGGCAATCATCACGTCTTCCAGCAGATGTTCGGGCCTCCCTTGCATCATGCGGGCCCATTCGCGAAAACAACGGCTATCCATGGGAAGGACAACGTAGGATTCCTCCATCTGGTCCACCCACTTTTCGATTTCAAGCGCCTTGGCAGCGTCCTGGGTGCACGTTCGTTCAATCCCGGTCTGGAACTCTCCTAACGTTACTGCCGAAAGATACAACTGGTCATCGCGCAAGCTGCGGATCCACGCGACAACGCCGCCATGGGGCTTGGGTTTCCGCAACTCAGAGACCACATTCGTGTCCAGCAGATACTTGGTCATTTGAACTCCACCGCCGGGCGGCGCTTGTGGTTGCGCCGCCGAGTCACGAGATTCTCAAAACGGGGGCCGGGGCCCAGAAGAAATTCCTTGAGGCTCGGGCGCGCGGCCTGCGCCAGATGACGCCATTCCGCGATGGGGACAAGAACGGCCTCTTCCACGCCGCGCCGGGTTACAATTTGCGGGCCTTTCTTGATCGTCGTGTCTAGCAACTCGCTGAAGCGTGCCTTCGCATCTTGGACTGGCCATGAACTCATGGGGATACCTTCCTTTCAAGTTTCTTATTTTACACACTAGTTAGGTGACTAGTCAATTGTTCTCGCCCATCAACCCGCACGTGAGGAAAACAATCCGGCAACCCAAACTCCAACGTTACGAATTAATTTGGTATAGTCTTGAGCGCATTCATTGCATATCCAAGGGAGAACATCATGAAAGCAGTAACATCAGTCGCGTTTTTGTTCGCAGCAGGAATTATTCTTGGACAGGCCAATCTTTCTGCGGCGGCAAATCCTCGCGCTTTGGCGCCGCAGCAAGAAGCGCCCAAGCGGATTCGACTCGGCGGGCAAGTCGCGCAAGCGAAACTCATCAAAAAAGTTAATCCTGTATACCCTCCCGAGGCCAAGAGCAACCACATTCAGGGGAGCGTGCGCCTGCAAGCGATCATCGGCAAAGACGGCTCGGTAGTGGAGCTGAAGGCCATGTCAGGGCACCCCTCGCTGGTCAAATCGGCGGTCGATGCCGTGGGCCAATGGAAGTATCAGCCCACGCTCCTCAATGGCGATCCGGTTGAAGTGGTGACCGAGGTCGATGTTAATTACACCCTCGCCGATTCACCCCAAGGCAAGCATCCCATCACCTTTGACGACCTGATGGCAGTGAAACGAATTTCCGACCCGCAGGTTTCGCCCGACGGCCGCTCCGTGGCCTATGTGGAGACCGATGTGGATGTTGATTCAAACAAGAAAATCGGGAATATCTGGATTGTTCCCACGGCCGGCGGTGAGCCGCGCCGCCTGACCATGGGTTCCGACTCAAGTTCCCGCCCGCGCTGGTCTCCTGACGGCAAGGAAATTGCTTTCATCTACAATCACAACGGCGACCCGCAAATTTGGATCAATGCCTCCGAAGGATGGGATCCGAGGCAAATCACGAGCATCTCCACTGGCGCGGACGGCGTGACGTGGTCAAAGCGCGGCGACTGGCTGCTGTTTACTTCCCAGGTTTATCCCGACTGCTCCGACGATGCCTGCAACAAACAAAGATCGGATGAAGCGGCGAAGAGCAAGGTGAAAGCGCGTATTATCGATGAACTTCTGTTTCGCCATTGGACCGATTGGCGCGAGGGAAAATACACCCACGTTTTTGCCGTCTCCTCAAAAGGCGGCACGCCGCGAGACTTGACTCCCGGCCCCTTTGACTCGCCCACTTTCTTTCTCGGCGCGCCCGATGGTTACGACATCTCTCCCGACGGCGCCGAAGTTTGCTACACCTCCAACCGCACTGGGCACCCCGCGTGGACCACCAACAATGACCTCTACATCGTGCCAACCTCAGGCGGCGAGGCAAAAAACATTACGGCGGCCAATCCCGGCTCGGACGCCTCGCCGCAGTATTCGCCCGACGGCCGCTACATCGCTTACACCTCGCAAGCGCGCGATGGTTACGAGTCCGACCTCTTTCGGCTGCGCGTTTACGACCGGCAGACTGGAAAGATTTCCGACCTGACTACCGGCTTCGATCAATGGGTGAATAGTTTTGCCTGGGCAGCCGACAGCGACACGATTTTCTTCAACGCGCCTGTGGCCGGGCACGCGCCGGAATTCAAGACCTCGGTGAGCCACCCCAAAGTGGAAAGAGTCTTGGAGGGCGAGAACGAGGAACTCCAGGTCATGTCGGGGGGCAACGCACTGGTGGTCACGCGCAGCAGCAGCAATCAGCCGCAGGAAATTTTTCGCGTCCTGATTCCCGGCGGCGTCCCCATGCAGTTGACGCATGAGAATGACGCGCTCCTCGGCACGCTGGAAATGAATCCGGCGGAATCTCTGACCACCAAAGGGGCCTTGGGCGACAATATCGAAAGTTTTCTGGTGAAGCCGCCCGGGTTCAATCCCAACCGGAAATATCCCGCCATTTGCCTGATCCACGGCGGTCCGCAGGGCGATTGGAACGACGGCTGGGGCTACCGCTGGAACGCCCAGATGTTCGCCGCCCACGGCTACGTGGTGATGATGACCAACTTCCACGGCTCGACCGGCTACGGCCAAAAATTCCTGGAGGAGATTTCCGGCGATTGGGGCGGCGCGCCCTATCGGGATTTGATGGCGGCCACTGACCAATTGGAGTCCCTGCCCTACGTGGACAAAACCCGCATCGGCGCGGCGGGCGCGAGCTACGGCGGGTACATGATCAATTGGATTGCCGGGCACACCCGCCGCTTCAAGGCGTTGGTCTCCCACGACGGTGTTTACGACCTGCGCTCCATGTACGGCGAGACGGAAGAAATCTGGTTTGGCGATTGGGAGTACAAAGGGCCGCCTTGGGAAAAGCCCGAGCTCTATGAAAAATTTTCCCCATCATATTTCGTGCAGAATATTCAAACGCCCATGCTGGTGGTAGAAGGCGAGCTCGACTTCCGCGTTCCCACCGGCCAGGCGTTCCAACTCTTCACCGCGCTTCAGCACCGCGGCATCCCGTCAAAAATGCTCTATTTCCCCGATGAGGGCCATTGGGTGATGAAGCCGCAAAACAGCGGGCTTTGGTACAAAACGGTGCTCGGTTGGCTCGATCAGTATTTGAAACCGTGATTGCAATTACTTCTCATCACTGGCGCCAGGTGTCAAATGGAGTTCGAGTTTCACGGCCCGATCATCGAGATCGAAGTAATCGCGATGGGATGAGGGATTCGTGAGCTGCCTCGCCTAAAAAGATACTACGGCCCAGGACGATGGAGATAGCTCAAGGGAATTGCAAAAGTTTGTTTATCCGATGATACGATATGTTGGGCGGAGGTTCATTGGTATGAGGCACACGGCATCGGCAAAAAAGAATTTAAGATTGCGAAGCTTATCCAATAGGCCGGCCAAACTTCGGAGGGCTCATCTTACTCTGGTAGTTTGCGTTTCTAACAAAGGTTACCCGGCATCGCTAGAGCGGCGAAAAATCTATGAAGCGATTTCTGACTCCGACGCGGGGCAACACCACCTCCTGAGAATCATTGACGAATCCGGCGAAAGTTATCTATATCCCGAGAAGTTCTTCATTCCTGTCAAACTTCCAGACGCTACCCTAAAGGCCCTCACAGCGAATCACTGAGAATGAAGGGTCCACCGCTTCCCACCGCTATTCCCTCTTCAGTGTCCTCTTGATATGCTCCGACTCAGCAAAAGTGTTAGCAACCCGAAGGCGACGCACGACGAAGATTGCCATTGCTTGCGGAACGCGCGATGATTCTCTCCGGGAGGAATTTTGAAATGGGCGGATTCAAGCTGCTAAGGATTTGGGCCGCGGCGGCCCTGCTATTCCCGGCCATTTTATGCGGCGCGGACAAGAACATCGACACGGCGAAAAGCGTGATTACCATTCATGTGGGCAAGACCGGATTATTTTCCGGCGCCGGGCACGAACATTGGGTTGATGCGCCCATCGCATACGGAATGCTCCGCGAAGGCGTCGGGGCAAAAATCGAGTTCGCCGTGGATGCGCGCACACTAAGAATTCGGCCGGATCAAGAAAATGAGGGAGATCAGGCCAAGGTGCAGGAAACCATGGAACGCGATGTGCTCGAGACCGGGAAGTACCCGCAGATTCTATTTCATTCAACCCAAGTGACCGCAAACGGAAGAAGATCATGGAGTGTGACCGGCACCCTGGAGCTTCACGGAGTGAGCAAAACCGTGGCGGCGGAAGTTTGGCGCGAAGGGGAGATTTATACGGGAAGCACGCGCATCAGGCAGAAGGATTTTGGCATTAAGCCGGTAAGCGCCGGCGGCGGATTGGTTAAGGTGAAGGACGAACTGAATATCAGCTTTAAGGTTTACGCGAAATGAAGAATCTCGGGATCTCGGCACACTACCACGACAAGGGTAGGCAGCCGCAGCTGACACTACAGGCTCGAGAAAACCTCGCGGCAAGCAAACCACGGACTGTGGCTCCACGCTCAATATGAATTGGCGGCCGAATCAACGCGCGTCCGCCCGTCACTTGTAATTAATGATGGTCATGATCCCTGTCGCGGTCGTGGTCACGTCCGTAATCCCTTTCCCTGCGGCGGTCCCAATGGTGGTCATGTTCCACCCGGCCCCGATCTCCGTCCCAGTAGCCGGCAAAATACTGCTCTCCATCGTGACGCGGCGCAACCCAGCGGTACCCCGCGTAGGGAGGCCGGGTCCAATAGCCTTCATGCCACCGGTAGTGCCTTCCCACCGGATACCAATATCCATCAATCCATACAAAATCCGGGCCCGGACTTGCCGGCCGGACGCGAATCACGCGGGGCGCGGGCGGCGCGCCGATTCTGACTCCAATGGAAACCTGGCCTGCGAATGCCGCTCCACCGGCCAGCACGAGCACAGCAAACACCGTTGTCCTGATCAGATTCCTCATTTTAATTAGCCTCCTTATTCGGCCATTCTAAGTATAACCCAACCTCAAAGTTTGCCGCAGGGGGAAGCTTCATTCATTGGGCTGTTTCTGAATTGAGCTGCCAACCGCACTCGGCGTTTTTCTTGTCTTGTCCTAATCCCCAGTCCCCAGTCCCCATCTGCTAGCCCCCCAGCCCCTTCCCCAGTTGTGTTACACTCCAACCCAAGGAGGGCCTATGAAAATCTCGCGACGACATTTCCTGGGAACAACAGCTCTCGGCAGCCTGGCGGCGCGCTCGTTGATGGCGGCGCCTGGCCACGCACCGTCAGTTGCTGAGCCTGCCGGCAAAACGGCCATACCCACGCGCGTGCTGGGCAAGACGGGCGCGCGCGTCTCGATTCTGGCCATGGGGGCGGGAAGCCGTTTCCTAATGTACAAAGAAGATGACCAGGCGATTGAGGCGATGCAAAAGGCGCTCGACCTGGGGATCACCTACATCGACACCTCGGATGATTACGGCAAGGATTATTTGAGCGAGCGCCGCGTCGGCCAGGCGATCAAAGGCCGGCGGGAAGGAATTTTCCTGGCCACCAAACTCAGCAACCGCGACGGCAGCCAGTCCCGCCGCATCGTGGAAGAAAGTCTCAAGGCGCTGCAACTCGACCACGTGGATTTGCTTCACATTCATTCACTCACCACGGAGGACGACTTGGCGCGTATTGAGGCGAAGGGCGGCGTGCTGGAGCAAGTAATGAAGATGCGCGACGATAAATTGACGCGCTTTATCGGCATCACCAGCCACACCGATCCCACCGTGCTTCAGACTGCCCTCGAGCGCCACGACTTTGATTGCACGCAAATGGCGCTGAACGGCGCCATGGTGGGCATGAAGAGTGGGCAAGGCGGCATGGTTCCCAATGAGGCCATGAAAACCAGCTTCCAAACCCTGGCGCTGCCCGTGGCCAATCGCAAGAAGATGGGCGTCCTCGCCATGAAGGTTTTCGCCCAGGAAGCTCTGAACGGCCAGGCTCCGACGGACAAGATTCTCTACTACGCCATGTCCCTGCCCATCACCGCCGCTGTGGTGGGCATGCCCAAGGTCGAACACATCGAGGAAAACGTTCGCCTGGCCAAGGCGTTCCAGCCGTTGCCGCCTGATGAGATGAAACGAATGTCGGATTCGCTCTCGCAAAAAAACAAGCAAGCTCTGGATATTTTCTTCAGCACCCACGTGGATGCGTAAAAGGCGTGATGCGCGCTGCCGGATATGGTCGCCAGGCCGTCGAAGTGCTTTAACAGATAGGGAGTGATATGATTAACCTTGGATGAGCTTGGCATTTGAGGTGGAATGTAGCCGATTTTATGCAGCGAATCACGATTAACCCGGAGCAGTGTGACGGCCGGCCGTGCATTCGAGGTATGCGTATTCGAGTGGCTGACGTGCTTGATCTACTGGCGGCCGGCATGGACGCCTCGCAAATCTTGGAGGAATTGCCGGACCTCGAAGTGGATGATATCAAGGCCGCAATTGCTTACGCTGCCCGGCGTCTCAATCACCCTTTGCTAATTGCATGAACATCCGGCTGGATGCACCCCTCGCTCCGGCTGTGGCTCAGTGGATCGCAAGACAGTTTGGAGTTACGGCGACAGCCCTGCGCGACCTCAACCTTCGCGACTCAACTGACCGTGAGGTCTTTCTTGCCGCCAGGGCCGTACGCGCCGTGGTCATGACCAAGGATGAAGATTTTGTACGCCTGCTTGAAGAATTAGGTCCCCCACCACAAATAAACTGGCTTACATGCGGAAATACTTCAAACGCCAGGCTCAAAGAATTATTTTCTGCGTCGGCCGCCAAGACTTTTGAGCTTATTGAAGGTGGTGAGTCTCTGATAGAAATCGGCGGATGATTGTCGGCTAAGATTAATCGTCCCCGGCCGCAAAGCGGACCGGGAAGATATAAAGCAAAGTTTGACATTTTCAAACTCTATTAATCGCGACTTCGAAACATCCGAATGGCCGCAAAGTGTCTGGGAAACGGACCACTGCGTCAACAGATTGTATCTTCTGGATATGCGCTAGCGTATAATCGAGGGTGATTAGGGCTGAATTCCAATAGGGAGAGGTGATATATGCGATTCAGGTCATATCTATTTTTGTTGGGTTTTCTTCTCGTGGCTTGGCCGGGTCTTGAATCAAAAGCGAAGGCTATGGCGCAAGAAGTCAAAAAAGGCGCTGATGCCGTCGAGGACGGTACCACCCACGCTGCCAAAGCCACAGGCAAGGCGGTAAAAAAAGGAGCGAAAAAAACGGGTGACGCTGTGGAGGACACCGGTGAAGCCACCGGCCACGCGGTGAAAAAGGGAGCTGTGAAAACAGCGCACGGAACCGAGAAGGGCGCGAAAGTGGCCGGTGAGAAAACCGAAGACGCCGGTGAAGCGACAGGCCATGCCGTGAAGAAGGCAGCGAAGAAATCGGGCGATGCTGCCGAAGACACCGGGGAAGCAACCGGCCATGCGGTAAAGAAAGGCGCGAAAAAAACCAAAACCGAAGTTAAGAAAGCAACTTCAGATCAATAATTCCGTGAGTGGGGTCCCCAAGGCAGATCTTGGGGCCCCCTAAATCTCCCTCATCATAAAGAGCAAGTCATCGCGAGCCTGGAATTTGCCCAGGTTAAGCCTCAGCTCAGACAGGTGTTCGGAGAGTAGCCCAACACAACAGTTTTGAGCCGGCAGCCGCAGTCACGCCCCTGCCGGACGACGGCCAATACTGCAAATTTGAAACCCGGGTGGAGTGTTGCAATCGGAGGTTGTGAGGTGTAGATTGCCCGCAGCCGGGAAACCAAAACGGAAATTCCGGCTGAAACCCCAGGACTAAGCGGAAGGAGGATCAACGATGAAGAAAGCACTTTTGTCTGGATTGCTGATGTCATTGCTGACGCCCGTTCTGGCGATGGCGCAAAGCGCCTTCGACGGTACGTGGAAGATTGATCTCAACAAGGCTCAACTCTCGAAGAAGCCTGACGTCCTCCTGTTGCAGGACGGCATGTATCACTGCAAAACCTGTGTTCCGCCGATTGACGTCAAGGCGGATGGCCAAGATCAGAAGGTCACCGGGCATCCCTACTTCGACAGCGTTGCTATCAAGGTTGTGGATGATCGGACCGTTGAGGAAACCGACAAGAAAGGCGGGAAGACCGTCACAACATCAAAAATAACGGTCTCGCCCGACGGCAAGACGGACAGCTTCGAGTTTACCGACAGCAGCGCCACCAACGCCGATCCGGTCACCGGCAAGGGAGCATCGACGCGAGTCGCGAAGGGACCGGCGGGAGCCCATGCGATTTCGGGCTCCTGGCGAACCACGAAGTTCGAGAACATTTCGGAGAACGGGCTTTCCTTCACTTACAAAGTGGAAGGCGATAGCTTGAATATGAGCACTAAGACCGGGCAATCCTACACGGCGAAATTTGATGGAACCGAGGCGCCCTACAAAGGTGATCCAGGCACTACCAGCGTCTCCGTAAAACGCCTGGGCAAGAACACCATTGAGGAAACCGATAAACGCGACGGCAAGGTGATCGCCATCGCGCACATGACGGTGGCTCCTACCGGCAAGACCATGACCGTGGCCGTCAATGACAAGCTGCATGGAACCACCAGCCAGTTTGTGTTGGAAAAACAGTAGACCACTTTTGTATCCGCAGAACTCTCGTGAGGGAGGAAGCCTCGGCGCAATACTTGTGCTGCGGGTTCTTACTTTTGTAGACAAATGATGATCTCACTGGAGTAGCCGCTGGCCCGCGCCCCCTTTGTGGGAGAGAGCTACCCAGACTGGCGGGAATGGTTGAAGGGGCGGCGTGGCAATTGAAACTTTGCCCGGCCCGCCGCCGTCACTGCGCGACGGCGGGCGAAGCTGGGGACCGCGTCTCCAGATACGTCGAGGCGAGTCCCCAAACGTAGACCGCGGCCAGAACTGCAAGGCAAAACATGGCGAGATGGTTGTAGCGATCGACCATCGTCAAAACGGGCCATCCGTACATATCGGTCAGCAGGCTCGGGTCGGACAAGTTCACTCCTTCCAATTCCCCGAACGGAATTTCGTCGAGCGGCCCTGACCACGTGCGGTACACATCCATAAACGTCAGCGCTCCAATTACCAGCAATGCCCAGCGCAATCCCCAATTCTTGTAAATGATGCTCTCCGGGCCAACATAAAACATCGCCATCAGGATGGTGGCCAGCACCAGGGCGCCGCCATCCCCGAAAAAGACGATCAAAGAGTCGGCATTGAAGCGCCACACGGTCAGGCAAAGCAGTTGCAACAAGAGCGCCACACCGGCGGCAAACACCAACCCCCACCGGCGCGCCATCCATGCCCGATATCCCCCAAAGCCGAGGGCTGCCGTTACCATCAGCACGACCACGAAGGATCGACTATCGCCGTGCATGGTGACCCAGAGCATCGGCACGGCCCAGCGGCCGGTAAGCCAGCAAGTGATGGCGTGTCCACTTTCGTGCAGCACCATGCTGAGCATGCGCACTGCAATGCGCATTCCTGTGCCTGCCAGGTAGCGCGCCACAAGCAATGCCAGCGGAAGCGCGAGTGCGCGGTATTTCAATTCCCTCTTGGGATCATAGGGTGGGCCTTCCTCCGTGAAGAGCGGCTCAATGGGGCGGATTGGTTGGGAGAACGGCGCGATGGGAACGGGCGCGTTCCCTTCCCTCCCAAGCGGTGCGCCGTCAGTGGGGCCCGGCTCGATAGGGCTGGATTCTATGGCGCCGGGTGGTTTCGCGGCCGCCTCCTGCGCCGCCAGATATCGGGCGAACACGATCCCGCACTTCAGACATTCCGTGGTCTGTAATTCGTGGTCGAATTGGCATTTGGGGCAGCGCATGCGTGCCGCATTCTAGCATGGATGCCGCTTCGGAGGTTGGAGGCTAAGGGGCAGTGTTCACCCTTATTGATTTAATGGAATTATGTATTACTAACATGGAGTATTGCATAAAAGGCATGAGGCCGAAAGTCTTGACTGCGTTTGCCGGCCGCAGAGCGGATAAACAAGACATTAGACGTAGGGCTAGGGTCGGTCGCCGCAGCGACACTCCGCTTTAGCGAGCTTGCCCTACCCTCTTGCGTTTCAGGCATCCACATGGGTACGGTCCGTCGGCTGACGGATACCCCTACCTGAAAGGCTGGGCCCACCTCAGTCGCAGCATGCCAAATCAGCCACCACTCCATTAGGGGCACGGTCCGCCGGCTGGCGGACACCGCTACCTCCCGCATTGCCACCAGACTGTGGTAGGATCATCACTGACTAGCGTGGAGGCAACATGGAATTGACGGCGGTTTATAAAAAAGTGCCCCAGGGCTATATCGCCTGGGTGGAAGACCTTCCCGGAGCCAACACCCAGGGCGAGACGCTGGAGGAGGCCCGCGAAAATCTTCAAGAGGCGATCCGTTTGGTTTTCGAGGCGAATCGCGAACTGGCCGAGCGAGAACTCGAAGATTCAGAGGTCATCAAGGAACCAGTGTCGCTAGGCACTCTGTGAAACGGCGGGATTTGATCCGTCATCTGGTAGAAAACGGCTGCCGGGAACTTCGCGAAGGCGCCAAACACTCCATGTTTGTCAACCCGGGCCAAAAGAAAGTTTCCGCCGTGCCCCGCCACAATGAAATAAACGAAATTCTGGCTCGGAAGATCTGCCGAGACTTGGAAATCCCCAAGCCCCGCTGAAAACCGCCCACCAGTGAAGAACTTATCGAGCCCATGAGCGCCCTGTGCGCCGCGGGAGACCAAACATCTCGCGTAACGACCATCACTTCTTCGCCGCCGGGTTGGCGGGAGGGGCGGTCTTTTTCTCTTCGGGCTTATTCTCTTCTTTTTGCTTCTCACTCCCGCTGGCCTTCGCCGGCGACGCGTGCGCTCCCCGCCGCAGGGGCCGGATGGGCTGCGAGTTTCGCGTGTAGGCGGCGCGCCCGCCTTGCCCGCGCATGGCGACGCTCAAGCGCTGTTGGCATTCCGCCATATTATTGGTGTAATCCGCCAGCACCTGGTCCTGAGATTGCATCAACGAACTGACATGGCGCCCGATGCTCTGCTGCAAATCGAAGAGTTGGTCCCAAACTTTGCTGAACTGGGCCGCGTATCCCGCCGTCTCGTGCTCTCCAACACTTTGCGCCACTCCGTTCAAGCGTGGCAGCACCTGATTGATGGTGGAGTAAGTCTGGAATCCAAGATAGAGGCTGTCCGTGCGTTGCTCAAATTGCCCCCGCCACTGTTCGAGCGCGGTCACCTGTTCGTGCAGAGTCTTAAGAGTTTGACGGAAGGACTCGAGCGTCGCGTCCGGTATTTTCCATCTTTCCGGACGGACGTCGGTTAGCAAGTCGTTGATGCGGTATTCGGCGAAACGCACTTTCTTCAGCAGGTCCTGCATTTCCGCCGGCGGTATTGACCCGGTCACATTACTTAGCGTGGCGGGTTGCGCCGGATTGGCCGGTGGAGCTTCGATTTTCTGGGTCGGAATATCCTGCGAAGGCGTGGCCTGCGGCGGATTTTGTCCCGCAGCGGGCGGTTGCGCTTCCGCAGCAGGCGGTTGCGCTTTCGCAGCGGGCGGTTCAGTCTGCCCCGTCTGCGCAGCGGCCTGGGCCCATGCGCACTGTGAGGATAATACTATGAATATCAACAAGAAACTGCCTCGGAACACCCTAGGAATGAGCGTCATAAAAACCTCCAACAATATTTTAAGAGGGAAGAATGGCAGGGTTTAGTTGGCTTCGTCCACAAATTTTTGCAGGGACGCGCGGGCGCCCTCATTCAAATCAGTAAACTGAATACCCATGCCCAGGCCTTGCATGGAGTAGACCACTCGCGCGTTGCAGGAAATGGCGGGAGTGCCAACCGCCAGGCTGAAGGCGACGAACACCGAGGAGTCGAGGGGGAGCGGAGTTTTGGTGGTCAGGAACAACCCGCCCACGCTTACGTCGCGCGTCACCAAAAGCTCATCGCGGTGCATGGCCTCGCATTTCACTTCGGTGATGAGCCTCGCCCGCCGCTGCCGACGTTTGTCAATATCCGGAGTAATTAACTCCCGGCCTTCCTCTGCCATGGAATGTGAACCTCGGATGGGACAATAACTAACTGGCGTTAAGCGCCTGAAGCTCCAGGGAGAACTTGAAGTAGGGGCGTGGATATCCGCGGCCCCATCGATTCACTTCCCAGCGCGCCTGCAGGAATTTGACCTCCGGCCGCTGCCCGAGATCGAGCGAGGCGGGAGTGATCCCTGCATAAAAGCGCTCCGGGAATTGGAACAAGTGCCTGGCGCCCCAATCTTTTCCGTCGGCGGAGCCCCACACCGACACCAGCAACGACTCCTGCTCAATCACTTCCGTGACGCGCAGGAGCATCAAGACGGGCTTGCCCGATTTTTCTCCCAGGTCAAACGCCGGGCCTTCGCCGGGCAATTCCACCGCAGCCTCGGGCCCCGCCAGATATTCCATATTTTGATTTGCCGCAACGCTTGAGGGCATGGTTAAAGTTCCAAAGGAAATCGCAACCGGATTAAAAGCGCCTCATACTAGCACAGCCGGTGCGCGAATCGAAAGTGGAACTTGCAGGCGAAAATTGGTTTCAATTAAATTCAGATCCCCTTAAAAAGGTCTGTCATTCCCGCGAAAGCGGGAATCCAGTCCACCTTGAGTTTAGTCCTTGGATTCCCGCCTTCGCGGGAATGACGGCGACTGAGATACGCCGGGGGCCGCGAAATGACTCCTCTAACTCGCGCGCGGCTAAAAGGCGAAAGAAATGAATCTACCCGCCTCTTGCCTTTCTGCGCACAGACCGAATAAACTTTCGCGGACGAGAATGCGCCAGGCGTGGCGGGATTTGGGAAAATACATTTGGAGCGAAACCTGCAAGCCGGAATAGCGATACCTTATCCAAGGAATTCGGTAACACCCTTCATGCGAGTATTTCTCAACCGTTCATTGACTGGAATCATTCTGATCGTCTGCTTTGGATTTGGGTCGGCCTCGGCAGTCGCGCCCAAAGATGTGCCGCTCGACGGCGTCTGGCAATTTATTCCTGACCCGCCGGCAACAATCAAGATCGCCGATCTTCCTTCCGGCCCCGCGGTTCGCCCCATTAATGTGCCCGGCTCGTGGCAATCGCAATTCAACGACCTCCGCGATTATGCCGGCGTGGCGTGGTATTGGCGCACGGCTACGCTCGCGCCCACACCGCCGGGCCAGGTCGCGCTGCTGCATTTTGGGGCGGTGGATTATCGCGCCGAGGTCTTCGTGAACGGCCAGAAAGCGGGTGCGCACGAAGGCGGCTACCTGCCCTTTGAGTTTGACGTCACCAACTTCATTCGTGCAGGCGAAAATCAAATCGCCGTGCGCGTGGCCGATCCGGGGGCCAAGCCGAACGAAGTAGTGGAGGGCATTGCCTACGCCGAAATTCCTCACGGCAAGCAGAATTGGTACGTCCAAACCAGCGGACTGTGGCAAAGCGTGGAGCTCGATTACCGGCCGCAATTTCACGGAGGAAACGTTCATATCACCGCCGGGGCGGATGGCCGATTCAAAATCCATATTCCCTGGGTCAATCCGTCTGACGCGGGCGGCATTGGTTTCAAGCTTGATGCAACTATCCTCGACCCTGCTTCAAAGCAAGTCTGGCAAGGTTCGCATGCGCTGACACCGGCTGAGCATTCCACCGACTTTTCTGGCCAACTCAATGGTCCCGCGCTTTGGTCCACTTCCAATCCCGCTCTCTACACCCTGGAAATCAAAACCAGTTTGGGCGAGGCGCAATCCGTTCGCTTTGGTTTTCGCACCTTCGAAACACGCGAGGGAAAATTTTATTTAAACGGCGCGCCGGTTTACGTTCGCGGCGCGCTCGACCAGGATTTTTATCCGGACACGGTTTACACTCCGCCCTCGCTCGACTATTTGCGCGACGAAATGCGCAAAGCCAAAGCGCTGGGCCTCAATCTGCTGCGCTGTCACATCAAGGTGCCCGACCCGCGATATCTCCAGGCGGCGGATGAAATCGGCGTGCTCATCTGGTACGAGATTCCCAACTGGGACAAACTCACACCGGACTCCGAGCGCCGCGCCATGGAAACTTTGCACGGCATGGTGGAGCGCGACTGGAATCATCCTTCGATCGTGATCGTCAGCATCATCAACGAAAGCTGGGGCGCGAATTTAAAGGAAGCGCCGCAGCGCGACTGGCTGAAAAAATCATACAATGCCGCGAAGGCAATCGTGCCTGGCTGGCTGGTGGAGGACAACAGTCCCTGCTGCGATAATTTTCACTTGCAATCCGACCTGGCGGATTTCCATCAATACGTCGCCATCCCCGACTATCCCGCCAATTTCGATCGCCTGATTTCCGACCAGGCCACGCGCCCCGGCTCGTTGTTCAGCCCTTATGGCGACGCTGTGCCGCGCGGCGACGAACCGCTGGTGCTCTCCGAATTCGGCAATTGGGGATTGCCGCGCCTGCACGATCCCCTGCCCTGGTGGTTCGCGCGCGATTTTGGCGGCCGGGAAATCACTATGCCCGCCGGGGTGGACAAACGCTTTCGGGATTATCAATACGGCACGCTCTTCCCGGATTTCAACGCCCTGGCGGACGCCACCGAGTGGCACGAATTTCAGTCGCTGAAATATGAAATCGGCAGCCTGCGCATGCATACGGAAATGCAGGGCTACGTGATCACGGAATTCACCGACGTCAACTGGGAGTCGAACGGCCTGCTCGATATGTGGCGCAACCCCAAGGTTTTCGGCGAAGAGTTGGCCAAAATTCAGCAGCCCAACCAGGTGATCGCGCGCGCTGACAAGCGCAACTTCACTTCCGGACAAAAAGCGCAGGCGGAGATTTATTTCTCCCACTATGGCGGCGAAGATTTGGCGGGCGCAACCGTGACGTGGCAAATCGAGGGCACGCAACTCAACAGCACCTTCGCGCTGCCGCCCGTCCCGGTAGCGTCAGCGGCCAAAGTGGGCGACGCGCAGTTTGTGGTCCCCTACGTCGGCAAGCCCACGGAAGCGCGGCTGAAGGTCCGCGTGGTTGCGGGCGGCAAAATAATCTCCGAGGATTCCACCGGACTACCTTTTTATTTTTTCCCGTCGCCCCACCCCGAAATTCCGCCCGCGGTGGGCTTCCACGATCCGGGTGGGCGGCTGCGGCGGCTGGTGGCGGAAATGCATGACCGCGGCTATCAAGAGCCGTCGGGCGCGGAAACTTATCCCGTGCTCATCGCCTCGATGTTTGACGAAGAGGTCAAAAAGAATCTGCGCGCCGGCGGCAGGGTAATCCTGATCGCCGGGGACAAACAGACCATCGCCCCTGGTCTTGAAGTATTGCCGCGCACCGCAGACAACCTGGACGGCAACTGGATTTCCAGTTTCCTCTGGATCCGCAAAGATCGCGATCCGTTCAAGCAGATCGGCTTCAGCACCATGGCCGGGTTTGAAACGATTTCGGTTACCCCCGCCACCGTCCTGAAAGGCGTGCCACCGGATAATTTTGACGACGTGCTGTCGGGAATGTTTTACGGTTGGATTCACTCGAACGTGGGCACGCTGGTTCAGGCCCGTTACGGCGCGGGGAAACTGATCATCTGCACGTTTTCTCTTTCCGCTTCCTACGGCTCCGATCCCTACGCCACTACTTTCCTCGACACGCTGGTGAACTACGCCGTCTCCAATTTCACTCCGCGCTATCAGATTCCGATGTGAGATGTTTAGCAGTCTGGTAGGAAATATATGAGGCTGCGTAGCGGCGACTTTACGTCGCCATCCGGGCATGGAAGCAACTCAACGCTGGCGACATAAAGTCGCCGCTACAAATGCTTAATCGGGCAATTAAGTCGTTGCCGGCTGAGGCTGGCCGTTGCGCCTCACCGCCATTGGTCAATCTGAGCGCAGCGAAGAATCTCGCTCTGTTTTTGTTGGTCTTTCGTCGCCCTGTCAAGTTGCGGCAGGTTGAGGTTGATTCGCCGCCGCCTGTTTTTCCTGCGCGAGTACTTTCTCCACCAGGCCGGGGAAATATTGGGTGAACACCTGTTCGCAATTGCGGCAAGCCCAAAGCGCGGTACGCATCTCCAAGTGACTCCAATTCACCGCGCCGCATACGCCGCAAGTTACCTGGAGCCCGCGCCCGCTCGCTCCCTGAACAATCTTGACGTCTTCAGGTCCAATCGGAAAATTCATAGCCCATCTCTCCCATTCTTCGCCCTTCGCAGGTTTGCGGAAGTATCGGAGAGATTGTAGCGCATGATCCGCTCTCCGGTCTTGCGGCATTTCCATTTTTTTTGACCCGATGACAGCCGCAGAAAAAGCATCGCATCTTGCAAAGCCGTCCGCCCGCTGACGGATGCAAGAGGGTAGCGCAGAGTCTCTGCCTCTGAGACTCTGCGGCTTTTCAACTTCTTTCAATTCAAATTGGGGTACGGTCGTCACCGGGTAGCAACACGCGGTCAATTGACAATATCGGATGGGCGTTTACCGGCGCACCCACTGTTCCTGAATACTCATGCGCGCTGGACCAGGGCGGGTAGCGCAGAGTCTCTGCCTCTGAGACTCTGCGGCTTTTCAACTTCTTTCAATTCAAATTGGGGTACGGTCGTCACCGGGTAGCAGCACGCGGTCAATTGACAATATCGGATGGGCGTTTACCGGCGCACTTACCGTTCCCGAATACTCACGCGCGCTGGACCAGGGCGGGTAGCGCAGAGTCTCTGCCTCTGAGACTCTGCGGCTTTTCAACTTCTTTCAATTCAAATTGGGGTACGGTCGTCACCGGGTAGCAACACTCGGTCAATTGACAATATGGGATGGGCGTTTACCGGCGCACTTACCGTTCCTGAATACTCACGCGCGCTGGACCAGAGCCAATCCTCCGGGCGACTTACCAACCCCGCCTCCACCGGGTTC